>Ga0208623_100029_pt1 | contig 224481 bp, 180 predicted proteins | sample HotLakConsUCCL28_FD_184737 | JGI IMG/M metagenome (GOLD analysis project Ga0208623, IMG submission 184737) | Hypersaline microbial mat communities from Hot Lake, Washington, USA - Hot Lake Consortium UCC-L28 (SPAdes) (version 2) ...
TTGTCGTCACCGATTTACCCACTGACGACATAATGAAGATGACCTGCCCATGATGGCAAAACTCCCTCAGGTTTTTCAGGGGTGCCGAAGTTGATGCAACTCGGTGCCGAAGTTACGAAAATATGCAGAAAGTCCACCCTGCGGGAAGCAAGCTACATCCCCCAGCCCCTGCTGCTTCGCACGGTCTCAGACCTACGCGTGCCCTATGCCCTGCAGCCAGCCAGCAACGGTCTACTCCCGTTCTGGGAGAAGGGGTTGGGGGATGAGGGGAAAACTTACAAAAGTGGGATGCACTCGGTTACGTCATGCCCTGCGGGAGTTGGAAAAATTGAACCTTGCCAGGCTAACCCTTGTCCAAGTTCAGAAGTGGAATTTTGCCTGAGAGAAACCTCCAGATTTTGAGCTGGACCTGGTATAGAACAACCTATTTGCAATGCCTGTCAGAAATCCATCCAAAGGGCGAAGACGGGTTGGCTCCAGAATTTTACGCTGTAGTTAATATGCATAGTTCTTATTTTTAAAAACTTTTTTAATCCTAATTGTCAGTTGTAAACGCAGGAAATTTTGAATGACCTACTCCACCCAAAACGGAACTACAACGACGCGAGTTGCGATCCTCATAGAAGAGGGATTTGAAGACTCAGAGTTTAAGGTGCCCTACACCGCCCTCAGCCGCACCAATGCCGAGGTGGTTGTGCTGGGCACCCGCATGAATGAAGAATACAGAGGCAAACAGGGCAAGGTCAGCATTAAGCCCGACGCCACAACCACTGAAGTACTCTCTGACGACTTTGATGCTGTCATCATTCCCGGAGGCCATGCCCCTGACCATATTCGGGTCAATGACCAGGCTGTTCGCCTGGTGATCAACGCTATGGCCCAGGGTAAACTCATTGCCGCAGTGTGCCACGGCCCTCAGGTTTTAGTCGAAGCCGATCAGCTGCGCGACAAACAGGCGACCGGTTTCCGCAGCATCCGCAAAGACATGCAGAATGCCGGTGCTACTTATATCGACGAGCCGGTGGTGGTAGATGGCAATTTAATCACCTCCCGTCGTCCGGGGGATCTGCCTATGTTCACCACTATGATTTTGAGCCGTCTGGGCCTACCGATGGACGAAACGCTGCCTGACCCCGCCGATGAAACTTACGATTGGTGGGAGCTGGGTGCTAAATGGGGTGGTTCTGCCCGGCAGGACATTGTGAATGTGATTAATACAGCCCTGGTGGGTGAGCGCTACACCCTGGGCGCATTCCGCCAGTACAAAGAGAAAGTTAGCGATGTTGAAGCTAACGTGGTGTTCGCAGAAGTGATGACTGCCAAAGAAAGCCACATTCAGCGATTGGAAACCCGCCTGCGCCAGTTTGACGAACAGGTAAGTTGGCAGGCGGTGGGCAGCGAGGCCTTCGCAACTCTCCAGGGTTGGTTACAGTCCAGCAATGAGCAAGAAATTTTGCGCCGGGCTCTCGGTGATCTGCAAACCGGCCTGGTAGATGCGACCCGGTTCTCTGCGCAGTTGACCGATCCTGTCACCAGCCATCTGCTCGACCGCATCGCCGGTAATCTGGCCCGGCTAGAAGAGAGAGTCGGTGACCTCTACCGCGCTCGGTCTGGCGGCAATGTAGAAGCGCCCCTGCCGACAACGATGGCGGTTAGCTAAGCAAGTGAGCGAGAGAGCGAGGAAGCAGAGGTGTCCGGTGTCCAATGTTCGGTCTGAACCGGTACCCGAGATCCAATATCTGACTTGCTCTCTTGTTCCAATTTGAAGTTACTCATCCCATAAACTATGCAAGTTCCCCTAGACATTACCTATCGCGACGTTCAGAAAACCGATGCCTTAGAGCAGCTGATCCGCAGCAAAGCCAGCAAACTGGAAGACGTGTGTGACCACATTATTGGCTGTCACGTTGCCGTTGAGCGAGCCCATACCCATCCCAATCACGGTTCGCCCTTTCGGGTAAGACTGGATATGACCGTGCCCCCCGGCCATGAGCTGGCGGTAACCAAAAACCCCGGGGAAGGGGTCCAGTATAATTCCCTTGAGGCTGTCATTCGGGAAGCTTTTGAGACTGCCCGTCGCCAACTCAGGGACCTGACGGAGCAGCAGCAAAACCGTCAAAAGCGCCATCCAGAACAGGAGATTGGCGGCATTGTAACCAAGCTCTTTCCATCTCAAGATTACGGATTTTTGAAAGATCTGAATGGTCAGGAAATCTTTTTTCACCGCAACAGCGTACTGAGCAACGATTTCGACCGATTGACGGTGGGTACTGGAGTCCAGTTCTTTGTGTCCCAGGGGGAAAACGGTCCCCAGGCCAGCACCGTGCGGCTGATTGATAAAACTGGCCTGCGTCCCCCTGAGCATCGTAACCAACCGGATCCCATGGACGTACCAGAAGGCTGGTCTTACGACCCGCGCTAGAGAGTGCCAGAGCCAAGACTTACCCCCTGGGGAGGGGATGGTTGTCCCCTCTGGGCGATGAGGCTTCGGGGCTAATCTCGCTAGGCTTAACGTAATGCAGACATCTGGAGAACCCGTTTATGGATACCCACACTCCTCACAACCGCGAGCAACAGGACAATATTCGCCAGCCTTTAACTCCTGAGGAGGTATCTCCGGAGCAGCGGGCTGAACATAAACGCATCCTGGAAGAAGACAACCCCACAGTAAATCCTGGTGATCAGGAGAACCAGGACAAATCTTTAGAAGATAAAGCTCAGCAGGTTGCCGTCAACACTGGCGATATTACTGGCGATCGCATCGTAGTTCCCACCTACTTTTTGGTTGACGACCCCGAAGAAGGTCAGAAAGCCCTGCACCACGTAAAAGATGCCGAAGAAATTTCTGACGTCATTCGTCAGGCTCGGGTAGATGAGTCTGGTAAACGCACCTGGTGGTAAGCCGAGATAATAACCCTAGCCATGAGCCGTTTCCCCCCTGAATCTTTTCGTTCTCGCCTATCAGTCAGGGCAAAGCAAAGCAACTTCAGCACATTTATGCGCCGCATTGGTTTGTCTATCCTGGTCGCGCCAATGGGGGGATATATCACGGGTGCTTTAGTAGACGCTTATTGGCCCGGGGAAATTTCCTGGGCCATTACGTTGCTGTTTGTCGGCATGTTGTTGGGTTGTATAAATTTCTGGTGGTGGATCAGACAACCTGGGATGTAAACTAAGTCCAGCTCGAAATCTGGAGGTTTCTCTCAGGCAAAACTCCACTTCTGGACTTGGACTCTGGACTTGGACAAAGTTTAAGTAATGGTCGTTTCAGTGATTACAGCTCATTTGGAGGCAGTAATGTTTTCAAACTGAGCCGGGACCATTTCCCCTAAAGCAAAGCCATCCACTGAGTCAATCAATCCCCGCCAGAGGGCATCACCATAGGTTGGCATCCCCCGGCCTTCGGATGGATAAATCTTCACATTGCGAAGGTGAATGAACTTAGGATGCTCATGGGAGCTTTGTTGCTTCGGTTTAGCCGTTAGCTTTTCCTTCAGGCCAGACAGAAATTCTAAAAGAGAATCTTTGATTTCACTATCTTGATCAGTACTTTTCAACCCACTTATGAGGGATTCAAAATAGTTGGATTGACTGATGATAAATCCAGTAATAATTAACCCTTTTATATTTAAGGTCACCCCAAGCTCTAAGGGTGAACGTTCAGCCACTTCTGCCAATGCCTGAAGCATGGGGTCTTTTTGAACTGCCGAAGAGGCTTTTGGGGGAGGCGGCTCAGCGATATCCATAGTCTTTAAAACTTCTAACATGAACAGATTGTGAAAATGGTTGTGATCAATTCACAACTCTCAAAAGATAGATTTTCGCGATTTATTCGTCATCTATCTAGAGCTATACATTGCGGTAGGTAACAATTCGCTTCCGGACTTTGGCAAAGTTTAATGCTTTTGAAAGATAACCTTTGCCCGCTCGATGGCATTTAATACCTACAGCGACAGTATGAATTAACTATGGGTAAACGCCCCAGTAATACCTTGTTATACGTACTCATCAGCCTGGTCGTTGTCTTTGGTCTCTATATTCTTGGGGGCTTTATTTTAGAGCTGCGCCAGGATGATACTCCGACAACCAGCTACAGGTTAGGAAATGTCGATGAGTTCTGAGCGTCCCAGCCTTCGCCTGCTGATGGATATGAACCTGGGCTTTTGGGGCATACAGGTAGCCAATGGTTTGCAAGTAGCCAACGCCAGCGCTATTTTTGAGAGCCTGGGGGCAGAAGCCAGCCAGCTGCCCATCTTGTGGTTGGGGGCTCCAGTCATGGGGCTGCTGGCCCAGCCCATTGTCGGGCACTGGAGCGATCACACCTGGAGCCGTTGGGGTCGTCGTCAACCTTACTTTCTCGGCGGAGCGGTGCTGGCGGCGACTATGCTGTTAGCTTTACCTAATTCCACCAATCTGGGCATAGCGGTTTCCTGTTACTGGGTGCTGCAGCTGGCGTTGAACATTGCCATCGCCCCAGCTCGCCCCTTTGTGGGCGATTTACTGACGGCAGAACAGCGCACCCTGGGCTATTCGGTGCAGGGGTTTTGTATCGCCCTGGGGGCCATTGCCGCCGCCGCCTTCCCGTGGCTGCTGGAACAATTTTTAGACCTGGGTCCCGTCGGCCATAGCAACATCCCCCGCCCCCTGAAGCTGGCCTATTACTTCGGCGCAGTGGTAATTTTAGCGGGTACTTTGTGGACCTTCTGGCAGGTGGATGAACCTTCCCCAAAAACCTTGCAAATTACGGAACAGGAAACGTCAGACCACCAAACAGAAAATTCAAACTCTTTCTGGAGCAGTCTGCGCCAGGCCACCGGGTCCATGCCAGCTATTATGCGCCGTCTGGCCGGGGTGCAAATTCTTACCTGGGTGGGCATTTACGCTCTTTTTCTTTACCTGCCCACGGCCATTGCCCTCAACGTTCTGGGGGCTAACAACAAACAATCTCCCGAATATGTCCACGGTGTGGAGTGGGCCGGGGTATGCATCGCCACCTATAACCTGGTGTGCCTGGGTGCCTCGCTGCTCATTCCCGTCGTCAGCCAGTGGTGGGGACGGGTGACGACCCACGCCCTTTGTCTGATGGCAGGTTGCGTGGGTTTCCTCTCTCTGCTGTTGATCCACAGTCGGTATCCCCTGCTGCTGGCGATGGTGGGCATTGGCATTGCCTGGGCCGGCATCCTCTCCATCCCCTACGACCTGCTGATGGATGAGCTTTCAGAAAGCGAGAGCGGTATCTACATGGGGTTGTTTAACGGCTTTGTAACGCTGCCGCAAATTGTCATGTCTCTGGGGTTCGGTTGGGTCATGCGCCATTTTCTGGATGGCAACCGGCTGTGGGCTCTCGGCTTAGGGGGGCTATTTCTGGGCTTTGCGGCCATCTTAATGTTGCGACTGCCCGAACCCTATCGCCAAGAAGACCAGACCGATGCCGCCAGCGAACCCGATTTCGCTTCAGTTCATAGATGAAGATGATCGGCAATCGCTTGGTGCAAGCATGTTACTAAACCTCGTCCAAGTCCAGAAGTGGGGTGTTGCCTTAGGGAAAACTACAGATTTCGAGCTGGACTGGGTATCAAACAAGTTGAAATTAACAAGTGGAAATTAATCCTTGCAAAGGGCCAAAAGCCCTGATCTACCGTAGGGTGGGCACTGCTCACCAGGCTTAATTCAGTCACATTCACCGATTGGAATGATGCCCGGCAGCGAAAACCGATCCCAGGCTAAAAGTAAACTGCAACCTACACCACTATCATGGCGAATCAATCCTACGAAGAAAAATACACCAAACCCGATCTGCGCCGGGAACTGAAAGAAGACATTAAACAGTCTGACAAGGGGGGCAAGCCAGGGCAGTGGTCAGCTCGTAAAAGCCAACTGCTGGTGCAGGAATACGAAAAACATGGCGGCGGCTATAAGCAAGATGCTAAAGACGAGGCCGCCCGTTCCCTGGAAGAGTGGACCGAGCAGAACTGGCAAACCGTCGATGGTGAAGGACAGGCTCGTGGCAATGGCATGACCAAGCGGTACTTGCCCGAGGAGGTTTGGGATCACCTCAGCGATGCTGAAAAGCGCGAAGCCGAACGCACGAAAGAAGCCGGCTCTAAAGCTGACGAGCAGTACGTAGACTGGACCCCTGCCATCAAACGCGCCATGGCTGAGGTCGGCTATGCTCCTGATGACGATAACAGCCAGGCAGAACCCACCAAACAAGAACTCTACGAAGCAGCCAAAGAACTGGGCATAGAAGGGCGCAGCAAGATGAACAAGGCAGAACTTAAGCAGGCTGTGCGGGCGGAAAAATCTTGAGGGCTGGGGAATGATCCACAACCCATTTTCTTTGGGAAAACTGGGAGTAGCCGCTCAAAATCTAAGCGGAAGGGCATTAGCCAGACCTCTCCCAACCTGAGGACAAAAACCATGAAAATGGTTCGAGAATCGGCAACTGAATTGGTTTATCGCCAGGGTATGAACGTTCTTTTGCTGATCTGGTCCTTGGGTTTTGCAGGCATTCCCCTGGTAATGGTGATAGGCTTATCATCCGATTCAGGGATCACAAGAATTAGCTGAGATCACCCCCCCAGACAAAATCCTCGAAGGGTTAACAATGCCGGAGGAGGCAGAGCGACCGAACTCACCGGATAATCTCATCCCTTAACCGTGTGAATTTTAATGAAATTTGTGCCCCTGGGCGTATTGGCCGGAATTCCGCCCATAATGAGCAGCTTATCCCCAGGTTCCACCATTTTACGCTTCATCAGCGCTCCCTCTGCTTCCTCTACCATCGATTCGAAAGACAGGGGTAAGGTTTGGAGCAAAATGGGCCGCACGCCCCAGATCAGGTTCATCCAGTGGTAAACCCGCTCGTTTGGGGTAAAGGCCACCACCGGGGCAGTGGGTCGTTCTCCCGAGGCAATGGTGGCGGTGTAGCCGGTTTCGGTAAAGCTGATGATGTATTTCAGCTTCAGGGTTGAGTCAATAACGTTGAGAGCCTCACTGAGGGCGTGGGTTTCATCATCCAGCTCGGCTGGGTCGTTGACAAAGTGCAAATCCTGTTCTACGTCAGTGGCAATGCGGGCCAGCATGGCCACCGACTTAACCGGAAAGGCACCTACGGCAGATTCCCCTGACAGCATCACCGCATCCGTCCCGTCGATGATGGCATTGGCCACGTCGCTGGCTTCGGCCCGAGTGGGGCGCGGGTTGTGAATCATGCTGTCTAGCATTTGGGTGGCCGTAATCACGGGAATGCTGCGGTAGTTGCACTGGCGGATAATGCGTTTTTGCAGCATCGGCACCTTTTCGGCCCGCATCTCTACTCCCAGGTCCCCCCGAGCCACCATAATGGCATCAGCAGCATCCAGAATGGAATCCAAGTTCTCAATGGCTTGGGGTTTTTCAATTTTGGCCATCACCGGAATGTCGTTGGCCCCCTTCTCCGCCAATAACCGCTTCAGGGTCAAAATATCGTCCCCATGGCGCACAAAGCTGAGGGAGATGATATCGACCCCCTGGGAAACGCCAAAGTCCAGGTCCTGCTTGTCTTTATCGGTCAGCGACGGCAGGCGCAGGTTTAAATCCGGCAGGTTAACGCCTTTGCGACTTTTTAAAGGCCCCCCCTGAATCACCCGACAGGTCACCTTGGGGGCCGAAACGGCCTCTACTTTAAGCTCCAGCAGACCATCATCCAGCAAAATTTGCATCCCTGGTTCGGCTTCGTCGGCCAGGTAGGGATAGTCAATGCCAACGGCCCCTGGAATGTCGTCCGCCGCTGCCAGGGGGACCAGGTTAAGGGTTTCTCCTTCCTTGAGATCAATCGGGCCATTGGGGAGGTTGCCGACGCGAATTTTCGGCCCCTGCAGGTCTTGCAGCAGCGTGAGGGGATTGTCGTGTTTTTGGGAAACTTCCCGCAGTAGCTTGATCATGCGGGCATGGTCGTCGTAGCTGCCGTGGGAAAAATTCAGACGGGCAACATTCATCCCGGCTTGAATCATTTCTTCTAGAGTTTCTTTCGAACTACTGGCGGGGCCGATGGTGGCCACAATTTTTGTACGACGGGTTAAAAGATCCATAATTTTGCCTGTAGGCAGCAATTGCCACCAGTATAGGCATAGTCTTTGGATTGAGCATGTAGTCTCGGTGTCATTGTGATGGCTCTCCGACCCGCCGGACGGTCTTGCCCGCGCTACCGATGCCAGGTCCAGCTCAAAATCTACAGTTTTCCTGAAGGCAACAGCCCATTGCTGGACCTGGAGCCGCCGGGGCATACCCAGGCTCTGAATGGCGACTACATATCCAGCCCCTCTGCACCCCTGTCCCCCTGCCCCCCTGCCCCCCTGCTCCCCTGCACCGATGAGTAGCCCTGACTGCCAGAAACGGTATTATTATTGATCGGCTATTCCTTGATCGGCGATCCCAGACCAGGTGACCAGCAGGTGTTCGGCTGCGGCGGCGGGTAACGGTTTCGCAAAGTAAAAGCCCTGGGCCATGGGGCAGTTCAGCCGTTGCAAGTGGTTCAGTTGCTCTCGGGTTTCGACCCCTTCGGCAATGGCGGTCATGCCCAGGTTATGGGCCAGGGCAAGAATCGACTGCACCATGGCGATGCCGCGAGTCTCGGCCACCATACAGTGGATGAAGGAGCGATCAATTTTTAAGACCTGCACAGGAAATCGATGCACCATACTCAGGGATGAATAGCCGGTACCAAAGTCATCAATGCCCAGTTGCACCCCCCGTTCCTGCAGGGCGCAGAGGATAGACTCTGCCGTTTGAGGATTTTCAATCAGGGCACTTTCGGTGATTTCCAGGTGCAGGTGATGGTAGCTCAAACCGGTTGCCGCTAACGTCTCGTCGATACTGGCAATTAAATTAGGGCTACCAAACTGTTTCACCGAAAGGTTGACGCTCATGGTTAAGTCGTTGGCCTGGGGGTACTTTTCCCGCCACTGCTGCAGCTGCTGACAGGCCATGCGCTGGGTCCAGTCACCAATGCCCAGAATCAACCCCGTTTCTTCGGCCAGGGGAATAAACGAGGCTGGGGAAATATTGCCCCACAGGGGATGGTGCCAGCGCACCAGGGCTTCGAAGCCCACCAGGCGATGGTGGGTTAAATCAATAATGGGCTGGTAGTGGAGATAGAGTTCCTGCCGCTGGAGCACTCGCTGTAGATCAGTTTCGAGGGTTAACCGGGTCGAAACCTGCTCATACATTCCCGGATCAAAGAGGGCTGAGCATCCCCGGCCATTGTTTTTGGCCTGGTACATGGCGGTGTCAGCATCCCGCAAAAAATCTACCGCTTCTACCGAACCGGCCCAGTTAGACGAAATGCCAATGCTGGCGCTGATAAATATTTCCCGTCCTTCAAGCTCCAGGGGATCCTGCAGCACCTCATGAATGCGCTGAGCGACATCAAAGGCATCCTCTAGGACTTCGGTCTGGTCGAGCAGAATAGCAAACTCATCTCCCCCCAACCGAGCCACCATATCCTTGGATTTGACCACCGAGCGCAGTCGATTGGCGCACTCAACCAGCAGCTGATCTCCCACCAGATGGCCCAAACTGTCGTTGATTACCTTGAACCGATCAAGGTCAATAAACAGCACCGAAAAGGCAACATCTAAATTTGTTTTGGCCCGTTCCACCGCTAAATTGAGCTGCTCCATAAAGTAAGTGCGGTTGGGAATACCCGTGAGAGAATCGTGGCGGGCGTCATAAAACAAACGCTCTTCTATCAGCTTGTGCTGGGAAATGTCTGTTAAAGTTCCCAACAGGCTTACCATGTGGCCATCACGGTCGTATCGGGGTTGCCCCCTCAGGTGCACGAAGCGACTGGCCCCATCGGCACACTGAATGCACCCTTCGATATCCAGAGCTTGCCCCGTTGCCATAGCCGTATCGATATGCTGCTGCCATTGGGGCCGATCTTCCTTGTCCAGGGTGGCAATCAGTTGCTCCAGGGATAAGGGGGGCTGCTCGGTAGATAGTTCAAAAATGCGGTACATTTCTTCGGACCAGTTGACCTGCCGCGTCTGCAGGTCTAGCTCCCAACTGCCGGTGTGGGCAATGCGCTGGGCCTCTTTTAGTCGAGCTTCGGCCCACTGCCGCTCTTCTAATTCCTGCTGGGCTCGTTCTAGGGTTTGGGCCTGCTGAATGGCAATCGCTAGCTGGTTCGCTACGGTGACCACCAGATCAACTTCCGAAGATTGCCAGGAGTCACGGTTATCGATGCGGCGGATGCCCAGACAGCCCCAGGGCAGCTCATCCTGAATGTGCAGGGGAACCAGCAGCCAGCGGCCTGGCAACACGCCCCTGGGTTCTGCCCACCGTCCGCAAGCGTCGAGTTCGACCATTTCCAGTCGCTTCAGCCGTTTAGCGACGGCGGTATCATCATCCGCCACCACCAGGTTTAAAAGACTGGCGAGGGTGGTATTGTTCTGGTGTTCAGCAACAACTTTCCAGTGGGCCTTTTCGGGGTCGTAGCGTTGAATCGCCACCTGGTCTGCCTGCAGGAGATGGGAAATTTCCCGGGCCGCGGTTTCGAAGATGGTGTCCAGCTCCAGGCTCTGCCGAATGGCCCGAATTACCCGGTTGAGAGCCTGTTCCCGACGAATTTGATGTTCAATCTGGTCGTAGGCCTGTTTTCGGGAGGTAATGTCTTGAAAATAAACGGCCAACCCCTCCTGAGTCGGGTAAACATGCACCTCGTACCAGCTCTGGGTCGACTTAAGAAACTCCTCAAACCGAATACTGTTGCGCTGGGACAGGGCCAGACGAAACTGTCTTGAAAACAAGGTCCCCAGCATTTCGGGAAATTCGTACCAGAGGTTCTGGCCGAGCAGATATCGGCGCGACTGATTTAAAAATTGCTCTGCCCGCTGATTTAAGTATGTGAAGCGCCAGCGGGTATCGAGGGCAAAAAAGGCGTCGGTAATGCTTTCTAAAATGTCGGTGACATGCTGGTGGGAGGCTTTCAGAGTAAGCTCCGCGGCTTTGCGATCGCTAATATCCTGGGAAACTCCAATGCTATATAGCGGTTGTCCCAAAGCATCTCGCACCAGGCATACCGTTAACGCCACCCAAATGGCGTGACCGTCTTTGTGGAGATAGCGCTTCTCCACGAACATGGAATTTTGATGACCCTGCAGCAGCTTTTCGTATTCTTCCAGGTCGGCATTTAAGTCGGCGGGGTGGGTAATCTGCTGAAACTTTCGGTGCACCAGTTCGTCGTGGCTGTATCCCAACATGTGACATAGGCCGGGGTTTGCATCTACCAAATACCCGTCTAAATCGGCCTGGCAAATGCCCACATTAATTTGTTCAAAAATGGCGCGGAACCTGACCTCAGAGATAATTGGCTGTTGCGAAGGTGCCACTATGTCGACGTTAAATTCTGAAGCTTGCATAGCCCCCACCCTGCAAAAATCAATACCCTGCCCCACGCTGAGGATACCCCAAAAGCCATGATCAGACGACATTGCAGGGCATTCAAGAAGTACATTCAGTCGGTTTGCCCGGAGACATCTTAGTCAGGGGTTAGCTTCGTTCTATTTTGTTTAGAGTGCCCTGTTCCCCGGGGGAAATTGCTAGCAAATCCGTCTGGATTTCATGTCGTAATCGGGCCAGGGTTAAGGAAGCATCTGTTTCGCCCAGGATTTCCGCCAGGGTCGCGCTAATACCTGCCGGCCCCCAGGTGCATCCCCGCTCAAGGTAAATTTTGGCGGCCTTCCCTACGGCAAAGGTGCCGTACCCGGCAGCACTGGCCTGGGCGGTCACGGCTGCCGCCAGGGCGGCAATTCCAGAAGCGCTATCCGCCAGGCTAAACAGGGCCGCAGTGGTTTTGCCCGCCCCCAGCAGGGCGCTGCCCGCTTCACTCAGCAGAAGTACACCCGAACTTTTTAAGATGCTCTGCCAAAGCCGACCGGCTTCGTAATTGGTGATGGGAAACCCATACAGCCGGGCCAGGTTACGAATCATCACCAGGTCGCTGGCAATTCCCCCCAGCACATCCAGCACCGTCACGGGGTTGAGGGCTACGGCAATGGCTTTATATTTGGCAAACTGCCAGATTAAGTCGTCGGCCTGGTCGCCGTGGAGGGCAGAGACATGGCTGACCATCGTCTGTTCAACGGCGTGGGCCTGGCGCAAGGTATTCAGCGCTACCAGGGCGGCACCATCCTGACGAATGATGGCCATCAACGCCTGGGTCAGGGGGGCAATCTGCGGTGCTGGCGTCTCCCACTCCTGGTAAATTCGGCCATCGGGCCATTCCACCCGTACTCGCACTGGGGCCGGGCTGGCGGCAACCATAACCACTTCATCGATGGCCAGGGCTTGATCCTTAGGATCGGAGCCAAGTTTTTGTTTGAGCTGATCCAGGGTGTCGTACACCGCCTGCCGATCCACTTCGGGGTAGAGATCGGTTTTGTTGAATACCAGCAGCAGCGGCTTTTGTTGGCGCTTAAGTTCCGCCAGAGCGTCGTACTCTTTTTGGGTAATCTCACCGGCTACGACGAACAAAATCAAGTCTGCCTGCTGGGCCACCGTTTGAGACATGTCTGAGCGTACCTCGCCGCCGACTTCGTCCAGGCCGGGGGTATCGACCAGTTCAATCTGCCAGGGTTGGCCGGAGTCAGCGATGGCCTCTGCTGGAATTTGCCAGTACACCGAACGGGGCCAGCGAGTCACCCCATGGATGGGGCCGGTTTCAACAGCATTTTCGCCAACCAGGGCATTGATGATGGCAGACTTGCCCCGACTGACCAGGCCAAACACAGCGACATTTAAACGGTTCGCTTCAAGCTTGGTGTTCAGGCTTTGCAGCTGATTCAGGCCAGTTTTAAGTGCCGACTTATGGGCCAGGGCGGAATTTCCAGGGGTGCCCTGTAGTACCGCAGAATATCGAGCCACAGCCTGGTTAAGGGTTTGGCGAGCAGTTGCCAGCATCGCCCTACTCCGCCGCCACCACAGCTACCTGCGGACTGGGCTTCAGTTTTTCAATACCCTGGCTAGCCAGAGCTTGCAGGAATCGAGCCTGTCCATTTTGCTGAATGGCAGACGTCAGACGGTTGGCAATGGCATCCCAGGAAATTTCGGGGGTTGGGGTACTGTCCAGGGCTGACTCTTCGAAGTAGTCCATCAGGCTGAGGCCCGCCATGCGGGTCAGGTAAGCGGCACTGAGGCCCTGCACCAGACCGCCTGCCAGGTAGGTGGCAAAATGGCTCTTTAAGACGGTAGTCAGCACCTGAGTCGATAGCTCCACCAGGCCCAGCTTGACGGTCAGGCTGGCCAGGGTGCCCGCGGCGGTCTTAGCCTCCTCCAGAGAGAGACTGAGGCCGTAAACTTTGCCCAGATCCATAATCAACTGCCCGTTGATAGCAACGGTTGCCAGCAGATCAATAGTAGGCACGGGGTTGGCAAAGGCCGCCGCCGCCGCCACCCACTGGAGCTGATCAACCTGGGCCTGGGCGCGATCGCGACGCAGGGCATTCAACTCCACCTGTACATCACGACGTAGGCACTGGACCTGGCGCAGGGTAGTGGCGGCAACCAGGGCCGGGGTTTGGGCCACCACAGCTGCCTTCAAGGTGGTGTATAGAGGTTCTACCGCAACCGGAGCGGGTTCCATGACTTCAGTTACCGTGCCGTCCTCACCATGGCGGCGCACCTTAATGGGGCGGGGGGCAGCGGCAGTACCCACCACGGCCACGGCCACGGGTAGGGTGGTCATATGCTGGTGCAGCTGGTGCAGAATGGTTTCCTGATCGGCAGCATCATAGTGGTCGGTTTTGTTAAAGGCTAGGACGACCCCCTGACCATCCATAATTCGGGCTTTAATCAGGTTCAAGGCCGATGCCGTCAGGTCACCCTCGGTCACTAAAACCACGGCATCGTCTGCAGCGAACTCATCCTCGGCAAGCCCCTGTTCGGGAGACAGGGATACTTCCCGCAGGGCGATCCGGGATAAATCAGCATCCGCCACGGCAGCGGATTGAATCAGCTTGAGCAGGGAGCTTTTGCCGGTGCGAGCTTCCCCAGCCACGGCAATAGTGAGCTGTTGGCGATCTAAAGCCGCCTGCAAAGCCTGATGCTGGCTCTGGAAGCGGGTTAAGGTTTCAGCCAGGGGGGCTGCTTTGGCTGGGGTGTCGGCTTCCTCAGCCAGGGTTTGTATCAGGGTTTGAACCCGGTCTAGAGCAGCTTCTACCGCGCTGCGATCGGTCACTAAGGGTTGGGTCGGAGCGGGGGAGGGCAGGGGGCGATCGCGCTGTCGCCACCACCACAGGCCGGTGCCCACCGCCATGGCACTGAGGAGGGTAGAGCTGTCAAAAATATCGAAATGCACTGTATCTAATAGCCACAGGGTTGCAGAGAGTCCCAGTCCACCAACGAGTATGGGTCGCTTCAGTGCCATTTCTAATCCTTGGAATTTTGAGCCACTATTTTTGAGCCACTATTATTGTGGCAGAGGGGCGCGTTTCCCTCCAGGGGGGAATCTACACCTCCGAAAGATATAGTCTAGTATCAACGATTATTGACATTCTCTGTCGGCGTCTGAACTACCAGCCATGCAACCAACGATTACCTCTGGCACCATCCTGCAAAGTCGCTACCGCATCGTGCAACTCTTAGGCCATGGTGGTTTTGGGCGTACCTACCTGGCCGAAGACATTGGCCGATTTGACGAAAAGTGTGCCGTCAAAGAGTTTGAACCTCAGCAAGAAGAAGCGCTTTCCGAGAAATCTCTGCAGCTGTTTCAGCGGGAAGCCACCATTCTCTACAACATCGATCACCCGCAAATCCCCAAATTTCAGGCCATCTTTGAGGAAGAACACCGGCTCTTTTTAGTTCAAGACTACGTTGAAGGCACCACCTATCGAGACCTGCTGAACCAGCGTGTGGCTAAGGGCATGACCTTCTCTGAGGCAGAAGTGAGGCAGTTTTTACAGCAAATGCTGCCGGTGCTGGCCCATATTCACAGTAAGGGCATCATTCATCGTGACATCAGCCCCGACAACATCATTCAGCGGGGCAGCGACAATCTGCCTGTGCTGATTGACTTTGGGGTTGTGAAGGAGGTCTTCACCCGCATCCAGATGGTGGGCACCCCTACCCCTACCCATGCCACTTCGGTGGGTAAGCTGGGCTATGCCCCCAGCGAGCAAATTCAGTCGGGCCGGGCCTACCCCAGCAGCGACCTCTACTCCCTGGCCGTGACGGCCATGGTGTTACTTACCGGCAAAGAACCCCAGCAGCTGTTTGACGACCACAACCTCACCTGGAACTGGCAGGCCTATGCCACCACCAGCCCCGCCCTGGCGGATGTGCTGAACCGGGCAGTGAACTATCGCCCTGGGGATCGGTACCAATCGGTGAGCGAAATGGCCCAGGCCCTGGGGGCAATGGACCAGTCCCGAGCAGGAATGCGTCCGCCGATGGCTCCTTCCCAGGTCAGGACGGTAGCTGTGGGGCGGCAGTACCAGCCCACCCAGGTGGCCCCTGCTCCCCCATCTCCCCCGGTAACGGCAAATCATGCCCCAGCCCCTTTAGAACCCGATTCGATTTGGGAAAACCCCTGGGCGGTATTCGGCATTTTTGCCCTCCTGGCCTCCCTGGCCGCCGTTGGGGGATGGTTGGTGGTCAGCCTGCTGAATCGTCAACCTGACATTGCCTCCTCCCCAACACCTACCATCGAATACGACCCGACCGCAACTCCGGGAACTCCCACCCAGCGACCCACCCCAACCACCACCCCAACTCAGCGCCCGGTGGAATACAGCCAGCGGCTCAGAATTTCCCCCGGCGAAGATCGAACGGTGACCGGCAACCTGCGGTCCAACGAAACTATCAACTATCGCATCAGGGCCGATGCCGGGCAGGTGCTGCGGACCACTATGAATACCGAAGGGGTACTGCTGTCGGTGCTGACTCCCCAGGGAGAACTTATTGACGATAGTGCCAATCGAGTGCAGCAGTGGCAGGGAGAATTGCCAGCAGACGGCGAGCACATCATTCAACTTCGCCCTGTAGAAGGGTTAGAGTCCAGCGATTACGAATTGGCCGTTAGCCTGAGCGAGGCATCGGAGGAAACCCCAGAGCCAGAGCCAGAGCCCAGTCCTGAAGAGACTGATCCCCCCGATGAAGTCACCCCCGAGCCAGAACCCGAGCCGGAACCGGCCCCCGAGGCAAACATCATCGAACAGCGGGTGCAGTTCCCCCCCAATGGCACCACGGTGCAGGTGGCAGACCAGGTGGATGAGACCCGCATTCGTCGCTATGTGGTCAACTTACCGGCGGGGCAAACCCTGTCGGTTACCCTGCCTAATGTAACGGGGCCAGCGGTTTTAGATGTTCGCGACCCCAGCGGTGCCATCGTTTCCGGCGCTTCTAGTGTACTGGCCTGGCAGGGGGAAATCGGCGAAGGCGGCGACTACCTGATTGATGTGCGGGCCTCTAGAGCGGCAGAATACACCCTGAGGCTCACCCTCGAATAATCAATGCATCCCCTGCCCATCGATCAGCTGCTGGCGCTGGATCGCCGCCATGTCTGGCATCCCTACGCCGCCATGCCCAATACTGCCCCGGTGTTTCCCGTTCGGTCTGCCGAGGGAGTGCACCTACACCTCGAAACCGGCGAAACCCTGGTAGATGGCATGTCGTCGTGGTGGACCTGCATCCACGGGTATAACCACCCTCGTCTCAACCGGGCCGCTCACCAACAAATCGACCGCATGGCCCACGTTATGTTTGGGGGGTTGACCCACCAACCGGCAGTGCAGCTGGCCGATAAGCTGATCCAACTCACTCCAGACCCGTTGCAGCACGTCTTCTTCTGCGATTCCGGGTCGGTTGCGGTAGAGGTCGCCATGAAAATGGCCATTCAGTACTGGCACAGTCTGGGTCAGCCCCAAAAGCAGCACTTTCTCACCATTCGCAACGGCTACCACGGCGATACCTTCGCCGCTATGTCCGTTTGCGATCCGGTCAACGGTATGCATCACCTGTTCCGCAACAGCCTGGTGGAGCAATATTTCGCCGAGCCTCCCCAAATTCCCTTTGAAGGGATCTGGCAAGAGGCCGACATCGGCAGTTTTGCGGCTATCCTGGAAAAGTTTGGGCATGAAATCGCCGCCGCTATCTTTGAACCGGTAGTGCAGGGGGCCGGGGGAATGCGGTTCTACAGCCCCGACTACGTACGCCGCGCCCGAGAACTGTGCGACCAGTATGACGTGCTGCTGATTCTGGATGAAATTGCTACCGGCTTTGGCCGCACGGGCAAACTGTTTGCCTGTGAACATGCCGGCATCACTCCAGATATACTCTGCCTGGGCAAGGCGCTGACGGGGGGCTTTATGTCCCTAGCCGCCACCCTTACCACCCCCCACGTTAGCCATACCTTTGCCCAGGGAGAAGCTGGAGTGTTCATGCATGGTCCCACCTTTATGGGCAATCCCCTGGCCTGTGCGGTGGCCCTGGAGAATTTGAACCTTCTGGAAAGTTACGACTGGCCAGCCGCCATACAGACCATCGCAGCCGGACTAAAACGGGGGCTAGAACCCTGCCGCCATCAGCCCTCTGTCAAAGATGTGCGAGTGCTGGGGGCCATTGGCGTCGTAGAACTACACCAGCCGGTGGATATGAATGTAATACAGCCCATGCTGGTAGAACAGGGAGTCTGGTTGCGGCCCTTTGGTCAGCTGCTTTATACGATGCCGCCCTACATTATTAAACCGGCTCAACTGCAGACTATTACTGACGCGATAGAGCATGTCGTGGGGTTTCTTTCGACATCTTGATGCTCCGGGAAGGTGCTGTTAGAACCCCTGACTCCTGGAAAATTTAGATTTCGTTATCTACAGCGTCGTTAGAGATCAGGTTAAACCACGATTTCATTTGGCAACTGTCGTTTAGTTTCGTAGTACCGACAGGCCAGGTAACCCACTGAATAGAGCAAACTTGCATCGGCGGCAACGCCGATGGCAGCTCCTACACCGGGGATAGTTTCAACTCCGCTCAGGCCAGTCTTCAGCACGCTGGAGCCCCCAGAAGACACAAACCAGATGGTGAGAACTTCCCCTCGCCGGGCATCTTCGTCGGGAGAATAGCCGTAAATCGCTGCAATCCGATACAGCATGTTGGCCTGTAGGGCCGCGACGGCACCGATATCCACCAGGGTTAACGCCAGGGCCACCGGAGACACAAAATTGGTAATTAAGCCAATACCCGCCGCCTGCATCGCCGTATCAGTCATGACTCGCTGAGCCAGTTGGCGCTTGCTGTCGTTGGGATACTCCCGGCGGAGTTCATCTACATCTGCACGAACTTTGTCAATATTGACTTGCCCTACTGCCGCCAGCAACCATTTAACCCCCGGCATGGCCGTTGCATACTCAATAAAGGGCAGATTCGTAATGGGGGCTACTATCCGGCCAACGGTCTCTGTGGCAGGCTCCAGAAAAGGCTGCAGGGAAGACATAATACTGTTCCCCGTATTCGCGGCTAGCTCGTCAACAGCCACAACCATGGTCTGCATCATGGTGCCTGCGGTTTGGAAAAAATCTTGAGCCCCATTCATTTCAGCATTAGATGTCACGAGAACCACCAGGAACACTTGATTTTAGTAATTCAGTATATAGCGGTTCTCAGTTCAATGAGGTACAAACTTGATTATTTTAGAGTCCCCCTGGTTTCTGGATGCTTAAGTTTCAACCTTTACCCCCCTTAATCAGGGGGCAGGGGGGATTTTTGAGGTATATTTCATTCGAGTGAGATTCGCTCAGGAATGAGGATTTTAGGGAGGGTGCGGAATCTTGTGGGATAGGCAGGATGCCTGTCCCAGCTAAGCAGGCCAGACGCCTGTCCCAGCTAAGCAGGCCAGACGCCTGCCCTACAAGACTTGTGGGAAGTTTGATGAAGCTGTTCGTTAACCCTTACACAAAATTCTGGGCAGTCTCGAGAATTCTAATACGAAGTAATCAACAACTCCTGAATTTTGCCCCGCCGACCTGCTTTCGAATTGATTGCCCTGGCGGCCTGGATGGGGTGGATGGGAAACCCGGTATACAACTTTCGCACCAGGTCACAGTCTGAATTGGAGAGCATGACCGGAATTCCCCGCTGAGCCAGTTCCCGAAACACATGGGCCAAACGCTCCTGGTCGCTGGCCGTAAAGCCATAGCGGTTGTAGCGGGTAAAGCTGCTGGTGATACTGATGGGGTGATAGGGCGGGTCAAAGTAGACAAAGTCTTGACGAGACAGGGGCCAGTCTAAAATCATCTCGAAGGGCAGTTCAGCAATATCTGCCCGCTGCAGGATGGCCGAAGCTGTTTTGAGCAGGGCAGGGTCACAAATCGCGGGGTTTTTGTACTTCCCCATGGGGACATTGAACTGCCCCTGGGAATTTTCGCGATACAGGCCGTTGTAACAGGTCTTGTTGAGATAAATCAGCCTGGCTGCCCGTTCCACCGGGGTATTGAGGTGATGCTGTCGCCGCAGATTGTAGTAGTACTCCTGACCGTGATGCTGTTGATGCCACTTGAGCAGCTCAACCACCTCATCAACCTGCTCTTTAACACAGCGGTAAACATTCACTAACTGGGGGTTAATATCGGCAAGAACAGCCCTTTCAAAACGTGTCGCCATGTAAAAAAAGACCGCTCCACCTCCTAAAAAAGGCTCAAAGTAGGTCTTACAGGTCACTGGCAGAAAGGGTTCATATTGCCCCAGGAGTCGCCCTTTGCCGCCGGCCCACTTGAGAAAAGGACGGGGTGACAGGGGACAAGGCGCAGAGGCCACTGCTGTTTGGTGAGATGACCGATTGCTTACCCCCAAAACTAACCCAGCCCTAAACGACGAACTGCGCAGGCGAACCCCCCTTCTTGATCGGAAGGACTATGCCAGTGGTCGGCCAGAAGAAAGAAACTTGCAGGGGGTGGTAATTGCCGAGACATCACAGAAACTACTTGTCAGCAAGATCAAATGTACTTAAAACCAGGTTCGCCACCCAATATAACAAAGGATTCAGGCGATGGAACACTTTCTCCTGCAAGAGTTTGGTAGGCAATAAGTTAGGATGATTACTGAGCAAAATCCATATCCTTGCTTTGCACAGCGCCCCGGAGAGTCAGGCTCGTCATTATGCAAGAATTTTTTAATAACGTTTTTCGCTACCCCCGCTATCTAATTTCGTTCACCCTGGGCATTTTGTACAACGCCGTGCAGCCCCTCATGCCCTTACTCCGTCGTCCTGCCACCGCTGTTGCCCTGGTAGGAGCCGTTATCGCCGGATTCATGTTCTTAACGTTTACCTTAAGGGCAATGTTAGGGCTTGGCGCTGTTTAGGAGATTTTGCCCAACAGTTCCGACCTGCCGCCATAACTCCCGAGCCGGGTATTCGCGGTTGAAGATGGTCAAACCTGCACCATTTGCGGGGATGCCGGCTAGGGGAAAGAACGGTTGCGAGGGAGCTTTGCCAGAGTTGCCCAGTGCCAGTGGTCCTCAAGGGTAGAAGATGTGCCGCTGGTTTCGATCCATATATGCCGATAGGAGAAACACGCTATGGCCAATAGTCGCCGAGTAGAGCGGGTAGCTTCCCTGATTAAGCGGGAAGTTAGCCAGATGCTGGTGGTGGGCATTAAAGACGACCGGGTTGGGGCTGGCATGGTCAGTGTCACCGATGTGGAGGTATCAGGGGATCTACAGCACGCCAAGATTTTTGTCAGCATTTACGGCACCGACGCTGCCAGGGCTGAAACCATGGCCGGGCTGAAGGCTGCTACCGGGTTTGTTCGTAGCGAATTAGGGCAGCGCATTCGTCTGCGTCGTACCCCCGAAATTCTTTTCAAAGAAGATCGTTCCGTAGAACGGGGGACAAGGGTGTTGTCCCTGATTAACCAGCTCAGCCGAGAACGGGAGGAGAAAGATCTCCTGGCAGAAAACGATGCCGCAGGCGAGATAGAAACGCCCTCCGCCGAAGAGCAGGAGTAGCTCTCCATGGTGGGTTACGGAACCACGATCGCGGCAGCATCACCAATTTTGCCTGCCCCCGAGGCACTGTCTCTGGCTCAGTTAGCGGCGCAGATGGTGGTCGTTCGCACCACCGGCCATCTGTTTGACCACGAAATCCGCTATCCTGCCTGGGAAGCTGATCAGGCCACCCTGGACCACTATGTCCAGGAGTTGGGAGTGGGCGGTGTGATTTTGCTGGGGGGCAGCGCAGCCGAGGTGGGCATCAAAACCCAGCAGATGCAGTCTCAATCCGCCATTCCTTTGCTCATTGCCGCCGACATAGAAGAGGGTGTTGGCCAACGTTTTAGTGGTGCCACCTGGTTCCCGCCGCCCATGGCTCTGGACGCCGTAGCCCAGCGCGATCTGTCTAGTGCCATAAACTATGCTTACACCATGGGGCAAGTAACGGCCCAGGAGGCCAGGGCGATCGGCATCAACTGGCTGCTGGCTCCGGTGGTGGACATTAACACTAATCCTGAAAACCCGGTGATTAATGTGCGTGCCTTCGGCCAGTCGGTTGATAGCGTTAGTAACCTCACCCAGGCTTACATTCGGGGGGCTAGAGAATGCGGAGTATTAACAACGGCGAAACATTTTCCTGGCCATGGTGATACCGCCCTAGACTCCCATCTGGAACTGCCAGTGTTATCCCATAGTCTAGAGCGATTACGCCAGGTGGAATGGGTGCCGTTTCGGGGCGCGATCGCAGCCGGGGTTGATGCCATCATGACGGCCCATCTCAAAGTACCGGCCCTGGATTCTCTACATCCTGCGACCTTATCTGCCCCAACGCTGACCGGCATTTTACGGCAGGACTTTCAATTTGCCGGCCTAATTGTCACAGATGCCCTGGTCATGGGGGCCATTACCAGGACCTACGGGCCTTATGAAGCGGCAGTCTTGGTCGCCGAAGCAGGGGCAGACCTCCTGCTAATGCCTGCCGACCCCGAAGGAACCATCCGCGCTCTGGTGGAAGCTGTGCACACCGGTCGGCTAACTCGGCAACGACTCCTGGATTCTGTAGAACGTATCTGGCGGGCCAAACAACGGGTCGCCTCGCTGCTGACCGTCCCTCCAGAGTCCTGCCATGCCTGGGAACATGTGCCTCCCCCAGCGGTTGATGTGTCGCTTTTAGGACAATCTCCATCCCGACAGGCTGCAGCCAATATCCTGCAAAGCTCGACAGAAATTCGGGGGATGGTGCGACCCTGTACTAGCGGAGACAATATCATCCTGGTCGATGACATCATAGATTGTTCTTTTCTGAGCCCCACCGCCCCAGCTATTGTGTGGCCCACCAGCCTGAACTATCATCTCAGGCTCATCGATCAAAGGGGATGTCGCCACCAACCAGACCCTAACCAGCTTCAACCCAGTCTGGTACAATTGTTCATTCGAGGTAATCCCTTTCGGGGGTCCGCTGCTTCAACGTCCCTGGCAAACATATGGATTCAGGCTTTGTTAAGTGCAGGAATGTTGCAAGGGCTGATTATCTACGGTAGCCCCTATGTCAGAGATTCCATTTCAGAACGGGTGCCTGCCGAATTACCGTTCGCTTTCACCTACGGACAGATGCCCGAAGCCCAATCTCACCTACTCAGCCAGTGCCTGGATTTGAGCGCGGCTCCGGCAGTACAACCCCTGTCTCCATTTACAGACTAGCTTTGATAAATTCACGGAGAAATTGATAGAGTCAGCCGCAATTGGGCCTGGCTCGGCTGTACAAATTCAGTAGATTCCCCCTTTCGGGTTATAGTTTTAAGGGAGAGTGTTTTTTGCCATGGTACTGGATAGGAACTTGAGCGCTAGAATTCATCTACCAAGTAACCCCAGTACATCATTCTGCTAGATTGCATCACTTCAATCGTAAATTTTTGACTTCAGGGGCTTCCCATGTTCTATACTGCACCACCTCCTCCCTCCTTGCCGGTGCCTACTTACCAGGGAGATGATTGTAAGAAAGGTAGTCGTGACTGCTTCCCCGAAAATACTCAGGGTGGAGTTGTCCAAGCTTCAACGCCTATCTTCTGGTACGAAGAGTCAGCCACGGTAAGCCAACTACCAGTGACCTTGAAAATAGTTCATACGCTGATCTGATTGCAGTATCCGCACTTCGAAACGGGGGCTCTTACTTACTAGGGTCCCCGTTTCCTGTTGTCTCCCAGCAATTTGTCTTCAGGTGAGGTTCTAAACCCCGTCCAAGTCCAGAAAGGGAGTTTTGCCTTAGAGAAAACTACAGGTTTCGAGCTGGACTTGGTATAGATACAAACATGCATACGAAAAAAGCGCCCTCCGCAGAGGACGCTTTCTTTATTCATGGACTAAGCCAATGACTAGCCGATAATTTCGGGAGCCTCAGCAGTCGCCAGGTCCAGAGGGAAGTTGTGAGCATTACGCTCGTGCATGACTTCCATACCCAGGTTGGCGCGGTTGATCACGTCCGCCCAGGTGCCAATCACCCGACCCTGAGAATCCAGGATGGACTGGTTGAAGTTGAACCCGTTCAGGTTGAACGCCATGGTGCTGATGCCCAGGGCGGTGAACCAGATGCCAATCACAGGCCAGGCACCCAGGAAGAAGTGCAGGCTGCGGCTGTTGTTGAAGCTGGCATATTGGAAGATGAGACGACCGAAGTAGCCGTGGGCCGCAACGATGTTGTAGGTCTCTTCTTCTTGACCAAACTTGTAGCCGTAGTTCTGGGACTCGGTCTCGGTGGTTTCACGCACCAGAGAAGAGGTCACCAGAGAGCCGTGCATGGCGGAGAACAGGCTGCCACCGAACACAGCGGCCACACCCAGCATGTGGAAGGGGTGCATCAGAATGTTGTGCTCAGCCTGGAACACCAACATGAAGTTGAAGGTGCCGGAGATACCCAGGGGCATACCATCCGAGAAGGAGCCCTGACCCAGGGGGTAAATCAGGAATACTGCGGTGGCAGCTGCTACGGGAGCAGAGTAAGCCACGCAGATCCAGGGACGCATACCGAGACGGTAGCTCAGTTCCCACTCACGACCCATGTAGCAGAAAACGCCAATCAGGAAGTGGAAGATAACGAACTGGTAGGGGCCACCGTTGTACAGCCACTCATCCAGGGAAGCGGCTTCCCAGATGGGGTAGAAGTGCAGACCGATAGCGTTAGAAGAGGGCACAACCGCACCGGAGATGATGTTGTTGCCGTACATCAGGGAGCCAGCCACGGGCTCACGGATGCCGTCGATGTCGACGGGGGGTGCAGCTACGAAAGCAATGACGTAGCAAGCAGTTGCTGCCAGCAAAGTGGGGATCATCAACACGCCGAACCAGCCAATGTAGAGGCGGTTTTCGGTGCTGGTGACCCACTGACAGAACTGCTCCCACAGGTTAGCGCTGGAGCGCTGCTGTAGAGTAGTTGTCATGATGTATTAGTCCGTTAAAGATTTGTAGATATTTATGTGGTCAAGAGTGATATCTCTTAACCTTTGTTTACCTTAGCACAATTCCTTGAATATTGCAGCTGAGAAATAATTGCAGCTAAGGAATGAGGATTGCATCACATCCAATGTTGTAGGGCAGGCAGCTTGCCTGCTCTTGGACAGCCGAGACGGCTATCCCACGTTATTGAATCCCCATGCTAAGCAATACAGTCCTAAGCAATAGCAATATTAGTAGGGAACGTTACCCAGGGGAAAAGCACTGTCCCAGCCAGGCATAGCCGTACCGTTACTCCTCTGCGGGGGGATTGAGGAGTCGCCCCCCTGCGGGTTGGCACTATAGGACGGTGAGGCATGGGTGGTGCCTTTAACAGCCGCCGCTTTGTTAGTAGACCAGGAGTCCTGACGGCTCGTTTGCTGCTGTTTGCGATTGATGTCCTGGTTTAGCTCCCGAATTCGCCGAGATAGAAGCCGAATGATGTTAACGGCGATCCCTGGAGTGTCGTCGATGGCATCGTAGAGCTGTTGCTGGGTTAGCATCAGGCACTGGCAAGGCTCGATGGTGGTCACCGAAGCCGAGCGGGGTTCGGCATCAAACACTGACATTTCTCCAAAGCAGGCTCCTTCATCCAGCCGGGCCAGTTCCTGGCCTTGGAGGTGAACGCTAACTTTGCCAGAAACTACGATATACATGGCTCGACCTTCTTGACCTTCGGTGATGATGGTGTAGTTGGTTTCAAATATAACCTCATCCATCACCGAGGCTAAACGCACTAAAAAGTCATCCCGTAATTCCTTAAAGATTGGGACGCCTCGAATAAACAGTAGTCGGTCAATACTGGTCAGCATAGGTTTTTTCTTAAGTTAGGCCGGGTTAAGAGGTACGCTATAGCGGTCGATCAGTTGTTGAACTTGTTTCTCTACCAGTTCGTCAGGGTCATGGCTCATCATCGGCAAAAGTTCCTGTAGAGCCTTTGGGGAAGCCACATTCAGATACGCCAGAACCGCTTCCCGCACAAAGCCAGTGGGGTGTTGCAGGGCCGCAAGGGTATGTTCTGCCGTCAAATTCCAGTGCTGTATCCGAGCCAGATGGAAACAGCAGGCTAAAGCCCAGTCTGACAGAAAATTTCGCAGATCCAGTAGTTGTCTGAGTCGTTCATTAGGGAGCATGGGGCGGTAGGTAACCAAATTGGTAGAATCAGCCAGCCTAGATAACTTTTCTTCCTCAGGACGACGATCTAAGACAATCAGGAAAGACTTTTTGTTGGTGATGTCTAAGACGTTATCTAAAATTTCGATGCCCCTGGCCCAGCTGAGGGTCGATCCATCCAGGCTCACCTGAGCCGCCTGGACCGCATTGGCAGGAGAAACAAACTTGAGCAGCATAAACAACCGCTCAATGGCATCATGCTCTAGCCCATCCAGGGCTTCCTGCAGCAGTTCAACCTCGGTTTTAGTCCCGCCCAGATTAGTCAGATCTATCTTGGCGGCTAGCATTTGACCTACAAAGGCCATTTCTGTATCAATCAAAGCTTCAATGCCCTGACGACCCAGGCGTTGATCTAAAACCGCATCAATAACTGAGGATCGCTTTACCCCGGTTTCTAGGTAGACATTGAGCAGGGTACGTAAGATACAGCGGCGGGTGTTGCCCCAGGTGGTGGTCAGGTTGTTGACCAGGCTTTCCAGGGCCTGGAATGTACCAATACTGCCCATGACCTGCCAGGCCTGGTGACGGAGAAATTCTGGCTTGTACTGGTCTCTGGCCAGGGTCTCTAGCATGGGCAGGGCGTCATTACCCAGGCGAGTCAAAGAGTGAACAGCGGCATCTCGGGTGGATTTGTACTGCAGAGCCTTCAGCAGAGAGGGGTAGTATTTTTTAAATTGAGTTGCGGCAATGGCCTCCAATAATGCCCGCCGCACCCTCAGGGAAGGGTCCTGGAGTAAATCATCAATATAAATACTCAGAGATTCCATATAGTCGGCATCCCCCAGGGCCCGGCATCCCATTACCCGTTCGCGTTCTCGGTGATGGATCAGCATTTTGCGCAGGGTAGCCGTTGCTTCGGCCCGTTCTTGGGAATTACCCCGGCGCAGCATTAATGAAGCAGCGGTGCCTCGAACCACGGCATCTACTTCAGGCCTGAGGTAAGGGCGCAGTTCATTGATATTGTGATGCTCCTGGGAAAGCCAGGTATAGCGCAGGGCCAGGGCCAGAATTTCTGGATGTTGCTTAGGAACCTCCGCTAGCGCTTTTACCTCATTCAGGAAAGCCGGGTTGGGATATTCCAGCATTGCTTCCAGGCTCTGGCGCTGTAGGGCCGGGCTCAGGGAAGTTAAAAGGGGCGACAGCACCTCTCCGACGTGCTTGAGGTCAATACTGCAGAGCAGCTCGATACAGGAGCGCTTATTGTCTTCTGAGCCGGGAGATTCCAGCTGTTCTACAAAAGCCCGTTTCAAAACCCTCAGGTTTGCGTCAGAAAAGCTCATCAGCCCCCTTTCGGCACTGCGGACCAGCAAATCGAGATAGCGAGATCGCAGGAGGGCAACAACGGCGAACCATACCGCCGCCGCCAAAATGGTTCCCAGCAAAAATAGGCGAGCCTGCGCCGCACTGTCGGTTAGGCCTAGGCGGTTGCAAATTTGGATGGTCAGTAAAATGGCAATCCCAGTGCCGCCCATGGCCAGGGGTTCGGCAATGCCCCCCACCAGTGACTGTACTTTGCTCCGAATTTGGTCAGGGATGGGCTGAAACAGAATCGGTCGGGTGGTGGCGACCAGGGTATATCGCAGCCATTCGTCAAAAAATTTGAGCACCACCAACCCCACAAATAATATCGATGCCCCCATCAAGGCCGGGTAGCTGGCCAGCAGGGTAACTCCCCCAATAATTAAGATGGCCGTGGGCAGCACCAGGGTAATGGTAAACACGCCCTTACGCTCAATTAACCGGCTTGAGGTAAACCATTGGGTGATCAGCTCGATCAGTCCCAAAACGCCGCTAAAAATCCCTAAAAATGCGGCAATGGCTTCGACATCTAGCCTGATTTCCAACTGGTTCAGAAACTGAAACTCAATGGAAAACAGCAGCATTTGGGCCAGCACAAAAAATGAAAATAGCAGTACCACATACTGCCGCATGGCCCCCTGCAGCCGCTGTTTAGACTGGTGGCTTTCCCCATCTTCGGCCTGGCGTCGGGGGGAATCTGGGAAGGCGTGTTCGTAGTTCAGGCTGAGGTAATACAAGATCGCTGCCCCCAGCACCATAACCAGGAACGCCATCAGCAAAACATTCTCTAGCCCGACCACCGACAGTAGGAAATAGACCGAGAACCCGCTCAGGATATCTGCCACCAGGTTGCCGCTGCTGATGATCGGGAACGCCCGCTTAATTTCTCGAATATTAAAGAGCTGATTCGCAGTGACGGATAGATTCAGGTCGTTCAGGCTATAGATCGCCTCGATCCACAGCCGCATGGCAATCACCATCGATCCCACCAGCCAGGGAAAGGTGAGACCCCAGCGAAACAGGAGAATGGGGAAGGCCATGAGCAGAGCAATCATGACAATGACCCAGCGCAGGGGGAATAGCTTCTGCAGCCAGGAATATACCCCACTCAGGCCCAGCCCCACAGCGGCACTAAAAATGTAAATCAAGGGTAAAGTCGCCGCCCCATATTCCCCAAGGAATAGGGCAGCGGAACTCACCTCAAGCCAGAGAATCCCCATGGAGGTTGCGGTGTAAAACGCAAACATCAGTAGGGTGCGCTCTTCCTCGCCGGGTCTGAGGTTGATTAAATTAAGCAGATGTCTCTGCCAGCCTTGGGGAAAATCGTGTCGGGAGGCTAACCTCATAAAATCCGTTTTTGTCCTGCTTTGATGGGTATCAGGATACCCAAACGGCGGGATATAGGGTCAAAATCTGCATGGTAGGATGAGAATCTGTGCATCTTGGTTAACATTGCCTCAACCTTTCGCTACCAACGCTTGATGTCGTACTTTGCCCTATGGTTAACGTTTCTAACCCGCCCGCCGTGGCCCAGTCTGCCCAAACGATCAAACACACCCTTTCGGTTCTAGTCGAGGATGAAGCTGGGGTGCTGACCCGCATTGCCGGTCTGTTTGCTCGCCGGGGGTTCAACATTGAAAGCCTGGCGGTAGGCCCCGCCGAGAAGCCAGGAATTTCGCGGATAACCATGGTGGTACCCGGTGATGATCAGGTGGTTGAACAGCTGACGAAGCAACTCTATAAGCTGATCAACGTGCTTAAGGTGCAGGAATTAACTGAGGTTCCCTGTGTTGAGCGAGAACTGATGCTGCTGAAGGTCAATGCCAACAGCCAGAGTCGCTCTGAAATCATTGAGTTTGCCCAAATCTTTCGGGCTCGGGTGGTGGACGTGGCTGAAGATTCCCTCACCCTGGAAGTGGTGGGAGACCCCGGCAAAATGGTGGCCATTGTTCAGGTCTTGAACCGTTACGGCATTCGCGAAATTGCCCGTACGGGTAAAATTGCCCTTCCCCGCGAGTCTGGGGTCAACACCGAATATCTCAAGTCCATTGAACGCAAGCTACAGTAATCGCTGGAACCATGACAACTCAAACTACAATCCCGGTGGTCGTAAATGGGGCCTGCGGCAAAATGGGCCGCGAAGTGATCAAAGCCGTTGATGCCGCAGAGGACATGACTCTGCTGGGAGCGGTGGATAAAAAGCCTGAACTCATGGGCCAAGATATTGGGGAAGTGATTGGCTATAAACCCCTGGAAGTCCCTATCACCGTTGATTTAGAAGCCACTCTGGTGATGGCCCAGAGCGAGGGGTTAGCGGTAATGGTTGACTTTACCCATCCCAAAACCGTGTACGAATCGGTACGCGCTGCCATTGCCTACGGTGTACGCCCCGTAGTTGGTACCACCGGCTTAAGCCCAGGGCAAATTCATGACCTGGCCGAATTTGCTGAAAAAGCCAGCACCGGCTGTCTGATTGTGCCCAATTTTTCCATTGGGGTGGTGCTGATGCAGCAAGCGGCTCAGCAGGCCGCTCAATATTTTGACCATGTCGAAATTATTGAACTGCACCACAATCAAAAGGCTGATGCCCCCAGCGGTACCGCCGTTAAAACCGCTCAAATGTTAACCGAGGCCAATAAATCATTTAATCCACCCCTGGTAGATGAAACTGAGACCCTGCCCGGATCACGAGGCGGCACAACTCAAGCGGGCATCAATATCCACAGTGTGCGTCTGCCGGGGCTGATTGCCCACCAGGAGATTTTGTTTGGTGCTCCCGGGCAACTCTACACCCTGCGCCACGACACCACTGACCGTTCTAGCTTTATGCCGGGGGTACTACTGTGTATTCGTCGGGTCATGCCCCTCAAGTCTTTAATTTACGGCATGGACAAAATTCTCTAGAAAAAATGCCTGATCCCAAAAGCCCCCAGGGATCAGGCACATATTCACCTGTAAGGACGCTTTCCAGTCAGAACTCTCATCGACCCAAATGCCCCCAAATGGGCCGGAAGATTTGTCTGTGGGCGTTCTCCAGAATGACTCCATTGTCTGTGGATTGGTTCTGGACGACTTCGCGAAATCTACTTAACCCACCCTGGTCAGATTTGAACTTTTGTAAGATTTTTCGGTAGAAACACTATTCCTGGTTGGGCTCCAAGCCGTAGTTCAGGGCCTATTCCTGGGAGGGAGACAGTTGGGATTCCAGTTCTTCGAGAGCCGCCCAGCGGGCTTCTAATTCTTCTCGCTCCTGTTTCAGGCTGCGTTCGAGTTCCTGGATCTCATCCCGTCGGGCTGCTGTTTCAAGGGCACGTCGGTCAACGTCCTGGCTTTTCAGAGTCAGTGATTGCCGCCAGCGCTCAGCCCGCTCAATTTCTTGCTCCAGGGCTTCTGGGGTCATGCCGTAGGACAGATAATCCTCTACCAACTCTAAAACCCAGGGCAACGCATCCTGAATTGATGAAACCTGGTTCAGGTGGTTGATATCCACCAAAACCAGATTTCCTTCTTGAAAAGAAATCAATTTTGCGGTTTCAACGCTGCGTTCTGGGGCAACCCGTGCCCAGGTTGCTTCAGAGGTGCGCTCGGCTAGAAGGAGTAGCTCTGCCCCCCCTAGGAACGATTTTTTCTGAACTCTAGCCAGATATTCCATGACCCAGGTGCATCTATGCTCATATGGTCAAAAGTATAACCCTCAGGGTTGTGGGTGCGATGGCCCACTCCGGGCGGGATGAGGAATAGTAAGCTCCCCTCAACCAGACCCCCGACAGAATGTGCCAGACATTTCACAGGCACATGGTTTATTTTTCTTTTTCAGGTTGCCATGCAGAATGTTTCACATTCGTGAAGGAGTAAACGGTCTTTCGGGAGCCACAAGTGCGCCAGGCGCAACGAGTCTATGACTGAGCAAACTAGACCAAAAAGGCGTAAGGAAGGATGGTATGAGTCAAGCAATGTTTTCTACTTGGCCTATTTCAATTACTGCTCCCAAGCAGACCCTCAACCCCGCACAACTGACCAATGCTGAGTTAGTCGCCCTGTGCCAGCAGCGTATGCGACCCGAACGGACCCTTTTTGCTGAACTTCTGCGGCGTTATCAGGGGCATGTCGACAAATTGCTATATCATTTAGCCCCCGACTGGCCCGATCGAGCCGATTTAGCCCAGGAAGTCTGGATTCGAGTTTATCGAAATCTTCGCCGTTTGCATGAGCCGGCCAAATTCAAGGGATGGCTCAGCCGCATTGCCACGAACCTGTTCTACGACGAACTGCGTCGGCGTAAGCGGAATAAATCGACCCTGTCTTTAGATGCCCCCCTGAACCTGGAAGACGGATCCATCGATTGGGATGTACCTGCCGATGAGCCAGGGCCCGTTGACGCTATCATGACCACAGAATTCTACGATCATCTTCATCGGGCGATTGCAGAGTTGCCCCCTGCCTTTCGTACCACCATCGTGTTACGAGAAATCCAGGGGCTGTCCTACGAGGAAATCGCTGAAATTACGGAAGTCTCTCTGGGGACGGTAAAATCTCGCATCGCCCGAGCCAGACAACGTCTTCAGGAAGATTTACAGCCCTATCTGGGGGCATAATTCTGGTTCTGTGACGGAGCTGGAATCACCGGGGGCGAATTGTGATATACCAAGTCCAGCTCGGCACCTGGAGCGTTTCCTTCGGCAAAACTCCACTTCTGGACTTGGAAAAGGTTTAAATTCTCCTGACCGATCATGAGAAATTGGCATTATGATCGATAGCAGCAGTTAAAAAAGCTGTTGATTTTGTATCAAGCCCGTCTAACCGAGTCGCGAGGGTTCTATACCTTGTCCAAGTTTAGAAGCAAAGTTTTGTTCTACGAAAACGGTGGTCTTCACCCTGGACCGGGTATAGCCCAACAATGACGCTAAGGGTAGAGCAGTGTGGTTCATCTTTGGGTGGCCGCTGCCTCTGGGCTTTATTTCCGAGTAATGCTTTTTAGGTGCTGTTATCGGTATGTCGATTCCTCCTTCCCTATCCGTCAAGAACCGTGAGCAGTGTCAAGGGGTTAAGGGAACCTCTGAGGTCGTTGATGCGACTTTAAACCAGCATTGCCACGATATTGATGTGATTAAGCGTGACCGTTTCGAACTACTAAGTGCCTACCTGGATGGCGAAGTTACCCCCGATGAGCGCCAGATGGTGCTCGAGTGGATGCAGAGCGACCCTAACGCTAAGTGTCTCTATAACCGGCTGATACACCTGCGCCAGGGACTACGCGAAGCAAGCTACAGCCCCTGCGGAGATGCAGATGCAGCCGTGGCCCAGGTATTTCACTCCCTCAATCGTCGGATGCAGCTGATGGGCATGGCGGGCTTAGGGGTCGTCGTTGTCGGTGTGTTAAGTGTCTTGTCAGGCAGCATGGGACATCCCCAGAGTATCTGGCGTTTAGCGTCCGGCGGCCAATCCAACTATTTGGAAATTGCTCTAGACCAACCGGCCTTCCCAATTCCTAAAGCTCCTACCGCCGCCAGTCTGGACCTAACCCAGGTTGAAAACCAGGGAGTACTCCCTGTGGAGTCAGAACTTTAAATCCAGAACCTTTAAAGGATTCAACCAGGCTAACTTTTGTTACGATTTAGTAGCTTCACCAGTGGATCTTAACGATGCCGCTGGTCCCTTTTATGTAAAATTTCGTTCATTCACCCTTTTTGTTGTAGGGCCATGTTTTACTTCGACCCTTTGTATCTGGTTTTAATGATTCCTGGTATTTTCCTGACCTTCTGGGCTCAGAGTCGGGTTAAAGGAACCTACCGAAAGTATTCTCAGGTGCAGTCCACTATGGGGATGAGTGGGGCTCAGGTGGCTCAAACCATTTTGAGTAAAAAAGGCATTGGCCATATACGGATAGAACCGGTTGCCGGTGAGTTGACAGACCATTACGATCCTGGAGCCAAAGCCGTACGCCTTTCCCAGGGAATTTATGGGTCGAGTTCCCTGGCAGCAGCAGCGGTGGCAGCCCACGAATGCGGCCATGTACTGCAGGATGTAGAGGGCTATAAATTTATGAATTTGCGGGCAGCCCTGGTACCGGTGGTCAATCTGGGGTCTGGGTTGGGGCCAATTTTGATCATCGCCGGTTTAGTGTTGAATTTCCTTAACCTGGCCTGGTTTGGCATCTTCTTATTTGGGTCGGTACTGCTGTTTCATGTGGTGACCTTGCCCGTAGAATTTGATGCCTCGCGCCGGGCCCTGCGGTTAATTGATGAATTGGGAATTTTGCAGGGAGACGAGCACAAGGGTGCTAGAGCGGTGTTATCGGCGGCGGCGTTTACCTACGTCGCCACTGCTTTTTATGCCCTGCTAAACCTGCTGTACTACATCATCCTGGTGGACCGACGCGATAATTAGTCAGAACCGGGATCCCGGTTGTTTCAGAAACTCTGCTTCTGCAGGGGTGGTGTTTCGCTGCAGGATCTGATTGCGGTGGGGAAAGCGCCCAAACCGCTGAATCACCTCCCGGTGCCTCTCAGCATAGTCGAGGGTGGTCTGTAATTCTGGATTGTCCTCCACCAGGCGCTGAAACAGCTGAAGGGATGTGTTCTGGTCAGCCATGTTTTCGCTGTGCTCGAACGGCAGATACATGAATATTCTCTCAACCGGGATCAGCCACTGGTCCCATTGCCGGCTGATTCCGTACCGGGCCGCCTCTAGGGCCTGGGGGTCGGTGGCAAAACTTTGGGGCGACCCTCGAAAAATGTTGCGGGGTATTTGGTCTAGCAAAAGGATCAGGGCTAAATTGTATCGTGGCTGCTCCATCCACTGGTTCAGGTTTCCTGCCCTGGCGTTTTCGTAGTCTGCCTGGAACCGTTGACCGATGGCAGCATCAAATTCTGGATCTTTGTGAAACCATAGTTTCCGCTGCTGACCGTAGTCGCTTCTGGGGTCGGAGGGATCGCCAAACCAGAACTTCAGGATAGCTTGAGCCCGGTCCACAAAGCCAGACGACGACTGATGGAGTGATGACATGCCTCACCTCTTATTTTTGACCGAATCCATTGCTGTGTTCGGCTTTAGCTTAAAGGCTAAACCAAGTCCAGCTGGAGATCTGGAGTTTTCTCTAGGGCAAAACTCCACTTCTGGACTTGGACAAGGCTTAATTGAGGTATCCCAGGCTCAGTCTTGGTGGCTGCGCTGGCCCTGTTTCAGGGTTTAGACACGGGAATGGTTTTCACCTTAGTGGCTAACCCCAGGGATTGGAGCAGGCGAATGGTGTACCAGGTCACATCGATTTCCCACCAGTGCCAGCCTGTTTGGGCTGATCGGGGGAAGGTGTGGTGGTTGTTGTGCCAGCCTTCGCCATAGGTCACTAGGGATACCCACCAGAGGTTACGGGCATTATCGTTAGCCGTAAAAGTGCGATACCCCCAGCAATGGGTGGCCGAATTCACAAACCAGGTGGAATGCCACAGCAGCACTGCCCGTAAAAAGATGCCGTAAATGACAAAAGACCATCCTCCCAGTAGATACAGAATTACTGCAAGCGGCACTTGCAAGGCCAGAAAATAGCGGTCCAACCAGCGGTAGTATGCCTTCCGGGCCAGGTCGGGGGCGTATTTCTGGTAGTGATTGATATCAAAGGTATGAAATTCCGGCTTCAGCATCCAGATCAGGTGACTCCACCAAAAGCCCCGCTTAGATGAGTAGGGGTCTTTCTCTGTATCTTCGGTGAAGGCGTGATGCTGACGGTGTCCTCCAACCCAGAAAATTGGCCCCCCCTGTATTGCCAGAGCACCAATGGTGGCCAGGCCATATTCCAACCACTGGGGAACCTGAAAACTACGGTGGCTAAGCAGTCGGTGGTAAGCCAGGCAAATTCCTATGCTGCCGGTCAACCAGTGCAGCGCCAGGGCCACCCCCAGGGCAGACCAGGAAAAGAACCAAGGGGCCAACATGGCTACTCCATGGAAGCCCGCAAAAAACAAAACGTTGCCCCAGTCAATGCTGGATTGGGGCAACGCCTGGGGAGATGGGGAAGTCGAAGTCATAAATGCGGTAACGGTAAGGTGAATTGAACTAGCTGCTATCGTAAAGCAAGTGACACTTGCACTATCTCAGATTAACAATATCTTTTCCTTTTGGGCTGCAAACCTCACTCGCATATTGACCTATGGCACCTTTATCTTCCCGAGAGCGACTGCTTCGGGCTGCTCAGGTTCTGTTTCTCTCTCAGGGAATCAGCCATACCACAACCCGCCAGATTGCCCAGTTGGCAGGGGTGAATGAGGTCACCCTGTTCCGCAATTTTGGCAATAAGTACGGGCTACTGCTGGCGGTCATTCAGGCAACCACTACCTTTCGTGAACTGGGGGAGTCGCTGATGCAGTACACCCCGTCTGTAGAGAACCCTCCCCAGGCTTTCAAAGCCTACGTCAGTGATTGTCTTTATGCTCTGGAGCAGGCCCCGGCGTTTGTGCGATCGCTCATCGGCGAAGCCGACCAGTATCCTGACGAAAACCGTTGCGCTCTGGGGCAACGATTGGGTGAAGCCAGCAGCTACGTTTCTCGGTATTTAGGCCAGACCATGCCACCGGGATCTCTGCCGCCGGAAAGATTGGCGGGATTTTTAGGGGCGCTGCTGGTAGGTTATGTGGTGATTGAGTCCACCTGCGAAAATCACCAACTCTGGAACAGTCGTGAAGACTTTTTAACCGATCTGGTAAATTTGTTGCTGCCCCAGGCCAAAGCTGATCTGGGTCCCCAAGCCTCAAGCCCGGACCCAGACGCCACCGCGTCTGCTGTGGAAGATTTGCCTGAACCCTGGGTGCATCAAATTCTGCAGCAGGCCAAAGATAGCAGTCTGCAAGACTATGCTCTGGCTTATGTCTTGTTTGGGGCCGGGTTAGAACCCGAAGAGGTAAGGCACTTGCTGAGATCGCACCATCTCAGCGACAAGACTCAACACACGTTGCAGGTGGGTGGGCGGCAGGTCCCGCTGAACCAGTGGATTGCTGGCAAACGCTATGGGTCTTACACCAGCAATCCTCTGACGAAATGGCTTAAAAGCCGCAAAGACGACCATCCCTGGCTGTTTGTCAACGCCCCGGTTGCTCCCCTGGATGCTGCAGCCATTCACCAGCGCTGGCAACATTGGGTTAGAGACCTGCCCCTGCACCCGTCGCCCCTCGCCCACCAGGCTAAGCAAACCTGGTGCGTAGAAATGTTGTTCCGGGGCATGGCCCTTGAAAATCTGAGCATTCTGTCAGGATGGTCGGTTCAGCAATTGCGCCCCTTTCAGCAGCGGGCAAAGGCCAGGGCTGCCTTGCAACAGGCCCGTTCCCTAGATCAAAAGCCGATCAATTCATAACTTTACGGCGAACTTTACGGCGAACTTTACGGCGCAGGGCCTTACCCCTAGCCCTGCAAGACCAGTTGCTCAACGGCGTCGGGGGTGCTGGGAAGCTCCTGGGTAAGCACCTGGCAGCCCGATTCGGTAATATGTACGTCATCTTCAATGCGAATGCCGCGCACGGCTGAAAACTGATCTAATTGGTCCCAGTTCACGGCATCGTCGTACTCGCCCGATGCCCTGGCCGGGGCTAAAATCCCCGGCACCTGATAAAAGCCCGGTTCGATAGTAACCACCATCCCCGCCTGGAGGGGACGGTCAAGCCGGAGGAAAGCCAGGCCAAATCGGTTGCTGCGGGTCCGTCCGGGCGCGTAGCCAGCCAGGTCTCCCAAATCTTCCATATCGTGGACGTCAAGCCCCAGCAAATGCCCGACTCCGTGGGGGAAGAACAGAGCATGGGCATCTCGCTCCACCAGGGTTTCAGGGTCTCCCCGCAGAATTCCGAGATCAACCAGCCCCGTCGCCAGCACGGTGCTGGCCAGCAGGTGCAAATCTATATACTCAGCCCCCGGTCGAGCCTCGGCAATAGCGGCATCGTGGGCTGCTAACACCACGTCGTAAATGTCTCGCTGGGGGGAGGTAAACCGGCCCGATACCGGCCAGGTGCGGGTAATATCTGAAGCCCAACCGGAGGCCGCTTCAGCCCCAACGTCTGCCAGCAGCAGATCTTGTGGCTCCAGAGGGTGGTGATACTGCTCGTTGTGGAGCACCTCGCCATGGACGGTGACGATGCTGTTGTAGGCGCAGGTCATTTGATGGGCCATGATCACCTGCTCCATGGCGGCCCGCACCTCGGCCTCGGTACTGGCGGCAAGGGTGGCGGCCATGCCTGTTTTGTGGGCGGCAACCGAGACTTTGGCGGCAGCCTGAATTTGAGCAAGCCCGAAGGCGTCGTGGTTGAGACGCAGCTGTACGATGGCTGCGGCCAGGGCCTGACTGGCCTCATGGGGCTGCATAGAAGAATCGCTAAAGCTTTGCCAAATGGGCTGCTGGGCCGGTAAACAGACGGCCTGCTGCAGGTATTGGGGCAGATCGGCCATGGGGTAGGCTGCATCAGCCCCCATGGTAGTGGCAAGATCGGCACGGGAGGGTTGTGGCCCGTGCCAGAGGGCATCATCAGCGGTGGGCTCATCCCAAAACAGAGTCATGGTTCCCTGGTGCAGGTGAACTGCGGCATGAGCCAGAGGCCGACCGGCAAAGTAGAGGAAGTGGCTATTCGCCCGAAAGGGGTAAGTATTGGCGGGAAAATTACGCGATGGTGCCTGCCCTGACCAGATGACAACCGGCTGGGAGAAAAGCCGGGCCAGGTGCTGTCGTCGCTGTTGTAGCCCCTCTACCAGGGCGGGTCGCTGTAAGGTTGTCACCATGGGGGAGTACTCATCTTCAAATGCTTGCGGCTGGGCAGATAGACCTGATTTAAGTCCAGCCGGAAAGGTTTACTGGCGGTATACCAAGTTCAGCTCGAAATCTGCAGTTTTCTCTCAGTCAAAACTCCACTTCTGGACTTGGACGAGGTTTAAAACTGCAGTCTCCGCGGTGGACCTGGTGTGAACCTTGTCCAGATTCAAGAAGTTTTCCTTTAAAAACCTTATAGATTTTGAGCTGGACTTGATGATGAAGCCCATATTCAAACTATAAACCCTGTCTCGGGTGAGGCAACGGCTACCGCCCTGCCCCTGGAGTTACTACAGGGTTTATCATGAATCCAGGATTGTTTGAAAATCATCAAGGTTTGCTACAACTTTAAAAAAATTCCCTTCAGAATTTAGTGCAAATGCACTAATCTAGTAAAAGCCTCCCGTAAGCTAGGGCACTGTGAAATTTGTCGTAAAAGCTTACAGTGCTACTGGTTAGGGTACACCGCAAACACAGCTCGCACGGGCGTAGTTCTATGGCATCCCTTACGATCAAGCCTGGTTCGCGCATTCGGCTCAAGGGGCAGTCAGCCCATATTCCAGACTTTTTTGTGGTGCGTTGCGATCGCGACCATTGCTGGGTTCGGCAAGCAGACTGGATCCCCGAAGTGCAACTCAATGTTCGTTTTAACCAGATTTGGATTCCCGACACGGAAGCTTTCTCTCCGTCTGAGGGCCAGATCTCGGTAGAGTCAAATTCCCCCGATAACGTTATTTATCTGGACGATTACCGGCAACGGAGAGCCCGCTGATGCTGAGGCCGTAAGCCCAGTGATGCCGGCGGATTATGGCTATTGGAAGATTTTCCAAATAACAGCGATGGTGCGTTGGATAACCGTTATGCTGAAAGCACTCCTCTAGATTAGAGGGGTGGACTGGTGCTTTGAGATTAAATTCCGGCAGGAAAGGTTCGGAGATTGTTGTCTAAGGGGCAGCTTCAGCGTTCGCCACGTGCTTTGGCAAGATCATGACTCTTTTAGCTCGGCTATTGCAGTTTTTAAGGTTCCTGGAAGGTCTGCTGGATTTCTTCGAATTTCTGGCGACTCCCCTGGGGGCAATTGCGTCGGTCGGGGTCATTCTTTACGGAATTTTGGCATTTAGCGGTCTCGATAGCTCCCTGTCGGCCACCCTGGCCGGGTCTGCTACCCTGGCTTTGAGCTGCATTCTTACCCGTCCCAAGTTTTAGCGTGTCCATGATTCCTGCCGTTGAGGCTGAAGCCCTGATTCTAGACCTGACCCCCTACCCCCAGGGTGAACACTGTATCGAGCAAATCTCTTTGACAGAGGCTCAGGGGCGAATTTTGGCCCAGCCCGTCAGCAGCGATCTGGACTTTCCCCACTGGGATAACTCCGCCATGGACGGCTACGCGGTACGCTACGCAGATGTACGGCAGGCTACGGCAGAGCATCCTGTATCCCTTAGCATCATTGCAGAAGTTCCCGCCGGTAAGCCCCCCACCCAGATGGTTCAGTCGGGGCAGGCGGCACGCATTTTAACCGGGGCAATGCTGCCGGATGGCGCAGACACCATTGTGATGCAGGAAAATACCCAGCGGCAGGAAGACCGCGTCAAGATTCTGGAAGCTCCTACCCAGGGCCAGTTTGTACGCCATCAAGGCAGCTTCCACCGAGCTGGCACCCCTCTGCTATCCGCAGGTCTGCCCCTGGGCGGTGCCGAAATTGCCGTTCTGGCGGCGGCTCAATGTCCGGTACTGCCGGTCTACCGCAAGCCCCGCGTGGCCCTTCTCTCCACGGGAGATGAATTGGTGCCCCCTGACCACCCCCTACGACCGGGGCAGATTGTGGACTCCAATCAATATGCGCTGGCGGCATTAGTAGAACAGACTGGGGCAGTGCCAGTTCCCCTGGGCATCATTCCCGATCACCCCCAGGCCCTTGCCGAGGGGATTCAAACTGCCCTGCAGAAGGCGGACCTGATCCTTTCTTCTGGAGGAGTGTCGGTGGGGGACTATGACTACGTGGATCAGGTGCTGAGCGATCTGGGGGCAACTCTGCATCTCCGCTCGGTGGCGGTTAAACCGGGCAAGCCCCTTACGGTGGCAACCTTCCCATCCCCCTCGCAGGGGAACCTGCTCTACTTTGGCCTGCCGGGCAATCCGGTTTCGGCCCTGGTTAGCTTTTGGCGCTTTGTCGCTCCCGCCCTGCGTAAACTCTCCGGGTTACCGGGAGGATGGTCGCCGTCCTTTGTTTCTGCCGTAACTCAGGATACGCTGAAATCGGGAGGGGGAAGAGAAACCTATCTGTGGGGCCATTTGACCCTGTCTGAACGGGGCAATACTTTTCGTTTGGCAGGCGGTAGCCACAGTTCGGGGAATCTGATTAATCTGGCCGGAACAAATGCCCTGGCGGTGGTGCCAGTGGGAACAAAACTAGTAAATTCTGGGGCGACGGTCGGATGTATGACTCTTCAGAGGATGGGGTAAGGTTATCCAAATTTGTATCTTCTGGATCCATCTGGTCCTGTACTGTTTCTGAACCGGATTTGTCGGCTGCAGGAAAGAGGTTAAACACGCTCTGATCACCTCTCAACCTTCCTACACCAAGGGCAATCACTGCCTGGCCGTAGGGAATTGGGGGTGACGGATTTGCCAAACATTTTTCCCAGTCGCAAAGGCAACCGCACACAGAAGAGGGTTTTGGGACCGTAGAAGATGATGCGCTCTGCCCCAACCGGCTGACAAGAATGTCATCTAAAGAAATGTAGTCGCTTAGCAGATCCAATCCTTCAGCACTGCCAGGGCCAGTAGGATCTTCGGCCCAGTCTAGCAGGGCTTTAGCACGATTTCCCTGGGCCTCGGCGCTCGAGGAGAGCAAGCCCCGAGGCGGCTCTAGTTTCCTCTGCAAGCTCCACTGCTGGATCTGGGCGAGGTTTAAATCCAAGACTTTAACCACCAGCGCTGCTTTAGGGCTTCGGGGGATAAGGGCAAGCCAATCAACACGGGTAGCCAGAAGGCAAACCCCCAGAGCACCAGCAGAATGATCACCCAGGCGGCGACGCGATAATGCCAGCGGTGGTCACACAGCCAGCGAGCAAGCAGCCAGGCCAGCCCCAGCACCGCAAAGACCATCATTCCCAGGGCGTGGTAAAGAAACGTGCAGCGGCTGACCAGCAGCCAGGGGAGCCAGTTGGCGGCGTAGTTTACCAGCACAAAGCTGACGACGGGCCTGGCGACATTGTCCCGGTTAGGGTCTTGATTCTCTAGAACTTCAACTCTGGCAGGCTGAGCAGGGCTTTCCAGGTCCAATTTCAAAGCCGGTTGGGTATTCCTGCCTTTGGCTCGAGATGGGCGCAACCGGCCCCAGCTGCGGCTTACCCAGCCTGCTGTCAGGGCTACCACAGCCGCAGTGGCAAACCACCACAGCAAAGGATTCCCCATGCCCTGAAGGGTGTACGTCACCGGGGCACGGCTACCCAGGGGAGCCAGAATGGCATCTGGACGGCTACCCACCACCTGCTGATACAAGTAAGACACAGGGCGCACCATAAACGGCCAGCTATACCAGGCCGAGCAGTAGGGGTGAGCCGCCCCATCTCCCCCAATGCTCTGGTGCACCGTCCACAGCTGATGATGAATCTCTAAGAATGAAACCTGGTTCAGCCGCAGATGGGGAATCCAAAGCAGGCTGTAGGTTACCAGGGGTACGATGCCCAGATAAAGCAGTAGAGCTTGCCACGGCACCGACTGACGGTGTTTAGGGACAGGTTGCCACCCTGCCAGCTCTAGCAGCAGAATTCCCAACCAAAAGCCCGCACCGTTCCACTTGACGTTGATGGCGGCTCCCAAACTCACCCCCGCTGCCACCCGCCACCAAACTGTTTGGCTCCGCAATCGAGCTGGTGAAGAATCTTGAGAGAGACGGCTCTGATGCCAGAGCCGATTGGCATATCCCCAACTTATAGGAACCAAGGGCCTTTTGACCGTAAGGGATACCGATTTTAATTCGGGGGTTTTGACTTCAGATTCAGCATCACCAGTCTTGGCGAGAACCCAGCAGAGTTGGCCGCAAACCCCAAACCAGACCCAGTAAATATTAATTAGAGCCAGTCGAGACTCGACCAGGGGCAAACCGATGAGCAGCACCATTCCCCCTGCCAGCATGGCAAACGCCAGCCGCCGTTGAAGGGAGTGTATGGCGCTCAGATAAAACCCGAGCAAAAGGGTAAGGCCGGGTAACGTAGCCCCCGCCACGGCATTTAACCAGCGGTAGCTGATGGGGCTAACCAGCCGGTCCCCCAGGGGGATAGTAGGCCACTGCAACCATTCAGCGGGAAACTGGCCCAGGGCGATGCCCAGCGCAATCAGATACTTACCCAGAGGGGGATGGGCGTCAAAGACCGGTTCTCCCTGCAGGTAATTGAGGGCAAAGGGGACGTAGTAAATTTCGTCAAATACCAAACTGTTAAACCAGCCCAGCCCCCAGCTATGAAGACCGAGGGCAATAATTACCAGGCCCGACAGCCCCAGCCCTAAAATGCCTCGTAGATCCTGACTCAGCTTCATAAGCCGCTATGATAAGGGATTGTGAAACTTTGATCCCAGATTAAGGCAGGAAGGAGAAGTTCTCTTGAAACGGAGTCATGTCGTCATCAGCATGCTGATTAGCCTGATGGGCATTGGTTACAGCACCGGAGCAGCCAGCGCCTTTCCACTCATCGCTGGGGAGGGACCGCTAGACCGTTCCTTGGCGCCAGAAATGAATGGGGAACTGCTCTGGTTGGCCCAGGCCTCCTCTAATCTGACGGATGCTCAACAGAATCAGGTTGACGAGCTACTGCAGCAAGGACAGGACCGGGTGGATGCCAGCGATTATGCTGGCGCGATCGCCGTCTATGAGCAGGCCGCCCGCATTGATCGCCAAAATCCCAAACTATTCTCTGGCATTGGCTATCTCAACATTCAGTCTGGCAACTATAGCGCCGCCATTGAGGCCTACGAGCGGGCGATTGAGCTAGACTCAGACAATATTCCTTTCCACTACGGTCTGGCCCACAGCCAGTTCAACGCAGGTCAGCTCGACAACGCCGAACAAACTTACCGCGCCATCCTGTCCCTCAATCGCCAGGAAACAGATGCCTACCTGGGCATTGGCGGTATTCAAATGCAGCGAGAAGACTACGACGGGGCGCTGGCAACCTACCAAAACCTGGTTCGGGTTGCTCCGGGCCAGGTTCAGGTTTACCTGGCTCTAGGGACCCTTTATCTCCAACAGGAAGACTACGAACAGGCCCTGTCTTACCTGGAGCGGGGAAAAACCGCGGACCCCAATAATGCCGATATTTACGTCAGCATCGGCAACATTTACCTTGTGCAGGATAACCCTGAAGCCGCCGAAACGAATTTTAGAACGGCGGTTGAACTCGATCCCCAGGACGCTACGGCCCAGTACCAGCTAGGGTATTTGCTCTATGAAGATGGTGAGGATGAAGCCGCCTTTAGACACTTACTCACGGCGGCACAACTTAATTCGGATTTAATCGAAGCCCAGGTTCTGGTGGGGGAGCTGGCCCTGGAACGTGAGAACTATGTCCAGGCCGTGCTTGCCTACCGCAAGGTAACCCGAGCCATGTCGGATGATCCTGCGGCCCACTACAATCTGGGTTTAGCTCTGTGGGGTCAGGGCTTTAAAGGACAGGCTGTTTCGAGCATGGAATTTGCCAGCTACCTCTACGAGCGCCAGGAAGATGAGGCCGGAGTTAGCCGGGCTGAGGAAGTGCTGGAATTCTGGCAAGGCCAGCTGTAATGAGGGAAGCAGCGATGTCACATCAGCTATCTTCCCAATCAATTTCAAGCTAGCGTTTTCAAGCTAGCGTTTCTTCTGCCATCGTCGCTGTTTGTGCCGAGACAGAGTTTTACGCTTGCGCTTTTCAATGGGTGTCTCAAAGTGGCGATTCTTTTTCATATCTGAGAAAATGCCAGCGCGAGACACCTTACGCTTAAACCGGCGAAGGGCCGACTCAATATTTTCTTCTTCTCCCAAAATAACTTGGGCCATCAACTCTCCTAATAACTCAACATTCCGCAAGCCCTGTTAACTGCAGATAGGGCTAAGCCCGCACTTCGCCGTAGAGCACTCTGCCCAACGGCCCCTCTCACTCCCCAGGGAAATTTCCTGGGGAAAACTACAGATTTTGCCCTGAACTGGGTGTATGCCTTGCTGCCGTTGGCTCCAAAGTCGTGGAACAGCCAGCAAGGACTAACCAGGCCCGGGGGGATGTCTTGTAGACAGACAATTTTCCCGACGGCTAGGCTTACGAAAAGTGTGCCGCCGGGAACGTTTTGGGACTAAATGTAGCCCTTAGTAGCGCTTGTTCCAACCGCCCCCCGAGGAGCGTCGGTTGTTGTTTTCACGGGGTCGGGCCTTGTTCACCTTGAGGTCGCGCCCCATCCATTCAGCCCCGTCAAGGGCATCGATAGCCGCAGACTCTTGATCTTCGCTTTCCATTTCTACAAATGCAAAGCCACGGGGACGCCCTGTTTCCCGGTCGGTTGGCAGGCTAACGCGACTAACGGTGCCATACTCGGCAAAGACCTCTGTAATTTGGTCCTGGGTCGCGTCGAAAGAAAGGTTGCCAACATAAATAGACATTGATACATCTCCTAAAGAAGAAGCACTACAAACAGTTATCCAGGAGATGTACCCGTTACCAGCCAAAGGCTCATTTAACTAGGTAGCCCACCAAGAACCACTGGCCAAACCATAACACATGCCCTTCGCTTCAAAAATTATGTTTTTCTATGGTTATTGCCTATTGATCATCGGGCAACACCCACTTGGGTGGTTGAGCAGCCCGTTCCATAATTTTACGGCGCACCGCTTCATCGGCCATTTCGAGTATGGTGTCGAGGGAGGTATTGGCAATGAATTTTGAAGCTGCTTCGGTATATTTCAGGTTGGGGCACTGATCTCCCAAAACACAACCGTTTTTGCAAGCTTCGGCGCAGTTGATTTCCATGGTTGTTCGTCTCCTGCCGGATGGTAAGTAACGAGCATTCGTCAGGCTGAAGGGCACAGCAAGAGCACAGCTTCAGCTTGAGAAAGCCTTCAAAAATTGTAACAACACTCACCATAGGCCTTGGGAGAGAATGTTGGCGAGACAACCGTCCCTACCCAGCAGGAAATTATCGTGGCTCAACCTGTGCAGCAGCAACCGAAGTGGCCCTTGTGGATGTTAGGGGCCGTTCTGCTCAGCCTGCTGACCCTGGCTGGGGTGTACTGGGCTAATCCCGAACTGTTAAGCCCGCATTGACTTTGCCCACCTGTTCAAAGATGATAGCCCCGGCACTGTGGGTAGCGATGCCGTTATCGGTGATGGGGCAGCCACAAGCTGAACTGAATCTGTCCCCCTGGGGCATCGTCGAGGGACAAGTCACCGCCGTGGGCTCTGGCGATTTCTCGGGATAGGCTCAGCCCCAGGCCCAGGCCATCGGTTTGGCGGCTGTGGGCGGCATCTCCCCGGTAGAACCGGTCGAACAGGTGGGTGCGCTCCTCTAAAGTCAGGGTTCTGGAGGCGTTGGCAATGGTGAGGATGACCCGTTGGGGTTGCCGGTAGGCCTGGAGGCTAATCCAGCCCTGGGGTTGGTTGTACTTAAGGGCGTTGCTGAGCAGGTTCTGGATGACCTGGATGATCAGATCGCGATCGCACCTCACCACCAGGTTGTGCTCAATTTTGCTCTCTACCTTCAGCCTGGGAGCCAGCAGGGGCAAGTCCTCCAGCTGTTCCCTCAACAGTTCGCTCAGGTTAACTGGGTCCTGCTTCAGCGCCATCTTCCCGGCGTCGGCCAGAGACAGCAGCAGCAGCTTCCGAACAATGCCGCTGAGGCGACTGACCTCCTCTAGCAGGTGGTTGAGGGTCTGCTGCATGGTTGAGCCCGTTTCTGCCTGCTGAATGGCCTGTTCTAGCTCTCCCTGCAGAATGGCCAGGGGGGTTTTGAGTTCGTGGGCGGCATCGCCGCTAAAGCGAGTGGCCTGGTGAAAGCTCCGCTCTAGCCGTTCTAGCATGGCGTTAAATGACTGAATCAGGCCCTGAAATTCCTGGTCGACATCCCGGGGGGCAACCCGCTGGTCGAGGCCCTGGGCGGTGACCTGGTTAACCCTTTGGTGGAGGTGTTGAATGGGCCTGAGGGCCTGGCCTGAAAGCCCCCAGGCCCCGCCCGCAATTAGCACTAGAGCCGCGGGGATGGTGACCAGGTAAATGCGGCGAATGGTCGCCATCTCCTGGCGAATGGTAGCGAGGCTAACGGCGATACTACCCTGCCCCCGTGGCAGCAGAATGGTTCCTACCCGCCATCTGCCCACGGCACTGCGCTGGGTACTGAAGCTGACCAACGCCGCGCGGTTGCGGAGGGGGCCTAAACGTTCGGGGGGTTCAGGCTCAGGCATGGCCGCTGTCGGCCTGCGGCGCGGCACCGGCTGCAGGGTTTGGGGCCAATGGTCGGACTGAAACACGATGGCACCGTTAGTATCTAGCAACCGAATGGCAACTGTGTCGTTGTTGCCTGCGCCCCACTCCCGCGCCAAAGCAGTGGCCAGATCGGGGGGGATTCTGCCCCCATGCAGTCGCCCCATGCGGATCAGGACGGCTTCGATTTGAACATCCAAACGATCGACTTTGGCCTGGTTGATCAGCCAACTTGACAGCAGGGCAAACCCCAGCAGCGCCCCCCCGGCTAATACCGAGGTCCATACTGCCAATCGTCGCCGAAAGGAAGGTTGCGTCACTGCAGCGCCTCTGGTTGTCGAAATCGATAGCCCACCCCCCGTATGCTTTCAATCCATTGCGCTGCTCCCAGGGGATCTAGCTTTTTGCGCAGCCGCTGAATCGCCACGTCGACCACATTGGTGCTGGGGTTAAAGTTGTAGCCCCAGACATGCTCCAGAATTTGGGTGCGGGTCAGCACCCGACCGGGAGACCGCATCAGGTATTCCAGCAGATTGAATTCCCGCGTGGTTAGCTCCATCCTTTGCCCTGCGCAGGTGACTTCCCGCGTGATGCGATCCAGAGTCAGGGGGCCAACGCTGAGCCGGTTTTGCCGTTCCCCCACGCTACGCCGCACTACGGCATGAATACGGGCAATCAATTCTTCTACATAAAATGGTTTAGCCAGATAGTCGTCGGCTCCCAGATTAAGACCCTGCAGGCGGTCATCTAACTCATTGCGGGCGGTCAGCAGAATCACCGGCAAATTGCGGCCAGCCTGGCGCAGGGCTTTGAGGATGGCCAGACCGTCCATGCCGGGTACCATAATATCCAGCAGCAAAACATCATAGTCGCGTTCCAGGGCCAGTTCGTAGCCTTCGTTGCCGTGACCGCAGTGGTCTACTATAAACCCCTGTTCTGCCAGACCTTGCTGTACAAAACTGGCGATTTTAGCTTCATCTTCTACCAACAGCACGTTCATCGAGGTCCTGCCCGAAAAATGACCATCAAAAAATGACCATCAAAAAATGACAATGTTGTCATTCAACCGCAAGGGTTCTGTCATCTTCCCCAACTTTAATCAAAAGTATAGACACTTCAAATCCAGCCGAAACGGGAGATGTAACCCGCCCGGAGGGCAACCCAGTGTCCTGTTGTATTTAAGGCCATGCACCATGCAAATTCGTCATTTATTACTTACGACCACCGCTGCTTCCCTGCTTTTTGGCACTTTGGGGCTGGCAGCGTATAACGGCAACAGCCCAGCCTGGGCCAATTCAACCCCGTCTGAAGCCCCCGCTAGTCTGGAGTTAGCGCAGCGGGGCAATCGTTCGACTGGGGCAGGTCAGAGAAACGCCCGGCGACGGGGCGAACGCCTGACCGCTGCGGCTGCAGAGCTGGGGGTGAGCGAAGCCGAGCTGCGTGATGCTCTGGGCCTGCCCGAACAGCCCATTCAGCCAGACCTGGCCGGCGCTGCCGCGCAATTGGGCACCACAGAAGCCGACCTCAGAAATGACCTGCGTAGTTCAATCCAGCCGGGGCCGGGCCGCCGGGGAAGACGTCCCGACTTGGCTGCCGTAGCCCAGCAGTATGGCGTTTCCACCGAAATGCTGCTGTCTGCCCTGGGCCTTCCCACAGAACGGCCCCAGCCCAACCTGACTGCCGCTGCTAATCAATTGGGCGTCAGCGAAGATGCCCTGCGCAATGCTCTGCGCCCCGACCGCCGCTGCGACTAATGCTCCACGGTAATGCTCTACAGCAGCCGAATCCAGTAGCGGTTACGGCCCCGCCGTTTGGCCTGATACAGGGCGGCATCGGCGGCGGCCACCAGATCTTCTGGAGACTGCTCCTGGGTGGGTACCACACTGGCAATGCCCATGCTGACGGTTAAATAGTCGTTGACGCTGGATTTTGGATGCTCGATTTTGAGAATACTCACTTCTTCCTGGACCGCCTTGGCGACAATTTCGGCTCCGGTACGGCGGGTATTGGGCAGCACTATGCCAAATTCTTCGCCGCCGTACCGGGCGATTAGATCTGCCGCCCGCTTTACTGCCCGGCTGGCGGCCTGGGCAATGGCAATCAGCGCTTCGTCTCCCTGCTGGTGGCCGAAGTAGTCGTTGTAAGGCTTAAAGAAATCCACGTCAAACAAGACCAGGGAGAGGGGCTGTTGTTCCCGCACCATGCGTGACCATTCCTGCTGCAGGTACTCATCAAAGCAGCGGCGATTGGGCACCTGGGTGAGGCCATCCAGGGTGGCCAACCGCTCTAGCTTTTCGTTAGCCGCCTGCAGGGCCGTTTCGATGTCTTTGCGGTCGGTAATATCAATCCAGTTGCCAATTACCCCCGTCACCTCATCGTTGCCGTCTTGAAAAGGGCTAACAATCATTTTGTACCAGCGGTTAACCCCATTCATATCGATGATGGCCTGCTCGGTCTGGTGGGGACACCGGGACGCCATCACCTGGTTATTGATTTGCCGGTAATGCTCAGCCTGGGACTCTGACAGGTTGGGGTTAATTTCGGTTTCGAGTTTGCCGACCATCGCCTCTGGCGTGAGGCCATAGATGGCAGCGCTGGCCTGGTTGGCGATTTGAATGCGGTCTTGCCGGTCTTTAACGGTAATTAAGCTGGGAATGTTGTCGATAACGTTCTGCAAGAACTGCTGTTGACGCGCCAGGGCGGCTTCGGTGAGTTTACGTTCGGTAATATCGCGCACGATAATCAGCACCTCGTTGTCACCACTCACCACCATGCGGGCTTCTTCGTGGTGTTTGCCGCTCGGGGTATCAAACTCATATTCATAAATTTGAGGGATGCCCGTCTCCAGGGTGCGCTGAATATACCGCATGCGTTCTTCAGCCATGGCTTTGGGTAGAACCCTGGAGATGTGATGCCCTATTTGCAGGGTCTTGTCGGCCAGTAGCTCTACATTGCCAGAGCTCATGATATCCAGGCAAACACCATCTCCCCTACAGCGAATCAGCAGATCGGGAATGGCTTTTAAGATGGCACGCTGGGTCTGTTCGACCTGGGCCAGGGCTGCAGTGCGCTCAGCAACGGTTTGCTCCAGAATTTGAGCATGCTCCGCCAGCACCTGCTGGGCCTGCCTGCGGGTTCTCACATCTTGAAAGGCGGCAATGGCATACTCTACCTGCCCGTTGCCATCAAAAATGGGGGTGGTTGCCATTTCGATGGCAATTACGCCATGGCGGTTATGGAGTTCAATATCATCGGCCCAGGCCGATTGCCCATTTAGAGAGAGATAGATGGGCAATCGATCCAGGGGATAAGGCTCCTGGGAGCTGGCCCGATAAGCGATAAAGGTGTCTTCAATGCCGGTTCCAGGAACGGAGGGTAAATCTTCCAGGTCCAGCAGCCTGCGAGCTTCTTCGCTGACAAAGACCATTTTGCCCCGGCGGTCATAGACCACAATACCAAGGGGAATAACATTTAAAAATTGACGCCATCGATATTCGCTCTGCCGCAGGGCCTGGTTCAGGCTCTCCAGTTCCGCAAAAGAGTGCCTCAGCCGAGCTGCCAGGTCGTTAAAGGCGCTGGCCAGGGTCCCCAACTCGTCGTAGCGCTCGGTGGGCAGCGGGGTCTGCCAGTTTCCCCGAGCCATGGCCCGCACCGCAGTTGTGAGTTGGGTAATGGGCTGAAAAATTCGGTGTACCACCGCTAAGCCCACCACAATGGAAGCGGCAATGATCCCCACCCCGGCTACGGCAATCCCCCAGTGGCCGACAAAAAAGGTTAACACTCCAAGAATTACTATGCCGGTCAGCAACTGCAGCCAAAAAACTGTCACTAGCACCCGCTGGAGAGGAAAGGGGGCCAGGACTTTACTGAACCGTCTCATAACACTAAATTTTGACACCGGCAGTAGTCGACCTTTTGCGGGATAAAGCACAGATCAGCCAGGGACCTTATGCAAGGGAAAATTCAAGCCCAGGGGCATGCCTCCCAGTGGGAACTAGAGCTAGTTAAAAAGATACCGGCAAATTACGGAAAACCTCAGGTGACAATTTTTAGGGTTCCCATGAAACGTCATTGTTAGAGCCGAGAACCCATACCTCAACCGTAGAGGCCGGGGTTGACAGCGGCATTAGCGGCAAACCTGACAATCTTACGCTCATTTCCCAGGGGTCTATATCAGGGGACTTGGATTGATCTTAGTAAGATCTCCAGGCAGATGACGTGATCTCAAACAACCGCTTACTTCTCCAATGGGCTAGCCTCCAGACGGATTTAACTGCAGGGTACCCCCGTTGTCGGTGCTATCAAACCCAATGAAGTATGCCATCAAAAAAGTTGTGCCGCGATCAGTTCACCCATGGCTCATCCGTGCTTGTCCGTTACCTCCATCCACCCTGAAACTGCAAAGGAAATGGCTCTGCAGCGGTTTTAACCATATTAAAGGAAAGCTAATTTTCATTGAAAAAAAAATAGGTGCCAACAACAGCGCTAAGCCCTGGCTAGCATCAAGTGTTATGAATTTTGCTACATCCACAAGCGAGGGATCAAGGGGGCTAGGGAGCGATACCTGCGGCATAACGGATGAACCGGAATACTGAGTACACCCGCGATTACGTTTCTGGCCGCTTCGGCTAATCGGGTGACGACATATTTCTTCCTCAGCGTGTATGCTGACAAAAATCCGTTGAGGTATGTTCATGTTTGAATCGACCAACTGTGAAAAATTGGCCCTGGTGTTCAATCGAGCTGGTCAGCAGGGTAAAAACAGCTTCTGCAAAATGTTGTGGGGGAACCAGCCCGAGGCGATTCAAACTCAGCTCAAGCCATTGCTTAGCCCCGAAGCTCTGGCGGCCCTGCAGGCTGAGGATTAAACCCCTCTTGCCTGGACAGAGCTACCCCTCGTCACCGGCAGCAGGGGGATAAGGCGTGTAGCCCCCGCTTTTGTATGCTGGTCTTTTGTATGCTGGTCTTTATCGTCCAGAATTAGCCGGTTTATGATCTCTATTCACGCCCCCCTGCATGTGGCCATCAATGTCAGCGATCTCTCCAGGGCAGAAGCCTTTTACGGCGGGGTACTGGGGTTGCAGAAAGTCGATCGCTCCCTGAAGTTTCCCGGTATCTGGTACCAGGTAGGAGAATTTCAGCTGCATTTAATCGAGGCGGCAGACTGGCAAACCTCTGCCCAGCATCCAAAATGGGGGCGTAATGCCCATGTGGCCTTTGCCATTGCGGATGTGGAGGCCGCTAAATCTGCCCTGGTGGAAGCCGACTGCCCGGTTCAGACCAGCGCTTCGGGGCGTCCGGCGCTGTTTACCCAGGACCCGGATGGCAATATTATCGAACTGACCCAGATTGTGTAACGAACATTACCAATTTTCTTCGCGGTGCCAAGGCTACGGCGTTAAAGTAAAGAGTGGCCTATATCATCTCATGCACTGTGGATTTTGCACCCTCGCAACCGCCAACCGCTACCGACATTCAGGGCATTTTTAACCGCATTGCGCCGGTTTACGATGATTTGAACCAGCGCCTGAGCTTTGGCCTGCACCGCATCTGGAAGCGCATGACGGTGGGCTGGAGCGAGGCAGCTGAGGGGCAAACCTGTCTGGACCTGTGCTGCGGTAGTGGCGACCTGGCTCTAATGCTGGCGGAGCAGGTGGGTCGTACGGGCAGGGTGTACGGAGTTGACTTTTCGGCAGATCAGTTAGCGGTTGCAGAGCAGCGATCGCAGCACAAGTCCTTGGCCAACCGACTGCACTGGACCCTGGCAGATGCCCTTGACCTCCCCTTTGGGCCAGAGACCTTTGACGCAGCCACCATGGGATACGGGCTGCGTAATCTGACCGATATTCCTCAAGGGTTAGGGGAGCTGCGGCGGGTTCTCAAACCAGGGGCAACCGCCGCCATTTTAGACTTTCACCAGCCCCAAAATCCCCTGATACAGCAGTTTCAGCAGTGGTATTTAGATCATGTTGTAGTTCCCGCCGCCAAAGATTTAGGCCTGACCCAGGAATATGCCTACATTGCCCCCAGTTTGGAGCGCTTCCCCAACGGGCGAGAGCAGGTTACCTTAGCCAGACAGGCCGGGTTTGAAACGGCGGTTCACTATGTTCTGGCGGGCGGATTGATGGGCGTTCTGGTGGTACGCCGTGGTCATGAACTGGTCTAATCTGTGGCTACTGGTAGCGCCTCCGGTGATTGGCGGTGTGATTGGGTACTTCACCAATGACATTGCCATCAAAATGCTGTTTCGGCCCTATCGCCCCCTGTATTTGGGCAAATGGCGAATTCCTTTCACGCCAGGGTTAATTCCCAGCAACCAGGAGCGGTTGGCTAAGCGCATCTCCGATACCATTATGGGGTCGCTGCTCACCCCCGAAGAACTGCAGAACCTGGCCCGGCGACTACTGCAGACCGAGAGAATCCAGGCTGCTATCAAATGGCTGCTAGAACTGGCTCTAGATCAGGTGCAGAGTCGGGCCCAGGCCCGTACGGCCCAAATTGCCGGCAGCATTCTGCAGGACTTGTTTGGCAAATCCCTGCCTCGCCTGATTCGGGTTTGGGCCAGACGAGAAGATTTTCTAGAGGCCCAATTCAACCAGATTTTTGACCAGGTGCTGATCGACTTTGCCTTTTCGGAAGAACAAGCCGACCAGATCGCCACCTGGGTCTTAACCGGCGTGCTCCCTCCCGATAAGGTGCGCCAACTGCTGATTGAGTTCCTCACCGACCGCAACATTCAGGTGATTGACACAATTTTTCGGGAACGTACCAGCGGTACTTACTGGGTGGTGGCTAACCTGTTTGGGGTGCGCAACGCCCTCAGCCGCCTGCGGGCCTTCTGCTTGGATGAGCGAGAAGTCAGCAACGCCCGCATTGCCGAACTAACCACCGCCCTGCAGATTAAGAAACGGCTGAAAGACTGGCTGCAGAAAACCTCTCTGCAAAACCTGCCGGTTTCCACCGTGCGCCAGGTTCGCGGCAACCTGAGGGAGTCGGTGCGCAGTTACGTGCAGTCCCTGGGGCCTGAATTCCTTAAGGGGTTAAGTGTTTCGGTGAACTGGGAAATGCTGGCCACCCAGCTCATTAACCGGTTACAGAATTCCGAAATCATTAACCAGTCTCTTGATCCGGTCAGTGAAGAGCTGGCCCTGATTTTAGAACGCTACCTGGAACGAGATCTGGAGTCGCTGATTACCCAAATTATCCCTATCCTCAATATTGATCAGGTGATCGTTGACCGGGTGCAGGGCACTTCCCCCAGGGAACTGGAGCTGGCGATTCAGGGCATTGTGCGCAGTGAGCTACAGGCCATTGTGAACCTGGGGGGCATTTTGGGGTTTGCGATTGGTTGCCTGCAGGCCACGTTTTTTTACCTGCAACGAACTGGATAGGGAGAAGGACATGGCCTTATTTAAGGCCGCAATGCCGCTCCAAAATCTCCGGGATGCGGTTGCTTTCAGGCTGTAGGTCGCGGATTTCGCCCGGCATGGTTTGCAGGGCAGGGTCTGATGCAGAACGTTTGGTTGCCATGGCAAAGTCTCCTGAGTTAGCCCACCACATCAAAATAAATCGTCCAGGGCAACACGATGAATCCGAGGGCGATGGCTGCCGCCAGCACCGTACCCACCCCAAACGCCACCGGTCGCCACATCTTACCCAGGGTGCCGAAGGACTGCACCATGCTCCACATACCATGGCGCAAATGCAGACCCAGTAACAGCATCATGGCGGTGTAGCCAATCACGTAGGCGGGTTTGTGGAATACCTCAATCACCAACCGGGCCAGGTCCCGCATGGAATCATCCCCCAGTTGGGTGGTGTAGTAGGGGCCAAACTTAAAGGTCATCAGGTGAGCCACCAGAAACCCGGCCAGCAGGGTGCCGGTGATGATCATGGTGCGAGAGCTAACGGTTTGGTAGCTGCCCTTTTCCACAGACCGATACTGCTGATAAACCTGGGGCCTGGCCCTGAGGCGATGGGCAAAAATTTCGATGCCCACGGCAGCATGGAGTAAAACCACCCCGAGCAAAATGCCCTCAATGGCGTAGAGCAGCACCCCTAAGTCTGCCAGGTGATCACCATAGCTGTTGTAGGCGTTCTGCCCCAGAAACAGGGTGAGGTTGCCCAGCATATGTACCAGAGCAAAAGTGGCCAGGGCCAGCCCAGTGATGCCGGTGATGAGTTTCTTGCCAATGGGAGAGCGGTAGAACCGCAGCAGGGGGGAACCCACTGGCGCATGGGGAGACGCAGACGCTTTGAGGGAGGGAGTCATGGCAGAAAATCTACGGTCATTGCTGTTTTTGATCTTAGTCAACCGGGGCAGAAGTGCGAGCCTGGTAGCTTAAATCGCTCAAGTAAACCTTGTCCCAGCTCAGAAGTGGAGTGTTGGCTTAGATAAAACCCCAGATTTCCGGCTGGACTTGGTATCCCCCGGGTCCAGTCAACCCTTTGCCCGCCTCCCCACAGGGGGCCTTTGGGCGGCAGTTGGACTGTCAATACGCCCGGGGTTACTGGTTTGCTGAACCCACGGGTGCCGAAGCAGCGACTCAATGGTTGACCTGCCAGGCCCAGGCGCAGGGGGGCTAAGCGCCAGTATCAAGCCGGAACCACCACTGCCCTGGTGCCCGACAGGCCGAAAGCGGCATGGACCGCTTTTAAAGCCCGGACGCCCTCCTCTTCGTTGACCACGCAGCTGATTTTGATTTCTGATGTGGCAATCATCTGCAGGTTAATGTTTTGCTCTGACAGGGCTTTGAACATACGGGCAGCAACCCCTGGAGCATACATCATGCCGATGCCGACCACGCTGACTTTGGCAATGGCTTCATCGACCACCACTTCCCCAAAACCATAGTCGGCTGCAGCGGTTTCTACCACCCGACGGGCGGCGGCGGCATCGGCCTGGGCCACGGTAAAGGCAATATCGCGGGTGGCCTGCCCCCCCACCAACCGACACCGCTGGGATTGAATGATCATATCCACGCTAACGCCCTCATCAGCCATGAGTTGAAAGATTTGCGCGGCCATGCCGGGCTGGTCGGGAACGTGGCGAATAGCCACCCGCGCCTGTTTCATGTCGAGGGCAGCCCCCCGCACAACGGGAGCCTGACGCTGCAAGGTGGTGGCTTCTTCTGTCAGGGGCATGGGCGAGGACCGCACCTCGAAGGCATGGCAGAGGGCGGCAATGGCGCGATCGCAGTCCTTTGCATCCACCGTACAGCTCACCTTCACCTCTGAGGTGGAGATCAGCTGAATGTTAATGCCTGCCTCCGCCAGGGTAGAAAACATTCTGGCCGCCACCCCCGGACGCCCAATCATCCCCGCCCCGGCAATGCTGATTTTGGCCATGCGGGTATCGACCATGACCTCAGCCTGGGTGGTATCGGTGGGCTCGCTGCGCAGGGCCGGGGCAATGGCCTCAGCCACCGCCTCTGCCCGGGCCAAATTTGCCCGCACCATAGTAAAAGCAATGTCGTTGGTATTGCCTTCGTGGATGGACTGAATAATTAAATCCACATTGAGATTTTGTCCCGCCAGTTCTCCAAACAAGCGAGCGGCAATGCCGGGACGATCGGGAATCCGCAGCAGAGCTACCTTGGCCTGATCCGTATCAAATTCCACCGCATCCACCGGATGGGCCAGCTCCAGTCCTTCCAGGGGGCGGGGCTGGGGCCGGGGCGAAACAACGCGGGTACCCGGTTCATCGGTCCAGCTGGAGCGCACCACCAGGGTAACGCCGTAGTTGCGGGCGATTTCTACCGCTCGGGGGTGCAGCACTTTTGCCCCCAGGCTGGCCAGCTCCAGCATTTCGTCGCTGGTGATTTCTGCCATCAGCTGGGCCTCTGGCACAATGCGAGGATCGGTGGTGAGAATGCCCGGCACATCGGTATAAATTTCGCACTTTTCTGCCTGGAGGGCTGCCGCCAGGGCCACGGCAGAGGTGTCTGACCCCCCCCGTCCCAGGGTGGTAATTTCCATGTCGCGGGTCTGGCTAATGCCCTGAAACCCGGCCACCACAATGACCTTACCTTCGGTGATGTGGCGCTGCAGCCGTTCGGTTTTAATTTTGAGGATACGGGCGCGGGTATGCTCGGCTTCAGTCACAATGCCCACCTGGGCCCCGGTCAGGGAAATCGCCTCCTGCCCCAGGCTGTGCAGGGCCATGGTCAGCAGGGCAATGGACACCTGCTCCCCGGTGGACAGCAGCATATCCATTTCCCGGCGGCTGGGCTGATCGGTGATTTCGTTGGCCAGCTTGACCAGACCGTCGGTGGTTTTGCCCATGGCCGACACGACCACCACCACGGAATGCCCGCCCTCGACGGTTTGCTTGACCCGCTGGGCGACGGCCTGAATGCGTTCTACCGTGCCAACGGATGTACCCCCGTATTTTTGTACAATCAGCGCCATAGTGTTTCTGGTGTTTTTTCCCGGCAAAGGCTGGTTTACGTGCCCGATGAGATGCTTTCAGACAGAGCAATGCCTGCTCGCAGGGAAGCCCATCCCTGCAAAGCAAGCTGAATTAGTCTCCAAATTTATATCGAAACCCTCGAATTGGATCGCCCGATTTGGGCGATTGATTCAGGGTATCCATTTGGAGCCAGACTCTCTACTCTATCAGGTGCGAGCCTGCCAGGAAAATGCTGGCAACCAGCTGTTTACATACCTTTAATACCGTTTCCGAGCCGGGTCAGGGCTACTGATGGAGGCAGGGGGCAAGCTATGTAGCGGCGATTCAGAGCCTTGGGGGTAACCCTATCCCCATGCCGTTGGGGCGCGGTGGGGCCATTGCCATGGGGGCAATACAGTGGGGACAAGGTTTAATTCGGAATAGTTTTCTAGAAGGACTACCTTAAGGAGCAGCTGTGAAAACCATTGGCCTGATTGGCGGTATGAGTTGGGAGTCGTCCATTGAGTACTACCGAATTTTGAACCAGACGGTGCGGGAACGGCTGGGGGGGCTGCATTCTGCCAAGTGCATTATGTTTTCGGTAGATTTTGCCGACATTGAGCGGTTCCAGCACCAGGGGGATTGGTCAGCGGCAGCGGAGGTGCTGGTGGAAGCCGCCCAGCAGCTACAGATGGCCGGAGCCAGCGTGGTACTGCTCTGCACCAACACCATGCACAAACTGGCGGCAGATATTGAGGCGCGAATTTCGGTACCCTTTCTGCACATTGCCGATGCTGTAGGCGATTGCATCCAGGCCAAAGGCTGTCATCGGGTAGGGCTGCTGGGCACCAAGTTCACCATGGAGCAGGACTTTTATCGCCAGCGCCTGGCGGAACGCTACGGCCTGGAGGTGCTGGTGCCGGAGTTGGCCGATCGCGATCGTATTCACCAGATTATCTACACTGAGCTATGCCTCGGGCACATCCGCCCAGATTCTGCCCAAGCCCTGCAGACCATCATAGAAAGCCTGGTGAAACAGGGAGCTGAGGGCATCATTCTAGGCTGTACCGAACTGGAGCTGCTGGTCACCCCATCGGTGACCTCGACGACACTATGGCCAACCACCCAAATTCATGCTGAAGCAGCGGTTGACTACGCCCTTGCCGGGTGAGGGGGAGTTCCTGCCATGACCATGCGGTCTTCACAGATTTAAGCCAATAGTTCAGCCAGTAGTTCAGCCAATAATTCAGCCAATAGCGTTATTCATAACCTCAGTTCGGGACAACTTCCGATAGGGACATGCTGAGCAACTTCCCCTCCTGGGAGGGGTGCCCGGAGGGCGGGGTGGGTCAAATCTACGACCACAGATAACCCATTTACTACGGGTAAAGCGGCTCAATGCCGGGATTAACCCACCCCTGCCCCTCCCAGGAGGGGATAGATGCAGTGAAATCTCAACGGTCGTGCCTGATCTCGAACTCAGGTTTATTCATAAGTTTAATGGCGTAAAAGATGGAGCCCGTTGAGGGCACCCTAAAGGATGAGTGAATATTAAGTTCTGATACCAAATCCAGCTCGAAATCTGTAGCTTTGCCTCAGGCAAAACTCCCCTTAAGGACTTGGACAAGGGGGATGTAATCCTCATGCTTGACTTACGTCTGCGTCCTATACCAGGTCCAGCTCGAAACCTGGAGCTTGCTCTAGGGTAAAACTCTACTTCTGGCCTGGGGCAAGGTTTAAGTCCTGGCTATGCTTAGATCTAGGTATCCTTGAATGCCGCAACAATAAATAAAATGCCGCAACAATAATAGGGTTCCTGGATTGAACGTGCAGCCTTCAAAACTTCGGAGATTTTGTTGATATCAGCTTTATCGCTCTAGCCCTTAGGGGTGACTGCCATGCCTTCAACTGCCGCTGAATTTTTGGCCATAAATCCTGCTCTGGCAATTGTTAGACATCCGTTGGTGGCGTCTCCGGCTACCCCGTTGAAAGCTGTGCTGGCTCAAATGCAGTCCGACCCCAATCATCGGTCCCTGGATGCCCTGCAGTCCTGCTCTCCAGCAAGTCTCAATCTTTCGCTAAATCAGACCCACTGCAACAGTTGTGTGATTGTGCTGGAGCATGAACAGGTAGTGGGTATTTTGACGCAGCAAGATATTTTGCGGCTCTGTTATAACCAGCCGCCCGAGTTTGTGCGGTCTATGGCAAAAGACCGGCTCTCTATTCCCGTAGGGCAGGTCATGTCTTGCCCGGTCATAACCCTGGCGGAATCGGCCCTGACTGACCTATCAGTTGCCGTCAACCGGCTCCGGCAACACCAGATACATCATCTGCCCATTTTGGACGATCGCCAGCGGCTGGCCGGTCTGATCACCTGTGAGACGGTGCAGCATATCCTGATGTTGAATCAACTCCGCTGGTCTGACCATCAGCGTTCGACCCTCGCCAACGTTGAGCAGCGGTATGCCAATTTGCTAGAGGCTGCTCCGGTGGGTATTTTCCATACCGACGCCCAGGGCCGGTACACCTATGTGAATGAGCGATGGTGCGAAATTACGGGGCTGCAGCCTGACGCAGCCCTGAACCGCCCCTGGATAAAGATTTTGGCTGAGGATGATGTGGCTTTAGTGATGGCGAATATGGCCGCAGCCCATCGCCAATGGCAGCCTCTGCGGTGCGAATTTCGGCTGCAGCGGCAGGGGGGCGAAATTGCCTGGATGTACGGACAACTGGTGGCCGAGTACTCGCCCCAGGGCCATATCATCGGCTACCTCGGCACCCTGACCGACATTACTGAGCACAAGCAGTTTGAAGAGGCTCTGCAAAAAAGCAATGCCCAGAACCGCAATATTCTGTCGCTTATTCCTGACTATCTCTTTCGCATTGATAGCGACGGCAAATATCGCGAGGTTGTGACCTATCGCGACAATATCTCACTGGTAAAGCAGGGAATTAACCCGGTGGGGCTCACCATGGCAGACGTGCTGCCCCCTCAGGTCGCCCAATGGCAGATGGACTATTTACACACCGCCCTGGCAACGGGGGAACTGGGGGTATATGAGCAGCGGGTAAACCTGGGAGACCACATCCGCTGGGAAGAAGTACGGGTGATCAAGAGCGGCGACGATGAAGTGCTGTTTATGGTGAGGGACATTAGCGATCGCAAAACCACCGAGCAGGCCCTGCAATCCCTGGTGGAAAGTACCGCCACCGTAACCGGAGAAGACTTCTTTCCCTCCCTGGTCCGTCATATTGCTGAGGCCCTGCAGGTTGACTATGCTCTGGTCACAGAGATTCAGGGGCAAGAGCTACAAAGCCTGGCCTTTTGCGCTGAAGGTACCCTGCAACCAACCTACCGCTACCCGTTAGTCGGCACCCCCTGCGAATTTTCGCTGCGAGAGCAGACGTTCTATTGTGAGTCTAACCTGCAGCAGATATTTCCCGACGCTGTTGACCTGGTCTCCATGGGGGCGGAATCTTACCTCGGGGTAAAGCTACAGAACGGCCAGGGCGAACCCATTGGAGTGCTCTGTATTATGCATCGCGCCCCCCTGGCAAACCCTGAGCAAGCGAAAAACCTGCTGCAGGTTCTGGCTGCCAGAGCCGCTGCCGAACTGGAACGCCAGTGGGCGACGGTATCGCTGCAGAACCTGAACCAACAGCTCGAAACCAAAGTTCTAGAAAGAACCGAAGCCCTCCAAAAAACAAACGCCGAACTGGCCAGGGCTACCCGCCTCAAAGACGAGTTTCTGGCCAACATGAGCCACGAACTGCGCACCCCCCTTAATGCCATTCTGGGGCTAACCGAGGCTCTCCAAGAAGGGGTTTTTGGTGACCTGAACGAAACCCAAAACAAAACCTTAACCACCATCGAAACCAGCGGGCAACATCTGCTGTCTTTAATTAACGACATTCTCGATGTGGCCAAAATTGAAGCGGGCAAAATGGATCTACAGCCCGAAATGGTAGATGTAGCCGATTTGTGCCATTCGAGCTGTCAGTTTGTGTGCCAGGAGGCCGTTAAAAAGCAAATTCAGATTGACACTTGCCTTGCCGCCGACCTGCCAGCCGTCAAGCTAGATCAGCGCCGCATGCGTCAGGTGCTGATTAATTTGCTCAGTAACGCTGTCAAGTTCACCGCTTCAGGGGGGCGGGTCACTCTCTCTGCCAGCTATCACCCCACAGACCCTCAGGCTTTAGAGTTGCATGGAGTGTCAGATCCGAGAATACATATTACGGTAGCCGATACCGGCATTGGCATTGCCCCAGAAAAACTCAAGCACCTGTTTCAACCCTTTGTTCAAATTGACAGCGCCCTCAACCGCCATTACAAAGGCACCGGCTTGGGTCTGGCCCTGGTTAAGCGCATTGTAGAACTCCATGGTGGGCAGGTAATTGTTTTTAGCCAGCCGGGCCGGGGCAGCCACTTTACCCTGCAGTTGCCCTGTCCCATTGGGTCGGGCAGTACCCCGGCCCTGGCTCAGAAGCATCGCCGTAGCGGCTCCTTGCCGCCGCGGGCTGAGACCACCCCGGCCTCGATTTTAATTGCCGAAGATAACGAAGCCAACATGGCCACCATATCGGGGTATTTGAAAGCGAGAGAATATTCCATCATCCAGGCTTTTAACGGCGAACAGGCTATCTCCGTAGCTCTCCAGGAACGACCTGATTTGATTCTGATGGATATTCAAATGCCCGGCATGGACGGGCTAGAAGCCATCCGCAAAATTCGCCATAGGCCAGAAATCGCATCGATTCCGGTAGTGGCCATTACGGCCCTGGCTCAGCCCCATGACTGCGAGCGTTGTCTGGAGGCAGGAGCCGATCGCTACCTACCCAAACCCCTGAAATTGAAACAGCTGGCCATTACGGTTCAGGAATTACTCTCCCCATCGAGTTCTGCCTGCAGCGATTGCGCCAGTGCCGAAGCTTCTCCAGAGAAGAACTCCCCCGCCACAATATCCTCCCCTGAAGAGGGGTAGATCGCTGGACAGTCCTTAAAAACTTTATAGGTCGGGAAGGTTTTTTCACTCGTTAGGTCTAAATCGGTTTGACAGCTCTTGGCCTTGGCTGCCAATAGATAGGGCTTTAGGCTGGGGCTTTCATCCAGAAAATGCAGAACTTCTTGCCGCTGCTGCCGCAGGGTAACAACCCGGATCTGATCACGACGCTGAGGTTGAAATTGCCACCGCGTTTCGCTGTGCCCAAAGCTCTGATATGGGCACAGCACCAGTTCACCAATTCAAAAGTCATGGTTAATAAATCTCGGGGATCGGGGCTTCTATTGTTCAATCAAGGTGACCTGGTTAGGATGTTGAGCTGGGTTTGTACGTAGACGATTATTTACGTAGACGATTATTTCTGCCCATGGGAGAATGACCCGGCATGACCAATTCGCTCTTTATTAGTACCACCGAAGCGGGCAGCGGCAAGGCGCTGGTTTCCCTGGGTATTATCGAGCTGCTGCTGCGGCGGACTACCCGAGTCCACTTTTTTAGGCCGTTGATTCAGGCCCTGGAGCCGCCTCCCCATCCCCTGCTTGAAGGTCACGACAAAGACGAAGACATTGACCTGATCGTCAGCCACTTTGACCTCAAACAGACCTACGCAGAGTCCTTTGGCCTGACATCGCGGCAAGCCAGTGATTTAATTGTGCAGCACCGCACCGACGAGGTGATCGATACCATTATCAGCAAATTCAAGGTTCTGGAGGCGCGGGGCGACTTCTTGCTATGCGAAGGCTCTGACTACCTGGGGGAAAGTTCGGCCTTTGAGTTCAGCTTTAACCAGGAAATTGCCAAGAACCTGGGGGCACCCGTGCTGATTTTGGGAACCGGGTTCGGACGCTCCCAGGAAGACGCCATTAGCCCCATTCAGATGGCGGTAGATGCTTTTCAGGCGCAGGGCTGCGACATTGCCGGCATTATTCTCAACAACGCCGAAACCGAAAAGGTAGATAGCCTCAAGGAGGAACTGTACCGCCGCTTCGGCTACCGGGGACTGCTGCTGTCGGTGATTCCCTACCATCCTCGCCTGGCCAGCCCCCGCATGAGAGACATTGCCGCCCAGCTTCAGGCGGAGGTGCTCTATGGCCACCAGAGACTCAAAAACCTGGCCACCAATCGCATTGTGGCGGCCATGCAGCTGCAAAACAGCCTGCACTGGCTACAGCCCGACTCTCTGGTGATTACCCCCGGCGATCGGGGCGACATCATCGCCGGCATGCTGCAGGCCCATCAGTCCAGCAGCTATCCGGCCCTGGCGGGAATTTTGCTGTCTACCGGCATGCAGCCCCACCCGGCCATCGCAAAACTAATCGACGGGATTCCTGACCCCCTACCCATTCTCTCGGTTAAGACCGACACCTTTACCACCGCATCGCTGGTCAACGAGGTCCACAGTTCCCTCTGGCCCGACGATACCGAAAAGATTGCTCTCAGCATTCAGACCTTTGATCAGCATGTCGATCTGGAGCGCCTGGAGGAGCAGATCAGCGCTGTCAGGGTGCGGGGCATGACCCCCAAAATGTTTACCTACAACCTGCTGGAGCAGGCCAAATCTAACCTGCAGCATATTGTTCTGCCCGAAGCCTACGACCCGCGCATTCTCAAAGCCGCCGCCATACTGGTCAGTCGCGGCATTGTCAAACTGACCCTGCTGGGGAACCGACAGGATGTGCAGCGGGTCGTTGACAAATATCAGGTGCACCTCGACCTTGACCAGGTGAATGTGGTTCACCCCCCCGAGAGTGACCACCTGCAGGACTATGCCCAGACCTTCTTTGAGCTGCGCCAGCACAAGGGCGTAACCTTTGACAATGCCCTGGATGTGATGATGGATGTGTCTTACTTCGGCACCATGATGGTCTACCAGGGGGATGCCGACGGCATGGTTTCCGGTGCCGTACACACCACCCAGCACACCATTCGCCCGGCCCTGCAGTTTGTCAAAACCAAGCCCGGCTTTTCGGTGGTGTCGTCGGTGTTCTTGATGTGCTTAGAACAGCGGGTGCTGGTCTATGGCGACTGCGCCATTAACCCCAACCCCACCGCCGAGCAGCTGGCAGAAATCGCCATTTCCTCCGCCGATACTGCCCGCACCTTTGGGGTCGATCCTAAGGTGGCGCTGCTGTCTTACTCCTCCGGCGACTCTGGCAAGGGGGAAGAGGTGGAAAAAGTGCGCGCCGCAACCAAGCTGGCCCGCGAACGCCGCCCCGACCTGTTGCTAGAAGGCCCCATTCAATACGACGCAGCGGTCGATCCAGACGTAGGTGCTCAAAAAATGAAGGGTTCTGAGGTGGCCGGTAAAGCTACGGTGCTGATCTTCCCCGACCTCAACACCGGCAACAACACTTACAAAGCCGTGCAGCGAGAAACCGGGGCCATTGCCATTGGTCCCGTACTGCAGGGGCTGCGCAAGCCAGTCAATGACCTCAGCCGTGGCTGTACAGTGGAAGACATTATCAACACCGTGGCGATTACGGCAGTGCAGGCCCAGAATGCCCAGGGGTAAGGGGTTGCCCGTGCCTGGTACAAAGCGTCGTTAGTTCTGCAACATCCTGATGACTAGTGGGCAGGGAGAGCAGGGGGGCAGGGGAGCCAGGGGACAGAGGCAGCAATACATTGCATAACTTATGAACTGGGATAATCAACCTTGCCTAAGTCCAGAAGTGGAGTTTTATCTTCGAGAAAGCTCCAGGTTTCGAGCTGGACTTGGTATAGATCATTGCCCTGACCCTACTTGTAACTGCGCTGGGTGAGCTGCACATTCTCAAACGGCAGGTCTTCCCGGTGCAGTTCCGGTACCCGTCCTTCGCCCCGGTGTTCCCAGGCGGCGACGAAGGCAAAATGCTCGTCATCCCGCTTGGCTTCTCCGTCAGGGGTCTGGTATTCCTCCCGAAAGTGGCCCCCGCAGGATTCGTCCCGCTGCAGGGCGTCGCGGGCCATGAGTTCCGCCAGTTCCATAAAGTCCGCCACCCGCCCGGCAAACTCCAGGTTTTTGTTGTAGGTGCTGGCTTCCCCCGGCACCTTCAGGTTTTGCCAGAACTCTTCCCGCAGGTCTTGAATTTGGGTAATGGCACGTTCCAGCCCTGCCCGGTTTCTCGCCATGCCGACGTAGTCCCACACCAGACGCCCCAGGGCACGATGGAATTCCGTCACAGTTTTGTTGCCCCGGATGGTGAGCAGTTTGGTGACTCGGGCGGCGGCACTGGCTTCGGCCTCGGCAAAGGCGTCATCCGCCGTTGTCACGCTGGGGAAAGACTGCCCGGCAATATAGTCCCCCAGGGTGTAAGGAATGACGAAGTAGCCATCGGCCAGACCCTGCATCAGGGCGCTGGCCCCCAGGCGGTTGGCCCCGTGGTCTGAAAAGTTGGCCTCCCCCAGCACAAACAGGCCGGGGACGGTGCTCATGAGATGGTAGTCCACCCACAGCCCGCCCATGGTGTAGTGGACGGCGGGGTAAATGCGCATGGGCACTTCATAGGGGTTTTCGCCGGAAATGCGCTGGTACATGTCGAACAGGTTGCCGTACTTGGTGGCGATGGTGTCCCGTCCCTGATCCCGAATCGCATCCCGAAAGTCCAGGTACACCGATAGCCCGGTTTCTCCGACGCCGCGCCCTTCATCGGTGATGTGCTTGGCGTTGCGGGAGGCCACGTCGCGCGGCACCAGGTTGCCAAAGGCCGGGTAGCGGGTTTCCAGGTAGTAATCACGCTCGTGGTCGGGAATGTCATTGGGAGGGCGTTTGTCGCCGAGCTGTTGGGGCACCCAGACCCGGCCATCGTTACGCAGTCCTTCGCTCATCAGGGTGAGTTTTGACTGGTAATCGCCAGAAACGGGAATGCAGGTGGGGTGAATCTGAGTGTAGCAGGGGTTAGCAAAGTAAGCCCCCCGCTTGTGACAGCGCCAGGCGGCGGTCACGTTAGAGTTTTTGGCGTTGGTAGAGAGGTAGTACACATTGCCGTAGCCTCCGGTGCAGAGCAGCACGGCATCTCCGGCGTAGCGCTCGAATTCCCCAGTCACCAGGTTGCGGACGATGATGCCTCTGGCCTGACCGTTAATCACCACCAAATCCAGCATTTCTCGGCGGGCATAGACTTCGATGCCCCCCGCCTGCACCATCCGCATCATGGCGCTGTAGGCCCCCAGCAGCAGCTGTTGCCCGGTCTGGCCCCTGGCATAGAAGGTACGGGAGACCTGGGCACCGCCAAAACTACGGTTATCCAGCAGCCCCCCGTATTCCCGCGCAAAGGGCACCCCCTGGGCCACGCACTGGTCGATAATGCTGCCGCTAATTTCTGCCAGACGGTGAACGTTGGCCTCGCGGGAGCGGTAGTCGCCCCCTTTAATCGTGTCGTAGAACAGCCGCCACACGCTGTCGCCGTCGTTGGGATAGTTTTTGGTGGCGTTAATGCCCCCCTGGGCGGCAATGCTGTGGGCGCGGCGGGGAGAATCTTGAATGCAAAAGCTTTTGACCTGGTAGCCTAACTCCGCCAGGGTTGCCGCCGCCGAAGCCCCGGCCAGCCCCGTACCCACCACCAGCACGGTGTGTTTTTTCTTGTTGTTGGGGCTAACCAGCCGGCAATGCTCTTTGAAGTTGCTCCATTTGTCACTTAAAGGGCCGGAGGGGATGCGGGAGTTGAGCATGGTCGGGGCGATCGCAGGTCTAAAGCAGGGCTATGGGGATGAAATATCACCTTTAGACAGTATGGCGGATCTGCCAGATCTTGCAGGGAGATTGTTTTGTTTTGTTAGGGGGGCTGTACGAGTTTTGAGTTTTGAGTTTTGAGTTTTGAGTTTTGAGTTTTGAGTTTTGAGTTTTGAGTTTTGAGTTTTGAGTTTTGAGTTTTGAGTTTTGAGTTCGCCTGCCGTTCGTCTCTACAGGGGATTTCTACCTGAAGCTTTAGCTATCGAACTCTCGGTTTCTGTACCGCAATGCTGCCACCCCAAACCCAGCTAAAAAGACGCCCGATGGCACCAATAGCAGAGGACCTTCTTGTCAATCGGATACAACCGGGGTTTGATTACCGCCAGATTCTGCCACCTCGACCGCATCTGGAGAGGAGGCATTCGGGGTGTCTGCCGGCTCATTCACCGGGATGGGCGTAGTTTCCTCCACAGCTGGAGCGTGTCCTGACGCTACGACTGTGGTGTAGCTCAACGCAAACGGGGTGAAAGTAGCCCCCTCCTGGGAGTTGCCCTTTAGAACCCGGCGATATTCTCCGACTCCGGGAAAGGTGACATCGGCACCGGGAATGCTCAGATTTGGGGGATGGGTGGATGGGTGAGTGGGGTAGGTGGGGTGGGTGAGGTGGGTGGGTAGAAGTCAGGTGGCCAGGGCTGCTTTTTTCTGGGTGTTCACGAGTTGGACGAAGTTGGATAGCATGGTCAGACCTGCGGGGGCAGACTTTTCGGGGTGGTACTGCATGGCCATGACATTGTCCTTTGCGATCGCAGCCGCCACCGTCTGGCTGCCGTGGGTGACCGTAGCCGCAATTACCGCCGCATCGGTTGGCTCAGCGTAGTACGAGTGAACAAAGTACACCCAATCCCCGGTTTTAATGTCGTTCCAGAGGGGCATATCGGGTTGGGTCAGGGTGAGCTGGTTCCAGCCCATGTGGGGGATGGTGATGTTGGGCTCTTTGCGAAACTTTTTAATGTGGCCGGGGATGATGCCCAGACCAGGTTCCTTGCCTTCGTCGCTGTAATCGAACAAGAGCTGTAGCCCAATGCAGATTCCCAGGAAGGGCTTGCCACTGGCAATGGCGTCTTTGATGGGTTGGATCAGGTCCCGCGATCGCAAATGCTGCATGGCCGGGTCAAAGGCTCCGTCCCCAGGTAGCACCAGGGCATCGGCCTGCTCAATGTCGGCAATTACATCGGTAATTTGGGGATCACCACCAGCAATGGCCAACCCCTTACAGGCCGAGTGCAGGTTGCCCATGTCGTAATCTATGACCGCAATCCGCGCCATTGGTGCCTCCCCAGAAAAATTTCATTCTAAACCTTGTCCAGGTTTAGAAGTGAAGGTTTACCTCAAGAATCGGGATTCAATAATGTGGGATAGCCATCCGCCATTCCGACTGTCTAAAGGCAGACAGGATGCCTGCTTTACAAGAATTGGAGATATTATGCAATCCTCATCCCTTAAAATAAACCCAGCGCTCCCTAGATGCTCAGGTTCTCGATGTGGCTGCTCCCCTGTTGCTGACAACGTTTGCTCCCTGGAAAGCCCACCAGCCCTCCAACGCTTCGGATGATCTGGTCAACCTGCTCCTTCGGCAGAAAACTTTGCCCGACAATGCCTGCATCATGAGGCAAATTCCCGTCAGCTTTGACCTGGCCCCCAGCCGTGTCATCGCCAAAATGGTTGAACTTCAGCCCCAGGTCGTAGTCTGTTGCGGTATGGCCGAAACTAACACCCATCTTGCCCTTGAACTCAACGGCACAAGCTCCGAGCGGGTTCTCAAAACCTCCCTGGCCCTGCATCATCTGATCATGGGGACCCAACTCACCCAAATCAGTCACTGCGCCGGAGACTACGTTTGTAACCACCTCTATTACCACTTGCTAGAGGTAATCCACCGCCACCGCTGGTCTATTCATGCCCTATTCATCCACATTCCCCGACTCAACCCCGCGAACGAATCCTTTCTAGTGCATGATCTATCCCTCATCCTGAACCGCCTCGCCCCGTACGGGCAGGTTTCAACCCTGCCCCTATCCCCCCACCCCGTACGGGCAGGTTTCAAACCTGCCCCTATCCCTGCCCAAATAATTTTCTTTAACCCCCCCTGCCATTCCCCTGCCAGATGCCTATGATGAAACTGATCGGTTATTTTGTAACTTGTGTAGCAAAATGGCCCACACTATTCGGAAGGCTTTGCAGGCTATGAACTGTTGGTTTTCCACTGCGAAAAGGGGTTACGTATGTCTTCTCAACATTCTCAAACAGATTTGCCCAATAGCGACCAGCGCTACAATCCCCTAACGGGTAGTGACGCTCGGGTTGAGAGCCCCCGCTATCGCTGCCCCGTGGCCAGCTGCCATCAGGTCTGGTATCGCCCCACAGCGGCTGAGCAAATTCCCCATTGCCCCATTCATGATGTACAAATGGTGCGGGACAGCAAAGTTCACTAGCGTTTTCTATGCCTCAGATTCAAGCTACGATCCACGGACAGGTTCAGGGTGTGGGTTACCGCTACAACACTCTACAAGTTGCCGAAAATCTCGGTGTTACGGGCTTTGTGCGTAATTTGCCCGACGGCACCGTCGAAATCGTGGCCGAAGGCTCAGACGAACAGCTCAATGCCCTGATTGAATGGGCTCACCGTGGGCCTTCAGGGGCGCAGGTATCCCAGGTGGATGTGATTAAGGAGGCCGACCAGAGCCGCTTTGACCGCTTTACCATCGAGCGGTGAGGGGCTGCCGTGGGAACCTCGGGACGAATTGTGCAAATTAACGTCTCTGCGGGAGGGGTGCCCAAGTCCCCCATTCCAGGGGCCAAAATTACTGTGGCCGGGGTGGAAGGCGATCTTCAGAACAATCTCAAATACCACGGGGGGTCTGACCGGGCCGTTTGTTTGTGGTCTCTGGAAGTGATCGAAACCCTGCAGGCGGAGGGGCATCCCATTGCCCCCGGCAGTGCCGGAGAGAACCTTACCCTGGCTGGAATTGACTGGGCTGCTCTTGTTCCTGGTTGCCAACTGCAGCTTGGCTCTGGGGTACAAATTGAGATTACAGACTACGCCGCCCCCTGTCGCCAAAATATGAAGTGGTTCTCTGACCGCAAATTCAGCCGCATCAGCCAGAAGCACTACCCCGGCAGTAGTCGGCTTTACGCTCGGGTGCTGACCGAAGGCAAGGTGCAGCCGGGAGACCCGGTTCAGGTTATTAAGACGTAGGGGCAAAGCACCTGGCAGAATATTTACGTGAGCACCTAGAAAGTCTAGGGCCGCCCCTACAGGGCTGCTTTTTGGGCTTTGTACTTCTCTTTAAATAAAGCCTGGCGTTCTTTGTGATCGACAATGGGGTGAGGATATCCGGCCCGATCTCGCTCCTCTGGGGGAATTTTACCCGTCACCAGCCATTCGGTATCCAAATGGCGTAGCTCTGGTACCCACAGGCGAATGTACTCCCCATCGGGGTCAAATTTCTTGGCCTGGCTGGCTGGATTAAAAATGCGCAGTGGCTTGGGGTCCATGCCGCTGGAGGCACTCCACTGCCAGCCGCCGTTGTTGGCTGACAGGTCTCCATCCACCAGGCGCTGCATAAAGTATTTCTCTCCCCACTGCCAGTTGATGATCAAATCTTTGGTGAGGAAGCTGGCGACAATCATGCGACAGCGGTTGTGCATCCAGCCCGATTGGTTCATTTGTCGCATCGCCGCGTCCACAATCGGATAGCCGGTACGCCCCTCGCACCAGGCCTGAAATTCTTCGTCGTGATTCAGCCAGGGAAAGTCTTTATAGTGCTCCCGATAGGGGCCCTGGGCCAGCTCGGGAAAAAAGTACATGACATGCTGGTAAAACTCGCGCCAGGCCAACTCCTGCTGCCAGGCTTTGATGTTGTTGCGGGTTTCATCGCTACGGCTGCGATGGTAGGCGTCCTCTGCAGCAGACCAGACGGTGCGAATGCCAATGGCTCCAAATTTCAGCGCTGCACTCAGTCGGGATGTCCCATCCTCAAAAGGGAAGTTGCGCTGGTTATCGTAAATGGCTATGGCCCGGTCATCCTGACAAAATTCTTCCAGACGGGTGTGGGCAGCCCACTCCCCTGGTTCTACAGGGAAGCCCGCCGACCAATCAAAGCCCAAATCTTTGGCCCTGGGGAGGTCAATGGCCCCGACCTTTTCTGCCGCGTCTCGTTCCTCTGCCGTGAGAGACTCTAGCCCTTCCGGTGCAGGGAACGGGGTAGTCTTGGCCTGCTGATTCCAGTTGCGCCAGAAGGGAGTGTAGACCGTGTAAGGGCCGCCAGCCCCCTTCATGACTTCCCCCGGGGCGTGGAGGAGTTGGTCCCAAAATGTTGTATGGATTTCAATGCCTGCGTGTTTGAGAGCCTCAGCCACGGCGGTATCTCGCTCTCGGGAGTAGGGTTCTACATCCCGGTTCCAGTAAACGGCAGTGGCATTCAGGACTTTAGCCAGGGCAGGAATTTTTTCCCGGGGGTTTCCCTTCACGATCAATAATTGACCACCGGCGGCACCGTAGCGGTTTTGCAGTTCTTCCAGGCAGCCGAGCATGTAAGCGACCCGACCAGGGGCAACGTCATCGCCGTCGAGCAGGCCAGGATCAAGGCAGAAGACACCAATGACTTTAGGGCTGCGATCGCGAGCCGCCGACAACCCCATATTGTCAGCCAACCGCAAATCTCGACGGTGCCAGAACACAATCAAATCTGCCATGAAACTTAAGAAACCGCTGTTTGAAATCGGGTTTTAGTATAACGGCATTGGCCCTGGCCAGAGCATAGTCGCCCTCGGTGCTGCTGGGCCAGTTTCGCCCTCAGTTGGGCATACTGTTACCGTCGCAGGTAACATTACCGTTGCAATAAAGGAGCAACCATGTTGCAAAACAAACAGATCATAACCAGTACCTTTAGCGGTTACCTAGATTTTTTAGCCAGCACCCAACCAACCCTGGCCCCTGATACCGCCTGCCAGGTAGCAGCCCTCTTAACCCAGGCAGAATTTAATTTGCAGCTTGCAGAAACCTCTCGCAAAGCAACCCCCTGATCCTCGAAGAGCACTTCCATCTAGAGCTATCTCCATCTGTCCCTGTCCTTGCCTATGGCTTGGGCAGGGTTCCCAGGGTAAAAGTAACGATTTTCACAAGATCTATCTTCCGATATTGAAACCCAGATGAAAGGCAATTAAACTGTAACTAAAGCTACAGTTTTCTGGTTTGAAGTGCAAATTTTGTCGATGCATATCGCTGACTGCCCCTCTCAGGAAACTGGGCCTGACTTTTGAAACTCAAGTCCCCGCCTGCTTCGTGTGTGCAGAGCACACCAACCTGCGACGGGGTCATTTACAACATCAATTAATCTGCCTGGAGCTTAACAATGAAATTATCTTATCGTGGTGCCTCTTACGAAACCAACCCGCTTAAAGTTGAAGCCGACGGGGTAGAAACCATCGGTACATATCGCGGTGCTCCCGTGACCCGCAAACACTTTCATGTGGATGCAGGACATCACAATCGGGTCGAAATGACCTACCGGGGCGTAAAGTACACGCAGTCGGTATAAGCAGGTTGCAGCAAAATCATCCTGCTGCACACCGGCAGAGCCCTAAATCCTCGGTACGATTTTGAGCTGGTTTGTTCCAGCAAAAAGCCCACCTTTAAGGTGGGCTTTTTGCTGGAATTGAAATTGACTGATCAATCTTTCTCGATGTGCTTCCTGACATCGTTCAGGTCGATGTAGCAGTCCGTAGCGTTGCGGAGTTCCCGAGCGATCATGCCATCGGTAGAAACAACGGTGATATGAGTACTTTTGGAACGCAAAAGTTCAATGGCCCGCTCAAAGTCTCCATCGCCGCTAAACAGCACCACCTGGTCATACTGATCAACGGTGTTAAACATATCGATGGCGATCTCAATGTCCAGATTTGCTTTTTGAGAATACCGACCCGAAGAATCATCGTAGTATTCTTTGAGGATTTTGGTCCTGACGGTATAGCCAAGGCTAATCAAGGCATCGCGAAACCCTCGCTGATCTTGGGGATCTTTCAAGCCTGTGTACCAAAAGGCATTGACTAACGTGTAACCGCCGTCTCGCCCTAAAAAATACTGGAGGACGCGCTTGGGGTCAAAAAACCAGCCGTTTTTCTGCTGGGCGTAGAACATATTATTGCCATCTACAAATATAGAAAGTCTTTTTTTAAGATGATAGTGGCACATAGAATCCAAAAATAGGGTTTAATTCATTACGTTTATGGCTTAAAGGCGATACAGCTAAAAATAATAAACCACAGCCGACAAATTGGCGGATGAATAGTTTGGGGACTGCATCTCTTTTTTAAGATACTTGACGGATGAACCAGCCTTCGCTACGGGTTATGATGCTGAAGAAAGTCGTTAACTAACCCGTTGTTTCTGTAGCTATATTGTCTGCCGACAAGATTTGAGCAACCCAGGATAACAGGTAAAATCAACCAGTGGAAATCCGGGCTAATTCAAACTACGCGAAAAATCGAGTTTGGGGAGACCCTCTGAGGTTTGACACTTGTCATCTCCAGTGCTTTCCCTGGAAGATATCCGCCTTAGGGTATCTGCTATGGCACCAGGCTGCACCCGAAATAATTCCATCAACCTATTTCACACTTACTCATATTTGAGTCCATTTCATAAAAACAACATCATAAGTAGTAAAGTGTAAGCAATAATTTATACTCATATAGTACAAGAAGCTGACGGAGAAACCTAGAATGCCAATAGCTTAGTATAACACCTTTACCTAGGGGCGCAGGGGTTGAGGATTTATTGAAGTCGCAGTCGGACTCTGTAGGGTTCTCCGCAGAAGAAGGATTTGCTCGATTGAGAGTTAAACCAAGTCCAGCTCGACATCTGGAGTTTTCTCTAAGACAAAACTCCACCCCTGGGTTTGGACAAGGTTGAGTACCGCTTTCGGCCTCAGAGATAGCTAAAATACTCTAAGACTGCTGAATCTGTCTGCCACTCTGTTAAAAATACTCTCTCGTTTCTCCTCTCCATGGCGGTTAGCGTTTATCAGATTGCACAGCGAAAGGTGTCGAAACAGCCAACTGAGCCGCTGGCTGTACTCACTGCCTGGGACTTTTTGTCGGGGCAGATTGTCGACCAGGCCGGTGCCGATATTGTTTTAGTCGGCGATTCTCTAGCCATGGTGGCATTGGGGTACGACACGACCCTGCCCCTGTCGCTAGAGGAATTAATCTTTCACGCCAAAGCAGTGCGCCGAGCGGTTCACCATGCCCTAATGGTGGTCGATTTACCGTTTCTGACCTATCAGATCAATCTAGAGGAGGCTGTTCGTGCTGCCGGTCGCATGTTAAAGGAGGCAGGGGCTCAGGCGGTGAAGTTAGAAGGGGGCCACGGGGGGGTTATTCCCATGGTTAAACATCTTGTGCAGTGGGGCATTCCGGTAATGGGGCACGTGGGCCTGACGCCCCAATCGGTGCATCAATTCGGGGGGTTTCGGCAGCAGGGGAAGTCGACTGCGGAGGCCGAACGGCTTTTGTCAGAGGCCCTGGCGCTCGAACAGGCAGGAGCATTCTGTGTTGTATTGGAACACATTCCTGCCGAACTGGCGACTACTATCACTAAAACCCTGAAAATTCCTACCATCGGCATTGGGGCTGGGCCAAACTGCGATGGCCAGGTGCTGGTCACCGCCGATGTACTGGGGCTGTCAAACTGGCAACCCCCCTTTGCCAAGGTATACGCCAATTTAAGAGAGCAGGCTATTGCGGCAGCTCAACAGTACTGCCATGATGTCAAGGCTGGTCAGTTTCCTGCCCCTTAAGCAATCTTGACTCGCCCGGTTTGAATGGCATCGAACAAACGATTGATTTGGCGACGCTCCTGTTCATCGACATCGCCGTCTGCCAGCACAATGGCCGTTAATTCCTCGTACTGGGCTAAAGAAATGAGACGGGCCTGAATCACCTGGTCGACCAGTTGGGTCAGCGGACAGCCTGAGGTCTTAAGATGCTCTGACATAGGTTTTGAGTCGTTTGCTAAGGTGGGATAGTAGTAGAGTTCCCAACCGCGGATCGTATATGCCATCGAAGCGCAACTTTAGGCGGAAAATTGGATTGCTCTGAACCAAGGTGGTCTCTGAAAAAGAATTTACCGAGTATTGTGCATTAGCTGTAAGGGCGAAGTATCTGGAAGGAAATTGAAAGGAAATTGATGTGACTTCTCCCATGGTTTTTGCCCAGATGCTTCGCCCCTCCGGTTGGTACTTTCTTTCTCAGAGATCTCCCAAGTTCAGTTCAGGACCTGTAGTTTTCTCTAAGATCAAACTCCCCTTCTAGGTATTGGGGCGGAGTTTGATCCTGTGGAATAGCTGTCTCAGCTCTCCAGGGCAGGCAAGAGGCCTGGCCTACAAGCATGGAATTTGATTCAGTGCTCATTTCTGTGACAAGGCTTATACCGGGTCAGTTTCCGAAGCGCCAGCTCCCCCCCTTTGGGACAGTAGACGAACAAGGATGGTAGAGGTAATCGACAGTACAATCGGCCCGAAGATAAAGGCCCAAAATCCATAGACCTGAAATCCGGGAGTGATCACCGACGCCAGCCAAAAACAGAAGCCATTGACGACCAGCATAAAGGCACCCAGGGTCACAATGGTAAACGGCAGAGACAAAATAAAGATCACGGGGCGGATGAGACCATTAACCAGCCCTATCATCACTCCGGCAATGACTGCCGCCGTAAAGTTGTTGATTACAATACCAGGAATTAAATAATCAGCCGCCAGCAGAGAGACTGCGGTAATTAGGGTATTGAGAATGTAGGTCAGCACAGATAACTCCTCTTTAAGGGGGTTTACTTCGCCAGGGGTGAAACCATTTTACTGGTCTTGCCCCCCTGACTCATCACAAAGTCCGGGTCAATATTCAGGCAGATACTAAAATCTGAGAGCCTTCCTTTCCTTTAACCACATCAATTCTGGTTTGAAACGCCTCTCGAAAATGGGGGATATGGGTGACGGCCAAAATGCAGGCAAAGTCATCGGCGATCGCATTGATGGCCCCCACCAGTCGCTCGCACCCTTGCTGGTCTTGGGTGCCAAAGCCTTCGTCAATAATTAACAGTCGTAGGGCTAACCCTGACCGCTGGGCCAGGAGCCGGGCCAGGGCCAACCGAATGGCAAAATTAACCCGAAATGCCTCCCCCCCTGAGTACGTTTCGTAGGGGCGAGTGCCATTCGCATCGGCGATGAGAATGTCGAGGGTGTCAATGAGTTTGCCCTGCTGGCGTTTGCTGGCCCTTTGGGTAACAAATTGCACATGCAGCTGGTGGGCACTCAGTCGTCCCAGCAGATGATTGGTTTCGGCTTCCAGCTGGGGCAGCAGATTTTCAATCATCATGGCCTGAATGCCGTTGGTGCCAAAGGCCTGGACCAGCTCCTGATAGATGCGTTGTTGCTGGCTGGCCTGGGCCAGATCCTGCTGTTTGTGCTGCAGTTGAAGCTGCAAATCCTCCAGGTGTTGCTGCTGCTGCTGAAAGGCTCCCAGCTGAGCCATTAATCCCTCTCGCTGATGCTGCAGAGCTTCCAGGTCAGCTTCTAGCTGCTGCAGGTGAGCTGAGGATGACTCCATGTCCTGCAGCTGACGTTCTAAATCGCCAATGGAAGCTGTCAGGGTAGCAATCTCTTCCTGCTGCTGCTGGTATTGTTCCACCAGGGTGTCTAACTGAGCTTTGCGCAGGGGATAGTCTCGTTGTGCCTGATCGATAGCCTGCTGCTGCAGGGGCCAGGCTTGCGCCTGCCGCAACGCCTGGCGAATCTGCTGATGGTGGTGGGCGTCGTAGTGGAGTTGTTCAAGGGCGATGAGTGTCTCCTGCAATTGCTGCTGTAAGGGGCTTTGCCTCAATTTCTCTAGCTGTTCCTCCAGGTCGGAGATGGTTTGATTCACGCTCTGCTGTTGTGCTTCGAGCTGACGCTGGCGAGACTGGGCCTGTTTCAACTCATGGTGCTTAATGTCGGCCCAGCGGAGACGGTCTACCTGCCCCCGAGCCAGGGCATGGTCTCGGTCATCGTAGGCTAACTGGGCCAGACTGTGATCTAGCTGTTTGAGTTCGGCCTGTAACTCTGCCCCATATTGCTGCTGCTCCAGACGATGCCGCAGATGTTGCTGCTCGTGTTCTATGTGCCGGATGTGACCTTCAAGATCGGTCTGGGTCGATAGCTGGGCTTCGAGCTGGCCCCGCTGCTGCAACACGGGAGCATAGAGTTCAAGTTCGGCCTCCAGAGCGCGATATTCCTGGCGCAGCACCTGTACTTCTCGCTCGGTTACTGCCAACTGCTCACGAATGACGATGATCTCTTCTCGCAGCTGCTGCTGTTCGAGCCGGTGGCGATCTTCTACCAGGGTGCGATGGCGGGTGTCGAGGGGGCGATCGCACAAAGGACAGATGGCATCTGGGGCGTGCAAGAGCTGTAATTTCTGCTCAACCCTGGCCAGCTGGGCTTCACAGGTCCGCTGGTTGGCCTGGAGGGTTTCCATAAATTGCCGTCGTTCCTGGCCCTTTTCTCGCACCTGCTCTTGATAGACCCGACGGCGCTCAAGATAATCGAGGGTTTGAGACACTTCTTGAACGGTAGCCTGGAGCTGCGGTCCCTGGGCCTGCTGCTGCTGGAGCCGAGCCAGGGTACCGTTCAGGTCTTCCAGGCGGGTTTGCAAACGGGTGTGTTCCTGCCCGAGTTCTGCCTGTAGCTGTTGCCGTCGTCGCTGCAGGGGCTCGGCCTGGAGCTGGAGAGAGTCGAGATGGTGCAATCGGCGCTTTGCCGCCAAAAATTGCTGCCGTGCGGTGGAGATTTCCTCTGTCCGCTGCAAAATGGGTATCAAGTCCTGTTGTTGATTATCGAGGGCCTGTTGCCGGGCTCGTAGTTGTTGCATCTGGTTTTGTAGAGGGTCTTGCTTCGCGTTTATATCCTGGGTCAGCTGCTCTGCCAGGGTCTGTAATTGCTGGTGGCGGGTGAATTTTTGCTCCAGGGCTGCATCCTCTTTTGCGAGGGAATAAAACTGCACTAACCCTGCTTTGATCTCCTCCTGGCGAAGTAGAACCTGCTGCATAGCGTCAAGTTGAGTTTTGAGATCGGTTATGGTGGCATGGCGCTGCTGCTGCAACTGGTTAAGATGTTGGCGCTGCTGCTGCTGCAGCTGTATCTGCTGGCGGTGGTGCTGGCATTGGTCTTGGTGGTGACGCAGGTACTGAAGTTGTTGCTGCAGTCCTGCCCTCTGCTGGTCGAGGTGCTGGAGTTGCTCCTGCAACGTAGCCTGCTGGGTCAGAGCCGCCTGCTGATGGGCCAGGGCACTGGTTATTTCGGACACTTGGGTTAGCTTCAGGGCCACTTCCGCCTTCACCTGGCGTAATTGTTCCCTGGCCTGGTCGGCCAAACGGTCGTACTGGTCAAGTTTGAGCAAATCTGTCAAAATTTGTTTCCGTTCGCTGGGGCGCTTGAGCATAAAATCGTCTAGCCGCCCCTGACGCAGGTAAGCAGAATTAATGAAGGTCTCGTAGTCTAGCTTGAGATGGTGGCAGATGAGTTGTTGGGTGGCCCGCACTCCCCGTTGGGTTAACACTCGATAGCCAGCCTCGGCCTGAACCTGAAACTCTAACCGGCTACCCTGGAGACGGTGTCGGCTACGGATGATGCGGTAGATCTGGTCCCCCTGGGCAAACACAAAGGTGACCTGGGTTTCGAGTTGCCCCTGGTGAATGACATCTTCATCGGTGGCGACCCGGCTTTGTCCCCAAATTGCCCAGGCCATTGCTTCTAGCAGAGATGACTTGCCAGCCCCATTCGGGCCAGCAATGCAGGCCACATGAATGCCATCGAAGTCGAGCGTGGCTTCGCGGTAGCTGAGGAAGTTTTTAAGTTGGAGCTGCTTAGGAATCACGGGCATCCGTCCACCGCATATTCCCAGCCTACAGTACATTAGAACTTTAAGTACACATGTCCTTTAGCTTTTAGCGTGATTTTGGCCCTCAATTCTTGTGAAGACCGCAGGAGAATTCTTAGAAAGAAAATACCCTTGAGTAGGGGGGCAGAGCCTGCGCCCTTTGGGCGTGCCTGGCAAAACAGGTAATTTTGCTTTAAACCTTGTCCAGATTCAGAAGTGGAGGTTCGCTTCAGGGCAAGCGACAGTTTTCGAGCTGGACTGGGTATAAGCGATCTCCTTAGGAATGGGGATTCAATAACGTGGGATAGCTGATGAACTGCAATACTCAGTAGATCGCAAAGACCCCGCAGCCCACCCTGCGGGAAGCAAGCTACACCCCCAGACCCTCTCCCAGAAGGGCGTAGCTTGCTTCTCGAAGAGTGGGGAGCCAGAAGTGCTTCAAAGTCCCTCTCCCACATTGGGAGAGGGATTTAGGGTGAGGGCTGGATCTCGGCAAAAGAGTATGTTTGTGATCTACTGATACTAGCAGTATGAATTCTTCATGGCCTTTAGTCTGAACCGGCAAAAACCAGAGTAGGGTCTTCTAAAATGAGGCTGCAGAATTACGTCCCTTAGACAACGCCTGAAATGGTCACCTGAATTGACTGCAGGAGACGCTAACGGGGGAATTACTGCCCTATCAGGCGCTAAGTGTTGCTGACAGGGTTTATGAGACCGCTTTATAGATAGTGCTAAAAAATCACCTTAAGGATTAGCGATGGTATCTCAATCAACTATTCTTGTGACGGGTGGAGCTGGCTATATTGGTAGCCACGCCGTATGGGCTTTACAACAAGCAGGTTACCGGGTACTGATTTTAGATAACCTGGTTTACGGTCACCAAGACCTGGTAGAGAATGTCTTGAAAACTGAGTTGATCGTTGGTAGCACTCTCGATAAAAAACTGCTTCAGAGCCTCTTTGCAAAGCATGACATTAGCGCTGTCATGCATTTCTCGGCCTATGCCTATGTTGGCGAGTCGGTGACCAACCCGAGCAAATACTACGAAAATAATGTCATGGGCACCCTGTCTCTGCTGGATGCCATGGTAGAAGCGGACGTAAAAACCTTTGTCTTTTCCTCTACCTGTGCGACCTACGGAGTGCCCCAAACATTGCCTATCCCCGAAGATCATCCCCAGAACCCGATTAACCCCTATGGCATGACCAAGCTCATGGTTGAGCGGATTCTCACGGACTACGACAAAGCCTATGATCTGAAATCGGTGTGCTTTCGCTACTTCAACGCTGCCGGTGCCCATCCGGAAGGGACTTTAGGGGAAGATCACAATCCTGAAACTCATCTGATTCCCCTGGTCCTGCAAACAGCCCTGGGCAAGCGAGATGCCATTTATATCTTTGGCACCGACTACCCCACCGAAGATGGCACCTGTGTGCGAGATTACATTCATGTTTCTGACTTGGCCGATGCCCATATTCTCGGTTTAGAGTACCTGCTTAACGGTGGCGACAGTACGAAATTCAATCTGGGTAATGGCAACGGGTTTTCGGTCAGACAGGTCATCGATGCCGCAGCACGGGTGACTGGAAAACCTATTCCCGTTGTCGAGGCCGAACGCCGCCCCGGTGATCCTCCAGCCCTGGTGGGCGGCAGTCAGCGGGCCAGAGCAGTGCTGGGCTGGAACCCCCAGTACAGCGATATTGACACCATCCTGACCCACGCCTGGCGGTGGCACCAAAAGCGCCATGGCTAGGGCCGTCTCACCACTCCATCCGCAGTAGAACTGCAAAGACATTACTGGTTGTTGTCAGGTCAGTGCCGTCAGCAGATTGGCCGTAGTCGTAGCGGCTGTTTTCCCAGGAGATCATCAGGCCGGGGGTGACCTCTCCTCCGTTAAAGCCTATGTTGGCGGTAAGACCCACTACCGGAGCACTGGTAGCGTTATCGAAGGGAGCCCAAAATCCTGCCAGGGCCACATTTTCTCCCAGACGTACTGAAGTGTCTAGCACCGTACGACTGGCCTGGGAGTTGGGTAAGATGTCGCCCAGAACCTGGGAAATCCCTAAAGACACTTGCCCCAGGTTAAACCTGGCCTGCAGGGTAATATCACTGCCCTCGCCGGTCTGCTCAATGTCTCCCAGACGGGTATCCTGATCGATGGCCCAGTTCAAACTGGCTCCCAGCACCATGCTGTTGGCATTACTTAACCTGAATTGCTTGGCTACGCTGCCAGAAAGGTTACTGTAGCGGTCATAGTTAGGGTTCAAAAATCCAATCCCACCGGCCTGGTAGTACCATCCATCGTCGGTGTGTCCCTGATAGTCGAGGCCACCGTAAACCTGGAGGCTGTCTCCGGCGATGGTGCCTGCATAGTACTGAAACCTATCGTAGGCCCTGGTGATATTGCCACCAAAGCTCAGGTGGGGATAGTAGTGAATTCGGTCTGTTTGCTCGAAGGTGTAGGTGCTCAGGGCATCTTGTTCGTACAAATTGACATAGTTTTGGGTGTAGAGATTGTCGATATTGCTGATGTCAAACTGTTCGCCGTTAACCAGAGCAATGACTTCGGCAGATTGCCCGCCGCCCCCTTCTCCCCCGGCGGCCAGGGTCTGCACTCGATCGCGAATGGGCACCATGCCAAACCGCTCCTCAAAGCTGCGCTCGGTCACCGGCGATAACCCCAACCATACCCCGTGGAACCGGGCAGACGGACGATCGTGGGAACTTTCTAGCGGCGCTGGAGGAGTGGCGGCATGGCCAATGCCGGTTTGGTAGAGGGTGAGGCTATCGATAGGGCGGCGAAAGTTGTTGGCTGCGTTAAACAAACTTTGATTGATATTAGGGTTGGCGGGCTCGGTCGTGGGAGTCAGGTTTCCTCTGAACTCTGGTAAGGCGAGGGCCAGGGCCGCCAGTAGGTAATTAGTAATGGGCTGGTCGGCATCAAATACCACTGCCGGTCCCCGCACCGTTCTGGCCAGCGTTGCTTCACGGGCATTGGCCTGTATCACCTGACTAATGGTGGCATAGCCAATGGCCGGGATGGTGACAAATGTTTCGTCCCGCTGGATTTGGGCCCTGCCGGTCTGGCTGTTGCCCGGCAAGATCGCAATTTGAGGGAACCGTAAGTCAAGACCAATTTGCTGCTCATCAGTCCCCCGCTGAAAGCCAGGAGCCTGAATTGCCTCCAGGGTAGCCGGGGCGACGCCATCGCCAAAATTTGAGGATTGTTCGAACCGAGTGGGTAACTGAGTCGTGGGGTCAATGCTACCGTCTTCAGTTGCCAAACCGGGAGTAAATGTGCAGATTTCGCCATCGGCAGGGTCTAAACAAGATCCTGTGAGGCTGAGTTGAATGTCTTGCCCCAGAATGGTGATGGGATCTCCAAGGGAGAGGGTCAGTTTGCGCTCTTGCAGGACATCGTGGACAAACACTACCCCCTGCCGCTGCTCTAGTACGGCAATGTGGTCAGCCGTGGTGTAGTTCTCTACTCTGGGATTGAGATTGACCAGACCAGCGTAGCGGAGGTTGGTACTGCGATCATCCCCAAAGTTAAGACCCGATGCCACAATAGCCCGGGTGCCATATTCCAGCACATCGCTGTTGAAGGGAATGGTGGTGACCAACGGGTCTATAGCTCCCGGAGGCACCACCACCCGGTCTTCGACATCATCTACCTGTGCAGGCCGCGGGGGGGCTTCCGCTGTCTCACCAGCGGTGGTGGTCTCAGCCGGGTCACTCTGCGCCGACACCCCGGCCTCCGACCTGGGCCCAGGCTCTGGTGCAGACCCATCGGGAGGGGCAACGGGGATATCTGGGGCTAATGGCTTGCTGGCCTGATTTTCAGCTTCAGATTCGCCATCTTCAAAATATGTCGCCCTGGCCGCTGGATCATTGTCAGCGTCTGGGGCTAAAGGTAACCAGGTGGCTTCGGGTTCGGGCTGGATGGTAGGTTCACTGGCCGCCTGCTCGAGGGCGAAAGCATCCTCTACATCTGCGGGTTCCGTGGCTTCTGTCAAGGGCAATAAATCCTTAGCTTCGGTACTGTAGGGCGCATGTAGAGATGGGACGTCATTGGCGGCAGATGCGGATTCAGGGGGAGGTTCGGTTGAGGGTGCTTCAACCTGTGCTCTGACTGGCGCAGCAATCTCTGAGCCTTCTACCGGCAAAGTTGATTCGCTAAACGCCGCCTGAGTTGCGGCGGCGGGCTCGGGCCGAGATGTGATCTGGGGAACCGCGCTCTTTTGCGGCAATGAGGACTTAATGGAGGCGGGTGGCGCTCCAGGACCTGGGGAAGGCCCAACTTCTGGAGGGGACGCCGAGGCCGATACCGGCGGCGGGGTCGCTCTTGGGGAGGGGGTTGACGGTGTAAATGACACCGGGGTTTCAGGAGTGGGGGACGGAGAGGGCTTCACATTCGGGGTGGGGGCCGGGAACAGTGCAGGCACCGTCGGTTGTTGAGAGGTTGGTTTGGTTTCTGCTTCCGGCTCAGTGGTAGCGTAGGCTGGTTTGCCGATGGAGTGAGTTAAAACCGTAATCCACAGCCCTGTCTGAATTGTTAAAACAATGGTGCTGGTGGAATGCTTGGGGTGAGCTAAGCAGAGGGCGCGACAATTTTCGTCGAGAGTTTGTTCAGTCATGTTACTTTTGCTCGATCTTCATTGGGTAATATCCATGGGAGCTTTGACCTGACCAATATTTTCCATTTGCAAAGTAAGTAATCCAAATAACAACCAGGGAATCAACTTTGTCCAAGTCCAGAAGTGGAGTTTTGCCTTAGAGAACACGACCGATCTCGAGCTGGACTTGGTATCAACCTTGTCCAAGTCCAGAAGTGGAGTTTTGCCTTAGAGAACACGACCGATCTCGAGCTGGACTTGGTATGTAAGCAAGCTGGTTGACTGACAAAACTTCTCTACCAAATCTCTGAAAGCCCACCCTCCGGGAAGCAAGCTACACCCTGGCCCTCTCCCGAGGGGAGAGGGAACTGGAAAGATTGATCGGCTGCCCTCGCCTTCTGGGAGAGGGGTTGGGGGTGAGGGCGTACAACTGTTGTCAGTCAATGAGATAAGCAAGACTGGGCCAATCTGGCACAATAATTTGTAGCACTTTAACGTTTGGAGAAGGCGAAAACATAAATATTGAAGTTCTCAGCTTAATAAAGTTAAAGCTTGACTTGCTTTAGATCCTTTTAACCTAAGGTTGTTCAGGATTAAGTCCTTTTTCTCTATCAAGGAGACGGAGGGGAAACTTTGGTGGGCACCGTATTTGAGCGAGATGCTCCAGATGAAAAATCTGAAATCTTTTGCTAAGAAAATAAGGAAACTGTGAGTGATTGGCAGCATTATTTTTTTAGTCCTGGCAACGACAAGATTGGCCTGGCTGGTATCGCCTTCAAAAGCTATGCTGAGGGCAACCGCCCTGGTTTAGAGGATCTGGGACAAGAAAAGCATTTGAATGCAAGGCGAAATTCTTTCTTCTAAACCCTGTCCAAGTCTAGAAGTGGAATTTTGCCTTAGAGAAAATTCCAGATTTCGAGCTGGACTTGGTTTACAACAAATCTTTCAACCCTATAAACAGTTGACAGAATTTTTCTTGCCCAACTAAATGGTTCTTTAAATAAGCATTTTTAACAGGATTTTTGTGGACAAGAAGAGATGATGGTATTACTATGAGGGCATGAAGGGACAGCTACCATTCTGAAGCATAGTTTTCTGTGATAGAAAGATGCCTGACGGTCAATTTCTGTCTGGTGCTTCAGTTTTTCGGTATTAACAGATTTTTACAACCAGGTTTTCAATGGTGAAAAAATAATTTCGCCATTGAGGGGTAATTTAAGTTGCTGGTGCAGAGATTCGGCTTATGTTGCCAGTTGGTACCGCTGGCCTCTGTCAGCGTGAATCTTGTTCCCTCACTGCCGCAGCATTTTAGGGCATGGACAGGCTCAGTCTGTCTTTTATCCCCGAGCTTGTCGGGCTTTGGTAAGCTTTGCTGGCTTTTATAAGTGCTGTGTTTTGCCCACTGGTTAACCCTGTCATTCAACAGCTTTTTAAGGAGTTGAATTATGAAAAACCTAAAACTTTGGGGATCTCTGATTGTTTTTTCTCTGGCCCTTGGCACCACGGGAATAGCTGCGGCCTGTGAAGGTGGTGGTTCTTGTGGCGGTGGCCATGGTGGCGGTGGCCATTTAGGACCACAGGTTTCTACAACTGCAGGTTTCCAAATTGGTCGCCAGGGAGGTGTGACGGCTTTAACCGTCTCCTCTGCGGTCAGCCCTATGTTTGCCCATAGTTCTGGTGTGATCAACACCGGCGGAGTCTACACCGAAGCCTTTGCCTCTCGATATGACCATTCTGCTGAGGCGATTAAAGCCCCGCAGGCGATCGAGACTGGTGGGAATGTAAACACAGGTAGGGGTGACACCGTTCTGATGGAACTGCCCCCAGGAGGTAGCATTAACATCGGCGGCGATAGTAACGTTGCACTTCCTGATTAAGCCACAACAGGATAAGCCAATTTCTGACCAGTGAAATTGCCTGGTTTTAAGCCAGGTCCATAGTCTCACTGCAGACTTCAATGAGTCAGACACTACCCCCTGGAGGGGAGTGTCTGACTATCACTGTGGAGCGGGATTTCGGTGTAAGATACCGAATCTTAGATGCTCCAGACTCCATGAATTTCATGAGAATTATCTACGATCCCGGCAAAGACATTCTGCAGATTGCTTTGAATACCCGCGAAGTGGTTGAGACCGCTCAGATCAGTCCTGATTTGGTGCTAGATTACGACGACGATGGACTGGTCATTGGGCTGGAACTGCGTCGAGCATCCAACCGCATTGATAACCCCATGGGCGTTGCCTTTGCTATTGGCCAGGCTAACCTGGATAAACCCCAACCCTACTCAGCAAAAGACAAAGCCTGACGGGCTGATATCGAACATAACCCTTGCCAGGGGCAGAAATGGAGTTGTATTGGGGAAAACTGCAGATTTCGAGCCAGACTTGGTATTGCAAAACCATTCATGGCCCAGGTTAGCCGGGATGAGCCCATGGATGCCCCGACCCAACCTGCCACTAAAGATTATCCCGACCGGCATACCGAATTTAAGGCCGGTCCTGGGGCGCTGGGTAGATAGCACCAGCCTGGGTTGCCGACACAATCAGATTTAAGGCTCATGCTTCAGTCTGGACGCAGGTTTGACGCGCTTTGCCGATGGCCCCGATGCCGCCCAATATCGCGCTAACCAACTGCTCTGGGGAGGACCAGCTTAGGAGGCTACATTAACCGCACCAAAGGGCTTCCATCCCCGGCCTAAATAACCGTATTGGAATGCCTCCGGATGAATTAACTCCGCCAGAATTTCCAGAGAATCCACCAGGCGAGGCCCAGGACGATTGAAATACTGGTTACCGTCGGTGATGTAAACCTGGTTGGCTTGAATCGCCCTGAGCTTAGTCCAGTCGGGATGGCGGGTCAGCACCTGAGATTCTTGTTCAGTCACGGCGAGATCGTAGCCGCAGGGCATAATCACTATCACCTCGGGGTCAGCCGTCAGCAACTCCTCCCAGGCAAGCCAGGGGGAATGTTTGCCAGATTCCCCGAACAGCGAAGTTCCCCCTGCCAACTCCACCAGTTCTGGTACCCAGTTCCCCGCCGCCATGAGGGGATCAGTCCATTCCAGACAGGCCACGGTCGGTCGGGTCGCAACCGATGCTCCCCGTTCTGCACAGACCTTTACCCTCGCCTGTAGAGCCTCAATCACAGCTTGAGTGGAGGATGCGGTCTCTGCAGGGAGCAATGCCTGCCCGACTCTGCTGATGTCATCCCACAGGTCTGCCAGGCGGGTGGGTTCAAGGGAAATGACTTGAGGCCGAATCTGGGTTAGCTCAGCCACAGCAGCTTCTACATCTGCCAGGCTGACCGCGCAGACTTCGCACTGGGCCTGGGTAATGATGTGGGTTGGCCGCAGGTCTTCTAAAACATCTGTTTTGACTCGGTAAACGCTGAGGGCCGAAGTGAGTAAGTCATCTACTCGACGGTGGATTTCGCCACTGCTACCCACGGGGTCAAATTTAGGTTCGGTACATACCGGCAGAGCCTGCACCGCTGGCGGAAAGTCGCATTCATGGCTACGCCCCACCAGCTGGTCTCCTAACCCGAGGGAAACGACAATTTCAGTGGCGCTGGGAATGAGCGACACGATACGGAGCTGTTGTTCAGTCATAGCAGTTGAGTTCTCTAGCTAGTTCCAAATCGGGCAAAGGCACTTCAAACCTTGTTCAAGTCCAGAAGTGGAGGTTTTCCTGAGGGAAAACTCCAAATTTTGAGCTGGACCTGGTATCAAAAGCCGGGAAGAGTAAAACTTAAGATTTTTTTCGATTTTAAACTATAGATTTAGACAAAAAAGTTTTTATTTAACACCTGGCTAAAATTGAATGACTACAATATTTCTCTATACAACTTACAGCGGATTTCATTTGGGTGAAGGACATCGTGAAGATCTCTCTGGTCCCCTTTGTTAAACGGCAAAATTCCAACCTGTAGCGGATCTCACTTGAGTGAAGTACAGATTGAAGCTCTCCCTGCCCTCTAATCAGGGGGGGTAAAGGTTAAATCTGCAACCCCCAGCACCTGGGGGGAGCCTCAGCCAATCAAGTGTGTACCTGACTGAATTGAGCACCGCTATATATCCAGTCCAGCTCAGGACGGTAACTTGCCATCGGTCAACTCTCGATGTCTTGACTGCGGTGCAGGGTAAAGCCCCAGGCAACCGGGAAACTTTTCTCGAAGTCACTCTGTACCTGACTCCTTAGAAAACCGCTATCACGCCGGTCAGGACCTTCATTTGCCAGACCGGTCGACACAAGGGGGCACTACTCCTGTTGTTCATTCCATAGCAAGCCCGATTTCAGCATGAGTTATAGCTTTGACATCATTGGTGTTGCTCCGGTGCTGCAGTTTTTTGACCATCAGCAGCGGATAGAAAGTCACCCTAACCGCAGTAAAGCTTACCTCGGCAGCTACTGCTGTACCCTGGATGCCTTCATTGAAGCCACCCAAATGGTTCACCGCAAACCCGACTGGGACTGGGACGCCATTGTTAATAGCATGGTGGCGTTCTGGCTATCGCGGGAAAGCGACATTCGCCACTGGCAGCAAGAATTAGAAAAGGCTGAAGGGGACAATAATCTAATCGTGGGCCGAGTCGTAAACTACAACAGCCTGAGGCGAGAGTTTGAATCCCTCTTCGACACTTAAAATGGTAAGTGCAGGGCGGGATATAATCCACTTGCGGCCTTCGGGTCTGCCGGAGTTCGCCTGTCGCGGTCTCCGACTGCCAGGGTAGATGCATTTCCGCCGTAAACTTAGCGTTTCTGTAGTAGGGCACCGTTGATCAGGCTACTCAGCAAAATCAAAGACATCTTTATGCGCTGGTGGGGTGACTTTACCCTGCAAACCCGACTCATGGCCGGGGCCACGCTGATGGTTTCCCTGATTATGAGTGGCCTTACCTTTTGGGCTGTCAACACCATTCAGCAAGACGCCCGGCTTAACGACACCCGCTTTGCCCGCGACCTGGGCCTGCTGCTGGCGGCCAACGTTGCCCCTATGGTGGTAGAAGAAGACCGCACTGAGCTGGCCCGGTTCTCCTACAGCTTTTACCAGAGCACCTCAAGCGTGCGCTACATGCTCTATGCCGACGCCGACGGAGAAATTTTCTTCGGCATTCCCTTCTCCGAGGCGGCAGTGCAAAATTCCCTTACCCTGCGGCGACGGATGCAGTTGCCCGATGGGTACGCCCAAAATACCGACCGCCCCATGGTGCGCCAGCACACCACCCCCGCCGGGGAGGTGACAGATGTATTTGTGCCCCTCAACTACAACGGCAACCACTTAGGGGTACTGGCCCTGGGGATTAATCCCAATCCTACAGTAGTAGCCTCATCCCACCTGACGCGAGATGTCACCATTGCGGTGTTTGTTTCTATCTGGGTGATGGTGATCCTTGGAGCCGTCTTCAACGCCCTGACCATTACCCAACCCATTAAAGAACTCCTGAACGGGGTGAAAAACATTGCCGCCGGTAACTTCAAGCAGCGCATTGATCTCCCCTTTGGGGGAGAGCTGGGAGAGCTGATCTACAGCTTTAACGACATGGCCGAACGGCTGGAATGTTACGAAGAGCAAAACATCGAAGAACTCACCGCCGAAAAAGCCAAGCTCGAAACTCTGGTTTCTACCATCGCTGACGGAGCCATTCTGCTGGATACCGACATGCGGCTGGTGCTGGTAAACCCCACCGCCCGACGTATATTTGGCTGGGATAGTCAGCGTCTCGATGGCACCAACATTTTGGAGCATTTTCCTGAGCCGGTTCGTCTTCAACTCACTCGGCCTCTATTTCAGGCGGTGCTGGGAGATTCTGAAGCGATGGAATTTCGGGTTCCTCTGGAGCAGCCCAGCCGACGTATTCTCAGAATTTTGCTGAACACGGTGCTCGATCAGGCTAAAGAAAATGTCAAAGGCATTGCCATTACGGTGCAAGACATTACCCGCGAAGTCGCCCTGAACGAAGCCAAGGCCCAGTTCATCAGCAATGTTTCCCATGAGCTGCGCACTCCCTTATTCAACATCAAGTCGTTTATTGAAACCCTGCACGAGTTCGGAGAAGACCTCAGCGACACCGAGCGCAAAGAGTTTTTGGAAACCGCAAACCACGAAACCGACCGCCTGACCCGGCTTGTCAACGATGTTCTAGACCTGTCGAGGCTAGAGTCAAACCGCCAGTACCAGCTCGATTCGGTGGATATTTCCCAGCCCATTGAGCAAACCATTCGCACCCATCGCCTCAACGCCAAAGACAAGCAAATCGAGCTGGTCCACGACATCGAGCCCAACCTGCCCCAGGTATTTGGCAACTATGATCTGCTGCTGCAGGTGTTCAGCAATCTGGTTGGCAATGCTCTCAAGTTTACCGAACCCGGCGGCAAGGTCATGATTCGCGCCCACAAACTTCCCTGCCTGCAGGATGGGAGAGGCGATATCGACTGTATCCGGGTAGAAATTTGCGATACGGGCATTGGCATTGCCCCTGAAGACCAGGAAGCTATTTTTGACCGCTTCTTCCGGGTTGAGAACCGGGTTCACACCCTGGAAGGCACCGGCCTGGGGCTGTCGATTGTGAAAAACATCATTGAAAAGCACAACAGCGAAGTGCATTTAATCAGCGAAGTGGGAGCAGGCACCACCTTCTGGTTTGACCTCACCTCTCAACCCCCCGACCCGCTGGAAACCCTGGTGGCAGAATTTGAAGCGGAAACAGATGGCAGTAAGGCTGAAAATGACGCTAAGGAAAAAGGTCAGGCGATTCTGTCTTCGATGGGGAATGGGGAATAGGGAATTGCTGGTATCAGCTGGCAGAAATAAGGCAACCATTGCTGAGGGTGCCAGGTACCGGGTATCAGGTTTCAGGCATAGTTGGCCGACTTACGCCGTAGAGTACTAGATTGACACAGCCGTTTAACAGGCCGCGCCCTGGGATTGCTTGGCAACGCTGCGTGAACCTTAAACACACCCCTGTGTTTAGTACAGCAAACCAGGTTTGAGCCTTCCCCTCGACTCAGGCCGAAATTCACCGAACCACCAGACGGGCAGAAGCCACCCCCGCAGCCCTGGAATCGGCTTTTCAAGCCCTGCAGGCTCAACCGGAAAAGGGAACTGAAATGATCGCCCTGGCCAAAGCCGCCAGCGATTCAGCCCGCGAGGCCGAGGGGAAGTTTCACAATGGCGTAATGGCCATGAAGGAATCGGTGCGGGGCATGTTTGGGTCCGGGTGCCTATCGGGCTTAAGCCAAGACTGCGACAAACGATGTAGCTTTTGGTCCCAGTCTTGACAATTCCTGGCATGGAATTTGAACCCTCTACAGGGGCGCAAGTGACCAGCCCCTGCATGAAGTTTTGAAACGCTATTCCGAAAAAGATTCAGGGCAAAACCGCTGCTCACCTGACCCAGGGGCTTAAATAAAGGCAGTTACGCAGAGGTATTTCCGATGTCTTCTTCTTTTTCTGAAGGTGTGCTTGTGACCATCATCGGCGAGGCTGTGCTGCAGGATCGGTTAATCAAAATGTTGACTGACTTGGGGGTGTCGGGCTACACGATTATTCCGGCAAAAGGAGCAGGCAGCCACGGTCGGCGCATGGGAGACATTGCCGGCTACAACACCAATATTGAGGTCAAAGCCGTTGTAACGTCAGCCGCCTCAGAAAAGCTCCTTGAGGATCTTAAATCGTTACAAAGCACCTATGCTTTGATCGCTTTTCGCCAAAATGTGGATGGCTTGTTTGATTGACCCTGCATAGACCTTTTCCAAGTCCAGAAGTGGAGTTTTGCCTCAGGGAAAGCGACAGGTTTCGAGCTGGACTTGGTATAGAATCCATAGCACCCTGGCGCGGCCTGGTCTTCGCGAAGCAATGCACCAGGGGAGAAGTGCAGAAGCTGTAGAAGCTGTAGAGTGCCTTCGCGAAGCAATGCACCAAGGTAGAAGCCCAATACGAGTAAGGAATGAGGATTTTATAACATCCAATTTTTGTAGAGCAGGCAGGATGCCTGCTCTTGGACAGCCGAGACGGCTATCCCACGTTATTAAATCCCCATTCCTAAGCAGCATGTTCTGGTCCGTGCCAAGTTTAAATGTAAGCACCAACAGCACTGCAGGGCCAGGGCCCATCCTACAAACAGTCGAGATTATTCCAGGTGTTGGCAGAACTATTCCGCCCGCTGCAGCGCCGTAATTTTGGGGTCAATAATCTTTCGTCCCTGACCGGCAAACTTAATGGCCAGGCAAATTTTGTTGCCAGCCCCAAAGATGTGGGTCACTTCCCCCGCTCCATAGGCCTGATGGACCACCACATCCCCCACATTCCAGTCAACCTCATGGGCACCGCTGCCGGGTTTGGCGGCGGCTTCTTTTTGCTTGCGGACTTCCCGCACGGAAGTCGTCCATTTTTGGGGCAGGCTCATGGCGCTGTTGCCGGTGACCAGCTCCGTGGGCAGTTCCCCCAGAAATAGGGAAGGGCTGGCCGGTTCGCGGTTGCCGTAGAGGCGGCGTTCGCGGGCGTGGGAAATGAACAGTCGCTCCTTGGCGCGGGTAATGCCCACGTAGCAGAGGCGACGTTCTTCTTCCGTAGCGGCGGGGTCTTCCAGGGAGCGGTGGTTGGGGAACAGCCCCTGCTCCAGCCCCACCAGGAACACCACGGGAAACTCCAGTCCCTTAGAGGAATGCAGGGTCATCAGCGAGACCACGTTACTGCCCTCGTCCACATTATCCAGATCCGAGGTCAGAGAGGCATTGGCCAGAAACCCCAGTAGGGAAGGATCTTCGTTCTCTTCCTCAAATTGGAGGACAGCGTTGTATAGCTCCTGCACGTTGCCGAGGCGATCCTTGGCCTCATCGGTATCTTCCGCCTTGAGGGCGTCCAGGTAACCGCAGTCTTCCAGTAATCCCTGGATGATTTCGGACCCTTTCTGTTGATCCACCACCTGACGGTATTTTTTGATCAGCTCGGCAAATTCCAGCACACCTTTAGCCGAGCGTCCCGCCAGGGTTTTGACAGAGGTTTCATCCGCCAGAATCTCCCACAGGGGAACGTTGCCGAGGGTCTGGGCCGCATTCTCCAGTTTGTCCAGGGTGCCTTTGCCGACCCCCCGCTTGGGCACGTTGATCACCCGCTTCAGGCTGACGGTATCAAAGGGATTCGCTACCACCCGCAGGTAGGCCAGCACATCTTTAATTTCTCGCCGGTCGTAGAACCGCAGACCGCCCACCACCTGGTAGGGAATGCTGTAGCGGGTGAGCACTTCCTCGAAGGCGCGGGATTGGGCATTGGTGCGGTAGAGAATGGCGAAGTCGCGCCAGTTCAGCTCCGGGTGCTGGGTTTCCAGATTGCGAATCTGGCTGATGACGAATTCGGCCTCGGCGGACTCATCATCGGCCCGGTAGCAGTAGATGGTTTCCCCTTCTCCCCGGGTAGCCCGCAGCACCTTGTCGATGCGTTCGGTGTTGTTTTCGATCAGGTGATTGGCCACTTCCAGAATGTTGGAGGTGGAGCGGTAGTTTTCCTCCAGCTTCACCATGGTGCGGGTGTCGTCGTCCGCCAGACCGTCGCCAAAGTCATCCTGAAAGTTCATCAGAATGGTGAAATCCGCTGCTCTAAAGGAATATATACTCTGGTCTGCATCGCCCACAACGAAGACAGAGCGGTGGTTCCAGTCCTTATAGTTGGCGATGGACTCGCCGTTGGTGGCCAGCAGGCGGATGAGTTCGTACTGGGTGCGGTTGGTGTCCTGGTATTCATCCACCAGGATGTGGCGGAAGCGCTTGTGCCAGTAGGCGAGAACCTGCTCATTTTGCTGAAAGAGCTGCACCGGTACCAGAATCAGGTCGTCAAAATCCAGGGCGTTGTTTTCCGCCAGGGCCTTCTGGTAGTGGCGGTAGACATCGGCAATTACCCGGCCCCGGTAGTTGGGCTGCTCTTTCTCGAACTCGTCGGGGCTGAGCTTCTGGTTCTTGGCGTTGCTGATGGCAAAGCGCACCGAGCGGGGGTTGAACTTTTTGTCGTCCAAATTCAGGGTCTGGGTGACGATGGTTTTCACCAGGCTCTGGGCATCGGACTCGTCAAAGATGGAGAAGTTCTTGGTCCAGGCGGGGTAGCCCTCGGGTCGCTGGTACTTGTCAATGTCGAACCGCAAAATGCGGGAGCACAGGGCGTGGAAAGTGCCAATCCACAGGTGCTTGGTAATGTTTTTGTAGACCTGGGACTTGAGCTTGGTCTGCTCGTACTCCGGCAGAGACTTGAGGGATTTGCCGTGACGGGCCCGGGCATCCTGCTCGGCGAACAGCACCTCAATGCGCTCCTTCATTTCTTTGGCGGCTTTGTTGGTGAAGGTCACCGCCAGAATGTTGTCGGGGTCGGTCTTGTGGGTCAGCACCAGGTTGGCGATGCGGTAGGTGAGGGCGCGGGTTTTGCCTGACCCGGCCCCGGCCACCACCAACAGGGGGCCACTGTAGTGCTCGACCGCTTGACGTTGGGCTGGGTTGAGGAGGTTGAGGAAATCAGACATTACACCTGGGGCTGGATTTGACGCCTATTTAGTATGACATCTGATGAGGGAGGGGGAGAGGGGTGGATGGGTAGGGGGCAGGGCGGGCTTTTCGCCGTGGGCTATAGATCTGAAGTGCTGTAGTTGGTAGCGGGGGTTATGCCCTTGGCTGACTGTAGTGGAGGGAATCACTGTTTGGGGGGCTGTAACCTACTGGATGAGATTTTGTCGCACTGAATGAAAATCAAATTGACCGGGTGCGAGAAAAGCTGAAAGACGATAACTATACTTTTTCCAGGTTCAGAAGTGGCGCTTTGCCTATGGGAAAGCTACAGGTTTCGAGCTGGACCTGGTGTATCTTGATATTTTTTATGCAGTTTTAATCCGGGGACGCTTCCTAAACTGGACTATGAATTGCTCGGTAAAAGGCCTGGTGTTTCAAAATTTAAACCTATACCAAGTCCAGAAGCAGTTTTGCAAATGCCATTCTGAACATAGCGATAGCGCAGGGAAGAATTCCGATCTTGCACAAGGTCTGAGATCTTTCGCTACATGCCGTTCCGCTTGGATAACAAAAGTGGGATGCACCCTGGAGTTTTGCCTGAGGGAAAGCTCCAGTTTTCGAGCTGGACTTGGTATATAGCGGTTCTCAATTCAATGAGGCCAAACTTGATGAGCTTAGAATTCCCCTGGTTTCTGGATGCTTAAGTTTCAACCTTTACCCCCTTAATCAGGGGGGCAGGGGGGATTTTTGAGGTGTATTTTATTCGAGTGAGATTCGCTATAAGTAAGGCTTCAATGTTTTCTATCAATACTTAGCTGGTTTGGGATAAACCATGCTGCGGTAGGATTAGCGCAAGCCCTTTGCCCATTCCTTTAGCTTGTCGGTGACCCCCCATGACTGCACCCAGTTCTGCCGTTCTACAGGAAATTCGTGAGCGCGATCGCACTTATCTTGCTACCCAAAACCCCTACGAACAGCTGCAGGCTTTGCACGAAATCTGGCCTATTGCGGCTCAACGGTATGGTGATATTGTCGCCATGCGGGATCCTCACAATAGCCCCCCTGCCACCCTGACCTATCGAGAATTGGTCAACGCCATCCAAACCTTTGCCAGCGGTCTGCAGGCCCTGGGGGTCGAAAATCGCTGTCACGTAGCGTTGTTTGCCGACAACAGCCACCGCTGGTTCATTGCTGACCAGGGCATTATGACCGCCGGGGGCATGAATGCCGTGCGTAGCGCCACTGCTGATACAGAAGAACTGCTCTACATCGCCGAGCACAGCGATAGTACGGTGCTGGTAGCTCAGGATCTTGATTTGTTCAAAAAACTACGGGATGGTCTGGTCAACCTTCCAATCAAGCAGGTGATTTTGCTGTCTGACGAAGAGCCTGTTGCGGATGACAAATTCAACCTCCTAAACTTCGACCAGCTCATGAAGTTGGGCAAAACCCATACCTACCAACCTGTGGAAGTAAAGCCCGAGGATCTGGCAACCCTGATCTACACCTCCGGCACGACTGGTAAACCTAAAGGGGTCATGCTCAGCCACCGCAACCTGCTGCATCAAATCAATACCCTGGGAGCGGTCGTACAGCCCGAACCGGGGGATGGGGTGATCGGCATTTTGCCATCCTGGCATAGCTTTGAGCGCACCGCCGAATACTTCCTGTTCTCCAAAGGCTGTACCCAGACCTATACCAGCATTCGTCATATTAAAGCCGACATGAAGGCGGCAAAACCTCAATATATGGTGGGGGTGCCCCGTCTGTGGGAGTCCATCTACGAAGGGGCGCAGAAGCAGTTTCGGGAGCAAACCCCCGGCAAGCAAAAGCTAATTTTCACCTTCTTTGGCATCAGCCAGCGGTATGTGGAAAACCTCTGGCGATTTCAGGACATCAAGCTGGATGAGCCGAACCTCTCTACAGTAAAAAAATTAGCCTCTGGAGCTATGGCCCTGGTGTTATGGCCCCTGCACCAGATCGGTAAAAAGCTGGTGTATGGCAAAGTGCGAGAAGCCACCGGAGGGCAGGTCAAGCAATTCATTAGCGGCGGCGGTTCCCTGGCCCGACACCTGGACATTTTCTTTGAAATTATTGATGTACCCCTGATTGTAGGCTATGGCCTGACGGAAACGGCCCCGGTGCTCTCGGCCCGTCGCCCCTGGCGTAATTTGCGGGGGGCAGCCGGCCAGCCCATCCCTCTAACGGAAATCAAAATCGTTGACCCCGAAACCGGGCTGGAAGTCCCCCAGGGAACGAAGGGATTGGTCATAGCGCGAGGACCGCAGATTATGGAGGGGTACTACAAAAACCCTGAAGCCACTCGCAAAGCCATCGACCCCGAGGGTTGGTTCGATACCGGCGATCTAGGCTGGATCAGCAAAGATGGCAACGTCGTGCTGACCGGTCGAGCCAAAGATACCATCGTCCTCACCAATGGGGAAAACATTGAACCCCAACCCATCGAAGATGCCTGTGCCCGCAGCAAGTATATTGACCAGATTATGCTGGTGGGCCAAGATCAGCGTTCTCTGGGGGCGCTGATTGTGCCCAACCTGGATGCCCTGCAGCAATGGGCCGCAACTCAGTCCCTATTCATTGATATTCCTGAGGATGACACCCCTGCCCCGGCGGGGATGACCTCCATTTCTATGGAAGACGACACGGTACAAAAGCTCTTTCGCCAGGAACTGATCCGCGAAGTGAAGGATCGCCCCGGTTATCGTCCCGACGATCGGATTGGTCCCTTCCGCTTCGTACTGGAGCCCTTCTCTATGGAAAACGGCCTCCTGACCCAAACCTTAAAAGTGAAACGCCCTGTGGTTACTGAGCGTTATCGCGATATGATTGACGCGATGTTTGTGTAGGCTCTGGTTCCCATGAACTTTTTACAAAGGGTGGTGCCTGCTGATAAAAGCCTTCCGGCCTTCTTTGGTATTCACTATCTTTGGTATCCACTATAAGAGGTAGCATGGCGCCAGGCTGTTCAGGCTTAGGGTCCGTTTGCTAGGGGGTTATCCTCATATCCTGCTTGAATGGATATTCCTAAACCTTGTCCAAATCCAGGAGTGGAGTTTTGCCTAAGGGAAAGCTACAGTTTTCGAGCTGGACTTGGTATACCTTAGAGAAAACTCCAGATTTCAAGCTGGACTTGGTATCTTGCCCTTAATTCGAAACTTCTAAAACATCATGGATGAAAATCAATCTCTTCTACTCAAGCGAGTTGTCAATATCAAAGCCGTAGTTACCCCCCTCTGGAAAGAAGAAGCCCAGAAGCAGCTACAAAATCAAATCAACCAGCTTGATGGGCGGCTGCAGCAGCTTGAAATGCAGGGGCAACGGGCCATGTCTGAGCTGCAAAAGCAGGCCGAGTCACAGCCTGATAACCCCGGCATTAAGCAGCAAATTGGCGACGTGCAAACCCGGCTCAATCAGGATAAAAGCAAGCTACTACAGCAAAAAAACCAGACCCTGCAACAACTCCAGCAGGTGCAAACCCTGGAAATGGATAAAGAAGTGGACCAGGGTAAAGTTGAAAGCTTCTTTAACGTCAACGTGGGAGACAACCTGGTGCGCAAGCTGCAGGTTGAGCTGCTGATTAAAGACGGTGTAATTCAGGAAATTCGGGGCGAACTCTAGTACTCTACGGCGTAAGTCGGCCAACTATGCCTGAAACCTGATACCCGGTACCTGGTACCCTCAACAAGGGTTGCCTTATTTTTGCCAGCTGATCCTGGTATCTAACCCCATCGCAATGTTGAATCGCCAGGCCATGGGAAAACCATTCCCATGGCTTTTTGCTGAGCAAAACCCGGTCCCCACTCCATTTTTATCGATTTTCTATTCTGTGACGCCAAAGGGATAAAATGATCTCTGGCCCAGTAATACTAGCAGAGACCGTCAGCCTAGGGTTACAGCCCTCCTCGCTGGCCGCAAGTTCTGGCCCCTTAGCCGTTTCGTTGTACCACTACTGTCTCGGAAGTCACCCATGATTCGCGAAGTTTTCATGCCCGCCCTCAGTTCAACCATGACCGAAGGCAAAATTGTCTCCTGGACAAAGTCCCCCGGTGACAAGGTTGAAAGGGGGGAAACCGTGGTAATTGTCGAATCAGACAAGGCCGATATGGATGTGGAATCGTTCCACGAGGGAATTCTGGCTGCCATTGTGGTGGCAGCCGGAGACAGCGCTCCTGTCGGCGAAGCCATCGCCCTGCTGGCAGAAAGCGAAGATGAGATAGAAGCTGCCAAGCAGCAGGCCGCAGCCAGGGCCAGTGGCGGCAGCGGAGAGCCCGCCCCCGCAGCGGCTACGGTTTCTGAACCGGCTACGGCGGCAGTGGCGACCGTCCCTGACACGGCTCCCTCTACAAATGGGGCTTCTTCGGGGGGCGGCAACCGCAGCGGTCGGGTCGTTGTGTCTCCCAGGGCACGCAAGCTGGCTAAAGAACTTAAGGTCGATTTGTCTGGCCTGCAGGGCAGCGGCCCCCACGGGCGAATTGTGGCCCAGGATGTGGAAAAAGCCGCCGGTAAGGCTCCAACTCCTGCCGGACCGCAAGCGGCCCCGGCTCCTACCACCGCCCCGTTCCCTACTCCCACTCCAGCCCCTATGCCGTCAACGGCAGCAGCGGCCCCGGCTCCCAGCACCGCGCCCCTGGGGCAGCTGGTTAAGTTCAATACCCTGCAGCAGGCGGTGGTTCGCAACATGACCGCCAGCCTGGCAGTGCCTATTTTCCATGTGGGGTACACCATCACCACCGACAATCTGGACGCCCTGTACAAGCAGATCAAATCCAAAGGCGTTACCATGACCGGGCTGCTGGCTAAGGCGGTGGCTGTGACGCTGCAGAAGCATCCCCTGCTCAACGCGGGTTACACCGATCAGGGGATTCAATACCGCTCCAGCATCAACGTGGCGGTGGCGGTAGCCATGGAAGGGGGTGGCCTGATCACTCCAGTTCTGCAAAATGCCGACCAGGCCGACATTTATTCCCTGTCTCGCACCTGGCGCGACTTAGTGGAACGGTCTCGAGTCAAGCAGCTGCAGCCCGATGAGTACAATTCAGGCACCTTCACCCTGTCTAATTTGGGTATGTTTGGGGTTGATAAGTTCGATGCCATCCTGCCTCCCGGTCAGGGCTCTATTCTGGCTATTGGCGCGTCCCGGCCTACAGTTGTGGCAACCGCCGATGGTTTGATGGGCGTGAAACGGCAGATGCAGGTGAACATCACCTGCGATCATCGCATTATCTACGGGGCCGATGCTGCTGCATTCCTGAAAGACCTGGCGGATGTGATTGAAAACAATCCCCAATCGCTGACTCTGTAGAACTCGGTAAATTGGCTAAAAAACGGTCGAGGCAGCACTCCGCAATGGTGCTGCCTCTTGTTTTTGCAGGTGAATTGTTTTGGAGGGTAACCAACAGCCTTGGGATGCCGAATCCGCATGCGAAATAGGATTTGGCATAAAGTCCCTCCCTGGAAGGATGCCTGGAGGGTGGGGACGATATAAGCTTCTCGGTACTATCTCCGACAAGCTGTATGACTTAACCACCGAACTCATTTCAATCTTCGTTAGGATCAAGACATCAAGGATGGGCAGCAGCGAGTGCATCCCAGTTTTGCAGCCCTCACCCTAAATCCCTCTCCCAGAGCGGGAGAGGGACTTTGACTCCGGCTCCCCTTCTCCCATTTTGGGAGTAGGCCGAAGGACGCGCGAAGCAGGGGTTGGGGGATGAGGGCAGACTTGCAAAACTGGGATGCACCTGTAGCAGCCGACGGTTGCCTGCTGCTACTCACTCACCCGTTTATGAGGGGGTGTCTATATGAATTATCTCAGCACTCGCCCTGAAAGAACTGTTCAACGTTGTTCTCTTAAACGCTTTCTGACTGCCGGAACCTTAACTTTGGGCCTTTCCAGCATCCTGATGGGAGCTTCTGCCTTGGCCTCTCGTCTGCCTAATAACCGAGTTGTGTTCGACCGCTCTCCCGAATTGGTCGAAGCGGAGGTCTTGCCAGCCAGCCAGGTTCAGGATGGGCAGTTTCAGATCGTGATTAACGTCCCTGAAAATGCTGGGGAAGCGCTGGAAGCATTGGTGGTTCAACCGCAGGAAACCGGGATTTATTTTCCGTTTGACCCCGCTGCAACAGAAGCTTATATCACCAGGGGGGATGCAAAGCTGGCGATGATTCCCCTGGCCAGCGTGGGTGGACTGATGATGTCTGCCAATGAGGTGCTGGTGGTCTTTGCCACCCCTGTCGAACCGGGACAGCAGGTAATGGTGCGACTACAGCCCAGATTTTCACCGGAACCCGGAACTTATGAATTCGGTGTGACCGCCTACCCCACTGGCGATAGTCCTGTCGGTCAGTTCCTGGGATATGAAAGCCTGCAGTATTAGGGTTTGGAGCTGCCCTAGGCCAAAGCAACTTGCCGAATCATTCATTGATGCTGGTGAAACGGGTGACTGCCACTTCAACGGCAATATCGAGGCATGGACATACTGAGCCGATGCTCTAAATCTGCAAAAAGAACATGAGGCGGTTTGTCACCTGCCGTTGGACTGCGCAGGACTGATAGGACATCAGCCGTAAACGCTGGCCCGATTTCAGACATATATCCGTACAACAGGGCCTGCCCCAGACCTGATTGCTTTCCACCACCTCTACCTGGTCAATGTCCCTGATGGGGTAAGTGAGGGACTGTTGCTGTCCCAGGCCATTGCGGCGAAAAATCGTCACCTGCCCAGTAGTGCGATCCGCTAAGCAACCATAGGAAATTTTTTCCGTCAAAGCGTAGATGGCTATGACCGTTGACAGCACCAGAAGGAACAGTTCATCGGCCCTTTCCCTCATCAGTATCAGCGCCAGGTTCAATAACGCCGCTACCGCAAATGCCATGCCCAAGGCAAATTGGGCGGTACACTCTTCCCGAAACTCAATGCGTAGCCGATAGCGGGTGTTTTCAAGAATTTGCACGGGAGGAAACTGAGCAATCCTTTGCAAGATAGCATTATAAATCTAGGCATATAGGCGGCGGCCAAACTACTTGACTAAAGCAAGCAGCCTGCGAGCTGATCTATCGCAGCGCTCGACGCAACACACGGACACTGCCGGTAAAATAGTGCTGCGCCAACAGCAGCGCTGGAAACACCTTTAGTGCTGCAACATCCACAAGCTGGGGGCGGGGGAGTAAGGGGGCCAGGGAGCAATACATGTTGCATTGTCTTTAAAGCGTTGTCTTTAAAGCGTTGTCTTTAAATCGTTATCTTGATCAGCCCTGCTGTTCCAGGCTGTAGGCATGTACTGCCTCTGTTTTGCCCTTCAGCGATAACGTTCCCAGCGGCTGGGTTTGAAATTCTGCCCCGACCCGAGCCTGCATAGCCTGGTCTATCAAAATTTGATTTTTGGCGGCCCGACCCATTAAGCGGGCGGCTGTATTAACGGTGTTGCCCAGTACATTGAACTCCCGTCTGCCTTTAGGTTCTCCAATTTCTGCCGAAAATACAGGGCCGTAGGTTAAGCCAATGCGGCAGCTCAGGGCCAGGGGTTGGCCCTTAACAACCGGTGGTTGGATGGTGGAAATGCGTTTCCGAATGGCTAATACTGCCTTTGCCGCCCGCTGGGCATCGGTAGGGTGAGGATGCAACGCCCCAAAGTGGATCAACATTTCAGTACCCAGGGCGTGGTAGGTAGACTTTTGTAGAATGCCTCCGAGGGATTCCACAATGCCGTTAATCACGGTAAAGGTTTGGGAGAAGCAGGTCACCAGGGGTTCAACTTCATTGGGCGGCACCCGGTCTACGGCTTCGTGCAGGCCAATCAGGTTGACAAAAGCCACCGCAATACTGGGAAAGCTGGGGGGCATTTTATGCCGCACGGCATTTTCTACCAGCACCCGCAAAACGGGTTGGGGAATATAGCAAGCGAGGCTTTCAATCTTGGGCAAGGTGAGCTGAATCGCTTCGCAGACCCCTTCGGCACTGGAGTCGAGCAACATTGGCGAAAATAAACGACGCCGGTTCAGGGCAATGTCGAAATTACCCAGGGTGTCATCCTCACCGCTGTAGGAGGCTAACCAGTGTCGTCCGATGGGCTCTAGCAAAGTACTGTCATCCTTCAACAGCTCGCGGGTGGCAGACGACAGGGCGACCCGGCCAGTACGGCCACAGGCTTCTACCCGTTTTGCCTGCTGCACCGTTCGCCCCAGCAATACATGCCCCATGCGCAGTGGGGTCCCGATTTGGGCCTTTAAAAAGGGGCCTGAGTGCAACCCCACCCTCATTCTTAAAGATAGCGGCCCCTGTTCTGTCGGAATCGCCGTAAAGTACTTCATCGCCTTCTGCATGCGCAGTCCTGCCCTGACGGCCTGCTCAGCATGGTTTTCGGCACCCCACTGGGAAAATTGAATTAGCAGCGCATCGCCGGTAAATTCCACCAGGCTACCCCCAGATTTGCTGGCAATTTCGGCCATGACGGCAAAATACTGGTTGATTAGCCTCAACAGAGCTGCTGCCCCGTCTTGGCTATCGGCGGCATGGGCTTCGAGTAAAGGGGTAAACCCGGCCAGATCGGTGAATAAAATGGTGCCCTGATCCCAAACGTGGCAGGGTTCTCCATCGGATAACAGTTGATGTGATACATCCCGAGGCAGGTAGTCAACCAGGATGCGATACAGCGTTTTTAGATGGTTAAATACTTTAATTAATTGCTTGGGTGAGGGGTTAATCCAGGTTTCGGCGTATAGGTCAGCCGGCACCAGGCCGCGCAAGTTCCCCGTGATCGTGGCTAAACCTTGATGCGTAGGGGGCTGGCTCGGGGTTGTCTGGTGAGGACCCGCGTTGACGATAATGCCTGAGTTTATCAATGGAGACTCCTGGGTGGGATCGACAGATGTCAACCTGTTCCAAGGCTCAAACTAGATGGGTTTGTAACCTCGGGCCTGGATGCAACTAGAATTCCCAGAGGCAGACACAAATTTAAGATTCGGTTTGAATCTAACAATTTCTACAGTCACTCAAGTCAAGATTCCGTTTGATTTATCTAATTTTTACGGTCACTTTTGGAGTTAACGTTGGCTGAGCTATCTAACCCCTTCAGCAATCCTGATCCCACTGCGGAACAAATGGTGCGGCAGCTGCGGTATGCCAACGAAATTGCCCTGCGTGCCCGCCGGTTTGGCCACCATCCCTTTGGGGCTACACTGGTGGCCCCAGACCACGAAACCGTTTTGCTGACCCAGGGCAATGTGGATACGGTGAACCACGCCGAGTCGGTGCTGGTCCGTACGGCGGCCACTAACTTCAGTCCTGAATTTTTGTGGGATTGCACCCTTTACACCACCGCCGAACCCTGTGTCATGTGTGCGGGAACCCTCTACTGGGGCAACGTCGGGCGCTTAGTCTACGGCATTGCTGAAAGGGCACTACTGGATTTGACCGGCGATGACCCGCAAAATCCTACCCTGGATATGCCCTGTCGCCTGGTGTTGGCAAAGGGGCAAAAGCCCATCAGAGTGTGGGGGCCGTTTGAAGAGGTCCGGGAAGAGGTGGTCGCCGTGCATCGAGATTTCTGGCAGGGCAAGGCGGATTAATGTCGGTACCATTCCTAAACGTGAGCGGTTTACTCCTGATGCCATGGCCCAGGGGTAGTTGAGGAAGCCTTAAACTGGGACTTCGGTCAGCGATGTTCTCAGGTTGACGTTCTGGATGACGAAATGGCTGGCAGGGGCAGTGGGCACCCGGGCTGACGTAGAAACGGTTCACCATCGGCGCAGAATACTGCAGGACCGGCTGTGGGCGCAGGGTTTAGAAGACATTGAGGCCGTCGCCAGCGGCTGGAAACCGTCTACGCAGACATCAGCAGGGCAACGGGGGGCTGGCAGCCCACGGCTCGATTGCTATCGGGTCAAGATCTCGTAGAGGGCCAGCACAATTTCAATCACAATCAAAATCACGATGTACCACTCTACCCGGTGGCTGCTGTTGCGCTGGAGCAGGTTCAGCGAAGTTTCTACGGTTCTGGAAATTAGCGACAGCTTTTGCTCCAAAATCACTAGCCGTTCCCGCAGTTCGTATTCATCCTCTAGCCGCAGGTAGAGGCGGTCGAGGGTGGGGTCATCCCAAACCGGGTCAGGCTTTTCGCCCACTTCTACGATGCCGAACATTTTTTGCTGAATTAGCAGGGTGCCGCCAATGTAGCTGAGCAGATCTTCTTCTTTAGGCGATTGCACATTTTTTCCCTGGATGCCGATGGTAAAGGGCTTAATCGCCTCAAAAATGCCGGCAATTTCAATTTCGTAGTAGTTCAGCACCACACTCTTACCCAGGGCTTCGGCCACAATTTGCAGCCGCTCGGCACTGTGTTCTTTGAGCCAGAGCACATCTCCTTCCAACCGCTCTTTGGCATCGGGGCGAAAGGCAATCAGCAGGTCTTCTGAGATGTCTGACTGAATCGGTTCGATAATGTTAGGCTGCAGCTTTGCCAAGAAGGCCTGCTCTTCTTGGGGGCTGAGATTGAAGGTGATCATAACGCCATAGCGCAGCAGCACCGCACAGCCCGTTTCACCGGCTCGAATAATTAACGGATTCGTTGCCAGAAGTTCTGCGCGATCCAGTGTTTTGAGCGACAGCCGCTCACCGACAATTCTGGCTCGGGCCAAAATGGTTTCTTTGGTAGACCAATCTAGATGAGCCGTTGGCATCAGGGTTTGAGAGCCAGGGTTTGACGTTGAAATACTATTGGTGAAAGCCATAAAAAGGGTCGAATCAGATCCGCTATGTACCTCCAGCGTAGCAAGGATGGCGAGATAGCCATCAGCTCAGTAACTGGTGGGTCGTGAGTTCTAGCTTGGCGCTCTGCAGCCGCTGGCTCATGCGCAACTGCCGGTAGAGGGGACGCCAGTGCCACAGCACGTTGGCCAGGGCTTCCCACAATGTCAACCAGCCAAATACCGTTACCCCCTGGCTGAACAAAAGCAGACCAATGCCCGCGTCGGCAGCCGCACTGCGAGAATCTAGAAACACCGATAGGTCCAGCGCAGCCACCCCCAGCAGGCCCAGTAAGACGGCATCTCTGACCAGCCGCTGCAAATCTTGCCGTCGCACGTTTTCTAAATGGGAAAAGTAGCGCTGAATCGCCGTTTGCAATACCCCAGCCGAGTTCTGAGGATGCGGCTGATCGTCAAAACTGTTGGCCAAGTTGATCTTCAGCAGCAGAGATTCGTCCCCCAGTTCCGACAGGCGAGCGAAGAGATAATCGACAAAGTCTTTGTTGAGATTTAGCACCGGCGCTTTGTGGCCATCGGGTTCGTCGCCAAAGTTTGTGGGAAATCCCTCAAAGGGCATCAGCAAAGCCGTGGGGGAACTAAGCCGCAGCGGTACCACGATATCCCCCGCCGCCGACCGGCTGTAGCGGCTGGCAACCTGCTGGGCTTTCACCGTACGCAGGCGGGGCGGAAATAATCGAAACACTCGTTTCACGGCGACATCCACAGGTTAAGAGCTGCACAGCCACGGGGCCCTGGCAATGATTGTGGCGAAAAAGCCCAGTCGCCGCAAGCCGCCATATTCGAGGACTTCTTACACTATAAGAGTCCCACCGTTTTTGCAGACGGGTTAATGGAGCTTCTAATTACCAGATGAACCAAGGGGTTGATATTGCTATTTCTTTGATTTTTGGGTTGCTGATGACCGCAGCCCTGCAGCTGGTGCTGACAATTTTGGGAATCGCCCTGGGCTTCTCTCTGGTAGATTGGTCTGCCGGCGGGGAACCCGAGCAGGAGTCCCAATCTGGCTCAGGCTCGCTACCGATTTCCCACCTGGCTGGTTTTGGCATTGCTCTTAGCCTGTCGCTGGTGCTGTTTGTTGCCTCTCTGCTGACCACGGAATTCAGCCAGATTGTTGAACCCCGACGGGGGGCGGTGTTTGGCATTACCCTCTGGGCGGCTTACTGGGTGCTGCTGTTCTGGTTTAGTTCGACCCGGCTGCTGGGGTTGGCCAATGCCATTTGGGGAACCGCGATCGCAAGCAGTCGCCAGCTCATTGCCACCGCTCGCCAGCTGATGCGTCCCCAATCGTCGCAATCTTCCAAAATGGAGCAGACCCTGCTGCACGACCTGGCTACAGAGGTTTCAAAGCTGACGGATCTAAAGCGTCAGCTGCCGGACCTGCTGGCTCAGCAGCGCGAAACCCTGATTGCCGAAATTGCAGAACGAACCGATCTCTCCACCTCTGAGGCAGAGTCTGTGGTAAGCGAACTTGATTCAGGCCCGGATGATCTGGGTAGCTCCTTGCGGTCATCTCCATCTCCAGGGCTGCTCTCTGGTTTGGACCTGCCCAGCTGGCAGCAGCTGGTAAGGCAACTGCTCAACCGGGTGGATCTCTCCAGCCTGGATGTTGAAACCCTCTGGCAGCAGCTGCAATCTCTGCAAAATGAGCAGTCTACCCAACCCCTTTCCCTCAGCGAGGATGTCATTCGGTTGGATGCGCAGGACTACATCTGCCAATCGCCCCGCTGGTCCCTGCAGCCCGAAATCATTGAAGAAGACTTTTACGAGCGCATTTACGACCCGGAGGCGGCTCCCGACCAGGTAAAAGAGCAGTTAGGCAAGCTGACTCGAACGGATTTCGTCGATTGGCTGGAGCAGCGGGGGGATCTGGCGGTCGAGCAGGTTAACGCCATTGCTGAAAACCTGACCCAGGTTCAGCAGTCTGTGCTGGAGCAGGTCACCTCGCCATCTCCACCTGCGGAATCGTCCCCCGCTCAGCAGGAAATGGAGGAGAAGCTGCTGGCCTACTGCCGCTACACCAGCCTGGATTTGCTGACCGCCGACAGCCTGATTGAAAAGGTAGAGACCCTGCGCCAAGAGCTGGCTTTGCCTCCACAAGAGACTCCATCCATGGGCAATGAAGTAGATGTCGCCAGCTTGACCGATGTCCTTTCCCGACGGCATGGCATATCAACCACCCAACGCCAGACCCTTACGGATGCCCTGACCTATGCCCTGGGCGACGGCGCATCTCCTCCAGAGCATTCAGAACACTCAGAAGAGCCCGTATATGCGGGACATTTAGGAAATTCAAAACATTCCGAACATCCAGAGCCGGATGAAGTCTTGCTACAGCAGGCCCGCCATCGGTTGGAAGATTACTTTCAGTCGGTAGACTGGTCAGCGGTTTCCCTGGAAGACATCAAGCCCGAGGTGATGAGCCAGCTGCAATCCCTGGACTTGAGGGGAGAGCTGGACTGGCAATCCCTCGGCCATCGCCTTCAGGTGCCCGATGAGATTAAGACCGACCTGGTAGATTGGCTGCAGGAAACCGGGGGGCGGCTCAGCCAGCACCCTCGCCGCTGGGCCATGCGGGTGGGGCAATCGTCCCAAGAGTTTGTCCAGTATTTGATTCGCCAGATTAGCCGATACCTGCGGTTTCAGGAGAAGTCGGCATTGCAGCCGGAGCAAATAGCCCAGGATTTGGCCGAAATCCTCACAACCGCCGTGGCTATTCTGCCTGATCCGTCGGACTGGGAGATTGTGTCGAATTTGAAAGACCTGGTTGATCCAGCCAGTCTGAAAGCAGCACTGGAAGATCGCCAGGACATGACGGTGGAGCAGACCCAGCAGGTTTTGAGCTGGTTTGAATCGGCCTGGCAAACCACGACCCATCAAGCCCTGACCTGGACCCAAACCCTGTGGTCTGGGGCACGGGAGTGGCTCAGCACTGAAACTGACAATCTGGATGCCGTGCGGCGGGGGGTGGTCGAGCAAATTGCCCAGGCGCAACAAACGGTGCAAGCCAGGGCCGCCCAGGTGAAGGCAAATCTGCAAGATCAGGCAGATGCGGTGCGCCAGCAGATTGCGATCGCCGCCTGGTGGCTCTTCCTCAGCCTGGTGTCTTCCGCTGGGGCGGCGGCAGCGGCGGGGTGGCTGGCGGTGCGCTTTGGATGAGTCACTGCTGAGAGTATCTGTCCCACCGACCTGGTTGACTGACAAAACTTCTCAGCCCAATCTCTGAAAGCCCTCCCCCCTCAGGCTGCCGCTTATACATAAGTCCTGCTTTTTCAAATCGCTCTGCATCAATCCCCCCAACTCCCCTGTTTAAGGGGAGCAATGGATTCCGTCAGGTGAAATCTGCCTCCCTTAAAAAGGGGGACTTTACTAAAAAACTTAAAAAGGCCTCAGTTCGGGACAACTTCCGATAAGGACATGCTGAGCAACTTCCCCTCCTGGGAGGGGTGCCCGGAGGGCGGGGTGGGTCAAATCTACGACCATAGATAACCCCATTTACTACGGATAAAGCGGCTCAATGCCGGGATTAACCCACCCCTGCCCCTCCCAGGAGGGGATAGATGCAGTGAAATCTCAACGGTCGTGCCTGATCTCGAATTCAGGTTAAGAAGAGTAAAGCTGGCGGGATCAACACGGGTATTTAGCTTCAAAGAAAAGATGTGTATAAGCGGCAGCCCCTCGGGAGAGGGGGCGGGGGTGAGGGCATACAACTTTTGTCAGTCAATGAACCCACCGACTTATCGTTGAGTTTTGAAGTTCTTAATATTTTCCCGGAGGCGCATTCACCAGGCCGATCTGGTCCTGGTTTGTGGTGACGGTTACCCTGGCCAGGGGGTCAGCGGCAGGCCCATCCACTACCTGGCCGTTTTCGTCGAAGCGGGAGCCATGACAGGGACAAACAAATGCATTTTCTTCAGGATTCCAATCCACGGTGCAGCCCAGATGGGTACACTTGGCGCTGATGCCGTAGGGGGCAAGTTCAGGTCCTTCGTTAATCACAAGATAGGTCAAATTATCCAGGCCTGCTGCCGGTACCCGAGCCCCAGCTTCGTTGCGTTCTAACAGAGCACTCAAAGAATAGGCATCGCCTTCAGGGGCGGTAGCCGGTACCCCGGGCAGTACGTCTTCGCACCGAGAATTGTAGGGATATTTCAGACAAAACTGGTCGAGATCAACCCCCTCTAGAGGGTCTCTGGCAGTGGCCGACCTGCCCGTTAGCCAGTGAAACCCTGCAGCTGTGAACGCACTGCCGGCGGCATATCGAAAAAAGCGGCGGCGATTAACCATATGATGTGAAATCCCGATAGAAGCTGGGTAAACCCTTACAGTCCCCCTATCTAAGATATTCCCGATGGTAAAGGTTTGAATCTGCCCAACGGACGACGAGCCAGGAAAGCGCCAGAAGATATTTTGAAATTAAGGATTTGAATAGCGTTTAGCAATCATCGCTATGTCTCTTGCTGCTCCTTTGATCTGATCCCCAATGACAGCGAGAGAATGCAGGATTTTGGAAACAGTCTCATGACTAACACCGGTTTGTCCACCTTGGATACTACCCTTCAAAAAACCGCCACCTGGATTAATGAACTGGCCGCAAAACTCGGCTGGGATAATCGCCACGATGCCTTTCAGGCCCTACGCATTACCCTCCACATGGTGAGGGACCGCATTCCTCCCGAGGAGGCGGTGGAATTGGGTTCCCAGCTACCCATTTTATTGTCGGGCTTTTTCTACGAGAATTATCGCCTGGCTAATGTACCCACTAAAGAGCGCAACAAAGACGCCTTTTTGAGCAAAATTCAGGAAGAATTTCAGCGGGTTAATATCGACGCAGAGCCTGAGCCTGTCGTGCGAGCCGTTTTTCAAACCATCGCTGAGCATATTACCCAGGGCGAGGCTAAAGATGTCGTGCATAGCTTCCCCCAGGCTTTGAAAGAACTCTGGCCCCAGGCGGTACAGGCATGATTAAAGACCCCAGACCATGTTGATTTCCCCCGGCTTTGCTCGCCATTCCATCACCACTCGCTTTGGCACTAGGCATCATTGAGGACCCCAAACCATGTTGATTCCCCCCGGCTTTGCTCGCCATTCCATCACCACTAGCTTTGGCGCTATGGCGTACTACACCGCCCAGGGAGACCCCTGGGGCAGCCACGATGCCAGAGAAACTCTGGTCTTTCTGCACGGTTTTGGTGGTGGGTCATCGGCCTATGAATGGTCTAAAGTCTATCCGGCTTTTGCGGCGGACTATCGAGTCGTTGCGCCCGACCTGATTGGCTGGGGGCGGTCTGACCACCCCGCCCGCAATTACCAGGTGGAAGACTACATCACCACCATCACTGAGTTTATGGAGCAGATCTGTACGGGGCCAACCACGGTCATTGCCTCTGCCCTGACGGCGGCCTTTACGGTACGAGCCGCCATTAATCGCCCGGACCTGTTTAAGTCATTAATTCTAACAACGGTTGCTGGCCTGGCTGAGTTTGGGCAGGACTATCGGCAAAGTGGATTTGCCCAGTTTGCCCAGTTTGCGGATCAACCGGTTCTTAGCCAGTTGCTCTATAACTTCGGTGTTTCTAATAGCTTTGGTATTCGCAATTTTCTAGAGCAGCGACAGTTTGCCATGCCCGAGCGGGTGTATCCCGAAATTGTGGAAGCTTATCTGCAGTCGGCCCAGCAGGAGAACGCAGAATATGCGGCCCTGTCCTTCGTGCGAGGCGACCTGTGTTTTGACCTGTCGCAGTACATCCAGCAGTTGACGGTTCCCACTGCCATTATTTGGGGAGAGGGTTCTGAATTTACCGGCCCTGAGATTGGGCGACGCCTGGCCGAAATGAACCCCCAGGCCATTCGCGTGTTTTACCAGCTTGATGATGTCGGATTCACCCCTCAACTAGAGTTACCAGGGGTCACAGTCGGCCTGATTCGCAAGTTTTTGCCCCTGCTCGAAACCCATGCCACAACTCCATCGATGGATACCGGCATGTTGCCAGCTTGACGCATTTCAGGACATGCTTCACGGCTTCCTCGGAGATGTCGGCGTTGCCCCGAAAGTTAATGCAGCCTTTGCTGGCGGGTGCATCCCAGTTTTGCAAGTCTGCCCTCATCCCCCAACCCCTGCTTCGCGCGTCCTTCGGCCTACTCCCAAAATGGGAGAAGGGGAGCCGGAGTCAAAGTCCCTCTCCCGCTCTGGGAGAGGGATTTAGGGTGAGGGCTGCAAAACTGGGATGCACTCTTGCTGGCTTGGTCGCCGGGGTGCTGCTGCTTAAACTCCGCACGGTGTTTCGCACTACAGGTGTAGAGAGAAACGCAGGCTTTCTGGTTGGCGATCGCAACCCACCCCTCCCCATGCTGGCAAAATTCCTCAATCCATCTCAAAAGACAGAAGACAACGGTCAGGGTATCTGTAAACGTAAGGAAGTCCCGGCAATAAGGGAGAGGACAGGATGAATCTGCTAATTTTTGGTGCCACGGGAGCTACCGGTCGGGAACTGGTGAAGCAGGCCCTTGACCAGGGTCACACCGTCACCGGATTTTCTCGCCATGCTAATGAGCTCAAGGGAGATTTTCCCCAGGTTCAGCCATTTCAGGAGGATGTGGCCGACATGGCCTCGGTGGAAAAAGCCGTTCAGGGGCAGGATGCCGTTCTGTCTGCCCTGGGGTCCTCCAGCCTGAAGCGCAATCCGGCCCTGGTTAAAGGGGTGGAAAATATCGTTCAGGCGATGCAGCAGCACAACGTGCGCCGGTTGATTTACCAGTCTTCCCTGGGGGTAGGGGATAGTCGTGAGCGAGTCGGCTTTTTGATTCGGTACATCATCATTCCGCTGGTGCTGCGTAATGCGATCGCAGACCACGAAGCCAAAGAGCGCATCATCAAGCAGAGCAATCTGGATTGGGTCATCGTCCGCCCCGCCGGCCTCAGGAACGAACCCCGCACTGGCGAGTACCGCACCGGGGAAGACATCGAGTTTGGCTCTACCATTTCCCGCGCCGACGTAGCCGACTTCATGCTGAAGCAGGTTACTGATGACACCTATCTCAAGAAAACACTGGGGATTTCTTACTAAAGGTAGTCCAAGTTAAAAATCATCCTGGTATCCAGACTCTGCCCTTACCCTAAATCCCTCTCCCAATATTGGGAGAGGGACTTTGGAAGCTCCGGCCCCCTGCTCCCATTTTGGGAGTAGGGGTTGGGGGAAGAGGGAAAACGAGGGTCAGGCTCAGAGCAATTAAAACACTCTTCAGTTTGAACTAAATTTTTGAACTAAATTTTTGACCTAAATTTTAAAACCACTTTTTTCAGGAGCAAAAACCTATGGAATTTACATGACTTCCTACCAACCCATCGAAAATTACGGCATCATCGGCAATATGTACACCACTGCCCTGGTGGGAAACAATGGTGCCATTGACTGGTTTTGCTATCCTCACCACGATTCCCCCAGTATATTTGGGGCCATGCTCGATCAGCATAAGGGGGGTACTTTTCAAATTCATCCCTGCGTTGATGGTGTTAACCAGAAGCAATTCTACTGGCCCGAAACTAACATTCTGGTAACCCGCTTTCTGGCAGAATGCGGCTTTGCTGAAGTCATTGACTTCATGCCGGTGGGGCTATCCCCCGAAGACCGGGGCTACCACTGGTTGGTGCGACAGGTGCGGGGCATTCGCTGCAACATGACCTTTCGCCTGCGGTGCCAGCCCGCCTTCAACTACGCCCGCGACTCCCACCAGGTTGAGGTCGATGAACATGGGGCAATGTTCCACTCCGCCTCCCTTAACCTGGCCCTGGTCTCCACCCTGCCCCTGGAAACCGATGGCAAGGCGGTGTGGACGGAGTTCACCATCAAACAGGGGCAGGTTCTAACCTTTGTGCTGCGAGAACTGGATGAAGGCGAAACCAGCTGCGGGCTACCGGTAAAGCAAGCAGAAGCCCAGCATTTGTTCGAAGCCACCGTTCACTACTGGCGCGACTGGCTTTCAGCCTGCGTTTATCAAGGACGCTGGCAGGAAATGGTGGAACGCTCTGCCCTGGTGCTCAAACTGCTCACCTTTGAACCCACCGGAGCGATTGTGGCCGCCCCCACCTGTAGCCTGCCGGAACAAATCGGTGGCTCGCGCAACTGGGACTACCGCTACACCTGGATCAGGGACGCCGCCTTCACCCTCTACGGCCTGCTGCGCATTGGCTTCACCAAAGAAGCTGCCCAGTTTATGGACTGGATTGAGCAGCGCTGCCATGAATTGAATCCTGAGGGGTCGCTGCAGGCGGTATACGGCATCCATGGAGAGCATGAGCTGCCGGAGGAATTCCTGGATCATCTGGAGGGCTACCGCCAGTCAGCTCCCGTGCGCATCGGCAACGGGGCGGTGAACCAGTTCCAGGTGGATATCTATGGCGAACTGATGGATTCGGTGTATCTGTTTAATAAGTACGGCACTCCCATTGCCTTTGATTTTTGGGAGCAGCTGCACCGCCTGCTGGACTGGGTCTGCGACCACTGGCAGGACCCTGACGAAGGTATCTGGGAAACCCGTGGCGGACGAAAGCAATTTGTCTATTCCAAGCTGATGGCCTGGGTGGCCCTCGACCGGGGGCTGCGTCTGGCCGAAAAGCGGTCCTTCCCGGCCAACGAGGAGCGCTGGAAGACCGTGCGCAACCAGATTTACCGAGAAATCATGTTCCGCGGCTGGAGCGAAACCCAACAGGCCTTTGTGCAGCACTACGGCAGCGACACCCTGGATGCCAGCGCTCTGATCATGCCCCTGGTGTTCTTCATGGCCCCTAAAGATCCCCGCATGATCAAAACCCTGGAAGCCATTCAGCAACCCCCCAACCAGGGCGGTCTGGTATTTAGCAGCCTGGTGTATCGCTACAACGCCGAGCAGGCCAGCGACGGACTGGATGGCCAGGAAGGCACCTTTAACCTGTGCAGCTTCTGGCTGGTGGAAGCTCTCACCCGCGCCGGTCGCACCGACGCCAAACGGCTGGATGAGGCCCGTCTGCTATTTGAAGAAATGCTCAGCTATGCCAACCACCTGGGCCTTTATGCCGAAGAAACCGGCTCCAGCGGCGAGGCCCTGGGCAACTTTCCCCAGGCGTTTACCCACCTATCTCTAATCAGTGCGGCATGGAATTTAAACCGAGCCATTGAAGGGGATGATTAAGGAGATCTCTGAAAAAAAGTACCAACCGGAGGGGCGAAGCATCTGGACAAAAACTATGGGGACAGTTCCGTCAATGTCCTCCCAGATGCTTCGCCCTTACAGCGGATGCACAATATCGTTAAATTCTTTTCCAGAGACCGCCTAATCGCTCAGGAATAGGGATCCTATAACATCCAAGTTTTGTAGTGTAGGCAAGATGCCTGCCTTTGAACAGCCGGGACGGTTATCCCACACTATTGAATGTCCATTCGTCAGCCTATCTTGGCTCTGAAAGGACTCATTGAAGAACAAAAATGATTAGATTATGAATTGTGCAGTTTCGTGATGGCTCAACGAATGTCTCAATTACGTCTGGGGTTAGAGTGGTTTTTGAATCCTGATCATGTGCCGCTGCTGGTGGGGCTGGAGCAGGGGTGGTTTGCAGATGCCGGTCTGGAGCTGGAACTGGTTGAGCCTTCAGAGCATGTGGATGCGATCGCAGACCTCCAATCCGGCACGCTGGATATTGCCGTTACGGAACCCGTGCATCTGGTGGAAGACCGGGGCAAGGGCCACAGTGTCGTGGGCTGGGCGCGGTTTTTGCACACCAACGGCGGCGTCATGTACTTTGCGGGGCAGGGCATCCAGCGGCCTAAGGATATGGTGGGCAAGCGTCTACAGTATCCCGGTGCGCCCTCGGCCCTGGGCCTGGCCATCGCCAAAACCATGATTGAGGCCGATGGCGGTGACTTTACCGAAGATGCCATCACTTCCGTAGACAACGGCTTCTTCCATACCGATGCCCTGGTGGCAGACAAAGCCGACCTGGCTACCCTGGTGTTCTACAACTTCGAAGTCATTGAGGCCCGCAAGCGAGGCTACGATGCCCAGTTTTTTGCCCTCAAAGACTGGGGCATCCCCGATTTTTGCCAGCTGATTTTGATTGCCACCCCAGAACTTCTGCAGCAGCGGCAACAGGAGCTTAAGACCTTTCTCTCTGTGCTGCGGCGGGGCATTGACTTCATTCACCAAAATCCCGAGGCAGCCCAGGCCATTTACGACAAGCGCACCGGGGCCTATTCGGGAGATGCCATCGGGCAGGCCATCTACGACGCCACGGTACCCTGCTTTACCCACGACCTATCTATGAGTGCTGATTACTATGACCGGCTGCAGACCTGGATGCACAGCACCGGGCAAATTCCAGAATGCTTACCCGCCCAAGAATACTGGACGAACTCCCTGGCGCTTTAGATTGATTTAACGCCTACGCTTACCGCGCCGGGCCGCCGAGGCAGCTTTCTCTAACCAGCTGTGGAGTAAGCCCAAATCCTTGTAGACCTGTTTCGGCAGTTAGTAATAAGACATGGCCACCTCTTTGCCTAGACAAAAGGCCCCATGTCAAATGCTTCATAGTCCCCCTCTCCCTAGCACCCCTGCTCCCCAAACGATCTTTAGACAGCCAGGAATTCCTGAATAATATCGTTCGTCAACTCACTGGTCGGTCCAGATGCCACAATGCCACCCCGCTGCATGGCGTAGTAGTAGTCAGCCTGCCGCACAAAGTGGAGGTGCTGTTCCACCAGCAGCACCGAAATGCCAGTGGTTTTGATAATACGTTTCACTGCCGCTTCAATATCGAGAATGATGGAGGGCTGAATCCCTTCCGTCGGTTCGTCCAGCACCAGGAGTTTGGGTTGACCCATAATGGCTCGGGCAATGGCTAACTGCTGCTGTTGCCCGCCACTCAGGTCGCCGCCCATGCGGTCGAGCATGGTTTCCAGCACCGGAAACAGCTCATAAATAGACTGGGGCACTTCCTTCACTGGTTTTCCACGGGTACCAAGGGCTTCTTGACCAATCAGTAAATTTTCTCGCACCGTCAGGCGGGGGATCACCTCCCGACCCTGGGGTACGTAGCCAATACCCATCCTGGCCCGTTTGTCGGGAGTTGTTCTCGCCAGGGATTGCCCTTCAAACCGAATCTCTCCCATTCGAGGCCGCAACAGACCCATAATATTTTTCAACAGGGTGGTTTTGCCCACACCGTTACGCCCAATCAGACATATCATCTGGCCCTTAGGAACCGTCAGATCCACATCCCGCAGAATGTGGCTTTCGCCATAGAAAAAGTTCAGCCCCGAAATTTCCAGCATGGGAGCAGTCAGGGGGTCCTGGTAAGTAGGATTGGGCGCAGTAGTTGTGGTCATTTTTATAGAGAGAAAGAGAGCAAGGGAGTGAGAGAGCAAGAGAGAAACTGTAGCGCGGGTTAGGCCTTAATTCATGTGGGGCGAAGACGAATCAATCTGGCAATGGCCGTACCCACAGGGAAGCATTTTGCAGATAAGCAGAGGAATTGAAATTCAGTCCTGTAGGATAGCCGTCTCGGCTGTCCAAGGCATCCCGTCTGCCCTACAAGAATTGGAGATGATTCGATGCTTATTCCAAAGTTAAAATGATTTGCGACCTGAAACCTCCGTAGGGCTTCGCCCACTATCCAAAGGGAACTCTTAAACCGCCAAATTCTGCAATGCAGCAGCTTCTAAACGGCTTACGGTTTCGGCAGGCAAACCCAGCAGATCTACCAGCTTCTGGTAAACCACAGCTTCTTCTGAATTAATTTGATTCGAGCTGATGACTTCATAACTGAGCATTAGGGCCTCTTCTCTTTGCGCCTCGGTAGGCAGCTGAGGCACCAGATCCTCCAGAGGAATTTCCTTCGCCAACAGGTTCTTAAGTTCCTCTCGCAAACCGGCCTGCTCATCCGGGCTGGGGGCAAACTTCTTGCTGAGGCGATCCAGAATTAACTCTTGCTGTACATCGGCAAAGTTGTCATCGGCCCAGGCCATGGTGGCGGCAATGCGCAACAGCACCATCTGGTCAGGGGCCAGGGTCATTTCGCTACCCAGGTACACCTCAATCACCCGTGGGTCGTTCTGCACCTGGTCCATGGTGCCTTCGCAAAGCACCGTGCCCTGGTGCAGAACCGTGACCTGCCGGGCAATCTGGCGCACAAACTCCATGTCGTGCTCAATCACCACAATGGAGTGGCTTTCTGCCAGGGACATCAGCAGTTTGCCGGTCTGCTCCGTTTCTTCGTCGGTCAGTCCGGCAACGGGCTCATCTACCAGCAGCAGGTCGGGGGACTGAGCCACCAGCATACCGATTTCGAGCCACTGCTTTTCTCCGTGGGAAAGCAGGGCCGCGGGCAGGTCGGCTTTGTGATCCAGCCCAATGGTTTCCAGCAATCCCCCAACGGTGCGCTTTTCGGCACTGGAGGTTTTCTTGAACAGGGTAGAAAAGACGTTTTTGTTCTGGTTGCAGGAGAGTTCCAGGTTTTCCCGTGGGGTCAGGTTGAGGTAGACCCTGGGGGTTTGGAACTTGCGCCCGATGCCAAGGCGGGCAATTTCATGTTCTTTGTATTTCCGTAGATCTTGGCCTTTAAAGTAAGCCGCTCCCTCGGTGGGCTTAGTTTTGCCGGTAATGACATCCAGGAAGGTGGTTTTGCCTGCGCCATTAGGGCCAATAATTACCCGCAACTCTCCTTCGTCCATGCTGAAGTTGAGGTTGTTGAGGGCTTTGAAGCCGTCGAAGCTGACGGTGACGTTTTGAATGTCTAGAACTTTGGTGCTCACGGCAGGAAACTCTCCTTGGGGGATCGAGGCATCTCTCAAAAGACCAGAACTAGGGAGCTAAAATAACAGCTTATGATGCTGAATCAAAGTTGGAAAGGTTTTCATATAACGCTCAAAGTCGTGGGAAGAACCAAGCATACGAGAGACATTGATATTTACAATTCTTGGATGTTTTTGAGTAATTGGTCTCAGCCCACAAGGGTCTAGCCCAAAAGAGCTTATTCTATATTCTATTTTTAAGACCTTATCTTCATCATTGTATATGTTAAATAATCGACCCTTCAACTTTTTGGCTACTTGAAACCACTTGCGATTCTTAGGGACAGCACCACCTAACAAAAAAACACTTTCAGGCTTTAGTCGAGAACTACTAGACCAATCTCTTAAGCCAAAGAAGAGAACTCTAGCTCCAAGGGAATGCCCTATAAGAGAAACGGAATCCTCATTAAGATTTTTAGAAATCAATTTCTCTAAGTAATATCTACCGCTGTATTTTGCTCGACGCTTATGCTTTTCCCAATAGGTGAAGTAACCTGGCCCTTGCCATAGGACTGAATTGGAATTGGATTTATTTGATGAATCCCACCAAAAATAATAGACTGAGCCATCCCAACCAGCTTTCCGTAGAATCTTAATCCACGGGCGATGATGATAAGGCTTGGTAGCATTTTCAGTCAAAAACCCGGTTACGATAACAATTGCCTTCGCCTCGCCATTAGACGGTGCTATTTGCTTAATCCAAGGGGTATCCATAATCAACCTTCCATCATGGTTTATACCTTATGATTCCCTTGAAGAAAGAATCAGGTGCATTGCTAGCGCGAATGCACCCTACGTTATTTTTTGGCGAATTTTGGGGTTTCGGGGACTTCTGAAGCGTCATCTTCGGCGTAGGCGACGGCGGTGGGGGATAGGCCAAACATGGAGGAGACTTTGTCGCCAAACTGGCGGCGACCCCAGCCGATGATGCCGTCCGGTAGAGCGGTCACCACAATCAGGAACAAGGCCCCCTGGAAGAACAGCCATACGTCCGGGAAGCGTTCGCTGAGCAGACTCCGGGCCATGTTCACCAGCACAGCACCGAGGATCGCCCCCACCAGGGTGGCACGTCCACCCACGGCGACCCAGATCACCATTTCAATGGAAAAGGCAATGCTCATAGCCTGGGGAGAAATAATCCCCGATTGCACCGTGTAAAGGGCACCGGCAATGCCTGCGATCGCGCCCGACACCGCAAACACCAGCACCTTAAAGGCGGTCGGGTCGTAGCCCGAAAACCTGACCCGGTTCTCGTCATCGCGAATGGCCACCAAAAGGAGGCCAAAGCGACCGCTGGTGAGCCACCGGCAGAGGGCATACATGGCGATCAGGGCAATTACCGTGGCGATGTAGAAAAACATTCGCATGCTGTCAGAGCCAACCTCCTGCCCTAAGAAGATGGAGGTTGAGGTCTTTAGACCGTTGGTACCGTTGATCAGTTTTTGCTGACCATTGAAAAAGTTGAAAAACACCACCAGGGCGGCCTGGGTCAGAATGGAGAAGTAAACTCCCCGAATCCGGTTACGGAACACCAGATACCCCAGCAACCCGGCCACAATGGCCGGAATGAGAAAAATCGCTAAAAGGGTAAAGGGGAAGGAATTAAACGGCTGCCAAAACCAGGGCAGTTCGGTCACCCCGTAAAGGCTGAAAAAATCCGGTATCTGGCCATCTTCCAGGGAATTCAGGCTCAGATACATGGCAAAGGCGTAGCCCCCCAGGGCAAAGAAAATGCCCTGGCCGAGGCTCAACAATCCGGTGAAGCCCCAGATCAGGTCAATTCCCAGGGCCACAATGGCCAGGGCCAGAAATCGACCTACCAGATTGAGCCGAAATCCCGACAGGAACAACGGCAGAATCATTACCAAAATAAGCGCAATGGCAACGACGACCACCGCTTCAATAATAAATTTTCGTTTCTGGCTGGCCTTGACGGCGCGGCGGGGTTGTACAGGTATCTCTGTTGTTGTCATGACTCTACAGCTCCACCGAACGACCTTTCTGCGGGAACAGACCGGCAGGTCTGACCTGTAAAAACGCAATAATCAACGCAAACACCATCACCTTCGCCATGCTGGTTGTGGCAAAGAAGGTGAAAAAGTCGATCAAGGGCTGGAAAACCGCCGTCGGTGGCAGAATCAACGCGATGGTGCCAGACCCCACCAGATAGGTAACGATGCCAATCACCAGGGCAGCAACGATGCTGCCGACCAACTTGCCAACCCCGCCGACCACTACCACCATAAAGGCGTCCACAATGTAGTTGGCCCCCAGGTTCGGCCCGACGGAACCCAGCAGGGTCACGGCACATCCGGCAATGCCCGCCAGGCCCGACCCCAGGGCAAAGGTGAGGGCATCCACCCGTTCGGTGGGAATTCCCAAACAGGCACTCATAGAGCGGTTCTGGGTGACTGAGCGAATGCGCAATCCCCAGGTCGTGCCGTTGAGGAACCAGTACACCGCCACCAGACAGAGGATGGTCAACGCAATAATGAAAAGTCGGGCGTAGGGAAACTGCAGCGTTGTTCCCAGAGATATCCCGCCCCGCAGCCAGGTAGGAGGGGTTACATCCACATTCCGGGCACCGAACCAGGGACGTACAAACTCAGCGCTACCGGCATTGTTAATGACAAAGCCAGCCACCAGAGCGATCGCAGCCGACAATCCTAAGAGGATCGGGTTTGCCCACTGGGAAACTCTTTCCCAGTCGGTGTAGCGAGTTAAGACCCAGCGACCGCCCAGAAACAGCACCGAAAAAATCACCAGGCCAATGACCATGGGCCAGCTGACGCTGCGAACGAACTGAATCATGATCAGGCTCACACCCCAGGTGGCTAGCAGGGTTTCCAGGGGACGACCGTACAGGTAGCGAATGACCGTTCGTTCCAGCAATAACCCCACCGCCGCAGCGACTAAAAACGCCAGGGGCAGAGCCACAAAAATATAAATTTCTGGAGCAATGCCTCCGATTCCTTTGGCCGCATTTTGCACCACAAAGGTGGTGTAGGCCCCGAACATCATGAGTTCACCGTGGGCCAAATTAATTACTCCCATCAGACCAAACACAATGGCCAGGCCCAATGCCACAATCAACAACACCGCACCAATGCTAATGCCGTTGAAAAGGCCTCCAATTAAGCCTTCTAACACAACTTTAACCCCATATTTTTTGGTGCCAGACTGCCCCTTTACTCAGCCTCTATGCAGGTCTTCAACTCCCTTAATAAGGAAGCAATGCCTGGACCTGAACCAGGCTGATGACCAGAGCAGTGGGGGATTCCCGGTCAACATACTATGACCTAAAAAGAATCAAAAAATGTTCGCAGATAACATTTACCCGCAAACCTAAAAGTCCGCAGATTCCTGTTGTTTGCCATCCTCAAATAAAGGATTTAACCCACCCAACAAAACAGCGGAGAAACGATGTGAGAATCTCCGCTGTTAGATGAGGGATTAAGGAACGAAAGAGTATTAAGCTCTCAGTTTTGAGTTTTGAATTGACCGCTCAACTCAAAACTCAAAACTTGACTAATTCTGATTCCTAAGCCGCTAGGCGACCCTAGATCTCGTACTTCTCGCCCTTTGCAGGATCAGACCAGTCGCAGGCAAAGCCCTTAGTATCGGGCACATACTGGTTCCAGGGTACGGGATCGATGGGCCCTTCGGTAGACCAGAGAATTTCGAATAGACCATCATCCCGAACTTCACCAATGCGCACCGTCTTAGATAGGTGGTGGTTGGCGTTCATGGTCACAGGGCCTTCAGGAGCGGCAAACTCCTGACCGTAAGCCGCTGCACGGACTTCTGGGATGTCGGTGGTGCCAGCTGCTTCAACGGCCTGCTTCCACAGGTAAACCATGATGTAGGCGGCTTCCATGGGGTCATTGGTAACCCGGTCATCGCCATATTCAGCTTTGAAGTCAGATACCCACTTTTCGTTCTCGGGGCTTTCTACGGTTTGGAAGTAGTTCCAGGAGGCCAGGTGACCCACCAGGAATTCGCTGCCAATCTGGCGGACTTCTTCTTCGGCTACGCTCACCGACATCACAGGATACATATCCGGCGTCATGCCAGCGCCCTGAAGCTGCTTAAAGAAGGCCACGTTGCTGTCACCGTTAAGGCTGTTGAAGATGACCCCGCCGTTGGGCAGAGCGGCCTTAATCTTGGTGATGATAGGAGTTACCTCGGTGTTCCCCAGGGGCAGATAGTCTTCCCCAACGGTGTTGCCACCCTTAGCGGTCAACTGCTCTTTGATGATGGTGTTGGCGGTGCGGGGGAACACATAGTCAGAACCCACCAGGAAGAAGTCGGTTCCCTTATTTTCCAGCAGCCAATCTACAGCAGGCTCAATCTGCTGGTTGGGGGCAGCCCCGGTGTAGAAGATGTTCTTGGAACATTCCTGACCTTCGTACTGCACCGGATACCACAGCATGTGGTCTTTGGATTCAAACACCGGCAGTACAGCCTTACGGCTGGCAGAAGTCCAGCAGCCGAAGACCACAGCAACCTGATCCTGGTCGATGAGCTTTTCGGCCTTCTCAGCAAAGGTAGGCCAGTCAGAAGCGCCATCTTCCTGGATGGGCTCAATTTGCTTACCCAGCACACCACCAGCGGCGTTGATTTCCTTAATGGCCAGCATTTCAGCATCGACCACGGTGGTTTCACTGATGGCCATGGTGCCGCTCAGAGAGTGGAGAATGCCTACTTTAATCGTTTCTCCTCCGTCCTCTGCAGCAGCAGTTTCTTCGCCACCCTCGGTGGCTTCAGGTTCGGCTTCGGTAGTTGTCGTAGAGCCACCGCAGGCCTTTAGCAACATGGAGGTGCCCAGGGTAGCAGACCCATACACCAGAAACTTACGTCGATTAAACCGAGCTACCATTCAACCTCTCTCCAGACTCGTAGATAAGCTAACCAGGTTAGCGAAGAATACTTTATAAACCTTAAAAGTGGATATTAGAGGTACTAAAGGTAAGTAAATGTATCCTGGACTACCAAACCTTCATCTGTTCCTAAACTTCTAGCCTGAGCTAGATGGCAAACAACCGCACAATCACTGACCTGATTAAAAAAATGTCCTGGCATCAGACTGTGATCCCAGTACCGCGTGGCGGAATTATTCTGACTATCGTGCGCCAGCGTCTCGCTGGCCCCAGGCCAGAAGCCTGGGCTACGAATTGGTCACGGCATCTGTGTCACGGCATCTGTGGCGAATGGTATTAAGCGGATGTCGGGGCGGTGGAGGCTACGGCAAAGGCGTGCTGCTGAATAAATTCAATCACCGTGTCCAGTCCTTCGCCGGTCTTTAAATTGGTAAAGCCAAAGGGGCGTTCACCCCGCATTTTGCGGGCATCTCGATCCATAACGTCTAGATCCGCACCGACCAGGGGTGCCAGGTCGATTTTGTTGATAATCAAAAAATCGGATTTGGTGATGCCCGGTCCGCCCTTGCGGGGAATTTTGTCCCCCGCCGCCACGTCAATCACATAAAGGGTGAGATCCACGAGTTCAGGACTAAAGGTCGAGGCCAGATTGTCGCCGCCGCTTTCCACAAAGACTAAGTCCAGGGGATGGAGTCGGGCCTCCAGGTCTTCGATGGCCACCAGGTTCATGGAAGCGTCTTCCCGAATGGCTGTGTGGGGGCATCCCCCCGTTTCCACTCCCACAATGCGGTCGGCACTCAGGGCCTGGTGGCGCACCAGAAACTGGGCGTCTTCCTGGGTGTAGATGTCGTTGGTGACCACGGCGATGGAGTAGCGATCGCGCAAAGCCATACACAAACACCTGACCAGAGCGGTTTTCCCAGAGCCAACCGGGCCAGCCACACCAACACGAAAGGGATTCATTATTAAATACTCATACTGCTTTTCACCTGGTTTGTATCCTAAAACCAGTTGCGGGCCGGGCAGCGCTCCTTAAGAAAATTTCTACATCAGGAAATTTCTACATCCCTGTGGACCTGTCTAGAGTGAGCTAACCTCTGAGCCCCTCTTGGGGCCAGAGCTGTTGCCATAAAATCACCTCAGAATTACCTATGGACAGGGTTATGGTCTGTCTGCATTTTACTATCGACCTATGGGAAGCGGGAGAGCCAGACATGAAAAGTCCCCCTCCCAAACTTGGGAGAGGGATGCAGGGAGAGAGCAAAATCCGAATAATTGGAATGCTGATGGGATGGGCTACCCTTAGCTGAACTTCTCGTTTGAAGCCATTTCCAGATCAAACAGCATATTCAGGGTTTGCATGGCCTGCTTCCGGGCTTCAATGTCCCGCTGGGCCCGGAGCTGCACCATGGGGTCATGGAGGATTTTGTTGACGATGCCGCGAGTCAGGGCCTCAATCACTTCCTGATGCTTTTCGGCAAACTCGCTGCCCAGGCGAGACAGGGCCTTTTCCAGCTCCTGCTCGCGGATGGACTCGACCTTGCTGCGCAGGCTGCTGATGGTGACCACCGTATCCAGAGACCGCCACCAGTCCATAAAGGCATCCACTTCTTCATCCAGCAGAGCCTGGGCTTCCATGGCCATGCGACGGCGGCTGGCCTGGTTTTGGGCCACCACGGCCTTCAGGTCATCCACGTTAAAGGCATTGACCAGCTCCAGCTCGTTGACGTTTGCGTGAACGTTGAGGGGTACGGAAATATCGAAAATCATCAGGGATCGGGTCACGAGGGTGGCCAGGTTATCGCGATGCAGCAGCGGCTCAGTGGCGGAGGTACAGGTAAACACCACATCGGCGCTGCATACGGCTTCCAGCATGGTTTCGAGGGTGCCAGTCTGAATGGCCGCGTCCTTAAACTGACCAGCCAATTCATTCGCCCGTTCGATAGAACGGTTGAGCAGGGTAATCTGGCAGGAATCTTTAGCCAGCAGGTGGGTCAGCAGCAGCCGGGACATCTTTCCGGCCCCCAGGATGGTGACCTTGCAGCCGCTGAGGTGGGGAATCTTGAGCCGGGCCAACTCCACTGCCGCAGAGCTGATGGAAACCGCCCCGGTGCCAATGCTGGTTTCGGTGCGAACCCGCTTACCTGCCGTAATGGCCTGCTTCAGCAGCCGGTTGAGAATGCGCCCGGCACTTTTGTGTTGCTGAGCCAGCTTGTGGGCGTGCTTGACCTGAGATAAAATCTGCCCTTCCCCCAGCACCAAACTGTCGAGGCCAGCCGCAACCCGCATCAGGTGAGTCACCGCGTCCTGATGCAGCAGAATGAACAGATGCTTCCGCAGTTCGTTCAGGGGGAGACCGCTGTGCTCTGACAAAAACTGAGTCACTTCTCGAATACCGTGCTCGGTTTCTTCGGTAACGATATGAATTTCGAGCCGGTTACAGGTGCTGAGAATGGAAACTTCGTCCAGGTGAGGGCAACTGGTGAGATGGGCAATCGCGTCCGCTGTCTGAGCCGAAGGGATGCTAAGTTTTTCGCGCACGTGAACCGGTGCAGTTTTATGGCTCAGGCCAATTACGGCGATGTTCATTCTTCCTCCACTCGTATTATTTATTCACCTGATTTATAGGGGCAGGATGTGCCCGAGCCCCCCGCCCAGAAGGCCAACCCTAACCCGCGAGGAACTTAACCAGGGCCATCCCGGCACAAACGTCTAATATGTTTGAACTTAGAGATAAATCGGTCGCGACTCAAGGAAACTCAACAAAAATCCATCAAAAAATGTGAATTGATACTAAGGAATGGAAATTTACCCCTATAAAAAAGGAATGCGGCAAATCCGCATTCCTAGCCTAGCAAGTTGTTCGTTTTTCTGTTGCGAAAAGAATTAACGAATTTGCAGGGTCTTGGGCTGCTCGAACATGTGGATGGTATCCACAAAGCGAGCCGTCATCGACTGGCTGGAAATGACCAGGGACTGGGTGCGCGCCCCACCGTGGAAGAAGCGGACGCCGTTCATGAGTTCGCCGGAGGTAATGCCGGTCGCGGCAAACAGCACCGTTTCGCCCGATGCCAGTTCGTGGGCATCGTAAACTTTGTCAGGGTCAGTAATGTTCATTTCTTTCAGTCGGGCAATGTTGGCTTCTTTGCTTTCGCCAATCAAGCCGGTTTTGACGACGGCAGGATCATAAATAAGCTGGCCCTGGAAATGCCCCCCGAGGCAGCGCATGGCGGCGGCACTAATCACCCCTTCGGGAGCAGCCCCGATGCCCATCAGCGCATGGGTGTTTGTCCCCGAAAAGGCGCAGGAAATGGCCGCCCCTACATCGCCGTCAGCAATTAGCTTGACCCTAGCCCCAGCATCGCGGATTTCTTTAATTAAATCGTTGTGGCGATCTCGCTTCATGACCACTACCACCAGTTCCTCGATAGAGCGGTCGAGGCATTCAGACAGAATTTTCAGGTTTTCGGTGGCAGACTTGTTGATATCAACTTTGCCCTTGGCCTGGGGCGGGGCTGCCAGCTTTTTCATGTAAAAGTCGGGGGCCGCAAACAAGCCGCCCTTCTCAGAAATGGCCAGAACCGCCATGGAACCGTTTTGACCATAGGCCACCAGGTTGGTACCTTCGCAGGGGTCTACAGCAATATCGATTTCAAGCAGCTCATCGGGGTTGCAGAAGTCTTTGGCATCGGGTTGGGTGCAGATGCCCACTTCTTCACCGATGTAGAGCATGGGAGCGTCATCCCGTTCCCCCTCACCAATTACGATGCGACCGCGCATGTGAATTCTATTCATGCGTTCCCGCATGGCTTCTACAGCGACTTCGTCGGCGGTGTTCTTGTCGCCCTTGCCCATCCAGCGGGATGATGCAATTGCAGCCTGTTCGACCACCTCAATAATTTCAAGTCCGAGGGTACTTTCCACGGGATAATCCTCCAAACTGCCTATAATTAGTGGGTTTCGCGTTCCCAGTTTCGATCTCTCAGTCTATCAGACCGTGGGATCAAGGCATAGGTATTTATAGCAATCACCCTTGAGGGAAGCCAATGATAAGTACAACCTCATGTTATGGCTGTTGCTGCATGCAGAAAACGGCCTCATCTGCCATGAAGAGAGCTGTTGTATGAAATCCGCCCAGGGGATTGTTACGGGGCTGCGATGTATTCCGACTGAATGGGATCTAGCTTACCTTCCGCCACTAACGCCTGGTGCATCATGGCCACGATTTCGGCTCTGGTAGCCGTCTCTGTGGGCTTTAGCTGCTGCGGTTCAGGATAGTTTACAACCAGCCGCTGTTGCGCCGCGGCGGCTACCTGTCCCCTGGCCCAGTCGGGTAAAGCACTTAAATCTCCCAGGTTTTGTAGGAGCTGTTCAGGGTTATCGGGGGAGGCTAAATCCAGGCCAGAGGCCAGGGAAACCAGAACCTGATATCGGGGCACCAGTTGGTCGGGGGCAAATTCATTATCGGGGTAACCACTCATAAACCCCCGTTCAACCACCTGATCAATCGCGTCTGCCGCCCAGTAGCCTGATGGTACATCCTCAAACTGTAAGGGGTCTCGCTCTACGGGGTCGGCAATAAAGGCGTCGTTGAGCAGAGCCGCCAGCTCAGCCCGAGTCAATTCTTTGTCGGGCTGAAACTGACCAGAGGGAAAGTCGGGCAGCAACCCTTGATCGTACATATCTTGAATGAAGGGATAAGCCCAGTGGTCTGCAGGCACATCGGAAATGTCAAGGGCAGGAGGAGCCGTGGCGGCAGCGTTCTCAGCTTCGGTTTTGGGGACGATGGCTTCAGGTTCTGACTCATTGGCATCAGGAGACATCACGGGGGCCTGAATCATCTGCGGTTCAATGCGCTCTCTGGGTTCTGCCAATTGAGGCAGCCCCTCCTGACGAGGTTCTGCAACGGGTTCTGTAACGGATTCCTGATTGCCAAAAAAGTTGTCTAGAGCCAGGGGTTCTAATCCCAAGGCTCCGTTATCGCCATTGCCCCCGGCCCGTTCTGCTCCCAATTCATTGATTACCGACGGGGCGGCGATTCCCAGAGGATTTTCATCCCCCAGCCAGTCCCGATCACGGGAGGTACTCCACCACAAAATGGTACCGATACCCAGGAGGGCTAAGACAACGGCAAGCAGTTCATCAAAAGAGAGAATCTGCTCGCGATCGCGACGCTCGTTCTGGTCTGGGGGCAGATTAACCATAACGTTTCTCAATGTTTTTCCTGTGGCATATCCTACCGCTGAATCGCATTTTCTGCTGTTTTCTGGGAAACTCTTTGGCCGCTGGCATGGCTGAATGAGCCCAAATCGGCGGAAATATACCAAGTCCAGCTCGAAATCTGGAGTTTTGCGGCAAAGCCAATGCCGAATCTTGAGATGGCTTCGAGCTCCGCCGGGGCCAGGGTGAACCAGGATACCCGTAATCAACAAAATTCCTCGAAGTGACTATCACTCCGAGGAACGGGTTGGATAAATCCGAGATAGTTGCGGTGATTCCAGGGGGCTGCCTTGCGCGTCACGGAAAGCTCTGAGGCCGCGTAAAACCATCTATGGAATCTCGAACATCACCAGGTTAGGAGTTAGAACCCACCAGAGCCGGTTGCCGCTCAGGCTTGGCTATGGGTTCTCCCTTGTCGTCCAGGTCGAGGAATATAGACTGACCATCCTCAACCTCTCCGGCGAGAATTGCTTCGGCCAGGGTGTCTTCTACCAGGCGAGCGATTGCTCGACGCATGGGTCGCGCTCCATAACGCTGGTCATAGCCTTCTTCAGCCAGCTTTTCCCGGAAGGCATCAGACAGGCTAACGCTCATTTGCCGGTCGGCCAGTCGTTTGTTGACCTGGTCTAGCATCAGGTCGGCAACTTGATTGACCTCGTTCTGATTGAGTTGACGGAAGACGATGATTTCATCCAGACGGTTCAGCAGTTCCGGACGGAAGTACTGCTTCATCTCTTCGTTCACCAGGTTACGGATGTTGTTGTAGCGGGTGGTGGCTTCGTCGGTGGTGGCCAGTTCGAAGCCCATGCCGGTGCCGCCCTTCTCAATCACCTGGGAACCAATATTAGACGTCATGATGATCAGGGTGTTCTTGAAGCTCACTTCTCGCCCCTTGGCATCGGTCAGGCGACCATCATCCAGCACCTGCAGCAGGATGTTGAACACCTCAGGGTGAGCCTTCTCGATCTCATCCATCAGAATCACGCTGTAGGGCTGGCGACGGACCGCTTCAGTGAGCTGGCCCCCTTCGTCGTAGCCGACGAACCCCGGAGGGGAACCAATCAGCTTAGACACAGTGTGACCTTCCATAAATTCGGACATATCCAGCCGAACCATGGCATCTTCAGAGCCAAACAGGGCTACCGCCAGAGCTTTGGAAAGCTCGGTCTTGCCCACCCCGGTGGGACCGGAGAAAATCAGGCTGGCAATGGGGCGGTCGGCACTGGCAATGCCCGCCCGGGTGCGACGAATGGCTTTAGATACTGCCACGACCGCTTCATGCTGGCCAATTACCCGCTCGTGGAGGACGTCTTCCAGGTGCATCAGGCGGGCTGCCTCAGATTCGGTCATCCGATTCACCGGAATTCCCGTCCAGGCGGCGACTACATCAGCGATGTCGTCTACATCCACTACGGGTTTGGGGGGGAGCGGCGCAGCGGTCTCGGCCTCACCATATTCGGGGATATCGGCCTGCAGTTGCCGCATCAGGTCATCTTTCTGGTGGTGCAGCGCCTTAGCCTTACCGAAGTCCTGGACCTGAATCGCCGCGTCGATGTCAGCATTGACCTGGCGCAGCTCTTGCTTCAGTTCGCGGGAAGGATACTTGGGCATAAACCGCAGCTTAATCCGAGAACCGGCCTCGTCAATTAAGTCGATGGCTTTGTCGGGCAGGTGGCGATCGCTGATATAGCGGTCTGACAGCTTAGCCGCCGCTTCTAGAGCCTCATCGGTCAACGCCACCTGGTGGAACTGCTCGTAGCGGCTGCGTAGCCCCTGCAGAATCTCAATGGTTTCGAGGACTGAGGGGGGATGGATGGTTACCGGCTGGAACCGTCGCTCCAGAGCAGCATCCCGCTCGATGTACTTACGATACTCATCCAGGGTAGTGGCCCCGATGCACTGCATTTCGCCCCTGGCCAGAGCTGGCTTCAGCAGGTTAGCGGCATCCATGCCCCCCTCCAGGGAACCGGCACCCACCAGGGTATGAATTTCATCAATGACCAGTATCACGTCGGGATCCTGACGGACCTCGCTGACGAGTTGGGTGAGGCGTTCTTCAAAGTCTCCCCGGAACCGAGTGCCGGATACCAGCAGCCCCATATCCAGGCTAATCACCCGCTTATTAAGCAGGGCTTCGGGAACATCCTGGTTCACGATGCGCTGGGCCAACCCTTCTGCAATGGCCGTTTTGCCAACCCCAGGCTCACCCACCAGCACCGGATTGTTCTTGGTGCGGCGACCCAGAATTTGCACTACCCGCTCGATTTCAACACTGCGGCCCACAACGGGATCAATCTTGCCAGCTGCAGCCATTTCGGTTAAATCAGTACCGAATTCTGCCAGAATTTTGCCCCGGCGACGAGAACTACCGTCTCGACCTCGGGGGGCATCTCGACCCGTGACCGGTACGGCTGCAGCTTCCCCCAACTCTTTGATAATACGAGTGCGCAGCTTGGCCGGATCAACTCCCAAATTTGTGAGGACCCGGTAAGCGACGCTCTCAGTATTCTGAGTCAGGCTCAGGAGCAAATGCTCTGGCTCAATGTAGGCCGCATCTAGTTTCCGAGCTTCCTGGAAGGCTTGCTCAAATACCTGTTTAACCTTAGGCGTGAAGGGAATTTCTGGAGGCACACTGCCGCTGCCTCGCCCAATAATAGCTTCAACTTCAGTGCGGGCGTTGTCGAGGTCTACCCCGAACTCCTTAAGAACCTGAGCAGACACCGTAGACTCTTCTTTCATCAAGCCTAGCAACAGTTGCTCAGTGCCCACAAAGTTGTGGCGCAACCGACGTGCCTCCTCCTGGGCTTTCATAATCACGGCGATGGCGGTGTTTGTGAAATGTTCAAACATAGTTTTAGTTGAAGTAACCAGTCATCTGGCAAGCGGCGGAAAGGGTGATCAAAACGATGGAATGGGTATATCGGGTCTGGAGTATCGCTCCCCTTAGCAATACTTTACGTAAAATCAGATGCCTCAGCAGTGGGGAGAACCGTAGGTTCACGGTCGGGTTATGGCATCCCCGGTGTTGTTAGCTTTTTGAGCGGCAAGGTCGCCCTCTCATTCGATCTCTACCTAAAATTTTTCTTAAAAAGAAATTTACATTACTTAACTTATTGTATAACTATTTCCGTTGACCTTACCAATCCCCCCAGCGCTTTACCAAGGCTTCAATTTGATTGCAATGTTTCAAGAAATGCAAGGTTGTGTTGAGGGGGGCAGCCGCGACTCGGATTCCAGCGCGACACTAGCGATAGAACCATGGAGAGTCTATATGTCTAAGGAAAACGCTCTTTCCTTTCTAGAAAAGGCCGCCAATGACCCCAACCTCAAGAACCAGGTCAAACAGGCCGATAAAACCGATGAATTGGTCAAAATTGCTGAATCAGAGGGCTATTCTTTTGCCCCTGAAGACGTTCGGCAGGTGATCCCAACTTTAAAGGCCCAAACCGGATTTTTTGGGGACTTAGTCGAGGCGGTTTTAGAACTCTTTGGCCCCACCCACGATGACTATCCAGCCACAGGCGTACAACCCTTCAGCGGCGATCCGCCGACCCGGTAAAAAATTAATTGAAACGTCATGGGTTTCAGGTGCCACAATAGAGTAGTACAGGTTACCTACTCGTTCGAGAAATTCGAATTGGGGTGTTCCTGTCGGTTCCTCTGCCGCGGAATTCGATAGGATTTAAACCTTGTCCAATCCCAGCGGTGGAGTTTTGCCCAGGGGAAGCTACCGCTTTTGGGCTGGACTTGGTGTACCTGCGTCACGTACCTGAATTAAACCCGTGTCTGTTTCTATGGAGTTTGACAGCCCGAATGAACTGCAGGAGTTTCTCGCCCGATGGCTAGAGGACCATGGTCATGTCGTTCATCGTCAGGTGAACTGCGACGAAAATCATCATATTGACATTCTGACTCAGGCCTATGCCATTGAGTGCCAGCCCATTCTGACCCCCACTAGCTTATGGATGGCTGCCGATGCGCTACAGTTCTGTCAGCCTCAATTTCCTGACCAGCAGCCGGTAATTGCCGGCCTAGCCCCTGAGGAGGCTGAGGACACTAAGCTGACCCTTGAAGAAATTAAAAAGTCGGGGATTGAGGTCTGGTTTGTCGACCAGATGCCTACATTTCTCGATTATTACATCCAGTTTGGGCCTCCCTCCCTGTTGCCGGAGGCAGATGCGCCAGAACGAACCTATCGCAGGCGCAGTCCTCTGGCGGGGTGCTTTATTTCTCTGGGCATGGCGGCCATTCTTACCAGCAGTTTCTGGATTGCCTATCGCATTCTCGATCAGCAGGAGACGGAAATCGCTGCCAATTCCCGCCAGGGGCAGGCCTGGGAAGATCTCCATCAGGCTGTTGCGGTATGGGATCTGGATACCGCCCGCGGTCATTTACAAATCCTCAAAAACAGCCGCATTGCCTGCATTGCTACCTTTGCAGAACGATTTGATAATACCCTGGAACAAAATGGGGCAGAGGGATTTCGGGACATTAACCCGATCAAACGTGCCCTGAATCAGCAGGAGGGCTGTAGCCTGGAAATGCGGGAATATGAGTTTTCTCCGTAACCGGGCATTATGATTTTGCCAGCACGAAATTGACCAGCTTGCCGGGCACGACGATAACTTTCTTGACCTCTTGACCCGTGAGATATTTTTGTCCCACGTCAGAGTCTCGGGCGTATTGCTCCAGGGCCGCTTTGTCAGAATTGGCCGGCACATCGATAGTGCCTCGGGTTTTGCCCATGATTTGAATGACCAGGGTAATTTCGTCAGCTACCAGGGCCTCCGGGTCGTAGACGGGCCAGGCGGCTTGATGAACCGAGGTTGCGTGGCCTAGCTGGTGCCAGAGTTCTTCTGCCATGTGGGGGGCAAAGGGGGCCAGCAGCAACACCAGGGTCTGAACTCCCTCGGCATACACTGGGGAGGACATGCACGGAGCATCCCCCAGGGCATTACTGAGCTTCATCAGTTCAGATACGGCAGTGTTGAACTGATAATCGCCCTCAATGTCTTCGGTAACCGCTTGTATCGCGGTATGAATGGCTCGACGCAGGGTCTTTTCATCCTTAGACAGGGTGGCGGGCAAGGGAGGAACTCCCGACTTACCCGGGGCACCCCGCTCCTGCAAAAAGTCGGCTGCCAGCCGCCAGACCCGGTTCAGGAAGCGGAACTGACCTTCTACATCGGCATCGTCCCATTCCAGATCTTTTTCGGGGGGGGCTTTGAACAGAATGAACATGCGGGCGGTGTCGGCCCCATACTGGCTCAGCACATCCCCCGGAGCCACGCCATTACCTTTGGACTTCGACATGGTGGCGTAGAGTTTTTCCAGGGGTTCTCCAGTTTCAGGGTCGGTGGGGTTTTTGGGGTCTTTGACCTGTTCGGAGGGCACCCATTTATCTTTGCCGGATTTGTTAGGGTTCATGTAGGTGAGCCCCTGCACCATGCCCTGGGTGAGCAGCCGAGCGAACGGTTCGTCTGCCGTCAGCAGTCCCCGGTCTCGCAGCACTTTGGTAATAAAGCGAGAATAGAGCAGGTGCAAAATGGCATGCTCAATGCCGCCGACGTACTGATCGACCGGTAGCCAGTCGTTCGCCTTGGTGGGGGTGAAAATTTGGTCGTCGTTGCGGGCGTCGGCAAACCGCAGGAAATACCAGGAAGAGTCGATAAAGGTATCCATGGTGTCGGTTTCCCGCCGGGCCGGGCGACCACAGGTGGGGCAATCTACATTGACCCAGTCAGACAGTTGGGCCAGGGGAGAAGCGCCCCTGCCAGAAAATTCAACGTTTTCTGGCAGGGTAACGGGCAGCTGGGCATCGGGGACGGGCACCGTGCCACATTCAGCGCAGTGAATGACGGGAATGGGCACTCCCCAGTACCGCTGGCGAGAGATCAGCCAATCCCGCAGACGATAGTTAGATTCTCCCTTGCCTTGGCCCTGTCGTTCCAGCCACTGAATGGCGGCCTCAACGCTCTGTCCGGGGCCTTTGCCAGCAGGTAGGCCATCCAGGGGGCCAGAGCCGGTCATGCGGCCTTCGCCGGGCCAGGCTGCGGTCATGGTGGTGCCATCCAGGGATTGCCCCTCGGGCTCAACCACGGCTTTAATGGGTAGCCCAAATTTGCGGGCAAACTCAAAGTCTCGCTGGTCATGGGCCGGAACGGCCATAATGGCTCCGGTACCGTAGCCCAGGAGCACGTAGTCGGCAATCCAGATGGGGATTTTCTCGCCATTGACTGGGTTAACGGCATAGCTGCCGGTCCACACGCCGGTTTTTTCTCGGTCTTCAGCGGTGCGGTCCATGTCGCTCTTGGCGGCGGCTTCTTTGCAGTAGTCTTCTACCACCGCTACCCGATCAGGGGAGGTGAGCTTTTCTACCAGGGGATGTTCTGGAGACAGCACCATGAAGGTGGCTCCCCAGAGGGTATCCGGGCGGGTGGTGAAAACGGGGAGTTGATCGCCTGCTTCGGTCTCAAATACCACGCGGGCTCCGGTGGATTTGCCAATCCAGTTGGCCTGCATGAGCTTGACTCGCTCGGGCCAGCCTGGCAGATGGTCTAAATCCTGCAGCAGTTCTTCGGCATAGGCGGTAATTTTGAGGAACCACTGGCGCAGCATTTTCTTCTCTACCAGGGCACCTGACCGCCAGGACCGTCCTTCGCTATCGACTTGCTCATTGGCCAGCACGGTCTGATCGATGGGGTCCCAGTTGACGGCGGCTTCTTGCTGATAAGCCAGCCCCATTTCAAGCATTTGGATGAAAATCCACTGGGTCCATTTGTAATAATCCGGGGCACAGGTGGCGATTTCCCGGCCCCAATCGTAGGAAAACCCCAGTTGCTTGAGCTGCTGCCGCATCTGGTCGATATTTTGGTAAGTCCATTTAGCGGGATGGACACCCCGGTCAATGGCGGCGTTTTCTGCCGGTAGGCCAAAGGCATCCCACCCCATGGGGTGCAGCACCCGATAGCCCTGCATCCGCCGCACCCGCGCAATGACATCGGTGATGGTGTAGTTGCGGACGTGGCCCATGTGCAGGTTTCCAGAAGGGTAGGGAAACATTGAAAGAGCATAGAATTTGGGCTTGTCGGGGTCTTCGATGGCCCGATCAAGCTGCTGCTCGTTCCAGGATTGTTGCCACTTGGGTTCGATTTCTGCGGGGTTGTACTTGGACTCCACGCCCTTAGCTCCTACTGTTTCGTCGGTGCAAAACTGCCAAAACTGTATTCCCCATCATAATCATTTGTGAAGGGGCTATCTCAAACAGTTTTACCGGACTTTTGATAAGTCGTCCTTGGGTAAAAGATTGGGTTCCTCTATTTGAGGGAGACTTTAACGGTGGTTGCTGCGGTTTTCTTCACCGGAGCCGTCAGACTGGGATCGATGGGTTGCATGGGAGCCAGCTCTGGGGTAACGTCCCGAGTTTTAGCTTTGGCGGCATCGGCGGCCTCCATGCGATCGCAGATGGCATCCGCCAACACCCAGGCGGCATAGCCACCGCCCAGATACATGACGACATCGAACGCTCCAAAATATAGATGAAACATGCCATATCCTCTCGTCTGCCGTTTCATGTTGATACTACCGCATGAGGCCCGGGGAGAGATTAAAGATGCTGAGCAATGGACCGCCATTGCTGCCTGTCTTGGAGGGTCAGATTGGCCACGAGCACCTCGCCCTGAGCATTAAATTGGACTACGTCAAGGTCATCATTGTTAGCAACGACCGTGAACGTCTGCTCTGTAGTGTTGCGAATTAAGGTGTAGAAATTACCTTGGGCAATCTCAAGCTGGGGGGCCGGAGTTTGAATGCGATTGCGCCTTCGAGCCAGCTCAAAGGCTTTGAGCATAGTGGGATAGGCTGCAGTCGCCCATTGATGAGCAGCGATTGCTCTCACCCCGGCTTCGATGGTTGCTTGTTCCAGAATTTCTGATAGGCCAAACGATTCGGCCCAGCGATACATGTACTCGTAGTCCAGATTGCTCTGCTGCGTCTTTAATACTCCCAGTACATCACGCATTTGCTTTTCAGACTGACTCTGCTTGCCCCATCGCAATTTGTTGACAACGAGATCCTCCGGCGAGGCAAGGTATATTTCAGTGCCATTGGGTAGAGATATCAGCCTGCGCCGTTGGAACTTTAGCTGCTCATAGTCGTTACTGTCTGCAAGCACCAGGTCAGCACGGGAGATAGTGGCAACCTGAGTGACCTGCAACGTTCGCATTTTTCCCGCAACCACATCGTTAACCCCTGGAACGTAGAAGCCTGCTGACTCTAAAGCTGCGACCAGGGGATTTAGGGCATCACGAGGAACGGCAAGCACAATGTCTAAATCACGAGTCGTTCGAGGTTCGCCATAGGTGATGGCGGCTACTCCTCCGGTAACGTAGTAAGCAACCCCAACAGCCGTAAAAATGCTGTGGAGTTGGGCCGCTAGTTCAGTCGAGTCCTGTATCCAGGTCATTTGAGAACCTGTTGGAATGTAATTAGGTGGACAATCTTCTTGCAACCAGGCTTCGGCAATTTTGCGGGCAAAAGCCTGGGGCGACAGGTTAGAAAACTGTTGCTGTAAGCAATGTAGGGATAAACGACGGGCATTCTGCATCAACGAAGCGGCCATGCAGAGCCGTTCGGACCCTGTCCGTTGTCTCAGTAAATAAAAATCCAGCAAATCCGTTTCGACCGTCGTATCTTCAGCCTGCGGTCGATAGCCGGGAGGTGCTGACAGCTTAGGAATAGGGGAGTCCACTAGCGAAAAGCCAACTCTAAAAAAAGTTTACTGGAGAAGTAAGGAGTGAGGGGTAAGGAGTGAGGGGACTTTTTGCCCCGTGCGCTTTTGTCTCAAACTCATCCACCCTAACCTTCGGGAAGCCGCTATCGCGTCTACCACCCATCCACCCATCTACCCTCATTCCAACTTAAACCCCCTCCCGCTGCAGCTCCCCATAGGCCTCATACACCCCCTGCACGTTGTACCAGTTCAGGAACACGCGGGCGACTTCCAGGGCCAGTTGGGGTTTGCCCTGGTTGATTAGCCAGCGCAGCAGGGGGGCCATCGTCTTCTCATTCAGTAACCCGCCCAGGGAGAGGGTGCCCCAGAGGATGCGGTGCAGCCAGGTCATTTGAATCATCAGGCGCACTTCCTGGGTGGGGTGTTTCTGGTAGAACAGCACCCCCATGCGGCCCCGCTGAATCTCTTTGTCAATCAAGGACGAGATTTGATCCAGCGCAAAGGGAGGATGCCAGTGGTAGCCAACGGCCTCAGGAACTTTAACCAGGCTGAGTCCCATATTCTTGAGCCGCACCCCCAGCTCCAGGTCTTCCCAGCCGTAGAGGGTGAACCGGGTATCGAAAAGGCCGGCTGCGATCAGCCAGTGTTTTGCGATCGCCACATTGCCCGTGGCAAAAAACGCTCGCGAATAGTCCGTAACCTTGAATGGCTCGGAGGTAGGATGCTCGAAGTTGCAGGTGTTGACGACTCTGCCGTAGGTAAAGCAGCGGTCATGTCCCTGGTCTGCTTGGGCCTGGGTGAGGGCGGCGGCATGGGCTTGCAGAAATCCCTCCAGCACCACCAGGTCGCTGTCGATAAAGATAATCGTGTCGCCAGTTGCCCTTTCAACCCCCAGATTGCGGGCGGCGGCAGGGCCTTTATGATCTTGCTCCAGCAGGCGCACATGGGGAAATTGGTCAGCGTGACGGTGCAGCCAATCTACCGTGCCGTCGGTGGAGCCATCGTCTACCACTACGACTTCGTAACCAGCTACCAGATCAGGGTCAAAGGTCTGCCGTTCCAGTGCTTGCAGGCACTTTTCCAGAATTGGCTTGCGGTTATAAGTGGGAATGACAACGCTGAAGAACACGATAACCCTCCAAACGGCCCCATTATCCTAGCGCTTCCTGTTGCGACCTTGACGCTGATCTGAAGAGGTCGCACTACGTAAAATTTGATACCAAAGTTCCCGAGAATCAATTACCGATGTTAATTTCTCGAAATCGCACTAAGCTGGTTAGTACGTGTGCACTTTAATGCATTTGTTTCATCAGCATTTGATTGAATGCCTTTTGACTGACCAACTATGGAGCATAAGTGGGGCCAGCATCATCTCATCGGGTCCAGCTTCCCCTGGCGGCGGAGTTGGTCAATTCTGGCAGCAGTGGTGGCCATGGCTGTGGCAGGCTGCAGCGGCCATAACCAGGATGTTTCCCCGCGCAGTGTGAACTACTACCAAAAATGGGCTCTGCAGCCGGGGGATAGTCTGGCCGGTTACCAGATCCACAGTGGTTTGGGGGACATTTCCATTCAGCTAGAGGGTAAAACCCTGTTTATGCCCTTCGATGGCAAAGTGCAGCCCCAGGCTGAGAAGGAAAACCTGTGCCTGATTCTGTCGAGTCCCGATGTGCCGGCCTATTTATTTCGCCTGTGCGGGGTTGAGCGTCCTCAGCTGGGCGATCGCAGCCAGGGGGATCCCATTGGCAGTGGGGATGTTGTGGCTTTCGCCGCCATGCGCCGTCAGGCAGATGGCACCTGGGCTATGGTTGAACCGGCCAAAGAGCTGATCGAGCAATTTCTGGTCAAAGCCCCCTGAATTAATCCTGCCGTCCCTTGGCTCTTGGTCCGTACCTGCTCCCCGGCCCGGCTTTTGATTGGGAGGACCTCGCTTCCATGGCAGCGGAAGGTTTATTCCCCATGGGGTGAACTCGGCTAAAATGCTGGCAAAATCCCTCTTGCTCAGCCTCCTCTTTTGCTAGCGTCCTATGCCTGACGACTCCCTGGTACAAGCTATTTTGGATGGTCTTGCCGCCTATTACTCTCAGTATGGGTTGCCCGAAACCCCAGCCCAAATCGAAGCGGTGATTGGCGCTTTGATTAATGTCACAATTCGGGAAGCGAATCAGACCTTGGTCCCCGAGCAAATTGATACCCTGATTCGACTGGTTCAGGCTGGCTTTGACGCCTCCTCTGGCGAGCAGAGGGGCATTGATGGATCAAAGCAGGCTCTTGCCCATAGGGCCCATCAGTGGCAAGAGGACTTGAAACGGCAGGTGGAAGGGGTGCTGAACGCCTACCTGCAGCAGCATGCTTCCACCCTGGATAGAGATGCTTTAGAAGCCATGGTGACCGCTATCGCCCCCATGGTGAAGTCTGGTCAGGCAACCAGGCAGGAAGTGATTGGGCTAGCCCGGCACCTGGTCACAACGTTTGCCCCAGACTCATCTCTGGCCACCGTGACCAATCCCATTTTTGTAGAGCTGGCCCGCGATTTATCCACCGTGCTCAGTCAAAAAGATACTGAAGCCGCCGTCAGCGAAACGGTGATTGCCTACATGAACGAGTTTTCCCCTAAGGTTGAAGCCATTGGCGAAGATGTTATCGAACGGGCTCTCAGCGCCATTCTCAAAAACCAGGTAGAGTTTGGGATTGATACTGACTTGAATCTGGCTGAGAAACGACTGATGATTCAGCAGGTCAGCTTTCAACTCAACATCATGAAACAGTCGCCCCCGCCTTCCAAAGCGGCTGAACTGATGGCAGCAGAACTTAATACCGAAATTGAGCGCTTTAAAGCCGAACGCGATCGGCAGGCTGGCGGCTTAGACCTTACTCAAGGTCGGCTCAGTCAGGATGGCTTGTCTTTGACCAGCGACTGGGTTTTTACAGACCGTACTTCAAACCGTGATACTACCCAAGAATAGCGAACTGCGAGTAGAACCAGTGAACCCCAGAGCGCTTTTGGTTAAGGGAATGGGTGGCTATGGCAAACGCTAATCATGTGGCATTACTCAGGCAGGGAGTGAGGATATGGAACGCCTGGCGCAGAGAATTTCCCACCCTTGATGTGGATCTCAGCGCCCTCGATTGTAGATCTATGGACCTGACCCATGCCAATCTGAGCCGGGTTAACCTCAAAGACGCAGACCTCCGCTATGCCGACTTGAGCTACGCCAACCTCAGCGGAGCCAATCTCAACTCGAGCCAATTATCGGCGGCGAATCTACGTCATGCAGACCTGCGCGGGGCAGATATTCGCTACGCAAAACTAATAGCAGCCAACCTGGTTTCTGCTTCCCTGGGGCGAGCCAAACTACATGTTGCCGATCTGGACCAAACCAACTTCACGGGCGCAAACCTAAGTCGAGTAGATCTGACTGGTGCCTATCTCAACCAGAGCAACCTGAGCTTTGCTGACCTCAGCTATGCCAACTTGGAGGTGGCCTATTTGCGACTGGTGTATTTGGGGAATGCCAACCTCAGCCATGCCAATCTGCGGGGGGCTCAAATGTTAGATGTCAATTTAACCGGGGCTACCATGACCGGAGTTTGCCTGGCCGACTGTAATGTGAAAGGCTATACCCTGCTGGACGATATTGTCTGTGATTATGTGTTTAAGGAGATTGACCTGAACAATCAGTTTGGCCAACGAATCCCTGAACCTGCTGCCGAAAAGTTCAAACCAGGAGAATTCGGCCAGTGGTTGCATCACAAAATGAGCGGTTTGCCATAACAGGTAAAAGCTCCCTCGACCCCTGGTTAGGGGACCGAAGCCGTGCCAATGGTGTTGTCGGTACCGGCCTCACGAATGACCACCGTGTTAAAGAGACTGATATCGGTACCATTGGGCACCGATAGGTCAAACGCTCCGCTAGTCTGGGGCAGTACTCCCAGGTTAATATGGCGTTTTTCCATATTCCCGTTGATTGTTAAAAACCCTTCCAGGGACTCGGCGGTGGCACTGGTGGCAAAGTCTTTAAACGAGAGGGTAATGCTGGTTCCCACAATCGCCGCTCCAATGTAACCGCTGGTGCTGTAGCTGTTTGCTCCGGCAACACTACCCATGATGTAAGCCTCTTGAGGTGGAGTTCTTCGTTTCCTAGCCTACGGTAATTTGGGCCGGTTTCTGGAGTCGGTGGCAGACTGATTGAGGTTAGATTGTGCGCCGCAGCAAAAATTTTAGGCCGACCAGCTGCTGCCTGGCCCGATGCAGCTCTCGGCGGAGTCGTGCATTTTCTGCCATCAGTTTTTCGTTGTGACGCCTGAGCGCAACGTTTTCATCCAGTAGTCGTTGCCCGTCAGAAAGAGTATCCATAACCCCAAAACACAGGCTTTTCCAAACCTGCCGGTCTCGTATTCACGGTCGGTGCCCAGGGTCTGCAGTTGGGCTTACCTATATTTTCTCCAGGCAACTAGCCATCGAGGGGAAATTGTCACAAATGCGTCACACATTTCCTCCATCCTCGCTGGGGTGGCATCAAATCTGCCATGGGGAGACGGAGGGGCACCTCAGATGTTTTTATTTCAAGAGAGTAAATTCTGGTTATTGGTCGTTTTCAGCTATCCTCCCCCGTTAGGTGTCAGAGGGTTTTACAATAATTTATATTGGGCGTTGTTGCCGCGGCCAAGTTAAAGGCTCCGAGTCATGTTCGCGTGATAGGGTTTCCAGCTGTACTGGCTTAAGGGCAACGTTGTTTCCGTCTGGGGAACCCTGAGACATGGTCGCCGACGGCTTTTCGCAATGAATCCGGAGAAGCAGTTATGAAAAAAGACATCACGCGTTATCGAAATATTGGTATTTTTGCCCACGTAGACGCGGGTAAGACCACCACCACCGAGCGGATTTTGAAACTCACCGGTCGGATCCACAAAATTGGTGAAGTCCACGAAGGGGCCGCCACCACCGACTTTATGGAGCAAGAGCAAGAGCGGGGGATTACGATTCAATCTGCTGCTACCTCCTGTTTCTGGAAAGATTGTCAGCTCAACATCATTGACACCCCCGGCCACGTTGACTTCACCATTGAGGTCTATCGTTCCCTCAAGGTACTGGACGGCGGCATCGGCGTGTTCTGCGGTTCTGGCGGTGTGGAGCCCCAGTCTGAAACCAACTGGCGCTATGCCAACGACTCTAAAGTAGCTCGGATAATTTACGTCAATAAGCTAGACCGGGTTGGAGCCGACTTCTACCGTGTTGTCAAGCAGGTGGAAGATGTGCTCGCCGCCCGTCCCCTGGTCATGGTGCTGCCAATCGGTCAGGAAGGTAACTTTTCCGGTGTCGTAGACCTGCTCACCCGCAAAGCCTGGGTATGGGACGATTCCGGCCTGCCTGAAAACTACGAAATTCAGGATGTGCCCGAAGATATGAAGGAGCAGGTGGAAGAATACCGCGAGGCGATGATTGAATTTGCGGTAGAGCAGGACGAAGCCATTCTGGAGAAATACCTGGAAGGCGAAGAGCTAACCCTCGACGAGATTAAGTCCTGCATCCGCAAGGGCACCCGCGAACTGGCCTTCTTCCCCACCTACTGCGGTTCTTCCTTTAAGAACAAAGGGGTGCAGCTGGTGCTGGATGCGGTGGTTGACTACCTGCCCAACCCCACTGAGGTACCTCCCCAGCCCGAAATCGACCTGGAAGGCAACCCCACCGGTGGCTACGCCTATGTCGATCCTGAGAAGCCTTTCCGGGGTCTGGCCTTCAAAATCATGGACGACCGGTTTGGAGCCCTCACCTTTACCCGTCTCTACTCCGGTACGGTCAGTAAGGGAGACACTATTTTAGACACCGCTACGGGCAAGACTGAGCGGGTCAGCCGCATCGTTGAGATGCACGCCAACGACCGGCAAGAAGTGGAAACCGCCCAGGCTGGTGACATTGTTGCCCTGATCGGGATGAAGAACGTGCAGACGGGGCATACCCTCTGTGATCCTAAAGAGCCTGCCACTCTGGAACCCATGGTCTTCCCCGACCCGGTGATTTCTGTGGCGGTCTACCCCAAGAAAAAGGGCGACAACGAGAAGATGGGCATGGCTATCAGCAAGATGGTGCAGGAAGACCCCTCCTTCCAGGTGGAAACCGACCAGGAAAGTGGTGAGGTCATCCTGAAGGGAATGGGTGAACTTCACCTGGATATTAAGGTGGATATCCTCAAGCGCACCCACGGCGTGGAAGTGGAAGTGGGCAAGCCCCAGGTGGCCTACCGCGAGTCCATCACCAAGCGCCTGGAAGACAGCTACACCCACAAGAAGCAGTCTGGTGGTTCCGGACAGTACGGCAAGATCGACTATGTTATCGAGCCTGCTGAACCCGGTGAAGGCTTCTCCTTTGAGTCCAAAGTGACCGGCGGTAATGTCCCTCGGGAATACTGGCCAGCGGTACAGAAGGGCTTTGAGACCAGCATCGTCAGGGGTCCCCTGGCGGGATTCCCCGTAGTTGACCTGAAGGTGATTCTCACCGACGGGGCTTTCCACCCGGTAGACTCCAGCGCGATCGCCTTCGAAATCGCCGCCAAGGCCGCCTATCGGCAGTCTATGCCCAAGGCCAGGCCCCAGATTCTGGAGCCGATCATGAAGGTGGATGTGTTCACCCCCGAAGACTACATGGGTGATGTTATTGGCGACCTCAACCGTCGTCGCGGCATTATCAAGTCTCAGGAACCTGGTGCTACCGGCGTCCGCATTAAGGCCGATGCTCCCCTGAGCGAAATGTTCGGCTACATTGGCGACCTGCGGACCATGACCTCCGGTCGGGGCCAGTTCTCCATGGAGTTCTCCCACTACGCTCCCTGCCCCTCTAACGTGGCCGAGGAAGTGATTAAGGAAGCCAAAGAACGCCAGGAAGCCCTCGCCTAAACCAGGTCCAGCTCGAAATCTGGAGTTTTCTCTCAGGAAAAACTCCACTTTCGGCCTTGGACAAGGGTGAAATCCTATCTGCGGCTGGAATTACCCAGCCATGTGTTTCTCCGGAATTGTACAGCGCCCCTTTCGTTTAGAAAAGGGGCGTTTCATTTTGTTGATTTCTTAGCAAAGGGATCAGCGGTTCTCAGGGCATGCTCAGACTAGCTGGCTTTACTAGAACCATGGAGACAGTATTTATAGTCCTGCACGTTCCGGTGAGCAACCCATGGTCAACCTACTTTTGCACATTTATCGTCGGGGCCGTCTTGGCCCCCAGTTACCTGAGGCGGCAGAACCAGTCGTTGTCTATCAGGCAAAGCGGTTATGCTCAACTAAACGATGGCGACACCTACTGCTGGGATTGCTGACCATGATATTGCTGCCTATAACCCCTGCCTTTGCCCAAACCGTCGGCTTGAACCAAGGTTTATCGCTCTTGGCAACATTGCAGCAGCAGTTGGTCGCGGTGCTTGAATGGATTAACGGGCTGGGCCCCATTGCCCCGATTGCTTTTATTCTGCTCTATGTGGTGATCACCGTTGCCTTCGTTCCCGCTTCTGTGGTGACGTTGGGGGCCGGGGTGGTTTTCGGTGTGGTCAAAGGTTCTCTATTGGTATTTACGGGGGCCATGCTGGGGGCCACGGCGGCATTTATAGTGGGGCGCTATCTCGCGAGAGACTGGGTCGCCCAACGCCTGGCCAATCGACCAAAATTTCAGGCCATAGATACCGCCATTGCCCAGGAAGGGCGCAAGGTTATTTTCTTGCTGCGGCTATCGCCCCTCTTTCCCTTCAACCTGCTGAACTACGGGTTAGGTCTCAGTCAGGTTTCTTTGAAAGACTATGTACTGGGTACTCTGGGCATTGTGCCAGGCACCATGATGTATGTTTATGTGGGTTCTTTAGTGGGCAGCCTTGCCATGCTGGGGGCAGAGGATACTGTTCAAGACCCTCAGGCTGTGGTGGTGCAGTGGATTGTAAGAATTTTGGGCCTGATCGCCACCATTGCGGTCACCGTTTACATTACTCGCATTGCTCAGCAGGCCTTAAAGACCACCCTGGCCGACAGCGACACCACGGTACCCAATGGTAGCCCCTAGAAGAGCGTTATGCTGGTCTCGTTAGTCAACATGGGCGGGGCATGGTGATAGCCAGGTTAAGCATATATAAACAGATCCGGTGGGTCTGGCGGGGATGGTTGGTCGCTCTGGTGTTACATCTGGCAATCGCCTTACCCGTTCTGGCCCAAGCACCGGCTGAACCTCAGGAACCTGCCCCTCCGGCGAGCGTCAGCACTGAATCGGTCTTTCTGGAGGGAGAATTTTTGTTTGAAGTGCCCGGTGTAGCTGACCTGACCGCTGCCGAACGGGCAAGTACCATCGAGCGTAGCCTGGCCCCTTTAGCAATCGAACAAGACCCGGTTGATGTAAGGGTTGAGTTACGGGGAACCAGAAGCGAAGATGGCTGGCAGCAGTCGGGGACCCCCGTTATTTTTGCCGATGACCGCTACATCATGACTGTTACCAATGCCGACGCAGAGGTGGGCCGGGCCGGCAGCCCCCAAGCCCAGGCAGAACAATGGGCCAGGGTGATCGACAATACTCTGGTAGAAGTGCGGGCGATTCAGCAAAATGGCTATTATCTGAGGGCATCGGTTAAGACCTTGGTGGCCCTGGCCCTGGCTTTGGGCTTTTACTGGACAGCGGGCAAAGTCTGGCACGATTGGCTCCAGCAGATGTTGACCCGCATTGGTTCCTGGTCTGATGACGTGGAAAGCGATGTCACTGGCCTGCGGTTTTTGTTTCATCTCAGCCTGTTTCTGGTCAGGGCCGGGATTTGGTTAGTTGCCATAACCTACATCGCAAATGTGTTCCCGTTGACGCGCCAAATTCGTTATCGGGTGCTCAGTAGCCTTGATGACGGGTTATTCAGCCGAAATTTGCAGTTGGGTAGCCAGAACTATTCCCTGCTGGACCTGCTGCTGCTGCTGGCGGTGCTGCTGGGCATGGTAATTGCTGCCAGCGCCGTGACTAACCTGCTGAGATCGCGGGTGCTGCGCATGACTGGCATTAGCGTCGCGGCCCAGGAGGCCATTGCCACTCTGTCGAAATACACCCTGATCCTGCTGGGGGGAGTTGTCATTCTGCAGCTCTGGGGTATAGACCTCAGCTCCCTGGCCCTGATTGCCAGCGGTCTGGGTATTGGAATTGGGTTTGGTTTACAAAATATCGTCAAAGATTTCGTCAGCGGGTTGGTGATGGTGTTTGAACGCCCGGTACAGTTGGGGGATTTTGTCGATTTTGGTAATGGCATGGGCACCATTGTTCGGATTGGGGCCCGGAGTACCGAAATTCGCACCCTCGACCATGTCACCATCATCGTGCCTAATTCCCGCTTTTTAGAGAATGAGGTAACCAATTGGAGCCACGGTAACCCGGTTTCTCGAATTCGTTTACCAGTGGGGGTGTCTTACAGTGCGAATCCTGAACGGGTCAGGGAAGCCCTGCTGGAAGCCTGTCAGCAAGACAACCAAATTCTAAAAGCCCCGACTCCCCAGGTCTTTTTTACCGGGTTCGGCGACAGTGCCCTACGGTTTGAACTGGTGGTGTGGATCTCCCAGCCCAGCCGCCAGGTGATTATCCGCAGCGATTTGTACTTTGCCATTGAGGCCGCCCTACGGCGTCATCAGATTGAAATTCCTTTCCCCCAGCGAGACTTACACATTCGTTCGGGGAGCCTACCTATCGCTGTCAGTCACGAAACCGAGCAATTGCTGCAACAGCTCAAGCATCTAGCCGACCGGGGCAATGGAGTCTAAACCAAGATCGCCCGGTTACCGTAAGACCATTGCACATTAAAGTGTCGCCTGGCCGAAGATGCCAAAAACTGAGACAAATTGGCAATAAATACCGAGCTTTTTATAAATAGACAGAGCACTTTTTGGAAAGTTAGATAAAATTACAGCCGTATTCAAGAGATATTGAGGGCTACGAACCCGGTCACTTTTGGCTTTGAGTTTTCCATTGGGGAGATTCATAGTTGAGACATAGGGCGGTGAGTCGCCTTTATTTGCCCCGACTGTACCTGCCGGCGGGGTTTCTTTAGTGAGGAGTAAGGAAGTAAGACGCTATGAAATCAGATTGGCTCAGCCAACGCCTTGGACGTTGGTCAAAGCGCACAACCAGGATGCTTTTATTGGGCATCGCCACTTTATTTGTTGTGGCTAATTTGACCTTACAGGCCAACGGTACTACCCAACCCTCTAGAGTAGACGCCGGAGAAGTCGTCTATTCTGAGACGGCTTCCCTAATTGCACAAAATACAAGTGGGAATTCCAGGCTCTATTTCACTACTCCAACCTACGTTGTTAGCGTGCATCCACGGGGAGATGGCCCCGCTCGCATGAACGTCTACGACCGAATTGCTGAGAAATCCCTGATATTTGAGCAACCCGCTCTCTTTCTTGGGCCATTAGGTAATGATGGCTTTGTAGGTTATGAGAGTTTAGGCTCTATCAATAATGATAATGTGCGATTTGTCGCTAGCGCAAATCGCAGCACTCGACAGGCCAGAATTGAAATTTTCGACTCCATTAACGAAAGAATTGTCAGCGAGAGTTCAACCTCAATCTCCTCGATCGATGTCCCTTTCGGTGAACAAGGGCAGGGCGACTTGTTTGACCGGACGATTTTATACTTTGAAACGCCGGCTCATGCCGTGCGAGTGTTCAGAGGAAATGGTAATACTCGCCAAATGAATGTTTATAACAAGATTACGTCTGCATCACCTGTCAATGGACAGCCAGCAACCCTGGTTGACCCTCCTGTAGCCCCTTATGAAAACTGGGTCAGTTATTACGGCGGTAGTGATTTTAACGGCATAGCAGCTCGCTATTTTGCCAGGGTAAATAGCCGAGGTGAAGCCGTTTTGGAAGCGATCAGTAATCAGGGGAGTGTACTGTTCACTGAACGACGGATAACGACAGTACCAATGATTGTTAACGTTCCTCCCAGCGATATTCCCGCTGGGGTAGATAATCCGGCAACTTCTGCCGACTTATCTCCTTTTATTGCCGCAGTGTTTGGGGACCAGGCTACCCTCGAACAGCTCAAGCGGCTCTATAATTCTCCCCAGGCACCCCGGACTTTTGGGGGACAAACCTTACAGGAACCTTATTTCGAGAGTGCCAACCAGGGACGTTTTATCAACGCCGGTAGTTTTGACAACCGAGATCAGGCCGCAGCGCTGGTCAGTTACCTCCGGAGCCAGGGCTTTAATGCTCGTCTGGTGTTCCGAGACTTCCGCTACCGCTAAATGCTGAGCCGCCCCTGGGGAGGCAGTCTCTGAAACTGACAATGAACAGGAAGGAAGTCCTAATCGTGGTTTTCCTTCCTGTTTGCGTTAGGCTGTCGGTGGTTACGCCTCAGATCTTGTTATTGTCAGTTGAACGGGTTAACCCATGAGCCAGAAGCCGAAAGATTCATCCCTACCACCAGGGATAACTGCCGAAAAGTATGCCCGACTGAAGGCCGAAGCCAAAGCCCCCTATCAGGGACTACGGAAATTTATCTATGGTGCGGTGGGAGCCTCTGGGGGGATTGGCGCGTTTGTTTTTTTGACTCAGCTGCTGGCCGGTCGCGACGTTAGCAGCGCCCTGCCAAATTTGATGGTGCAGCTGGGGGTAATTGGCATTGTCATTGTTCTATTTCGCTTAGAGCGTCGCAACCAACCCTAAACGCTCCAGAATGTACAGAATCTTCTGAAAAGTCACCTTTGCTGACCCGAACCTTGGGCCTATTATTCAGGTACAACCTGTCATTTTCAGCAAAGCTTTGACCTACCATCAGACCAGCCAGTTTGAAACTACCAGCGATCCCAAGGCTCTGAGGGGCCTGCTGAGATGGTTTGACCAGTTTCAGGCGGCTCCTATGCCCCATAAGATTTGGCTGCAGTGCCAGCTAGCGCTCATTGAAGGCTTTACCAACGCAATTCGCCATGCCCATGCCGGCATGGCTGCAGATACTCCAATCCGCATTCAAGTTACCGTATCTCACCAGGACATTAACATCTGGATTTGGGATCAGGGTCCCGGCTTTAGTTTTGATGCCATCTTAGACAACAAACTGGCTGACCGCAGCCAGGACGACGAAGGAGGGCGTGGCTTAATGATTATGTATTTGGTTGCCGATGAAATCAGCTATCAGCCCCTTGGCTATCAGGGGAACTGTTTACACATTCGTAAAACTTATCAGGATATCTAGATGACGATTTCTGCAACAGGATGGTGGCTGCCCTGGTTGGTAGGGGCGGTCCTCAACAGCTTACTGTTGGGGTTAGCCTGGGGATTGCCCAAAAAGTTGCTGACCCCTGCTGGTTATCTTCATGCCTGGGTGCTGGGAGTGCTGATTTGGGGTTGCCTGGGCTGGCAGGGGTATCTGGTGGTGATGGTGTATTTCCTGGTCGGCTCTGGGGTGACCCGCATTGGTAAAGATCGTAAGGAGGCTGCCGGCATTGCCGAGGCCCGCTCGGGAGCGAGAGGTCCCGAAAACGTCTGGGGGTCTGCCCTGACGGCAACCCTGTGTGCCATTGCCATATTTTTTCTACAAATTTTGTCTGACCCGGTAGCCAGTAGCAACTGGATCGAGTTGCTTAGCCTGGCTTACGTCGCTAGTTTCAGCACCAAGTTATCTGATACTACTGCCAGCGAGGTCGGCAAAGCCTATGGCAAGCGCACATTTTTAATTACCAGCTTAAAGCCGGTCCCAGCGGGCACAGAAGGAGCTGTCAGCCTGGAAGGAACCCTGGCGGGGGTGGTGGGTTCAGCCATTATTGCCCTGGCAGCATGGGGGGTTGGGCTAATACCGGTATGGGGCATTGCCGTTTGCCTGATTGCTGCATTTGTGGCCACGAACGCAGAAAGTTTGATTGGAGCTACGCTGCAAAATCAGTTTGACTGGTTAACCAACGAATTGGTAAACATTCTTAACACCACAATTGGCGCTCTGGTGGCTATGGGGATGGGTAGCCTCTGGTTCTTGGTCACGACCTCTTGAGGCCAGACATTCAGCTCGGTATTAAAACATTCGTGAATAGGGCGCAGCAATTAGCAATAGTGGTGAGAGTATACACGGTCGCAACCCTTCTGTTATTTTGTATTTCGTAAAGTTTTAGGTGATTTTCGTCATTTAACTCCAGATTATTAAATTTCCTGTTGAATTACGTAGGCCAATTTCCGTAAGACTGCTGTCGTGGATGGCGTGGGAGATGGGAGTTAATGGTAGTGGGTTAAGTCAGGTCGCGTGAGTTAACCCACTACCATTAACGTTATTTAGGGAGCGTCTACTTTCAGTTCTGCTAATTGGAGCTGGATAGTAACGATAAGCATTATGAAATCTCAGTCTACTTCCTTGACCTTTCCTTCAAATTTTCTGGTTGCAGTGGGCCTCATTTCACTACTTGCGATGGTTCTAGTTCAAGCTTTTGGAACGAACTCATTCGCCAACGCCAGCAACCGGGACGATTTTCCAGGTCGCCGTCAGGGTGGAGGTACCCACTGGGTTATGCCGACCCCCTCAAGCTTCGAGTGAGGCACCTCTCTAATCTTATATTTGCCCCCATTTTCGCCCCTATTTTTTGCTGGTTCCGCTTTATCAAAAATAAATAAACAGAAAAAAGTTAGCTAGTGTATTAGCTGACTTTTTTCTGTTTTTCATGGCTCAGGTAACAGAAAGAAGTCGTGGAGAATAAGGTATATAGCGGTTTTCAGTTCGATGAGGTACAAACTTGATTCGCTTAGAATCCCCCTGGTTTCTGAATGCTTAAGTTTCAACCCTGGTTGACTGACAAAACTTCTCAACCCAATCCCTGAAAGCCCACCCTCCGGGAAGCAAGCTACACCCTAGCCCTCTCCCGAGGGGAGGGAGAACTGGACGGATTGATCGGCTCCCCTCGCCCTCTGGGAGAGGGGTTGGGGGTAAGGGCGTACAACTTTTGTCAGTCAATAAGGTTTCAACCTTTACCTCCCTTAATCAGGGGGCCGGGGGATTTTTGCGGTATATTTTCTGCGAGTGAGAGGGGTGTATCCCACTTTTGTCATCCTGAGTGGAACGGAGGGTAGCGATGGATCTCAGTCCTTGCGCAAGATCGGGATTCTTTTACTTCGCTATCGCTACGTTCAGAATGACATTTGCAAAACTGAGATGCACCCAGTGAGATTTGCTATATGTATCAAGTCCAGCTCGAAATCTGTAGCTTTCCCTTAGGCAAAACTCCACTTCTGGACTTGGACAGAGCATAACTCGAGCCAGTTCCATCAGGGGCTGGGTGGCGGGCATCCCCTGCTGCCCTGCTCCCCTGCTGATGGGTAGACCCGGCTAAACGAAACGGTCTCGAAGAGGAAACCCACCCCGACCCAAAACTTCCCGGGAAGATGGGTCGAGGCAGGCCGGTTCAGGACCAGAGGGATATCGGCGCGGTAGACGTTTGCGAGGACTCCGCAGTTGATTTCCCTCTGAAGCTCACCCTCCCTGAACCAAGACTGTAACAAGAGCGTTAGACAGAGAGGCCATGGGAAAGTCCGTAAGGGAGAAGAACGATGGGCTAGAAGGATGGGATGACCGCAGGCCGAGCTTGGAGCTGTAACCCTGAACCCTTATACCCCGGCCTCTTAGTCATTGAGACCTTTACGTCCTAGTATTTCCCGCAGAAAGTATGGCAACGTAGGCTGAGAGGAGCGCCAGCGGAACCCAACACTCCGAGCAGCCTCGATGTTGCGAACCTAACCGTGTGATGTACTAGACGCTAGAAAGTGAGTAGATGAACGGTGTAGCCTTCAACTGCATCGCACAACATACTTGTTTGGATACCTATTTGGAGGGCAACCTGAAATCCTGAAAATCGAATTTCCATTGATTGGTTTCAATTGAAAAGCCGATTCACATGTAAACCAGTCTATATTCAATCGTAGGGTTTTCAAACCTAAAACCAAACGGGATTTTGAATTTGTCTAATAAATCTGACTTATGCTTACTGATGTAAGGGGGCCTGGTTGCTAATGCTTGATAGAGGCACCTTGTATTACAGTTCATGAATTATGCAATCTGTATTGCTCCCTGACCCCCGCTTGTGGATGTTACAGAATTGATGGCGTTTTGTACTGGGACTCTTTTGTCCTGGGACTTTACGGCGTAAGTCGGCCAACTATGCCTGAGGTCTGATACCCGATACCTGGCACCCTCAGCAATGGTTGCCTTATTTCTGCCAGTCGGGACTAGGGAATTCTCTTGAAACAAAATTACCTGTTTTGTGAGGCCCTTCCAAAGGGCGCAGGCCCTGCGCCCCTACTCGGTGGTATTTTCTGGTCAAGAATTCTCCTAATCCCTTGGCTAAACCTGCTCCCACATGACCCGTAAACCTTCAGGCAGAAAGCCAGAAATTTCTTTTATTTGTTCTTCGGGCAATTCTTCACGGGCGGCAGAGAAGACAGCGCTGACAACAGTTTCGGGGCTAATGCCCTTCGGCACACCACCTTCTTGCTTGATGCGACGGAAGAAAGTTTTAGAGTCAATCTCTAGGGGCGGGCGCAACTTGCTCAGCAAGGAGACGACGGGGTTGTCATCCTTCCAGAGTTGAGCGATGTTGTCGTCTTCAAAGGCTGCTTCTGTACGATCAGAGGCTGCGGTCGTCATCATGTCTCGCATGGTGCGAAAGACTACCAGGGTTAGATCCCGAGCATCATAAATGTCGGGTAAGCTAGCCCGTTGCATGACCTTTTGCAAAAAAACTTTTTCGGTATCACTAAATTGAGCGGCAACCATGCTATGCATTCCTTTACTTTTCTTAACAGAAGATTATCACTGAGCGCAATGGGGTACCTCTAACTCAAGCAGGATTTCATTTCCTTTAGGAAAATGACTGAAGCATTTGTTTATGGGAATGCTTGACCTTATATGCAGGTGTCGGGGATGGCACCCATTGCGTGTCAAGCGATACATTGGTGATTCCCTCGGGGCATTATCAGTGGTAAATGAATGTTAGATAGGGTCGCCGTAGCATTATGACTGAAGTCACCGAACCCCTCAGGGCAGATGTTGACTTTGCCAGTGAAGATTATCCCCTCAGTGCTGTTCCCTTTTCTGCTCGCAAACCGTTCTGGTCGCTGGCATTGTTGCTGATGGGGTTTGCCCTGACCTCAACAACTCTGTTCGCCGGGGGCACGATTGGTCCGGCTTTTAGCTTTTCGACCTTAATGATCATCATCATCCTGGGCAATTTGATCCTGGGAGTTTATTGTGGTGCCCTGGGCTACATTGCAGCCAAGAGCGGATTGACGACGGTGCTGATGGCCCGATTTAGTTTTGGCAACGTGGGGTCTCGCTGGGTTGACTTCATTATGGGGGCTACCCAAATCGGCTGGTACGCCTTCACCACTGCCGTCATTGTGCAGGTTTTAATGGAGCTGTTAAACATTCCCCAGAACGGTTTTCTGTATGCCGTGCTGGTGTTCGTTTTCAACTACGGCTTTTGTGCCACGGCTTACATTGGTTATCGAGCCATTGACTGGTTGAGTCGGTTAGCCGTTCCTGCCATGCTGGTTTTAGTGGCTATTAGTCTGTCGCTGGCAGCTCGAGACCTGGCTGGCGTAGAGGTACCGCCCCCCACTGGCGATTTAGCCATGGGGACAGCTCTGGCCATTGTGATTGGCACCTTTATTTCGGGGGGCACCCAGGCTACCAACTGGAGTCGCTTTGCCAGGTCGGGGCGCAGCGCTGTACTGGGCACCCTGCTGGCCTTTGCCTGCGTCAACGGAATTTTGGTGTTTGCCGGGGCGTTTTCGACCGCCGTTTACGGTACTCAAGATTTGATTCAGGCGATGGCCATTCAAGGCATTCTGGCCGGGGCCATTGTTTTGCTGATTTTGAATGTGTGGACCACCCAGGACAACACCATTTATGCCTTCTCGGTAGCCGGGGCCAATATGTTTCGCACCAAGAAGCGTCATGCCTTTGTGTTGGGTGGGGCGACCTTTGCGCTGATCTTGACGCTATCGGGTATTTACGAGCAACTGCCGAATTATTTGATTTTTCTCGGTACCGTTATTCCTCCAGTCGGGGGCATTATTATGGTGGATTTTTGGTTCCGCCATCAGGGACAATTTCCCAGCCTGGATACTCCTCTGCCGGCGATTAACTGGGCGGGGGCGATTTCCTATGTTGTGGCTAGCGCGATCGCATACTTCACTGGCAACGCCAACCTCGGCATCGGCCCCGTTAACGGCATCATTAGTGCTGTGGTGCTGTATGCGGTGTTGACTAAAGTTATTCCCCAAACTCTGCGGCCTGCCGTGGTGCAGTCTGAGTAGCGGGCAAGTCAACCTTCCTCTTTCGGGTTTTGTCAACTGAGCTGTTACGGCCTTTCAAAAACATCGCTGCCATTGCGGGCAGGCAGCCTCTGCCACAGGCTATACTTCATTGACGTGAAATCCGCTATATACCAAGTCCAGCCCAAGACCTGTTGGTTGCGTTCATGCAAAACTCTCCTGCTGGGCTTAGACAAGGTTTATTTCTCCCCTTCTGGCTTAGCCTGTTATGCGTTATCGGATTCAGCACACCACTCACTACACTTACCAACAGCCGGTGCACCTGCGTCACCATGTGCTGCGGCTACGGCCCCGTAGCGACAGTACCCAGCAAACCCAGCGTTTTCACCTCGACATTAGCCCCCAGCCAGAGCGCCAGGCCACCGTTACCGAACTGGAGGGCAGCCCTGGCATTGGGGTGTGGTTTGCTGCAGAACCGACCTCGCATCTCATCATCAAAACCGTTGCCGAAGTCGAAACCTTTCGACAGAACCCCTTCGACTATCTGACAGAACCCTGGGCATCTTACCTGCCGATTGATTATCCGGCATCAATTGCTTCCCTGCTGGGTTCCTACTTGCACCACCCCCTCTATCCGATGGCCGCTCCCAACATTGTTGAACTGGCCCAGAACATCGTCTACGAAGTGGATGGTAATGTAGGATTTTTTTTGACGACCCTGACCCAGCGAATTTACGAAACCTGTCAGTATATCGTTCGCCCTACCGGCGATCCCCTGCCCCCGGGGGTGACCTGGGCCAAAAAGCAGGGGAGCTGCCGCGACTTTACCTTATTGTTCATGGAAGCCTGCCGGGCGGTGGGGCTAGCGGCCCGATTTGTCAGCGGTTACGAACAGGGCGATAGCACCGTCCTGGAACGCGACCTCCACGCCTGGGCAGAGGTGTACATTCCGGGGGGAGGATGGCGGGGCTTTGACCCCACCCATGGCCTGGCCGTTGCCGATCGTCATGTTGCTCTGGTGGCCAGTGCTTTTCCCCGGTTTGCTGCCCCCGTTACCGGTAGTACCCAGGAAGGTGGGTTAGTCAGTTCCAGTCTATCCACAGAGGTCAGGGTTCACCTGTTAACCTAAAACGCTACAGCATGTCGGTACAGCATAATATAATGATAATAATGCCGCATACGGTACGGCTAACGGCCCAGTTCTTGCCGAGCCCTTTGGCGGAGTTCTTGGGCCGGGGTATATTCTGGGTCAACCTGCAGCGCTTTTTCTAGGGCCACAATGGCTTGCTCGTAGCGCTCCAGAGCCCAGGTTGCTTCAGCGCGAATGGTCCAGGCTTCTGCCGAGTTACGGTTGCGGGCAATGGCCTGGTCAATGACTTGAATAGATTCGGCAGAACGCCCTAACCGCTGTAATACCCGGCCCCGGTCGAGCCAGCCATCAAACAGGGCGGGCATCTGTTCTGTAGTTTCTTCGTAAAGGGCCAGGGCCGCCAGTAGCCTGCCCTGTTGCTCGGTGGCATTGCCTTTGGTACGTACCGCTTCGGGGTAGTAGGCCCGGTAGGCGAGGGCGTCGTTGCAGGCCGCGATGGCTTCGAGGGGGCGTTTTAGAGCATTAAGGGCTTTACAACGCCCCAAATAGGCCGGGGCAAAGTCAGGCTTAGCCCGAATTGCCTGGTCAAACAGGTTTTGGGCCTCGGGATAGCGCTGGCTGGCCATCAATCGATTGCCTCGATTGACCCAGTAGGCCGCCTTCTCTTCGGGCGGCAGCAAGACCGTCAGGTCGGTGAAGAGACGCGGCGTGCCGACGCTGATAAAGGTGGCGGGGCGATGGGAACCGCCACTGCTCAAGGCGGCGACCAATCCTGTCTGCCACAGCGAAATCGCCAACCCAACTATGGCCAACATGCTGCCTAAGGCCAGGGGAGGAGTAAGCCGTAACGGTTCGGGCAGAGAGAATTTGGCAGATTTTTTCCCTTTAGTCGAGGAAGATTGTTCTAGCTCAATGGCCGCTGCCGCCGCCGCTATGTTTCTGTTGCCGTTATGGTCATAAAAGCCTTCAGGAATGAGGGACGTGGGTTCTTGGTCATCGGCGGTCATGGTGATGTCTGTGACCGCCATGGATGAATCTGTTGCACCGCCAGTGGCATTGGGGTACATCCCCAGGTTTGAGTAGTGGTCGCCGGCATAGGCCGGGAAGTAGTCACCGCCAGCGGTAATGCCCATAGAACTGGGTAAATTTTGCAGGGCCTGCAGCGCCTCTTGGGCAGAAGGATAGCGGTCTCGATAATCGTAGCGCACCATGCGGTCGAGCACGGCCACCAGGCTGGATGACACATCCGGGGCCAGGTGATGCCAATCGAGTTCCCCGGTAACAGGGTCTTCGCCAATTTTTTGGGGATGTAGCCCGGTCAACGCCCGAATACCGAGAATACCGACCGCATAGACATCGCTACAGAAGCGGGGCCTGCCGGCATATTGTTCGTTGGGCATGTAGCCGTGGGTGCCGATGGCAACCGTCAGGTTGGTGGCACCGGTTTCGGCATCGACCAGAGGGGAACTGTTCACCTGCTTAACTGCCCCGAAGTCAATCAGCACCAGTTTGCCGTCATGGTGGCGTCGGATCAGGTTTGAGGGTTTGATATCGCGGTGAATGACCTGCTGTCGATGCACAAAGGAAAGAATTTCCAGCACTTCCTGCAGCAGCAGTACGGCCCGCGTTTCTGACCAGGGCTTGCCCTCTTCGATCTGGCGATTGAGACGGCTCCCCTCAATATATTCTTGAGCCAGATAAAACTCGCGGCTTTCCTCAAAGTGAGCCAGCAGGGACGGGATCTGGGGATGGCTGCCCAAACGATATAAAACCCGAGCCTCGGTATCGAAGAGGCGGCGGGCCATTTCCAGGGTACTGGTGTCTTTATCTTGAATCTTGAGCTGCTTAATGACGCATTTAGGATGGTTGGGAAGATGTAAATCTGACACCAGGAAAGTTCGGCTAAAGCCGCCTGAGCCTAGCCGCCTGAGTACCTGATATCTTCCACCCAACAATGTTTTTTCCATCTTGGACAAGACTATCCCCCCATGGACGACTGAAAGATCAGCCCCCGGGGAGAGAAAATGGTGGGATATTTGAAGACGTTACCTATCGGAATTACGATGCCCCTCACCCTAGTGTATGCGTCATACAGGAAGCTAGACAAATCTCCCTGCGTGTATTCACTGACAAAATCATAAGAATTTTGTGCGGTTTGAGGGAATTATAAGGGCTGAAAATAAAAATTTTATAAAGAATAATTTTTTCTAATTGCGATAACCCCTTTTAGATGGCACGGGGCTGGGGCGCAAATCTTTAAAACAAGTAAGGCGGGCCAACCGTGTCGGAGGTTCATGACCTACAGTAAAATCCTCTGCACAATGTAAGAACGCAACGTCTTATCATCACAATGGGGAAATTAAACCCTCCCAAGTCCAGAAGTGGAGTTTTACCCGTGGGAAAGCTACAGCTTTCGCACTGGACTTGGTTTAACTCCCCCAATCCCCTGTAACGACCGGAGAGACCAGCGCTGTGAACAGCTTTAACGCCAAGACCAACCTGACCGTAGCCGACCAGGCTTACACCATTTTCAGTCTGCCCGAGGCGGCCAAAACCCTGGGGGATATCAGTCGTTTGCCCTTTAGTCTGAAGGTGCTGCTAGAGAATTTACTGCGCTACGAAGATGGCCGGTCAGTCACAGCGGATGACGTCAGGGCAGTGGCCGATTGGCTGCAGACCAAAAGCTCCAGTCGAGAAATTGCCTATCGCCCGGCGCGGGTGCTCATGCAGGACTTTACCGGGGTACCAGCCGTAGTCGATCTGGCGGCAATGCGGGACGCCATCGTTAACCTGGGGGGGGATCCAGATAAAATTAATCCCCTGTCGCCGGTGGATCTGGTGATTGACCACTCGGTCATGGTCGATGCCTTTGGCAGTGCCGATGCCTTCAGCGAAAACGTGAATAAAGAATTTCAGCGCAACTTCGAACGCTACGCCTTTTTGCGCTGGGGTCAAAATGCTTTTGACAACTTCCGGGTGGTGCCCCCCGGTACCGGTATCTGCCACCAGGTTAACCTGGAATATCTGGCCCAGGTGGTCTGGACTAAGGATGAAAACGGGGAAACCGTTGCCTACCCCGATACCCTGGTGGGTACCGACAGCCATACCACCATGATTAATGGCCTCTCGGTTCTGGGTTGGGGGGTTGGCGGCATTGAAGCCGAAGCCGCCATGCTGGGGCAGCCCATTTCCATGCTGATTCCTCAAGTGGTGGGCTTTAAACTGATGGGCCAGCTACCGGAAGGCTCTACGGCCACAGACCTGGTGCTGACGGTAGTGCAAATGCTGCGCCAGAAGGGGGTAGTTGGCAAGTTCGTGGAGTTTTACGGCGATGGCCTGGCTCACCTGACCCTGGCAGATCGGGCTACCATCTCTAACATGGCCCCAGAATATGGAGCTACCTGCGGTTTCTTCCCCATCGATGAAGAGACGATTCACTACCTGGAGTTTTCTGGCCGCGACCCCGAGCGCGTTGCCCTGGTAGAAGCCTATGCCAAGGCCCAGGGGCTCTGGCGCTATAACGACATGGCCGATCCTGAATTTACTGACACCCTGGATCTGGATCTCTCCACCGTAGAACCTTCCCTGGCCGGGCCGAAGCGTCCCCAGGACCGGGTACTGCTGTCGAACCTGGCGGAGCAGTTTAAGACCAGCGACTTTCCTACCTTTAGCGGCAAAGACTACAGCGATAAGCGCTCGGTTCCGGTGGCAGGGGCAGACTATCCCCTCACCGATGGGGATGTGGTGATTGCCGCCATCACCAGCTGTACCAACACGTCTAATCCTTCGGTCATGATTGGGGCCGGTCTGGTGGCCCGTAAGGCGCGACAAAAGGGGTTGACCGTGAAGCCCTGGGTCAAGACCTCCCTCGCTCCCGGCAGTCAGGTAGTTTCGGATTATCTAGAAAAAGCTGGGTTGCAGGAAGACCTCGATCACCTGGGCTTTAACCTGGTGGGCTACGGCTGCACGACCTGTATTGGCAACTCTGGTCCCCTGCCTGGTCCCATTGCCCAGGCTGTGGAAGATGAAGATCTTGTGGTGGGAGCTGTGCTCTCCGGTAACCGCAACTTTGAGGGCCGGGTGAGCCCTCACACCAAGGCCAACTACCTGGCCTCGCCGCCCCTGGTAGTGGCCTATGCCATCGCTGGTAACCTCGCCATTGACCTCAAAACTGACCCCATCGGCCAAGACCAGAACGGTCGCCCCGTGTACCTGAAAGATATCTGGCCCAGCACGGAAGAAATCAAAGCGGTAATGGCCGAAGCTCTGACCCCAGAAATGTTCCGCAGCCGTTACAGCAACGTCTTTACCGGCACCGCTGACTGGCAGAAGATCGATACTGTAGACAGCAAGACCTACGCCTGGAAGTCTGACAGCACCTATGTGCAAAATCCGCCTTTCTTTGAGGCCATGGCAGCGGAGGTCAACGGCGGTGGCATGGGTGACATCTACGGGGCCCGGCCCCTGGCCCTGCTGGGCGACAGCATTACCACCGACCACATTTCTCCCGCTGGGGCAATTAAACCCGAAAGCCCCGCCGGTAGCTACCTGGTGGATAACAACGTGGGGGTGGCCGACTTTAACTCCTACGGCTCTCGTCGGGGGAACCACGAGGTGATGATGCGCGGGACCTTCGCCAATATTCGCCTGCAGAACGAGATGGTGCCCGGTTCCTCTGGTGGTGTTACCAGGCACATGCCTGACGGTACCGAAATGTCGATCTACGATGCCGCCATGCAGTACCAGGCCGAGGGCACGCCCCTGGTCGTGATTGCCGGGAAGGAATATGGCACTGGCTCCTCCCGCGATTGGGCGGCAAAGGGGACTCGTTTGCTCGGGGTTAAAGCCGTAGTCGCAGAAAGCTACGAACGCATTCACCGCTCTAACCTGGTGGGTATGGGCGTGCTGCCCCTGCAGTTTCAGGTGGGCACCAACCGAGACACCCTGAACCTGAACGGCACCGAGACCTTTGACATGATCGGCTTCAGTGGTGGTATCCAGCCTGGCATGACGATTACGATGGTGGTTCATCGGGCCGATGGTTCTTCCACCGAAGTTCCCCTACTTTGCCGCATCGACACCCTCGACGAAGTGGAGTACTTCCGTAACGGCGGCATTCTGCAATATGTCCTGCGGCAACTCCTTGCCGTCTGATATCGATAGCCGCCTTGCTGCCCAGGGCAGGCATCTAGCCTGCCCTACAAGAATTGCAGACTAAACCTTGTCCAGGTCCAGAAGGGGAGTCTTGCCTTAGCGCACCCTGCAGATCTCGAGCTGGACTTGGTACATAGACTAAATCCTATTGGCATCCCCCTGATTGGTGGCGGCAAAGCCCCCTTCACCCCAGTGGGAGCCTGAGCTGAACTCAAAAACCTGGAATGCAGCTTCGGGATTATTCGGTTCTCATGCCCTTTTTGGACCTGAAGCGGAACAGCGGGTTAGGGTCACTGGATTGCGATCTCCACTGGGGGATGGCGGTCTGAGGCTGGGGCAGACGGCATGGTGCAGTCCTGTCCTGCGGTTCTGACTGCTGTTGAGCAAGCTGGTGGCGCAGCCGTTCATTTGCTTGTTGCAAATCCAGGGCTTGCTGCTTGTAACAATCCCGTTCAGCAGCCAGTATCTGGCCTCGCTGCTTGAGTTGGGTTTGCTCCTGGAACTGCTTGTTCAATTCTGAACTTAATTCTGTGATTTTTTGATGTTGGGCATCGACGACGGCCCGCAGGGCAATGACATCATCTAACCCTGCCAGTTCGCTGAGGTTGAGATCTTTACAGTCACAGCTTGCATCGGCCTTAACGTCCGCTGCTGATGGGATACTGAGACCACGTTTGTCGGTCTGGCTGAAGGCATGCACCTGGGCCTGGATGCGGGCGAAAGTAACCTGTTGCCGGGTCAGGGCTCGATCGAGTTCGTGGATATGCTGACGAGCTGACTGGAGCTGGCTGCACAGGCTGACCGTCAGGTTACGGGCCAGCATGATCTCGGAGGTCATAGCTACATCCAGAGAAGGCAGGCCCTGGTGGGTATCGGTCTGGGAAGAGTCGGTAAGTCTGACCAGATAGGTTTGCACCTCTGCCTGGCTCTGGTGAATTCTGGCCCTGAGCCGCTCCAGCTCAATTTGCTGATTGTCAATAATGCCCTTAACCTGGTTTACCACCCGTTCCAGAACCCGGCGTTCCCACTGGGTTTTGGCCGATAGCTGCTGCTGCAGGTTTAAGATTATTTTTTGTTGAGCATTGGAATATTCCTCTGTTTGAGCCAGATGAGACTCAAGCATTTGGTGGTTTTCAACCCGTTTCTGCAAATCGGCTAGGGAATCCATCGCCTGATCTAAAGCCTGCTGCAATAGACAGATGCGTTGAACCAGTTTGAAGTCCAGAGTGGTTTCCTGGAGCATGGGCAAAAATCTGCTGCGAGATGTTCAAACCGTGATAGCGAATTTATCAGACCTTTGGAGGAAAAGGTGCCTGGGGTCATACCCCTGAGCAACATTTCTACAAAAATTTACAGATCAAAAAATTTATAGCTCAACCGCTACACTTTACTCTAGAGCAACCTGTAGGGGTTCAGGACGGGTTTCATAACTCAGACATCCACCGTTGCCACCCTGATTGTTATCCTTTTGAGGCTGTATGGATTTATCCCCCTTTCAAAATCCAACGATTAGACTCCAAAGGCTAAAACCAAATAGAACAGTGCACCCGTGGTAGACCACCATAGACGGCAGAGGTTGTCGAGCGATTTTTTGCGCCAGCCAGATTGATGACCCGATGCCGATAGTTAAAGTACTCCCCTGTAAGAAGGCTACCACTGCAGGGTGGGCAATCCAAACCGGCAAATTCGCCCCTGAGCTGCCAAAGGTGGCCAAAGAAACCGGAATTATGCGCCCTCCCTCCTGTAGACCCAGGCGCAGATAATGGGCTAGATTTGCCGCCCACACCAGGGGCAAGTAGCCATAGGCCAGCTTGACAAAATCCATCCATTTGAAGCCGCCTCCTAACCGCTGCAGGCCCTGGCTAAGGGCCACCGCCCCCAGGGGCAGAACCGCCGGCAGGATCAAGATCAAGGCGGCGATGGCACCATGCATCCATCCATTACTCAGGGGCAGGGCGAGGTGCAGGCGGGTCTGCACCTCGGGCAGTCGATGCAGGTAAACCGCCCCCAGCAGCAAAAACATCAGCGCCACCTCGTAGGTGCGGGGCTGATGGGTGGTCCAGAGCTCAATGCCAGGGGGCCGCAGGTTAAACTCTACGGAGCGGTGGGGGCAGGCTTTAAGACAGGTCATACACAGCACACAATCCCGGTTATCTTCCAGCTGGGCTGGGTGAGAGTAGAGGGGGCAGCCGCTGGTCTCCTGCCCTTCTCCTTTTTGCGGACCGCCTTTGTAGCACTGGTAGGTGGTGCATTCTGCCGAACAGGTGCCCTGCTGTGCCCTCAGTTCTGTGATTGAGAGTTTTGCAAACATCCCGTTCATGCCGCCGATGGGGCACAGGTAACGGCACCAGAATCGTCGCTCAAACAGGGCCGAAAAGATCATGGCCCCGGCGGTAATCAGCATGAGCAGGCAGGCTGAAAGGTAGGCGGTGTTCTCCAGATGCCATACCTCTTCCCAAATCAAAATCAGGACAAACAGACCGTACAGGAACCAGCCCCCCCATCGTTCTGCCGCTCGCCGGGGCCAGGGCTGCAGGCTGCCCGGAAACAGCCACTGGGTCAGTTTTTGGGTGACTTCTCCATAAATCATGAAGGGGCAGATGGCACACCACAGGCGACCGACGAAGGGAAAGCCCAGCAGAACCAGGGGCCACCACCAGGCCCAAAACACCGTCAGGGCTACATTCTCATGGCGCTGTTGGGGCCCCAGCCACAGCATGGCGATTACCCCCGCAAACAGGGTCAGGGTGATGCCGTAGTTGATGCGGTCTGGCCACCAGGGGCTGCGCAAAAACCGCCGCAGCCGGGGGTAGGTATTCAGCAGGTTCAGCCGCAGGCGCTTTTTCTTACTCTGCGACGGCCAGATAATTTCTTCGGTGATAATGTCATCTGGCCCCATCTGGGATACGGCCCGCTCTACCAGGTTATTCAGCTCCCGCAGGTTGTTGGGAAAGTCGTAGGACTGGAGGCGGCGAATTGCTTCGGGGGTGACCTGAATGCGGTTGCGCCGGCGCTGACGGCAGATTAAAGAAAGATAGTACTGCACCTGGTCTTCCAGGTCGGCCTTTCTTACCCGCAGGGGGGGAACCTTGATGGTATCCTGAACGATTTTGGCTAACTCCGGCACCGCCTGTTCAGAAATCAGAATGATGCGCCCCTGGAATTCCAGTTCCGGGGCGACGGCAATGCCGGGACGGTCGACGGGGCGATACCGCTGGGTCTGAAGCAGTCGCGCCACCGGTTCTACCAGGTCTTCATCCAGGTTTTTGGGATCACTCAGCACCAGGGTGCCCCGACCCAGAGCCGCTAATAAGCCCGGTTTGCCCCCCGCCCGCCCGAATAACTCGGCCCCGCTGGCCTGGAGCTTGCTGCAGTCTAACTGAATCATGGGTTCTCGACGGGACGTTGACCCAAAATGCACGAGGGCGGCCAGGTTGTCTTTTTCTAACCCCGGCTCCCCAAACAGTAGAACTGGGCGGCGATGGGTGCCAGCATTGCGAATTTGATTGCGTAGCCGCTCGGCGTAACGGCTACGGCCAATTACCCCACGCTTTGCCCGGTTAACCAGGTAAGGACGGAGTACGGCCTGCCGTTCTTGCTCGTAATTGAACTGAAACGACAGCCGCTTAACCGCCTCTACCAGCTGTCGGGTAAAGGTTTGAAGAATGTCAGGATGGGCTTCAACCACCTGTAGAAACTGATCTTTTTCAACAAACCAGAGGGTGCTGTCACACAACGCCTTTACCGTTTGCTCCACCGATTGCTCTAGCAGCAGGGCTTCCAGGTTAAGCACTGTTCCGGGCAGAAAGCTAATGCCCCCGATCCCGCTTCCTTCGGTTTCGAGCTTGCCCTGCAGCAGAATGTAAAGGCCATCTGGCTCATGGGCCGCTTCGACGATGGTTTGACCGGGGGGAACGGTGCTGACCTGGATGGAGCGGGCGAGCGCTCGCAAACTATCGGGCTGCAGCACCGCCAGGGGTGTTCGCTCCTGCAAAAAGGTCACCCGGTCAGATAAGGTCATAGGGGTACTCACCGCAAATAAGGTGGACTGTTTCCATGATGATCGCAAATGGCCTGTGGGTGCCGCTGTTGTTGCTGAGTTTAATTATTGGGGCGGCAGTTTTCTTTCGCCTGCTGGCGAAGGATAGGTGATATCAGGACGGCAATTAGGAATGAGGATTTTGTAACATCCAATTGTTGTAGGGCAGGCATCTTGCCTGCGCCTGGACAGCCGAGACGGCTATCCCATGTTATTGAAATTGAATCCCCATTCCTGAGAGCCCCTGATAAGCTATCGCGGTTTTCTATGCGGTTCTCTATGCGGTTCTCTATACAGTGGGTTATACCGTTGCTCTGAGCCAACGCTACCTATCGGGGCAGGGGGGAACGCAAGTGATTGATGGGGAGGCAGAGCGATAAAATAGGATCGCCAAAAATAGAAGCGCCCCGGCAGCACCAGGGCACCTGATGAAATAGCCTTGAAAGACTGAAGCAGCCTTTCGCAGGAGCGCAGGAGAAGGATCAGCTGGTCTTCACCAGAAACTTTTCGGGAATTTCGGTGTACCGACTCACAATCTGACGAAACTCATCGCCATCAATGGTTTCTTTTTCCAGCAGGATGTCCACCAGATGATCCATCAGGGGGCGATTTTCCCGCAGTATGGTTCTGGCCCGTTCCAGGCATGAGAAGGCCATTTGCCTGACCTGCTCGTCAATTTTGTTGGCCATTGCTTCGGAGACCTCATTGCGAGGCATCAGGTTACGCCCCAGAAAGACCTGGTTATCCATACTTTCAAGGGCAACCGGCCCCAGCTCTGACATGCCGTACAGGGTCACCATTTGCCGGGCCAGGTTGGTCACCTGTTGAATGTCGCCACTGGCTCCGGTGGAGGTTTCGTCATCCCCAAATACCTCTGCTTCGGCGGCAAAGCCCCCCAGGGCTACGGTAATGCGGTCTACCAGCCAGTTGCGGGTATACAGACCGCTGTCGATGATGTCTTCGTTGGGGAGAGATTGGGTGAAGCCTTCTATCCCACCGGAACGGGGAATAATGGTCACCTTGTTCAGTTCATCGGAATGTTTTAGCAGGGTGGTGAGCAGAGCATGGCCTACTTCGTGATAGGCGGTCATGCGTTTGCGGTTGCCGTCCAGCAATGGGGTCAGGCTGAGCCCGATGGTAATGCGGTCAATGGCGTCTTCGATTTCCTGCATGGTGATCGACTCTTTGCGCCGCCGGGCGGTGAGGATGGCGGCTTCGTTCAGCAGGTTGGCCAGTTCAGCCCCCGAAAAGCCAGGGGTACGCCGGGCCACCGCGTCGAGGGAAACCCCTTCGTCAATTTTTTTATTGCGGGCATGGACATCTAAAATATCCAACCTTCCCTGAAACGTAGGCAGGTCTACCACGACCTGACGGTCGAAGCGACCGGGACGCAGCAGGGCCATATCCAGCACATCTACCCGGTTGGTGGCCGCGATGACGATAATGCCGCTGTTGCCCTCAAACCCGTCCATTTCGGTTAGCAGCTGGTTCAGGGTTTGTTCTCGCTCATCGTTGCCTCCGCCAATGCCGGCCCCCCGCTGGCGACCCACGGCATCAATCTCGTCAATGAAGACAATACAGGGGGCATTTTCTTTAGCCTTGCGGAACAAATCTCGCACCCGAGAGGCCCCTACCCCCACAAACATTTCCACAAATTCAGACCCGGAAATGCTGAAGAAGGGCACCGCTGCCTCTCCGGCAATGGCCTTAGCCAGCAGCGTTTTACCCGTTCCGGGTTGGCCAATCAACAGTACCCCTTTAGGAATGCGGGCACCGATGGCGGTGAACTTTTCGGGGCTCTTGAGGAAAGAAACGACTTCCTGCAGTTCTTCTTTGGCTTCTTCGATACCGGCTACGTCGTCGAACACCACGCCGGTTTTAGCTTCCATCTGAAATCGAGCCTTGGAGCGGCCAAAATTCATGGCGTTACCCGCGCCAGACGCAGAGCGACGAAGGATCATCAGCAGGCCAAAAATCAAAATCAGCGCCAGCAGAGAGTTGGTGGCTAACCAGGCCAGGGCACCGCTGCCAGAAGATTCGCGGACACCCACATCGACCTGATTGTCTCGCAGCTTTTGAGACAGTTCGGGGTTGCGATCGCCGGTAAACAGCATCACCTCACGGGGAGCATCCTCCTCGGTATCCCCCTCCAGGATGACGTAGGCAATGCCTCTCTCCTGATCAATATCAACCTGCTCAACCAGGCCCTGATCAATCTTTTCAAGAAACTCGCCGTAAGTCAGTTCTTCTTCTTCTGTGGCGGAGTCGGCCAGGGCAGGTGGGATGGGCATCAGGCTTTGGAGTAAAAACCAGCCCAGGGTTAACAGACCCGCAGCCCTGGTTTTTGCGCTGTGGAGACGACGAATTGACCCTTGCTGACCCGAAAATTGCTTGCTCATAGATTGCTCAACCAGCGAGACCTCACATATTGGCTCCGACTAGCGCCAGACTGCAGGGTATTCCCCGCAAACTACAGTCCTTGAGTTGAAGCCGGTGTAACCGTGCCCTCGGACACTGAATGCACCTCAACCTAGTCTAACCTCCTTGTTTACATATGGCCGTGGGGTAGCCTGACTTATCCATCAACAAGCCCGATGCTAGATTGAGAACCCCAGGCATCCTACTTTTCCTACGAAATTAGCTTGAGAAAGAACAATCAAGGCTATAACAGTATTTACAATCTGCTTTCATTCTCTTGCTTACCGGGGCATCACTATCTTTCAGAATAGCTAACGACTGACTTACTGCTATGAAACCAGCCCACGCCATACCGTCCATACTCCATCGCCTGTGTTACGCCCTGACCCTGGGAGTGCTGGCAGCTGGCCAGGGCCCCATGGCTCAGGCCAGCCAATCTCCCCCGCCAGCAGCAACGCCCCTGGCTTTCCCGCTGGTGCTGGAACGTGCCGGGCAGGATTCCCCACTCCTGGCTTTAGATCGCTTTCGTCAACAGACCTATAACCGTCCTTCCTGGGGTGCTCCTGGATGGACCAGGGGAGGAGCCGCGCGGGGTGGATGCAATGTGGATGATGCGCCTCTGGTGCCCCTGGTGCCTCTGTCGGGCGATGGTGTCGATGAAGTGGCCTTTTTAGGGCTGACTGGCTCCGCAGCCCCAGAGATGCTGGTTTATGTGCCTGATACGCCGGCCAAATCCATTGAGCTATTGGTGATGGACCCAAACATAGACCGTAACCAACCCGGCGAGGTGATTTACCAGCAGCAACAACTGGTTTCGGAATTCCCCGGTATTTTGAAGTTTGATCTGGCGGCGGCTGAAACTGAGCTGACCCCTGATCGCGATTATCTGTGGATGTTTTCAATGGTGTGCGACCCCCTGGACCCCAGCGGCAACCCTTACGTGCGGGGGTTAATCAAGCGGGTGAATGGCGAGCCGGAAATGATGGTGCTGGAAAATGACGCAGACCCCTACGATCTCATCAATGCCTATGCCGAAGCCGGGCTTTGGCATGAAACCGTGGCCAGCCTGGGTGAACTCTACTGCGATCGCCCCAACGACCCCGAAGTGGCCCAAGATTGGCAAGACCTGATGTTCTCTCTGGAACTGTCCCGTGCCCCTGAACTGCTAGAAAGCCTGCGGGCTGACGATATTGCCGCTGCCCCCCTGCTGTTTTGTGCTGAATAAAACAGGAAGTATCCCCTACAATCTGGGGGATCAAAAGAGGCCTTGGGATGAATTCATCAGGGCAAAACGAAAACCTGATTGAGCATATCCTTCTGAAATCCCAGTACATTAGGTCGGGGGCTATGGGGCAGAAGCTGCACGTCAAATAATTCTGTTACCCCGGCCTCAAACCGAATGAAACCGGCGGTTTCCCCTGTAATCAGATCCACTACCCAAATCCCACACTGGAGGGCTTGGTGCCGGTCTTCTATGGGTAGACCGCCAAAAAAGCGCTTTTCCCGAATTTGCGACAGTCCGACAAAGGCGTAGCGATCGCACAGGGCCAACCCTCGGGTGAAACCGGGCAGTTCTGCAATAACGGTAGTCTGGCCGCTATCGGGTTCGACCCGAACCAGCTGCCCTCGCCCTGAATTGAGCAGCCAAAGGTAACCCTGATCAACCCTGGGAGAATGGGGCATACAAAAGCCTGAAGCGACTACTTCGCTGCTGGCGATATCCAGCAGGCAGCCTCCCTCCAGCCGCTGGGCCTGCCACCCGCGAGGATCGGTGGTGCGCCCAAACACACTGACATATCGAGGCTGCTGGTCAACCATGGCTAATCCATTCAAATGGCAGGCATCCCCTGCCTCCAGCTGATGGATAAACGACGGCTGCCAGCGGGGGACAAAACTATAGTCAGAATGCACCGTACACAGACAGGAAAACCGGGTATTCACGACCCAGAGTTCTGCGTTAGACCAGGCGATTTCGTGACTTTTAATATCCCCGGTAATGTAAGACAGACGCGGTAAATAACAGGTGTCGTAGGCCGCGAGTTCATCAATTTGTGTCAGCTCTTCTGGACCTTTATGGAAAATATGAATCTGGTTTTTAGCCCCCAGGGCCAATCGATTTGGGGTGAGGGCAATGCCCATCAAATGTTCAAAATTGCGCAGCAGGGTCACGAGTTTTCCCTGGTCTGCCCGCACAATCATTAACTGCCCGGTCTGGTAGGTCGAAAGAAACAGAGAAAGCCCCAGGTTCTGCAAAATCCAGGGAAAATTTTCGGTATGAACGTACTTTAACTGCCAACCCGGCGAGTTCAAAGGGCCAGAATTCTCTGGGGTATTGATGGAACCGGCCATGGCTACCAGGGGTTACCGGTCAGGGTAAAAGCTGCCCAGAAGTAGGGATGCTGCAAACTGCCGACATCCGTACCGCTGAGTTCCAAATCGAGGGGAATGGGCGTATCCATACCGGGCAACTGGAGACCTGCGGGAGTGAAGGTCACATTCTGGTTCAGTATTTCTAGCTGGGCCAGGCGCAGGGCTTCGGCCTTGAGGGTGGGGTCAGGAGCTTCCTGCAGCTGGCGATAGAACTCTGTCATCAGGGCCAGGGTGCCCACATCGCTAACGTACCAGAGACTGGCCAGAGCCGACTTGACCCCCGCCTGAATGGCTAAACCGGCAAACCCTAGCTCGGCTTCGGCGTCTCCCAGGGCGGTGCGGCAGGCGCTGAGCACCAGCAGCTCCAGGGGCGGATCGCTCCAGCCCATCTGCCGCAGTTGATCCATCCGCAGGCGATCGTCTTTCAGCTGGATGTAGGAATTTTCAGGATCTCCGGGCTTGAACTCCCCGTGGGTGGCCAGGTGCACAATGCCAAAGGGCAATTCTTGTTGCTGCTGGCGCAGGGTATCCAGGGTAAACTCCTCTTCTGCCAGTACTTTGCCCTCCCAGAGGGTATTCAGCAGGTTCAGTTCTACCGGTACCGCCGGCAGCGGGCTCTGGTTCTCGAAGGTGGAGGCTCCCGCAGCCAGCACCTGGGCCCCGCGCACATCGACAAAGCGAGTATCTACCAGGCTGAGGCTGGGCATTAGCCCCACGCTGTACTGCTCAATCAAGAACTGACCGTCATTTTGCAAGGCCGCCCAGGGAACCGAGCGCAGCCCCTCATCGGCCAGGAAGGTCAGGTTGCCAATCTCCCGCTCGGTCAGCTCTTGCTGAATCGGGGCAATGATCCAGTCATACAGCTGCTGGGCGTAGGGCTGGTAGCTATTCGTCCAGACTTTACGGGGATCGGCCACCTCCAGGCGAAAGGTTTGCACCGTGGACAGCATCTGCTGACGGGTAACCCCCAACCGCCGCCAGATGGGGGGGCCGTCGGCGGTAATGATCAACAGCTCCAGTTGGTCATCGTCAGACTGTCTGGATACCGGAGTTTGGGTAGATTCGCCAGGAAGCTGGAGAAAGGCCTCATAGCTCTGGGTGTAGCGCTGTTCTTGCTGACTAAAGCCCGAGGCTGGGTCGCGGTTTACCACTTCGACGAGGTCAGAACCAGCTTTGGCATCCTGGTTGGCCAGGGACTGAACTGCTTTATTAGAGGCCTCTGCTTGCCCAGAGCCAGAACCAGCGGCAAGATTGGCGGGCACAAACTGCAGGTAAACCAGAGCTGGCTTAATGCCCGTGGCATCTTCAATGTCTCTCAGGATCTGTTCGGCTTCTTCCAGGGTTCTGATCGGAGCCTGGGTGTTCGGAGCCAGCGCCTGTGGTGGCGGAGTTTCGGGAGGTGGGTCTGGGGTGTCAATGCCGGGGTCTGGAATCTCAGTAATGGGCTCCTCGGTGATGAGCTGAATTTCAGCGGGAGAGGTTCCCTGTCCGAAGGTCTGGGGAAAGCTACCCTGAGCTATGGTGTTGTCTACCCCTGTGGTGATGGCCCCTCGGGTGCCGTTGATATTGGTGTAGTCACTGCCGATGGTAAAGGGCGTTTCTAGGGGACCGCCACCATGGCGGATAGTAATGGCCCCTCCCTGCACGGCGGCGGTAGAAATGCTGGCGTTAATGTCGTTCTGGTCGCTAAAGGTACCTGTGGCCCTGAAAAAGCGAGCAGCGGTAATGTCTACCGTACCGCCCTGGCTGGTTGCAGGATTACTGGCATAGTAGCCTTCGCTGTAGCCGCCTTCGCTGTAGCCGCCTTCGCTGTAGTAGCTGTAGGACCTTTCGCGGCCACCCTGGGCATTGATGGCAGTGACTTGCACATCTTCGCCAGCGCTGAGGGTAACATTGCCGCCATCCGCATATTGCGATGAGGTATTGATAATGCCCGTCTGAACATTACTCTGGCCGTTTAGAGCGACATTGCCCCCATCGCCGACAGAGTCTGAAGATGCATCAATATCGCCCAACACCAGGTTGTTGCCGCTGACGTTCACATTGCCGCCATCAAAGAAGGATGAGGTTCTGATGGTTCCCCCCTGGACATCGCCCCGGGCGGTCAACGTTACGTCACCTCCAGGCCCTCTGGAGTCTGAAGAGGTATCAATATTGCCCAACACCAGGTTGTTGCCGCTGATCCGAACATCACGCCCCAGGGCGCGAATGGTGTCGTTGGTATCCTCCATTAAGAAGTCGCCTTGGCCACTATTGTCGGCGTCGGCAGTAAAGGTGATGGTGCCGCCGGGGCCATCTGCGAAGGTCAGCTCATTGTCGGTTAAGTCTGCAACGGTGATGTTGTTTAGGGCCTGGAGTTCGACATTGGCAGTCCCAGCCAGACTCTCCAGAGTAATTTCAGAGATAGTGAAACTGCTGCTGCCACCATCCCCGGCCAGAATTTGCCCAGCCGGATCCCCCAAGGTCGGCACATCTGGACTGAGTTGCCCGTCATCCGATCCAGGAGAACCGCTGATAATGGTGATGTTTTCAGGATCGAGCAGGAGAGAGCCAAAATCGCCCTGGGGGGCGCTGAGATCTGCCGTACCCCGAAAAATCAGGGTTTCTTTACCGGAAACTTCGGCAAAACCGCCGTTGCCCGAGAGTTCCCCTCCCCGCGCCAGGAGATTACCGAAGAAGCCAGTGGTGTCATCGGCCCAAACAATAATCTCGCCACCATCCCCAGACTCCAGGGCACTGGCATTGATGGTGGAGTTGCCATCGACCAGGGTGCGACTGGCGTTGGGAATTTCTCCCTGGCCCTGGTAGCTGCCGCCGATTAGGGCTCTACCGCCGCCGGTGGTGCCCGTGGCGTTGACCGTAGCTCCTACCAGACCGACGCGGTCACCCGTAATCGCAACGGTGCCCCCCTGCCCCGATGGATTGGCAACATCCAGAGTGCCAGCGGCGATCGCATCTCCCGTAGCGGTGGGAATTACCGTGCCGGTTTCCGTCAGCTGCACCTGCCCTGAGGTACTGGCGGCGAGACCCAAATCAAGGCCACTTCCCGTGAGCAGTTCTGGCAGGCTGATGATCGGCACTACCCCTGTTGCTGGCAGAGTCGAGGTATCTAAATCGAGACTGAGGAGCTGACCGGGCTGACTCAGGCGCAGGATACTTTCCCCAGGCACTGCCGTGATGGTGATGTTGCCGCCGGGGGCAGAAATTTGGCCGGTATTGACGACCGTGCCGCCCAGCAGACTGATGGATTGCCCATTATCAACGGCGATTTGCCCGCTGTTGAGGATGATGCCTGGTTGGTCAGTGGCAAACCCGAAGGCATCGGGGTTGCCGTTCAGGGCCTGGTAATCATTGAGGCCATCGGTTTGCCACCATTCATCACCAAACCCGACGGCATTGGCGGTGCTCAGGGTTAGCGCTGCCGGTACGTTGAATTGGGCCTCTGGACCTACTACAATCCCGGCGGGGTTGATCAAGTACAGGTTGGCGTTGCTGCCCAGCACCTGCATGAGACCATTCAGCACCGAGGGATCACCCCCAACGACCCGGCTGAGAATGTTTTGAACTTCAGGCTGGGTCAGGAAGTTGGCTACCTCCTCCGGGCTGAGGTTAAATTGTTCGAAACTATGGAACAGATTGCTTAAATCCCCTGACTGCTGGCCGCCGGTAATGTCAAAGCCATCGCCGGTTTGATTCACTACGGTATTGGTGCCGTCGTTGGCCGCTTCGATAGATTGAGCAATGAAGGGAGCAAATTGAGGAGAATTGGCGGTCTCTGGCCCTGAGGAAGTGAAGGTAGTTCCAGGAACTGCAGGGCGTACCGTTAGCTGATGGTGGGTTGTCGTCGGGTCGGGATAGCCAGCTTGGGGAGAAACCCGGACCTGAGCCTGTTCGGCAGCACCGCCTGGGGAAACGGCAGATAGGGCTGCGCTGACTGAGGCCAAACTCACCAGGCCAACGCGCTGGCATGGACTACGCCGTTTAGGTACTTGATGAGCTGTAACCGTAACTCGAGACCATTCGACCACGTCACTCTCGATCCGCAGAGGATAGGGATTCTGAGCGTATTCTGTTTAAATAAACCGCTTTTGTCAAGTCGGTTACAGGGGCGATGTTGCCGCCTCAAGGTAGGGCTTGCTGCAACTTGCAGCAAGGCTGAGAAAACACCATCGTCCATGACCAGATCTTCACAAATTGCCGCCAGAATTTTGGACTTACCACCAACCAGAAGGCTAGACTGATGGCGGCATTTGAAAGTGCATCCAACGGCTTATGGTCGGGGTAGCCCGTCAGCTTTAGCCAGGGTATGGGGTTAGCATATTGGCGGTATCCCATCCTGAAGCGACTGCGCCACCGGTTGCTGTCTGCTTTAGGATGTTGAGCGATTCCCCTGCCCTAGGCGAACGGCTTAAAGTCATAAATCACAGATTTTTGCTGGGTCAACTATGCTGTATTTCGCTCTTCCCCCTGAGCTGCCCTCCATCCCTTCAGCCCCAAAAGCTGCTCAGGATGCAGATGACATCAACGTTCCTGCCATTTCTGCCCGACCTGCTGGCACTGTATCGTTAGACCCCAAACAAGTCGTTGGCCCGACTCTTCCTCGGTTTTCTGGGGCTCAGGCTGACAGTTCGGGGCAGGGCAACCTCGATTCCTTCCCCACGAGTCAGCCGGCTGCAGTCCCTGGGGAAGTCACCCCAAAGGCAAACCCCGTTGAACCGGCGATTGAGCGATCTGCCTTGCACGTTTCTGAACCTGTCAACCCTGATGCGGCAGCCCCTGCCGCCCCTCCGAACCGCCACGGGGAAACCCATGCTGACGCTCTATCCTTCGAGGCTGATGAAACCTCCCCGCTCCCAACGGTAGCCAGCCCGGCGATGGAGAACTCAGAGGCTGAGGCGGCAGGTCAACATGCCAACCCTGCCGACACTCATGCTAATTTATGCGAGCCAGCCGCCTCAGGACAGTTGCTGGTCGAGAACATTGAAGTGATAGCAGAGCATCCTGTCTTTTCCCAGGCCGAGCTGAATGATATTTTTTCCCCTTTTGTGGGACGAGAGCTGAGCTGTACCGAACAGCAACAGGCTGCTGATGCTTTGACCCAGGCTTATCTTGACCAGGGTTACCTGACCACCCGGGCGGAGCCAGTCCCCAATTCAGCCCTTGACGATGGAATTTTAGCCATTCAAGTGCAGGAAGGGTTCATCGAGGCGATTGAAATCGTGGGGCTGGAGCGACTCCGGGAAAACTACATTCGCAGTCGCATTGAGTTGGTTACCTCTGCCCCGGTTAGTGCGTCCGAAATTGAGAACCAGCTGCGGCTGCTGCGGCAAAATCCTCTGATTGAAAACATCGAAGCCAGTCTGTCCAGGGGGCAACAGGCCCGTGGTAGCCTGTTGCGAGTACTGGTTGTGGAAGCCGACCCTTTCAATGGGTACATTGGGCTAGATAACTATTCCCCGCCCCCGGTTGGGTCGACCCAGGCTACCCTGGCATTAGCCCATCTCAACCTGACCGGTCGGGGCGATCAGCTGGGAGCCAGCTACCAGCGCACCACCACTGGCGGTTCCTCAACTCTGGATATTGGCTATACCCTACCTGTCAACCCTAAAGATGGAACCCTCAGCCTGGCAGGCTCCTTCGAGTGGAATCAGATTCCGCTGTCACCCACCCTAGACATTGACGGCAATGCCCAGGAGTACAGCATTAGCTTTCGCCAACCCCTCAAGCGCACCGTAGCAGAAGAATTTGCCCTTTCTCTGGGGTTTGACTATCGCAATGGTCAAACCTTTATTGGCAATCGGCCCTTTGGCTTTGGCTTTGGCCCCGACCCTGACACAGGCATTAGTCGCACCAGCGTTATTCGCTTTGGGCAAGATTACGTCAGGCGAGATACGCTGGGGGCCTGGTCGGCGCGATCTCAATTTAGCCTCGGCGTCGGCTTATTTGGCGCGACCTCTAACCCAGACCCCATACCAGACAGCAACTTCATCCACTGGTTGGGCCAGGCGCAGCGGGTCCAGCAGCTCAACCCAGACAACCTGTTGATTCTTTCGGTGGATCTGCAGCTGACCCCAGATACTTTACTCCCCTCTGAAAAGTTCGTTATTGGTGGGGGGCAATCTATCAGAGGCTATCGGCAAAACCTGCGGGGGGGAGACAACGGCTTTCGGTTTACTGCCGAAAACCGCATCACCCTGCAACGCGATGCCGCCGGGCTATCTACCCTGCAACTGGCCCCGTTTTTAGATATGGGCACCACCTGGAACGTTGCAGACAATCCCAACCCTCAACCCTCTCAACGATTTTTAATGGGCCTGGGGGTGGGAATAATCTGGGAACCCCTGCCCGACCTCGACATGCGCTTAGACTATGGCATACCTTTAATCAATACTCCCCGGGGGAATGACCTTCAGGATAACGGCATCTATTTCCGATTTGGTTATCGAATTTAAGGTGAAGGCAATGTTCAACCGTTTTCTTCAGAGGTATGGAAAAAAGGAAAAAGCTATTCTACAAGCTTTAATTGCCAGCCTGTTTATCACGGGAATGCTGGCCTTCTGGAGACAATTCGGCACCACTCTGGAATTTTTGGAACTCTACAGTAGAGACTGGATGTTTCAATTTAAGAAAGATGCCGCTCCAGACTCGCGGGTTTTAATTGTAGGCATTACCGAGAAAGATATTCAGACCTACGGTTATCCCATCCCAGACAAAACCATTGCCGAACTCCTGACCACCCTGAATCAGGCCAATCCTCAAACCATTGGGTTGGATATTATTCGAGATGTGCCCCTGGGAGGCGGGCAGGCCGAGCAAGCTCAGTTGATCAACGTACTGCAGCGGCAGCCTAGCACCTTCGTGGTGTGTCGAGTGGGTACGGAGGTTGATCCGGGCTATCCGCCACCGCCGGAAATTTCCAAATATCAGGTGGGCATTTCTAACCTGCCTGTGGACACGGGGGGCATTATTCGTCGCGGATTGTTGGGGGTTGTGCCGCCACCACTCCCTGATCGAGATCCCACTGATCTCTGCCAGGACCCTGACGAGCCACTTTTTTCCCTGGGGTTTCAGACTGCCCAGCAGTATTTAGCTAACGCCGGCATCGCCACAGAAATTACAGCCAGGGAAGAAATTAAGTTTGGGGATGTGATTATTCCGCCCCTGGTTCCGACTTCCGGGGGCTATCTCCAGGCCGACACGGGGGGGTATCAGGTCTTGCTGCAGTTTCCCCTCGGCTCTCAGGGACCCCAGCAAGTGTCCCTGACTGAAGCTTTAAGCAAAGACATTGATCAGGATTTAATTCAGGACCGGATTATTTTTATTGGCTATGTTGCAGAAAGCGTAAAAGACATTTACTCAACCCCTTTCAACAGTCGGCGTCCAAAGAATTTGCCGATGCCAGGGGTGGTCATTCACGCTCAACTGGCCAGCCAAATTCTTGGCCATGTTTTAGATGGTCAACCCCTGCCCTGGTTTTTGCCAGATTGGGCAGAAATTCTTTGGATCTGGGTCTGGGCATTCGCGGGTGGATTAATCGCGGCCTTTATCCGGCACCCGTTGATGATTACGGCAAGTACTTTGGTGATGCTGGGGCTCGGCGGAGGAATTGCCCTTGCCAGCTTTGCTCTGGGGGGATGGGTGATACTGGCCACCCCCATTTTGGCCTATGGTTTTACCTTGACCGGGGTCACGTTAATTGATCGATATTCTCAACCCGTTTCCAAACAAATTAAAGAGTTTCTCAAAATAGACATTGACATTGACCAGGCCAAAGTAAAAGCACAGGTCAAAGAAATTGAAGAATCCGAAGCATTTGAAACCATTAAACAGGCCAGTAAACGCTTAAGGGAAAAACGTCACAGCTCCAGTACTACCCCGGAAACGATTCATCAAAGCAAAACCCCCGCCGCTGAAAACGGTCTCCCTGCTGACAGTAATCAACCTGCTGACAGTAATGAAACGGAAAACTCCGACACTTCACAAGGTTTGGCTGGCGAAGCAGCACCATCGTCAAATTCAGAGGAAACATCGAATCCCCCGAATGGGGCAGACAATTACTTTGACCAACTCAGGCAACAGGGCTCACAACTGAGACATCGAAAAAATAACCGCAATCAAGCCAGTGCTGATCCTGATGCTGACTGATGTGGCTATGCATGCCTACGAAGACTTGAGCACCTTAGAGGACCCGCCTACCTCTGGAGTGGGAGACAGGGGAGGAAAATGGGGAGGCGGGGATCGATCTGGCCGATGCAGCAGGGTGTAGAAGCAGGGAATAATAAACAGCGTTAACAGAGTCGCAACGGATAGCCCAGAGAAGACCACAATGCCCAAAGGCTGTAAAAACTCTGCCCCATCGCCAATGCCCAGGGCCAGGGGGAATAATCCCAAAACCGTTGTAAGGGTGGTCATTAGAATGGGGCGCAGTCGGCGGGGGGCGGCCTGCAGAATGGCAGATTCTCGGGAACAGCCGGTGGCCTGGTAAATCTGGTTGGCCAGTTCGACCATGATGATGGCGTTGTTGACCACAATTCCCACCAGAAGCACCGCACCAACGATGACCGTTGCCCCAATGGCGGTACCCGTAACGAATAGCCCCAGAATTCCCCCCGCCAGGGCCAGGGGCACCGTCAGCATAATCACCAGGGGATCGATCAGGGAGTTGTACTGCACCGCCATCACTACAAACACCAGAAAGGCGGCGAGGCTACCCAGAATAATCAGAGACTGCTGCAGTTGACGATTGGTTTCTGCGGAAGAGCCGGGTAACGCCACGACTCCTTCAGGGAGATCCAGTTCCGCCAGAATGGCTTCGGCTTCCGCCAGGGCTTCGCCAAGGCTGGCCCCTTCCGTCAGGTCTCCTGCCAGCAAAAAGACCTGACGCTGGTTAATTCGCTGGATTTCGCCAGGGGCGAGGCCGGTGGTAATTTCGGCCACATCTCCCAGTTTGATCCGCTGCCCCGCATCCGTAAACAGAGGAATTTCCCGCAGTTGGGAGGGCTGCTGTACTGAGCCGGGAGTCAGCTGCACGTTAATATCCACCAGGCGATCACGCCGCTGCAGCTGGGTAGGTACGGCCCCATTGAGAGCCGTCTGGATGGTGTCGCCCATGGCTTTTGCTGAAAGCCCCAGGTCAGCTACCCGATCCCAATCCGGCAGAATTTGGACCTCCTCTTGGGGGGCTTCGGCATCGGGACGGTAGCGGGCCAGGGTCGCCTGTTCTCCCAGGGCCGCCATCACCTGCTGTCCTGCCTGAACGATAGCCTGGGTATCCTGACCCTGCAGCGCGATGTCGATGTCTGAGCGTACTGGGGAGTTGCTAAGGATCAGACCGCGCACACTTGCGGGACTGATCCGAATCAGGGTATCCACCAGAGGAAGTTGGCCGAGTTCGGCATTGACCCGATCGACAAACGCGGAGACATTGCTGCCGGGCTTGAGGTTAATGGTACTGCTGCCCCGCAGGGCATTTTCGCTGGTGATGTTGGCGAATAAAAAGCCCCCGGAAGTCGTAAAGACATACTCTGTTTCAGGTTGGGCCAGCAGTATTTCATCCACCCGATCCATCACCTGGCGGTTGACTTCGATGGGGGTACCGGCGGGGAACCGGGCAAACAACCGGGCCTGACCTGAGTCAATGCGGGGCAAAATTTCCTGGGGAATCTGCCGCACCATGACCATGCTGCCGCCGCCCAAGATCAGTAGAGCCAGAGCAATCACCAGCACCCGCCGCCGCAAAATGCCCTGCAGCAGCTGCCTATAGCCAAAGGTGACGCCTTCCAGCCGGTCGTTGAACCAGCGGAAGGGACCCCAGCCCTGGAGGGATCGGGTCGTCCGCAGCATCAGCAATCGGGAGGCCAGGGTGGGGACGACAGTGAGGGCCACGGCCAGGGAGGCGGCGATGGCAAAACTCACCGTTAAAATCAGCTCGTTAAAAATAAGCGAAATAAAGCCGCCAATTAACAAAAACGGCACCACCGCCACCAGGTTGGTGGTGGTTGAGGCCAGCAGAGCCGATTCCAGCTCCCGGCTGCTGTCTTCCGCCAGCAGAATCGATTCCCCGATGCTGCGCCGACCATTGTGCATCTCAGCCTGGTGCTCTTCCGCTCGCCGGGCGATGTTCTCCAGCATAACAATGGAGTTATCTACCACGATGCCCACCCCCAGGGCCAGACCGCCCAGGCTGAAGACGTTCAAAGAAAGCCCAAACAGCCCCATCAGCACCAGAGCCGTCAGGATCGCCAGGGGAATCGCCAGCACAATAATGAACGTCTGCCGCAGGGAACCCAGGAACAGCAGTACCGCCGCCGCCGCCAGGGTCGCCCCCGTGAGCCCTGCCACCGCCACGTTACGAATGGAATTACGGATGAAGCGAGACTCATCCAGAGTGGCGGTCATGTCCATCCCCTCGGGCATGAGGCCAGCCTGATCGATCTCGGCCAGCCTGGCTTTGACCCCATCCACCACATCAACGGTGTTGGCGTCCGGTTGTTTCTGGACGCTGACTTTCACGGCGGGTTGACGGTTGAGGTTAACAAACACCCGCTGTTCCTCAATGCCATCCACAATGGTGGCCACATCTTGCAGGGCTACCTGCTGGGGAGGATTGGTCCCGGGAACTTCAATAGGTAAATTTCTCAGGTCTTCTGCCGACTGAAAGCGCCCCACCAGACGAGTCAACGTTTCCCGCTCACCGCCACGAATGCGACCGCCGGAAATATCCTGATTTCGTTCTTCCAGGGCATTCAACACATCGGCAAGGTCAATCCCCGCCGCCTGCAGACGCTGAAGGTCGATGTTGACCTGTACTTCTTCTTCCACCCCGCCAGACACATCTACATTTGCTACGCCCGGCACCTGCTGTAGTTCCCGTGCCAGTTCCTCCTCCGCAAAAATTCTCAAGTCCACCTGCCCCAGGGAGGAGGAGGTGAGGGCCATCTCATACACCGGCAGCTGGGAGGGATCAAACTTAAACAACCGGGGCGTCTCGATGGTCTCGGGCAGGCTGTCCCGCGCCCGGTTCAGGGTGGCGGTGGCATCGTTCAGGGCCTGGTCGATGTCGCCCCCCGGCTCAAAAAACAGGTCAATGCTAATGCGTCCTTCCCGCGTTTGGGAGAAGACCTGCACCACCCCCTCCGTCGCCGACAGCGCTTCTTCCAGGGGACGGGTTACCTCATCTACCGCCACCGCCGGGGTCAGACCCGGTGCCCCCACCCGCAGGCCAATGCGGGGATAGGTAATCGACGGCAGCAGATCCACCGGCAGTTGCGAGGCAATGACCAGGCCCAGGACGAAGACCGTCAGGGCAATCATCAAAGTACCGATGTGACGGCGAATGGCCAGGCCGCTGAGGGAGAAGGAAGGGGGGGAAGTCATGGGGCAAAGATAGCGAGGGAGAAAGGGAGCAAGAGAGCGAGTAGCAGGTGAGGGGCAAAGGGGGAAGCAGGGGATTGGGTATGAGAGGCAAGGACGGCATGGGTAAGAAATCGAAAAGGCGAGCTAGATCAGCGGGAAAGTTTTTGAACGGTATAGCGTTAATCAGCAAAAACTTCCTCTCTCCCTCTCTCGCTCCCTCCCTCTCTCCCTCTCTCGCTCCCTCCCCTCCTAAGACGACTCCGACGTCAAACTCTTTGTCACCGGCTGCCCCGCCTCTAAAGGTCCATTGCTGCGGACAACGTAGGCTTCCCCTGGGGAAAGGCCGGAGAGGATTTCGACCTGGTTGTTGGCGGTCTGGCCAATCTGGACGGTGCGGGGTTGGACGGTGGTGGTGTCGTCGGTTTGGGTGATGACAAAGAGCTGGTTTTCGGTGCCTTCGGCGGTTTCGAGGGCGCTTTGGGGCACCAGGATGGTGTTGGTGCTGGCGCTGGTGGGGACGACTCGGGCCAGCATGCCGCTGCCGATGCGGTTGCTGGAATTGGTCAGGGTAATTTCCACGGGAATGAGCCGGGAGGCGCTGTCGGCGACGGGAGAAATGCGGGTGACTCTGCCGGTGAAGGTTTCGCCGGGGAGGGCATCGAGGGTGATCAGGGCGGGTTGGCCCAGCCCAAAGTCCTGACGGTTGGTGTCAGCGACTTCGACCATGACCTGAATTTCGTTCAGGTTGCCCAGGGTGAGGACGGCCTGGCCGGGTTGAACTAGATCGCCGGGTTCTGCCAGACGATCCAGCACGGTGGCGGTGATGGGGGCGGTCAGGGTGGCGTAGCTGAGGCGGCGCTGGGCTTGCTGCACCATCGCTGCCTGGGCCGCAACTCGCTGCTGGGCGGCGGATACCGCCTGCTGACGGGTGCGTAGTTGTTCCTGGGCAGACTGCAAGGCTTGTTGGGCGGTTTGCAGGGTCGTCTGTGCCCGCTCGGCTTCCTGGGTGGAAATTGCTCCTTGGTCGGCCAGAGACTGCAGCCGCTGAGCGTCGTTTTCGGCCTGCTGCAGGCGCACTCGGGCCTGTTCGATCAGGGTGCGGATATCGGCCAGTTGGGCTTCGGCCTGGGCCACTTCGAACTGGCGGGCGGCGAGTTCGGCCTGGGCTTCACCTAAGTCCGTCTGAAGCAGGGAGCTATCGAGGGTAGCAAGGGACTGACCCTGCTGGATGGGGTCGCCCACATCTACCGCTAAGCTCAGGAGTTGGCCTTCGGCTTGCGATCGCAGCGACACCTGCTGTACCGGTTGGGTTGTCCCTGTGTAAGAGCGAGCATCTCCGGTACCAGGTTTGGCCACAGCGACATCCACAACCACCGGCTGGTTAGAGGCGGCTTCCTCCACCGCCCCCTGAGGAGACTCTGACGCTCGACTACACCCGGTAGCAAGGGCCATTGCCCCAATCAGCAAGTAACCCGGCCAATGGTTTGAACGCCTGGTCGAATGCTGGGTGTGTCGCACCATAGTTTGCTCCTGCAGGGGCCTGATAGTTTATCCAAAGTCCAGACTAAACCAAGTCCAGCTCGAAAACGGTAGCTTTCCCTCAGGTAAAACTCCACTTCTGGACTTGGACAAGGTTGACATCTGAAGTCGTGTCAATGAAGTCGTGTCAAAGCCCTCTTGAGCTGGACCAGAGTTGAATAGAATTTATTAACGGTCATTTTAGATTCTTTGGGGAATTATGCCAGTACCCCTGGCCACCTTGCGGTCAGGTCTCCTTTGAATGGGTACCCCTCTACAGGGCAAAACTTGGCTACTGAACTCGGACGGGACGGATGGTGTTTCTACGCCGGGAGGGTTATACCGAGAACTTACAGCACTGGTTACGACCAGACTGTTTTGCTTGATAAAGAGCCTTGTCGGCCTGACGAATGAGCTGGTGAGCACTGCTTTTAGGAGCGGGCACGGCACAGGCAACCCCCACGCTCACGGTGACGACTCTAGCTTTCAGGCCCGAGCCCTGATGGGGAATACTCTGGTCGTAAATGGCCTGACGAATAGTCTGGGCCACAGCGTAAGCCCCATCCAGAGTAGTGTTTGGCAGAATGACGGCAAATTCTTCGCCGCCATAGCGGGCGATAAAGTCTGCCGGGCGCTTTAGCGCTTCCCGAGCGGTGGTTACCACCCAAACCAGACAAGCATCCCCTTCGGGGTGGCCGTAGAGGTCGTTGTACTGCTTAAAGTAGTCGATATCGAACAGCAGCAGGGACAACGGCGTTTGCTCTCGCTGCATGCGAAACCACTCTCGGCTGAGCACAGAGTCAAACCGTAAGCGATTAGCTACCTGGGTGAGGCTGTCGGTGGTGGCTATCCTTTCCAGCTCGGCATTGGCAATTTGCAGCTTGTGGTAAAGCTCGTTTTGGTGAATGGCCCCGGCCAGGTGGTTGGCCACCTTCAGCATTAAATCTACTTCCCAGGTTTGCCAGGGGCGGGGGGCGCGACACTGTTGGGCGGCAAACAAGCCGTGCAGTTCTTCCCCATACTTAACGGGCACCAGAAGATTTGCCCTCACCTGCCAGTGTTCTAGCAGCTCCAAATGGCAGGGGGAAAGGTCAGCGGTGTAGATATCGGGAATGACATGAACTCGCCCGCCAATATAGGCATCAATGTAGTCTCACTGGGCCAGACAGTGATCTTTAATGTGACGGTTTAGTAGAGCCCGCCAGGGATGATCAACGGCCTCTGCTACGACAACTCCACTCCAGTCGGCTTCAAAGCGGTAGAACAGGACCCGGTCAGCCTTGAGGAATTGCTGAACTTCGGCAACGGTAAACGCCAGAACCTCTTGCAGGTCCATAGAATGGCTGGTTTTGATAAAGATTTCGTTGAGGATATGTTCCTGCTGGGCTTTGGCTCGAAGCTTGGCTTCTAGCTGTTTGCGGGCGGTGATATCACGCACCATGACCAGTACTTCCTCGTCGTTGACGGGCACAATGCGTGCCTCTTCGTAGTGCAGGTTTTCCTGGATTTCGATGGGGTACTCGTGGCTCTGGCGTTCTCCAGTTTCTAGCGCCAGCTGGATCAAAGCCAGACGCTCTTCCACCAGATTTGAAGGCAGACACTTGCTAATGTTCATTAATTCCAGCTCTTTGCCCTGGCGGTAGAGGTTGATCTCTCCACCACTGATGAACTGCAGATAGGTGCCATCTTTGCGCATCAGCATCAGCAGGTCTGGAATGGCCTGCAAGATGAGGGTTTGTAGCTGTTGCGGTGATGTCGATGTAGGGAGACTCAGGTGATGATGGTCGGCACCCCGTTCTGACTGGGCATCAGGAGGCTGACTAGAGTTGGGAGACATATCCCGAAGTTATCCGAAGCAGAGGAACTGGTGCATTCAGAGGCAACCGCTGGAAAAGCACAATCCCAAGAAATTGTAATGTTTGCATTGCCAGCAGCACAGGACTCTGATGGTAGGGCATTAATACTAGTTTACCCAGTGGCAGGGGGCGATAGATGCTTCGCAAGGCTCCCTTAACTAAACTTCGGCAATCTCAACCTATAGCAGCTCTCAGTTCCATGAGGGACAAACTTGATGGGCTTAGAATCCCCCTGGTTTACCCATTATTCCTCCAGTTCTCCCAGCCCCGGCAGTAGTTCTGTGTCTTCACCTGCATCAGGAACTCCCTGGGGCGGGGTCAGATCTGGCAGGCTGGGCACTGGGGAGCCGCTGGGACTTTCTTCCAGTTCCCGCAGGATGGGGGGCGCGGTTTCCGGTTCTTCTATGAAGATGGCGGAGATGGCATCGGCCAGGTTTTCCGCCATGGCGATGCGGTTGCGGTAAACCAGAATTACCCGCGTCAGGGCCGGCAGCTGGTTCTGCTCGGCCACCAGGTACAGGGGTTCAACGTAGATTAACGCTTGATCGATGGGAATGACCAGCAGGTTGCCCTGTTGCGCCCGCGAGCCCTGGGTATTCCATAGGGAGATACGCTGGGAAATCTCCGGGTCCTGGTTAATCCGGGCTTCGACTTGTTCGGGACCAAATACCAATTCTTGTTTGGGGAAGCGGTAGAGTAGCCGCAGACCGTAGCGTTCGCCGTCTGATCTGGCCGCCAGCCAGGCAATCAGGTTGTTGCGCTGGGCCGGGGTAAACAGCCGCAGCAGAATGAACTCTTCGGTTTCCTCCTGGGGTAGCTTCATGATCAGGTAGTAGGGCTCTACCTGCTGGGCTTCGTTGGCGTAGATTTCATTGGGGGTGCGCCACTGGTCTTCCCGGTTGTAGAACACCTGGGGGTCGGTCATGTGGTAAGTCATCAGGGTGTCAGCCTGCACCTGAAACAAATCCTGGGGATAGCGGATGTGAGCCCGCAAGGCGTCGGGCATTTGCTCCAGGGGTAAAAACATATCCGGCAGCAGCCGATCCCAGGTTTGGATGATGGGGTCGTCGGGGTCTACGACGTAGAATGCGATCGCCCCGTTGTAGGCATCCACCACCACTTTGACCGAGTTGCGGATGTAGTTAAAGTCATTTTCCCCAGGATCGGAATAGGGATACTGACCGCTAATGGTGTAGGCGTCGATAATCCAGTACAGATAGTTTTCGTCGGTCTGCACATTGAAGTTGTCGGGGCTGATGTCGGGGTTTCGCTCCTGGAACGCCTCGAAATTGGGGTTCGCCTCCGGGGGACTGCCGTGGCTGGGGCCGGTGCCCCAATTTTTTGACACCTCCCCGGCATCGGCAATCACCAGATAGGGGTCGGTGTCAAACCGCAGGAAGGGAGCGATAGCCTGCACCCGATCGGTAATGTTGCGGCGATATAGCAATCGCGTGTCAGGCAAGAAATCTTCCGTGAACAACATGCGCCAGTCCACCAGGTGGCGGGCGAACAGCAGCCGCGAGGCATAGCCCCCAATGGAAATCCCAGCCCGTCCCAAATAGGTGGTGTAGATGTTTTCGTTGCCGCTGGGAAAGTCCAGCTCCGGCACCTTGGTGTTGACCATCAGGTAGGTGTCGGTGAGTTCTCCAAAGTAAATGCGGGGGTCACCAATGGGAATGCTATCCCTGATCTCGGGGCTGCTGGGGATGTGATCAATACCGCGCACGAAGTAAGCCGGCAAACCACCGGGGCTGGCGGTATTCACCGGGCTCATGGTGAAGCCGTAGCCGTGGGTATACACCAGGTGCTCGTTCACCCAGGTTTTAGCAATCTCGGGCACCCGGTCGTAGTTTAGCTCCCGCGCCGATACCAGCACCTGCCGCCGTTCGCTGTTGCGGTCGGGGGTCAAAATCGAGTAGCGGTCTACGTCGGCATCTTTAAACTCGTAGTAGAGCCGAATCTGCTGCAGCTGCCGGTTGCTTTCCAGCAGGGGGCGGGTGTCCCAGAGGCGAATGTTCTCCAGGGTGAGGTAGTTGTCCTGCAGGTCGGGGACGGTGAGTTCGCCGCTGGGATCAAAGGGTTGGAAATTGATGTCTTCCAGGTCGAAGGCGGCGCGGGTGAGGGCAATGGAATTGTTAATGTAGGGGCGTTCTCGCTCCAGTTCGTTGGGCTGCACCACCAGGCGTTGAACTATAGCGGGGGCAATAATCAACCCCAGTAAGGTCATGCCCAGATAAACGGCAATACCACGGGTGAGCAGACTGGTGGATTTGAACTGCGATCTGATCGAGCGCACTGGGGCAGTCGGCAGCGCCTTACCGCGACGGTCTTCAGCGGCAATGGGATTTGTTAAGCGCGGCGGGGAGAGCAGCCCCCGACCTAAGAACACCAGCCCCAGCACCAAAGCCACCGCCGCCAGCACAATATTGGCGGGCAAGAGCACATGCATGTGGGTATAGCCTGCCCCGTACACCACCCCTTCCTGGGAATAGAGAATTTCGTAGCGTCCTAACCAGTGGCTCAGGCTGGTCACCAGAAACAAAGCCCCCGCCAGAATATACAGGTGCTGCTGCTGCCCGGCAGAAAATCCGTAAAACCGCCCCTGACTGAGGTTGTCGTTGCCCAGCAGGTACACCAGGCAAACGCTGGCCAGGGTAAAAAACAGCGTGCCAATCAACCAAAACTCCAGCAGGTGCCAGAGGGGCAGACGAAACAGGTAAAACGAAATTTCTAACCCAAAGATGGGGTCTTGCTGCTGAAATGGGGCGGGATTAATCGCCAGCAATACCGTGGGCCAATGCTCGGCCAGAATTAGCCCAAAGCCAAGACTCATGAATACTGCGGCCAGGCGTCCCAGTTCCTTAGGATTAAACAAAAACGCGATGGCACTCACCGCCAGGGCAATCAACTGCCAGGGCTGGGCGACTAAGACTGCCAGAATGGTGCGGACGGATTGCACCCTGGGCCAAAGCGGAGGGGGCGGCTGAGTATCGTAAAGGGTGGCCGACTCTTGCCAGAAGTCTGCCGCCAGTTGCCCCTGGTAAAGCAGCTGAACGCCCACCAGCACACTCAAAATAATGCTGAGGGTCAGCAGCCCCTGGAGTCCCATGCTGCGCGCCCTGGCGGTGGGGTCTTCCGGGCGAGGCATGGGGGTCACCCGGTCGGCAATGGAGAGGTTGCCCCAGGTGACGAGCAGGGTCAAAAAAATGGGGATGAGGCCCAGGAGGAGCTGCGATCGCAACCGCAGCCAGAACACCTCCAGGTAGTTCAACTCTTGAAACCAGTACTGCTCGGCCAGCAGGTTGAGCAGGGCATCGACAAAGAGCAGGGCTGAGATCGCAACCAGGGCCCAAAGCCACCAGCGATTAACAGATTTCGAGAGAAGTTTACCGGTCATTATCGTCTATCTACCAGGGGGCCTGTGATGTGATGATCCTATCGTTCACCCTGAAGATTGGCAGAAAACCGGCAAGGAAATTGATAGTGAAACTTCGTCCAGGTCCAGACGGGGAGTTTTGCCTTAGAGAAAACTCCAGATTGCGAGCCGGACTTGGTATCGGGAGGCTGATGAGCGCCCTACTCGCAGGTCTTATTGGCAAAATCGCACTGATAGATAAACGGCTCCTGCCAGTGCAGAGGAATTTCCAACAAGTCTCGCACCCCGGTAATGCCCTGGCTAACGAACAGTAACAATGCCACAGAATTGAGGACAACGTGGGTCAGCCGCCAGCGCTTTGACTTGTAAATTTCCGGCAGAATCGCCAGGGAGAAAATCATCAGCATGGCGGCAACCATGCCGAAGTAAAAGTGGGAGACATACCACTCGTAACCCCGGCGAAAGACTCCCGGTTGCATGCCTAGAACCCACAGGCCCATGCCGGTAAGAGAGGCAAAAACCCCGCGCCACACGGGCTGACGGGCCTTGAGCAAAAACCACAGGGCCGCAATGGTAAACGCAAACATGATGATTACGAAAATCACCTGAAAGGGGTTTTCTGCCCACACGTTGTTGTTAATGAGGGTTTTAAAAATAGGGTGGGCTAGCCCAACTAGCACCAACCCCACCACCGAGACCGAGAGCCAGCGCCCAACCTTAACGTGCTCTTGCCCCACCACCGGAGCAATTTTTGTCTTGTCTTTATTGTTCACCGCCAGTCGCCGCTGACGGGTTTGCACGGCAAAATACGTGACCACCCCAATCAGCGGAAAGACAAAGGTCACCGCCAGGAATGGATGGATCAGCCTGAGTAAATCGGGAGTCTCTAGCATGGTGACCCTGAACCCAAATAGAACAACGCTTTAACCAGGATTGTAAAGGCTGGGCCTAGACCCAAAGATTAAAGCGAGATAAGTGTTCTTCGAGAGCTTTCGGCAGCAGTTTGTTCAAGTCAGCTTTGGCTTTAAAGTTGAGCCGGCTGTCGGCGGGCACATCAAAGGGGTACTGGCCGGGCAGGTCGGGGCGTTCCATCTGAGCCAGCAGAATTTGGTCGGCCTGTTTTGCCTGCAGGGCATAGCCCATTTCTACACACACATTGGGGCTGGGCACTACCAGATTAGAGTCCCCCCCTCCCGGCAGAATCGGGGTACCGTCCGCCACAAACAGCAGCGATTTGCGAATTTTTCGGTTGAGAGTGCTCTGCAACCGGGCCGGACCTTCACTTAACCGGGCCGATACTTCCACCGTCAGAGAAATGCGAGACTTTTTGTTCAAGGTTTCCACCGCTGCCATCAAGCTCTGGTTGAGCAGTTCTCCCGACTCGGGGTATTCCGTCTGGTAACAGAAGTAGATGATGGGTTCCAAATGGGCCATCACATCCTGCTTGGTAAAGTAAATTTCGTGACTCACCAAATCAATATTAGAAATGGTGTAGCCGCCGCTGCCCTCGATATAAAAGGCCACCGATTCGCCATCCAGATAGCGCTGAAACCACTCCGACTGGCGCACCTCAGAACTTTCGTCTAAAAAGTCGGCGCGAAAGCCCGACTTCAGCAAACTGCTTTTGCTCAACCGCAGATCATGGGGACGTTTCTCCAGTTCGCGAATGGGCTCATAAGCTTCGAGATACCAGGCTTTAACGGCAATAATGGCCATAGGACATCCTCAGGGGCAGTGGCAGGGTGAGTCAACAGATGGCTCACGGTCGTCAGGCAATATAGCAAGTCCGGCTCAAGATTTGGAGGTTTCTACCAACAGAATTCCATTGCAGGACTGAATAGAGGGACATTATCCCCCGATCTGCAGCCCTGGCCAATTGCGTCTGGACTATTCAGAACATCAACACTGAAGTTAAGCGCCATGCCAACCCCATGATGATGTTTAAGGGCAGGCCCTGTTGCAGATTGCAACAATTTCACCATTTAGCTTTTGGGGCCAATATCCTGTAAATAATATTCCGTCAATACCCCGCCGTTCATCTATTCTTAACCGTGTCTTATCGTTACTGGATTAATCCCGTTCTATCGGGGCTGCTTTGTCTATCTCCACTTGCTGTCGTTGGTATGGCTACGGGGCTTCCAGCTGAGGCCGTAACTGCTGCCCAGGATGCAGCGCAACAGCACTTTCAGCAGGGGCGTCGGCACTACAGTAAGGGGAATTACAAAGCCGCTATCGAGCAGTATTCCACCGCCATTAAACTTGATTCAGAATTTGTTAACGCTTACGTTGCCCGTGGCGGTGCATTGGGCGCTTTAGAAGAATATCCCGCTGCAATTGAAGACTACACTGCCGCTATCAACCTCGATCCTGAGCTGGCCGGGGCCTACGGTGGCCGCGGGCTGGCCAGGTTCCGTAATGGGGATGAAGCGGGGATTGAGGATTTGTGGCAGGCCGCCCAAATGTACCGTGCCCAAGAAAAGATGAACGCCTATTTTCGCACCCTGTCGATTATTCAGCGGCTTGATCCATAGGTTTATGGCGCTTTGTACTAGTGGTTCGCCCAATCAGCAGGTACGCAGGGTGTGGTTGGAACTGGCTGACATCAACATCGAATTCGATGGCGAACTCTGACGCCCATGCTGTGGGGCCACGGCGAAACCCGCAACGGCGGCGAAGAGCACTGCCAGCCCAAAGGCTGCAACAAATCCGCTGCCGTGTGGCCATCCCCGGCAGCCACCAGCAGGTAAGGACCGGCCACAACGCGAAACATCACCAGGGCTGCGGACACTTTGTGGAGAATTTGGGTTAAGAGGTGATGCATTGCGTTGATGAGAGGGAGATGGATACTCCCATTCAGACCAGTTTCCTTTGGGCTGCCCAGAGACGCTATGCCAGGTTTCTGGTTTGGCATAATTCGCTGTAAGGGCGAAGCATCTAGGCGAAAACTTTTGAGGGGTCACGTCAATTGTCTGCCAGATGCTTCGCCCCTACTCAAACAAAACCCCGCCTCAAATGAGACGGGGTGGCACGCACTACAGAAAAGGAAACAAACTTTATCCAGGCCCAGAAGTAGAGTTTTAACCCTGGAGAAAACTTCAGATTTTGAGCTGGATTTGCTGCAAAACGCTACTCGGGTTTCTGCTCCGGCAACATGCACTTATCCGAGTCGCACCCTGCCGGTCCTGCTTCAATCAACTCGCTGGCGTCGTAACGAGATAGCGCCTTGTGGAAATCTACCGTGCCTCGCCGTGCTTCCACCTGACGCCGCTGCTCTTCGTAGGTGGCCTTATCGATAGGCTCAAAGGGCAACCGGGGGAAGGTTTGCAGATCATCGAACCGGGCCAGCAGGGCGGCAGAAATGTAGCCTTCGTCGTTTTGAATAGCCTGGTGAATACGCTCTGCCAGAAACTCAATTTCCGGCTCTCGGAACTCGATGGTGGCGGAAGTATTGTGGGTGGTGTAGTGCTTCTGCACCTGCATGTAGAAGTCAAACTGGGCCGCGGCAGAGAATTTCTCAATGGCGACCTCATCGGCCCCAGGGATATTGGCCCAGGGCACTTCCACAGGAATTTCTACCAGCCATTCGGTGCAGCGGGGGTCGAAGGGATCGTTCAGCAGGTTGCCGTTCTCATCCTTATCGGACTGGGAGGGCACTACGGAATAGCCATAGTCGATGCAGGCCATAGCTACCGGGTCATTCTTGCGGAAGGTAATCCGGCGAATAAACCGCTGGGCCTTGGGAGGATGCCAACCGGGGCTGGCCCCGGTTAGCAGGGACTTGGTGCCTGCCGGTTGTACCGTGGTGCAGCGGTTGGGGCGGTTCAGGCCGTGGCGATCGCAATAATCCCACACCGTCTGATGGACAATATCTCGCCAGCGATTCAGATACGCCTGCTCTTTCTCCTTAAACTCCAGCCCCTGCATGGTGTCAGGACGGCCCTCTTCCCACCAGCGCAGCCACTCTACCCCAAAGGCGTTAACGAAGAAGTCGAACAGCCCGGTGAAGGAGACGCCGACGATGGGGTCCTCCAGACGAGACTTCTGGTAACGAGGCTCCACAAACTGGTGATTCAGCAGCACCGCAACGGAAAGTCCCCCCGCCCGGAAGGCATCCTCCTGCTCCTGAAAATTCTCAGGATCGAGCTGGTTCAGGTGAATTTCCGCCAGGTTGCAGTGGAAGTTGGAGCCGATAATTTCACCGCAGGGATTGAGCCCATAGCGGTCGTCACCCCCCGCCCGACGCTTGGCTTCCCCGGCCCACTGGATAGCGCCCTCACCGGAGTAGAACTGCTTCCGCACCGAGTTCACGCAGTCTTCCAGAGAAGGCTTCTCGTGGAAGACGCGGGTGTGGTTGGCCATGCGCAGCACATCCCGCTCGGGGTCGATGCGCCAGTTGCCTTCGGCATCCTGCTGCCAGAGGTTGTCCTTAGCATTCGCCGCTAGCTCGTCGTTGCTGTCGAACTGACGCATGCCGGCACTGCGGCGAATGTTGCCAGCGACAACGCAGGCGGCGGCTTCGTCAATCAGCAGGCAGCATTCTACCGAATTGAGCTGTCTTCCGAGAGCCTTGTTGAGAATGCCAGCGCAGCGGTCGTACAGCATGGTCAGCCGCACCGGGTTGGCGACCCCGCCGAAGCCCTTCAGCTTTTCCCCGGCGGGGCGCACATCCCGCAGGTCGATAGTAACCGCCACTTCGCCGGAGAACCGCTCATCGGTAGAAAGCTCCAGCAGAGTCTGATAAGACTGCACCCAGCCCTGGCGGCTGTCGCCCACGCGAATGTAAACCTCATGGCCTTCGATGGTGACTTCGGTAATTTCCCGCCGCTCAGCCACGGGGGTTTCGCCGATTTCGCCCTTCATGGTGACGTTGAGGCGGTTACGAATGGCGGGAATCTGATTGATGTATTTAGGTTCCAGAATCGCCCCGGTGCCACAGCCCATCATGGCCAGATCCATCATCAGGCCGAAGGCGCGCCAGTCTACGACATCGGTACTGGTGCAGTTGTAGGCTCCAGAAAAGTTTTCAGGCCGTTTGCTCCACTCGGTGCCGCCCACCCAGAGCCAGCGACCGGAAGGTAAAGCTTTGACCGCCCGCTGCATGCGGTTCAAGAGGGCCTGCTCATCGGGGGTGAGGTTGCCCAGTTCCGTTAGCCCGGCGATGGAGCGATCGCATACCTGCTCCCAGGTTTCGCGCTCTCCCTCAACCACCTCTCCCCGGCGGCTGTAGGTGCGGTAAAACACGGGATAGGCGGCAGGAGCAGCTTCAGGGAAAGACCCCTGGGGCCGGGTAAGGGGAAGTTCTTGAACCATAGGATTCAGCCTTAACTCTTTACAGGTGAGGAATGCAATGTGCTGTTGCGGTCTAATGGAGAACCATCATAGCGGATCATGTCAGATGTAGCGGTCGAAATCTCTTTTTTTCTGAAATTGCCGCTAGACCTGTGAGGCCAGGGGTTCTTCCGTCCCTGAATTGGCATAGTATAACGTGCTTAAGTCATCCGGATGCCCTTCGGTGCCCTGACCGTATCCCTGCCACTGTCATAGCTGTCGGGCTTGCTTATGCTAAAAAGCGGTTGATAACGTCACTATAGGTCTGGTAAGGTTTGACCCCTGTCAGAGTCTCTTGCAGCTCCCGGTCTTTAAATGAATGTCACTGACATAAGCTGGTGGGCAGTGCCCACCCAGCCCTGTCAAGGTGAATATTGGTACGAATCAGCGACCGGCGTAGGGTGCATTAGCGGCTCACACATCTGCGCGAAACCTCACAGGCTTTGTCTTTGGGCCGCAATGCACCGCTTGCGATATCAAGATTCTCGCTTAACGCAAACGGTGCGTTCCGGCCAGGGCAGAAATTTTGCATCATCGCACGGTGAGCCTGAGGCCGGGACACACCAGGAGGCCATGCCGTCTACCGCCAGCAACCGCTCTTCGGCCAGAAGCGTATCGAGTTCGGTTTCATCTCTAATTAACGGTGCTTCGCCAGATTCTTTCTGTCCCAGTTGAAACAGCTCACGGGCCACCTCTGCAAATGACAGGCTGCCATTGAGGGTTGTAAGCTGCGATTTTGCCTGGTAATACTCCAGCAGGGGAGCCAGCTCCGCAGGGTGCATCCCAGTTTTGCAAGTCTGCCCTCATCCCCCAGCCCCTGCTGCTTCGCACGGTCTCAGACCTACGCGCGTCCTATGTCCTTCGGACAGCAAGCAACGGCCTACTCCCAAAACGGGAGAAGGGGGGCCAGATTCAAAGTCCCGCTCCCGCTCTGGGAGAGGGACTTAGGGTGAGGGCTAAGGGGATAATTTTTTTCATGGTTACACAATCCCCATGTCTTATGAAATACAGATAATTACGATTTATTATCGGCGGTTAGATCAGGCCTGTTTTGTGGAGGACGTGCTCTACCAGTTACGCCATATTCATCCTGGGCAGATCTGCCTTCCATCGCCTGAGTCTTTGCCCATCTCCCGGTTGATTAAGGAAAATTGTTATGCCAAATAATCCATTGACGTTATTCCTGGTAGCCAGCAGCGCAACATCGCTTGTCGTCCATAGAAGCTCTGCCACCGCCCAAACTACCGCTCCCGAAACTACCCTGGCCCTGTGTGAAACCCCCGACCAAACAATTCGCATCTACCAGGCAAACGGCGAAACCCTGATGCGCGCCTACGACCGTGGAGACAATATCGTCTGGATGAATCGCACCCCCGTTAGTGCTGAAACCAGTCCAGAAGGAACCCGCTACACCAACCTGTTTGGAGAACAAACGGTTGTCACCCAGGTAAATCCTGGCAGCAACACCTGCACCATTCAACTGGGTAACACTGCGCCGACAGCGGGGACGCTTTCTCAGGCCGAGATGGCAGCTTCTGGTCAACTGCTGGAGCAGGCCCGGCAGCTTTACCCCGACGCAGTTGCCGAGCTAGAGGCAGAATGTCATGCCCCTTCTACCCTCAGCGTTCAGTCTTTTCAAAATCAGGGCCAGCCTCCCCGCGTCCAATTTACCTGCTGGTCGGCCCCCGACTCGGATGGAGAACGCACCGGACGATGGCTGGGCAACCTGCCCCTGACGGAAAACGACCCCGACTTTCTCAGCCCGTTTACCTGTTCTGCAGGAGATACCGCCTGCCAGACTCAGCTAGAACTGGTGCAAACTCGTGATCCAGAAACCCTGGCGGCAGCAGAATTGGCCTGTTCCATGAAAAATGGCAGTTTGTTCTTTGGCCCCGCCAGTGACAAAATCGACCTGCGCTGCGGCTACATGGCCACCAGCCACTGGGATACCAACGGCGACGGCGACCCAGAATACTCCGACCAGGTTAGTGTAGATGAGTCGGTGGGGCAGGTGGCGCTGTAATGGTCAGCTCCAATCTTCCCGACCGCGCCCCAGACCTTTATATACATCCCCCTGCTGGTGAATGGCGCGGGTCTTTTCGAATAGCTGCTCTTCCGTTAGCTTCCACTGCTGCAGAGTCTTCTTCAGGTCATTCTGAATATCCCTCGCACCAGGAAACCCCTCGTAGCGAATTATCAACCGGGCCAGTTCCACCAGGTTGAAGTCAGAGTCATCCCCCGCCATGAGCTGGTTGAGTAGCTGGCGGTCTTTGGAATATTGGGGGTGTTGTTGGTCTTTGGTTTCGGGCATGGGGGTGAGTGGGAGGGTGGATGGGTGGGTGAGTGGGAGGGTGGATGGGTGGGTGAGTGGGAGGGTGGATGGGTAGGTGAGGTAGGTGGGTAGGTGAGGTGAAGGGTGAAGGGTAGTAAGTAGTAAGGGCCGTGCGTCTAAATAAAGTGCCAGATGTAAATCATCGTAGGATGCATTCGCGAAGCAATGCACCGAGTAGTAGCAGGTTGGAACTGTACAGACAACCTACGACCTACAACCCACCTACCCCACCTACCTCACCTACTCCACCGACCCCACCGACCTACACCTCCACCGGCTGCTCCTGCTCCACCTTCCCCCCACCCTCTACCGGCTGGGCCATCTCAATGATGCCGCCACCGAGGACGAGGTCGTCGTCGTACCAGACGGCGGCCTGGCCGGGGGTAACGCCGAACTGGGGTTCGTCGAAGACGAGTTTGACCCGGTTGCCGATGGGGCTACCAGGCTCGGCGGGGAGGGGAATCAGGGTGGCGGGGACGGCACCGCTGCGGTAACGGATTTGCACTGATACCTTCACAGGTTCATCTGCAGGAGCCATTGAAACCCAGTTCACCCGCTGCACTGTACAGTCGGGCCAGTGGGCTGCTTCGCGGGGGGCGACGATGACCTGGTTGCGGCCAATATCAAAGCCCACTACGTAAAGGGGATGGGGAGCCGCGATACCCAGTCCCTTCCGCTGGCCAATGGTGTAGTGGTGAATGCCGGTGTGTTGTCCGAGAATTTGGCCTTCGGTATCGACAATATAGCCGGGCTGGGGGGCCAGGTATTTGTCCAGAAAGGTCTGCATGGAGCCGTGATGCTCGATCAGACAGAGGTCTTGACTGTCAGGCTTTTCGGCGGTGTGCAGGCCGAACTCGGCGGCGATACGGCGAGTTTCGGTTTTAGGCTGGTTACCCAGGGGAAAGTGACAGGCCGACAGCAAATCCTGGGTCAGGTCGTAGAGGAAGTAGGATTGGTCCTTTGTGAGATCTACGGCGCGGCGGAGTTCGTAGCGCCCGGTTTTGGGGTTTTGGGTAATGCGGGCGTAGTGGCCCGTGGCGATGCGATCGCACCCCAACTCCTCCCGCGCATACTGCAGCATTGGCCCAAATTTCACCGCCCGGTTGCACTGGGAACAGGGCAGCGGCGTCACGCCCTGGCCGTAGCCTGACACCAGGTAATCTACAATCTCCCGCTGGAACACTTCGCGGCTGTCGACAATGTGATGGGGAATGCCCAGCTCATCACACAGCCGAGTGGCATCCACCATACCTTCAGAGCAGCACTGACCCTTACCCTTCATCAGCCACAGGGTAAGACCTACCACATCGTAGCCCTGACGATGCAGGGTTGCCGCTGCCACCGAACTGTCCACGCCTCCCGAGAGGCCCACCACGATCCTTGCCATGGGAAAGACACTTTGTCACAACATCAAACCGGGGAATGGCAGAACCACAGATATGAGATAAGCCGCTGCAGACGGATGACAGTCTCTCTGCTGCAGGGTGGGCAATGCCCACCAGGCTTAAATCAAGATATCCAAATTTCCCCACAGTCTTTGAATTGTAGCTTACAGATGAAAGCCCCGTTGCGACCGTGGCGGTTTCTTAGGGGGCAAGATCATCTATTATCCAGACCATCTTATCCAGACCATCAAACAGGCTGCCTTGCTGGTCTGGCCCTGGGGCAGCGGAGTTGAATATAGGCAGGCCAAAAGACTCCGAAGAGGTCCAGGTACCTGATTCTTCGACTGCATCAAAAGCTCTTAAAGCCTCAAGTCAAAACTCCACCAGAGGAATTAAACCTTATCCAAATCCAGAAGTGGGGTTTTGCCTGAGGGCAAGCTACAGGTTTCGAGCTGGACTTGGTATACATGGTGGAGTTACTGCTATCTGCCAGGAGCAATTAATGTTCTGGTTGGCTAAGAACGGAGTTATCGAGAGTGTTCTGATTTTTGTGTAAGGGCCAATCAGCCGATTAATCAAGTTTTCTGCAAGCCTTGTAGGGCAGGCGTCTCGCCTGCTCAGCTGGGACAGGCAGGATGCCTATCCCACAAGAGTCCGAACACTCCCGAGTTATCGTCCATCGATCTCAGGCAAAAACCGTTACTCGTCAGTTGCCGTCAAACTGTCGGGTTTGTGTACCGCTTCTTTGCCGGTTTTATCGCTTTTTACCAGATACTGCGGGTCATCGGGAGACGCCGCCACTTTTCGACCGCCGGCATGGGTTTCGGAGGTGATTTTGTCTTGAACTACCCCGGTTGTCTTGCCCTGGGGAGTGTGCCACTGGACGTGATCGCCCGGTTTGAATTGACTTGTCATGTTGTGTGTTCTCTATACTTCTTCGGGGGCAAACAGCTCTTTGTATTCTTCGGGAAGATTCGATTTCATATCATCGTATTCTCCAGAAGTGACCGCTGAATTAATGGTGGCAAATACGGCCCGTGCATGTATGGCGGCAGTGGGGGCATCAACGCCTTCCCGCTGGCTTACCCGCTGGTAAAATTCGTTCAGCGAAAAGCGTTCGCCCATCTGGCCTTCGCGACCTCGCAGGCACTGGCCAATTTCTTCAGGAAGCTGAGCGGCTAATTCACTCGCCTCATTCCCGATAATGCGCTCCGAAAGGGTTTCAAGAGCGGCGCGAATGGCCTTTTCGGCTTGCTCTTTAGAGTCAATATCTGCAACCGTTTGAACTGTTGTGGTGAATTCGTTGAGTTTCATCAAAAACCTCCGTGTGAGTAGCTGCAACGAGTTGATGCTAACCAGGCCATTCTCATCTGACCTGAAGTTCCTGCAGTGTTTAGATCCTAGGAACTCGATAACGCCATTTGCGTCTTTCTTTGGCAAGAGGTTTTGGTTAAACCAGGGTAATAACGCTGAATTAAGGCTGGCGGGCAGGACACACCCCATTTCAGGTCAGGGCTTTTGGCCGTTTGAGCAGGAGGTATTCCGACTGGCTCTAACGCCATTGCGTTTAGACTGCCAGCATCGCTTCTGCAGTCAGGGAAAAATCTGGAAAACTGGGGGATTTCACCACGAAATCTGCGGTATAGAGGGTTTCTTGGTAGCCGTTCTGGGTCAGAAACAGCACTACGACCTGTTGCTGCTCGGGGTCTACAATCCAGTATTCAGGGATGCCTCGCCATTCGTACTGGTTGCGTTTTTCCCGGTAGTCGCGGCGATGATTTTCCTGGCCGGGGCTGACTACTTCGACCACTAATCGGGGAGGAGCCATATCTAAAGTGATGGCGGCCTGCCCTAAACTTCGCATTTGTTCAATGTGCTCGGGTCGCAGCACAACCAGATCGGGGTAGCGGTTTTTAGGTTGCCCCGGCATGGCCAGAGCTAGCCCCTGTAAACCAATCTGCTGCATATCAACCAGAGCCTTGAATGCCTCGTAAAGTTTTTTGGCCCTGCTCAGGTTGTTATAGGGCTCAGGGGGCACTTCTACCAGCTCTCCATAGGTAAGCTCGTAGTAACCTTCCAACTCATTAGCCTGGGCCAGGAAGTCTTCAAAGGTTTTGGGTTTGGGACTGACCTGCACCATTGCCAAAAGTTCTTAAAATCTTTATCCCTCCATCATAAAGAACGCAGCTTGATTGATGAGCAGGCTTTGCTTTATCCACCCTATATTGGCTGTACGGACAAAAAGAAAGACTTCCAGGGGGTGCCTGGAAGCCGGAGGGTGACTTAAACCTTGCCTAAGTCCAGAAGTGGCGTTTTGCCTACGGGAAAACTATGGTTTTCAAGCTGGACCTGGTAGGGCTGGAACTATTCCTATGCAGGAGTTAGCTGCTCCATGCGGGATTCGAGGGACTGCAGCAGGGAGTCGTAGGGCTTCACGAACTTATCAATGCCCTCTTCCAGCAGTTCGTCCATCACCTGTTCCAGGTTGATGGCAATATCAGGATCAGACAGGCTGTTGAGCAGGGTCTGGGCTTTCTCGACATCGGTGGTGATGGCGTTGCAGTTGACGGTGCCGTGGTCGCCAAAGGCCTCAATGGTATCGAGGGGCATGGTGTTGACAGTGTGGGGGCCGATCAACTCATCCACATAGCGCACGTCGCTGTAGTCGGGGTTTTTGGTGCTGGTGCTGGCCCAGAGCAGGCGCTGCACGTTGGCCCCATTGTCGGCCAGGCGCTGCCAGCGGTCGCCGCTGAACAGGGATTGGAAGGTTTGGTAGGCAACTTTGGCATTGGCGATCGCGACCTTACCCTTCACGCTTTCCAAACGCTTTTCTTCGTTCAGGGTATCGCTGCCGATGCGCTTCATGCGTTCCTGGAGACGGTCATCCACCTTGGTATCAATGCGGCTGAGGAAGAAGCTGGCCACAGACCCGATGGTGTCAATCGGCTGCCCCTGCTCTAAGCGCTTCTCTAACCCGCGAATGTAGGCCAGAGCCGCCTGGCGGTACATCTCTACGGAAAACAGCAGAGTCACGTTGACGTTGATGCCTTCGCAAATGGCCTGCTCAATCGCGCCCAACCCTGCCATCGTGCCGGGGATTTTGATCATCACGTTGTCCCGGTCCACTGCTTTAAAGAAGCGACGGGCTTCCTGCATGGTGCCGGCAATGTCGCGGGCCAGGTGAGGCGAAACCTCAATGCTGACGTAGCCATCCATTCCGCCAGATTCGTCATACACCGGGCGCAGAATGTCACAGGCGCGGCGAATGTCTTCAAACGCCAGAGATTCGTAGATCTCCTTAGCCGAAAGATTCTGCTTGATGCCTGCTTCGATGGCTGGGCGATAGGTTTCATCCCCAGTCATCGATTTCTCGAAAATGCTGGGGTTAGAGGTCATGCCTCGCAGGGCCTGATTTTCGACCCGGTCTTTGAGTTCGCCAGACTCTAGCATTTGCCGGCTGAGGTAGTCGATCCAGAGGCTCTGGCCGCAGTCTAAAAGTTGGTGAAAGTTGGTGTTAGCCATGGTGGTTATCCTTCGTTGTTACAAAATGGTGGTGCGGATTGTGGAATTGTCTTTTTAGTTTGCAATCGCCTGAGATTCAGGGCATCTCAGGACCGGGCGAAAAAATTTACCTGGACGCCTACTCTTTTCCTGCGAACCAGACCTGCCAGTAGGTTCCCATCCGCTCTGCAAAAGAGTCTGCGGTTTCGGCATAGAGACGCTGGCCCAAATCTTTAGCCTTATCCCTGAGCTGTCCCTGGCGGTGCTTCATGATGGGTAACAGCAGCTGCAGGTGAGAGTCTTGCAGTGAGTTATCGTTCTGGTGCTTCAGCAAAAACTGGCGCAGTTCGGCAATGTCGTGGTCATCGCCCAAGTATTTCGAGAGCTGATGGGCTTCTGTCCGCCAGGCTTTCATCATGGGAGGCCAGGTTGACTTCAACAGCCGGGTGTCGTACCACAGGTCTTTGACTCGCTTGCGCCATTCGTGAAAGGCAGAATCGCTCATCTTTTCGTAGGCCGTTTGCATACGCCCATGGCCCTGGCGATAAATTTTTCTCAACCCCTTATACAGGGCATCCCACCCGGTTTTGTCTAGCTGCAGGTGTTTCAACCGCAGGCGGCTATCTTTCAAATTGGTCAGCACAGACGCCATGGTTTCGTCGCTGTCAATCAATCGCCGGAGCCGAGTCAGGTGATGATCCATCAGAGCTTCTTCTAAAACGGCAAATGCGTCTTCTTCTAGTACCGAGGCATAGTGTTCAGTGAGATCCGCCAGGGTTTCTCGATAGGCCTCGCCATCACGGGCCGGGGCCAGCAGCCGTCCGGTATCCCGCAGGGCGTTTTTCTCGCTTTTGTAGGTGTCTTTGTCCATAGCCTTACGCATCAGCCGCAGTACAGACCGGGCCTTTTTTAGCCGCTTGCGGGCATCGTGAATGGCATCGGCAGGCTCGTAGCTGAAATTTTCGGTCAGCTGATACTGAGCCTTATCCAACTGCTCGTCCAGAATGCGACGAACATTGGCTTCTACGGTGCTGCGCGGTTGAAAACGATAGGCCATAAAGGGAGTTGGGATAATGCCGTCTGTCTGGGTCAACGAAACTCATGGGGGCGGGAAAGCAGGGGGCATAACTATGGATGCAATTCCTTCGTCTGCATGAATCAAGCCGAGGCAGCAGGCCCCTTCGATTCGGGGTCAAGCTCGTGACGATGCTCATCTCGCTTATGCATTTCTTCGGTTACTTTAACCGGATGCTCGGGCCGGGTGTTGACCCCTGCCGCCGCCGCAATGGCATCAACATCGCTTTGATCTGGCGTGGGCGTGGTACCGCCTACGGCCTCTTCGCCGACTACCTTTGCCTGCTCCTGCAAGGCATCGGGGTCATTGGCGGTCGTCGGGCTACCAGCCGCCATGTGGTCTGACTCAGATATAGCGCCGACCCCTTCGCTCTGGTCTTCGACCCCCAGGCGAGTAGCCTCGGCGGCCTCCTGGGCCAAAGTCCTTTCTGTGGGAGGTACATCTGCAAAAGGAGGAGTTCTGTCAACATTTTGATTTGGATTAGCCATTGAAAAAATGTGAAACTACATTGTGGCAGGGTTCCATCCGAATAAAATTACTGCCGCTAGAGAACCCGATAAAATGCCATAGCAGCAGGCCAGCAAATCTTTGAAGGAATTTTGACGCTTATACCGCCAGATCAGAGCAGCAATGGTCAGGGAGTAAAGCAGTTCTTCTAGAGGAAAGCTAATTGTCTGAACACTGCCGTCAATACTCAACACCAACAATGTCCATAAAACAAAGAAAACAAAATTGTTGATGATGGGCGCGCGGCTGCGATTCGTGGGTAGCTTCAGGCGAGCTAAAAAGGCAAAATATACCGCTACGGAAACTGGAAAAAGAGCGGCTGCCACGCTTCTAATTCCTAACCAGCTGGACTCGGACACAGCAGCCGAAATGCTAGTAAGAAGTTGAATGAGCAACAAACCTACTGCGAAAATTAAGGCAAAAACGTGAATTCCACCCCTGAGTCCTCGCGTGAAGGCGTCATTCCTTTGTTTTGTGGCCATGGTAAACCTCATCCGAATCCAGAATTGAATTTTTGCCTGAGAAGGCCATTACCCGTTGCCAGGTCCAGGAGCAAAATTTTGCGTTAGAAAAACTACAGATCTTGAACTGAACTGGGTACAGGTTTCAAGCTGGACTGGGTAAATACACGAACTTAGGAATGGGGATTCAATAACGTGGGACGAATGTCACTGACATAAGGCTGGTGGGCAGTGCTCACCCTACGGTAGATCAGGGCTTTCAGCAATTTGCAGGGGTTGATTTCAGCTTAATTCAGTGACATTCAACGGGGGATAGCCGTCTCGGCTGTCCAAGAGCAAGCAGGATGCCTGCCCGACAAAAATTGGATGTTATAAAATCCTCATTCCTCAGGCGACAGATCTTTCGTCTAAGGGTTCAAACTGGGCCTTTGTTGCTCCACACTGCGGGCAGGTCCAATCATCGGGAATTTGGTCAAATGGAGTTCCCGGTTCAATTCCCGAATCAGGATCTCCCTCGGCGGGGTCGTAGATATATCCACAAACTTCGCAAATGTATTTCTGCATATTGCTTCAAAAACTCAAATAGCCTTAGCGTCTATACATTTGAAACCTAACAAAAAGCCGGAAGATACTTCATCGGTCGCCGGTAGGAGATTTGGCTGTAATCAAAGTTCCAGCACATTAACCATGACCAGAGGTGCTGTATTTTCAAGTTGCCTAACTTATAGCAAATCTCACTCGAATGAAATACACCTCAAACATCCCCCCTGCCCCCTGATTAAGGGGGGTAAAGGTTGAAACTTAAGCATCCAGAAACCAGGGGGATTTTAAGCTCCTCCAGTTTGTACCTCACTGAACTGAGAACCGCGATACACCTGAATTCCAGTCAGGTCTTTCCGGGGATATAGATCTGCCGAGCAGCAAATTCTAGTATTCAACCCTACAGACAGATACTTTGTTTGTTTTAATCTCTCTAGACTGTCTCCAGACTTTATCGGGAGACTTCACACCATGCCTGCAACATTAACAGATGACAAACGGGCTGCGATCGCAGAAAAGTTGGCCGATATGAAGGCCATTCAGTCCCTCATGATTGAAAATGACCAGCAGTTTCTTAACCAGTGCAGCGACAAACATCTGCGCAGTCGGTTAGAAGACATGCTGGAAGATGACCAGAAGAATTTAGACATTGTTGAGATGGCCATTACCCAGTATGGCATTCAGGCCGAGCCTCAGCAGAGCGTTCAGGACATGGTCAAGCAGGCCAAGGGCATGACCGCCAGTTCTGACCTCAGCCTCTACGAAAAAATGGCCCAGCATGAATTGCTCAAGCATGGTCAGGTAGTTTCGGGTTTGGTCGTGCATAAGGCGGCCCAGGTAGTCGGCCAGGATATAGAAATCGCCCTCACCCCCCTCAATACCGTCAACTTTGAGAACCGTGCCCACCAGGAAAGGTTGAAGGGCATGTTGGAATACATTGGCACCCAGGAACTCACCGGTCAGGAACCGGAACAGGGCATTTGGGGACGGGTGCAGGATGCGATCGCGGCGGCTACCGGCGTTGTCGGCAGTGCGGTCTCCCAGGTCAAAGGAGATGCTGAAACGGATATTAACGGGCTGATCTTTATGGATCACCAGAAGATCAAAGGTCTGATCAGTGAAATTAGAAGTGCCGACAACGCCGAACAGATTAAAGCTCTCTTTGGTCAGCTGTATAAGGACCTGAGCGTCCACACTGAGGCCGAAAAAGAGACCGTTTATCCAGCGGTGCGGCCTTTCTATGGCAGTGACGACACCCAGGAACTTTACAGCGAACATGATGACATGAAAACCCTGCTGGATGAGATGAAGGCGATGGATTCTACCGGCGAGGAGTTCATGGCAAAACTGAAGCAGCTGAAGTCTATTTTGGGCGACCATACCCGTCAGGAAGAAAGCACCATGTTTGTCTCCATGCGCAAAAACATGTCTGACGAAGACCGCAAACAGATGGCAAAGCGCTTCAACGAAAGTAAGCAAAAGCTGCAGAAGCAGATGTAGGCAAAGGATTTGAGAACCAGTAGACCAGAGAGGAGCTTATGCAGACCCTGAAACAGTTTTTCCCAACAATTACACTACGGCAACTTGTTGTTGTTTTTATAGCCGGCATTTTTATGCTGGTGACTACAGCCTGTAGCGGCACCCCCAAGGCCGCAGTTCCCGCAGGGGAAGGGTACAATCCCGAAACCCCCGGTCAGGCCATGTATCCCCACAAAGATACCAAACGTGACACCAGCGCCGCTGATGCCAAAGCCGACCGCCTGATTCAGCAGGCCGAGCAGCGGCGACAGAAAATTCAGGGGCCTGGTGACTACCTGGACGAAGTAGAACCTGGCAAAACCGTCAGAGACCAGGCCGAAAACGTCGGTAAGTCAGCTCAGCAAGCCGCTGAAAATGTAGGAAAGTCTACCAAGCGAGCCGCTGAAAATGCCGCTGAAAGTACCCAAAAGGGCCTCAGCAACGCCAAAGAAGGAGTGAGTAAAGCCGCAGATCAGGCCATTGACGCCGTTGATCGCGCCAGCACTCCCAATTTTCCTAGTTCTTAGGCAGGCATAGATGCCAGAGTTCTGCCGGAGGGGAATCAACCCCGAGTGGATGCCCCAACGAACCCTGGGATCTTTGCGACAAAACCTCCTTCAGGAACCAACATAGCTTCAAGCAGGAAGGGCGGCGACGTTGTTCCTGCTTTTTGTACGCCTATCATGTGTACACCTATCAAAGGAAGGATGCTTGAGCAAAAAGCTCCTGTCTACCCTTTAAATACGACGGCGGGTTTAATTTGGGCGCAAGGCGCAGTTTATCACGCCGATCTCTCCTGCTTTCCTTGCCGCTACAACCTTCTAATCGCCCCGACTTTCAGGAACTTTCGCCCATTCATTTATGGAATCCTTCGACACCATCATCATCGGCGCAGGCCACAATGGTTTGGTCTGCGCCGCTTATTTGCTGCAGGCGGGCTACCGGGTGCTGCTGCTGGAAAAGCGGTCGGTGCCCGGTGGGGCTGCCACCACAGAAGAAATTATGCCCGAAGCAGCACCGGGGTTTCGCTTTAACCTCTGCGCTATTGACCACGAGTTTATTCACCTCAGCCCCGTGGTCGAAGAACTGCAGCTAAAGCAGTTCGGCCTCGACTATCTCTACTGCGACCCCGTTGTCTTTTGCCCCCACCCCGACGGCAAATTCTTTCTGGGCAATCGCTCTGTGGAGCAAACCTGCGCCAACATCGCCCAGTTCAATCCCCAGGAGGCCGAGCGCTACCGGCAGTTTGTCCAGTACTGGCAGCAGGTGGTAAACGCCCTGGTGCCCATCTTTAATGCGCCGCCTAAATCCATCATCGACATTGTGCGCAACTATGACTTCGATGCCCTGAAAGACATGCTGCAGGTGGCGGGCACTCCCAACAAGGCCCTGGACTTTGTGCGCACCATGCTTACCAGCGCCGAGGATTTGCTGGATGAGTGGTTCACCGAACCCTGGATGAAAGCCCCCCTGGCCCGGCTGGCTTCAGAACTGGGGCTGGCCCCTTCCCAAAAGAACCTGGCCATTGGGGCGATGATGATGTCTTTGCGCCACAATCCGGGGATGGCTCGGCCAAAGGGAGGCACCGGGGCCCTCATCGATGCCCTGCTGAAGCGGGTCTGGCAGGATGGCGGGGTGGTGCTGACGGATCAGACTGTAGAGCAAATTCTGGTAGATGACGGCAAAGCGGTCGGCGTCAGGGTGGCCGGGGGTAAGGAATATCGTGCCGAGACGGTGATCTCCAACATCGATGCCAAACGGGTCTTTCTAGACCTGATGTTGCCCGCCGATGTCGATGCCGCCGATGCCAACCTGCGGCAACGGGTAGATAAGCGCATTATCAACAACAACGAAAGCCTGCTCAAAATCGACTGTGCCCTGGCGGAACCCCTGCGGTTTGAGCATCACAACCATCAAGACAACTACCTGATTGGTTCGGTGCTGATTGCAGATTCCGTCGAGCAGGTCGAAACCGCCCACCACGAAGCGGCCCGAGGTCGCATTCCAGACCACGATCCGTCGATGTACGCCGTAGTGCCTACGGTGCTGGACCCCTCCATGGCTCCTGAAGGCAAACATACCCTGTGGATTGAGTTCTTTGCTCCGTATCAGATCGCCGGAGCCGAGGGCACGGGCCTCAACGGCACCGGCTGGACCGATAGCCGGAAAAACCAGGTTGCCGATCGGGTATTGGCCAAGCTGGCAGACTATGCTCCGAACCTGAACCAGTCCATCATCGCCCGCCGGGTGGAAAGTCCGGCGGAGCTGGGCCAGCGCCTGGGGGCCTACCGGGGCAACTATTACCATGTCGATATGTCTCTGGAGCAGATGGTGTTTTTGCGCCCCTTGCCGGAAATTGCCAACTACCAGACCCCCATCGACGGGCTTTACCTGACCGGGGCTGGAACCCATCCGGGTGGCTCGATTTCGGGTATGCCCGGTCGCAACTGCGCTCGGGCCTTAATCAGCTCCCAACGGGGAGTGGGTAAACTGCTGCATGAGGTGCGCCAGTCCGTGGCGGGAATTGCCAGTCTTTAAGGACAGTCTGGATGCTTCTGGCGACGGATAACTTTTTCTACGTTGACCCGATAAACTAAGCAGACCAGGGGATGGCATCATCCTCGTTTTTGCAGATACGGCTTATCATTCATGCAACGTGTTCTTATCATTGGCGGCTGCGGACGCATTGGCGGCAGTATCGCCCGCGACATTCTGGCCCATACCGATGCGGAAGTCACCATTACGGGGCGCAACCCGCAAATGGGCATGGCGGCTTTAGAACGGCTGGGGGCAAAGGTGCAGTTTCAGGTGCTGGACTTAGCCAGTGCCCAGCAGTTAAAGAATGCTGTTGCTAAGGCCGATCTGGTGGTGCATGCGGCGGGGCCTTTTCACCACCGTCAGGCGGATGTACTCAAAACCTGTATCAGCCAGGGGATAAACTACGTTGACGTTAGCGACGGGCGTAGCTTTACGCGCAAGGCCCTGGCCCTGCAAGACCAGGCTGAGGCGGCAGGCATCACCGCCGTGATCAACACGGGGGTGTTTCCTGGTATCTCTAACAGCATGGTGCGCCAGGGGGTTGAAACCCTGGATCAGGCCGATTCGATTCAGCTCAGCTACGTCGTTGCCGGGTCTGGTGGAGCGGGCGTTACCGTTATGCGCACCACCTTCCTGGGTCTGCAGCGCCCCTTCGAAGCCTGGCTGGATGGCACCTGGCAGCCGGTCAAACCCTACACAGCGCGGGAGACGCTGGAGTTTCCGGCCCCCTACGGCAAAGCCAGTGTCTACTGGTACGACATGCCCGAGGCGGTGACTCTGCAGCAATCCTTTCCAGTCAGCAGCGTGATAACCAAGTTTGGCGTGGTGCCCGACTTCTACAACCACGCCACCTGGACCATGGCCCACTGGCTGCCTCCGGCGGTGCTGCGCAACCCGAACACGGTAGAATTTTTGGCCCAGGTCAGCCACAAAATGACCGACTTTACCGATCAATTCAGCGGCACCGGGGTCGCCATGCGGTGCGATATTCGGGGTAAACGGGGGGATGCCCCGGTGCACTACATCAGCACCTTCGCCCACAACAGTGCTGCGGTTGCCACAGGTCTTGGAACGGGTAGTGTGGCAGAATTCATGCTATCTGGAAAACTCCATAAACCGGGGGTGTACCCGGTAGAGCAGGCTCTGCCAACGGATTTGTTTGAGGCTGCGATGGATACCCGTCACCTTAAAATTCATGTGGAGTCAAATTCTGCCAGGGCCTATGCTCGATAAGAAGAGTCCTGACCAAGGCCAGGCAACCAGAAAAAAAACGGGCGCTGCGATCGCAGCGCCCGTTTGCTTATGCAGAAAATAACTGCAGAAAATAACTCCTTTGAAAACGGGTTTCAAAATTAATTTCGATTAAAGCACTTCGCCGGCAGTAGCATCTTCTTTAAGTTCCCGCTTGAATAGCTTGAGGAGAGAAGGCGTGGCGAAGAAACCAAAGTAAATCCCCATAATGCCGGTTATGCCGTGCAAAATAACATCTACACCATAAATCGGAAACAGACCAAAGAAGGTATTGGCTACAGGAATCAGACCCAGTACGGCCAGGGTGGTGTAGTAAATGCCTAGCTGACCCGAAAAGAGTCTGGAACTATCTAGAGAAATGCTGGTGACAATGCCCAGCAGTCCAGTAGCGATGTGGATGATGTTGTGGGGGGTATTTACGGGAAACAGGCCCATGAGGTATCCGTATCCGGATATTACGCCCAGGTTACTGACATAGGGAGGCAGGCTTTCGGGCTGAGACACCAGGGCAGGAATGAATCCCATAATGCCGATGACGGTGTAAACAATTCCGATGGCAAGGGCAAATCTTTGTGCGGCTTTCATGGCAGTCTTTGATTAACAACAATTTGTGCTTACAGATTAGCGATAGGGCTATTAAGAAACGTCTCTAAAAAGGAAGAGCTTCTTGGGCACATAGCATTTTTTATCCTCCCTAAAGTGGTACTTGGAAACGACCTAGACCCAGTGCCTGGTTGGTCTCATTCAGGTGAAATTTGCCACCCGGGCTTCACCACCCTCAAGGGCGCTGTGCCCCTGGCTGCGATACAGGTCGATGTAACGGTAATAGAGCTGCATGGTTTCACAAGCCGGGTTGGTGTCTGCCAACTTTTGATACGTCGCAGGATTTCGTTTGGCAAGCTGACGCAGGTAGGGTAAATCTTCCAGCAGGGTAAGACTTGATGCGAGTAGCAAGATCACCCGCAGAAATTCCCTGGGCCATCGTAAGTCGCAAAACATTTGAATGAATAACTGGTGTTCTTGAGCGCCCAGGGGAATGACGCTGAATAAGACTTGAATGTACTTATTTCTATAGGTCGGCACCTTCAGTTCAATCTGATGGGGAGAGTGAATAATCAGGTCCACGTCAACCGTTGGGCTACGCCACATCCTCAAAACATTCAGAGGGGAGTCGAGCATGGTTTTAAATCGCAGTTGCCCCCCTGCTTTGGTTTTACGAAAGTAGCTAACGTCGAGAACCTTTAAATTTCCCAGACTAAACCGATGAATGTCTTCCAGATGCTTCAGATTCAGCAAATGGTAAATTTGACAAATAAATGGATAGGGGAGCCGATACGTCTTTTGCGCAACACATTCCTTGTTACCCAGTGTTTTAGCCAGGTTCGCAGACACTTTATGGGTGATGGTGGTGTTGGGAACTGGGGCTACAGGTTCTTTGGCGGTGCCGATAAATACCCAGCCCAACAACAGCACGAGGGCGATTAAGCAATAGGACAGATCTGTGGTTGCAATGACGGGTTGCGAGAAGGCAGCCATGCCTCTTTCAATGGCTCCATAAAGAATGGCCGGAATACCCAGCAGCCAGAGCCCACAGTGAAAAATATCGCGCTTCAGGCAATCTTCAGCCGGCAGGCGATGTTCACTGATGTCATTAAGGTAAGCTTGCAATTTTTCAGGCTGAAGCACGGTAAATCCTTTCAAACGCTATCGACTCAGGGGTACCTATTCTGAAAAGACTGAAAGATTAGGCAACTCTGTAATTTTGTCAATTCAATTACTAAGAAGTGTGACGATGATTCAAAGCTAACGGTTTTTTAGGCGGATCCTCCTCAACCCTGGGGGTGAGATCCCTCTTTATCTGTAGCGGGGTAGATTAATTTGCCCGGCAGAACTCCTTCAATAGAAAGGAGTATTTCTCCTATAGCGGTTCTCGGTGCAGTGAAGTACAAACTTGATTAGCTAAGGATTCCCCTGGTTTCTCGCTGTTGAAGTTTCAACCTAAACCTTGTCCAGGTCCAGAAGTGGAGTTTTGCCTTCGCGAAAACTACAGATCCCGAGCTGGACTTGGTATGTACCTCCCTTAATCAGGGGCACAGGGGTGATCTTTAAGCAGTACTTCATGGGCGTGAAATCCGCTATATGAAATAGAAAACTGTATTTCCCGGCGGTCTGGGCAAACGTTCAAAATCGTGGACTCATTTGCTTCACAAATAGGGCGCTAAATTTTCAGGTCGCTTCCAGGCTTCATCTTGATGGCTAAAGTAAGTTCTGCAATTGAATATGGCTGGCACCTGATTCGGCTGGTGCAAAAACCGGTTTTGAGTCTTTTCAAAAATGTTTGGGTGCAACGGTATATTCGCATTGGTCATGGAGTGAAGGGAATGCTCTATGGGCTGATTGGCTTGTTCCTGATTAACGACATCATGTACGGTCAGCCCGTAGTATCGGGGAGCGATGGGGTGTTGGTCGCCCTGGGGAGGCGTCCTATGGGGAGCATCATGCTGACCTTACTGGCCCTGGGGCTGCTGGGCTATGTGCTGTGGCGGCTAATTCAAGCTGGGGTTGACCCTGAACACCAGGGCCGGCCAGGCTGGCGCCAGTTGGTGCAGCGCTGTGGCTATGTTTGCAGTGGCTTGGCCTACCTCAGTATTGCCCGCACCGCCGGTAAGTTAGCCTTTAACCTGGCCGTAGACTTTGATGACACTTTAGATGATGTTGCCGGTCTGCTATTCGAGGTTGAGATTGGCCCGTGGATGCTGCTGGGGCTGGGATTTGGCGTTGTTAGCGTGGGTCTGGTCTATGTCTATGGTGCGTTAACCGGAGGCTACATCAGCGACTTTCGCCGCCAGCTTGATGTCCAGGTCGCTCGCTGGGCAGCCGTCATTGGCAAGGTGGGGATTACGGCCCGAGGGGTAGGCTTTATCTTGATCGGCAGCTATCTGATTAAGGCGGCCTATCTGGTGGATGATGACACGGCTGGAGGCTTGGGGAAAGTATTTGACCAACTGGATAGTCAGCCCCTGGGGGATTACTGGTTGGGGGCGATCGCATTTGGCTTCATCGCCTATGCCATCTATATGATAGTCGCAGGTCTTTACCGGCGGTTTCCCTCCGTTTCCCTCTGATACTGTTTGGCAAATTCCCACTGTTGAACTGGCAAATGGGTTACGACGCCACCCGGCGAGAAGAGGACCGTACTGCACCGCCCTGGACTTTTTCGAGCAGGCTCTAGAGCTACGGCCCAACCATTACTACGCCTCTGCAGCCATTGAAAATGTGAGCACTGATCTGGCCAACCAGGGCTAGTCGGCAAGGGGGCCGGGGGAGCAGGTCATAGCGCTTACCACACCAGGACTTTGGCTTCGTACTCCGGTAAATCGAGGGTAAGTTCTGCCCCGTCTACGGTAACGTCATAGTCATGGACCCACTCATGCCAGGTGCCGCTTTGGGGAAAGTTCTTGACGGTGTAGTCCGCCAGGTAATTGCCGGAGCAATTGGCCACCACCGCCACCCGAGACCCTTCACTATTCCAGCGCACGTAAGCCAGAACCTGAGATTCTGGGTCATCGTGGAAAAAGTTGATGTTGTTGGTAAACAGGGCGTGGGTCTGTTTGCGCAGGGCAATTAACCCCCTGACTAGCTCAAGCAGGGAGCTATTTTCATCATTTTTAAGCAGGCTCCAATCGAGTTTGGCGGGGTCTACGGTCTTGGGTTTATACTCCCCAAACTCTTCCCCCATCCAAATCATAGGAATGCCTACACAGGTCATCATTAGAGCCGTACCTAAACTCAGGCGGCGAAAAGCGTCTTGGCCAAAAATTTCATGATTTCCCAGCTTGACCATCAGCCGGTCCTGGTCGTGGTTGCTGAGGTAATTGATGATGTTAGTCGCGCCCAAAAATCCCTGGCGTCGGGGGGCAAGCACATCCTTCAGGCGTTCGGCATCGTACTGGCCCTGGCAGAGCAAGTCGACCATGGTGTGGTAAAAGCTGGTGTGCCAGCAGCTATCCATGGGACCATCGTCGTTGGTAATTTCGGCGGTTTCAGGAATGCGTTCTGCAATGTTAATGAATGGTTTAGGCCCGGCAATTTGCTTGGTTTCATCCACCATCCAGCCCATGAAGTCGTAGTTGCCAATTTGTTTGGCGGCATCGTAGCGGATGCCGTCGATGTGGTATTCCTGAATCCAAAACTTAACTCGATCGCTGGCAAACCAGCGGGCCGGATAGGTGCCTAAATTTTCGTCGTAGTGCTCATAGTTAAACTCAGGTCCCCAGTAGTTATCGGGGTCCTGGGCATCGTGGTAGAACCAGTAATCATGGTCAATGTGGGCCAGGGGAGTTTCTGCCTCGGCATGGTTAAAGACGGTATCCATAATGATGCGAATACCCCGACCGTGGCATGCGTCAATCATCCGCTTGAGGTCGCTAGTGCCGCCGTAGCTAGATTCGGGAGCGAAAAAATAGCGGGGGTTGTAGCCCCAGCTGTGGTCCCCCGGATATTCCTTCAGGGGCATCAGTTCGATGGCGTTGATTCCCAGGTCTACCAGATAGTCGAGCTTCTCGATAACATGCTCAAATTTGCCCCTGGGATAAGCATCGGCCTCGCCTCCAGAAAAGTCTCCAACATGGAGTTCGTAAATGATTAACTGATGGTCTCCGGGGAGGGGAACATCATCGTGCTGCCAGACGTAGGTATCAACAATGGCTTCGCCGTCTTTTACCCGCAAAATGCCGGTCTGGTTGGCATCATCAATGTCGGTGGCGTAGGGGTCAACTACCTCAACCCAGGTGTCGGGGTCAAAAAACCAGCTCTTAGTGCGCACCCGAAACTTGTACTGGTAGCTACCATCCTGCAGATCGACCTCGGTGCGAAAAAAGCCGTCCTCCCCTTTTTCCATGGGCAACCCTTCCCAATCAGAGAAGTCTCCCATTACGGCAGCTTCGGTATTGTAGGGGGCAAACAGTTTGAACTTAATCGAACTCACAGCACATCAATGCTCCTTAGGAGGTTGCTCGGCCAGGGTTGATACAAAATTTTGCCTTACCATAAATGCATAAGCAGAAAACCGATATCCGTCGTTTTGAAGATAAGTGCTGGGGGTTACTGTCATCCCATGGTTGCTTTGAGCTGAACGTGATATATACCAAGTCCACTCAAAAACTGTGGTTTGCCCTTAAGCAAAACTCCACTTCTGGACTTGGACAGGGTTTAGAGGGTCTTTCCAGCAAAGCGCCATCCCTGGATCTTGGGCAAACATCTATTCCAGGGGTGAAATATTCAGGGAAAGGTTCGAACTGCGGGATGTTTTTTCTACTTTGATCAAAGATTAAAATTGTAATCAGTAAATTTAAGTTTTTTTTGGATCTGGTTGTTATTCACAGTTAGCCCCGACTTTGCGCCAGTCAGTGCATGGATTCACGGCTGAATGTCAACTTTTCATTTCTTCTTCTTCTATGACAAATCAGCAGACCATAAACACCACCCGAGGGCAGCTCGAAAGGACGTTGTCACAGAAATTTCAGCGGCTTTACAGGGAGCAGCTTGGCCATTTGACCGGAAAGGTCAGCTGTCGGTTGTTCGATAATAAACTGATCATTGTTGTCGAAAATTCCCTCACCCAACCAGAGCAATTGCTGCTACAGGGCGGCAGTTCTCAACGAGTCGAAGAACTGCATATGGATCTGACCAAGCTTGTGCGTCCCCAGGTCGTGGAGTTAGTCGAAGATGTCCTCAACCTGGAAGTCGTCGATTTATTAAGCGACACTACTCTTGAAACGGGAAGGACCGGCCTGGTCATTATTCTCTCGGGTCGTCCTGATGTAGCGGCATCAGAGTAAGCCATTCCGGATGTGGTCCTGCTTCTGCCTCGCAGTCCTAAGCCAGCTTCTTGATGTAGTTCGCGATCAGGGCTTCGACATCTTGAATCAGGTAAGGTTTGCTGATATAGCCATCGCATCCCGCCCGCAGAATTTCTGCTCGATCTTGCGCCCTGGCCAGGGCAGTTACCGCCACGACAGGCAGAGCCGCATTGATGGGGTTAGCCCGCAGTATCCGCACGATTTCTAACCCGCTCAACCCCGGTAGCTGAATATCTAACATAACCAGATCAAAGTGGTCGTGACGAAGGCGTTCCAGGACCGCTTCGCCGCTACTTTCGCAAACAACGGTGCAGGAAAATGATTCAAGGATGAAAGACAGCAGCATCAGGCTGTCGGGGTCATCATCGACCAGAAGCACGGTGGGTAGCTTGCGGTTGGCGGAATCATCGACCGTTCCCCCCGAAGTGGAAGGTTGAAGGGTGCTAACCGAGGTAGATAGCCTTGGGGCGTCAAACATAGGCATTCCGGTAATGTTCAACAAAGGTTACTCAAAGATTGAGAGGCAACGTTTCAAAAAGGCAGAACAGCTTTTGAAAATTGGCCCTAGCTATCCTCAGCTGAGTCACCCCTAGCATCAGGAAATGAAATCCCTAGGTAGAAACGCGATCAGGTTTACTTTAGATACACTATCATAAACAAAATTTTGCTACAAAACTGTAAGCTACGTAGCGTTAGTTTTCTCGATGTAAATTTTCTCGGTCGACCAATTTGATCCGCACTCTAAGAATGGAGGCCAGCCCACATAGTGGCCTTTTCCCCAGTAAAATTTCAGGCCCGAGTCAGATAAGTTTTATACTCAGCCATACTCCTATTCGCTTGAGTAAATGTAATTGTTCTCGTCAAATAATTTTTCAGGCCCAGGCATGGGAATGCAATGACGTGGGATAGCCGTCTCGGCTGTCCACGAACAGGCAGGATGCCTGCCCTACCAACATGGGATTTCCCCCACTAAGACTCCGCTAAGGCTCCATTTCTGGACTTGGACAAGGTTTAAATGCTTGTGCAACCGTAACACGGTTAATGCTGCCACGGCTGCCGTAGCCTTAATCTCTGCCAACAGCGAGACGCCAGATTCATCACTAATCCTGACAATGAATTCAAACGCCCGTCCCGCAAGTGCTAGTTATGGAAAGCAATACCTTAATTCGCTGGTTCGAAGACCTGACCTCCGACGATGTTAACGAAGTAGGAGGTAAAAACGCTTCCCTGGGGGAAATGATTCAGTCCCTTAAGGCAGGGCAGGTTAGAGTTCCCGATGGGTTTGCCACCACTGCCGATGCCTACTGGAAGTTTGTGTACCAGGGGGACCTGAAGCAAAAGCTGCAGGAGCAGCTGGAGCAGCTGGAAGCCGGTAGGCGCTCCCTGGCGGAGGTGGGGCCAGCTGTGCGCAAGTTGTTTCTACGGACGGACTTTCCAGAAGCGGTGGAAACGGCTATTCGCCAGGCTTACCAGGATCTGAGCCAGCGCTACGGACGGGATGAACTGGATGTGGCTGTGCGCTCCTCTGCCACCGCTGAGGATCTGCCAGAGGCCAGCTTTGCCGGTCAGCAGGAAACTTTCCTCAACGTCCAGGGGGAAGACGACCTGCTGGAGGCCTGCCGCCGCTGCTATGCCTCTCTGTTTACCAATCGCGCCATCAGCTACCGGCAGGAAAAGGGCTTTGACCACATGCAGGTGGCCCTGTCGGTGGGGGTGCAGCGCATGGTGCGGTCTGACCAGGGCAGCGCCGGGGTGATGTTTTCTATCGATACGGAAACGGGCTTTCCCGATGTGGCCATTATCAATGCCGCCTGGGGGCTGGGGGAAACCGTGGTGCAGGGCAGCGTTACCCCCGACCAGTACACGGTATTTAAGCCGCTGCTAAAGGGTAAGGATGGCGAGGAATCGCCCTTTAAGCCCATCGTGCAGAAGAAGCGGGGCAGCAAAGAAAAGAAAATGATTTACGCCAACGAGGGCAGTGAAACTACCACGACGGTGGAAACCTCCAGCCAGGAGCGGGGTCGCTTTGTGCTGGAGGACGACGAAATTTTGCAGCTGGGGCGCTGGGCCAGCACCATCGAAGCCCACTACGGCAAGCCCATGGATATGGAGTGGGCCAAGGATGGCGAAACCGGCGAGTTGTTTATCGTCCAGGCCCGACCCGAGACGGTGCAGTCCCAAAAGGCCGCCAGCACCCTGCGTACCTATAAGCTGCAGCAGAAGGGGGAGCAGATTCTGGCAGGATTGAGCATTGGGGATGCGATCGCCGCCGGTAAAGTCAGCCGCATTCTCAGTGCCGACGACATCGACCAGGTGGAAGACGATACCATCCTGGTAACTGAAATGACCGACCCCGACTGGGTGCCGATCATGAAGCGGGTGGCGGGGATCGTTACGGACCAGGGAGGCCGCACCTGCCACGCCGCCATTGTCAGCCGAGAGCTGGGCATTCCCGCCATTGTCGGCACGGGGGATGCCACCCGAGAGCTGGAAACCGGCCAGGAAGTCACCATCTCCTGTGCCGAGGGAGACCAGGGCAAAATTTACCAGGGCATCCTCGACTACGAATCTACCGAAGTAGACCTGAGCGACGTGCCCGATACCAAAACCCAGATCATGATGAACATCGCCAGCCCCGCCGCCGCCTTTCGCTGGTGGCAGCTGCCCGCCCAGGGCATTGGCCTGGCCCGGATGGAGTTCATCATCAACAACATCATCAAAATCCACCCCATGGCGCTGATCCACTACGACGACCTGGAGGATCGGGAGGCCTGGAAGCAGATTCGCGACCTCACCCAGGGCTACCCCGACAAGCAGCGGTACTTTGTGGACAACCTGGCCCAGGGCATTGGCCGCATCGCCGCTTCTCAGTATCCCAACCCGGTGATTGTGCGCATGAGCGACTTTAAGACCAACGAGTACGCCGATCTGATCGGCGGTGAAGCCTTCGAGCCAGAAGAATCTAACCCCATGCTGGGCTTTCGGGGAGCCGCCCGCTACACCAGCGATCGCTACCGCCAGGGGTTTGACCTGGAGTGCCGCGCCATCAAGCAGGTGCGGGAAGTACTGGGTTTCGACAACGTGGTGGTGATGATTCCCTTCTGCCGCACCCTGGAAGAGGCCGATGGTGTGCTGGCGGTGCTGGCCGAAAACGGGCTGAAGCGGGGCGACAAGGGTTTAGAGGTCTACGTCATGGCCGAAATCCCCGCCAATGTGGAGCTGGCCGATCTGTTTGCCGAGCGCTTCGACGGCTTTTCCATCGGCAGTAACGACCTGACCCAGCTGGTGCTGGGGGTCGATCGGGATTCGTCGGAACTCTCCCACCTGTTTGATGAGCGCAATCTTGCCGTTAAGCGCACCATTAAGCGGCTGCTGGCCACCGCCCAGGAAAAGGGGCGCAAGGTGGGCATTTGCGGACAGGCCCCCAGCGACTATCCCGAGTTTGCGGAATTTCTGGTGGAAAACGGCATCGACTCCATTTCCCTCAACCCCGACAGCGTCATCCAGGTGAAGCGGTACATTGCAGACCGCGAAACTGTATAGCCCATGGGTCATGTGCAAGCCATGGTGCGGGTGGTCGGTCTGCGGATGCAGGTGCCCGGCCTTATGGCTGTACTCTCAATCCCCGTCTGTATTATTTTCCAGACGCCACCCTGGCGGTTTATCAAAATGGGTGGAATGCTCTGTTTGAGTCCATGAATCTCCCGAAGAATTGCGCTACGAAGTGGATGGTCAACTGGCTGGCCCGTCCATTCACGGGGTCTAAAAAGGGGGGATTCAACGCCCACCGCCCGGCCAGCAGCAGCAAACGACTGGACGGATCGCCCAACTCACGGCATTCTTAGTACTAAACCCTGTCCAGGTTCAGCAGTAGAGCTTTGCCGGTGGGAAACCTACCGTTTTTGAGCAGGACTTGGTTGATCAGGAACCATGGCAAGGCGTTGGTGAGGAGTCTCTATGGATGGCGAAGGGCAAAATGAACTCATAGCACGGTTGGAAGCCATTGAAGAACGATTAGAAGCCCTGACCCAACAGGGGCTAATGGAACGCCTGGCCCGCATGGAAGACAAGTTGATGCTGATTACCGACATTGAGCGGTATCAAAAACTGCAGGGGTTGCTCAGGGTGGGCAAGCTGCTGGAGGCCGATGACGAGACCGTGCGGGTGATCATGCAGGAGGCCAGGAAAACCGACCGGGAAGACCTCACCCCCGACGAAGTTAAGGTCTTTCCCTGCAGTGTGTTGCGGGTGATTGACCGGCTCTGGACTACCTACACCGGAGGACGGTTTGGCTTTAGCGTACAGCTCAAAATTTATCAAGACGTGGGCGGCACCCTCGAAACCGCCATTGCCCAAGATTTAGACATGTTGCGCAGACTCGCCGACCGGGTGGGCTGGCGGGAAAATGGCCAGTGGAAAACCGTTGACCAGGCCGAACACAAAATGGAAGACCCCATAGGCTGCTACCCGATAGTGTGGTGGAGTTCTCCCTACGGGGCCAAAATGGTCAACTACTTCCTGAAGCGGCTGTTTACCTGTGATCTGTAGGTAGCCATGAAGCAGATCAATTGCAGGTCAATCGGGCAGGTCGCGGTCGGTATGTGCGCCATGCTGGGGCATGGTCTGGTCTGGCTAACCGGTACATCCGCCCAGGCCCAGGTTCGACCTGCGGTCACCTTCGAGTTGCCAGAAGTCTGCCAGGTTGATCTAGATGCAACTATTCCCCAACCCGGGCAGCCTCCCGAGGAACTGCCCCCGTGGTTACTGGGGCAGGGTAGCAACCCCCTACTGACGCCGACCCGACCAGAGAACGTTCAAATTATCCGGCAACAGCCCATTTCTCTAGAGCAGGCAATTGAGCTGGCCTACCGCAACAATCCCGAGTTGGGCATTGCCCGGTTGGCGGTGGAACGGAGTCAGGCCGCTCTGGATGAAGCCCTGGCCAGTCGCTATCCCACCGTGGACCTGAACGCCGGGGTAGATGTGCTGACAAACCCCGCCCAGGGGCAGCAGGACGATGATGTGGATACTGTATCGCCCGTTGCGGCCCTGACGGGTAATGTCTCAACCGCTTACGATATCCTCACCGGGGGAGAACGCCCTGCCCGCATTCGCACTACAGAACTACAGCTGCGGCAGCAACAGCTGGCCCTGGAGCAGACCCAGGAAGAAATCAGAGCCCGAACTGCCCTGGCCTACTATGACGTTCAGGGTACCCGCGAACGCATCAGCATCAGCCGGGACTTTCTGGTAGAGTCCTGCCGCAATCTGCGAGACGCCATTTTGTTTTTTGAAGCCGATGTCGGCACTCGTTTTGACGTACTACGGGCTCAAGTGCAGGTGGCCCAGGCTCGACAAGACCTGGTGCTGTCTCGCCGTAACTGGCGAACGGCCCAGGGCAGACTCGCGTCTATACTGAGTCTGCCGCCAGAGGCCACCATTGCCACTACTAACGTCAGAATCGGCGGCTTCTGGCCCCTAACGTTAGAAGAAAGCATCGTACTGGCCTTGCAAAACCGGGCCGAGCTGGAGGGCGACCTGCTGCAACGGGAGGTGGCAGAAACCCAGGAGCAAATTGCCATTTCCAGCATTCGCCCCCGGCTTCAGGCAACCGGTAGTGTGAACGCGGCCCTGGCCCTGACCGATATTGCCAGCGCCGACCTACCAGGATTTGACCGCAACAGTTCCGCCGGGTTTGGCCTGCGGTTGGGGGGAAGCTGGCGAGTGTTTGATGGCGGTGCTGCCGCTGCCCGTGCCACCCAGGCTGATAGAGACCAGGACATTGCAGCATCTGCCTTGGCCCGCGATCGCAACCAAATTCGGTTTGAGGTTGAAGAGTCTTACTTCAGTTTGGAAGCCAACCTGTCAAATATAGATACCGCAAGGACTGCCCTGGAGCAGACACGGGAGGCATTACGCCTGGCCCAACGACGCTTTGATGCCGGGGTAGGCGATCAACTCGAAGTACTCACCGCCCAGCGGGAACTTACCGAAGCCCAGGTGAATTTGTTAGAGGCGGTACTGGGCTATAACCGCTCCCTGGTTAACCTGGAACGGGCCGTATCGAATTTAGCGGAGTGAGCCTAAACCTGCAGTAAATGGGGTTGGCTATGCCACGTCCAGCTCGAAACCTGTAGCTTTCCCTTAAGCAAACCTCCACTTCTGGACTTGGACAAGGTTTAAGCTCCTCTTTAACCCCCTTGGAGAAGCTTGGGCAACGGGGCTTATAACTGGGGATGACATGGTTGTACCAAGGGTTAAGTCTCCCAACAGTTAGAGGGAGTCGGGTAGAAACTCCTCTAATATCAACTCATCTGCAAGTGCCGAATCTGCTCTGAGGGAGACGCATGATGCAAGTTATGATCTGGCTTCTGGCCTTTCTGGCAGGGGCTGTTTTAGGGACGTTTTTCTTTGGCAGTCTCTGGTTTACGGTGCGTCAGTTGCCGACGACAGGTTGGCCCGTGCGGTTGGTAGTAGGCAGCTATTTTGGCCGTATGGCCATTGCCCTGCTGGGCTTTTACCTGATCATGCAGGGGGATTGGACCCGCGCGATCGCAGGTCTGCTGGGCTTCATCGCCGCCCGCTTGATCCTCATTCGCCACTTCCAACCGGCTCGACGTGAGCGGCTCGACCCCCTGGGGTAGGCCATGAACATCACCCCTGACAATATCGTTTTCTGGCAGTCGGGCTTCTTCATTCTGAATGGAACTCTGGTGTTTACCTGGGTCACCATGGCCGTGCTGGTGGTGATTTCGGCTCTGGTGACCCGCCAGCTTGCCGTAGGGCCAGACCGCATGTCGCGCTGGCAACATGGCCTGGAGATCGTTGTCGAAACCATTCGCGATCAAATCAGCGACGCCAGCCGTCAGGATGCCCGCCCCTTTTTGCCCTTCATCGGCACCCTGTTTTTGTTCATTGCCACCGCCAATATTCTGGAAATTATTCCCGGCATCACCTCTCCCGCCGCATCCCTATCTACCACGGCAGCCCTGGCCATTTGTGTGTTTGTGGCAGTGCCCATCTTTGGCATTCAAAACCAGGGCTGGGGCGGCTACCTGAAGCACTACATCGAACCCACCCCAGTAATGTTGCCCTTCAACATCATCAGCGAAGTTTCTCGCACTGTGGCCCTGGCCATTCGTTTGTTTGGCAACGTAATGAGCACCAGCCTGCTGGTGGCGATTTTGTTGACCATTGTGCCGCTGCTGTTCCCGGTGGTGATGGAAGCCTTCGGGCTGTTGGTGGGGGTAATTCAGGCCTATGTGTTTGCGATTCTTTCGATGGTTTACATTGCGTCGGGGATGAGGCGGCAGAGGGAGAAGGTGGAGGATGGGGAGTAGGGAGTAGGGAATGGGGAGTAGGGAATGGGGAATGGGGATTTATGGGTTATGGTTCGGGACTTACGACCTACCATCTACGACTTACCACTTACGACCTACCCTTCCTGCCATCCTGTTGCGATTGAGTTGACACATTGAGGAGTCACACCATGGAAAATCTGACCGAGCTGGGCTGGATTGGCATGATCTCCATTCTGACGGCGGGGCTGACTATTGCCATTGGGGCGATCGCACCGGCCATTGGGGAGGGGCTGGCTTTATCTAGGGCTCTGGCTTCCCTGGCGCAACAGCCCGATGAGGCTAACACCATCACCCGCACCCTGTTTGTCGGCCTGGCCCTGGTGGAATCCACTGCGATCTACTGTTTTGTGGTGTCGATGATTTTGATTTTTGCCAACCCCTTCTGGAACTACTTCGTTGAGCAGGCCGGGGGAGGGTAAAACGCCATGCTGATTGACTGGTTCACGGTCATAATGCAAATCATCAACTTCCTGATTCTGTTATTTTTGCTGCATCGGTTTCTGTACCAGCCGATTCTCAAAACCATCGACAAACGGCAAGACCAGATGCAAGCCCGGTGGGATGCCGCCGCCGCAGAGCAGGAAAAGGCCAGAGCTGAAGCCGCAAAGCACCGTCAGGCCCAGCGGGAGCTGGATGACCAGCGGGAGCAAATTCTGGCCGATGCCCACGCTGAAGCGGCAGAAACTCGTCATATCGAATTGCAGCAGGCCCGAGAAGCATTGGCCCAAAAGCGCCAGGAGTGGCACCAAGCCCTGGAAAATGAGCAGCAAAGCGTCATGGCCGATCTGCGGGAGCAGTTTGGTCATCAGGTGGTGGATATGGTGCGCAAGGTGCTGCAAGATCTGGCTAATGCTGAACTGGAGCAACAGACCGTCAAAGCCTTTCAAAAGCAGTTGCAGAATCTGGATGATGAAACTCGCCAATCCATCGCCGAATCCTTTGCTAACCAGAACCAGCCGGTAACGGTCGAAACCGGCCTGGAGCTGCCCCAGGCCAGCCAGGACGATCTGCGACAAACCCTGCAAGAGGCCAACCTGCTCAATGGCCAGGTCGTGAATTTTGATGTATCCCCTGATTTACTCTTCGGCATTCGTTTGCACAATCAAGCCTATGACCTGGCCTGGGATGCCGAGGACTATTTGCAGGAGCTAGAGCGGGCTATTAGGCAGGAATTGCCGACGGCTTCAGTCCCCAGCCAGAAGCCCCAGGAGGAGAGTCAGAATGGTCCAGATTGATTTGCTGGTAACACCTGAGATGTAACGTAATCACCCTTTTAGCGTTTGACGATGCCTTCTCCCTTTCCTGGCCTGGACCCTTATCTGGAGCAGCCAGATTACTGGCCCGAGTGCCACAGTCGTTTGATTGTTGCGATCGCAGAAAAACCAGGTCTATGACAGAGCTGGTTTTGATTACCGAGTTGATTAATCTTCGGAACCTCCAGCCCCTCTTTCCGGAGAAGATAAACGGTGGATTTTGCAACTTCTACTATCCCAAAAAATTGATGAAAGTTCTTTCTGATTTCAGCTTTTTTCCCTTCCCGTCAGCAAATTGCTCTCCTGTGGGTTACGGCCAATGTCTGAACACCCTGACCATCGCCTAATCTTCTGAGGGCCTAACCCACGCTACAGTTTTTGCCTCGCCTTTAGTTACTCGATATCGTAAGCGGTGCATTGCGGCCCGAAAGCATAGTCTGTAAGGTTTTGCCCTGGTTTAATGGCCGCGAATGCACCCTACACCTCACCCATCCACTCACCCACTCACCCACTCACCCACCCCACCCATCCACTCACCCACTCACCCACCTCACCCACTCACCTACCCAATGCCCATCCTCACCCCCACCCTCCACCAAACCCTCGACACCCTCACCCAGGCGATTCATCAACCGCCAAAGCTGAAGGTGCGGGAGGTTGGCACCATTGCCTCCATCAGCGAGAGCATTGCCACCGTCACCGGGTTGCCCAACGCCAGGGCCGACGAACTGGTGATGCTCAAAGGGCAGGTGCCGGGGATTGTGTTCAACCTGGATGAGGAGGAGTTGGGCATTATTCTGCTGGGCTCTAGCGAGCATTTAGAAGTTGGGCAGCGGGTAGAGCGCACCGGGCGGGTGGTGGATGTGCCCGTGGGCGAGAAACTTTTGGGACGGGTCGTGAACCCCACCGGCAGACCGCTGGATGACCAGGGGGCCATTAAAGAAGCGGAACGCCTCCCCATTGAGCGACCGGCCCCGCCGTTCATCCGCCGTGCCCCGGTGAAGGTGCCCCTGCAGACGGGGCTGAAGGTGGTGGATGCGCTGATTCCTGTCGGGCGGGGCCAGCGGGAGCTGATCGTGGGGGACCGGCAAACGGGGAAAACGGCCATTGCGGTGGATACCATCCTGAATCAGCAGGGGCAGGATGTGATCTGCATTTACTGTGCCATTGGCCAGCGGGCCAGCGCGATCGCAAACGTTATCGCCACCCTGCGGGACCGGGGGGCCATGGCCTACAGCATGGTGGTGATGACCACCGGAGAAGATCCCCCTGGGCTGCAGTACACCACCCCCTACGCCGCCACCACCATGGCGGAATACTTTATGGACCAGGGGCGAGATGTGCTGGTGGTGTACGACGACCTCACCCGCCATGCCTGGGCTTACCGGGAGCTGTCTCTGCTGCTGCGCCGCCCTCCTGGACGGGAGGCCTACCCCGGCGACATTTTCTACATCCACTCCCGCCTGCTGGAGCGGTCTACCCATTTAAGGAACGACTACGGCGGTGGCTCCCTTACTGCGTTGCCCATTGTGGAAACCCAGGCCCAGAACCTGGCGGCTTACATCCCCACCAACCTCATCTCCATTACGGATGGGCAGATTTACCTGTCTCCCGAACAGTTTCATCAGGGGGTACTGCCAGCGGTGGATGTGGGTAAGTCCGTCTCCCGAGTCGGGGGTAAGACCCAGCTTCCGGCCTATCGGGATGTGGCCGGAGACCTGCGGCTCTCCTATTCCCAGTACAAAGAGGTGGAAGTGTTTGCCCGGTTTGGCACCCAGCTGGATGAATCTACCCGCCATACCCTGGAGCGGGGTCGCCGGGTGCAGGAAGTGCTGAAACAGCGCCAGGCCGAGCCCATTACCGCTGCAGAACAGGTGGTGGTACTGCTCACCCTCACCGAAGGACTGCTGGATAAGGTTCCTGTAAATCAAATCCAGCCGGTTACGGATGAAGTGCGGGCAGCGGTGCGGCGGGAGTTAGGAGATATCTGCGACAAAATTGAGTCCGGCGAAAAGCTCTCGGAGGACGACCTCAACGCCCTGCTGAAAGTGGCCACCGAAACCGTCGCCAGTATTTCCGAGGAGGTGGAATCCCCGCCGTCTGCTGAAAGCCGGAAGGAGACTGAAGCCGGTGAAGATGGTGATGTCGATCAGAATCACCAGGCTCAGGAAGACATCCAATCCCACCAGGAGGCCGAATCTACCCAAGAAGAAGCTGAAACCTGAAATGCCGTTATCCAGAACTGAAGTTATCAGAGCAGCGGTCAGACGATTAAGGAGAAACGATGCAAACCCCCGAAGCCCTGAAGGCCCAGATCGACAGCGCCACCGATTTGCAGTCTGTGATCAAAACCATGAAAGCCCTGGCTGCCGTTAGTATTCAGCAGTACGAGTCGGCCATCGAAGCTCTGCGGGACTACAGCTGCACCATTGAGCTGGGCTTACAAATTCTGCTGTCGCAACCTCGCTACAAAGCAGAGAAACTCTGGCGAAGTGAATATTTGGCTAACCCCGAAGGGCAACTGGGGTTGGTTGTTTTTGGGTCAGACCAGGGTTTGTGTGGACAGTTCAATCAGCAAATCGCCCAGCATTTGGCGGATTATTTGGGGGATCCACTGGCCCCTATTGAACGCAATCAACGGGTGGCCGCGGTAGGGGCACGCCCCATTTCTTCGCTGCAGGATCTGGGTATTACCGTAGACCAGGCGTTATCCGTTCCCAGTAGCGTTAGCGCCATTACCGAAACCATCCGCGACCTGTTGATGATTATTGAGCAGTGGCGTCAGGAGCAAGACGTTGACCGCATTTTGCTGTTCTACAACAGCCCGACATCCGGTGCGTCCTACGAATCGCGCATTGTGCAGATGCTGCCCCTTGATCAGGACTGGCTCAACCGACTGCAGCAGCAACCCTGGGAAGGCCGCTCTCTGCCCACTGTGTTGATGGATCAGGACAGTCTGTTTTCTCAACTCGTGCAGCAGTACCTCTTTATTGCTCTATATCAGGCCATGGCCGCTTCCCTCGCCGCCGAAAATGCCAGTCGCCTGGCCGCCATGCAGTCGGCAGAGGGAAATATTCGAGATCGCTTAGAAGACCTCACCAACCAGTATCGCCAACAGCGCCAGAGCGCCATTACCGCCGAACTTCTGGATGTGGTCTCCGGCTTTGAGGCCCTGACCGGTAAGTAAAAAACAGGTGTTGCCGGGCCTTTGACCCCACACCAGGAAGCCATCGTGATGTTCCAAATCAGGCTCGGTAGATTCAGCGATATTGGTTATCAACCAAGTCCAGCTCGAAAACCGTAGCTTACCCTCATACCAATGCTTTGTAACGCTGCGCTTAACAAAGGCAGCTTAGCGAGAGGCGATTCTTTACCCTAGTAAGTAGGTTGCATTGACATCGAATCGCTATGGCTCGTCCCTTGAACATTACGATTACGGAAAGTCGAGAAGAACTCGAAC
>Ga0208623_100031_pt1 | contig 221312 bp, 191 predicted proteins | sample HotLakConsUCCL28_FD_184737 | JGI IMG/M metagenome (GOLD analysis project Ga0208623, IMG submission 184737) | Hypersaline microbial mat communities from Hot Lake, Washington, USA - Hot Lake Consortium UCC-L28 (SPAdes) (version 2) ...
AACAGAGCAGTTAAGCCCTGCAGCGCCGATGGTACTGGGGTTACACCCGGGAGAGTAGGTCGCCGCCTCATTATTCAAAACCTCAGCCCCGATTCCTGTCGGGGTTGGGGTTTTTTGGTTTTAGGACTTTTTGAAAAAGGAAAAAAAAAGATACTAGAAGTAATAGCTTATAGATGAGATGTGAGTTTTTATATCTTGAATCCTGTCTCTGAAAGTCTGCAATGACTAAGAAAGCATTGCGAAGTAACCTATTCCCTTCAATGTCTTTACTTCATAGGGATTAAAAAAGTATATGGGTTCGCTTTGTTATTTAAGTGATACCAATGTAACTCCAGCTCCTCCTCGATCTGCATGTTCATCCTGCATTTTCTGGACTGGTGGCATTGTTCTAAGGAGGTTGCGAGTAATATCTCTAAGGATACCGTCTCCCTTTCCATGTACAATTCTAAGCTCCTTGATCCCTAGCATATGACCCTCGTCTATGAAATTTTGTATCAATGGAAGCACTTCTTCTCCTCTTTTACCCCTCAAATCCAAATTGGTAGAAAAATCCATCATTTTTTGATTGGGTAAATAAGTGCCTCCTTTCCGAGTTTTACTTTCTTTTTTCAACTCAGTTTTTGATATTTTCTCTAATCTGGAAAGTTTCACAGTGGATTTTAACTCCCCTATCGATATATCAGCCTCTTTATTTCTTAAGTTCAAAACCTCTGCGATTGCACCGTTATCCTTAACCCGAACAGCATCCCCAATTGTTATTTCTCCGGAAACCTTTTTATAGACTGGGGTGATTGGTTTTTTCTCAGGTTGAATAGTCTTTTTGAACTCTTCCAGACCTTTTCGTACTTCTTTCGTCTTTTCTTTTTCGGCCTGTTGCTCTTTGATTTCGCGAATGGTGGTTTCTATTTTTTGGTTGGCTTGATCTAAGAGTTGCTTTGCTTGAGATTTAGCATCTTGAAGAATGCTTTTTTTACTTTGTTCCAGTGTCTCCTTTAGCTGATTGTACTCTTGAAGCCTTGTCTTGAGAAGCTTATCTTTTTTTGTGACTTCACTAAGTAGTGCCTGATATTGATTCTTTTCGTTTTCCAGTTTTGTCAAAAGCCGATCATAATTCACCCGTTCTTCTCCAATTTTAGATTTTGCATAAGAAAGGATTTCCCTATGAATCCCCATTTTTGAAGCAATTTCAAGTGCAAATGAAGAACCTGGTTTTCCGATCTGAAGCTGGTACATAGGAGTCAGCTTATCCACGTCATAGCGCATGGCCCCATTGATCATTCCTGGATTTTTCTCTGCCACTTGCTTCAAATTGCCATAGTGGGTCGTGATTACTCCAAAAACTCCCTTCTTATTCAGATCTAATAATACCCCTTCGGCAATAGCTCCTCCAAATTGTGGCTCCGTCCCTGTCCCAAATTCATCAATAAACAAGATTGTCTTTTTATTGGCGAATTCTGTAAAATGGCGCATGCTCATCAAATGCGAGCTATAGGTTGAGAGATCATTCTCCAAGTTTTGCTCATCACCGATATCGATGAAAAAATTCTGAAAAAGTGTACTTTTTGAATCCGGATGTACCGGAATCAAAAGACCACATTGAAGCATATATTGAAGCAAAGCCACTGTTTTCAGGGAGACAGATTTTCCTCCTGCATTCGGACCTGAAATCACTAATATCCGCTCATTTCCCTCCAATCTGATATCAAGCGGTATGATTTTTTTCTGTTGGCTTTTTAATGCCAACTCCAAAAGGGGATGTCTAGCTTTTGACCAGATCAAAACCCTTTGCTTTTCTAAAAGTGGTTTATGACTTTCTGTTTTCTGGGCAAACTTTGCTTTGGCTCTGATGAAATCCATTAAACCGAGGAAGTTTGTTGCTTTTTTTAGACCTGGAATAAAGGGTCTGATTCGATCAGTTAGTTCGGTCAAAATCCGAATAATTTCCCTTCTCTCCATGTACTCAAGGTCCCGGATCTCGTTGTTGATGTCCAGTGCTTCCTCAGGCTCCATGAAAACGGTCTGTCCGGTGGACGATTCGTCATGGATAAAGCCTCTAATTTTCCGTTTGTTTTCGGCTGCAATTGGAATAACCATTCTGCCTGACCGGATCGTGATTCCGATATCATCTACTGTAAAACCCTTAGCCCGAACTTCCTTGAAAATCCGATCCATTACCTTTCTAAGGCGGGATTCTTCATAGATTATTTGGGACCTGATCAGTTGGAGTTCTTTGCTTGCATTACTCCTGATTTGACCTTTTTCATCGATAATCTTCTCTATTTCCTTGAGAAGATTCATGTCCAAATCGATCACCAAGCCTAAAAGTTGGGATAAGCTTGGGTAGAAATCCCCATGTTTGCCAAAGAAGTTCAAACATCCTTTGACAGTTTGGAGGGAAAGTTTTAGCTCATGAAATTCCTCTTCATCTAAAAATGTCCCCTCAAGTTTTGCTTTCTCAAGAAATGGACTGATATCTGATATGCTAGAACTTGGAAAGCTCTCTCCTGATTCGAGAATTTTCTTGAATTCATCTGTTTGATCCAATAATTTCTGGACTAAAGAAAAGTCAGATGAAAAGGATATTTTTTCAACATAATCCCTGCCCAAAGAGGAGTTGCACTCTTCCTTGATTAGGTTTTTGATTTTCTGAAAGTTAATTTTTTGTTCGAGATTGGAAGGGTAGAGCATTAGAATTCTTCTTGGCTATCCGGTTTGGATTCTTTGACGACCAATGAGTCGATCACTTGTGTGTAGAGTTCATCCATTTTTTGTGGATACTGCAAATAGTAGCGCATGCTTTCGGTAAAAACAGAATCTGTGACTCCATGTTTTAGAAAAATCTCTTTTTCTAGCAGGGTGTACAATACTTGGGAAGAATCGTATGAAATCGGCAGTGCACTGGCTATCCCTTCTTGGAGATGGATATCGACCAATACCTCTACCATTTTATTTTCTGGTAAAATATGTTTTGGTTTTTCTTCGGATTCGCAAGCAAACAGAATCGCTAAAAGGAATAGTCCCAGTCGGATTACTTTCATCATTCAAAATTAATTTTTTTTAACTGAATAAACCCATACCCTTCCTGTAAGGTAAATTTTATTATTGCCTAGGGTCATTTATCTTAGGCGGTCAAAGCAAGTCTTATGAATCAGCAGCTCTTTAGCAAGCTTCGAAAATATGAAATTATGATCCGAAAGGTGGCCAATAACCACCTGCAAGGGGATTATCAGTCACTTTTCAAGGGGGCTGGGCTGGAATTTGATGACCTGCGTCCCTATCAATACGGAGATGACGTAAGAACGATCGAGTGGAAAGTTTCTGCCAAAGGCCACGGAACCTTTGTAAAGACGTTCAGAGAGGACAAAGATCAGTCTGTTTATTTCCTTTTGGATATTTCCGGCAGTCAGGATATAGGAAGTGAGGGCTCCAAGAAAATAGATCAAGGGAAAATCATAGCTGGTGTCCTTACTTTGGCTGCATTATTTGAAGGTAGTCAGGTGGGATTGATCAGTTATTCGGATCAAAAAGAAAAGGTGATTCCACCGGGAAAAGGAAGTAAGCAAGGAGTAAAGGTGATCAGAGGGATTTTTGACCACGAAAATCAATCTCTCAAAACTGACCTTGACGGGATGTTTACCTATTCCTTGAATTTGATCAAAAAGCGTAGTGTCATTATTGTGATTTCGGATTTTATTGACGATGGCTATCAAAGGTCATTTAGGGCGATGGCCGAAAGGCATGATTTGGTTGCAATTCAACTCACCGACCCAAGGGAATCAGCACTTCCGGCTTTAGGTATTATTCCTGTGTTTGATAAAGAAAAAGGCAGAACCACCTGGGTGAATACCGCCTTTGGTGGGTTTAGCAAAAAAATATCCGAGACATTTACGACCGAAAGAGAATCACTGAAAGAGCTTTGTAAGAAAAATCAGATTAATTACCTCGCTATCGACACCACTGAAGACATTGTCTTACCTCTAATGGAGCTTTTCAAGTACCGAAATAAATCTATGAAACGTGGCTAAAAAGTTGTTATTCATAGTATTAGTTTTTCTTCCAAACTTCATTTTCGCGCAAGGGGTCAATGTTGAGGGGTATTTTATGGCTGATTCTGCCAAACTGGGTGAGCGAATAGGTTATGTGCTCAAGGCGACCTATCCACGTGACAAGCAATTGATCTTTCCGGACTCCACTTACAATTACGAACCATTTGTCTTGCTCGAGAAAAAGACCTATGTCAGTAGTACTATCGATTCGGTTACGACGGATAGTACAGTTTATTTTGTCTCCAATTTTGCGCTTGATTCTACGGTATATTTGACCTTGCCGGTCTTTGAATTGAGCAGGTATGATAGTGTGACTCACTACCCCCTGGAGGCTGCCCTTGCAGTCAATTGGCAACTGGATTCCATTCCTGAGCAGTTAGCTTTCCAGGAAAACAATGTTTACCAGCCAATTCCCAAGAACTGGAATTGGATATTAATTGGTCTGATTCTCGTTTTGCTTTTAATCGCTCTTGTGGGTGGTTATCTTCTTTTTGGGAAAAGAATCAAGAAATATCTCACTGAAAGAAATGAAAAAAGAAGGTGGAAAATATTCGAAAAGCGTTGGCATTCAGCAGTTGAAACGCTCATAAATGATCAAACTATTGATGCAGCAGATGAACTTTTGGGCCTTTGGAAAGGATACATGGAAACGATCACCAAGCTGCCTGTGAGAGAGTGGACTTCCAGTGAGGTCGGTGAAAAGCTGGCCGATATCCGGATTTTCAGTTCACTCCGAAGCATAGAAATGATCATCTATGCAGGAACTAAGTCTGAAGTCAAGGAATCTTCAGATTACTTATTGACTAAAGCCAAAGAAAACTATCAAGAAAAACTAAAGAATATCAAGCATGATCGAGCAGTTGTCTGATTTTTTTAGCTTCTCTTGGTTTTTACCGGAAACATTCCAGAGCTACGAATGGGAAAAACCTTTTTTACTCAATTTGATTTGGGTAATTCTGGTCTTGATGCTTTTGCGAAAGGCAGTCAAGTTTCTGAAAAATCCGGTATTAGAATTATCTCTTCCGAAAAGAGTCGCGAAGAATAATCCTTGGACCTATCTCAGGCTTGTGCCATCCCTATTTTTCTTTCTTAGCCTTGTCATGATCATTATTGCCTTGGCTCGGCCACAGCGCACCAATGAACGTGTCGAGCAATATACTGAAGGGATTGACATCATGTTGGTCATGGATATCTCGGAGTCGATGGATTTGCAGGATTTTACCCCGAATCGACTGGAGTCCGCCAAAGGGACTGCTTCCGACTTCATCAATGGTCGGATGGGTGATCGAATAGGGATTGTGGTTTTTGCGGGAGAGGCTTTTTCCTTAGCTCCATTGACCAATGATTACAAGTTACTCGACGAACTTATTTCTGAAATTGCTTTTGACTTGATGGAAGCTAAAGGAACGGCTATCGGTTCAGCCATTGCTGCCGGGACCAACCGACTCAAAGATGCGGAATCAGCCTCGAAAGTAATGATTTTACTGAGCGATGGAGAAAGCAATGCAGGAAACGTGGACCCGCTGTTTGCGGCAGAATTGGCTTCTGCCACGGGAATCAAAATTTACACAATTGCAGTGGGTAAAGATGGAATGGTACCTTATGGAACGGATTTTTTTGGGCGTCCTCAGATGGTAGAAAGCTACTTGGATGAGACTACACTCAGAGAGATCGCGCAGTTAACCAAAGGAGAGTTCTTCAGAGCCTCGGATGGTACCGCACTTCAGCAGATTTTTGATCGAATCGATCAGCTCGAGAAAAGTGAGATCATGGAAAACCGGTATCGGGAAACGACCGACTATTATCGGGCCTACCTTTTTTGGGCGATTCTTTTCTTCCTGGTTTGGCTCCTTCTGAAGAGTAGTTTCTTGAATAATTTCCTATTGGATTAAGGTCTCAAAAGTCTTTTGCTTCCAATTCTGTAGTCTTGGATTCATGATCGCAAACCACAGCGGTGGAAAAAATGCCACGATAATCATGGCTGAATAGCCCGCAGGCAATTGGGGGCTTTCATCATAGTGATTTAGCACTTGATAGGGTTTGTGTGCAAATGCATGATGATCAGAGTGTCGCTGTAGCTGAAATAGGAGGAAGTTACTCACACGATGACTGGCATTCCAGGAATGCAATGGAGTCACTCGTTCATATAGCCCATTTGAAAGTTGCTTGCGCTCCATCCCATAATGCTCCAAATAATTCACTGCCTCTAAAAGGCTAAAGGCTAAGAAGCTTTGGGTGAAAAAGAAAAGCGGCACCTCCCAGACCCATCGATCTAGTGCAATAGAAAACCCAATAAAGAATAGACTTACAAAAATTAAAGGGGCGAGTGTAAACTGAATCATTTCATTTTTAAGTGACCAAAAAGAAAGTGATTTTCTTTCCAGTCTGCTTTTTTCTAAAGCCCAGGCACTATGATAGCCATTCCAAACGGATCTCGCCCAAAAGGCATAGAAATTTTCTCCAAAACGACTCGTAGCCGGGTCTTCTGGGGTAGCTACTTTTACATGATGACCTCGATTATGTTCAATGATGAAATGCATATAACAAACCGTCATGAGAAGAATCTTAGCATAAAACTGGTCGGCTTTTTCTTTTTTATGACCAAGTTCATGAGCTACTGTAATGCCAATTCCACCCGTCACTAAGGCCATGCCTGTACATAGAGCAAGCCATTCAGTCAGAACCAGCGTCTCAGTCGCTACTACATAAAATCCCCATACTAGAACGGCCATCTGTACATAAACCCATGAAAAAGTAACTAATTTATAAAACCGCTGCTTCGCAATCTGTGAAATGGCTTCCTTGGGGACATTGCTTTGATCAGTGCTGATCGCATAGTCCATGAGTGGTACTGCAACGAACACAAAAAAATGAATCATCCAGATGCCTATTCCACCGATGTAATGACCTGCTACCAATAAAATAGGGAGGATTAGAGCACTTAGGAATCCTATACGTTTAATGGTTTTCATAAATGAGGGGACTAAGTTTTCCTAAATTAAATCCTTTGGTAAATAAAATCAAGGGCCCGGAATCATGTATGCGGCTCAATCCCTGATTTTTATCAGCTTTCGGACAAAAACTTATCAACTTTTCTCCAGATAGACTTTCTCAACTTTGGGGAAAATAGAATAGCATGCTCAGCCCTCAACTCATTCAAAAATATAATACGCCTGCACCTCGATACACTAGCTACCCGACGGTTCCACTTTGGGAAAATAATCTCAATGGTCAAGATTGGGAGGTATTGGTGAAAAGAGCTTTCGGTTTATTTGGTAGCAAAGAAGGAATCACGCTCTACATTCACTTACCTTTTTGCGAAAGTCTTTGTACCTACTGCGGTTGTAATAAGAGAATCACGAAAAACCATTCAGTAGAATCACCTTACATCGAGGCACTTTTCACCGAATGGAAAAAATATTTAAGTCTTTTCGAGGAAAAGCCAAAGCTTAACGGAATTCATCTGGGAGGTGGAACTCCGACTTTTTTTAGTCCAGATTCACTGAGGAAGTTGCTCCTGGAGATCACCCAATCCTGTGACATTGCCGAGGATCGGGAGTTTAGTTTTGAAGGACATCCCAACAATACCACGTTTGAGCATTTGGAGGCTTTGGCCGATTTGGGATTTGATCGGGTGAGCTATGGCATTCAGGATTTTGATGAGCAAGTTCAGCGATCTATTCACCGGATTCAGCCCTTTGAGGCAGTGGAAAAAGCTACTCAAAACGCTAGAAACCTAGGATATACTTCGATCAACTTTGATCTGATTTATGGGTTACCTCATCAGACCATAGCTACTCTGGAAAAGACTTTTGAGCGAGTAGCCGAATTGATGCCTGATCGGATTGCCTTTTACAGCTATGCCCATGTGCCGAGTTCATTTCCAGCTCAAAAGAGCTATGAGCAGTACCTCCCTAGTGAATTAGAGAAAAGAAACTTGTATGATCGGGGGAAGGAGATTCTTTTGGAACTTGGATACGTAGAGATCGGCATGGATCATTTTTCCCGACAAGATGATCCTTTGGCTAAAGCCAAGGATTTAGGAAAGCTTCACCGGAATTTTATGGGGTTCACCACCTCTCCATCCAAGATGTTGATCGGTCTCGGAGCCAGTAGTATCAGCGATATTCATTTAGCATTTATGCAAAATGAAAAGGGGATTTCTGCCTATCAGGAGGCGATGGAAAGTGAAAATTGGCCAATTGTCAGAAGTCATGCAATGAGTGATCAAGATCTGGTAATCAGAAATTTGATTTTGGATCTGATTTGTAAACATGAGGTGATAATCAGCGAAGAGCTTGATTTATTTTTGGGAAATAAACAATGGGAGCAACTCGCAGAGATGCAGGACGAAGGTTTAATCGAGATTTCGCCTAAAAAACTGAAGGTTACAGATGATGGGGTAGGAGTGATCCGTCAAATCTGCAAAGTATTTGACCTTAGGCTGCAATCCCAAAATAAAGAGTTGATTTTTAGTAAGGCTATTTAATGGCAAACGGTAATCTCCATTTTTTCCGTTCCATAGTCGAAGGTGACCATTTCTGGACTCAGGCCGGGAATCCCTAATCCTAGGCCTCTGAAAATAAAAATGATTCCCAAGATGACTCCCAAATAGGGGATCGCTTTTTGAAAATTCATCCGGGTTTTCACTGTGATTATCTGGCTTGAGAACATTAAAAACAGTAAGAGTGGGATCGTACCTATTCCAAAGAAAAACATGTAAACTGCTCCCAAATAGGGGCTTTGCATGCCAAGTGCTGCGATGAGTGCCATGTAGACCATACCACATGGGAGAAGCCCATTGGCTAAGCCTGTAGCAAAAAAGGCAGGTTTTCCTCCTCGCTTTAGGAAGTAGGATAGCTTTTGTCTGACCCATCTTACCAAACCTGAAAAAATGGATACTTGAAGCAGTTGCTCTGATTTTTTGTAATTGAGTGACAGTAAGACTAAAACTACCCCCATGGCAATAGAGAAACCTTGTTGGATTCCAGCCAAAGACATGGAAAAGCCAATAAATCCAATGAGAAGGCCTAAAAGGGCGTAGGTAAAACTTCTGCCAAGATTGTAGAGTATTTTATTCCAAATGAATCCGGAATTACTGGCATTTCCCACGGCGAGAGCAATAGGTCCACACATTCCTATGCAGTGGAATGAACCTAGAAAACCCAAAAGAAATGCTGTCCAAATCATCAGATTGTAATTTTCTTCTCTTGATAGAATTCTGTTCCGTTTTCGGTCCAAGTGAGTTGAACTCTCCAATATCCAGGTTTTAGGCTGGCGATGGATATTTGTTTTTTTCCTGACTCGATGATTTCTACCGGCAGGCTTTGGTCAAGGCTTACATCCGAAGGGCGGTAGAGATTTAGGTTCCCTTTTGCGCCGAGTGGTAGGTCTAGGATGACTGCTTTAGATTGGGAATCAAAAGCTAAAACTTCCCGATCAAGAAGGAGCGTGGAAGACTCCCTGTCGATCTGTTCTTGGTATTTGATCTCTGCTTCATAATAATTATCCCTTACCAGCTCAATCCCATCCATTCTTACAGAGATAATCACCATGGTCATGATGATCCCTATGAAAGCAATGATTGAAAGTAAAATTCCTTTTCCCCAGTCCATAGTATTATTCTTTTGATGTAGGAGCCATAAAGCTCGTTTCTATTTTATCAATTTCTTTATCCGCATGCACCAGGGAAAGTTGAATTTCTTGCTGTGGGCGGTTTACGCTCTTTTGATCAGTGACGATGAAAAACCGTCCTTCCACTTTGGATTGAGGCTCAAGCACCCAATTTTGTCCGCCGACGATTTCTACATCCATTCCTTCTACCAAGGAAGAAAGATCCACCGTTTGAGGTTCGAAGGTTTTATTGATGAGGGTGATTTGATAGAGATTTGAAACCGTACCATTATCCCGCATCTGATAGGTCATTCCAGGGAATCTTGTCACTGTAGCCTGAAGCTCATCACGAGTAGCAATCAATGATATAAATCCAGCCACCAAAATAACCAACACAACTGAATACGCTTTGACCCGGTTGGTGATTAGTTTCTGAAAGCCTTGTTGGATACTGTTTTCTGATGCATATCGAATAAGGCCTTTAGGACGGTCCACTTTGACCATTACTTCATCACAAGCATCAATGCAAGCCGTACAATTGACACACTCCATTTGTACTCCATTTCGTATATCAATGCCTGTCGGACATACCTGCACACAAAGATTACAGTCTACACAATCTCCAAGAGGAGTTTCTTCGACTTTATTTTTCCGAATCGGTCCTCTAGGCTCTCCCCGTACGTAATCATACATGACGTTGATAGAGTTATTATCCAAAAGCACTCCTTGTAGTCTACCATAGGGGCAGACCACTGTACATGCTTGCTCTCTAAACCAGGTGAAGACGAACATGAATATCCCTGAAAATGCAACCAAGCCAATAAAGCCGGCCAAGTTAGCCGTAGGTGGCTGGGTGACGATCTCTCTGACCTGATCGATTCCGATCAAATAAGCCATCACCAAATGTCCGATCAAAAGAGAGATTAAACCAAAAATTAGAAGCTTTGATCCTTTTTTGATAATCTTTTCACCATTCCAAGGCATGGCATCCAAAGCACGCTGTTGATTGGCATCTCCTTCGATCATGTATTCGATCTTGCGGAAAACCATTTCCATGAAAAGTGTCTGGGGACAAGCCCAACCACACCATATTCTCCCAAATATCACAGTAAACAAGATGATAAAGACAAAGAATATTAAGAGAAGGAATATCAATAAATGGGTGTCTTGTGGCCAGAAAACCGCTCCAAAAATGATGAATTTCCGCTCAAAAATATTGAAAAGAAGCCAAGGTCTGCCACCTACCTGAATGAATGGACCGGCAAATAAAATAGCTAATAGGATCCACGACAGATAGGTGCGGTATTTGTAAAAGAAACCCTTTACTTTTTTAGGGTAGACCCAGTTTCGTTTACCATCATCTTGGACAGTTGACAGGGAATCCCGGAAAGTATTCGGATCGAGATGTGGATTTTTCTTTGCCATAATGAGAGAATAGTTAAAGACTGTCAGAGAATCACTCTGACAGTCTAAATATATTAAAGTGCAGCAACCACGCTTGTGCTATCAGTCACCACTTCTTCTTGCGTAGGCGTATAAAGTTCCCCTTGTGGGTCTTTTGGACTAGCTGGAGTAGTACCGACTAGACTTAGGATGTAACTGGAGACTTGTTGCATTTCCTGTGGAGAAAGCTGATCCTCCCAAGGCACCATCCCTTTGCTGACTACGCCATATTTCACTACAGAGAAAACATCGTTGATAGATCCTCCATGGATCCAGTATTGATCTGTCAGGTTTGGACCTACGCCACCCCCGCCGTCTGCAGCATGACAAGCAGCACAGTTGGCTTCGAAGATTGACTTTCCTACAGCTAATCCAGATTCAGAATCATCAACAGTGACATTCGTCTCGTCTATGGATGCTGCAAGATTTGCCATTCTTGCTTCTGCAGCTATGGCCTCAATTCTAAGCTCTTCCTGATACTCTTCCACGCCTGTGAGTCCTAAGCCTAGGACAGAATAATAAGTGAAGTATCCTACGCCGTAGATAATTGTCAATATGAAAACCCACTGAAGCCAAGGCGGCATGAAGTTGTCTAGCTCTGTGATGCCGTCATAGGAGTGATCGGCCATCATTTTTGCTTTTTCTTCTTTGCCTCCTACAGTATCCATTTTACCAGTGACAAAGCGTTCTTTGAACTTCTCCCACCAGCTTGGTTCATTAGCCAATTCTGGATTTTCATTTCGGAATACAGCAACCATAAAGGTCATCAAATAGACCATCAGAACTAGTAAAAGAATAATTACCAGAAGGACTATACCGAGGATAATCAGTAAGGTCAATTGTCCAGGATCCATTGCTTGAATATCTGAGTACCAATTGGAGCTTTCTGTTTGTCCAAAAGCAAGCTGAGTGGGTAGCCACCCGATTGTGAATAGAAATATGAGAAACTTTTTCATGGCTGGGATGGGGTTATATCGTCGTCATTTTCCATTGGTAGAGATTTCAGGTGGTCCACTACGTCTTTTGGGATAGACTTTACCCAAAAGAAAACCCCCAAGAAAAACGTAACAAAGATGAGCAATGAAATCACTGGATAGATTTCAATATTTTCGATTGATCTTAAAACTTCTTTATGCATGATTTCTTCGGTTTAATTGGATGCGGTAGCATTGATATCTGTCCCAAGTCGCTGTAGGTAAGCGATCAGTGCTACGATTTCTGTGTTTGGAAGTACTTCCACGCCGGCATCTTTCAGATTGGTCACAATCTGATCAGCTTGGCTTTCCAAATCTGCCATGGCTTGCTGGTCATACCCTTCAGGGTACGGTACGCCAAGTTTTTGAAGCGTTCTGATTTTGGCTGGTAGATGTGAGTAGTCCATGATATTCTCTTTCATCCAAGGATAAGGGGGCATCAATGATCCCGGTGACATCGTTCTTGGATCCTCCATATGGAAGTAGTGCCAAGAATCAGGGTATTTGCCACCTACCCGATGCAAGTCTGGACCAGTTCGCTTAGAGCCCCACAAGAAAGGTCTGTCATAGACGAATTCTCCCGCCTTTGAATATTCACCATATCGCTCTGTCTCGAATCGGAACGGTCGGATCATTTGTGAGTGACAGCCTACACAACCATTGGCGATGTATAGATCTCTACCTTCCAACTCTAGTGGAGTATAAGGTTTCACTGAAGCGATGGTTGGTACATTTGACTTAACGAGAATCGTAGGGATGATTTCGATTGCTCCACCAATTGCGATGGCGATGGTAGCCAAAACAGTAAAGAATACTGGCTTGCGCTCCCATGCTCTGTGCCAAAATTCTCCCGCAGGATTGTAGTTTTTAGCCAAAGCTGGTGCCTGATCTTCTTCATAAGCTTGGAAGCTTCCTTTCTTAGCTGTCATGAACATATTGTATACCATGATGATGGCTCCAGTCAAGTAAAGAAGTCCACCAAATGCTCTTAGCATATACATGGGTACAAGCTCTACAACAGTCTGTAGGAAATTGCCATAAGCCAATCGACCCATTTCATTAAACTCACGAAGCATCAAGAACTGGGTAAGAGCCGCTACATACATCGGAAGTGCATAGAAGATGATTCCGAGTGTGCCAATCCAGAAGTGAGTATTGGCAAGTTTTTGTGAGTAAATGGTGGTTTTGAATAGTCTTGGCCACATCCAATACAGCATTCCGAAGGTTAAGAATCCATTCCACCCCAATCCGCCAATGTGTACGTGTGCTACGATCCAGTCAGTGTAGTGGGCGATAGCGTTGACATTTTTCAATGATAGCATCGGACCCTCAAAGGTGGACATACCATAGGCTGTCACTGCCACGACCATAAACTTCAATACTGGTTCATTCCGCACTTTATCCCAAGCACCTCTAAGTGTCAGGAGACCATTCACCATACCACCCCAAGAAGGAGCAATTAGCATCACAGAGAAGACTGTACCTAATACCTGAGCCCACTCAGGAAGAGCAGTGTAGAGCAAGTGGTGAGGTCCTGCCCACATGTAGATAAAGATCAAAGACCAAAAGTGGATAATGGAAAGCTTGTAGGAATAAACTGGTCTATTCGCAGCTTTAGGAAGAAAGTAATACATCAAGCCAAGGAATGGGGTAGTCAAGAAGAATGCTACTGCATTGTGTCCATACCACCACTGAACCAAGGCATCCTGAACACCTGCATAAGCAGAGTAACTCTTCAGGAAGTTGACTGGAAGTGCAAGAGAGTTGAAGATGTGAAGTACTGCTACCGTCACAAAGGAGGCTAGGTAAAACCAAATGGCCACATACATGTGACGCTCACGACGCTTGATCAGCGTACCGATCATGTTGGCACCAAAGGCTACCCAAACTAATGCAATGGCAATATCGATTGGCCATTCTAGTTCGGCATACTCCTTAGAGGTGGTCAATCCTAATGGAAGCGTAATGGCTGCTGCCAAAATGATTAATTGCCAGCCCCAAAAGTGAAACCAGCTGAGGCCCTTGTTCCACATAGGGGTCTTCAAGAGTCTTGGCATGGAGTAATAAACCCCTGCAAAGATTGCATTACCTACAAAGGCAAAGATCACCGCATTGGTGTGCAGTGGTCGAATCCTTCCAAAGGTCGTGTAAGGGTTGCCTAAGTTTGCTTCAGGCCAGAAAAGCTGCGTGGCTGCTATGACCCCCACGAGCATCCCCACTATACCCCAGATAATCGTCGCGGCTCCAAAGTACTTGACAATTTTATTGTCGTAATGGAACCTTTCCAGTGTAGCGTCATTCATTGGACTTTTGTTTTAAAGGTTGATTTTTCGTTGTTTTTTTATGATTGTCAAAGAGAATCCTCACCGATGGAGTGTAGTCATCATCAAACTGTCCACCTTTCATTGCTTTGAAGAAAAGAAATAGAAAGGTCACCGCCAGAATCAAACTCAACCCGATTAGAATAAATATTACTTCCATGCTTTAGGGCTTTGATTGCGTTAAGAGTCCTTTGCGCCATGCTAAGAAATTGGTAGAAAGCGTGGTGAAAAGAACTACTGAAATACTTGATAGAGGCATCAAAACAGCACAGATCACAGGGCTCAAAATACCTTGTACTGCCAGGCTGATACCGACAATATTGTATAGGAAACTCAGGGCGAAACTTGCCTTGATGACATTCCTGCTTTGCTTGGCAAAAGCCAAAAACTCCGGGATTTTTTCGAAAGAATCAGCGTCTAAAATGGCATCACTTGCTGGGGAAAAATGGCTGACCCGGTCTGATATCGCTATTCCAACTTCACTTTCCTGCAAGGCTCCGGCATCATTCAATCCATCACCGACCATCAGCGTTTGGCGGCTATCCTGATTCAACTTTTTGATGTATTGTAGTTTGTCATTTGGTCCCTGCTGGAAATTATAATGGATGTCACTCCCCAGAAGGTTTTGGAGCGATTTCATTTCATGACTGTGATCGCCGGAAAGCAGGTGAAGCTCATACTCGTTTTCTAAATGGGATACAACTTCCTTAGCTTTAGCTCGTAAGCCGGATTGGATATGGAAATATCCAAGGATTACTTCCGAGACACTGAAGTAAACCAGATTGCCTGATTCTACCGAAAGCCCGTTTTTGACACCGCAAAATGTCTCGGACCCCACTTTGACTGGCTGTCCCAGATACTCTCCCTGAATACCCTGTCCTTTGATTTCGGATACATGCTCTAAAGTCGCCGAGGCTACATCGCCAAGCCAAACATTGATTCGATTGCTCAGTGGATGAGTAGATCGTGCCACCAGAGATTTTAGAATAGACTTTGATTCTTCAGAGAGTTTTTCTCCCTGATAAGAAACACTAGCCTTTGCCGGGTCTGTCAAGGTGCCAGTTTTATCAAAAATAAGCGTGTCCACCAAGGCTAAGCGCTCTACCACACTGGCGTTTTTGAGGTAGAATTTTCCCCTGCCGAAAATCCTAAGGGTATTTCCTAAAGTGAAAGGAGTGGACATGGCAAGTGCGCAGGGGCAAGCAACTATCAGTACCGAAACAAAGGCTTTTACACCCATGGAAACATCCATAGGAATCCACGCCAACAAGGCAATCAAGGCGATGCTAATGACGGTCCAGGTGAAAACTCCAGAAACCTGATTGGAAAGCGGTTCCAGTAGTTTGTCTTTCGATTTTTCGAAGCTTTCATTGTTCCATAGATCGGTGAGATAGCCCTGAGAAGGTGACTTTTGAACTGTCAATAGAACTGGTTCGCCTTTTTGCCGACCTCCTGCATAGATCAATTCTCCCTTACGCTTTGGAACTGGCACTTCTTCACCGGTGACAAAGCTGTAATCGACTTGAGCGCTTTCACTCAATAGAAGAGAATCTGCTGGAATTAACTCTTCATCGCGGACCAAGATTACATCACCAACCTCCAGCCTCGTCAGTGGGATGACTTCTTCTCGATTCTGGACTAATTTGGTGACAGCAATGGGGAAATAAGACTTGTAATCTCGATCAAACTCAAGTGCAGAGAAGGTTTTTTGCTGGTAGATTTTTCCAAGAAGCAAAAAGAATAAAAGCCCTCCTAGGCTATCCATGTACCCTGCATTGCCGAAGGCGAAAATTTCCCATAGGCTATATAAAAACAAGGATGCAATGCCCAAAACAATGGGGATATCCATATTGATCCGTCGCTGCTTGATGGAGTTCCAGGCGGAGAGGTAATAATCACTTGCAGAATAAGTGACTACGGGAATAGCCAAAAGCACATTAAGATAATTGAAAAGGCTTCGGAAGTTTTCTGCTATCAGCTCTACTTCTGAGAAGTACTCAGGAATACTAAACAGCATCATATTTCCAAAGCAAAAACCTGCTACAGCGAGTCTTTTTACAGTGCGTCTATCTGCTTTGCCGGTTTTTTCTTTCTTGTCAAGGTGAGATAGGGCTATTTTGGGTTCGTAGCCAATGGTAGAGAGTAGGCTCACCACTTCTTGAAGATTGATCTTTTCCTTCAAAAACTTGATCTGTACCTTTTTCTTGATGAAATCCACTCGGCTACTGATGATTCCGGGATGGATTTGGTATAGATTTTCGAGTAGCCAAATGCAAGAAGCACAATGGATCAAAGGGATATGGAATGTCACGTGACATTCACTTTCGTTTTGGAAGTCTAGAAGTTTTTGGGCTGTTTCTTCGTCGTTTAGATAGTCAAACCGATTGGCTTTACCTTTCTTTTCCTTCTGACTTTCTCCCGGGAAAGATTCTAAATCATAGTAGGTACAAAGGTCATTCTCTGACAAAACCTCATACACAAGCTTACAACCTTGGCAACAAAATACCTTTTCGTCGATCTTCAACGAATCATTTTCACATAACTCACCACAGTGGTAGCAATGTGTTTTTTCGGTAGTTGCTGGGTTAAGCATGATTTTATTTTTCACAAAAATTTAATAATTAATAGCTGGATTTCATGACGTTTGTCATAATTTTTATTGATTTAGAGCGATAAATAAAAAGAAAGTTTGTCGCTCCACATTTTGCCTTTATAAAAGTGAAAAAGCACCTTGGCAAGATCCGCTTGGTAGTTTTTGGTAGTGACTAGGAGTGTGCAGTCATGCTTAACGGCATATGACCAAAAGTCCCCAATTCGTAAAAAATTGAACTTGATGAAACTTGTTTCCCGGGTAGATTTTGATACCATTTGAATTAGTTCTTGTTCCTCTTTTATTTTCGATTTGGGGATAAATGAAGGAGAGATGATCGTCGCTTTGCTATTCCGTATTTTGTTCTGAAATAGTTTGATGTAATTTTTGATAAGGCGAAAAGAGTGTGGGGTGCCATCGTAATGGAAGAGTAAGTGCTGGGTAGAAAAATCAGGTACAAATAGCAAAACGGGAATTTCGCAGACCTCTTTTTCCAGTGGGACAGGTAATTCTTCCTGATGTAGCCAGTCCAACACCCGGTTGAGATTGACTGTAATTAAGGAAGGTTCCCCATCTTTTGGATCGCAGAGTATTTCTTCCTGATTGCCCGGCCAAAAGTCTGTTGTCAGAACAGGGCAATTGTATTCGTGGAGGATTTCTTCAGGAATATGAAATTTGGTGGCGTAGGATTCTTTGAGCTCCATAGTTTCTTGAGATTATTCAAAACTACTGCGCCCTTCCCAGTCACGGTCTGACTAAACCCATGAGCAAACCTGATAAAAATCAGTTTATTTGAGTTTTATCAGATTTTGACCAAAAAAAAGAGGGTCAAGGCCCTCTAAATGATTGATTTATTGATGATTTTAATCTTTTACGAGATTGAAAACATAGCTCCCCGCCACTGCCTGAACACCAAAAACTCTAGCGCCTGGGGCGGGAATGTTAAACTCTAGTCGAAGGTTATTGCCTGTCTGAGTAAAGGAGATTTCCCGTCCTGAAGCGGGCTTGCTTCCTGTCAAAGTGAATTTGTCAAAATTGGTACCGGCAAAGCTCCAATTCCCAGAATTGTCAAAAAGATCATTATTGTTTCGAGAAGTGTAGGTCCTCGAAGAGCCTGAATTGAGAATTAGTTCAAAATCCTGATAGAGATCCGTAACATTATTTCCACTTCGAGTCACGGAGCCTCCTCCTGCTATACTCCAAGATTGAGTACCAGTACCCGTAAGGGCTTCGATTGCCAATTCTTCAGGGGTTTTCTGAGGCGGTTGCGGTGTAGGATCATCACCACCACAAGCTGATGAAAAAATCACCAGAAGCATCAAAGCGAAAAGAGAGGAAAGATTTCTGTTCATACTGATTTTAAATTAGAACTTTAAAATTAGCCATATCTGTCTAAGTTCAAAGCTAGGTCTCATTTATAATTCTCTAAGACTAGTTTTTGTTCGCAAAAATCAAATTCGCGAGGCTCGTTTGAGCAGATTACAAGGATTTTATCACCCTGAAATTTTTTAATCATTTCCCGATACCAGTCGATTCCTCTGATATCTAAATTGGAGGTTGGTTCGTCTAAAAAGACTATACCTACATCCGATATCATAGCCAAGATCAACTTCAGGCGTTGTTTCATCCCAGAGCTGAATTGAGAAACCATTTTTTGGCTATGCTCTTCCAAATAAGCAAGCCTGATGATTTCCTCAGGCATCATGCCATCGATAGGCTGTTTGAAGCGGAAGTGAAATTGAATTAGCTCTTCAAGGGTGAACTCCTCTGGTAGCTCCAAATAGGGGGCTGCTATACTAAGGTATCGAAACCAATCCCCTTCATCTACATTTTTGCCTGCAAAATTGAAGTTGATTTTACCTGAAGTTAGCGGGATAGATCCAGTAAGGCATTTGAGAAGGGTAGACTTTCCAGAACCGTTACTTCCGGTAATAGCCAACTGATCCTTTGGCTTCAGAAGTAGGGATAATTCTTTGAATATCCATTCGTATTGGAAGCGCTTTGATGCTTTCTCTACACCTATTTCAAGCATGCTTAATGGATGTAACCCTTCATGACTCCTCGCTCGGAGGACCTGATGAAATTCAGAATTTCATCCCGTTCTTTGGTTGCAGGTAGGTTAATTTCAATTTCCTCCAGAGCTCTTGAATTATTCATGCTATTAAGGAAAAGGAACCGATAAACCTCCTGAATATGAGCAATTGACTCAGATGAAAAGCCTCTTCTTCTCAATCCTAAAGAATTGACGCCGGCATAGGAGAGAGGTTCTCTCGCTGCTTTGGTAAAAGGGGGTACATCTTTTCGTACCAAAGATCCGCCAGAGATCATTGAATGCATGCCGATTTTGACAAATTGGTGGATAGCGCTAGAACCACCCACAATAGCCCAGTCGTCGATAGACACATGACCAGCAATTTGCACAGAGTTGGCGATGATTACGTGACTTCCAATCACACAGTCATGAGCCACATGGACGTAAGCCATTAGTAGACAATTGCTTCCAATGACTGTGGTTTGCTTGTCTACAGTCCCTCTGCTTATAGTGACACATTCTCGGATGGTCGTATTATCTCCAATGACAACCGTAGACTCTTCACCTTGAAACTTGAGATCTTGAGGAATGCCCGCGATAACAGCTCCAGGAAAAATTTTACAGTTTTTGCCGATTCTTGCTCCAGGAAAAATAGTGACGTTTGGACCAATCCAAGTACCTTCACCTATCTCGACATTCTCATGAATCATCGTGAAAGGGTCGATTTGTACATTCTTCCCAATAGTTGACTTGGGATCTATGTGGGCCATTGGACTGATCATGATTCTTTACGAGTTATACTTGCTGTCATTACTGCCTCGCAGACGAGTGTGTTTCCGACGTAGGCTTCTCCTCTCATTTTAGCGATTCCTCTTCGAATAGGTGCAAGCAATTCACATTTGAATATAAGTGTATCTCCCGGAAGAACCATCTTTCGGAATTTGCAACTTTCTATTCCCAAGAAATAAGTCCAGTAATTTTCTGGATCGTCTACGGTGCTTAGAACCAGAATCCCGCCAGTCTGAGCCATGGCTTCTACCTGCAATACTCCCGGCATCACGGGGTTTCCTGGAAAATGGCCTAGAAAGAATGGCTCATTCATAGTCACATTCTTTACACCGGCTACCACTGTGTCATCCAGATAGATTACTTTATCTAGTAGCTGAAATGGATATCTGTGCGGAAGGATATTGCTGATTTGATTGATATCCATCACCGGCGGAAGCTTGGGGTCATAGTAAGGGATATGGGAAGAGGATGCCTTTTCCATGGCCCTTTTGATTTTTTTTGCAAAAGCCACATTGGCAGCATGCCCAGGTCTGGCAGCTAAAATTTGGGCTTTCAGTGGTCTTCCTACCAAGGCAAGGTCACCAACTACATCCAGAAGCTTGTGTCTGGCAGGTTCATTTTTATAACGAAGGTCCACATTGTTTAGAATCCCCTCTTTTTTGACTTCCACATGTTGCTTGTTAAACATCTTCGCCAGATGCTGCAACTCATCTTTCTCTACGACTCGATCTACCACTACGATGGCGTTATTCAAATCTCCACCTTTAATTAGGTTAGAGTTGTAGAGCATTTCCAGCTCATGCAAAAAACAAAAAGTCCTGCAGGAAGCAATTTCAGATTTGAATTGACTGATATCCGTGATGGAGGCATGTTGGCTTCCTAAAACAGGTGAATTGTAGTCCACCATGACAGTTACTCGGTAATTATCTGTCGGTAAGGCTACCATTTCCACCTCGCGGGAGGCGTCTTTATACTGAATGCTTTCTTGTACCTCGAAGAATCTTCTCAACGCATTTTGCTCCTCAAATCCTGCATCTTCCAGGACTTCGATGAATTGGATGGAAGAGCCATCCATAATTGGAGGTTCGGGACCGTCCAATTGGATCAATACATTGTCAACTTCCAATCCTACAAGAGCTGCCAGCACGTGCTCTACCGTGTAAACCCTAGCTCCGTTTTGCTCCAAAGTGGTGCCTCGGGAAACATCCACCACCAGGTCACAGTCAGCATCCACTGTAGGTCGACCTTCCAGATCTATTCTTTGAAACTTGATTCCGTGATTGGGAGGAGCAGGTAAAAAGGTCATGTTGGAGATGACCCCTGTGTGAAGTCCCACTCCTGACAGTTCTACTTGCTTCTTTATGGTATGTTGTTTTACTTTCATCGTGTTGGTTAAGCAGTTAGATAGCTTCGGGGCGCAAAATTAAGCCTTTTTTTCGAGTTCTTTGATTCTCTTCTCCAGCTCTTCAAGATTTTTGAAGAGAGAATAGGACTTAAGAAACTGCTTCATGTCCATTCCCATGTACCCAAAGACTGTCTGTCCAGGCTTTTTGATTGACTTACTTACGCCTGTATTGGCGCCGATGGTGGTCTTTTCGGCAATCTTTATGTGCCCCACAATACCTGCCTTGCCTGCGAGGACTGAGTTTTTTCCAATTTCTGTAGAGCCGGAAATACCAGCCTGTGCGGCGACGACCGTATTTTCGCCAATGATTACATTATGAGCAATTTGGACTAAGTTGTCGATTTTAGCTCCTTTTTGGATCATGGTAGAGCCCATTGTGGCGCAGTCTACGGTCGTATTGGCTCCTATGCTTACATGATCTTCTAAAATTACGTTGCCGATTTGAGGGATGGCTTTGTAGCTTCCATCTTCTTGAGGAGCAAAACCAAAACCTTCCGAACCAACTACAGCACCCGGATGAATCTCGCAATGATTGCCTAATACCGAACCATCGCAAATTTTGGCACCAGGATGTATGATGCAATTATCTCCAATTGTGACTTGGTTGCCAATATATGCGTGAGGATGAATTTTTACCCCATTTCCGATTTGACACTTTTTACCGATGTAGGAAAAAGCCCCTCTGTAGTGACCGTCCCCGATTTGACTGCTTGGATCCATATAGCTCGGCTCTTCCACACCCGACTGGGAGTTTTTGGTAAACTGAGCGTAGGTTTCGAGGATTTGGGTAAAACTTGAGTAAGCGTCTTTTACTCGGATGAGATTCGTTTTATAGGGTTTTTTGGGAGTGAAATTTTGAGAGACAATTACAGCAGTAGCCTCAGTTTCGTATAAAAAAGCCTCATATTTTTCATTGGCTAAAAAGCTTACCCCTCCTGCCTTACCTTCCTGAATTTTATCCAGTCTATTGACTTTTATTTGAGGGTCTCCCTCGACGGTGCCTTGGAGAAGTTCGGCTAGCTGCCCAAGCGTAAATTCCATAAAGCGTGGTTGTTTTAGGGTTTTAAAATTAGGGTTTTAGCCTTACAAACGTAATGCTTCTCAACTATTTTGCTCATGATTTGAATATTTGGCAAGTCAGCAGCATCGGCTACATCAACCACTTTTCCTTTTTTCGTCAGGATCGAAATCCTATCCTTGGCTAGATATCCATAATTACTCAAAGTACCAGCCGAGAAAAAATATGATAGATGTTCTTTGGGTATTTTAAGTTTTTTTAAGGTCTTTTCTTCAAGGGCTCCGATCTCTTCTTTTTTGAAGGGGGTATTGGAAAGCTGGATCTTGAAAAGATTTCTGGTCAAAAACATCCTGGAAATATTCGCCAAAACATAGTCAGGGGAGTTTTTCCATAGTTTGATTGCTCCCCAAATATCCAAATCATCAAGCTCTAGAAAGATCCGTAGCAATTCCGGATTAGTCTGGAAGTCTGATTCAGTGATTTTGTGACCAAGCAAAAAGTCAAATTCATCTGTGATCCCAAAGATTTTGTCCTCTGCCTTTAAGTCCTTTGCTCGCTGAATCAGGTTGATAAGCATTTTTTCAGCGCAGACTGTCGTCTTGTGCAGATAGACCTGCCAGTACATCAGTCGACGGGCACTCAGAAAGTTTTCGATGGAATAAATCCCTTTTTCTTCGATGACTATCTTGTCATTTTTGACATCCATCATTTTGATGATCCGATCAGCGCCGATAGTCCCTTCGGATACGCCAGTAAAAAAACAATCCCGCTGCAAATAGTCTAATCGATCAATGTCCAACTGGCTGGAAACCAGCTGATGGAAGAACTTTCGCTCATATTGATTTTTGAAAATTTTCAAAGTGAGATCAAGTCTTCCTCCTAATTCTCGATTGAGCATTTCGATTATCAAAATCGAAAGCTTTTCGTGGGGAATAGATCGGAGAAGGCTGTATTCCAAAGCATGCGAAAACGGTCCATGACCGATATCATGCAGCAAAATCGCAATCAAAGTGGCTTCAAATTCCTCGTCGGATATTTCAATACCTTTGGTTCGGAGATGGTCTAGCGTCACATGCATGAGATGCATGGCACCCAATGCATGGTGGAATCGCGTATGTAAAGCACCGGGATAGACAAAATCAGTCAAACCCAATTGCTTGATCCGGCGTAATCTCTGAAAGTATGGGTGGTCAATGATCTCAAAAATCAATTCACTTGGAATTGTAATAAAACCATAAACGGGATCATTGAGTATTTTCTGGCTTTTCAAGGAGGCCTGTTTTGTTTACCCAAAAGTAATTATAATTTTAAAAGAATCGGACAACACTATGAACCAAAATGCCTCCATCCTCTGGGCAGATGATGAAATCGACCTGCTCAAACCCCATATTCTTTTTCTAGAACAGAAAGGTTATCAGATCACCACGGTCAATTCGGGTGTAGATGCTATTGAAGAAATCGAAAAAGGGATGTTTGATGTAGTTTTTTTAGATGAGATGATGCCAGGAATGACCGGATTGGAGACACTGCAGCAGATCAAGCAGATCAAGCCCCAGATTCCGGTGGTGATGATCACCAAGAGCGAAGAAGAGCATATTATGAATGATGCGATAGGAGGGAAGATCGCTGACTACCTGATCAAGCCCCTTAATCCAAGTCAAATTTGGCTTTCAGTAAAGAAAATCCTTCAAAATCGTCAGCTGATCGATCAGAAGACTACGATGAATTATCAGCAGGATTTTATGAATATTTCCATGGCAGTTGGAGATGCAGTTGATCATGAAGACTGGGCTAATATTTATACCAAGTTGACCTATTGGGAGCTCCAAATCGACGAGACTGAGAATAAAAGCATGAAAGAAGTCCTAGAGACTCAAAAGTCAGAAGCAGATGCCAATTTTGCCCGCTTTATCAAAGAGTCCTACCTGTCATGGATGGAAGAAAAAAATCAGGAAAAGCCCTTGATTTCTCCGAATGTGATGAGAAAAAAGGTTTTCCCAAGAATTCAAGGTGGCAAACCGCTATTTTTCATAGTCATTGACAATCTCAGACTGGATCAGTGGGAAGATATGGAATCCCTACTTACTCCTTATTTTTCCATTGCTGAGAAGGAAACCTATTACAGTATCCTACCAACGACCACTGCTTTTGCCAGAAATGCTCTATTCAGTGGGATGATGCCTTTGGATATGGCTAGATTTTACCCTCAATATTGGGAAAATGAAGATACAGATGAAGGCAAAAATAACTTTGAAGAAGAGTGGATTAGGATCAATCTGGAAAAAAATCGGCAAAAAATAAGATTTTCCTACACCAAAATTCTGCAGGCTGCTCATGGTAGAAGTGCCGTCGATCAGTTTCATACCATGTTGCAAAATGAGCTAAATGTCCTGGTATATAATTTTGTTGATATGGTCTCTCATGCGCGGACGGATATGAAGATGATTCGTGAACTTGCTCCTGATGAATCCGCCTATCGATCACTTACCAAAAGCTGGTTTGAGCACTCGACACTTTTTGAGATGCTAAAAAAAATTCAGCAAGCGGGAGCTGATGTAATTATCACCACTGATCACGGGACCAAGCGGGTCAACAAGCCCTATCGAATCATCGGCGATAAAAACGTCACGACCAACCTCAGATACAAGCAGGGTAAAAACCTAAATTATGAGCCCGGGAAAGTTTTTGAGGTTTCGAAGCCTGAAGAAGCCAAACTACCCAAATTGAATGTTTCGAGTGCTTATGTATTCGCTGTGGAGGATTATTTCTTTGCCTATCCCAATAATTACAATTATTATGTCAATTTTTACAAGGACACCTTTCAGCATGGAGGGATTTCTCTGGAAGAAATGATTGTCCCGATTGTCTATCTCAAATCAAAATAATTCAGATTTGGACACAAAAATTTACGGAATAGACCAGCTTGATGACATCGCCTCTTGGGTGATAGACAAGGCAGGAGTGGAACGAATTTGGGTATTCAAAGGTGAAATGGGGGCTGGAAAAACGACTCTTGTCAAGAGTATCGCTAAGCAGCTAAATGTCGTTGATCCGATAAGTAGTCCGACATTTGGTCTTGTCAATCATTATGAAAGAAATACCGGAGAGGAAATTTACCATTTTGACTTTTACCGAATAGAAGATCCCGATGAAGTCTTGGATATCGGAATAGAAGAGTATTTTTATAGTGGCAATATTTGCTGGATAGAATGGCCAGAAAAGATTGCTCCATACCTTCCAGATGAGCTTTTCTTGATAGAAATAGCTTATCTAGATACACAAACCCGAAAAATAACCCTAGAACATTTCCAGAATGCCTAGCGAAATCAAAGAAATAGCAGCCGTGGGATTGATACCAAAAGAAGCACCTGCAGCTGTACAGAAAAGGAAAAATCAGATCACGATTGGTCTGCCAAAAGAAAGGTCCTCCGAGGAAAGAAGGGTGCTTTTGACCCCTGAGGCGGTAGGTCTTCTGAGTAATAATGGGCTTCAAGTCATTATTGAGACTGGTGCGGGGAAAGCTTCCAAATTCACAGATCAAGATTATTCTGATGCTGGTGCCAAAGTGGTTTATTCTTCCAAGGAGGCTTTACAGGCTCAGTTGGTTTTGAAAGTTGATGCGCCCGATTTGGAGGAAATAGAGCAGATGAGTCTAGGGGCTTGCTTGATTTCAGCGTTGCAGATTTCCAGACAAAACAAAGAATTTATCGAGGCATTAAATGCCAGGAAGATCACGGCGATTGCCTTTGAGTATCTGGAAGATAAGGTAGGAGGGATGCCAGTAGTCAGGGCTATGTCAGAAATTGCCGGAAGTACGGTAATGCTGATTGCAGCGGAATACCTTTCGAGTGTAAATGACGGTAAAGGGCTTATTCTCGGTGGTGTCACAGGAGTGCCGCCCACTCAAGTGGTGATTATCGGAGCGGGAACCGTGGCAGAATATGCGGCACGAACCGCCTTAGGACTAGGGGCCAATATCAAGGTTTTTGATAATCATATCTACAAGCTTCGACGCTTGAAGCAGCTTCTTGGCCAGCAGATTTACACCTCAACAATTGACAACTTGACACTGACTCAAGCACTTTCTGAAGCTGATGTAGTCATCGGTGCTCTCAGAGCTGAGAAAGGCAGAAATAAAATCGTGGTCAGTGAGGAAATGGTGGCTAATATGATGCATGGAAGCATTATCATCGATGTGGGTATTGATCAAGGCGGATGCTTTGAAACTTCAAAGATGACTACGCATGAAGATCCTACGTATCAGATACATGATGTGACTCATTACTGTGTGCCAAATATTGCTTCAAGGGTTTCCCGTACAGCCTCATATTCTTTATCGAATATTTTCACGCCAATTGTCTTACAAATGGCAGACCTAGGCGGGGCTGAAGAAATGATTTTTAATTATCGATGGTTTCTGAGAGGAGTGTATACCTACCGAGGTAGCTTGACCAATGCTTATTTAGCCAAAAGGTTTGATCTCACTCATAAGGAATTACAACTACTACTAGCAGCGAGGTATTGATTAGCTGAGGAGATTTTGCCTTAAAAGAAACTCCAGTTGCTCATTTGCCTTAATTAGTGCTTGGGTGAGACGCTCATTTTCCCTGCGAAGAGAAAAGACTTCGTAGGCATTTTTGATGACAGTTCTTAGGTAGTCTTCCTCCCAGGGCTTGGTGAGGTAGTGGTAAACTTGACCTTTGTTGATGGCATCAATTACCGCTTGTATATCAGTGTATCCGGTTAATAGAATTCTTATCGGGCTTGGATAATGAGGGATGATAGACTCCAGAAATTCCACTCCTGTTTCTTCAGGCATCCGTTGATCAGTAATGATGATTTCAATATCTTCCTGTTCTAGGATTTTTCTTCCCTCTTCTCCTGAAATGGCAATGAAAATTTTGTAGTCCCTTCTAAATGTAGCTCGAAACGCTTGGAGGTTGTTTTCCTCATCGTCTACGTATAAAATCCGGATTTTTTCGTCTTTTTTGGTTTCTTCCATTTTACACCCGATTTGGGTCCAGATATTTGAAACCGAAATAATTGTTTTTTTCGATCAAAAACAAACAAAGTGATCTGGATTTTCTACTATTCCTGAATTTCTTCAGTATGCCAGAATTCATTTTTCATCAAGCTTGTCAATAACCTGCAGAGAATGAGAATGCTTGATTATATACTTTTTTCGAAAAGCTAAAATTCAAAATAAAAACAAAATGCGTTTTTATTAATTATAGTGACTAATTATATGATTTATAAAAAAATAATTTAAAAATATATTTGAGAATTAAAATCAAAAACTAACTTTACAAAGCACATTACCCTATTTACGCCTATTTCATGCTATATTCACCCAAAATAGATCTGGAAACGTGGGCCTATCCTATCATCCTTGATCCAAGGATTTCTTCTCATAAAGAACAACTTATAGAGTTGTTGGATGCTCCTCATATTCAGGTAGTTGATCAAATTGACTGCCAAGTGAAAGATTTGGTAAAGGCGAATAGTCCAACTCGAACTTTTACAGAAATCGAACTGGATCTCGAGGTTGAAAACTTTTTTAGAGATAGGATTAAGGATGATTTTGGTAACTGGGTTTACTATCTTTGGAAAAATACAATTGTCCACTTATTGGAAGAAGAGGATTTCATTAAGATCAGGACGGTTAGGAATAATTACAAAATCACTCCGGAAGAACAATCCGAACTTGGAACAAAGAAAATTGGAATTGTCGGGCTTTCAGTAGGGCAAAGTGTCGCGATTGCTATGGCTCTTGAGAGAAGTTGTGGGGAGATGCGTCTTGCAGATTTTGATACACTGGAGCTCAGTAATCTCAATCGGATCAATGCTAGTTTGACTAGTTTGGGTCAGGAAAAAGTAGTGATCGCGGCAAGAGCGATATCTGAGATAGATCCTTACCTAAAGCTTACACTTTATAGGGAGGGAATAACAGAAGAAAATGTTGACGACTTTTTGGATTCAGATGGTGGACTCGATTTGCTCATCGACGAATGCGATAGCTTGGATGTGAAAGTTCTCCTCAGGGAGAAAGCTCGTGCAAAGAAAATTCCTGTTCTGATGGAAACCTCAGATAGAGGTATGCTAGACATTGAGCGTTTCGATTTGGAGCCTGACAGGCCTATTTTCCATGGGATGATGGGGAATATAGAAATGGGTTCTCTCAAGGGACTCAGTAATCAGCAAAAAGTAGGCATAGGATTGAAAATTACCGGGATTGAGACACTTTCTCCCCGGATGAAAGCATCTCTTTTGGAAGTAGGACAGACCATTTCCAGTTGGCCACAATTAGCTTCAGCAGTTTTCTTAGGTGGAGCTTCAGTCGCACATGTCGGTCGAAAACTTCTCCTTGAAGATGAAGTGAAATCGGGAAGATTCTATGTGGACTTAGATGAACTTGTCCAAATAGAAATGACTGAGGATGCTGCTCCATATCAATCAATACCTGTCAAAAACCGTGATTTCTTAGCCTCTTTACCCAATAATATCCTTCCTTCAGGGTACAAGCCATCAGAGGGAGAGCTTTTTGAAATGCTCTCTTTCGCCAATTTGGCGCCTTCCGGAGGAAATATTCAACCCTGGGTTTGGGTGATGGATCAAAAAGGAGTTTTGCACCTTTTCCACGATAGAGAGCGAAGTCATTCGCTTTTGGATTACAAGGGTACTGGCTCATTGATCGCTTTTGGTTCCGCCCTTGAAAATTTGAGGATTTACTGTGGAAAGCATGGTTTTGAGGTTGATATAATTGATCAAGTCCAAAGCTTTGAAGATGATCTGATAGCTAGCATCAGGTTCGTCAGCAAACAAAATAAAAGTATTGATATTCCTCACCTTGATTTGTACGAAGGGGTAAAAATTAGATGTACAAATCGAAAAAACACTAAAAAGGAAAATCTGACTCCAGAACAAATTCAGATGGTTTTTGATCTGATACAATCAGAAGGTCTGAAGTTGGATTATCTGGAAGAGGAACAGGAACTAGAGAGGCTTTCAGAGATCTTGGGTGGAATGGATAGGATGAGGTTGTTTCATCAGCAGGGTTTGCAGGATTTCATTCATGAACTAAGGTGGAATGACAAAGAGGCAAAAGAGAGCAGTGACGGAATAGATATAGCCACTTTGGAACTTTCAGGGACAGAGAAAGCTGCAATGGGCTTGCTTCGGGATCCTCGCACAGTGAAGTTCTTCAGAAAGTTTTTGATGGGCTATGGCTTGACTAAAATCAGTCATTCGACCTTGATGGCAAGTTCTGCTATTTTCCTTTTGCAAAGCAAAAAATATACAGCCTCCTCTGTTTTGGAAGCTGGTAGAATACTACAGCGAATTTGGGTAAAATCTAATATGATGGGGATGAGTTTTCAGCCCGTTACCGCTTCGCTTTTTATTTTTCACAGAGTGAATCGCGAGAGGGATCATGGCTTTACTGAGAAGGAAGAGCAAATTATCAAAAAACACCATGAAACTCTCAGAAAATTATTCCAGATCGAAAATGGAATGGAGGAAATTTTTATGTTTAGGCTAAATTTCGCAGGGGAACCAAGCATGCGTTCCTATCGCCGCGATGTAAGAGAGACCTTAATCATGCAGCAATAATGTTTACATTCAAAGCCTTCAGGGCTATCGATGAACCAGAAATATGTGATCAATTCATCGAGGGTCATGCAAATGTGCTGAAGGAGTATGGAGTAACCAAAGTAACTTCTTCTAATAACGACTGGAAGTATAACCCATATGTCTTTGTAGTAACTGTTCATGAGAACTCCACAGGAAATGTCGTTAGCGGCCTTCGAATACATATAGCCTCAGAGGAATATCCTCTTCCTTTGGAAGGTGCGATTGCACCCGTAGATTCAAGAATTTTTGATCTTGTAGCCAAGTATAGAAATGCAGGTACGGGGGAGATTGGGGGGTTATGGAATAGTCGCGCGATTTCGGGTTATGGAATAGGGGCAATTTTTCTATCAAGGACCTCGCTTGTTATAGCGGAGCAATTACAAGTTCCTACACTTTTTGCGCTATGTGCAGAATATACACTCAAACCTACTCTTCAAAAAGGATTTGAAATAGAAGAAGGGATCGGGAATAGTGGAACTTTTTTTTACCCAAAACTAGACTTGGTAGCAACATTGGCTATTCTGAGAGATGTGAAAAATTTACCTCATGCCCTTCCGGTGGAGCGGGATTTTATTTTAGATCTAAGAAAGAACCTTGAGTGTACAAGAATGGAGGAAACTCTCAAGGGACCGGTAGAGATTACTTATCAATTGAAAATTAAAAGTCCTAATTGGAGATAATTTATGTTGTTTACTATTATTTCTTCACTACTCTTACTTTTTGCTCAAAATCCGATTAAAATAACTGGTGAGAGTGTTTATTTGGATCGTTATGAATATTTGATTTTAGAGTCAGATGAAGATTTGTCCATAGAAAACGTGGTCAATCGAGATGATTTCTCCTTGCTTGATAATGAAAATAAAAATTTTGGAATTAATAATAACGTAATATGGCTTAAGTACCAAGTAGAAAATCAGGGAGAAAATCTCGAGAAGTACCTTTACATAAACAATCCTTCTCTGGACAGCTTGGAGCTATTTGTGGTTCAAGATGGAAAAGTTCTTGACTCATACCTAGGCGGTCGATTGGTTGATTTTACCAGGAGGTCTATTCCATCAAAATCTATCATATTCAAAGTTGATGTTCCAAATGCGGGGCATATTGATTTATATCTCAAAGTAAATAGCGTCAACAAAAAGATTATAACTTCATCAGTAGCATCAAGAGAATTTCTTGAAAGGCTAATTAATAGAGAAAACATCTTATTTGGGATTTTTACCGGGGTAATTGTTGGTTTATTCTTTTATAATTTATTTTTATTTTTATCAGTTAGGGATAAGTTATATCTAATTTATGTAATCCATACGGTATTAGTCTGGTTTGCTCAATCCTCCATATTGGGTTATACACAAGAAATACTTTGGCCTAATTTTATCTGGATTAATTTAAGGGCTGGAGTTATTTTTTCATCCTTGGTAAGTATTGTGGGTATTTGGTTCCTAAGAGTCTTTCTATCTACCGATAAGTTTGTTCCAAAGCTGGACAGAGGATTTTATTTTATATACCTAGTGTATGCCTTTATCCTAGTCAATGCATTCTTCTTTTCCATTACTGTTAGTTATCAGACTTTATTGGTTACGCAGTCCATAGTGGTAATTTTTGTATTGCTTGTCGCATTTTCAATTTTAAAATTAGGCTATCGTCCCGCACGCTATTATTTGTTGGCTTGGTCTGTTTTTATGCTCGGTATCTTCCTATTCGTTTTGAGCGAAATGGGTATTATCCCGACAAATGATCTGACTGCATATATCATGCCTTTGGGCTCTGCATTAGAAGTGGTATTACTATCCTTCGCTTTGGCAGACAAAATCAATATCCTTAAGAAAGAGAAGGAAGAAGAACAGGCCGAGCGACTGAAAGTCTTGAAGCAAAATGAAGAACTAGTCCGGGAGCAAAATTCCCTTTTGGAAGAAAAAGTCAGGGTTCGTACAGATGAATTAGAGCAAGCTTTGAGAAACTTGCAGAGCACCCAAAGTCAATTGGTCAGTCAGGAGAAGATGGCCTCTCTAGGTCAGCTTACTGCAGGTATTGCCCATGAGATCAATAACCCAATCAATTTCGTGAGTTCTAACATCACGCCCCTCAAGCGGGATATAAAAGACATTATGGAGGTAATTGATTTTTACCGAACAACCGGAGAATCGGAATTCGCTCCTGAGTCTAAAAAGAAGGCAGCCGATTTGGAAGAGGAGCTTGAGCTTAATTATGTGCTTGAGGAAGTAGATCAATTGCTGAAAGGGATGGAAGAAGGGGCAAAACGTACGGTTGAAATAGTCAAAGGGCTTCGACTCTTTTCTCGTGTGGATGAGCAGGATGTCAAAAAAGTGGATCTCCACGATGGTATCAATAGTACCATCATCCTTCTCAATAGTTCTATTCCAGGCAAAATTCGCATTGTGCGGGATTTTGGAGAGCTTCCAATGGTCGAATGCCTCGCCGGAAAGGTCAATCAAGTATTTATGAACATCATCAATAATGCCGTTCATGCCTTAAGTGATCATCTTGACACGATCAAAGATCCCAAAATTGAAATACGCACCCGCTCATTGGGGGATTCCGTGGTAGTGGAAATCGAAGACAACGGACCGGGTATGCCTGAGCATGTGAAGGAACGTATTTTTGAACCGTTTTTTACCACCAAGTCGGTAGGGAGAGGTACAGGTTTGGGGCTTTCAATAGTTTATTCTATTATTGAGAACCATAAGGGCACGATGGAGGTAAATACCGAAGTCGGTCAGGGGACAACTTTTATCATTACGCTACCCACCCACCAAAGTAACAGCAAGAATGAATAGCAGTAATATTCGGGTACTTTATATCGACGACGAGGACAATAACCTCAAATCGTTCCGCGCTACCCTTCGAAAAGACTTTAAGATTTTTACAGCCATCGATGCTTTCGAAGGATTAAAGATCGTTCAGGAAGAAGAAATTCATGTCGTCATTGCTGACCAGCGGATGCCGGGAATGACAGGTACAGAATTTTTTGAGAAAATGATCGAAATCAATCCGGACCCTGTGCGGATTTTGCTGACAGGCTATTCAGATATTGCCTCCGTCATCGATGCGATCAATAAAGGTGAGGTCTATCGTTTTATAGATAAGCCTTGGAATATTGAGCAGATCAAAAATTCGATCAAAAACGCTGCGGACATCTTTTTCATGCGGAGAGAGTTGAAGGAAAAAAACATCAAACTGGAGAAACTCCACTCAGAGATGAACCAGTTTGTCTACAGTCTTTCCCATGAGCTTAGAGGGCCTTTGATGAGTATTTCGGGCGTTTCTAAGTTGGCCAAAATGGAGATTAAAGATCCGCATGTCTTAGAGTTCTTTGATATGATCGATACTGCTACCACCAAGTTGGATGACTTTATTTATAAAATGCTGGATTTTTATCGATCTACTAAAATTGATCACAAAATTACCGATATCAATTTTAAGGAAGTGGTCAATCAACAAATGGAAGCCTATAAAGCTAAGTTTGATTTGACACACTTTCATGTAGAATTACAGGTGAGCCAGGAGGAACCTTTTTTCTCAGACGATTCTAAAATTCGAGTGATTTTAAATAATCTCTTCTCCAATTCGGTTCAGTTTATGAAAAACGAGCATGGAGAAAAGCGAATCGCACTTACGATAGATGTGCGAGATGGTGAAGCTATCGTCATGCTCGAGGATAATGGTATCGGCATCGAAGACCGTCATCATCCGGAAGTATTTAATCTTTTCACCCGCGCAACGCAGCAAAATGTAGGCACTGGTTTAGGCCTGTACATGGTCAAAGAGGCAGTGGAGCAATTGGGCGGAAAGGTAGAGTTAGAATCTATTTTAAATGAGGGAACTACGGTCAGAGTGGTGCTTCCTTCTTTGAATTCGTAATTCTTGCTGGCCTTTTGGCCATGAAAGCCTATCTTTGTTGCGATAATTTTTTCCAACAAAAAACACATATTATGATTAATCCTTGGCATGATGTAAACATCGGTAAAGGCGCTCCCGAACAGGTAATGGGCGTAGTGGAAATCCCTAAAGGAAGTAAAGGGAAATACGAACTACACAAAAAGTCCGGAATGCTAATGCTCGATAGAGTTCTCTTTTCCGCTGTTCATTATCCGGCAAATTATGGATTTATTCCACAGACCTATTGTGAGGACCATGACCCCTTGGATATCCTGATTATTTCTCAAATTGATATTCCTTCCATGTGCTTGGTGGAGGCAAAAGTGATCGGAGTGATGCGAATGGTCGATGGAGGAGAAGCGGATGATAAAATCATCGCCGTAGCTGCAGGTGACCAATCTGTGAATTATATCAATGACATCGATGAGCTTCCTCCGCATTTGATGAAGGAGGTACACCGGTTCTTTGAGGATTACAAAAAGCTTGAAAACAAGGAAGTGAAAGTGGAGGACTTCTTAGGAAAAGAAGATGCGATCCGAATTATCAATGAAAGTATTGAACTTTACGATAAGCATTTCCGAAATCAACGATAATCCAAGGCCTGAGCAATCAGGCTTTTTTGTTTTTCACTTCTTTTTTGGCGGATTTTTTCCGAAGGTATTTGACCAGTTCACTGTATGCTTCGTGCTCGTGGTTGGATACACTGATGGACTGCTGATCGGAGAAAGCCACCGTCAATTGGCGAAATTCTTTTTTGTTGGCCAAAATCACTTCCTCCTCCCAAGCCAAAATATCTGTGATAGGATAGGCTTTTTGATAGCCTCGCAACGGAAGTTTGACAATGATTTGATCTCTTCCAGCGGTAATAAACCGAAAGCCCGCCATCATTTTCACCAGAAGCATCAGCAGAACCAAGGTGATCAAAGAGGCAGCTATCAGGTAAAACCATAGTCCAAAACTTCCTTTGTACGCAAAATCCCGTAGAATGAAAATCAAACCTGCCAATAAAGCGACTACTATCAGTCCGAGTGAAAAATAGGTGGAGCCTTTGGGTTTAATGACGATCATGAGTTTTTTTGATTTCCTGAAGTTTTGCGAATGCAAAAGTCTCCAAATCCTTGAAAAAAGCGAAGAAAATCACTTGAAATTGAGGTTCATATTCCAATAAGGCCAAATGGGCTTCCTCCATTTTGGAGTCAAATCGGGTGCGCTTGGCCATTCCGGTCAGTGAGCGCCGGATACCTTCCACTTCCCCATAGTGCAGGAGCCAATTGTCCTTTTTCATCCAAAAATACATATTGGCAAAGCGCTCCGGAAAGATGTCCTCGTGACCATCGAGGGTATTGTAGGTTTTTTGGATAAAGTCTTCAACAGTTGAAGCTGAAAATTCTGACCAGTTTTTGATCAAAAAATAATCGAAAAATACGTCTGTAATGACCGTGGAATAGTGTCCAAATTTAGGTCGAAGATAGGATTGCCCTGCTTTGACTAAAGGGTGAGAATCGGTGAACAGGTCTATTTCGCGATGGAGAAATATGCCTCGCTTGATTTCCTCCTCAAAATTTTCGATTTGTCTCCCTTTCACAAAGTCTGCGATAAAATTCCCAACAAGAATTTTTTCTTGATCAAAGGACAGAAAAGCATGTGCTAGAAAATTCATGAGGGATGTAAAAAAAGGAAACTCTATAGCTTTTGATTAGTTTCGTCCACAAAATACGCATTGATGGACAAAGTCACGGAGGAATTAAGAAAAGGTCTGAAACTTTTGAAGCAGGAATGGCAAGAAGATCTGGCTCAATACAAGAAAAAGTTTCTGAATACCTCCCTAGCGGATAAGAAAAAGGAAGGCATTACTTGGCATCCCATTCAGGTCAAGAAGGCTAAAATCGGAATGGGAGAAAGGCTTTTAGTGGAAATTGAAAGACTGGACTCCAATCAAAACTCTGCCTTTCAGTCCGGAAAATCCGTGGCGTTTTTCTCTACTCAAGAAGGCTATGCCTCTTCAGAATATCGAATCAATGGCGTGATCAATCAGGTCAGAAAGGACAGCATGATTGTAACTCTTCAGGCGGATGAGTTGCCGGAATGGATGGACAGCAGTCGTCTGGGGGTAGATTTGCTTTTTGATGAGGCAAGCTATCGGGAAATGGAATTTGCTTTGAAAAAAGTGATTTCTCCCGAAAATCTTCGATTGAAAGAACTCAAGGAAATCTTGCTGGGAGATCAAAAACCAAATTTTTCTGAAAAAAGAAGGGGAAATAGCCCATTGCTCAATGATTCCCAAAATAAAGCTTGTGAAAAAATCGCCAATGCGAAAGACGTAGCGATCATCCACGGCCCTCCGGGAACAGGTAAGACGACCACACTGATTCAGGCTATCCAAGAGGCAGTGGATGCAAGATTGTCTATTCTTGTTTCCGCTCCGAGTAATGCCGCAGTGGATTTACTGGTCGAAAAGTTGACCGATGTGGGGATTTCCACACTCAGACTGGGCCATCCCGCACGGGTGGAGGAGAAAATTCTCAATCAGACGATGGATGCACAAACCGCCAATCATGAGTCATACCGGGATTTGAAAAAGCTTCGAAAGGACATCGATCACTACCTCAAACTAGCCAAGCAATACAAACGAAGCTTTGGACCGGAGGAACGCCGACAGCGGAAAATGCTGTTTGATGAGGTGGGGCGAATCCGCGAAGCTGCCAAGCATCTGGAGGAGTATATTTCCTTTGATATTTTTCAAAAGACGCAGGTATTTGCCAGTACCTTGGTCGGATCCTCTTCTAATTACTTGAAGGGGATGATATTCGATGTGGTATTTATCGATGAAGCGGCACAAGGACTGGAAGCTGCCACTTGGATTCCGATTTTGAAAGCAAAAAAGGTGGTCTTTGCAGGAGATCATTTGCAACTCCCACCCACGATCAAATCCTATGAAGCAGCCAAAGAGGGATTGGCAATCACTTTGATGGAAAAGGTCATTCAGCGAAAGCCACAAGTGGCCGAACTCCTCCAAGTGCAATACCGGATGAAAGCCGAAATCATGGGCTTTTCCAATGAGTATTTCTATCAGGGGAAATTACAGGCAGCTGAGAACACGAAGCAGCATTTCTTTGAATATGAAGCAATCTTGGAATGGATTGATACGGCAGGCGCTGCTTATACCGATCGGCAAGAGGAGGAAAGTCTCAGCACATTCAATCCTGAGGAAACATTATTCGCCTGCAAATATTTGAATGAATTGATCAAGCGAATCGGAATTTCAACATTCAAGGAAAATGGCTGGACTATCGGTTTGATTGCGCCCTATTCAGCACAGGTCCGTTACTTACGTTCCTTGATTTTTGAGAGCTTTGATTTTCCAAACTTAAAAGCCTTTGCCGATTTGATTACCATTGATACCGTAGATGGATTTCAGGGGCAAGAGCGGGACTTGATGCTGATTTCCCTGACTCGATCCAATGAGCGGGGAGAGATCGGTTTTCTAGCAGATGAGCGCCGAATGAATGTGGCCCTGACCCGAGCCAAGCGCAAGCTGGTCCTGATCGGAGACAGCAGTACCTTGGCTAGCAACTCCTTCTTTGATTCTTTACTGGGTTATTTTGAGGAAAAAAGTGGCTATCGAAGTGTGTGGGAGTTTATGGGGGATTGAAAGATTTGATTGATAGTTTTCAAATCTTTCAATCCGCTGCGGCGGATAAGTTCTTCCTTTGTTACAATCAAGCTCAATTCCTCGAAATCCTTTCCTGCTGATAGACCAACCTCAATTGGATCCCTCTTTATTTATTATCTCCTGAATCTGTTTCTTGAATTGGGGAATTATTTTTTCCACAAGTGCCCAAACTGCCCATAAATCTACCCCGATGTAATCATAAATCAATTTGTCTCGGAGTCCTGCAATTTTTCTCCATTCAATTTCCGCATGCTTCTGACGAAATTCTCTTGATAAATTTTTGGTGGCCTCACCGATCACTACGAAATTTCGGATCACTGCATCCTGAACCATAGAATTTGCCAAAAAGGCGTCTTCATTTGCGAGATGGTATACGCCTCAATCTTTTCAATGCACTGAAGAATATGCTGGAGATAGATTTCTTCTTTTTTCATTAAAAAATCTGAATGAGGTCTTTTTCAATGTAGGGTTTAATGAGTTCGTTCAGCGAGCGATAGGTTATCAAGTCTACTTTTAGCTTAAGCCTTTCAGAAAGTTTTTGTTCTAGCCCAATCAGTTCAAGTAAATCAAGATTTTCTTCGAAATCAACCAGGATATCCAAATCACTTTTTGAGTCCTGCTCACCTCTTGCAAATGAGCCAAAAACTCCAAGGTAAGTTGGTTTATACGGACTTGTAAGTTCTTTGATAAGTTCCTGTTGTTCAATCGAAATCATATCTAAAATTAAGGTTATTTTTAGAATTATGGGGGCGTAGTGTTTATAATTTCGACTTCCAAATCCTTGCGGTGATTTTAAAATCTTTCAATCCGCGGGGGACAAGTTCTTCCTTTGTTACAATCAAGCTCAATTCCTAGAAATCCGTTCCTGCTGATAGACCAAATTCAATAGACTCAAAACTTCTCCAAAAGCCTCCGCGGATTTTAATTGCTCATCCGAAACTTTCTTTCCCAATAGTCGACAAAGCAAGAGTCCATAGACTCCATTCAGACAGATTTGGATTTCATTCCCAAGGTCTTGCCCTTCAGCTTCCATCACAGCTTGGAGGATGTAGGGTTTAGCTTTTTGATAGCTTTCAAAATAGGTTTTGTCCTTTTTTAAAAGCTGCCAGTGGATTTGGGAGAGTTCGTTAACTAGTTTTTGGGTTTCCTCCAAATGCCCTTTCTCCATAATTCCTTCTTTTTCCATCTTATTTTTCAACTCCTGGTACCAGTTAAAAATCCCTTCTTTCTCCATTTCTTCTACCGGAAAATGAGCCACGACATACTGTCGGATTTCCTCCAGATTCCCTTGGAAAGAGCGGATTAAATCTTCCTGCTGATAGAGGTAGATGATGTATTCGGCGATGTTTTGGGACTTTTTTGATTCGGCAATGGATTGCATGGATTGGTTCTGTTTGTGAGGTAAAATTAAAAGCAAATAGTTAGAGAGAGAAATACCATGGAAATACTATTGAAATAAATCCACCTTCGGTGAATGAAATAAAGCTGCCCAGAAGAGTCATTTTGCGTAAAGCCTATTTCGCCGAAGGCTTATTTCATGGAGCGAAGCGATTGTATTTCCACTGTATTTCATTTGTACTTCATCCAAGCTGTATTTCAACTGTATTACTCATAAATTCTCCTTCTTTTTCCCTACTTTTGCGGCACAAATGCTTATGAAAAACATTCGAAATTTCTGTATTATCGCCCACATTGATCATGGGAAGAGTACGTTGGCGGATAGGTTGTTGCAGTTCACCAATACGGTGAGTGATCGGGAAATGCAGGACCAGTTGTTGGATGACATGGATCTGGAGCGAGAGCGTGGGATTACAATCAAGTCGCACGCTATTCAGATGAAGTATCCCTACAAGGGGGAGGAGTATACCTTCAATTTGATTGATACCCCGGGACACGTGGATTTTTCCTACGAAGTGTCGCGTTCGATCGCAGCTTGTGAAGGAGCACTTTTGATTGTGGATGCTTCGCAAGGTATTGAAGCTCAGACGATTTCTAATTTGTACTTGGCTATGGGTCATGATCTGGAAATCATTCCAGTTCTCAATAAAATTGATCTGCCAGGTGCTGATCCTGAACTTCGAGCTGATGAGATCATCGATTTGATCGGTTGTGATCGGGAAGATATTATTTTGGCATCTGGGAAAGAGGGAATCGGTATTGAAGATATTTTGAATGCTGTGGTGGAGAAAGTTCCTGCTCCCAAAGGCGACCCGGAAGCTCCGCTTCAGGCGATGATTTTTGATTCGCACTACAATTCCTTCCGGGGAATTGAAGTAATCTTCCGAATCTTCAATGGAACGCTTCGCAAAGGAGAGAAAATTAAATTTGTCAACACCGGCAGGGAATATGAAGCTGATGAAATCGGCATCTTAGGATTCAATCAAATCCCTCAGCAGGAAATGGGTGCGGGTACCGTTGGGTATTTGATTTCTGGGATTAAAGTAGCCAAAGAAGTAAAAGTGGGGGATACGATTACCCACACCAAGCGTGCCTGTGATAAGGCTATTCAAGGTTTCGAAAATGTAAAACCGATGGTTTTTGCGGGAATTTATCCGGTAGATACCACGGAGTTTGAGGAATTGAGAGCTTCTATGGAGAAGTTGCAGCTCAATGATGCATCGCTCGTTTGGGAACCTGAGACTTCTGCGGCCCTTGGTTTTGGATTCCGATGCGGATTCTTGGGAATGCTGCATATGGAGATCGTGCAGGAGCGTTTGGAGCGGGAGTTTGACATGACCGTAATCACGACGGTTCCATCGGTGCAGTTTCGTGCACTGATGACCGATGATACCTATCAAGTCATCAATGCACCATCTGATATGCCTGATCCTACCCGGTTTAAGCATATCGAAGAACCTTTTGTCAAAGCATCCATCATTACCGCCTCAGATTATGTGGGGCCGGTGATTCAGCTTTGCATGGAAAAGCGTGGACAGATCAAAAACCAGGTTTATTTGACATCCGAGCGGGTAGAATTGCAGTTTGACATGCCACTCGCAGAGATTGTGTTTGACTTTTTCGATAAGTTGAAGACCATCTCAAGAGGTTATGCTTCCTTGGATTATGAATTGAAAGGTTACCAACCTTCACACATGGTTCGTCTGGATGTCATGCTAAACGGCGAGCCAGTTGATGCCCTTTCGGCAATCGTCCACCGGGACAAGGCCTATGAATGGGGCAAGCGTCTGTGTGAGAAGCTGAAGGAATTGGTGCCTCGTCAAATGTTTGAGATTGCGATTCAGGCAGCCATCGGTACTAAAATCATCGCCCGAGAAACTGTAAAAGCCCTCCGTAAAAACGTGTTGGCGAAGTGTTATGGCGGTGATATCTCCCGAAAGCGAAAACTCCTCGAAAAGCAGAAAAAAGGAAAGAAACGCATGCGACAAGTCGGCAATGTCGAGGTTCCTCAGGAGGCATTTATGGCAGTGTTAAAGCTAGATTAGAAGTAGGAAGTAAGAAATACGAAGTGCGAAATACGATTTCTAAACTTCAGCGTTCGACATTCGATGTTCATCATTCATTATTTATAAATATTGGTTGGTGGGAATATAAAATAAGGTCTGAGATTGCCTCATTAGATACTTGTTATGGAAAGAAAATATGATTTGGAAGAGCGTTTGATAGATTTTGCTGCCTCAATCATAGCTTTCACGGACTCAATGGTTAATTCAAAAGCTGGGAACCATTTGGCAAATCAGCTTTTACGAAGTGGGACCTCTCCAGCCTTGAATTATGGTGAAGCACAATCAGGAGAATCAAGAAAGGATTTTATTCATAAACTGAAAATAGTCCTGAAGGAGTTAAGAGAAACCAGAGTTGCTATCAAAATAATTGAAAAATCGATTTTGCATCTTGATAAAGGAGAAATCATAAAACTCTTAAACGAGTGTAACCAATTGATTTCAATCTTTGTGAAAAGTATAGAAACTGCTGAACGAAATAATAATTAAATATCGAATGATGAACATCGAATGATGAATTTCGAAGTTCAAAACCTACACATGACCTATGCCTACAATCATCGACGGTAAAAAAACCTCACAAGACATTAAAAATGAAATAGCAGCACGAGTTGCGGAAATAAAAACGGAAGAGGGGAAAGTACCTCATCTTGCTGCAATCCTGGTGGGAAATGACGGTGCAAGCCAAACCTACGTGGGTGCCAAAGTGAAAGCATGTCATGAAATAGGTTTTGAGTCTACTTTGGTGAGGATGGAAGACACGGTTTCTGAAGAGGAGCTTTTGGCCAAGGTGGAGGAAATCAATGAGAATCCGGATATTGATGGATTGATTGTACAGCTTCCACTTCCCAAGCACATCTCTGTTGAAAAGGTGACTGATAAGATCAAGCCTGAAAAGGATGTGGATGGCTTCACACCTGCAAATGTGGGAAGAATGGCCTTGAACTGGCCGGCATACGTTGCTGCAACTCCATATGGAATCGTTGAATTGCTCAAGCGATACCAAATCGAAACTTCCGGAAAGCACTGTGTAGTCATCGGCAGAAGCCACATTGTAGGGAGTCCCATGAGTATTTTGATGGCTAGAAACGGGTATCCAGGGAATGCTACTGTTACTTTGACTCACAGTAGAACTCAGAACTTGAAGGAAATTGCACAAACTGCTGATATTTTGATCGTGGCATTAGGGAAGCCTGAGTTTGTTACGGCAGATATGGTCAAGCCTGGCGCTGTGGTCATTGATGTGGGAATTCATCGAGTGGAGGATTCCAGCAAGAAATCCGGATTCCGGTTGATCGGTGATGTGAAATTTGATGAGGTGGCTGAAAAAGCATCGGCCATCACACCTGTGCCGGGAGGAGTAGGTCCGATGACCATTGCCTCTTTGCTTTACAATACACTTTTGGCAGCCGAGCGAAAGGTTTATGGCTAAAATTATTTTTTGCAAAAGCTAGAAATCTGTTTGCATCGAAGACTTCAGCTTTCTACTTTTGCAGACCCTAACCGCGCACGTGGTGAAACTGGTAGACACGCCATCTTGAGGGGGTGGTGCATTAAGTTGTGTGGAGGTTCGAATCCTCTCGTGCGCACAAGAAAAAGGCTATTTCAATTGAAATAGCCTTTTAATTTTATTGAAAGCCACAATTAGCATTCGATTTTTCTTCCACATACTCTTATTCCAACAAGGAGACCCACTACCCTGAAGTCTAAACACTCTCCATTTCCTGGCTCGCCAAGTTGATCCGCACCAGCTAAAATAGCTTCCGCTACGCAGTCCGGACTAAAACAATTGTCTAATACCGACCAACCATCTCCATTCTCGCCTCCACATTTTTCATCATCGGTCTGGAGGACTCTATTATTTGGCTTCGGTTTTTCTCTGGATTGCTCAGTTGCAATAAACGTAGCAGTTTGCTTTTTCTCATTAACTAATAGGTTGATTTCTAAATAAGCTTCCATATTTTCAGCTAATCCCATTCTCTGTGCCATTTTCTCATAGTCTACTTCTTTTAGTGTGGCTTGCAGCTCTTTGGCAATATCTTCTAAAGAGTACTTATTTAGATCGATTACCCTTGTAAAATCCATTTGAAGACCAGATAAATCTAGCTTACTTAAATCCAAATCAGTTTTTGATTGGACTGAAGAATCTTCATTGAATTCACAAGAAGAAAAAGTTGTCATAAATACAACTAATGAAACCAATAATAATATTTTTTTCTGTTTCATGGCAGCATAACTCTTTATTTTTAATTCTTAAAATAATTAGATCAATTGAGAATTCAAAATATAGTTTGATGTATTTAAAATTAACTGAATTTAAATAGTCGCAATTAGTTTTTTAAAAAAGAATATTTAGTCTTTTTTATAGATTTCAATTTTCAAATATTTGAGTACACGTAAAAGAAGAGTTTTACCTCGTGAAAAAAACTTGGTTTCTTCTCTTGCAGACCCTAATCCGCGCACGTGGTGAAACTGGTAGACACGCCATCTTGAGGGGGTGGTGCCTTCGGGTGTGGAAGTTCGAATCTTCTCGTGCGCACAAAGCCTTTCCAATTTTTGGAGAGGCTTTTTTGATTAATGGTGTCATGGAAATTAGATTTTTACTTACTTTTCCATTCTTAAAATCAAATCCATGATCAAGAATCTATCCCTCCTTTCGCTTCTTTTTGTTTTGACTTGCTCATCTTTAATTGCTCAGGAAGCCCAATTTCCAATCGTCAAGGGCTTTGGAGGCATCTATGAGGTGCCAGAAGCTACCGAACGTCCTGATCCTTCGCTTGAGTATAAAATTTTGATTGATTTGATTTCAGGTACTGAAACCCCTGAAAATGTCAACCGCTATGTAGACAATGTGGCCCGATTGATGAATTTACATGGATTGGCGGGAGTGCCCAAGGATAGACTTCATGTCAAAGTGGTGGTTCATGGCGGAGCGATTTTTTCTATTCTTAATAATGAGAAATACCAAGAAAGATTCAAAGTGGATAATCCGAACGCACCAGTCTTTGCCGCTTTGAGAGAAGCAGGTGCAGATATTCTAGTATGTGGGCAATCTTTGATCATACGTAATCTAAAAAAAGAAGACTTGGTAGAAGGAGTGGAAGTGGCTCATTCCATGCTTACTACGGCCACAACCTACGTTCCTCAAGGGTATGTAATGCTTCGTTTTTGAGCGTAACTAGGGCGTAGATGCGTAGTGGGAGGCGAAATGAACTTTTCGGTTCTGAATTCTTTTAAATTGCTGTACCTTTGTATCCTCACGCTAACTTATCTCCCGGTCAATGAGTGACGCCATCAAGCATGAATGCGGTATAGCCATGGTTAGGCTCCGCAAATCCCCTCAATATTACATCGACAAATACGGCACGCCTGCTTTTGCTTCCAATAGAATGTACGTTCTGATGCAAAAGCAAATCAATAGAGGTCAAGACGGTGCCGGCGTAGCCAATATCAAAATCAATACTAAACCCGGTACACGCTACATCAGCCGGTATCGCTCGATAGAGCCCTCCGCAGTCAATTTCATTTTTGACAAAATCAATAAGAAGTACAAGAAAGCCAAAAAATTAGGAGGTCACGATGCCCTCAGTGATGCAGATTGGCTGAAAGAAAATATTGCTTTCTCTGGCGAAGTTTGGTTAGGGCATCTGCGCTATGGAACGCATGGAGAAAACAGCATTGAAACCTGCCATCCTTTCCTCAAGCAGAATAACTGGCGAAGCCGTAACCTGGTAATGGCCGGAAACTTCAATATGACCAATGTGGAGGAACTGTTTGGAAAGTTAGTTCAATTGGGTCAGCACCCGAAGGAGAAGACCGATACTGTCACGGTGATGGAGAAAATTGGTCACTTTTTGGACGAAGAAAACCAACGGATTTTTGAGAAGTATAAGCACCAGTATTCAAATGAACAAGTCACACACCTGATTGAGGATGAGCTGGATGTAGGCAGAATTCTACGTCGATCCTGCCGTGATTTTGACGGAGGTTATGCGATGGCTGGAATGATAGGAAATGGTTCGAGCTTTGTTGTTCGTGATCCTTCCGGAATCAGGCCAGCATATTATTACGCCGATGATGAAATTATCGTAGTAGCCTCCGAAAAGCCTGCGATAAAATCTGCTTTTGATATTGATTTTAAGGAAATTAAGGAGATTCAGCCGGGTCATGCCTTGGTAATCAATAAGGATGGAAGCTACTCAGAAGAGGAAATTATGCCTGCCAGAGAAAAGAAGTCCTGTTCATTCGAACGGATCTATTTTTCACGTGGTACCGATCCAAATATTTATCAGGAGCGGAAAAATCTAGGGAATGCACTCATTCCTCAAATTTTGAAGGCTATCGATTTCGATCTGAAGAATACAGTATTTTCTTATATCCCAAATACAGCTGAAACAGCCTTTCTGGGGATGATTGAAGGCTTAGAGGATTATTTAGTGGCAAAAAGGAAAGAGGTCTTCTTGGAAGGAAAACCTCACATGGGTGATCTGGAAGAATTGCTCAATTTCCGGCCAAGAGTTGAAAAACTTGTCAGCAAGGATGTCAAGCTCCGAACCTTCATCACCAATGATGATGATCGAGATGTGATGGTGAGTTCGGTGTATGATACGACTTATGAGGTAGTACGTCCTGGGATAGATACTTTGGTCGTGATCGATGACAGTATCGTTAGGGGAACCACTTTGGAGAAGAGTATTTTGACTACGCTCGACAAACTCAATCCTAAGCGGATTGTGATCGTTTCTTCTGCTCCTCAGATCCGTTTCCCTGATTGCTATGGGATCGATATGTCTCGAATGAAAGAGTTTATAGCCTTCCGTGCCGCTTTGGCTTTGCTAAAGGAGCGCAAAATGGAGAATATTCTGGATGAGACGTATGAGGCTTGTGTGGCCAATCCAAGCTCTTTGGAGAACTATGTAAAGAAGGTCTATGAGAATTTCACGGATCAAGAGATATCTGACAAGATCGCCGAAATCGTAACCTCCCCTGAAATCAAAGCGGAAGTTCGGGTGATTTATCAGACGGTTGATTCATTACATCAATGCATTCCTGACCACGTTGGGGACTGGTATTTTACCGGCAATTATCCTACAAGTGGAGGTACACGAGTTGTAAACCGATCTTTTGCGAACTTCATGGAAGGAAAGACCATTCGGGCATACTAGTTCGATAAGAATCTTAAATTTCAAGCGCAGCGTCTTCGTTGCGCTTTTTTTATCTTGTATTTTAGCTCAATTAACTGATATAAATAGAATATATGGACGTTTCATTACTCAAGGATGTATGCGAAATAGCCGGAGCACCGGGATTTGAAAAGCGGATTAGAGACCTAATTATCGAATTGGTAACGCCTTATGCCGATGAGATCAAAACCGATAATTTGGGAAATGTCATCGCGGTCAAAAAAGGACAAAGAAACCCTGATGGTAAGCGGGTGATGGTAGCAGCCCACATGGATGAGATCGGTTTTATTGTGACGCATATTGATGATAATGGATTTCTGCGGTTCCATACCCTTGGTGGGTTTGATCCCAAGACTTTGACAGCACAGCGAGTGATCGTGCATGGCAAGAAAGACCTAATCGGTGTGATGGGAAGTAAACCTATTCATGTAATGAGTCAGGAAGAGCGAAATAAACTTCCGAAGACTACTGATTTTTTCATTGATCTAGGCATGCCCAAGGAGGAAGTCGAAAAGTATATTTCTATCGGTGACCCCGTGACCCGCGATCGAGAATTGATCGAAATGGGTGAATGTGTCAATTGTAAATCGATCGATAATCGAGTGGCGGTTTTTATTCTAATTGAAGCTCTCAAGAATTTGAAAAGTCCTGCTTATGATGTCTATGCGACTTTCACCGTACAGGAAGAAGTGGGAATTCGGGGAGCCAATGTGGCCGCTCACAGTATCAATCCGGATTATGGGATTGCACTGGATACTACGATCGCTTTTGATGTGCCAGGTGCACAAGCTCATGAAAAAGTGACGGAATTAGGAAAGGGCACAGCTATCAAAATTATGGACGCGATGACTATCTGTGATTATCGGATGGTGGCTTTTATGAAGCAAATTGCCGATCAAGAAAAAATCACTTGGCAACCTGAGATTCTTACTGCTGGCGGGACGGATACTGCAGGAGTACAGCGGATGGGTAAACAAGGTGCAATTGCCGGGGCGATTTCTATTCCAACCCGACACCTTCATCAGGTGATCGAGATGGCTCATAAATCAGATATTCAAGGATCGATAGATCTATTGGTAGCTTGTTTGGAAAAAATTGACGATTACGATTGGAGTCACTGAAAGGATACTTCAGTCAATTGAAATCATCATATACCGTCAAAAAAGGCCTTAGTGTAAAGGCCTTTTTTTGATCATACCGCCTTTGGTATCCTTGATGGGATACTGAATGACGAAAGCCTTTGGGTCGATTTTGTCGATTTCAGTCAATACGCGTGTAACTTCTAATCGGGTGACTACGCAAAAGAGTACATTTCGATCTGGGTTTTTAGCTTTTTCACCAAATCCGCCGTCAGCCTTGAATGCTGTCACCCCACGACCTAGGTCGTAGGTGATTTTTTCTTTGATTGCGTCCGAATGATTAGAAACAATCATCACTCCCAGGTACTCTTCAACCCCATTGATAATAAAATCTACTGTTCGGGAAGCTGAAAAATAAGTCAGCATGGAATACATAGCCGTTTCAAGACCAACAAGAACGGCAGCAACCAAGAAAAGACCTAAATTGAATACCGTGATAAAGTCACCTACGGTGAGACTGGATTTTCGGGATACTTGAATAGCCAAAACTTCGGTGCCGTCGATTACCGCTCCGCCCCTAATCGAAAAACCAATACCGCTTCCCAAAAAAAAGCCTCCGAAAACAGCGATTAAAAGCTTATCTGCTGTGATGGTCGGTAGTTCGATGTAGTGTACTAAGAGTGCCAAAGCAAAAATGGCAAAAGTGCTTTTTATGGCAAACCTGAGATTCAATTGCTTGTAGCCAAGGTAGATAAAAGGGAGGTTTACCAAGACGATCAGTACCGATAGATCTAGAGGCGTAAGGATTTCGAGCAAGAGTGATACCCCCATTGCCCCACCATCGAAGAAGCCGTTTGGTAGCAAAAAACCCTTTAATCCAATACTGGCCATCACGACTCCTATTCCTATAAATAAGATGTCTTTTACCTGTCTCCACATCGTGACACGCCTTACCCAAGCATTGTCAGGTATATTCAGAATTCCCCTAACCATATGCGAAAATACTGAATATTAATGAGGGTTTGTTCAATTTGCTACTACAGCACCTTTTTCCGGCATTTCAAAAAGATCATCATCAAGAGCATCCTCCGTCAATACTACATCTGCGAAACTGACCTGGTATCGTATCCTGCCTGTGGAATCACCTTCTAATGTGTAGCCCGTAAGAATTCTTGGAAATACCAAGCCTCCAGCATCCCGATAATCCTCATATTTGAGTGCATTGAGGGTAGGTTCTGGACTATCAAAAAATGTAACCGTATAGAGTACCCATTCCAATTGATGTGTTTCGGGGTCAGTCAGCAGGTAGTATTGGTCATTAGGGCTATCTCCTTTATCACTGGCAAAGCTCACACTGAATGTTTCATAGCTTTTACCATTTAAGGTGCGATCTTCGATCTTCTCCACGCTCACTCCAGGGTCTGTGAAAATGTATGGAATGCTAAAAAAGTAGAAATAAAGATTGTGATAGAATCTTACGGAAGGTCCCCCAAAAGCTTGTCGGTTGGGGCTAATCCAAACTTTTTCCCCATCAAAGCCTATTTGAAAATTTTGAGCATCGATTCTACCTTTTCTCGAATCCAAATTGAAAAAGTGATTCTCTTGAGTCAGATTGGTTTCATGAAACATGGTGTAAGAAAAGGCTTCTGCATCAAGCCATCGGCTCCAATCTCCATGTGCATCTAGCACTTGTTTGAAATCTTCAGGTTGATTAGCCCGTGGATCGGGTTCCTTTTCGGCACAGGAAAAAAATAGAGATAGAAGTAAAAGGAAATAGGTGTTTTTCATGACTTGCGGTGATTTCGGTCCCAAGATATAAAAATGCCAATCATTTCCTTTTTTTCGATTCTCAAGTCTTTCACCTTCCATTCAAATATTTTTTAGAATCAATCTTAATAATCTTAATTTTTCCTTTTAATTTTGACCAAATCTAAATAAGGATAAAGAATGGCAGCTACAAATCCCCTTTGGAAAAAAGTCCGCAAACTCTTCAATGATATTCACCTTTACGCAGGTCTGATTTCTGGATTGGTGGTCATCCTTGTGTGCCTTAGTGGGACGATCTATGTCTATAATACTGAGATCAAGGAGTGGTCAGATTCTGAGCGGTATTTTGTTGAAGAAGAGGGGAGTAGACTTTCTTTGGATGAATTGAGAAGTAAGGTAGAGTCTCAAATTGGCGGTGAAGTCACTTCTGTTTTTGTAAGTGAAGATCCTAGCCGAACCGTGCAGTTTAGCTTATTGAAAGAGGGTGAAAAAGGTCGGGGTACTACCTATTTTGTCAATCCTTACTCTGGAGAAGTCGTTGCAGATAATTCGGAACGAACAGCAGCTGAGGAATTTATGAGTATGCAGTTTTCTCTGCATCGATGGTTGTTGATCGACCGAATTGAAGCGCCACTGCTGGAAAGTATGAGTAATCGGGAGTTAGGCCGATTGATCAATGGGATAGCTACTTCCTTGTTTTTAATAGGAGTATTGACTGGAATAGTGATTTGGGTACCCCAAAAGGTCAAAAGCTGGCGTCAAGGTCTCAAAGTGAAATGGTCTGGAAACTGGAAGCGGGTGAATCATGACTTGCACAACACCTTGGCATTTTATTCCCTAATCGCTTTGTTAATCATGTCTGCCACGGGATTATTCTGGTCCTTCCAATGGTATCGGGAAGGTTGGCAGAAAACCTGGGATACCTATCAGCCACCCAAAGAAGAGCAAAAAGGGGAAGGAGCCATTGAGATAGTTCCTGGACCGGCACTTCAGTTTTCGTTGGATCAAGCATTGGCTCAGGCAAATGTTGCGCTGCCTTATTCTGGAAATAGCAGGATTAGCCTACCGAAAGATGATTCCCAATCCATCAGTATCAGTAAATACCGAACGGGTTTTTTTGCCAGATCAGGGTCGGACCAACTACAACTTGATCAGGCTAATTTACAGGTGAAAGAAACCAAGCTTTTCTCCGATATGACTGTCAGGCAGCAAATTGGCCGCTCGGTGAAAAGCCTACACACAGGAGAGATTTTCGGTACGTTTACGAAGTTCCTTTGGTTTGTCGCTTGTTTGATTGCGACCTCACTGCCAATCACAGGGACTCTAATTTGGTGGAATAAGCGTAAAAAGAAAAAGCCAAGTAGCCAAAAGAGCAAGGTCAAAAAAAGACAGGTAGAAATGGCTTAATCCTTAAATGGATAGTGTTTCTTGATTTTTTAAGGAAACTTTAAAGAAGAAAACCTGTATTTTTCCTAAAAATCCCGAAATTTTGGCTCATGAGAATTCTCATTGTAGAAGACGAGCCGGGTATATCTAACTTTCTCAAGCAGGGACTTGAGGAAGAAAATTTTGCTGTAGATATTTCTGATAATGGCAGAGAGGGGCTGAATCTAGCCCTTTCGGGGGAATATGATCTATTATTGCTAGACTGGATGGTTCCCGGAATTAGCGGAATAGAATTGACAAGACAGTTTCGGAAAGAATTTAGTTCCACGCCAATTATATTCCTTACTGCCAAGGATACAGTGGATGAGACTGTTTTTGGCTTGCAGGCTGGCGCAAATGATTATATCAAAAAGCCATTTCACTTTCAGGAGCTGCTGGAAAGAATCAGAGTACAGCTAAGAAAAGTTAATCAAGAGCCTGAGGTTTTGACTTTGGGTCCTTTTCGGTTAGAACCATTGAGTTTTAAGCTTTTCAAAGAAGAAGAAGAAATTGCCTTGACTCAGAAAGAGTTTGCCTTATTAGAGTTTTTGATTCGAAATAAAAATACGGTCTGTAGGCGAACCCGAATTATCGAGTCCGTTTGGGATATTCATTTTGAGTACAACACAGGAGTCATTGACGTCTTTATCAATTCACTTCGAAAAAAACTGGGCATCACGAAGGATCAAGACTACATTCAGACGATCCGGGGTGTAGGATACATGGCAAAGGAATAAATCAATGAAATCGAGCTCGCCTGAAGTTGACAGGCATGACTTAGCAGAGACACACTTGGGTGACTATGAAACAATCGAGATTCCATCCTGACTTTCGGTGTGGGACAGGTTCTGACCATTAAAAATCAATTATAGACAGATGAATGTCTCTTATAAAAAGCAGTTATCACGAAGGCTTACACTTTTAGTGGCAGGCATTTTTTTATTGGTTTTTGCCTTAATTTATGGAGTGGTCTATTTCACTGTTATTGCGAGTGTTGACCGTGAGCTTCAGTTAGAGACAGACAAACATAAAGATCAGATTTTTATCATTAATGGAGAGATTCGCTTTCTTCATAAGGATGAGTGGAGCGAGATGGAGCACAGTCAGATTCAGCTTAATCCTATTTTTATAGAGATTGTAGATCCAGAGGGGAAAAGTATGGATCGATCTCCTAACCTGAGGGATAATCATCTTGAGTTTTTTCCCGACCGAGCTAATTCGGGGCAGGCTTGGACTCTAAAAGCAGGCTCTCGCTATCTGCGTCAGATGCAAATCCCGCTACGGAATGCAGGGAAAATGGAAGGCTTTCTTTTGGTAGCTCAATCCTTTGATGATGCCCAAGCCCTCTTTACCAAGTTGAGGTGGATTCTTTTAATTCTTTTCCCGATTGTACTGATGATTGTGTATTGGATGATGCGTGATCAGGCAAACCGCACGGTCCGGCCTATTCAGCAGCTTATTCGCAAAGCCAATCAGGTGACTCAAAGTAATTTGAGCGAACGAATTCAGTCCCCCGGAAATCAAGAGGAAATCACCCAACTCACGCATGCCATCAATGATCTATTGGGGAGGTTGGAGAAAGCTATAAAACGAGAGCAGCAATTCACATCAGATGCTTCCCATGAGCTCCGCACGCCCCTATCGGTGCTCCGAGGTACCTTGGAAGTGATGATCCGCAAGCCACGTACTCCTGAAGAATATGAGCAAAAAATCGAATTAGCTCTTCAAAGTATCGATCGGATGACAGGAACAATCGAGCAATTATTGGCTCTGGCACGAGTGGAAAGCGGGCAATCCATTGTGCTGGAGGAGCTTGATTTGCTATCTTTTTCAGAAGAAGTAATAAGTAGAAAAACAGACTCAACACGGGAGAAGATTGAATTTATTTCTCAGCTTGGGCATCCGGTATTTGTTTTGACCAATGAGAAATCGCTACAGATAATTTTAGACAACTTATTGGACAATGCGTTCAAATACGCTGGAGGCTCAGCTCCCTTTTTCTTGGAAGTTGGTAAAAATGATAAAGAGGTCTATTTGAAAGTTTCAGACCATGGAGTCGGGATTCCACCGGAAGACTTGCCTCATATTTTTGATCCATTTTTTAGGGCAAGTTCTAGCCAAAGATCAAAAAAAACCGGTGCTGGATTGGGCCTAGCAATCGTTAAAAAGCTATGTGATGAACTCAAAATCAGAATTTCGGTAGAGAGTCAAACAGGGAAGGGGACTTCATTTAAGCTTTCTTGGTAAAATCTTAAGGGAATCTTAAGAAAGTCCTAAAAGACACCTAAGAGTTCAGAGGTTTTTTTGCGTCAAAAGAAACCCCGCATTATGCTTGATTCGATTATTCGATGGAGTTTATCTCATAAGCTTATCATTGGTATTTTTACTTTTGTTTGGATTGCCCTTGGTATTTTTTCATTGTCTCAGTTGAAAATCGGAGCGGTGCCAGATGTGACCAATAATCAGGTGCAGGTGATCACCACTTCTCGAAATCTCTCTACTGAAGAGGTAGAAAAATACCTGACTTACCCGGTTGAATTGGAAATGGCTAATCTTCCTGGAGTAAAGGAGATTCGATCTATTTCTAAGTTTGGCCTCTCAGTAGTGACCATTGTCTTTGAGGATGATATGGGAACTTATCTTCCGAGGCAGCTAATTGCTGAGCGACTCAAAATTGCGGAGGAAAATATCCCCGTTGGCTTTGGTTCTCCGACAATGGGACCGATTTCTACTGGTTTGGGTGAGATTTACCAATACATCATTGATGTGGAGCCTGGTTTTGAAGAGCAATATTCCACAATGGATCTTCGGACGATTCAGGACTGGGTCGTAAAGCGGCAACTAGCTGGTATCGAGGGAGTAATCGAAGTCAATACCTGGGGAGGATTTCTGAAGCAATATGAAGTCGCAGTAAATCCAGAGCGATTGAAAGCGATGAATTTAGCTCTTGAGCAGGTCTTTTCTGCCATTCAATCCAATAACTCGGTGACAGGTGGCGGTTACATTGAAAAAACCGAGGAGAGCTTTTTTATCCGTGGCGAAGGCCTAGTCAAATCCCTGGAAGATATCAGAAATATCGTTATCCAAAGCCGAAATGGTTCACCGATCCTAGTGAGCGATGTGGCAGATGTGGGTTTTGGCTCAGCCAGTCGATTTGGGGCAATCACTGCCAATGGAGAAGGGGAAAAGGTTCTGGGGCAGATTATGATGCTGAAAGGTGCCGATTCCAAGCGAACGATCGACCGGGTAACTACTCGGATAGCAGAAATCCAAAAAACATTGCCTGAGGGTGTGATCATTAATGGCTTTTTGGATCGCTCAGAGCTGATTGGCAGGACCACAAGCACCATTGCTGAAAATCTGATTCTTGGCTGTCTAATTGTGATTTTTGTAGTGGTGATTCTTTTGGGTAATCTACGATCAGGGCTAGTGGTAGCTTCTGTCATCCCTCTTAGTCTTTTCTTTGCGCTTTCGATGATGTATCTGTTTGATGTAGATGCCAATCTCATGAGCCTAGGAGCAATAGACTTTGGAATTATCATCGATGGAGCAGTGATTATTGTGGAGTATATTGCATTTCGCTTCACCCAGTCCGGTCAAATGCTGAGCGGGCTTTCGAGTCACAAACGTCGGGAAGAAAAGGATAAAATTTCCTTTGAAGGATCCTCTAAAATGATGCGTTCGGCCATTTTCGGGCAGATTATCATTATTCTTGTGTTTATCCCTGTGCTCTCACTTTCAGGTGTCGAAGGCAAAATGTTTCGGCCTATGGCGGAGGTATTTAGTTTTGCATTGGTCGGTGCAATGATTTTGGGTCTGACCTATGTTCCGGTGGCCTCTTCCTTATTTTTGAAGACCAAGCCCCTTGGTCCAAAAAATATTTCTGTTCGATTTATCGGCTTTCTTAATCGATTTTATGAACCTGCACTTTCATTCGCGCTTAGTCATCGGAAATTAGTCCTTATCACAGCTGGAATCTTGCTCTTGGGTAGTATTTGGGTTTTTTCCCGAATGGGAGCAGAATTTGTACCTACGCTTGATGAGGGAGACTTTGTGATTCAGCCTGTTTTGAAAACAGGAACTACCCTAACCAATACAGTAGAGACCATTACTGCAATTGAAAAAATCCTAAAGGGATTCCCTGAAGTAAATCAAGTGGTAACACGAATTGGAGCCGCTGAAATACCTACTGACCCTATGTCTATGGAAGAAAGTGACATCATTGTCACGCTTCATCCTAAGGACCAATGGAAAACTGTCGATACCAAAGACGAACTGGCAGAAGAGTTTAAAAAGGCTTTGGAGATTATCCCCGGGCTAGATTATGAGTTTACCCAGCCCATCGAAATGCGTTTCAACGAATTGATTACCGGTGTTCGAGCGGATTTGGCAATCAAGGTTTTTGGGGAGGATCTGGATATTCTTCTCAGTGTGGCTACTGAGATCGAATCTGCCATTCAATCGGTAGATGGAGCAGCAGATATAATTCTGGAGAAAGTGGATGGTCTTCCGCAGATGAAAATTGACTACGATCGCTCAAAAATAGCCAAGTATGGGCTGAATATTGATCAATTAAACGATCTGGTCAATACCGGTTTTGCAGGGAAAAAGGCTGGGATTGTATTTGAAGGGGAAAAGCAATTTGATTTGGTGCTTCGGTTTGAGGAGGACTCTCGGAAGGATATCGTACACCTGGAGCGGCTGCCAGTTAGGCTTCCCAATGGTACTTTTTTGCCGCTTTCCGAGCTCGCTAATATCAGTTATACCCGTGGCCCTGCTAAAATTTCACGAGATGATACCCGGCGGAGGGTCGTGATTGGCGTCAATGTCCGCAATAGGGATCTTCAATCCGTGGTAGATGATATACAGGGAATCATTGATACCAGAATTGAGATTCCCGAAGGATATCGGGTGTCTTATGGGGGTCAATTTGAAAACTTGGAACAGGCCCGAAATAGGCTGCTTGTGGCCGTTCCAGTAGCTCTCTTTCTTATTTTCATCATGCTCTATTTTGCGTTTTCTTCTGTGAAGGATGCCTTACTGATATTCACCGCGATTCCATTTTCGGCTATTGGCGGCATATTATTTTTGTGGTGGCGGGATATGCCATTTAGTATCTCTGCAGGCATTGGCTTTATTGCTTTGTTTGGCATAGCCGTCTTGAATGGAATAGTTCTGATTGAATATTTTAAGTCTATGGAGTCAAAATACTCCTCCATAAAGGATCTGGTAAAGGCTGGAGCCAAAGATCGATTACGCCCCGTTTTTCTCACAGCTTCAACAGATGCCCTGGGGTTTTTACCAATGGCGCTTTCGTATTCGGCAGGAGCTGAAGTTCAAAGACCATTGGCTACTGTTGTAATTGGTGGTTTGGTTTCTGCCACACTATTGACTTTGATTGTACTTCCAGTTTTATATACCATTTTTCATGGAAAAAGCTTCTCTTTCAATCGGTCGGTCAAGCCATTATCCATTACACTGATTTTAATGGGATTCATCATTTTTCCTTCTTTTGGCCAAGAGAAAGAAAAACTAGGCTTGGAAGAGGCGCTTTCGATAGCCATTTCTCAAAATATAGACCTTCAGGCATCCAGGAAAATGCTGGAGCGATCGGAATCTCAGGTCGGGACAGGATGGAATATCGAAAAGACCCAGATTTCCTATGGTTGGGATGAAAATGATATTGCCGAAAACGGAGTCTATAACCGAGTCTGGAGAGTGCAGCAGCAACTGGAGTTTCCTTCAGTCTATTCAGCTAGGTCGGCAGTCTTGAAAGCCGAATTGGAGCGAAGTCAGTCTGAATATCTATTGCACGAAAGACAGGTGAAAAAGGAGGTTTCGACAGCCTACCTCAAATCATTTTATGCCCGAGAACGAATCTATAATTTGGTTTATCTGGATAGTATTTATGGGCAGTTTGCCAAAGCCTCAGCACGTCGTTTTGAGTTGGGAGAAAGTAATCTGCTGGAGAAGCTTACCGCTGAAAGCAAGGAACAGGAACTATCGATACGACTGAATGCGGCCCGTCGGGATTATGAATCCTCATTGATTGAATTGGGCAGGTTACTTTATTTGGATGATAGCCTAGTTCTTGCCGACGAAGAACCACTTTTGGGTTTGGATCAAAATGACGAAATAAGTCATCCCCTGACTATGATGCTGGAAGCCGAAATTCGAAAGGCTGATTTTCAGGTCAAGGAGGCTAGAAGGAGTTTTTTGCCTGAGCTGAGTATGGAAGTCTTCAATGGAAGTAATCCAGGGATCAATGCGCAGAATTACCCTGGATTTCAAGCGGGCGTTTCTATTCCCCTGTTTTTTGGATCAAATAAATCCAAATTGAATGCGGCTTCATTCTTCCAGGAGGAAATTCAACTCCAATCTCAGGCTGTGACTCAATCATTAAATGCACGAAGTGAGCAGCTGAAAAATGAAATATCCAAAAACCGCTCGACTTTAGATTATTATGAGGAGGAGGGACTTAGTCTTGCCGAGCAATTGGAAATACAGGCTACCCGATCTTTCCAGGAGGGTGAAATAGACTTCCTGCAGCTGGTACAACTCCTCGAAAATTCCCGGAATATCCGACTCCAATACTTACAAAGTAAGCTGGACTATCAGCTTGCTAAGCTCGAACTCATTTACTTGACGATCTGATGAATTTACATTTAAGAAAAATCTCATTTATTCTCTTATTCCCTTTGGCTATATCCTGTCAGAAAAAAGACGATTCGTCTGAAGGAATAGAAGTAGAGGCGGCAGAAGTAGCAGCTTCATCTCAGATTCAACTTTCTCAAAGCCAGTTTAATGCGTTGAAGATGGAGTGGGGATCTATAGAGACTCGAAATCTATCTGAGCAACTCAGCCTGCAGGGCATGGTCCGTGTACCGACAGAGGGACGGCAGGATGTTTCTGCGATTTACGGGGGCTACGTTTCAGGCCTTTCTCTAATTGAAGGTGAGGCTATTCGACGTGGTCAAGTCTTATTTTATCTCGAGAATCCTGAGTTTGTCAATCTTCAGCAATCCTATCTGGAGACCCAAAGTCAGATGCAGTATTTGAAGGCTGAATATGATCGTCAACAGACCCTGTATTCCGAGCAAATTTCTGCACAAAAAAACTTCCTGAAAGCTGAGGCTGATTTTCGGACTGCTGAGGCCAAATTGGCTGGCTTGGAGCAGCAGCTCTTACTGTTAAAGATTGACCCAAAAGTGCTTGAGCCAAGTAAAATTCGCTCAAAAATCCCAGTTTACTCACCCATCAATGGCTTTGTGGAAAGTATTCATGCAGTGCCGGGAAGCTATCTCAATGCCACAGATAAAGCACTGACTTTATTGAACCGAGACCATCTTCATGTAGAGTTAATCGTGTATGAGAAGGATGCTAGGAAATTGAAAATTGGCCAAAAGGTAACAGTTTCAATCCCTGATTTGAACGAAGATCAGATCCTTGCTGAGGTATATGTCATCAGTCAATCTATCAATTCTGAAAGACAGGTAATGGTCCATGCTCATTTGGTAGACGAAAGCATGGAAAAATACTTGGTGCCGGGGATGTATTTGGAGGCAAAGTTAGATTTGGAGGACAGACCGTCAATGGTAGTTCCAGAAAGCGCAGTGGTGGAGGCAGATGGCTTGAATTATATTTTGATTCAAAATGAAAAAATGGAAAATGGATACCTCTTGGAAAAAGTAGCCATTCAAATTGTAGGAAGCCAAGAGGGATATTTGGCGATTAAACCTGCCGTTGATTTGGATCAAAGTGTGGTTATTTTGACCAAAGGGGCGTTTGGGTTGGTTTGATCATTCTAATCTGGTTAAAATCTGAATTAAATTTCGAGTCTTTGAAGTATAGTATTTATATACTTTTTAAAATAATGATTTTTTAAATATTTGTAAACATTAACCTTTATGTTAAGTTTCGTTAAAACAGTAAAAATCCATTTAAACCAATTTAAAGGGGGTTTTGATGTTTTTAATTTTAAAGAAATTCATTTTTTGATAATGCAAAATTAAAGTCTGAGAGTTTTGTAAAGTTTAGCTTTGGTAAAATTTCTAACCAAAACTTTTACCTATTAAAAATCTTTACAAACCATGACTGCTAATCAAAGCATTTGGAGAGGATTAATGACATTGATGATGTTATTTGTCCTCAATTTTTCCTCCGCCCAGCAAGCGAGGATCACTGGAAAAGTAAGCGATCCAAACAATCAGCCTCTACCAGGGGCAACTGTTTTGGTCAAAGGAACGACCCGTGGAACTGTCACGGATGTGGATGGAAGCTATGCAATTGAGGCATCACCCCAAGATGTGCTCGTCTTTTCATTTGTAGGCTTCGAGACTCTCGAAAGAACCGTGGGCAATTCTACAATAATTGACATCTCACTCTCTGAGGGCGTCGCCCTTACTGAAGTAGTTGTAACAGCACTGGGCGTAAAGCGGGAGACAAAGGCTCTCGGCTACTCTGTACAGGAAGTGCAAGGAGATCAGTTTACTGAAGCAAGAGAGACCAATGTGATAAACTCACTTAGCGGAAGAGTTGCGGGGGTTCAAATTACAAATGGGACTTCTGGCCTTGGAGGTTCTACACGGGTGACAATTCGGGGAGAATCTTCTTTGAATATCAATGCCAATCAGCCGCTCTTTGTTGTTGATGGTATTCCGATTTCAAATAATGTTGTTGGTTCGTCGGGCTCTGGAAATCAGGAAGTAGACTATGGAAATGCCGCCGGGGAGATCAATCCGGATGATATCGCGTCCATGACGGTCTTGAAGGGTCCTGCTGCGGCAGCCTTGTATGGTAGCCGCGCAGCGAATGGCGCGATTTTGATTACAACCAAAAATGGAAAAGGTAAAAAAGGCCTTGGTGTTACAATTAATTCCAACACAACTTTTGACAATCCTTTAGTATTACCTCAATGGCAAGATAAATATGGTCAGGGTAATAACGGCCAGTTTGAATTTGTCAATGGTGCCGGAGCTGGTATTGCTGATGGAGTAGATGAAAGCTGGGGACCTGAAATGGACACTGGCTTGCTTATTCCGCAATTTGATTCACCCCGATCTGTTCCGGGTTTTAGAGGAGGTGATTTGAATGCTCCTGCGGGAAGTACTATTACCCCAACACCCTGGGTCTCTCAGCCAGATAACATCAATGACTTTTTCCAAACAGGTGTGACGCTTTCAAATAACGCCTCCATAGCAGGAGCTAATGACAATGCCAATGTCCGTCTTTCCTGGACCAATCTGAATCAAAAAGGAATTGTGCCTAACACCGATTTGAAGCGGAATACCATCGCTCTAAACGGCGGAATCAATGTGACTGATAAGCTTTCTGTAAATGCAGCGGTCAACTATCAAAAGACCAACAGCGGTAATAGGCCAAGTATTAGTTACGGTACGGAAAACTTGATGTATCTCTGGATTTGGTACGGTAGACAACTTCGTACTCAAAACTTGCGAGATTACTGGATGCCTGGATTGGAAGGGGTGCAGCAGTTCAATTACAATTATAACTACCATGATAACCCGTATTTCAATGTCTATGAAAACACCAATGGACAGGACAAAGGGAGAATATTTGGGAATATTATGGTGAATTACAAATTTACTGACAAGTTGAGTTTGATGCTTCGTACTGGTCTAGATACCTACAATGAATTGAGAGACAGACGAAGAGCATTTAGTACACAGCGATTCCCAAGAGGTAACTACCGGGAAGATGCGATCTCTTTTTCTGAGCAAAACACAGACTTTCTCTTGACTTACTCCGAGACTACCAAGCCCGTATGGTCTTACAGCATCGCGCTCGGCGGCAATCAGATGCGTCAAGAGAATCGATACCAGCAGACAGTCGCCCCTCAATTGTTGATTCCGGGAATTTACAATTTTACCAATACTGCTGTGAATCTTCAGGTTGACCAATTTAACTCCGAGAAGCGAATCAATTCGTTATATGGATTTGGTCAAATAGGCTACAAAAACATCCTTTTCTTGGATATTACTGGGAGAAATGACTGGTCTTCCACACTTCCCGTAGCGAATAATTCTTATTTCTACCCATCAGCTACCTTGAGTGCCATTATCTCGGATATGATTACGCTTCCAAGTGCGGTCTCTTTCCTTAAGGTGCGGGCAGCTTATGCAGAGGTAGGTAATGATACGAGTCCATATAGTCTGACCAATGTCTTTAATCCTCAGGCAGCTTGGGGTTCGGAGCAAGCCAAGACAGAGTCTAACCGACTTGCCAATGCCAATCTGAAGCCAGAGCGGACAGGCTCTTTCGAAACAGGATTGGATGTTCGGTTCTTGGAAGGTCGCTTGGGCTTGGACTTTACCTATTTCGACAATCGTACCCGAAATCAAATCATCCCCATCGAATTAGATATTGCTACGGGATATGCCTCTAGGATTATCAATGCCGGTGAAATTCAAAATCAAGGAATTGAGGTAGTGTTGAATGGAGCTCCGGTTGTTTCCCAAAATGGTTTGAATTGGAATTTTATGGCCAATTTCACCCGAACTCGGGGTAAGGTGTTAGAGCTCACCGAAGGGCTTGATACCTACACGCTGACCGGTAGAAATGGTGCAAACATCCAAGCTCGAATCGGAGAACGGATGGGTAATATCTATGGGGTTGGTTTTCTTCGTGTAGAAGACCCAAGCAGCCCATTTTTTGGGCAAATTGTCCACAACTCTACCGGTACCCCGCTTCGTGACCCGGAGTTGAAGCTTCAGGGAAATTACAATCCAGATTGGATGCTGGGCTTACAAAATAACTTCAGCTATAAAGGAGTTTCTCTTGGAGTTCTATTTGACTACCGTCATGGTGGGATTGTAGTTTCTCGTACCAAGGTCATCGGTAGTACCGCCGGTCAGTTAGAAGAAACCCTCTTGGGAAGAGAGAATGGCTATGACCTGACTGTGGAAGGAAATGGAATCATCAGTGAAGGAGTGGTCCAAAATGCAGACGGATCTTATTCGCCAAATACGGTGAAAATCACTTCCAGAAACTGGCACAATCGCTACTATGAGCGAAACAACGTGGAAGCAGCAAAATATGACGCCACCTTCTTAAAGCTTCGAGAAGTGACGATCGGCTACACCATCCCTAAATCTATTCTTGGAAGACTTCCTATTCAGGACGTAAAGCTCTCGCTCGTGGCTAGAAACCTCGCTCTTTGGACAGAGAACCCCCATTTTGATCCAGAGACACTTTCTATGTCTGGCGGTACGCTGCAGCCCGGGATCGAAAATATGGCTTACCCATCTACACGCAGTGTAGGATTCAATCTGAATGTCAGATTCTAATCTCCCCATGAAAATCAAAAAATCAATCATCATGAATTTCAATAAGAACTATATTACTGCAATGGCACTTTCCTTGATTTTAGGAATGAGTGCCTGTGATCAGGATTTTGAGGAAACCAACATCAATCCAAACAGTCCGGAGACGGTTTCCTCAGCCTTGCTTTTGCCCACCGTCATTCGCAATACAACGAATGAAATTGCCGGCCGCGCTTGGGGATATGGAAATGTAGTTATGCAAATGACTGCCAAAATTCAATTTACCAACGAGGACCGATACAATTGGGGACCTCAGGGTAATCCATACTCCAGCTTTTACAATTCCCTTCGGGACTTGAATAATGTAATTGAGATTTCTTCTGAGGCAGGTCAGAGTAACTATGTCGGAATAGCGAAGGTGATCCGAGCAAATATGTTTTCCTTCATGACAGATGCCTATGGCGATCTTCCTTATTCGGAAGCCACGAAGGCCAAAGAGGATATAAATTATCCCAAATTTGATACACAAGAGGAGATTTACAATGGAATATTAGCGGAACTGGAAGAAGCGAATAACCTCCTTGGCTCTTCCAATGAGGCAGTTGATGGAGATATTCTTTTCGGAGGGGATGTGATGCGTTGGAAAAAGTTTGCCAATTCACTCCGGATTCGGATTTTGATGCGTCTTTCTGATCGTCGGGATCCATCTGCTGCGCTGCAGGCTATCCTGAATAATCCTTCTCAGTCCCCTATATTTACATCCAATGATGATCAGGCTGCCCTACAGTACCTATCAGATATTCCCAATCAGCACCCACTTTACACGTATCGGTCTGGTTCGTTTGATGAATACCGGCTTTCAGAAAAGATGGAAGGTGTTTTAAAGGATTTGAATGATCCTCGTCTTTTCGCTTACGCACAGCCTACCAATGCAAGTGGAGCTTCCATCATTGGAGAGGTGGAGGATTATCAGGGTGTTCCGAATGGTTTGGCAGATGAGGAAGCTCTCCAGTATTCCCCTTCAGGTGACCCTGCAAAGGGTGGGTCTAATTTTATTTCCAGAATTGGTTTGCTTTGGTCTTGCTCGGCCTGTACCTCACTTGCCAATCCTCAGGGCTATCAAGCCATCTTGATGAGTTATGCAGAATTGCAATTCATTTTGGCTGAGGCGCGTGAGAGAAATTTTATTTCTACAGGATCTGCCGAGGAATACTACCGAAATGGTATTCAAGCCTCATTTGACTACTATCATGAGCGATACAGCTTTGTGGGCTTGTCCGAAATCGCCGATAAATTACTTATCGATGAGTCTTATTTCGCACAAGATGAGGTAGCCTACACTGGAAATACAGATGATAAGCTCCGCAAAATAGGTACCCAGAAGTGGTTGGCTTTATTCTTCACAGGAATGGAAGGTTGGTATGATTGGAGAAGGACTAATTATCCAGAGATCCTACCCGGTCCAGCAGCCTTCATCAATACCGTACCCGTTCGATACATATATCCTTCTTCGGTACAGTCTCTTAATGGAGAAAAATATCAAGAAGTGATTTCCCGTCAGGGTCCGGATGAAATTACTACCCGGGTTTGGTGGGATGTTAATTGATAAGCTGTTAATTTAAATCAGTCAAGAGCTGCCGGTCCGAAGGGCTGGCAGCTTATTTAAAACAACTATTATGAAAAAAACACTGTTTTTTCTTATCGTCCTGACCCAATTTGGGGCACATCTTTGGGCGCAAAAAAGTACCCAGACAGAGAATATAATTCTGATTACTTTTGATGGTCTGCGATGGCAAGAGCTCTTTCAGGGAGCAGATTCCTTAATGGTGGATGATACGGGACTAATTGATACACCCGGGTCTCTATTAGCAGATTACTGGCATACCGATCCAAAAAAACGGCGAGAGATGCTGTTTCCTTTCTTTTGGAGTACTATAGCCTCTGAGGGCCAGTTATATGGGAATAGGCATTTCGGCAATAAGGTGGATAATAGTAATAAAATGTGGTTTTCCTATCCTGGATACAATGAGGTTCTTTCTGGTTTTGCGGATGATGACCGCATCAATTCCAATTCGAAAATCAATAATCCAAATGTTACATTCCTAGAGTATCTCAATCAAATGCCAGAATATAATGGTAAGGTGATGGCTTTCGGTTCCTGGGATGTCTTCCCTTATATAATTCATGAGGAGCGTAGCGGTGTACCTGTCAATGCTGGCTTTGATCTGGCTGAAGGAGATGATCTGACGGATGTAGAAAGAACAGTCAATCGCATGCAGCAAGAGATCCGTGGACCATGGGGTGGAGTTCGTTTAGATCCATTTACCCATCATTTTGCGATGGAAGGTTTGAAAAAGCACAGACCAAAAGTTATGTACATTGCCTATGGAGAGACGGATGATTGGGCACATGGAGGCAAGTATGATCAATATATTTGGTCGGCTCATCAAACTGACGCCTACATCAAGGAGATTTGGGATTGGGTTCAATCAGATCCTGAGTATAAGGACAAAACAACCTTAATCATTACTACAGATCATGGAAGGGGAATTACGAAAACTTCTTGGAAAAGTCACGGAGCTTCCGTTCCAGAAGGTGGTGAAATATGGATGATGGCAATCGGACCTGATACTCCGGCTTCAGGTGAAATGAAAATTGAAGGACAGTGGCACTCTGCTCAGGTTGCCAGGACAATTTTCAAACTATTGGGTATGGAATATCCTGATCCTAAAGCAGGAGAAGTCATCGAGGATATGGTCCGATGAAACGGAATGTTTTTATACTTTTAGTAATGATTTTGTCAAGCTGCATTGAAAAACCAACCTCCCCAACTTATGGGGAGGTGTTTTTTTCGGATGAATCTAAACTCACCGCTTTATTTGAGATGTCCTTTCCGAAAGAGGATACGCTGGTTTTAGATACGGGCTGGCAATACTTGGGAGCCGATTCGATTCCCGGAATGGAACAGCCTATTCCTGAATTTACTTCGAAAGGTGAAGCGGTTAGCTTACCCCACAAATTGATCCTCCCTAATCATTCCCTTTGGTATTCTTGGAAAGGTAGTTTAAATGCGGGAGTGCTATTTTTGGATGGAGACGATGGAGCTCAACTTTGGGTAGATGGAGAGAGAGTTCTGCGATCTGCTGAAGGGGAATTCTATTCGATTGAGGAGGAAGGAGAGGTTCAGCTTCTTGTTAGGGTAATTAATAATGCGGTATCTGGAGGATTGAAAAAAGCCTTTTGGATGGCAGAATCAAGTTATTTGAATTGGATGACTGATCGAAAAGAGCTGCTGGATTCGCTTTTGCTCAATCGAAAAATTGAGTTGCTTTTAGATTCAGAATTCAAGGCTCAACTTTTAAAAATAGACCAGAAGGATAGGGAGAAGGAGTTGGCTGACTACCCCATCATGATGACTGACCCTATTATTATTCTGGACTCCAATGGAGAGCCTTTCCTTCGTTGGCAAAGCGAAAAGGGAGGTGGATCAGTTATTAGTAGAGAAACTGGTGAGAAGTATTCTGTTTCTTCGAAAGATGGAATCTTTACTCTTCCTATAGAATTTGGTGAAGTATACAAGATTTGGATTCAACAGGGTAAATCTCTTTTTGGACCTTTTCATTTTAATCAAGCTGAACCTGCTGACCAAATTAGGCTAGCTATTTGGGGGGATTCTCAAGGAGGATGGAGGACTTTTAAGAGAATTTCTCATGAAATCGCTAATCAAAATCCTGATTTTAGTCTAGGACTTGGGGATTTGGTGAATAATGGTTCTCAACCTTTCGTTTACTCTCGATTTTTACAAGTGGTCTCTGAGATGAGAACTCCACAGATTCTCATTCCGGGAAATCATGATTATGATGGTTTCTATGAAGATTTGATAGCCAAAGAGATGGAGAGACATCTTTTTTTACCCGGTCAAAAGCGCTTTGGTTTTCAGGTACTTGGTTCTCTGGGTGTTTTGACTTTGGATCCAAATGTCAATTTCCCGGTTTCAATTCCAAAAGGAACGGAACAGCAAATTTGGATGGACTCTGTTCTGACCTCGGAAGCCTGGTCAAACCTACGGTGGAAAGTGATAGCAATCCATCAACCCCCTTATTCTCAGGGCTGGCCAGAATATCATGGAGAATTGAGCATTCGGGAGACATTAGAACCATATTTTCATATGGGTTTGATAGATTTTGTCATTGCCGGCCATACGCATGATTACGAACGGCTCACCTTGAATTTTTCAGGAAATTCGGTTCACTTTCTAATCGTAGGTGGTGCAGGAGGAGGGCTTGAACCAAAAGAAAAAAGCTCAGACTATCCCAAAATGGACCGAGTGATTAAGGAACATCATTTTGGTATCTTGGATTTTGGGAAGGACAGTTTTAAGCTCCGGGTATTCAATTTGGAAGGGGAAATAATCGATCAGTTTTCTGAACAGGAATAGAGAACTTCTCTTGCCAGGGAAATGTATTTTTCCAAATCTGGCAAAGGAATGTTCTCATCCTTTGCCTCTTCATCCCAGTTCCTCATCAGCAGGGAAATATCGAAAAGGTGGTCATTTTCAAATGCAAGTGCTTCATCATTGTCCATCGGCCCACCTTGGAATTCCAACGTTTTTTTGCTGGCTTCTGAAAGTTTTTCGAGATATTCTGGGAAGCGAAAAGTAAGATATCTTTTTGCCTGGACATGATTTTCTACCAGTTGGGGGATTTTTTCTGGAAATCCCAAACTTCGAAGAAAGTCCGCGCCAATTTGCTCGTGGCGCTTTACACCAAAGCCCCCCAAGGATTCTGTGTTTTCCAGATGATTTAGTAAGTGGCCAATATCATGAAAGAAGGCTGCCAAAATGACCTCTGAGTCAAATCCTTCCCTTTCGGCAAGTTGTGCTGATTGACACATGTGCTCGATTTGGGAGACGGGTTCTCCTATGTAGTCTTCATGTCCGTGATTCGTGTACAGTTCAAATATCAATTTGAGCTTTTGATCAATGGAAAGGCTAGAATAATTCATCAATTTAAGTTTACAAATACTAAAATTAATAAAAACAGCTTACCATTTTGTTCTCTCGAGAAACTTAACCTTTATTTACTACTATATTTAAAAATGAATAATATTCATCATGAAGTAAAGAGGTTTAATTTCTATATAAATCTATTTTTATTCTTTTAAGGCCATTTTATTGGGTCTCTAGCAAAGTGAAATTCAAGGATCATTGATAACAAAAAGATAATAACTATTCCATGGTGAAAAAAAAATGAAGTTTAATTTTGCTAAACAATAATTGAGTTGGTTTAGCTTTAAAAATGGGAGGGCTATCATTAGTCCCCCTTTTTTTTAGCCTAGTAAATTACAAATAATGGGAAAAATCAGACTAGCTGTCTTCGATATGGCAGGAACGACTATTCATGATGAAAATAATGTTGCTAAGGCTTTTCAGCAGGCCTTGAATGAAGCTGGATATCCACAGGTAACCTTGAAGGAGGCCAATGAAAAAATGGGGTATTCGAAGCCTCAGGCTATCCGAGAACTCTTAGAAATTCACGAACCAAACTCAGATAAAATCACCGACGCCATCATAGAAAGAATTCATTCTGATTTTGTCAATGGAATGCTTCACCATTATGCTACGGAACCCGGAATCAAGCCCGTGAATGATGCAGAGGAAGTGTTCGAGACACTACACGATATGGGTATCAAAGTGGCATTGGATACTGGTTTTAGCAGAGATATCACTGATATCATTTTAAAACGAGTTGGATGGGATCAAAGTGGCCATATCGATGCTACAGCTGCAAGTGATGAAGTACAAAAAGGGCGTCCCTATCCTTTTATGATTCAGAAGATTATGGACGAACTTGGTATAGAAGACTCCAAATCTGTGATTAAAATTGGCGATACAGAAGTAGATATCAATGAAGGTCATAATGCTGATTGTTTGATGAGTATTGGAGTCACAAATGGGGTCTATTCACGTGAAGAGTTAATCCCCCATCGGCCTACTCATCTTGTGAGCAATCTTAGAGAGGTTGTCGAAATAGTGAAGCAATATGAATCCTCTTTAATGAGCTAGCATGTATCGGGTTCCTTCACTTTTTAGGCGATTAGAACAAGCAGGTACTTTTAAGATGAGTCTTTTTGCTGCAATCATGGGTTTTTTGACATACAGTAGTATGTATGCTTTCAGAAAGCCTTTTGCAGCGGCTGTTTTTGAAGGAGAATTGCTGTGGGGATTGGATCTAAAAATCTGGCTTATTCTTGCTCAGACCCTAGGGTATATGGCGAGTAAGTTTTACGGGATCAAGGTCATTTCGGAGCTTAAGAAAGAAGGAAGAGCATGGTTGATCATAGGCTTGATATCCATTTCCTGGGTTGCTTTGCTTGGTTTTGCAGTGGTGCAGGAGCCTTATTCGATAGTCTTTTTTCTGATCAATGGTTTTCCTTTGGGTTTGATATGGGGAATTGTTTTTCACTACATGGAGGGCAGGCAATTCACCGAAATGATGGGTTCCATGCTGGCTGCGAGTTTTGTTTTTTCATCAGGATTTGTCAAGTCAGTCGGGGTATATTTAATGCAAAACTGGCAAATCTCAGAGCATTGGATGCCCTTTGTAACAGGAGGGGTATTTTTTCCCTTATTGGTGCTGAGCGTATTTTTGCTTAATCATATACCTGAACCCACAGATCAAGATCTTCAATTGCGAAGTCCTCGAGCTCCGATGACCAAGAAGGCTAGAAAAGATTTTTTTAAGGAATTTAGACCTGGGATTATTCTGTTGATTATTGTCTATATGATGCTTACTGGACTTCGAGATCTTCGGGATAATTTTGTTGTTGAAATTTGGGATGGACTGAATATTTCTGTAGAACCTGAACTGCTTACCCAAACTGAAATTCCCATTACTTTAGGTTTGTTGGTTTTAATGACTGCATTGGTATTGGTCAAAAACAACAAAAAGGCATTTTTCATCAATCATTGGATCATTCTGATTGGCTTTGGGCTTTCTATATTTTCGACCTTAGGACTACAAGCTGGGTTCATTTCGCCATTCTTTTGGATGGTTATGGTAGGAGCAGGCGTTTATATGGCCTACATACCGTTTAATTGCCTTCTTTTTGATCGGCTGATAGCCACTTTTAAGCGAAGTGGAAATGTGGGGTTTCTAATGTACTTGGTTGATAGTTTTGGGTATTTAGGATCAAGTCTAATCCTGTTTTCCAAGCAGCTTGGGGGCTGGGATTCGATTCCCTGGCTTCAATTTTATATCACGGCCATTTTTGGGTTTTTGGGGCTTTCACTCATTTTAATGGCTGCTTCGTTTATTTATTTTCAAAGGAAACTTCTCAGAGAAAAGCGGGCAAAGCCTCATTCTGTCACACTTGTCAATTCACTATGAGTACGAAAAAAGCGATCGTTGTAGGAGCGGGAATTGTAGGTTTATCCATCACCCGAGCTCTCCATCAAAAAGGATATGAAGTTAAAGTATTTGAGCGGCATCCAAAGTCCCAAGGTGCTTCCGTTCGGAATTTTGGGATGGTTTGGCCAGTCGGGCAAGCGCAGGGAAAGACTTATGACCGGGCCATTCGCTCCCGGGAAATATGGCTTGAAATGAGCCAGAAAGCAGATTTCTATGCAGAGCAAACCGGAGCTTTACACTTGGCTTACACAGAATTGGAGATGCAGGTGGTAGAGGAATATGTAAGGGAAATGAAAGATCTCAAATCTGCCGAAACACTTTCTCCCGCTGAAGTGGCTATGAAAAGTCCAGCTGCAAAACTCCAAGGTCTTAAAGGGGCTCTTTGGACGGAAGAAGAGGTAATTGTCGATCCAAGAGAGGCAATAGCAAAGCTAGGGGTCTATTTTGAGAATCAGCCGGGGATTGAGATTTTTTGGAATACGGCTATTTCTAGGGTAGAGGGAAATATGGTGTTTAGTGGTTCGAAGCGCTGGGAGGCGGATAGGATATTCATTTGTTCAGGAGCAGATTTCGAAATATTGTATCCTGAAGTTTTTCAAGCTGCTCCTATTACAAAGTGTAAGCTTCAAATGGCCCGCTTGGTACAGCAACCCCAGAATTGGCGGATTGGTCCAGCGCTTTGTTCTGGACTTAGTTTTATTCATTATAAAGGCTTCGAAGTGTCTCCCAGTCTTCAAGAGCTGAAAGAAACTTATCAAAAGAAATTTCCAGAATTGCTCAAATGGGGTATTCACGTAATGGTTTCGCAGAATGGTCTAGGAGAATTGACCATAGGGGATAGTCACGAATATGGATTGGACCTTTCTCCATTTGATAGGCAAGATGTCAATGAATTGATTATCGATTTTTTAAAAACCTTTGCCCAGTTTAAGGACTGGAGGATTGAATCCACCTGGCATGGAATTTATCCTAAGATGACCAATGGGGCAACTGAGTTTATTCACCGGCTATCAGACGAAATTTGTATCGTAAATGGTTTGGGCGGGGCTGGGATGACCCTTTCTTTCGGCTTGGGAGAGGAAGTGGCAAATGAAATTTTGGGTAAATAGCCGATTTTTTTTCGGTGGTAAAAAGTTTTCTGTAGTTTACCTGAAATTTCCTCTTATCACCTAGCTATGGAACACGAAGTAATTGTTCAAATCAGTGAAAAAATCAAACGAATTCGAAAAGAAAAAAATCTGACACTACAAGATGTAGCCGATCGGGCAGGGGTCACAAAAGGGCTTATTTCACAAATCGAAAATGGGCGCACCATACCATCTCTTTTAGTTTTAATTCAAATTATAAAAGCGATTGAAATTGATTTGGATGAATTCTTCAACGAGCTGAGCCTAAATGGAAAGGAAGCACCCATTGTAGTGCAAATAAGAGCTGATTACGAGCGGTTTGAAAAGGAACCTGCAAGTGGGTATGAGTACTTCAGGATTTTCACCAAGAAAGTGAAAGAAAGCACCATCGATATTGTACTTCTAGAGATACAGCCTGGTTCGGAAAGAGACTTTGTTCAAACAGATGCATTTGAATACAAATACATTATTTCCGGTGAAGTGGTTTATCATTTTCGTGATCAAATGATTAAACTTGAAGCGGGTGATTCGATGCTTTTTGATGGAAGGTTGGAGCACAATCCGGTGAATTCGGGTGAAACAACCTGTCAAATGCTAGTGGTATATTTTTTCGAATAATTATCAGGAATGGTACTAAATGGGAAGCAATTTATTTGTTTGATTGGAATATTTCTTGTGGCTCTCAGCTCTTCTTTAGCCCAAACTGGCTATAAGGACGAATTGGGTCGGGAAATCAGCCGGGAGTATTTTGAAAAGCAGATTCTTGAGCAGGCTTACTTTGGGATCCCGGATGGGGAAGAAGGCAAAATGCTCGTTTACCGAATGCCGGTTGGTCTACTGGATGATCCTGAGATATTTTTTGAAAAGACAGGAAATAAGGGGGCTTTTCAAGAAGGCAAGATGCTTGTGGTCATTTATTATCCGGGAAAGGATGAATGCAATTCTACTGGTTTGGGTAATAACAGAAGGTTTTTTCGTAAAGAGCATGAAACACTTTTGAAATGGGCTGAAAAGCATGGCGCTGTTGATCCTGTCTACTTATATTCAGATCCGGGTGGTTTAGAAAAGTATAAGGGGCTTCTTCCATGGCAGGAGGACCCTGAGGGTATATTTGCAAAGCATTTTTTCAAATATCCTTATCCCTGTGGTAGTTTTGTAGTCATTCATCCGAATGGCACTTTTCGTGGAGTTTTGGGAGAGTATCCACTCTCCCAGATAGAAGTAGCGATGAAGAAAATCAGGAAAAGTCAGCAATGATTTTTTTACAAAGTATTCAAAACCTCATCTGGCCAAGGTACTTGTTTTTCAGAATCTCTGAAACTAGGCATCTGGGCCTTTACAGTCCGAAGATAATTTCCAAGCTCCTTAGCTAATTCTTTTAATTTTTCAGGTCTTTGATTGGCTAGGTTTGTTTTTTCCATCAGATCTTCCTGAAGATTGAAGAGCTCCATGGATTGGGTTTTGTGCCAATAGACCAATTTCCAATCTCCCTTTCGAATGCTGCTGGTCGAGCCTATGCCCGGGCCATTGGCGCCCCATTTGTTAGGGAAGTGCCAGATCAAATTTCGATCCGGGTCGGTGGTGATTTGTCCCGTAAGGGCCGGAACGAAAGAAATGCCATCGATTTCTTGGACGGTTTGGTATTCCTTGATTCCAGCCATCTCAAGAATGGTTGGAAAAAAATCCTCAATTACCAAGATTTCTTCAGACTTGGATCCTGCCTGGATTTTTCCAGGCCAACTCACAATCATTGGGACCCGAATCCCACCTTCATAAGCAGAGCCCTTTCCGCTATTAAGAGGCCAATTATGTGTGTGAGGCTCACCGCCACGACCAAGAGCACTTAGCCCTCCATTGTCTGACATAAATAAAATGATGGTATTTTCCATAAGATTATTTTCTACTAAATAATCCATCAAGTCTCCTAGGCTTTGGTCCATTCCTTCAATCATGGAAGCGTAGCGCGCTTCCCGGCTGTCCAGTCCCATCTCTTCATATTTCTGATAGTATGGATGGTGTGGTTCCAGTGGGACGTGCACCGTGTAATGCGATAGATAGAGGTAAAAAGGTTGATTAGCTGATCGAGCCCTTCCCAAAGCATCTAGTGCCTCTAGAGTCAGCGCCTCGGTTAGATTGACTGGTTTGCCGTGATATTTTTCCAGCCCGGGTACATCCCAAATGGAAGGTCCGTCAGAAGCACTATAGTTATTTTCGCCCTGAAAGGAGGCTGGTGCTCCGGCATGATGGCCTGCAATATTCACCTTAAATCCCAAGTTGATAGGGTCTGAGCCTGGCGTGCTTTCCGTTCCCCAATGGGCTTTTCCCGCATGTATGGTAAAGTAGCCGTTGTCTTTCAAAATTTGCGGTAGCGTGGTGGCATACAGGCTTTGCGGGATAGTATCTATTGGTTGCAGCCCGTTTACATTCCACTCTGGAAATTCCAGTACTTCATCTTCTTGATCGGTAGAAGTATTGTATCGCAAGGTCCAGTTTGTCACACGATGACGAGCAGCATTCATTCCGGTCATGATGCTAGTTCGGCTCGGTGAGCATACGGCGGTAGCATAAGCTTGGGTGAAAATCATGCCATGGGAGGCTAGGAGCTCCATATTGGGTGTTCTGTATAATTTATTGAAAGGAGTCTTTTCTGTCCAAAATGGTACAGAAGTATCCTGCCAACCCATGTCATCTACCAAGAAAACAATAATATTAGGTGAGGGAGGAGCCGTAGTTTTGGTAGTACAGGCAAAAGTGATCGCTAAAAGAACTCCGATCACCCAAGTGGTTTTAATTTTTCTCTGAATGCTCATATTTAGCTCGTTTGAAAGTGCTATGGGAAAGATTTTAGGATGACTTCAATTTTTTGATTTAGTATCATACTTTGGATTTATGATGGCCTTTGTCATTATTCTTCGATGGGTAAGAAAAGGGTAAAGGAATTATTCCCGCTTTTGACGGCAAGACAAAGTACGAGCGGTTTTCCATTTTCTTCATAAATGAACGGGCGCTCCATGCGGTCTATAACAAGCTCTTCTCCCTCCTTAAGCCGGAGATTTTTTTCCAATAAGATATACTCTTTGGCTTTTTCCCAATTTTCGCCATCCACAGAAGTAATCATACCGATGAATTCATGCGCGTGAAACACCCCATAAAATCGTTTTTGGGATGAGTCGTACCAGATGGACATATCTTCCGTATCCATGTCATCAATTACTGCCTTTTTCTCCATGACAAAAGGTCCTTCCGGGCTCTTGGATCGGGCTATCCCTTGATTTCGTTCAAATTTTGTAGAACCTGGCTTGTCTCCCTTGACGATTAGGTAATAGATTCCCTGATCGTCTTTTGTGATAGCTGGATTGACGGTCAGAGTTTCAATTGGTCCGGAAGGCTCAATAATTGGCTGATCTAGCCGAGTCCAAGGCCCCTGCAATGAAGAAGCAATAGCGACTCCTGTTCGTTGGTTTGTTCTTAAGATTTTCCATGAGGGATGGGAGTAGCCAACCATGGATATTTCTCTCAGATCTTCATCTGTGATAGATTTTTTGCCAAAATTTGTAGCAATGTAATAGAGGTAATATTTGCCGTTGAAATGTTTGATTTTAGGATTATGTGCAGTAATAGCATCCCAAAAATAATCTCTGCGGCCTCTCAGAACGGTTTCTTGATATTTCCAAGGTCCATAGGGAGAATCCGATGTAGCATGGGCGATTTCGGAGTGAGTCAGCCATCCAAAAAAGCTGTAATCGCTTTTCCACCGAGAGTAAAATAAGTGATATTTTCCATCATCTCCCTTGATGATAGACCCTCCCCAATGAAAGAAATCTGAAGCGTCAAAAATGTGATCTTGATCAATGTTTTGACTATTTATTTGGTTTTTAAAGGAGAGATTATCCGAATCCGCTTGTGAAAGTCCTGTAAGGTGAATTGGAAGAAGCAGAATTAGAAGTAAAGATATTCTCATGAGTTGATCGTGTTTTACTTTTTGGATATGAGCTCCGCTTCTCCCATTATTCTTGTTTCTACTTTTAGGGTCGGGTTTTCTCCTGCATTCTCAAAGGAGCAATCTACGCTCAGCAGTTGATCGCCGCGCTTTAGCAGTAAAGAAGAGGATTCTATATTCAGTGTATTGATCACCCGCAAATTGTCATCGAGTATTAGGACCCGTCCACCTTCCTGAATCCGAATGGATTGCCCCTTCTTTAGAGTGATTGGAAGGGTTAATTCAGCATAATTATTGAGCTCCAATCGAATATCTTTGATGGTTGCATCCTCTGCTGTCATTATCAATTGCAGGGTTGAGTTCTCTATGGGGTTGGTGAACTCAAGTTGGGAATAAAGAGGCTCCCCGGGTTGCCTAACTTTCTTCTTATGGTTTATCCTTTGGACGAAGATTTGGTGGAAGTTCCAGGAGTTTTCACTTACAGCTTCTAGGTGAAATTCATTATTTATATCTTTCATCCTTTCTTTTTGCTCTTCTGAAAAAGCGCCAGCTAATCTTAGTTTTTCCCAGTCACTGATTTGTTGAAAAATTTGATCTACTTGTCCATTTGCCTGAAGTGCTTCTTCCCGCACTACAAAGGCGTATCCTGCGTCAAAAGCAGCAGATCTTGCCAGCATCCATTCTACATCTTCGATAGAAGTATTAGTACGCATACTAAACCATCCAAGCATGGCGGGCATAAGGTTTCGTTGAAAGTATTCCTGGTTTTTTAAGCGGTATTCGGTTTGACTTTCGCGAAAACCTGCATACCAGGGTTCTCCCCAATTCATCCTGGAGTAAATGTGCCAAAAGTAATGGGTGGTTCTACTGGCGTCAATGATTAAGTTGGATTTTTGTGAATCGGTCAACGAATTCCACCAGTTAGTGGTGAAAAGAATCTCGCCATAATTCCCCATGCCCGTGGAGCGGTTTCCTTCCAGTCCATCAAATGAAATTTGCTTTAGACCGGTGTAATTATACAATTCAGCCAGTTTTTGAGCTATTTCAATAGATAGGTCTATATCTGAGAGGAAGACCTTGTATGCATGATCTGCCAGCTTACTGACTGGATCTTTGATCATGTGTGAAGTGTTCGCTGTGCCCCAAGCACCACGTTCACAATCAAGCAACTTCCAAGGTGCTGATTCAGTCACGGAACTATATCGGATGAGTTCCTTTCCGATTTTAATCGTTTTAAGGTTGTTATTTTGATACTGATTGAAAAAGTCCGGAGATACAATAGGAATTTCGGTTTGAGTGGCATCGATAGAAGCGGCTAATTCTGACTTACCCACAATCCCGAGGCGATCATCAGGGATCGGGGTTACATAGGGATCATTGGTAGTGATAAAATTGGAAAGATTATGTGCACCTACATAAATACCTTCCTTTTGTGCTTTTTCGACAGCAGCTTTTAGCCCATCCCACCCATTGGGGAAGCTTGACTCATTCAGCTCAAAATGCCCCCAGTTCTTGAAGGGACCATCATGATATAAATGCCTTAACCCAGCCTTTTTGGTCAAATCAATTGCTTTATCGATTGTTTTTTCGGAGAAATTGTAGATCAAGTAGGCAGAGGATGCAGCTTTGGAAAGCTTGGTCCATTCCCCATCGAACTCCGGGTGAGGAAGGGATTCTGCAACTTCGATTTCCCCGATCGTATGGAGTATTTTTTCAGTAGGAGAACCAAAAAGGGCGATTTTTGATCCGATAATCCCTCCATCTTCAAATTCAGGGGATAGGTATCGTTCATGATCCAGGTTGGGCACGATTCGATCTTCGAAGCGGTTGCGGACATAGGCTTGCAGAGTACTTCCAAAATCCTCGGGCTTGGCTGCTTCCACTCGATAGAGTACCATTCTTTTTCCTTTCTCATCCAAATCGGAATAATCTTCTTGCTCAAAAATATCCAACTGTGGAGTGGTATCATTTTCTTGCCAAGGATATCCCCCTAAGGTTTTTGGATTCAAGGCCTGGATACCAACAGCAAATTCTTCGTTTCGGACCACTCCAATAGTTTCTCCGATTGTTTGATTTATTGTAGTAGGGATGGGACCCCAAGAAAGCCATTCAATTTGGTCTAAACGATTTGCCTTTACAACCTCGAATGTGATATGAGATTTTTTCTCTTTCACCTGAATAATGACCTGCAAGTCATTTTCAAATTCAAAGGTCAATTGTTGATTATCCTTTTTTACCCCTCGAGGATGAATAAGCCCGTCTTTGGTTTTCAATCTGATCAAGCTGAAATTTTGGCCCTCAGGAAGATAGTCTTTTTGACTAATGGGGCTGAAAACACCTCTTAATTCCCCCTTTGGGCCAATTTCTAAAATCAGGTTTTCTGAATTTAGTCGAATGGTATCTGCTTGCTCACTACAAGCAACTAATAAGAATAAAAAGATGAATAGTACTATAGGAAATCGAGCGGACATGGGGATTGGGTTTTAGCATAAATAGTCCAACATAGAACTGTAGTCATTAACTGACTACCGCTAATGATAAAAAAAAAATAGGAAACTTTTTGAATTTATTTCTTCCTTTTTGCCTCGTAGGTCTATATCCCCCGAATCACCTCGGCTGCTAAACTTATGTTTTTCACCGTATGGAATCGCTCGTGTGAAATTTCATGATCCACTTGTTCATGAATCCAGGTCACATGAAAAGGGATATGAATAGCATAAGCACCGATTTCCAAGACGGGTAGAATATCTGATTTCAGGCTGTTTCCAAGCATTAAAAAGTCCTCTGGAGCGACATCCAAATGCCTAATCAATTTGGCAAAATCTTCCACCCGCTTTTCGCTCATGATCTCAATGTGATGGAAATATTTCTCTAAACCTGATTTCCGTAGCTTTCGCTCCTGATCGACCAAGTCTCCCTTTGTTGCAAGGACCATTCGGTAGTCACCGTTTAAGGAAGTGAGCACCTCTTCTACTCCCGGTAGGAGTTCCACGGGCTTTTGAAGCATTTCTTGACCTATGGAAAGGATTTTTTCTACCAATGAAACGGGGCCTTTTTGGTCTGAAATGCGCATGGCTGTTTCGATCATCGAAAGCATGAAGCCTTTGATTCCATAGCCATAAAGAGCTAAGTTTTGAATCTCTGTTCGATACAGCTCTTTCAGAATGGCATGTGCCGGCATAAAGTCTTCCAGAAGCGAACAGAATTTCTCCTCAGCTTCCCGGAAAAAGGGTTCATTTACCCAAAGTGTATCATCCGCGTCGAAGGCAATTACTTTGATTGGCATGTCAATTCAAATTATTGATCCAGTCTAAAAGAACTTCCCGCCAGTTTGCTACTGCGCCTCTTCCCATGCCAAAAGCAAATCCATGGCCACCCTTTGGATAGATATGCAAGGAAGCTTCTAGTCCAGCAGCGTGGAGCGCTTGATAGTAGAGGGTGCTGTTTTCCAGCGGAACAGCTTGATCATCCTGTGCGTGGATCAAACAGGTGGGTGGGGTGTTCTCGTCTACATTCAACTCATTTGAAAAACGTGTGACCAGATCAGGATCAGGGTTTTCTCCCAAAAGGTTCTTTTTGGAACCTCCATGGGTAAATCGCTCATTAAAGGTAATTACCGGGTATACCAAAATCGAAAAATCAGGTCTCGCGGAAAGCAAGTCAATGGAATCAAGCTTGCGATCCAGCTGATGATCATATTGTGTGCTTAAGGTGGAGGCTAAGTGACCTCCTGCCGAGAAACCCATGATTCCGATTTGACTCGGATCTACATTCCATTCTTCAGCATGCTGTCTGACTAGTCTCAAAGCTCGCTGTGCGTCTAGCAGCGGTACTTCTTTGGGGTCGGTCAATGACATAGAGGTAGGAAGTCTATATTTGACAACTATTCCGGCAATTCCCTGAGAATTCAGCCACTTGGCGAAATCGGTACCTTCCCAATCATAGGCGAGAATCCCATAGCCTCCTCCGGGAAAAATCAGAACAGCTTTCCCCGTGGCAATTTGTTTGGTGGGAAGATATACTTCTATGGTTGGGATCTGCACATTGGAAATCCGAAGAATTCCTTCCTGGGTTGATTTTTCTTGAAGGTTCATTTCTTTTTGGAGAGGAGGTAGCCCATTCCAAAGAGGTAGGCTGAGGTTTTGTCCAAAGAGAATGCTGGGAAAAAACAAGAAGAATAGGAAAGTGAATTTTTTATTTTTCATGAGATGATTAATAGTTTAAAAGCCATTGAATGATTAATCCTGTCAGAATTGCTAGCGCAAAACTGAAAAGTGTGCCTACTAAAATATGCTCTTTCCGCTTAAAAGTTGGACTAGTTATGCAGCGATTTTAAAGTTATAAAATTCATTTGGTGTTTTCATTCCTAATGCAGAATGTGGTGCATATGTATTGTATTCATTTATCCATTTCTGTATTTGGCCGAGTACAGTTTGTGAATTATCCAGGCAGCTCTCATAGACATAATCCCGTTTGAATGTAGCGTTGAAGGCTTCACACATCCCATTGGATTGTGGGGAGTAGGTTGGTGTATTGCAATCGACGATATTTCAGGATTTCAAGCTGGCTTTCAGTTTTTTTTCAATGAATTCCGGTCCATTGTCATGTAAAAACTGAAGTTTCTCTTCACCAGGCAAGTTCTCTCCAAATCGGGAATGTAAAGCTTGCTGAACCATTAATTCAATATCAACTGCCTGCATGTGTTTTCCTGCCCTCCAGGCGATGATTGATCTGTCACAACAATCCAGAAGAAAGGCCACCCGGAGCTTTTCCCCGTTCCAGCATTTAATCGAAGTAATGTCACTGGCCCATCGCGTATTAGGTTTTTCTACTGCTATTTGTCCTGTATGGGTTCTGCTGCTGCCTCTGGTTCGGTGACGGGTAATCAACAAACCTTCTTCCTTCATGTAGCGATGCACCATGTATTTGGTCACGTTGAGCCCGTAATCCCGTTTGAGCAGGGCCTTGACCCGGGGTACCCCATAGGTAGATTTCTTTGCTGTGATTTCTAAAACAGCCAGTTTCATCTGCTCACACAGTTCTTTTCGCACTGTCCTTTTGCGTTCAGGATAGGGCTTTGCTTTATAATAAACAGAGGATTTAGCGACTCCCAGTGTCTTGATGATCCTATTCATGCTTACTCCGAATTCCCTGGATAACGATTCAATCTCTTGTTTCGAAGTTGATCCATCTCCAACTTTTTTTTTAGGATCTTAATGTCCAAAGTAGATTCCCCGAGAGCCTTTTTCAGCTCCTCATTTTCTTTTCTAAGCATTTCCAGTTCAGCTTTGGAATGTAGATCACCCTGATTTTTGATACTCATAATGGCTCCTGATTTGGCATGTGACCGCCAGCTATACACCTGACTGGTGATCAGCCCGTGTCGCCGACAATATTCAGGACAAGATAAGCCAGAACTTTCCCAATCTTCTACGATAAAGGCTTTTTGTTGTGAAGTGAGTAGCTTTCGACCACCGGAAGAAAGTCGTGCGTTTTTGATTAAATCTTCGATCATTTTGTTCCTAATTTTAGGCAACAAAACCGGTCCAGTTATTTAAGCGGTTAGGAACAAATATACTCAGTAAGTTTCCGGTCTCTTGACCGCCTTAAATCACTAAAACGAAAAACCGATTTAGCCGTAATCAAGAATCCAATCGCCTCCCACCTGCCTAGTAGCACGAATGTGAATACAAAAAGCCTTTCCAAGATGCCGATGTACTTTCCTGCTTTTTTCAGTGAATACTTCTTTGAAAGATTCAATTCGGCTGTCCAATTTTTCAAAATAACCTGAAGAACGATGGCCGAAACCTGCGTGACGATAAGAATGCCCGCTGAGTAGATCCAGATATTTTGGGAGTTGATAAACTTTCGAAAATCAATGTTTTCATCGAAAAAAATAGACCAAATAACGAGGATGCTCAATAAGTGAAGAAATTGGTCCAGGAAAAACCATCGAGTAGTAGTTTTAGGCCGCTGTGAATAGGTCTTGAGTAAATCGATCACAGCATGGCTAAGTGTAATGCTGACAGCTACAGGCCAAAGTCCCATATCCCAAAGAAACAGTAAGACAAGTGCACCGTGGATTAAGAAATGGAGATAAAACTTGATAGATTTACTTTTATGGACTTCCTTTTCCTTGACCCACGAAGTAGGCTGAAGCAAAAAATCACCCATAAGATGAGCCACTATCAGTTTTGTCAAAACTAGCATGACAAATACCTTTTGATTTTTTGTCTGTACATCTCCAAAACCTCAAAAAGAGAATCAACTTGAGCTCGGTTCCACCTCCCACTTACTGAGTTTTGTTTGATACCTAATTTCATCCCAATTTCTTCCTGGGTGAGAGCTCGATCTGATAGTAAAATTTTGACCAATTCTGCAGAGGAATTGGACCAAGTATCCATGAAAATACCGCTTAGCTTGAGGTAGAGGTTGATTTCCTTGTCAAACTCCTCCCATGGACTGTTTATGGCCAAGTGAGTTTTTTGTTTTTTCAGTCTGTCAAATTGCGCTGCTGCAAGCACAAAGGCCTGTCCATTGCTCTCAGATATGCGCTCTCCCTGATAGCTTTTTTCTCCGATACCGATAGCCATCCTTACATCGATTGGACTACTTGTTTTAGGTCCATCGAATTGCGGTATACTTTTGATGAGTGCTTTTATTTCAAGGGATTTTTCAAGTGCTTGTGCAGGATCTTCCAATTGTATCTGAAAAAAATCTCCCCATACCAGTTCCCAGTCTTTGGGGTATTTTCCCCAAGTATCGAATAGCTTTTTCAGCGGATTGATCCAGATATTTTGATCTTGGACTTTTCTCGAAGAGACGATATCACCTTTGATTACTGCGATCATAAATTTTGGTTGATTCACCTAGCTATGTAAATATCGGCTAACTAGACAATAATCCGAAATATCGTTAAAATAAATGATATTTTATAATATCGTCGATTTGTATGATACTAAATCTTTCAAGCGCTATTTTACTTTTAATCCTCTTCGAATTTGAACTGAAAAATCGGCTTCATCAAAGCCCATCGCCAATTGGGTGGTGTGCCGGGGAGGTTGCTTTGGTATTGTCCGACAAAAGCTTCCCATTCCTGCACCTTTGGATTGGCATTATCTAGCGCGGCTTTTTTTTCGAAAGTAAAGTCTTCATCGGTCTTCATGATCATGGTCAGACGGTTTTTCCATCGGTAAATAGACATTTCTAAAATTCCTGCCCTACGAATACTTTCCAAAATAGCCTCAGATACAGCTTGATGGCAAGCCTCGTATGCTTCAATTGCCTCTGGCTCATCCTTCAGGTCGCAGATCAAAACGAATGTTTGCATGGGTTCAGGTTTTGGAAATAGATTTTACCCTTACCGCAAAAAGCCAAACCATCAAAAAGCAAGCAAAAGGAAGAATGAATGAAAAGTTGACTTCGGATACTCCTAGAATCTTGATGTCTGAATAGCCACTCCCACCCAAATCTAAAATCATCCCTTGCAAAGTCGGCATGATCGCTCCCCCCACAATAGCCATGACCAGAAATGCTGCTGCAAACTTGGAGTCTTCCCCCAAACCTTCCAGCGCAATACCATAGATGGTAGGAAACATCAAGGACATGGCAAAACTGATGGCAACTAAGCTGTAAAGCCCGAGCATGTCAGGAAGAAAAATGGCTCCAAGTGTAAAGAGCATAGCCATCACGGCGAAAATGCTCAGTAGCCTTGAACTGGAAATGTATCTAAGCAATGCCGTGCATACCCAGCGGCCCAAAAGAAAGACTATCAAAGCTGCATAGCCAAAATTGACGGCATCGGCATTAGCTATTCCCAAGGCCTCCGCATATTGGTAGATGTAGGTCCAGACCATGATTTGTGCACCGACGTAGAACATTTGTGCTAGGGTGCCTTCTACAAAAGTACGCTTTGAAAAAAGTCTTCTCATGGTAGGCCAAAAGTCAATTTTACCCTTATTGTCCTTGTTTTCTGGCATTTTTGCCAAGGCAATCAAAATCAAAATCCCCAAAACCACCAAGCCCAGCATGACATAAGGGTTGCGAATGACCATCAGATCATTGGTTCGGATCACAGCCTTTGCCGACTCTTCGAGGGTATTGTAAATGATCATTCCATCCGCATCCGTTTCATTGGATTGAAGGGAATTGAGTATGAATTGCTTTGCTACGAAAAGCCCTGCTAAAGCTCCCATGGGGTTGAAAGCTTGGGCTAGGTTTAGTCTTTGGGTGGCGGTTTCTTCCGGCCCCATAGAGAGGATGTAAGGGTTGGCCGTAGTCTCTAAAAAAGCCAGCCCAAAAGTCAGGATGTAGAGAGAAGCCAAAAAGAAGCCATAACTTTCCCAGGATGCTGCGGGATAAAACAGTAGCGCACCAAAGGCATACAAGCCAAGACCCAAGAGGACTCCGGTCTTATAAGAATATTTTTTGATGAAAAAGGCTGCAGGAAGAGCCATGGTGAAGTAGCCTCCATAAAAAGCTAATTGCACCCAAGACGCTTGGACATTATTGAGCTCCAATACCCGTTTGAAAGCTGCAACCATCGGGTTTGTGATATCATTGGCAAATCCCCACAATGCGAAAAGTGAGGTGATCAGCACAAAAGGGAGAAGCAGACTTTTGGGTATTATGGGCGATTTTTCGGTCATAGTGCTCGGTCAAGATGTGTGTATCCGCCATCTACATAGATATGCTGACCAGTTGTATGGGCGGACTTTTCTGAAAGTAGGAATAACACTGTCGAAGCAATCTCCCCGGGAGTAGTCATTCGGTTTCCCAATGGAATTCGATTGCTGATTTCCTGAAGCTTTTTATCTGGATCGGGGAAAGAGCTAAGCCATTTTTCGTACAAAGGTGTCATTACTTCGGCAGGAATGACGGCATTGACTCGGATTTGATAGGGTAGAAGCTCGACGGCCCATTCCCGGGTGAGTGCAAGCTGTGCTCCTTTTGCAGCTACATATCCGGAAGTCCCGCCTTGGCCGGTAATGGCAGTTTTTGAGGAGATATTGACGATGCTACCCTGGGACTTTTTTAAATAAGGAACTGAAAAATGAACCAAATCAAAGTAATGCTGAAGGTTTTTTGAAACTGACTTGGCAAAGGTCTCCGGGTTTCCATTTTCAAGGCCCACGCCATCATTTGCTCCCGCATTATTTACGATTCCATTAATGCTCCCAAATTTATCGATAGTCAATTCCACGGCCTTTTTTGCATCTTTGGGATGCTCTAGTCGAATGGGTATATGAAGTCCCTTTCCATTTGCAAGCAAAAGAATTTCTTCCCCTTCAGGTGAGGGGTCAATTATGACAGGAATTCCTCCTTCTTCGATTAGATACTTTGAGATGGCAGCCCCGATTCCCTTGGCCCCACCTGAAATCAGTATGACTTTATCTTTGAGCAGCAGATCCATCTTATTTTTCAAGTTTGTAAAACTCCGTTGCTGTTTTGCCCATTACCCATGATTTTTCTTCTGATGAAAGGCTGTCGGTGAAATTTTCCACTGCTTGGAGGATTTTCTCATAGCTTCCAGCCAACTGAGATACAGGCCAATCACTTCCAAACATCAGGCGCTTTGGACCGAATAATTCCAAAGCAATCTCGATGTAAGGCATAAGCGTTTCTTCTGACCAATTATTCCAGTCCGCCTCTGTGGCAAGACCCGAAACCTTTGCATAGACAAACTCCCGTTCGGCAATGGGTTGAAGGTTTTTCTTCCATTCTTTCCATTCTCCATCTTTGATTAGGGGCTTGGCCAAGTGATCTATCACCAAAGCATGCTCCTCACATTTTGTTACCAATTCAAGAACAGCTGACAAATGCCAAGGATATACTAGGATGTCGTAGGAGTATCCCTTTGATTGAAGGGATTTAAGTCCACGAAGGAAATTCTCCCGAACCATGTATTGTGGAGGCTTGGCTTGAAGAATTTCACGAAAGCCCTTCAATTTCTTGTTTCCATGATATTGGTCAAGGACTTGGCTGAGTCTGCTCGAGCCAATATCTGTCCAGCCCACGACACCTTTGATCCAGTTGTTTTGATCGGCTAGATCGAGCAGGTAATCAGTCTCTCGCAGGCTTTCTTCGGCTTGCACAGCGACACAGCCATCAAATCCAAACTCCTCCAAGTATGGCTGCAAATCTCCGGGTTTAAAATCCCTTCGAATGCTTTTCATACTCTCGTCTATCCAATCTTGTTGAGCAGGATCATATTCCCAAAAGTGCTGATGAGCGTCGATTCTCATGCCTCCGGGTCATTCATGGCGACTTGTCGGGAGTTTCCAAGACCGTCTATGCCCAATTCCACTACATCTCCATGCTCCAAGTATCTGGGATTAGGTTTTAAACCCATACCCACACCTGCTGGAGTACCGGTGGAAATCACATCACCCGGAAGTAGGGTCATGTATTGACTGAGGTGAGCGATGATAGTCGGGATGTCAAAAATAAAGTCAGAAGTGTTGCTGTCCTGTACGATTTTTCCATTCAGTTTTAGCCAAAGTCTTAGCTTGTGAGGATCTGAAATTTCATCCTTTGTAACCAAATAGGGTCCAAGTGGAGCAAAATGGTCTGCGCTTTTTCCCTTGACCCACTGTCCTCCATGCCGGAGTTGAAAGTCTCGTTCACTTACATCATTGTGTGTGGCATATCCTGCCACATAATCCATGGCGTCTTCGGTAGATACATACTTGGCTTTTTTTCCAATAATGACCGCTAATTCCACTTCCCAGTCCGTCTGGGTTGAATTTTTTGGGATGAAAATAGGATCATAGGGACCACAAAGGGAAGAGGTGGCTTTCATAAAAATAATGGGTACTTCTGGTACTGGCATTCCTGCTTCCTCAGCGTGCATTCGATAGTTGAGACCTATGCAAATAATCTTGGATGGCCTTGCGATGGGGGAGCCAAGTCTTGCGTTTTTCGGAATTTCGGAAAGTCTACTTTGGTTTTCACGGAGCCAGAGACGGAGCCGGTGCAAACCTTCATTTTCAAAAAAACTTTCATCCCAATCTTCTCCAAAGGAAGAGCAATCTAAATTTTTGCCGTCTGCTGTCTGAATTCCGGGTTTTTCTTGGCCGATTGGTCCAAATCGAAGCAATTTCATAGTTACTGGGTGTTTTTGATTTTGGTTAAGCCAAGTTACATTTTTAGATTCAAGAAGCCACCGTCAATATTATAATTGGCACCAGTCACAAAGCTACCGGCGTCAGAGTTGATAAAGTAGGCGAGCTCGGCGATTTCTTCAGGGCTAGCCATTCTTCCAATGGGTTGGGTAGCGGCAAGCTTATCAAACATTTCTTTTTCCTGACCAGGGTAGTTTTTCTCCAAAAAATCATCCACAAAAGGAGTGTGCACTCTTCCCGGTGATAGGCAGTTGCAACGGATTCCTTTATCCACATAATCTCTCGCTATGCTCAGGGTCATAGAAAGTGCGGCCCCTTTTGTCATGCTGTAGGCAAAGCGGTCGGGTATTCCCATGGTTGCGGCAACGGAGCAAAGATTTAGAATAGATCCACCACCGTCCTCCAGCAACTTTGGAAGGGCTGCTTTGGTACAGACAAACATTCCCTTCACGTTGATTTGAAATAATCTTTCGAAGTCTTCCATGGATGTGTTCTCCACCTTACCAATATGGGAAACTCCCGCATTGTTGATCAAAACGTCTAGTTTTCCAATGTGGCGCTTGATATGGTGACTAACAGCATCGAAATCCGTCACATCGGCATGCCAAAAATTAACTTGATGACCACGTTCCATTTCCTCATGCATCACACGTTCTCCTTCGGGGATATTATTATCGATGAAATAGACGATGCTTCCCGATTCAGCAAATTTACGAACCATAGCTAAGCCAATTCCGCTTGCTCCTCCGGTGATGAGGATATGTTTGTCTTTCATTATTATGGATTTTAGGTCTTTTGAGTTGCGACTTTACGAGAGCTATCAATTGTCTGATTTATCTGACAGGATTGATTCAGATTTTTTACTGATATCCCGGATGATTTGGTCCAGTTCTTCCGCGGAGTTTTTGATATAATTGATCAATTCTAGATTTTCTTCGGAGGTTTCATTGTCTTTGAGGTCCAGTAGATTAATCAGTCCCATAAGTCTAGAAAGCGGAGCTCTGACCACATGGGATTGAATCCAGGCGATCTCTCTGAATGTTTTATTTTGTTCCTCTATCGTGACAATATGCCTAATTTGATCTGTGATATCATTCACGACTACTATCTTCGCTTCGACGCCATTGTATTCAATTGGAGCTGCTTCTATTTGAACATCGATTTTTTGATTAGACTTGGTATAGTGGGTTTCCCTATTCATGTAAATTTCATGTTTTAGGGGCGAATCGATGGATTTATCCACATTGGTTCTCGAAATATTTTTGCAGATGATATCCGAAAGTTTCATTTGTAAAAACTCTGCCTCTGAGAATCCATATTTTTTGACAGCGGCATCATTTACATCCAGAAATTGAAGTGTTTTTTGTTCAAAAACCCACATGGGGGAGGGGTTTAGATGAAAGAGTTCGCTATACCTTCGTTGGGAATCTTGGAGTTCTTCGATATACCGGTTTCGCTCGATAGCGTATATCAGGCTTTTGTAAAGAAAAGCAGAATTCAGCTCGTCTTTTAGAAGATAATCAGAAACTCCTAACGCTAAGGAACGGATGCTAAAATCTAAATCTGAAAATCCAGTCAAGACAACTATCGGAATACCTTCGGATAGTTGTAAAGTGTCTTTAATCAAATCTTCACCCGCGTGATCAGGAAGAGAAAGGTCTAAAAAAATCAGGTCAAAGCTCTTATTACTCGTGAGCTTTTGTTTTGCTGCTTCAAATGACGCTGCATGTGCAATTCCAGCATCTAAGATATATTCTGAAAGGTATTCTTCTATAAGCACAAAATCACTTAGATTATCTTCTACAACCAAGAAATTATATGCTTTACTGTCCTTTCGCATCTCAGATGGAGGTTGGTAGCTTGACTACATTAAACCAAAATTCTTCTATTTTCGAAGTTATCTTCAGAAAATCATTTATATCCACAGGTTTGGTTATGTAACAATTTGCATGTTTACTGTATGCTTCTATTATATCTGTTTCTGAACTTGAAGTCGTTAAAACTATAATCGGGGTTCTTTTTAGTTCTGGATCGTTTTTGATTTGATTCAATACCTCATGACCATTCATCTTCGGAAGGTTAATATCTAAGAGGATCAAATCCGGAAGCTGTTTTGGCTGGGATTTTTCCAATTCTTTTAGGTAAGTGATCGCTGCCTCACCATCTTTTTTAATAATGATCTCGTTTGGTAATTGTGAATCTTTTAGAGCTTCCATTGTCAGGACGATATCTCCCTCATTGTCCTCCACCAGCAAAATTTTTATCGGCCTGCTATTCATTTCTTTAATTTTATTTGATCAAACTATTAGTCAAGTATCTCTTTTTAATTAATTGATTTAGGCATCAAAAATGGGTCTAAGTCTTTTTTATAGTGAAGATGAATTTTGTCCCTTGATTAATCTCAGATTCTATCCAAATTTCTCCGCTATGCTGCTCTACTATCATTTTGCAAATTGCCAAACCTATACCTGTACCGTCGTACTTGTCCTTTGAGTGAAGTCTTTTCATGACTCCAAAAACTTTGTCATGATCCTTTTTATCTATGCCTATTCCATTGTCCTCTACTGTAAATTGCCAAAAATTTTCCAATTCATCGCATTTTATCGAGATAATTGGCTTGCTATTTTCCTTGACAAATTTCAGGGAATTTGTAATTAGATTATGGAATAGCTGTTGAAGTGGTACTCTTACCGCCTTGATTACTGGAAGATTTTCAGTTCTTATTTCAGCTCCTTTTGCTTCAATACTTTGCTTATTGATATTTATAATTGTGTCAATAATTTTCCCGATGTCAACGGATTCTTTATTTATCGGATCAAAACCTATACGAGAATACTCCAAAAGATCTTCGATAAGCCGACTAAGTCGCTTCGCCCCATCTACCGCAAAATCAATGTATTGATTTCCCTTTTCATCCAGTTTTTCTGCATATTTTTTTTGGATCAGCGACAGGAATGAACTGATCATCCTCAGTGGTTCACGCATATCGTGTGATGCCACGGAGGCAAATATTTTTAATTCTGAATTAGTGGATTGAAGCCTCTCATTTAGGCGCTCGAGAGCCTCTTCTTTAGCTTTCTTTTCGGAAATATCTATCTGTGTACCAAACATCCACAAGGGGCTTCCGTCATCAGCTTTTTTCATCACCCTGCCTCTTCCTAGTATCCAAACCCAATGCCCCTCTTTATGCCTTAGTCTTATTTCAGTTTGGTAAAAAGAGGTTAGGCCAGAGAAGTGATTTTCAAGAGCTTTTTGAGCAATAGGCAGGTCTTCTGGGTGCAACAGGCTTTCCCAGGTCTTGATACTGATGGGTTCGAGCTCATGCAGTTTGTAGCCAAGAATCCGAGCCCATTCTTCATTAAAAATAATTTCCCCGGTTTGAATATTCCATTCCCAAGTTCCTGCTTCTGTTCCTTCGATTACTCTTATGAGTCTTTCTTTTTCACTAGCAAGAGCTAGTTCGGCCAATTTTCGTTCGGTAATTTCTTGAATGGCACCGATCATTCTAACAGCCTTTCCCTCTTTGTCTCGAAGGATATATCCGCTGTCAATGATATACCTGTATTTTCCGTCCTTGTCCCTGACTCTGAATTCAGCTTTCCAGTGTTTTGCGTCACTTTCCAGTGTCTCTGTCAAGCTTTTTTGAATTTTGGGTCTGTCGTCTGGGTGAATTAAGTTTTTCCAAAAGTTGACATCTTTTTTTTGCTCTTCAGGGCTAAAGCCAAAATGTTGTTCAAAACTTTGGCTTCTTAGGACATTGCCTGTGAAAAGATCCCAGTCCCAGATGGCATCATGGGAGGTGTTGGAGATTATGGAAAACCGCTCGTTGAATTCGGCGATTTCTTGCTCTGCTCGTTTTCGCTCGGTGATATTGCGGATGAATATAGATAGCCCTACTGTTCGGGGATAAACCGAAATCTCGAGCCAAGCATTGGTAAATGGATCTTCGATTTCAAATTCAATTTGCAACTTCGTCACCATGGCGACTTTGATATGCTTTGCAAAATCAGGGTGAATTTTGTCCCCAAAAACTTCCCAAATATTTTTATGAATGACGTCTTTTCGGTTTATTCCTGTGAGTTTTTCGGCTTGATAATTCCAATAGGTGAAGCGGTATTTTTCATCTAGGGAATAGAAAGCCTCTCCAATACTTTCAAGGATATTGCTATTGTTCTCCAAAGCTTCGGCAAGTCTGGATAGTGTTTCATGCCTTTCGATGGCCAGGGTCAGGCTGTTGATGATGGATTGGACAAAATCCTTTTCTTCCTCGGTCCATATCCGTTCTTCCAGGCAGCTATCGAATCCGACATGGGCAAAATATTCACCATGAACATAAACAGGGACGTTGAGCATAGAGAGGATGTCCTGTTCAGCCATTATTTGTTTGGTGGGGCCTGTGGCGTCTTTTAATAAAATCGCAAAAGGCCTTTTGGCCGAAAAATCCCGGACAAGTAAGGGGTGTTCATCGATCGGTATGGCCTGATAGGCTGGATTATGGATTTCTTCTGTGACTTTTCCATTAGTCCATTCATAGTCATACCGAACATATTCCCGTCCATTTTGGTCTTGGATTTTGCGAAGCAAATAACTTCTGTCCACCTGCAGGGTTTCTCCCATGATCCTCAAAACATTATCCATGATATCCTCCCAGTTTCCAGCTGCCAAAAAGAGTTGAGCACATTCCGCTGCTTTCTGTATGAAAAGTGTTTTTTGGGCGAGTGCTTTTTCTCTTACTTTTTCCTGTGTGATATCTTGGAGTGCTCCTACTATACGAATAGGATTGCCATTTTTATCACGCTGTATTGAGGTCTGTTCTTTGACAAAAGCATAGGTGCCGTCAGCCTTTTTGAATCGGTAAAAGCCTTTCCATTTGCTGACTGAGGGGTTGTTTCGTGCTTCGACTATCGTTTTCATCAATTCGGGAAAGTCATCAGGATGTACGCATTGCTCCCAGAATCCTTCAGGCACATATTCCATATCTTCGGGATAGCCAAAGAGACGATGGTAGCCTTTTCCCCAAAAGATTTTTTTACCCAAAATGTTCCAGTCAAATATCGCATCGGTGATTGCCTGAGTGGCCAGGTGAAAACGCTCGTTGCTCTTTTTGAGCGTATGCTCTGCCCAGTATCGGTCCGTCTCATCCCATACGGTCGATATCATTAAATCCTGATCAAAAATCGGAATGTTTTTGGCGGAGATTACCTTTTGTTTTCCACCTTTGGTAGTGATGAAAATGTCTCGCCAATTCATTCGGTCAGGATCTCCTGATTGCATATCCCTGAAGATTTGATTGGAGATTTTTGCCCGGTATTCAGGATCTGGATAGATTGACTTGAAAAAAGATTCCACATCCTTGATGATCGATTTTGGCCAACCATAAATTTCTGTAAAAGCCTTGTTCATAAAAGTGGCGTTGCCACTGCTTATTTCATTGACTGCCACTCCGATAGATAAGTTTTCGAGTGTGGATTCAATGAAGTGGTTTCTTGATTTAAGCTCATTTTCAATTAGCTTTTCAGCGGTGATATCTTGAACAGTACCTCTGAAAACTTGCTTCCCAGATTCTGGATGAGTATAAAGATTCGCACGCTCATGGATATATTTTATTTGACCGCTTTTTAGTACTATTCTATGTACATAATCTAAGCTCTCCGAATCAGAAAGTGCGCGTTCCTGCGCTGCCAAAAAAGCACCGCGGTCATCGGGATGGATGGTATTTTTGAAAAAATTAAAATTCGGATCAATCTCAGGTGATATTTCCCAAATTCGATAGACTTCATCCGACCAGTAGAGATTCCCACTACTCAGATCAAGCTCCCAATAGCCAAGCTTTGCTGTTTTTTGGGCTCTGTTTAGCCTTTCTAGAAGAACTTCCGTTTCTTTCTCTCTTTCAATTTTTTCATTGATGTTGCGAGCAAGCAAAAATAAAACTTTGTTTTCCGGGTCGGTAGAAATGGACCACTCTAGGTTAACGATTGTCCCATTTTTATGGATATAGCGATTTTTAAAATCAGAAATAGATTCTCCTTTCCGTACTTTTTGTGAAGCTTGGATGGTCTCAGAAAGATCTTCCGGAAAGACCAGCTCTTTCATGTAGGTACCAATCAATTCTTCCGGATGATATCCTAGATTTTGGAGAGATGACTCAGAAATATTCAGGATGATCCCATCCCAATCTAATTCAATTAAAAGGTCTTTGGAGTTTTTAAAAAAACTTTGAAGCTCCTTGTTTTTTCGTTCGGCTTTTTCCGCGAGAAATTTTTCAGAACTCACATCTTTTATTATCCCATAGACCTTGACCGGAAGTCCCTGTTTGTTTTTTTCTATATGACTTTCGGACACTACATATCGAAGTTCTCCATCAGGCCTTAGAATCCGCTTTTCAATTTTGAAACTTTGACCTGTTTCAATTGCTTTCTGATAAGCATGTTTCGATTTTTCTCGGTCTTCCGGATGAATGCACGAGAGTCTGAGACTTTCGTCTGGTTGATCTTTGTCAGGGTCCAAACCGAAAATCTCAAAAAATTGATCTGACCAAAAATATTCGCCTGTCTGCAGATTTTTTTCCCAAAAACCAATATTCGCCGATTTCTCCAGCTTTTTTATCAATCCGATAAGGGAGTTTTCGGGTTCATTTTTGTAGTCTTTTTCAACCATGAGAATTTTTTTGGGAAAAAAATTGCTAACTCAACGTGATGATTTTTCCGGTTTTTACAGATTCATCGCAAGCGAATGCGATTTTCAAGCTGTTTAAGGCATCAGCTAAATGATCGGACAAGTCTATATTTTCTTTGATTGCCTTTAGGAAATATGCCTGTTCCCTATCGCAAAGCTCCTGATGTCCAGGTTCGTCTTTCATGTCAATCCATTCATTTGCTTTGGTGAAGTGATTTTGGGCGTCTATCGCTGCATGATGGATCCGGATGGATTCTGTTTTGGTATGGGAGTCCACATCATCGGATTTACCCGAGGCTCCTGCGTCTTTTGCTACGATCGATACAGCGCCCTTTGGGCCAAAAACATCCTTGATGAAGAATGCAGTCTCTGAGACCATCGGCCCCCAACCTGCCTCGTACCAGCCCACAGAGCCATCCTCAAATCGAATCTGCAGCTGTCCATAATTGTAATTGTCAGGAGCGATATCCTCAGTCAATCGAGCTCCGATGGCTGATACAGTGACTGGCTTGGATCGGGTCATCTGACACATGACATCGATGTAATGCACACCACAGTCGACTATTGGGCTCAAGCTTTTCATCAAACTCTGGTGTACATCCCACATGACCCCATGACTTTGCTGATTGAGATTCATGCGCATGACGAGCGGTTTGCCTAGCTTTTGAGCCTCATCGATAAATCGGATCCAAGAAGGATGATGACGGAGAATATAGCCGACTACTACTTTTTTATTGGACTCTTTTGCTTTTTGGATGATTCTTTCGCTTCCAGCAATGGTATCCGCGAGGGGCTTCTCGATAAAGATGTGACAGCCCTGATCGAGAGACTTGATGGCGATCTCTTCATGCGTGTCCGGATAGGTCGAGATACAAACAGCATCAGGTTTTGTATCGGTCAATGCTTTCTGATAATCATCGAAAAGGGGGTAGTTGCCAACCAATTTTTGATTCAGTCTTTCTTTACTACTGCCTCGGGATACTAATCCACAGATCTCAAATTCAGGCATTTTGTCATAGGCGGCGGCATGTGACGCCCCCATATTTCCACATCCAATGACTAAAATTTTTAGGGGAGGGTTCATGGTTCTGGTGTTTTACACTATTTGATCCAATAAAAACTAGCGCATTCTGATCACTCAAGACAACAGCAGCGAGTCAAGCTATGAGCTAATTCTATGATTTAAGTTTAAAAAGAATTTTCCTCAAAATCAGACTTATTTGCTTTTAATTATAATTAAAGCAGTAAGCTTGGGACTATGCCTCACTGAGTAGCTAGGATTTTTCTAATTTGGCGAGGAGAGATTTCAATGATATTTACATCCAAAGTAATAGCCTCGAGTGGTTCATCATAATCATCCCGAGAAACACGCACAATTTTTTCAACGATATCCATACCTTGTATGACCTTCCCGAATACCGTGTAATCCCCATCTAGGCGATGTAATCCTTCTTTATTTTCAACAATATAGAATTGGCAGCGAGCCGAAAGCTTTTCGGGGTTATTATCCCTTCCAGCTCCCACGGCACCATAGACATGCTTGAGTTCGGTATGGAATTCAGGCTCAAGTAAGTACTCAGGATCAGTAAATCCCTCTGGAGTATCCGGGCAGCCGCCTTGAGCGACAAAATCAGGAATCACCCGATTGAATGTCAATGAATCCCAATAACCTGCTTCTGCCAGCTCGATAAAACTTTCACGGTGCCGTGGGGTTTTTTCTTCCAGCATGATCAATATTTCACCTAGTGGCGTGATTATTTGCCCCACTTGAACAGTCTTTTGATCTATGGGAAAGGCTAGAAGTGACTGAAGAAAAAGGAGGATTGGGATCATCGACATACATGTATTAGTTAGGAGTCGGGACTGGATGTTAGGCTTAGTTGCTTCTTATTATTTACCGGATTGGCATACATGGCCAAATAGCTTTGAACTTCCTCTGGATTATTTGAATCGATTTTTTCCTCGATTCGCTTCATAAAGACCTCTTTCTCCCAACTAGTGTATTCTTGAGAATATTCATGCTTATGATGAAGCATGTCATGCGCGATGAAATTGCTTGGCCAAAGCCTATAGCCTTCCCATATTTTTTGATCAATGACCATAGCCAAGTCGCTAAGCTTGTCACTGAGCGAGCCATCTTTTTGATCGATTTCATCAATTTCCTTATCCAAGAATCCATTAATGGATAGATGGATACGTTTTTTGGTACCGATAATGCCTCTCAGGAGATTTAAAAAATCTTCATTTTCGCTTTTGATGTATTTTTCGTCCCGAGCCTTAGCAATCAGTTGGGGGATTTTGAGTTTGTCAGTCGGGTCATATTCATAAGAGATGGAAACGGGGACCACTTTTATTTTTTTGAAATATTGGAAAGCATCTGTGTCCTTCTCGGCTAAAGTCAACATGCGGAGGACTCCTTTTTGAGTGACATCATTACCGTCCTTTGTCCTTCCTTCTCGCTGGGCAATCCATACGGATCGGTTTTCGTGGAGGAGTGAATTGGAAATGTACTCCGAAGCGATCTGCGAGCTTTCCAGTAGCTCTCTTCCCTTGAGTCCTCTGCGGATGGCAAAATTTCTATTGAGTCTTGAAAGGGTATTTAAAAAGGGTTTTTTGATAAGGTTGTCACCAATAGCCGAGGTAGTCATGACGAGACCTTTTTCATAGAGGCAAGCATTCAGCAGGGATGTGTCAAGGATAATGTCGCGATGATTGGAGATAAAGAGGTAGGCGGTATTGGGTTCTAAAATTTCAAACCCAGAGGTGCTTAGCCCGTCCGAACTCTTTTCTAAGACTTTCATTAGTCCGGGATAAATAAAATTGATCTGAAAGTCTCTCAGGGAATGCGTGCGTTTCATCAACTCTTTCCATTGGTCTGTTTTGTCCTCGGGAAAAGAAAACTCCATCATGGCTATCAGCATAGGATTGTTGATAATTCCCAAAATAGCAGCATTTGCCTCGGCGTCGTAAAAAGGTCTTATCTGATCAAATTTTGTCATGTATCAATTTGCTAGGTTTGGAGGGAGTAGTGGATAAAGTGTGAAATTAACGACTATTTTCGACTTAGGTGTCGGTTTAAAAATAAGATGTGAACTGGTAGGGCTTCTGTCCAATACTCCCAAGTATGAGCTCCTGGTCTTTCTGTGTATTCATGGGGGACTTCTCGTTCAAGGAGTGCTTGGTGAAGTTGTCGATTGGTTTCTATCAGAAAATCGTCTATTCCACAGTCAATTAGAATAGCTTGGCCATTTGCTTTCAGCTGATCTAATAGCCCCATGACCGTGTAAGGATTAAAGCTTGGGGGATCATAGTTGATGTCATTTCCTAGCATGGCTTTCTGCTGTACTAATCGAGTATTTCTGAAGTCCTCGGGTACTTTCCAAAGCCGGGTATCGATATTCATCACACCGCTCATTGTCCCCACAGCTGTGAAAAGGTCTGGGTGCTTCGCCGCAAGCATCATCGCGCCATGGCCGCCCATGGAAAGTCCGGTGATGGCCCGGGATTCTTTTTGGTCGAGCGTACGGTAGGTTTGATCGATAAATGGGATCAATTCACGTGTAATGTAGCTTTCATACTGAACACTGTCCATCAAGGGACTGTCATAATAATAGCTCGAAGGCCCTACTCCCGGAGTGACGATGATTAGCTGGTATCGGTCAGCGAGTTTTGGGACGAGTCCAGGTTCAGTGACTTTTTGGTGCCAGTCGGAGAATGCCCCGAATCCTCCATGTAAAAGGTATACCACCGGGTAGCTGGTATTGGATTCAGCATATCCTTCTGGGAGTGTGATGGCGGCTTTTAGGTTTTTATCCATTATTTCACTTCTTACTGTCAGCGTGTCCACTTGCGAAAAAGCAAGGTTGGAAAAGAAGTAAATAAGGATGAGGGTTTTCTTCATAGTTTTGGGCTGTTTCAAATTCAGGAGTAGGTTGTTTTTCTGGCTTTTTAAAAGTCTACAATCAGCTTAGTTCAGATAGGGATGTGGTGAAAATAGCTTTTTTTGATATATTCTAGGAGGGAAAATTGATCATAGGAGAGTATTTCCTTTCGGATTGGGTATATTTCAACGGTAAATTAGTAAAGAATGGAACGTCTGAAGCGAACTGCTTTATTTCTGATTGTTTTGGTTTTCGGGGCTATAGTACTCCAAGAAGGGTCGTTTATTTTGGTGCCTTTGGTATGGGGAGTTTTCTTTTCTTTTGCACTTTCTCCTATTGCTGATTGGTTGGATTCTAAGGGTCTGCCCAGGAGTATTTCCATTATCATGAGTATCCTTTTGGTGACTTTGGTAGCAGGAGGAATAGTCTATGTCCTATTGAATCAGATGATCGGTTTGGTCAAAGATATCCCGGAAATTGGAGAGAATTTCAATAAGAAGATCGGAGCTTATATCGAAGAGTTGGAAGGGCTGCTTGGTCGAAAAATGTTTGAAACTCAAAACCAGGAAGAGTTGTGGTCTGTATTTAAAATAGAGAATCTAAATGAAACACTATTTGCTACAGGCAAATCCTTGACTTTAGCCGGAATCATCCCGCTCTATATCTTTTTATTGATGTATTACCGGGATTTTTTCGTGACCTTCTTGATCAAATATTCAGAAAAAAGCAAAGAAAGAATTCTCACCTGGGCGAAGGATTCTGGCAAGGTAATCCAGTCTTATCTGACGGGAATGATTTTGGTAACTATGATAGTGGCCGTCTTATCGGGTATATTCTTTTTTCTGATCGGAGTCAAATACTTTCTATTGTTCGCAGCTTTTATAGCTGTTCTCAATTTGATCCCATATGTAGGTGTATTTGTTTCTTCTTTATTTGCGATTCTATATGTTTTTCTCACGACAGACTCCATGCTTTATCCATTGATGACTTTCGGGGTACTTTGGGGAATTCAATTGCTCGAAAACAATATCATCACTCCCTGGGTGGTGGGTTCTCATGTCAAAGTCAATGCCTTGGCTGTGATTTTAGCGATTCTTTTGGGAGGGTGGCTTTGGGGAATCTCCGGAATGGTCCTTTTTATTCCACTGGTAGGGGTTTTAAAAATCACTTTGGAAAGATCTTCTGGACTAGAGGCATTTGGATTTTTGCTTAGTGACTCTGTACCTGTCAAAGATAGCTCCACGGGAAAGAGGGGATGGTTTTTTTGGTCTAGAAAAGAAAAGTAATCCTAAATCCTAAATAAAAAATGCCAGCAAGTTTTGCTGGCAAATGAAATGTCGGGGTGGCAAGATTCGAACTTGCGACCTCCTGCTCCCAAAGCAGGCGCGATGACCGGGCTACGCTACACCCCGAGAATTTTTGATTTTTAAAACGGCCATTTGCCATTCAAGGATTCGAGCTTTCGGCCTTCCCGATCCCTATCGGGACGCGATGACCGGGCTACGCTACACCCCGAGATTTGATGAGCTTAGCTCCCCAAACGGAATGCAAATGTATGGAAATTATTGAAAGTTTATTGACAAGCCTGAAAAAATATCAGGCTTTATTTTCATAGGATTGATTAGAAATAAAAAGTATCATGCATGAAAGGATTACGTTTTTATTCTGACTTGATGGAAAACTCATTTTACTCTAGATTGAATGGATTGAGTTTCTCTTTGAAATAAAAAAACCTGCCTTAAAAAAGTCAGGTTTTTAGGGGTGATCAGACTAGAGTTTAGTCCAGCTTTTCTATGTACAACTTTTACTTTTTACTCTATCGCTTTTTCCTATTCATCAATCTATGTACCACTTCAGCAATAATAATTAAGATTGCTATGACTGCAAAAAGGTAAACCGGATTCACTTTGAGGCTATTGTTAATGATCGCGCAATGATAAGATAATATTTACTTAACATGGCAAAAATGTTTGTTAAGTTTTTCCCAATTGCCAAAAACTTAACATTGGAAAGTGCTTTTGAAGAGCTTCATTGAAATTTTCTACCTTTGAAGATAAAGTTTATTCATCGTCCTATGTTCAAGTTTAAATTATTGTTTCCGGTATTGTTTTGCTGTTTGATTGCTGCTATCACAAGCTGTCAATCGAGCGAGGTGCAAGAAAAAGAATCAGCTAAAAAGGTTGAGAAAGTCTCTATTGCAGAAATCGAGAAAGGTATCAAGGAATTTATCGATCAGAAAACTACTGAAAATGGAGGGCTGTTCCCCGTAAAGGATGAGAATCATGATTTGCGAATGAAGCTGGTAAGAGTGCATACTGAATACCTTTCCAATTTGGGGCCTGAGAGACATTTTGCCTGTGTGGACTTGGTCGATGAAAGTGGAGAAGTCTATGATGTTGATTTTTTCATGGAAGGAAAGCCTGGAGAGATGACAGTGACGGAAACCTCCGTTCATAAACTCAATGGCAAACCATTCTACTCTTGGAAGCAAAATAAAGAGGATAAAACGTGGTATCGTGTCGAACTTGAAGAGTCATCCAATCAGCTTTTGGGCGTGATCGAAGGAAGTGATTCTTTTGAATTTTATTATCAAGTCATGGTTCCAGAGTTGGATTCAAAGGCCAAAATGTGGATACCGGTGCCGATCTCTGATCATTATCAGCAGATAGAAGTGCTGGAGATGCAGCTTGCAGGTGAAACGGTCGAAATAGAGGACCAAGACTTTGGAAATAAGCTGGTGTATTTTGAATTGGGAGTCGAGGATAGTGGGAAAGAAATTATGCTTTCCTATGCGGTCAATCGGAAGGAAAAAGGGCCTTATGAGGCACCAAGCCCGAATCCAGATTTATACCTTGCTTCCAATCGTCTGATGCCTAAAGGTGGTCGCTTTGAAGAGATTGCTAAAGAGGTACTAGGGCCAAAAATCAATGATTCCAAGCTTATCCAAGCAAGAGCATTGTATGATTATATCATTGACAATATGCGCTATATGAAGTTTGGTGACTATGGAAACGGCGATTCGAACTACGCTTGCGATTCCAAAACTGGTAATTGTTCAGAATTTCATTCCTTCTTTATCTCATTGGCTAGATCTGTAGATATTCCTGCTCGCTTTGCAATCGGAGCTTCCATCCCTTCGGATAGGAATGAGGGAGGAATTGATGGGTATCATTGTTGGGCGGAATTTTATGCAGATGGAAAGTGGTGGCCCGTGGATATCTCAGAGGCTAATAAGTATACCGCCTTGGCAACTTATTACTTTGGAAGGCATCCAGCTAATAGAATCGAGCTAAGCCGAGGTCGCGATCTAGTGGTGAACCCAAGCCCGGAGGCAGGACCAATAAATTTCATTGCCTTTCCTTATCTAGAAATTGATGGTAAAGAGGTAAAAGCCTCTTCCAGATTCACCTTTCAACGAAAAGTAAATTCCTAAAAAAAGCGAGCCTTTCGTGGCCCGCTTTAGTTTTAGCTGTTATCAGGATGTTCTCCTCCATCTGTAGGATGTTCCCCGCCTTCAGATGGATGCTCTGAGCTATCACTAGGATGCTCGCCTCCGTCAGAGGGATGCTCACTGCTTTCAGCAGGTTGCTCGGTAGTGGCTTCTTGACTTTCTTCCTTTTTGCCACCGCAGGATGTCAATGTTGTAGCTGCTAAAAAGCTAAATGCAAGACCCAATGTTAAGAGTGATTTGATTTTTTTCATGATAATTTTGATGGTTTTTTGTGAAATTATCAGAAAGCTATCAATAATGCAATGAAATGCTCTTAACTCTTATTTCCGGGATTCAATTATCGTAGGATTTTTTTGACTACCTCTCTTTTTACATAGACAATCAAAAACCAAACAGTGTAGGCTGATAACATCCCAACTAATGCGCCAACAAACAGGTCTAAGGGGTAATGTACTCCAAGGTAGATTCTAGTATAGCTGACCAAAGCTGCATATAAAAAAAGCCAACCGAAATAAGGGACCTTCTTCCGCATTTTCAAATTGAGGAAGGTGGCCATACCAAAAGTATTGGCTGCATGCGAGGATGCAAATCCATATAGTCCACCACATCTTTCATAATTGTGAATCAACCCATCCCAGCGATCATCGTGACAGGGTCGAAGTCGCTCGAAAAAAGGCTTCATAAAACTTGATGTAATCTGATCCGCAAATAATATAGTCAAAGCAACGCCGCCAAAGACCCACCAACTGTTTTTGGGGTCATGTCGATAAATCTTATAGATCAAAAATAAGAATAAAGGGAGCCAGGTAATGGTTTTTGTAAGCTGAAATACGATGGGATCCAACCAGTCTGCATGAAAGGAATTTAGCCATAAAAATAGCAGCTCGTCCCATATTGATAATTGCTCGATCATACAGAATAGTTTAGCCAATCAATATCTTTCTTCAAGTGCTTCAGAGTAAACTCCTCCTGACTGCCTACAGTAGGTTCATGCATATAGGTCCACTCTGCCTGTGGAGGCATACTCATCAAAATACTCTCCGTCCGGCCATTTGTATCTAGTCCGAACTTAGTACCTGCATCCCACACAAGATTAAATTCTACATAACGACCCCGGCGGAGGCTCTGCCATCTTTTCTCATTTTCTCCAAAACTGATCGGCGAGTTTTTCTTCATAAAATACCCGTATACCTCGGGAAAAAGCCGTCCCAAAGCCAAGCTGAATTGTAGGATTTGCTCAAAATCATCATCTGATTTACCCGAAAGGCGATCATAGAAAATTCCTCCAATCCCCCGAGTTTCATTGCGGTGCTTCAGATAGAAATAATCATCTGCCCATATTTTGAATTTTGGGTAGTAAGTCTGGTCGAATGCGTCGCAGGTCTTTTTTACTTCCTTATGAAAGTATTGGGCATCTTCGGGCACAATGTAGTGGGGAGTCAAATCAATCCCTCCACCAAACCAATGAACACCATTATCCATTTCGAAATACCTGATATTCATATGGATAATCGGAACCATAGGACTAAATGGATGCAAAACGATGGAAACTCCAGTGGCAAAAAAGTCCGCTTTTTCAAGCCCTAGTTTCGCCAAAATCTTTTCTGGTGTCGGCCCATGAACAGCAGAAAAAGCCACTCCTCCCTTCTCAATTATTTGACCATTTTGGAAAATCCTGGTTCTCCCGCCTCCTCCTTGCGCACGGTCCCACTTATCTTCCAGAAAATGGCCCTGACCGTCATATTCTTCGAGTTTGGAACAAATATGATCCTGCATTTGCTGGTAAATCAGCGCTATTTCTTCTTTTGTTTTTCTAGCCATAACTAATTTTAGAAAGGGTAACCGATCCCAAAATTGAATACGGTTTGTCCTCTGACCCCAAAAGGTCGTCTGAATGAAATATTGTCTAAAACCCAACGCTCTCCTTCAGGCTGAGCTGGGTCAATTGCTTTGGTAGCAAGGTCCAGTCGGATAATCAGGAAATCAAAATCCATCCGGAGTCCAATGCCTGAACCTACTGCCAGTTCTTTGTAAAATCTATCAAAACGGAAGTCGGCTCCTGGTCTGGTTTGATCCACTCCGATGACCCAGGAGTTTCCGATGTCCAAAAATAAAGCCATGTCGAAATAGCTGAATAAATTTCTCCGATATTCCAGCATGGATTCGATGATCATTTCTGCTGGCTCTTCAAAAGGGTAATCATACTCACCCTCAGGACCTCTTCGAGGGTTTGAGCTACCGGGGCCAAGTCGTCTGGCTTGCCAAGCCCGGATACTAGTTCCACCTCCCGCAAAGAAATATTTTTCGTAAGGAAGAATGCCGTTACTGACACCATAAGGTCGGGCTATTCCAAAGTTTAGCCGGTAGGCGAATGTTTGCTTCTCGTCCAAAGGATAGTACCTCCTAAAGTCTGCCTGTAGCTTCAACCACTGGAAATTTGCGATTTCGGTTTCCTCACTGTTCGTCGCGATATCCCGAAAATTTAAAAGCGTACCGCCACTTTCTACAAAAAGTCTAAGCATGGAGGAAGGACGGTTTCTGAAGTTCCCGTAACTGTTGAAATTGATTATAGACTGGCCTGAAATACTGCTGATGTAAGAAGGTAAAAATGACCAAATCAGATTGTTTCCTTGATTGGCAAGATCTAGCAGGATTTCCCCAAACTCTGGAGTAATGGCAGGCGTCTGAATATAGTTTAGATCAGCTAGGTTCACGGTAAATTGCTGCCGATTATTCAGGGTAGCCCATGTGTAGGCAAGTTTTCCGTTAAAACTGGTTCGGGTATACTCAGGGCGGTTGGTATAATTATAACCTATCTGAACCCGGGTGTTAGGATTGTACCGTCCGAATTTCCTCAAGCTCGATGGATAAAAAGGGACTAAAAACCGAGGAAAGATCACTGAGGAGGAAATACCAAGTTCCCGGCTTTGATAAACGCCTTGATTAGTAGCTGAGGCAACTCCCTCCAAGCCTGCTCTGAAGTTGAATTCGAGGATTTCTCCCCCTCTAAAAAAGTTTCTGTTTCGAAGTGAGGTACTGAAGAATGGCCCCGGTAGCTGTTCCGTAATGCTTAAACCTATCTGATTGGTTAATTGATATTTTTCTGCTGGCTGAGTGAAGATGTTAGCAGTCAGTGAGTTGCCTAAGGTGTCAAAGGTGATATTGACAAAGCGAAATAAGTCAAGATTACTGAGCTGTTTTTGACTCTCTATGACCATGTTTCTTTGGTAGGTACTTCCTTTTTCGAACAGTACCCTTGAATCAAGAATCTTTTCGGAATACCTATCTCTGTAAAAAGAAAAGTCAATTCCATTGTACTCTGCGTTCACCTGCTGGTCAGCAAATTCATTGGATGGTGGGTTTACCCGAAAGTTAATTTCATCCAAGGAATAGACTCGATGCTTCTCGGCAAATGTTGGTTTTTTGATTTCCTGACTGATTTTCACTGTTTTTGCAACGGTATCCTTGTAAACCAAGTATTCTAGATAGGTCTTGGTAAACATGTAGAAACCATTGTTTTTCAGGAGCTCTTCTACTCGGTTTCTTTCGGCGGTAATATCATCCTGAGCATAAGCTTTGCCTGTTTTTAGAAGGCTTCTTTGCTTTGATTGATTGAGTAGTTTGATGATTTCTTCGTTGTCCGTACGGGTGTAGATCGAGTCGATAAGGTAGGGTGATCCTTCCTCAATCTCATAAGTGACATAGGCTTTTTTCTTTTTGGTTTCTACCTCAAAATCCACCTTTGATTCAAAGAAACCATTGTTGTTAAGGTAACCTGAAATATTTTGGCTCGTGCTTTTGATAGCAGCGGAATCCAAGCGTGTCACAGGATTACCTGTTCGCATAAGTCCATTCCCATATTCTTCCTTGTACTTCAAACTTTCAATTCGGCCAGAGACTTTTTCAATACGTTTTTCTTCTTTGCGGCTTAAAGAATCAGACTCCTCCTTTTCTTCTAAAGACTGTAGTTCGGCCTCAAAGTTTTTTCTTTTTTCTGCCACTTTGCTACTATCGAAAAACGAACGGCCAATTCGATAAATGGAGACACCAGGGGAAACATTCAGAAGAGGAATTCGAAAGTTCGTTTCAGGCTGAAGGAGAGCAGACAATCGTTCTTCATCGGCTTTTTCGACGCCTTTTAGCTCATTTTCAAAAAGCGCATATTCATTCTCTCGAAGATTTTTGGTGAGTGAGCAGCCAAATGATAGTCCAAGCAGCAAAAGAAAAAGTATATATTTGGAGCTCTTCAAAATGGTGTAATCAGACGACATGCTAAGCAAAAATACAATTAAGTTTTTTAAATCCTTACATCAAAAGAAATACCGAATTGCTCATCAGCAGTTCTTTGTGGAGGGTAGAAAAAGCGTTTTGGAACTCTTGGAATCCTCCTTTGTGACCGATTGTGTTTATGCAACTCAAGAATTCTTGGATACCTATGGAGACCGGCTCCACCAATCTAAGGTATCCTTTGAGCTTGCTACCCCGGCACAGCTCGAAAGTATGGGCCAGTATCAAAGTAATGACTCTGCAATCGCTTTGGTCCGAATGAAAGAAAATCATTTGCCGGAAATTCAACCCTCAGATTGGGTTTTAGCTTTAGATGATGTACGGGATCCGGGCAATTTGGGTACGATCATTCGCATCGCTGATTGGTATGGAGTCAAAAATTTGCTCTTTTCCAAGCAAACGGCCGATTTCTACAATCCTAAAGTGATACAATCAACGATGGGTTCCTTCACAAGGGTTAATTTTTACTACTGTGATTTAGCAGAAGTTTTGACAGCGTTGAATTTACCCGTCTATGGAGCATTTATGGGTGGAGAGAATGTCCACGCCATCCAATCTGTCGAACAGGGAGTTTTATTGATGGGGAATGAGTCAAATGGAGTTTCTCAAGAGCTGGAACCCTTTATCAGCAAAAAGCTAGCTATTCCTGCTTTCGGTCAAGCTGAGTCACTCAATGTAGCGGTTGCCACAGCTATTCTTTGTGACAACCTCAAAAGAATTACCTCCGGGAAATGAAAAAAGTAAAAAACCTGCTCCAGAAAGTCGGATTCAATACCTTTTTACTAGGCTTGATCTTAGCCATTTTTATGGCTTGGCTTTTCCCAAAATTGGGAAGTTCAGAAGGCCCCATCCATTGGAAGCCTTGGATCAATGGCGGGATAGCATTGGTTTTTTTCTTTTATGGAGTCAAGCTAAATCCAAGGCAGCTAATGGAGGGCTTGTCAAATTGGAAATTGCATCTGACGATTCAGCTTTTCACCTTCATTGTTTTTCCCTTTTTAGTTCTGCTGATATTCAGGTGGTTGCCCTGGGTCGATGAAGATTTCGAGTTGGGAATTACTTATTTAGCTGCTTTGCCTTCCACGGTCAGTGCCTCTGTGGTGATGGTAAATATCGCGGGTGGAAATGTTCCTGCCGCCATTTTCAATGCAAGTATTTCAGGTTTACTAGGAGTGGTTATTACTCCTGCCTGGATGGGTATTTTGGCTGAAAACCTCGGACAGGGTGAGGTGGATTTCTGGCCTACCTTTGTGGACTTGACCATTAAGGTCATCTTGCCGGTTTTTGCGGGTGTTTTATTGCACGGAAAGTTATTTCCATTGATCAGATCGCATCTTAAAAGACTGAAATATCTCGATCAGGCGATTATAATGATGATTGTGTTCACCGCTTTTTCAGATAGCTTTTACCAGAAAATATTTCAACCTTATTCCTGGCTAAGTCTTTTGAAAATAGCCTTTTTGATGCTCATACTCTTTCTGATGGTGCTATTGTCAATTGAGTTGGTTTCACGCTTTCTCGGTTTTTCAATCAAGGATAGGATAACGGCGCTTTTTTGTGGATCCAAAAAATCTCTGGTACATGGAGTGGTTATTGGAAAAGTCATGTTTCCAGATCCTGCTGTTTTGGGATTGGTTTTACTGCCGGTGATGCTTTATCATTTCCAGCAGCTCTTGATTGGGTCATCTTTGGCGGAGTGGTTTGGAAGGAAAAATCTCCAATAAAAAAGCCCGTTTTACCGGGCTCAAAATTTAAATATGTTTTTCGGATAGTTTTTCGACTAGCTCCAGATACTGACTTTCAGCTTCAGTTTTGGAAAGTCCTTTTAGGTTCAACCATGCATTGTACTTGGCAGCTGCTTTGAAGTCAAATCCTCCTGGACGTTCGGTTTCATTATCACCTTCTGTAGCCTGCTTGTATAGGGCGTATAATTTCAAAAGTTCTTCATTTGAAGGTCTAGAGGTGAATTTCTTGGTAATCGCTACTGCCTCTTCAAGTGTAGTTGGTTTCATTTATGTACTTGGATAAAATGATTTAGGATTCTAATTATGCTCAAAGATAGGGCATAAAAAAGGCCAACTTTTGGAGTTGGCCTTTGATATTGGTCAATAAAGCTTATCGCTTGTTCATGGAAACGTAGTCGCGCTCGTTTGCACCAACATAGACCTGACGCGGTCTTCCGATTGGCTCTCCATTCTCACGCATTTCTTTCCACTGAGCGATCCATCCTGGGAGACGACCCAAGGCAAACATCACCGTAAACATGTCGGTAGGAATACCTAGTGCTCGGTAGATAATTCCTGAGTAGAAATCCACGTTTGGATAAAGCTTTCTATCGATAAAGTACTGATCATTTAGCGCAGCATATTCGAGTTCTTTTGCGATATCTAAAACTGGATCTTTAACACCTAGCTTTTCTAGCACATCGTCAGCAGCTTTCTTGATGATTCGAGCTCGCGGATCGAAGTTTTTGTAAACGCGGTGTCCAAAGCCCATTAGACGGAAAGGATCATTTTTATCCTTCGCCTTGTCCAAATACTTTTTAGCATCTCCACCGTCGGCTTTGATCGCCTCAAGCATTTCGATCACTGATTGGTTAGCGCCACCGTGTAGTGGTCCCCAAAGAGCATTGATTCCTGCAGAGATAGAAGCGTAAATAGATGCCTGGGAAGAACCTACAATTCGTACGGTAGAGGTAGAACAGTTTTGCTCGTGATCAGCGTGAAGGATTAGGAGCTGGTCCAAAGCCTTCGCTACCACTGGATCTACATCATACTTTTCAGCAGGAAGTGCAAACATCATTTTCAAGAAGTTGGAACAGTAATCCAAGGTATTGTCTGGATAATTTACTGGATGTCCCATTTCATTTTTATATGCCCAAGCGGCAAAAGTTGGCATTTTCGCAATCAGCCGGATAATGCTCAAGTTTACTTCATCTTCGGATCTGTTTGGATTAAGCGACTCTGGATAAAAAGCAGAAAGGGAACAGATCAAAGAGGATAGTACACCCATTGGATGGGCATTGGATGGGAATCCGTCCAAAATCTTTTTAATATCCTCATGCACTAAAGTATGGTGAGTTACTTCACTTGAGAAAGCTTCAAATTGATCTTGAGAAGGTAGCTCACCATAGATTAGCAAGTAAGCCACTTCAAGAAAAGTAGATTTTTCGGCCAAGTCCTCGATACGATATCCTCTGTAGCGAAGTATACCTTTTTCCCCGTCCAAAAATGTGATAGCACTGGTAGTAGAACCGGTGTTTTTGTAACCTGGATCTAGGGTGATTAAGCCAGTTGAGCCTCGAAGCTTGGCAACGTCAATAGCAGGTTCGTTTTCGGTTCCCACTGTGACAGGAAATTCAAAATCTTGTCCGTTATAGGACAGCTTTACGGATTCAGACATATAGGTTTATTTTTGGATTACTACTTTCAAAAACTTGATAATTGCCCTTAAGTTAACAAAATCCCCTATTTTATTTAGGATTATTTACACTTGGTGTATTTTGATTGTGCTAAAGGATAAGGGCCTGTTTTGGTATTCTTCACTTGGTTGGAAGGCTTTTTTGCAAGGCGATATACGGACAGTTTTTTATTCCGAGGTATATCTTTTTTGCCAAACGTAAAAAAAGCCCCGAAGGGCTAATTTTAATCACAAAAATGTTCGAAAACTTCGACTAAGTGGTCTCCGATCATCTGGGCGTTTCTACCTTCGATATGGTGACGCTCAATGAAGTGCACCAATTCTCCGTCTTTGAACAGGGCCATAGCTGGAGAAGAGGGAGGGTAAGGCAATACAATCTCTCTAATTTTATTGACGGCATCGCGATCATTTCCGGCGAAAACCGTGGCAAGTGTACTAGGCTTTTTTGCAGCTTTATCCAATGCATATCGTACACCTGGTCTTGCAGCTCCTGCCGCACAACCACATACGGAATTGATAACCACGAAGGTGGTACCCTTATGCTCAGAGCTAAGGTGCTCGCTTACCTGATCAGCTGTACGGAACTCTTCGAATCCGACGTCTGTCAATTCTGCACGCATCGGTGCGATTAATTCTTCTGGATACATATTCTTTACTTATTATTTGAAACTTACAGAAATCCTAATTCAAGTTTGGCAGCTTCTGACATCATGTCCTGTGAGTAGGGGGGATCGAAAGTCACCTCTACCTCCACATTATTAATACCTTGAATCTGCTGTATTTTATTCTTTACCTCAGAAGGAATAAATTCCGCCGAGGGGCAATTCGGTGAGGTAAGAGTCATCAAGACATACACATTATTAACAGGATATACAGTGATCTCATAGATCAAGCCGAGTTCATAGACATCTACGGGTATTTCTGGATCATATACCTGCTTGATGGCTTGTATTACCTTCTCTTTTGTCTGTGTTTTGGTTTCCTCCATGTTAGGCGTTCAATTTGGTTTGATACGCTAGCGCATAGCGTTTCATTTGTTGGATCATAGAGGCCAGTCCATTGGAACGCTGGCTTCCGATGATGCTTCCCATTCCTATTCGGTCGATAAAATTCAAATCTGCTTGAATGATTTCCTCTGGGCTGCGATTATCCAATACACGAATCAACAGTGAAATCAATCCCTTGGTAATATCTGTGTTAGAATCAGCGAAATATCTGACCTTCCCATTCTCCTCGTCTGCGATCAACCAAACCTTGGATTGACATCCTTTGATCAAGTTCTCGTCTTTTTGTTCATCAGCTGGAAATTGAGGCAGCTTTTCACCTAACTCCATAATGTAAAAAATAGTAGATTCCCGATCATCCCCGAGGATTTCAAACTCTGATACAATTTCGTCTTGTAAGGTACTGATGCTACTCATTTGTTTTTGATTCTAGCAATTTTGGCGATTCCTTCCGCCATATTTTCGATTTCGGATTTGGTGTTGTAAACAGCAAAACTAGCCCGTACAGTTCCCTCAATCCCAAATCGATGCATCAAAGGCTGTGTACAGTGATGTCCTGTCCTCACGGCTATTCCTCTAGCATCCAGCATTTGCCCTACGTCAAAAGGATGCATGCCTTGAATGTTGAATGATAGAACCGAAACTTTATCAGCTGCAGTCCCCACCGGGATGAAGCCTTTTATATCTTTGGTAAGCTGATTTGCATAGTTCAGAAGTTCATCTTCATGCGCTTTGATCTGTTTTTTGCCAAGGGACTGAATAAAATCCAGCGCCTGGCCAAATGCGATTACATCGGCAATATTGGGTGTCCCGGCTTCGAATTTGAAAGGGATTTCATTGTAAGTAGTCTTTTCAAAGCTGACTTCTTTGATCATTTCACCACCACCAAGGAAAGGAGGCATTTCTTCCAGAATTTCACGCTTTCCGTACAATACGCCAAGTCCAGTAGGACCATAAAGCTTATGAGCAGAAAAGGCTAAGAAATCACAGTCTAGTTCCTGCACATCAATCTCTAAATGCGAGGTAGATTGGGCTCCATCCAAAAGCACTTTAGCTCCAATTTCATGAGCCGACTGGATGATTTTTTTGACTGGATTGATCGTGCCTAGGGCATTGGAAGCGTGAACGACGCTGACGAGTTTTGTCTTTGGGTTAAGCAGCTTTTCAAATTCCTCAAAGACAATTTCTCCATTTTCTTGAATGGGAATCACTCGAAGTTTTGCTCCCTTTTCTTCACACAGCATCTGCCAAGGCACAATATTGGAGTGATGCTCCATGGTGGAAATAATGATTTCATCATCTTTTCCGATAAACTTTCTTCCGAAAGTTTGAGCTACCAAGTTGATACTTTCGGTGGTGCCTTTAGTGAAAATTACTTCCGCAGACTCTCGCGAATTGATAAAGTCCTTGACTTTTTCTCTAGTGGCCTCGTAATGGCGTGTTGCTCGATCTGCTAAGGTGTGCGCACCTCGGTGAATATTGGAATTGTCGTGTTCGTAGTAATTCCTCAAAGCATCAAGAACTGCCTGAGGCTTTTGGGTAGTGGCTGCATTATCAAAATAAACCAAAGGCCTGCCATGTACTTCTTGGTGAAGCACAGGGAACAGGCCTCTGATTTTTTCCAAATCAAAACTCATGTAATGTTAGAATTTGCTGCCTAGACGATCTTGGATCAGCCCGACAACATGGTTTTTAAAGCTTTCTTCCTCAATTTTCTCCATCACTTCTCCAGCAAAAGCATATAAAAGCAATCCTTTGGCTTGAACCTTACCGATCCCTCGAGCTTGTAAATAAAACAAAGCCTCTTCATCAAGTTGACCTACTGTACAGCCGTGTGAACATTTGACATCATCTGCCCAAATCTCCAATTGTGGTTTGGTATTCACAATCGCATCATCAGAAAGAAGGACATTATTGTTCTGTTGGAATGCATTGGTTTTTTGCGCGTCTTGTCTTACGAAAATCTTTCCGTTGAAAACTCCTCGGGACTGAGCATCAAAAATACCTTTATACATCTCATTGGACTCGGCATGCGGAATCGTATGATCCACGTTGGTGTGGTTATCTACGTGTGTTTTCCCATTCAGCAAGTAAATCCCGTACATATTTCCTTCCGAGTTGCTGCCAAGAAGGTTTAGGCTTAGGTTATTTCTAACCATATCTCCTGAAAGCGAAATATTCACAGAGGTAAATCGGGCATCGGACTGAATGTTTGTCTCAATATTGCTGACTTCAATCGCTTGATTGGATTCGTTTTGTAGTCTGTAGTAATTGATGTGGGAGTTTAGTCCTCCTTTGATTTCAACTACCTTGTTTACAAAGTAAGCATCCTCTCCCATGCTGATACTTTGATCTAGGAAATTGACCTCTGAGAAATCACCCACTTCTATCCAAAATCGAGGCGTGATAACCTGCCCTTCATTTGATCCATTGAAAGAGAGCAGCAAGATGGGCTTTTCAACTTTGGTCTTTTTAGGGACTTTGATGCTGATTCCTCCTGAAAAGCTAGCTTGATTTAGAGCAGCAAAGGCATCTTTTTCTGCTTTTGCAATGGAACCGATCTCCGCTGAACTTGATAGAATATCAGAAACTTCAAGGTCTTCGATCGTGGAAGATACTTCCTGTAGGAATTTTCCATTGGAAAAAACCAAAACATTTCCCTCAAATCCTTGAAAAACAGATTCTTTGATCAGGTTCTCGTCTACCGAAAGCTGCTTCGCCTGATTGAAATTACCTAGGCTTTTTTCTAGCTTTTTGGTGATTCCGGTGAATTTATATTCCTCTTCCTTTGGAGCAGGAAGACCTGATTTTAGGTATAAGTCTTTCGCTGTCTGTCTGGCTTCCGTGAAGTTAGCGGGAGCGCTTTCAAGCAAATTCTCAAATAAATCTTCTTTTACTAAAGTGCTCATTTTTATTGATTTATACAGCAGCGTCTACTTCTTCTTTGATCCAGTCATAGCCTTTTGCTTCCAGTTCGAGCGCTAGGTCTTTAGTTCCTGACTTGACGATTTGTCCTTTATACAATACATGCACGAAATCAGGTACAATGTATTCTAGCAGTCTTTGGTAGTGAGTTACTACGATAGTAGCGGTATCAGGGCTTTTCAGCTGGTTGACGCCATTCGATACGATTCGAAGTGCATCGATATCAAGCCCAGAGTCTGTTTCATCCAAAATGGAAAGCGTAGGCTCTAGCATAGCCATTTGGAAAATTTCGTTTCTCTTTTTTTCTCCTCCAGAGAAACCCTCATTGAGTGAACGGCTAAGCAATTTTTGGTCAATCTCAACCAATTTCATTTTCTCCTTCATCAAGGAAAGAAACTTTACTGCGTCCAAAGGCTCCTGACCACGGTATTCACGTACTTGATTCAGGGCTGTTCTTAGGAAGTTGGTAGAAGATACTCCGGGGATTTCTACCGGATACTGAAATGCCAAAAAGACTCCTTCTCTAGCACGGTCTTCCGGCGTCAAGTCTAATAGATCTTTTCCCTTGAAAGTTACTTCTCCTTCAGTAACCTCATATTCTTCTCGTCCCGCTAAAACAGAAGCAAGCGTAGATTTTCCAGAACCATTTGGTCCCATGATAGCGTGAACCTCACCCGGTTTGACTTCGAGATTGATTCCTCTGAGAATAGGCGTGCCTTCCACTGCGGCATGCAGATTTTTTATCGTTAGCATAGTTGTGTTATTTCTAATGGTTTTACTAGATCAACCTACTGATCCTTCTAAGGTCAAGGCAAGAAGCTTTTGAGCTTCTACCGCAAACTCCATAGGAAGTTGATTTAATACTTCTTTAGCGTATCCATTGACGATCAAGGCTACTGCGTCTTCTGTGCTGATACCACGCTGATTACAGTAGAAAATTTGATCTTCTCCAATTTTAGAAGTAGTAGCCTCATGCTCTACTTTGGCACTTGGATTTTGGATATCAATGTATGGGAAGGTATGTGCCCCGCATCGATCACCCATCAATAATGAATCACACTGTGAAAAATTCCGTGCGTTGGAAGCACGTTTCATCACTTGAACCTGTCCTCGATAGGAGTTTTGAGATTTACCTGCCGAAATACCTTTCGATACAATTCGTGATTTAGTGTTCTTGCCAATATGGATCATTTTTGTTCCTGTATCAGCTTGCTGCATATTGTTTGTGACAGCTACAGAGTAAAATTCACCGATGGAATTGTCTCCTTTAAGGATACAAGAAGGATATTTCCAAGTCACCGCAGAACCTGTCTCCACCTGAGTCCAAGAAATCTTGGAGTGATCTCCGGCACAGATTCCACGCTTTGTTACGAAGTTGTAGATTCCGCCTTTTCCATCCTTGTCTCCAGGGAACCAGTTCTGTACAGTTGAGTATTTCACTTCAGCATGTGCTCCTGCATAAATTTCTACAACGGCGGCATGAAGTTGATTTTCATCTCTTTGTGGAGCAGTACAACCTTCCAAATACGATACGTAAGACTCGTCCTCGGCTACAATTAAAGTTCGCTCAAACTGTCCTGTATTGGCAGCATTGATACGGAAGTAGGTAGATAGCTCCATTGGACATCTGACTCCTTTCGGTATGTAGCAAAAGGATCCATCAGAAAATACTGCTGAATTTAAAGCAGCATAATAGTTATCTGTCATGGGAACTACTGATCCCAAGTATTTTTTCACCAGTTCAGGATGCTCTTTTACTGCTTCGCTAAAGGAGCAGAACACGATTCCCAACTTGGCAAGTGTGCCTTTAAAAGTGGTTGCTACCGACACGGAATCCAAGACTGCATCGACAGCAATTCCTTGAAGCCTTTTCTGCTCATTCAAAGAAATCCCTAGGCGCTCATAAATGGCCAATAACTCAGGATCGATTTCGTCCAATGATTTTGGCTTTTTGGTTTGCTTAGGAGCTGAATAGTATCGAAGTTTTTGGAAATCCACCTTTGGGTAGGTGACGTTAGCCCATTTAGGCTCTTCCATAGCCTCCCAAGCGCGAAAAGCTTTCAAGCGCCAATCCAAAAGCCATTGTGGCTCTTCTTTTTTGGCGGAAATCCATCGTATAATTTCTTCATTAAGGCCTAAAGGAGCTTCATCTGCTTCATAATTGACGGACCAGCCGTGCTCATAATCTTTGGATGTAAACTCTTCTAAAATCTGATTGTCTTTGCTCATGGGGCGAGTTATTTAGACTAATTACATTTTGCTTGCGAAGGTACAACTTATAATCAAAATATAATGTTCCCGGTTATACGAAAATTCTATCAGGGATGCTGTTTGTCAATGAAAATGAGCAGAAAAATGCTGAAATTCAGTTTAAATAAAAATAAAAAAAAGCCCCAATAGAGGCTTTTAAACAGGATAGTTTTTTATTTAGATTTAGTCCAAATAGTATTTTTATTTTGTTTCTTTATCGAAAAATTGAATCGGGCGATTGATACTTTCTTCAAGAACGATCAAGGTTTCCGTTCTGTCTATGCCTTCTACCTTTTGAATTTTGTCCAGAACCATTCTGAGGTGGTTGGTATCTCGGCAGATGATTTTTGCAAAAATGGAATAGTTGCCTGTGGTATAATAGGCGCTGACAACTTCAGATATCTCTTTGAGTCGCTCAATGACGGTGTCGTAAAGGGAGCTTTTCTCAAGGTAGATTCCCAAAAATGCCGCGATGTCATATCCAAGTTTGGTGAAGTTTATATTTAAAGTGGCACTTTTCACAATCCCCATATCCTCTAGCTTTTTCATCCTGACGTGAACCGTCCCGGATGAGACAAAGACTTTTTTGGCTATTTCCGTGTAGGGAGTCTTTGCGTCCTCATTGAGTAAGGAGATAATTTTTAAATCTATATTATCGATATCTGAATTTTTGTCCATCTTTTTAGATAGTTTTTAGATGATTTTTAACGAAACTGCCTGTAAATTAGAGATTGTTCAAAATAATGCAAAATTATTTTTTCAATTTGTAATTGAATTGATTTTATTTTTTATTTGTATCCGATTTGAATACGTTTAAAAAATTTGGATTTAATTGCTTTTGATTATTTTTAATTTTGAAGTGATTAATGAAATCCGAATTTTCAGCTAAAAATCGGACTTTTAATCTCTAAAGTTATATTTGGGTTTATATTCTGAAAAAAGTCTTGCCGGTGGCAGGACTTTTTTGTTTGGGTTTTGTAAAATTTAAAATGCAAAAAATTGTATTCGAAAAAAAATTTAATGTATTTTTGAGCAATCCTTTAAAAATCATGACAAAAACAGCCCTATCCATCAAGATTTTTGTAGCGTTTTTAAGTGTAACATTGATTAGTGTTCACCCTATTCAGCCTTCAAGCGCACAGGCAGCAAGCATTGTCTCCAAAGCTGAAGTAAACTATAATAAGGTTAGTTTCAGAAATTTAGCCTATGAAAACTTAGAAGAGGACATAGTCTCTTCCGAAGAAGTGACATATTTGCCTTTGACAGTGAAGGAAAAAGAGATTGCTCGCGAACTTGCTTCTAGTTGGGTTTGGCCAGAGTATACCTTAGACATGATTGACTCTTACTCTCCATTTTTGTTCCGTACCAAAAAGTCAAGAGAGTATGAAGAGGTGAAGGTCTTGGTCAAGGTGGATTTTAGAGGAAAAGTAAGTGGTTATGAGTTCGTCACTGAATTGGATAAAGGTACTCAAGAGCGGATGGATTATTTAATCAGGAAATTACCTGCTTGCAAGGCTGTGCCAGGATATCCTACTTACAATTCGACGACTTTCGAATTGACAATCCGCAAAGAATAATTCTCCTACATTTTTTTTAAACGGTGGTGAATCGATTTCTTGGCTTTTTTACCTTAGCCAAGTAATAAAATGCCACCAATATGTATAAGCAACTCACACTTTTACTCCTAGCCTTTTTTGGTTTGGGGCAGGGATTTGCCCAAGTCAAGGAGTTCCGAAAGGATAAAGCCTATCCTGAAAAAGACACAAAAGGAAAATATTACACTGTATCTGGTGAACGCCATGGTCCTTCTTTTTTCAAAAAGGAAGTTTTCCCTGAAGTGGAATATACCCCCGGTGACCAACTGACTTTTGATAAGTATCACACCGTTGATGTGATGTACCATTGGTATGAAAAGTGGGCGGAGGCTTTCCCTGAAATCACTGACTTGTACATCGTCGGCTATTCATTTGAGGGTAGACCCATTTATCAAATGACGATCACCAATAAGGAGACAGGAAAGGATACCGATAAGCCTGCTGCCTATTTCGAAGGAGGGAGACATTCAGGTGAAATCACTTCCTCTGAATCTATTCTTTGGCTGACCAAGCATCTCCTGGAAAACTACGGAAAGGACGAAGATATCACTCACCTGATTGATACCAAAGCAATATATCTCCGACCACAGAATAACCCGGACGGATCCAATCTTTACCTTTTTTCAGCCCAGCGAAATCGAAGTACCGTCCGGCCTCATGACAATGATCGAGATGGTCTAGTAGATGAAGATCCCGAAGAAGATCTGGATGGGGATGGGATTATATATCAAATGCGCAAAAAGGCTGTTACGGAGGAAGAAAAGAAAAAAGCCAATTATATCATTAATCCCGAGCACCCATCGGGAAAGCTGATGAAACGAGTTTTTGCCGGACAAGGCGACTATTTGGTTTTCACCGAAGGCATCGATAATGATGGGGATGGAGAATACAACGAAGATGGGATCGGAGGCTTGGACCTTCATAGAAATTACCCGGAGAATTGGCGACCGGATATCGGAGGGGATCTTACAGGAAGAGGTTACACCCAATATGGTGCCGGACAGTATCCCCTCAGTGAAGCAGAAACTCGATCTGCTGTGTTGTGGATTCTAAGCCATCCTAATATTTCTGTAGTCAACTCCATGGATACACGTGTTCCCATGCACCTTCGTCCACCATCAACTTCCAAAAGTGAGGAGCGGATGTATCCAGAAGACTTGGCGATTTACAAGGAAATGGACGAATTGGGGCTTTCCTATACGGCTTATCCATGGGCTGGAGATGTCTATGAGACTTATTCTACTCGCTACAAAGTCAATCGATTGACAGGAGACCCACTCAAGCCTTCTCCGCTTTTCGGTCATGGTCCTGACTTTGGCTACTTTTATTTCGGAAGCATTTGGTATGGTGATGAGCTCTGGAACAACGGGGCCATGAAAGACTACAACGGTGATGGTATCTACGATGACTATGACGCTCTGGTCTGGGATGAGGAAGAAAACGGTGGCCGAGGGTTTAAATCTTGGACTCCATTTACCCATCCAGAATTAGGTGAGGTAGAGATTGGGGGCTTCCATCCCAAATTCTTTGGTCAAAATGGTCCGCCGTGGCAGCTTGAAAATTGGGCCAAAAAGCAAGCTTTATTCAATCTTGCCATGGCCCAACGACTACCGGAGTTGAAAGTAGACAGTCCAGAGGTCAAAAAAATATCCGATGGTATATTTGAAGTTTCACTTTCTTGGACCAACGTAGGTGGATTGCCTGTTGCTCTTGAGCAAGCAAAATTGGTCAAGATTGTTCAGGAAGATCGGGTGTCCTTGGAGTTTGACAAGGAACTGATGCAAGGATATGAAAATGCCAAAGTGAAAATTATTTCTCCTGAGTTTTATGATAAGACGATTTATGCGGGATATACAGGAAAGGGAGAGACTAAGAAAGTGACCTTCCGGATTGAAGTAAATGTGGAAGAAAAAGTCATTGGTAAAATTAAACTTTCTTCTACACGTGGAGGATTGATCAGTCAAGAAATTACGCTAAATAATTGATTAAAATATGATGATTAAAAGTAGAATAGTTGCAGTGGGGTTTTTCCTACTGCTTTTTCTGAATCTAGAAGGGCAAGCCCAGCAAAAACGCTCTTTGACTCATGCGGACTATGACGGATGGGAGAACCTATCTTCTGATAGAATTACCAAAGACGGGAAGTGGGTAGGTTACATGATTTTCCCTCAGGAGGGGGATGCGCGACTGGAATTGATGCCCTATCGGGATCCATCCAAAAAAATGATTATTCCTCGGGCAGCAGGCTGGAATTTTTCTCCGGACGATGCATTTGCCGTGGGGAAAATTGTACCTCAATACGATTCAGTCCGCATTTTGAAGCTAAAAAAGACCAAGAAAGATGAAATGCCTAAGGATAGTTTGTTCATCTATGATTTGGCTAAAGGCTCTATTGAAAAGCTAGCTGAAGTCAAATCCTTTTCCATTCCTGAAAAGTCCGGAAGTTGGATTGCCATTCATTTTGAAAAGGAAAAACCAGCGAAAAAGGACCCCGTAGACTCAACGGCAAAAGCTGAGAAGCCGAAGAAAACAGATGGGACGAAGCTAATGGTCCGGTCTTTAGACGGCTCCAAAAAATATGAGTTTGATCGTGTGAAGAGCTACGGTTTTTCGCCAAATGGAAACTTTCTTCAATTTGTCTTGGCAAAAGAAGATACCTTAGATAATGCATCCATTCACCTGCTCAACCTTCAGACTGGAGAGGAAACTAGCATTCATGAAGGCTTCACCGAGTACTCCAGAATGAAGTTTTCTCCAGCATCTAAGTTTTTGGCATTTGTGACCACAGACGATTCTACCAAAGCCGAAAAGCCCTATTACTCCTTGATGCTTTATCAAACAGCGTCTCAAAACCTCGAAAAAATAGCGGATGAAAATTCTCAAGGAATTTTATCTGATGCTAGAATCAGTCAGGATGAATCGATCGTGTTTTCAGAGGATGAAAAGTTACTCTTCTTCGGAGTGACCAATGATTACATGGACTATGCATACGAAAGCGACACCACCATTCTCGATGAAGACAGAGTAAGCTTGGATATCTGGGGCTGGCAGGATGCCGAAATCCAACCCATGCAATTGAGAAATAAGTCAAGAGAGGAAAAAAGAGCATACAAAGCGGTGATGGATATTTCTTCAAAGCAGATCCATCAGCTAGAAGACCGCGAGATTCAAAATCTGATTTTGCCTAGCAAAGTAGAAAATACTACAGCAATCGCTTGGACAGATAGCCCGTATCGTAGAGAATACAGCTGGAATATTCAGATTGGCAGAGATATTTATTTGGTCGATTTCGAGACGGGTGAACGGACATTGATCGAGAAAGATGTACCAGGCTATCCCAGTCTTTCTCCTGAAGGGAAATTCATCACGTGGTATGACTCTCGGGACAGTTCTTGGGTAGCTTTTGATGTAGCAGATAAAAAGCGAATCAATCTGACAGAAGCTTTGGATGTGCCATTTTATCAGGAGCTCCATGATTCTCCATCCTTGCCTGGATCCTATGGTACCGGAGGTTGGATGGCAGGAGATGCGGCCATCTTGATCAATGATCGCTATGATGTCTGGAAAATTGATCCGCGTAACCCCGGTGCGGCTTTGAATATCACCAAAGGCGAAGGAAGAAAAAATAAGATCACTTTTAGAAGGCAATCTTTGGATCGTGAAGAGCGATTTATTGATCCGAAATCTGAATTGTATCTGACTGCCTTCAATGAGGTAACCAAAGAATCCGGAATGTACAAGGGAGATTATGCAGGGCAGATGCTTTCAGAAGTTTTGATGACTCCTCACAGATACTATGGATTGAATAAAGCGAAAGAGAGCGATCATTTGGTCATTCAGAGAAGCACCTATCAGGAAAGTCCCGATCTGTATATCACAGATTTGAAATTGAAGGATATGAAAAAGGTGTCGAACCTGAATCCTCAGCAAAGTCAGGTCAAATGGGGTAGTGTTGAATTGGTAAGTTATTTGGCCAATGATGGTACCCCACTGCAAGGATTGCTGTTCAAGCCGGAGTATTTTGACCCGAATAAGAAGTACCCAATGATGGTTTATTTCTATGAGCGAAACAGTGACGGATTGCATAATTACCGTTCTCCAGCGCCTTCAGCCTCTACGATCAATATTCCTTATTTCGTCAGCAATGATTATGTGGTATTTGTGCCTGATATCAAATACGATCTAGGGCTACCGGGACCAAGTGCCTACAATTGTATCATTCCTGGTGTACAATCTGTGGTGGCCAAAGGATTTGTGGATGCTGAGAATATGGCCATTCAAGGTCAGAGTTGGGGAGGCTATCAAGTTGCTTATTTGATTACCCAGACGAATATGTTCAAAGCAGCAGGAGCAGGTGCTCCCGTGGTAAATATGACCTCTGCCTACGGCGGAATTCGTTGGGGAACAGGGATGAGCCGAATGTTCCAATATGAGCAGACCCAGTCAAGAATTGGTGGTACGCTTTGGGAAAAGCCCATTTACTATATCGAAAACTCTCCACTATTCTTCATGGATAGAGTACAGACACCGGTATTGATCATGCACAATGATGAAGATGGAGCAGTGCCCTGGTACCAGGGAATTGAAATGTTTATGGCTTTGAAAAGACTGAATCAGCCTGCATGGCTTTTACAGTACAATGGAGAGGATCATAACCTTCGTCAACGCAAAAATCGAAAGGATCTATCTATTCGACTAAGTCAGTTCTTTGACCATTATCTGAAAGGTGCACCAGCTCCGCTTTGGATGACAGAGGGATTACCCGCTGTAGAAAAAGGAAGGACGCTCAAATATGAGTTAGAAGACTAAGATAATCCCAAAAAAGAAGGCTGTCATCGAATTTGACAGCCTTTTTTCTTTTAAGAGTAATCTTGAATTTTTGAAATCAAGCCATCTTTAAAGGTGAAAACTGATTTGCCTTTCAGGTTGATTTCATCACCTTTTTTCAAACTTCCATCGGGAAAATCTTTCCCAAGAATGGCATGATACTTCAAGTGAAGCTCAGTGTGACGTGCCTGGTGAATATATTTTTCCGGTGACTGTTCCCGGGTTTCAAAAAAATCCAAGGCTTGAATAGCTTGCTTTTCAAATTCATCAATTCCTTGGGTCCTGTGAGTTATCTCTCCATTCGTATAGTTTTCAAAGATTACTTCATCATGAAGGGGTTTTAGCATTCCCTTCACATCCTTTTGATTATAGGAACTGATATAGCTATCGATTAGTGTCTCTCTTTGTAGATTTAGCATAGCACAAGGTTCTTAATTAGACTGCCACAGGAGCTTTGATATGTGGGTGCGGATCATAGTTTACCAATTCAAAGTCCTCGTATTTGAAACTGAAAAGGTCTTTCACCTCAGGGTTTATTTTCATCGTCGGGAGAGGCCTATGGTCTCGGCTTAGTTGGAGTTTGGCTTGCTCAAGATGATTCAAATAAAGATGGGCATCTCCAAAAGTATGAACGAAGTCTCCTGGCTCGAGATCACATACTTGCGCCAGCATCATGGTGAAAAGCGCATAAGAAGCAATATTGAAAGGTACTCCCAAAAACACATCTGCACTTCTTTGATAAAGTTGGCAGGAAAGCTTTCCATCCGCCACATAAAACTGGAAAAGGGTATGACAAGGCGGAAGAGCCATATTGTCTACATCGGCTACATTCCAAGCACTGACGATATGTCTACGACTATCCGGCTTATTCTTGATTTGCTCTACGAGTTTCTTGATTTGATCGATTTCACCGCCTTTGCCATCAGGCCAGTGACGCCACTGATATCCATAGACAGGGCCGAGGTCTCCATTTTCATCCGCCCATTCGTCCCAGATGGATACTCCGTTTTCTTTCAGCCAATCGATATTTGTACTGCCTCTCAAAAACCAAAGAAGCTCGATGATGATGGAACGAAGGTGCAGTTTTTTTGTAGTCACCACAGGAAAGCCTTCAGATAGATCAAATCGCATCTGATGACCAAAAATACTCAAGGTTCCCGTACCTGTCCGGTCCGTTTTCTTAGTCCCTTCATCCAAAATCTTTTGCATCAAATCGTGATACTGCTTCATGGTCTTTGCTTCAAGTTTTAAATATCGATACAAGATAATAGCTTCCTCGGAAAATCTGAATCTCTACAAACAAAGGTGAAGCTTTCTGCTTATACTTGTCAGAGATTTGGACCAGCTTTTCAGAATGTTTTCAAAAAAACAATCAAACATATTTCTCACGCTTTCAGGACTTTTTACCCTCATTCTGTTGATTTGGCGACCCGTTCCGAAATTCGATTATGATTTTGAACAGTTTTTTCCGCAGGATAATGAAGCGCTGAGTTATTATAAGAGTTATGCGGAAATTTTCGGAGGGGACAATGATTACCTTCTTCTTGCTTTTGAAAATGATGACCAAGAACTCTGGCAGCCTGAATTTCTATCGAATTTCGAAAGCTTCCAATCTCAAATTAAGGTCTTGGAAGGAGTGGATACCACCATTTCAGTTTTAGACCTAAGAGAGCCTCGAATTGGAGCTTTTGGAGTTCAGTTTAGGCAGGTAGTCACTTGGGATGAAAGTCGGGTTAACTTAACCTTACCTAAAAATCAGCTTACTGGAAGTTTGGTTTCTGAGGATGGCAATGCCTTGCTTTTGCTCGTGAAAAATAAAACAGGGATGAGTAAGGAGGCTGGGGATGTGCTTTACCAGGCTATTCGTGAGAAAATCGAGGAGTCAGAATTAAAACTAAGGGCCGTTGCCGGTAAAATTCAAACTCAGGGAGATTTCGTGAAATTGATGCAATCCGAGTTCGGATTTTTCTTTGCCATTAGTTTGGTGGTCATGCTCTTGATTCTGACCCTGTTATTTCGATCTTGGTGGGGAGTGGTGATTCCTTTTGTGGTTCTGTTGATTGGGGTTTTGTGGGCTTTTGGTGTGATTCTTTGGATGGGAAAGCCCTTGGCCTTGATGTCTGTCATGCAACCAACCATTTTCCTGATAGTTGGGCTGAGTGCGTTGATTCACTTTTTTGTTCATTTAGTCAAAAAGCTTCAAGCCGATACAGATCAAAAGGAAGCGATTAGACATTCCTATAAACAGCTTTTTATTCCGGTATTGTTGACCATGATGACCACAGCTTTGGGATTTTTTTCTCTTTGGTTCACTTCCATTCCGGCTCTTCAGGATTTTGGATTGACCACTGCAATAGGGATTTTCATGATTTTTTTGGCTGTGATAGGAATTAGCCCAGGACTTCTTTATTTGGTTAGCAAAAGCTTAAATGCCAGACCTTTGAAAGCCAAACGAGCTGTCAGTCTTCGGACATTCTTTTCAATGATTTTAAAGCGAAGAAAAGTCATCGGTTTTGGCTTTCTGGCGATGAGTATCATTGCGGTTTTTTTAGGATTGAGAATTCCAATTAATGGATATTTGCTGGATAACTTACCCTTTGACCACCCCATTCGAGAGGACTTTGGATACTTTGACAGTGAGTTTGGGGGATCAAATCCTTTCGAGCTTTCCTTGGAGCTAGGGGAGGAGGCAAATACATTTTGGGATTATGAAGTTCTTCAGCAGGTCCAAAAGCTGGAAGAGGAATTGATAGAGGTTTTTGGAGAAAATAAATTTAAATCTCCTGTCACCCTCGCTAAAGCCCTTAATCAAGCTCAGAATCAGGGCGATGTGGATGCATTTCGATTTCCAAGCCGTGGTCAATTTATCCGCATGCAGCGGATTTTGAGGCAAGGCAGCGGCGGACTGGAAGAAGGGCTCATCGATTCCGCTGGGAAAATTTCTCGAATCAGTGGAAGATTGCCGGATTTCGGGAGTTATAAAATGGGGGATTTGAGATCTGAGCTAGATCAGTTTATCCAATCTGAACTGGATTCTGGTCTTTTGAAAACAAGATGGACAGGTACTGCTTATTTGATCGATCAGGGACACGAGTCGGTCACCTTGCAAATGGTAAGAGGCTTGGGAGTTGCATTTTTGCTGGTAGGGCTTATCGCGGGGATTTTATTTCGCTCTTGGCGGATTTCATTTTTGCTTTTAATCCCAAATGTGATTCCGCTTCTTTTAATGCTGGCAGTCATGTACTTTTTGGGTATCGAATTCAAATTGACTACCGCTATTTTATTTACCGTGGCATTTGGGATCGCCGTGGATGACAGCATTCATTTTATGACTCGTTTTAGACTTGAATTGGGCTCAGGACGAAGTTTCTTTTATGCGATGAAGCGGACATTTATCGAGACGGGAAAAGCTATTCTTCTGACCACTGTAGTCTTGGTCTCTGGCTTTTTGTTGTTTGTGATGAGTGATTTTGGAGTGACCTTTTATTCGGGGGTTCTCATTAGTTGTGCCTTGATTTTTGCGCTCTTGGCTGACTTGATGCTACTTCCGCTCCTTCTCATTCCTATGAAGCGCGTTTGGGATGGAAAGCAAAACTCTAAGACTTAATCTATCAATTGAAAAGTCGCTGAAACAGGATAATGATCCGAATAATCTACTTCTCGATGAGTGTCAAATTGGGTCGCTTTCAGATTTGGAGAGGAGAAAATATGATCGATTCGGAGGAAAAACAGTACCCGATTGTAAGTGAATCCAAATCCTTTTCCGGCCTCCTCAAAGGCATTGGTCAAATTTCGACTCAAGCGAAAATAGCTATTGGAATAGGGAATTTCATTTAAGTCTCCCATCAAAATGATCGGATGGGGCGAGTTAATGATGTGTTGCTTCAGGACATCGAGTTGCTGACTCCGGTAAAGACTGCCTTGATGAAGTTTTTTGAGAGTTTGTCGATAATTCGCACGAACCCCCTCGAGATCATCCAGATTTTCAGAGTTGATTTTCATGGACTCTAGATGGCAGTTGTAGATTCGGATCGTGTCTTTTTGGTAGAGGACATCTGCGAAAATCGCCCCATTGGTTTTTTTATTATCAAACACCTTCCCTTGGTTGACTATGGGCAGGGCAGAGCTGATCGCGAGGCCATAGGATCTCCTGTCAGGTTTCCCTTCGATGATTTCGTAGTAAATTTCCTTGTCATTCTCTTTTCCGAGTAAATTCACGGCATTGCGAGAAGGAGAGCTATAGTCCTGATAAAACTCCTGAAAAACTTTGATCTGAGCCGGGTGCTCCTGAATCCAAGAAAAAATATTTGGATCAAATTCACCGCCCAATCTCCGCTTGTAGTCAAATAGGTGAACATTATAGCTCAGTACACTTAGGCCATCTTGCTGATCTTCTGTGAGATTCCACTGAAGCGTGATTTCTGCAAATCGATAGCCAATTACTAGAGCAAAAAGCGGAATAAAGGCTGTTTTTTTCCAACTCAAAGCCAAGACTAAGAATAAAAATAGATTGGCCAGCCAGAAAAGGGGAATAAAAAAAGGAATGAGACCGACGTATTCAAAATCACCTGGCCTGACATAGACACTGCCAAATATCAGCAGAGAAACAAAAAAGAGCAGCCAAGCAAAATATCTCATAAGGTGTGTAAAAGTAAGAATCAAATTTTGATTTTTATTAGGGCGCTACCCAACTTTGGATTAGGCGAAATCGTATAGCAGCAAATGTGATGCAAAAACAAAATGATTTTGCTTATTTGCTCCAAAACCTTTCCTAAAAGATCAGGCAAGGATTTTGTAGCTTTGTTTTAACGAAAACTCCAACCAAATAATATGATGAAGAAACGATACGTTTTTCCTTTTGCAATGTTGATTACAATGGTGATGGTAGCCTGTGGGGGCTCTAACGAAGAAAGTTCTGAGGAGATGGATTCAGTGGAAGTATCTGAATCCTCTGAAGCCGAATCTCGACCAAGCCCGCTAGAAGTCAAAGAGGGGCAGATAGCCGGGAAAGCATTCAAGGTACAGTATGGATCTCCCGCGGTAAAAGGAAGAACCGTATGGGGAGACTTGGTTCCTTATAATGTAGTTTGGCGTACAGGTGCCAATGAGGCGACTTACGTAGAACTTTCGGAGGGCATGACAGTTGAGGGACAAAGCCTCAAACCGGGAAAGTATTCTCTTTTCACCATCCCCAAAGAATCAGGAACATGGACTGTTATTTTTAATAGTGAGTGGGATCTGGAGCATGGACATTTCCAATATGATGAAAAACAAGATGTATTACGAGTGGAAGTAACTCCATCTTGGGAAGAGAGTTCTCAAGAGCGACTCGCCATTGATATTGAGGAGCCAGGTTTGGTCATTCGTTGGGAAAAACTGAAACTTCCAATCAGTATTCAATAGGAATTGATTTAAAGCAAATAAAACCCTGATTTTAACTAAAATCAGGGTTTTGCTTTTTTATAAGTAGGTGTCAAAACTATTTTTGATTTTGCTATATTGGCAGTCTTTAAAACACCCGAATTTCATGAAGTATTTCTGGTTTATCCTCGTATTGCTAATCACTCTTTCTCTTGGATATTTTGCTTCGAAGCCTTTAGGACCGGCACCACCACTTGCGCCACTCCTTGATCCGAATGTTGGTTTTTGGCAAAACATGTACAGCGAAGATGACCTTGCAGCCGAAAATCTAGAACTAGCAGGGCTAAATTCTCCGGTAAAGGTAGTTTATGACGAAAATTTGATCCCTCACATCTTTGCTGACAATGATGAGGATCTTTATCGAGCTCAAGGCTATGTGACAGCAAAGCATCGACTTTGGCAGATGGAGTTTCAGACTATGGCTGCAGCAGGACGTATTTCTGAAATTGTCGGTCCCGTCGCATTAGAATTGGACCGAATGACCCGTCGTAAAGGACTTGCCTACGGAGCAGAATTAGGCTATGAATTTGTCCAGGAGAATCATCCAGAAATGTTGCCACTGATTGATGCGTTTGCGGATGGTGTGAATCAGTATGTCGAAAGTTTGAATGATGCTAGTCTACCAGTTGAATACAAGATTCTTAATTATCGACCTGAAAAATGGTCCGCGTATAAATCGCTTTTACTGCTAAAGTATATGTCAGATATGCTGATGGGAGACAGAGATTTGCAATACTCCAATCTTCGAAAGATTATTGGCCAGGAGAAATTGGATGTGCTTTTCCCTGAGTTTCCTGAAGAGAATGACCCCGTGATTGAAGCAGATCGGGTTTGGGATTTTACTCCCGTCTCTATTGATGTGCCTGATTCATTGAATTATCCCAATGACGCTCTGACCATCGACCCATTGCCTCAGCCAGAAGATGGTGTTGGCTCAAACAATTGGGCCGTGTCCGGCTCCAAAACGCAAAGCGGAAACCCAATTCTAGCCAATGATCCACACTTAAGCCTGAATCTTCCTTCCCTTTGGTATAGTATGCAGCTCACCACGCCGGAGTTTTCTGTCAAAGGAGCCACACTTCCTGGAGCTTTGGGAGTGATTTCCGGGTTCAATGAAAATATTGCTTGGGGAGTGACAAACGCAACCAAGGATGCCAGGGATTGGTACAAAATCACTTTTGAAGATGAAAGCAGAAGTAGCTATCGATATGGCGATGAATGGCGAAAAAGCTCTTTTCGCATAGAAGAGATAAAAGTAAAAGGCGAGGAAACGTTTATTGATACAGTGGTTTATACCCATTATGGTCCTGTAGTTTATGATAAGAGTTTCAGGTCGGACCGTCAAGATGTCAACTTTTCGCTGAAATGGACTGTCCATATGGGATCGAATGAACAGCTTACATTTTTGAAGATGAATAAGGCCAAAAATCATCAAGATTACATGGCTGCCTTAGACCATTACACGGCTCCCGCGCAGAACTTTGTTTTTGCCTCAAGGGAGGGGGACATAGCCATGAGAATTCAAGGCAAATTCCCTGTCAAGTGGGAAGGCCAGGGCAAATTCTTCATGGATGGAGCAGATCCGCAAATGGAGTGGCAGGCTTATATTCCCAATGAACACAATCCGAGTACATTGAACCCGGAACGTGGTTTTGTTTCCTCAGCCAATCAGCATCCTGTTGACCCCTCTTATCCTTACTATGTATTTGACAATAGCTATGAACATTACAGAAATAGAAGATTGAATGGAGAGCTGAGAAGGTTAAACTCCATCACAGTGGAGGAAATGAAGGCCCTTCAATTTGATGATTATTACCTTCATGCTGCGGAGGCCTTGCCTGTAATGATCGAACTTTTGGAAACTCAAGATTTTCAAGATGAAAAGGCATCCAAATATTTGCAAGAGTTGAAAGACTGGGATTTTTATGCTGATCCTAATCAGAAAGCACCGACGCTTTTTTATAACTGGTGGGGTAAAACTTATGACCAACTTTGGAAAGAGTGGGAAGACTGGGATGTGCCAGTGGTAAGACCAAATTACTACCAAACTGTCAAATTGATGCGGGAGAATCCAGGGAGTGAATTTTTTGACAATAAAATGACCGATGAAGTTGAAACAGCTAAGACTCATGTCAACAAAGCCTTTGAAGAAATGGTGGCTGATATGAAAGAATGGGAAAATGAGGAAGGGGATTATGCCTGGGCAAATTATAAACGGACTAGTATTCAGCACTTGGTACCTCAATTTGAGTCTTTCTCGGTGAAGAATGTCTATACCGGTGGAGGATCGGGTATTTTGAATGCAACTAGTAGCAGAGCAGGGGCAAGTTGGCGAATGGTCGTGGAGTTGGGCGAACCAATAAAAGCCTTTGGTATTTATCCAGGAGGTCAATCCGGAAATCCCGGATCAAAATATTACGATAATTTTATATCCAAATGGGCCATTGGGGAGTATCTCAACTTTGATTTAAGAGGATCTAATCAAACTGAAAACATCTTATTTGAAACCAACCTGACACCAAAACGATGAAATTTATAGCATTCTTGATTCTTTCTTTGGTTCTTGTTCTTCTTGTGAATGGCGCCACATCCTACATTGGAGCAATGGCTGCGGTGATAGTGCTTGGAACTTTGATTCACCCTGGAAGCTTTGCCGCTTTTTTTGGGGGTGGCTTTGGGATGGCATTAGCCTGGACTTCTTTGGCTCTATATTTGAAATTTTCTACAGGAAGTGATTTGCCTGAAAAAATGGGAGAGTTATTCGGAGTAAATTCCGCCCTGGCTATTCTACTGATCACGGCTGTCATCGGATTCGTACTGGGAGCCTTCAGTGGCCTAAGTGGTCACCTGTTTTGGAAAATGATTCGGAAAAAACCCAATAATATCTACAGAGGTAATCCTTAGGATTAAATCAGGATTTTTTTGGCACAATTTTCCGATATATTAGTTTTTTAATTTGTTGAAATGAGTACCTTTGGTACTCGCTTTATATTTGATTTTTAATGCTTGAGTCTCTTATTACCTCTAAAACACGGCTGAGACTTCTTGTGAAGTTTTTTGTAAATGACCAAAACCGAAGCCATTTGCGAGGATTGGCGGAGGAGTTTGGTGAATCTACTAATGCCATCAGAAAAGAGCTTAATAATTTAACTCAGGCCGGAATTTTGCTGAAAGAATCCAACAAAAATAAGATTGCATATAAAGCCAATACCCGTCACCCATTCTTCATCAATATTCAGGAAATAATCCGAAAATATCTTGGGTTGGATAGACTGTTGGAACATATACTAGACCGAATGGGAGATGTGGGTCAGGTAGTTTTGGTAGGAGATATTGCTAAAGGTATCGATACCGGTACTATCGACGTTTTGGTCACCGGTGATCAGTTAAATCAGGATTACATCAAAGGACTAAAATCGAGAATAGAGGAGCTAATCGAGCGGAAAGTAGTATTTACCCTTTCTAATGATCGATATGAAGAAGAAGGCTTAGTCCTTTTTGACCGTGCGGTTGGCGTTTAATTGACGCTTTTGTGCATGAATTACTCTTAGGTTTCATTTAGTAATGGGACTGAAAGGGCGAAGCTGTGTCCAGACTGTTATATTTAAAGATTAAAAGTTCAAATCAGATAAATTTTATCCAGGATCATTTGAAAAAATCAGTTGAAATATTTCGAAGTCAAATTCTGAAATCTTTTTGTTTTGCCTTTTTGGCTGTATTGATTTCATTTTCAATTCAAGCCCAGAGTCTATCCGATATTCAATCGGTCAAAGTAGACAATCTATCCGATGCTCAGATAGAGAGTCTCATTAAGCGGGCAGAATCTAATGGTCTTTCGACAAATCAGCTAGCTGCTTTGGCAAGAGAGCGAGGTATGCCTGCCGCAGAAGTTGCTAAACTGCAGCAGCGAATCCAGCAGCTGCAAACTCAATCGCAAAACCCAAATTCTGACAATCCCAGTTCTGAAAGAGAAATGGGTTTTCAGCAGGAGGATGTGTTCGATTCTCTCAGAAGGTCAGACCCATATTACGATCTTACCCCAAAGCAAAAGAAGATATTTGGATATAAGCTTTTCCATAATCGAAACTTGGATTTCAGCCCGAGTTTGAATCTTCCCACACCACAATCCTATGTAGTAGGAAGTGGGGATCAATTACTGATTGATGTTTACGGGGCCTCTCAGCAATCTTTCGATGTACAGGTGACTCCGGAAGGAAGGATATTTCTACCTAATGTGGGGCCTGTGCCAGTAGGAGGGGCAACGATTGAAGCTGCCACAGCAAGAATAAAAACGGAGCTGTCCAAGATATATTCAGGTCTGCAAGGAGGAAATCCCAACACCTTTTTGCAAATCAGGTTAGGTAATATCAGGTCGATTAAAGTTTCAATGGTGGGTGAATTGACCAAACCGGGAACCTACACCTTACCTTCTTTTGCCACTGTTTTCAATGCGCTTTATGCCGCTGGCGGTCCCAATGAAAATGGAGCTTTCAGAAAAATTCAAGTTTACAGAGGTTCTAAGCTAATTTCTCAGGTAGATATTTATGAATTCCTGTCTAAGGGGGACCAGTCAGCCAATATCAATCTTCAGGATAATGATGTGATCATTGTGCCAGCTGTGGAGGGCCGCGCCGAGGTGATAGGACCGGTCAATCGAGAAGGGTTATTTGAGGTCAAGTCTGGAGAGAGCTTAAAGGATTTATTTCTTTATACGGGTGGATTTTCCAGTCTGGCCTACAGGGACCGCGTGACAATTCGGAGAATAGAAGACAACCAACGGAAGATTATTGATGTCCCTTCTTCAGATTTTGGAAGCTTTTATCCGCAGGTTGGTGACGAAATTTTAATAGGTGAGGCATTGGATCGCTATTCAAATAGAGTGCAGATATCTGGATCTGTCATGCGTCCGGGCGAATTTTCACTTGAGGAGGGATTGACGGTCAAAGACCTGATCGAAAAAGCCGAAGGCCTTCGTCCAGAAGCTTTTACCAATCGAGTCACTTTATATCGAACCAGCGAGGATTTGACCTTGGCTGCTATCCCAGTAGAACTTTCAGAAATTCTGGCTGGCCATGAAGAAGATATTCCATTGAAAAATGAAGACCTTCTTTTCATTCCAAGTCGGTATGAAATCCAAGAGGAGTTTTATGTCAAAGTAAGTGGAGAGGTGAGTTTTCCGGGAACTTATCCATTTGCAACTTCCATGACTATTGGAGACTTGATTCTACGCGCCGGGGGCTTATTGGAGTCGGCAAGCAACTCATCCATTGAGATTGCTAGAAGAGTTAGAGATCCAAATAGTAGACAAATTGCAGAAATTTCAACCCTAGGTATAGGGCCAGAATTAGAGATTACAGAAGAGGAAAGACAGCTGCCTCTTCAGCCATTTGATCATGTTTTTATACGAAGAAGTCCGGGCTTTGAACAGGAGCAGATCATGACTGTCAGAGGAGAAGTGAAGTTCCCCGGAGAGTTTGTTATTTCCTCGGCCAATGAGCGGATATCGGATGTCATCAAGCGAGCAGGTGGCTTGAGTGATTTTGCTTACCCCAAGGGAGCCAGTCTGATCAGAAGGACAGTGTATTATAAGGCTAAAACAGAGGAAGAAAAACGAGAAGAGACCTTAAAGGAAATCTATGATAGACTCAATCCAGAGACTAATCGAAATTTGAATGAGGCGGAAAAATTGCTTTTCGAAAGAGTAGATAAAAAACTAAAAGAAATCGAAGAGAAGAAACTTGACAAAGAAAATATAGTAAATGATACTCCATTGGATCAAATTGTTTTCCAACAAGATTCTATTTCTAGGGATAAAGAAATCAGTGCTTCTAGGTTTAAGGAAGAAGATCTGGTAGGAATTGATTTGGAGCAGATCATGCAAAATCCCGGATCTTCGGCGGATCTCATTTTGATGGAAGGAGATATACTCCAAGTTCCTAAGCAGCTCCAAACCGTCAGAATGGTGGGAGAAGTATTGCTTCCAACAACAACTCGTTTTGAAGACAACAAATCCTTGAAACATTATATTTCTAAAGCAGGTGGATTTACAGAGCGAGGAAGGAAGAATAAAACTTATGTCGTTTATGCCAACGGAGATGCGGCTCAGACAAGAGGCTTTCTTGGCCTGAAGTTTTATCCTAGAATTGAGCCGGGTGCAGAAATAGTGGTGCCCCAAAAACCTGATCGTGAGCGTATGAATGCAGCTAGTTGGATTGGAATCGCATCCAGTTTGGCCACCTTGGGGATTTTGATCGAAAGATTGATACAAAATTAACAAATAAATTAAATATAGTTTTATGAAAATTGCAGTAGTAGGTACAGGCTATGTAGGTTTGGTATCGGGTGCTTGTTTTGCAGATGTGGGTATCGAAGTTACCTGCGTGGATATTGATCAGAATAAGATCGATAAGCTGAAGAATGGAATCATGCCCATTTATGAGCCCGGGCTAGAGGAAATAGTCGTTCGGAATTATAAAAGCGGAAGACTTCATTTCAGCACGGATCTCGGAGAGGCAATTCAAGGTGCAGAAGTAGCATTTATTGCCGTCGGTACTCCTCCGGGAGAAGATGGATCAGCTGATTTGAAATATGTCTTGGCAGTAGCGGATGAGATTGGCCAAAAAATGACTGATTACATCGTGGTGGCTACCAAGAGTACTGTACCGGTCACAACCGGAGAAAAAGTACGAGCCGCAATTAAATCAGCTTTAGATAAAAGAGGATCAGACCTTCCATTTGCGGTAGCTTCCAATCCAGAATTTCTAAAAGAAGGGGCAGCTGTGGAGGATTTTTTAAAGCCTGACCGAATCGTGATCGGCGTGGATGATGAGCGTGCTGAGAAAATCATGCAGCGGCTCTACAAGCCTTTCCAACTCAGTGGTGAGCGAATTATTTACATGGATATTCCTTCAGCAGAAATGACCAAGTACGCTGCTAATGCCATGCTTGCTACCAAGATTTCCTTTATGAATGATATTGCTAACCTCTGTGAAAGGGTAGGGGCCGATGCCAATATGGTTCGGAAGGGAATTGGATCGGATCCAAGGATTGGAAATAAATTTATTTATCCTGGGGTAGGATATGGTGGGTCTTGTTTTCCCAAAGACGTGAAGGCAATTATCAAAACTGCTAAAGAATATGGATATGATCTTCGCGTCCTACAATCTGTAGAAGATGTAAATGATGATCAAAAGCATATTTTGGCATCGAAAGTAAAGTCTCATTTTGGGGAAGATCTGAGTGGAATGACCTTTGCCATGTGGGGATTGAGTTTCAAGCCAAACACAGATGATATGCGTGAATCACCTGCCGCAGTCATCATCGATGAACTCCGAGCAGCAGGTGCAAAAGTGCGGGCCTATGACCCAAAAGCAATGGAAGAGGCCAAAGAGCACTATATTTTCGATAAAGTGACCTATTGCAATGATGCCTATGATGCATGTGTGGATGCGGATGCACTTCTCTTGGTAACCGAATGGTCCGAGTTTAGGATTCCAAGTTGGGAAGCGGTAGGTAAATTATTGAAGAATAGAGTCGTATTTGATGGTAGAAATATCTACGATAAGAAGTATCTGGATTCTTTGGGATTCGTTCACTATGGTATCGGTTCCAAATAAAAAGCCGAATTTTAATTCCCCTGAGTTTTGCTCAGGGGTTTTCTATTTTCTATAATGATAATTGCGGGTGCCGGTGGTCATGGATTAGAGGTGCTTCAACTCCTTCTTAATAAAGGTATTATGGAAGAAACCATTTTGTTTTTTGATGAAGAAATAAGCAAAAAAGGTAATCATATATTGGGGAAGCCTGTAATCACTAATTGGAATGAGTTGGAGAAAGAAATCAAGCAGGATCCGAGATTTTGTTTGGGAGTCGGTAATCCACTTTATCGAAAAAAGCTAACAGAGCAACTTGAAAATCTTGGAGGGAAGCTATCGGGCTTACTAGGCAGTTGTGTTGAGTCCAGTTTTGCTGAGTCGATGTCTTTTGATCAAATGTCCTATTCTTATGTGGGACCGAAAACAAAGATTGGTAAAGGTGTTTTGATCAATACACGAGCCCATGTCCATCATGAATCTGAGGTAGGGGAATATACCGAAATCGGGCCGGGTGCAATGCTTCTAGGTGGAGTCAAAGTTGGAAAAATGTGTAGAATCGGAGCGGGGGCGGTAATTCTTCCGGGGGTAAGACTAAGTGATAAGGTGATCGTAGGGGCAGGTGCAGTGGTGACTAAAGATTTTCTTTCTCCAGAATTAGTCCTCAAAGGAAATCCTGCAAAATCAAATTGATATGTTTTGGCAGCGCTTAAAATAAGAATCTTGAAAGGAGTGTTTTGGAACTCCTTACAAGTTTTAATCAATAAGTCTTTCAGCTTTTTGATCAAGCTTGTGCTGGCCAAAATTCTCTTTCCTGAGGAGTTTGGGATCGTAGGAATGGCCCTTGTTTTTACTTCTTTTGTAGAAGTATTTAATGATTTAGGATTTGGAGCTGCATTGATTCAAAGGAAAATCGATGATCTTAATGAGAATCATTTTCACACTGCATTTTGGACCGGAGTAGTTTGGTCCCTAGTCATCTATCAATTGATGATTTTTGTAATAAGTCCTTTTGCGGCAAGCTTTTATCAAGAGCCCTTACTACTTCAAATAATTCCTGTACTTTCTATATCGGTCCTTTCGAGCCCTGTAAATCTTGTCCATAAAGCTCAACTGATGCGGGATATGAATTTTAAGGAAATCGCAAAAATCGAAAATTATTCAGCGGTAGGTTCAGGTGTTTTATCTCTTGGTTTAGCTCTTTCAGGAGCAGGAGTTTGGTCTTTGGTTTTTAATTCTGTCGCCACATTTTTGATTAGTATGCCCCTATATTTTAGAGCAACCAAGTGGAGACCAAAGTTCATTTGGTCACAAGAAGCCTTTAAAGATGTTTTTGGGTTTGGGATTTATACTACAGGTACCAATTTTTCAAATAACCTAATTAACAAACTGGACTATCTATTCATTGGAAAATTTGTAAGTGCTAGTGCTCTTGGCGCTTATACCTTAGCTTTTGTGCTGACCGATACCTTTAGAAGTCAGGTAATGAGTATTATGAATAGGGTCATGTACCCAGTCTATGGAAAAGCTCAGGAAGATATTGAGTCTATCAAGCGATATTACCTAAATGTGGTTCGCTACAATAGCTTGATTATTAACCCGGTAATGGCTGTATTATTTATTCTAGGAGAACCTATCATCAATAATTTTTTTGGAGAAAAATGGATTGAAACCATCATTCCGATGAAAATTATCGCACTATCCGTGATTTTTCATATGATGGCTAATAGTAATACTGTTTTAATCCGTGGTATGGGGAAGTCTAAACTTGAATTTTTTATTCAGCTTTTCAAAGCTATTTTTGTCTTCCTACCCGCAATCAGTATAGGAGTCTATTATTACGGAATTATTGGTGCTGCATATGCTGTGCTTTTCAATAAAATAGTAAGCGTTATTATTGCACAGTATTTTCTAAAGAAATTGATAAATCTTCGATTTTCAGAGTTACTCATAGCACTACAGGCACCTTTAGTGGGATTAATGGTCTCGCTGTTTATTGGTTTAATATTAAGGGAGAATACTTCTGTAGGTATGATTGTCACGGGACTGATCATGTTGATTGCCTACGCAGGGGTGATTTGGATGATGATAGGTAATGACCTAAAAAAACAATATTCGGAAATTAAATTCGGCAAAGAAAAAGTCGTCAACTGATTAAAATGATTAAAAAATATTACGGGGATTTAAAAAAGAAAAAAGCCCATTTTTTGAAGCATAAATTCCCTCTTCTTTTTTCGGGATCTTCCAATCTTGCTGCATTATACTACCATATTTTTAATAGCGGTTTTTCAAGAGAAGTGCGGGGTGTATTGGCAGGGAAAATCAGACATCAAAATCTGGCTGAGTCTGAAGGGAAGAATCATTTTATGCTCGTAAGGAACACACACCGCTTAGAAAAGGCTTTATTAATGAGGCCTCGCAAACCTATTTTTGCCTTAGACTATATAGAGGAGACCATCAATTGCTATGTAGGTATCGCATCAGACCCTGAGGCAGATATCAACTTGGGTCAGTTGAAGTGGTCTACTGACGTTTTGAAAGAGTATTTTGATGCCATAGATCCAGTCGATAGGGTGGCTTCACAAAAGACTAGGTTTGAAAAAGTTATTAATTCAAAAAAAACGGAATTTTCAAGTTCCAATAAGTCCTACACCCCTTACGCAAGAAAAGATACAGATATTTCAAAAATCGAATATGATTCCTTTTATAAACTTTGTCGTCAGAGGAGGTCTGTCCGATGGTTTTTGGATAAACCTGTCCCTAGGCAACTAATAGACAAAGCAATTCTTGCAGCCATCGAATCCCCTAGTGCATGTAATAGGCAGCCATTTACTTATAGGATTTTTGACCAGAAAGATCTGGTGGATAAGGTCTCCCAGTTTCCTATGGGGACGAAAGGATATGCGCATAATATCCAGACATTTATTGTAGTAGTAGGGCATCTTGATGCCTACTTTGACGAGCGGGATCGGCATCTAATTTACATAGATGGGTCCTTAGCAAATATGTCGTTAATGCTAGCATTGGAGACGCTTGGGCTCGGAAGCTGTCCTATCAATTGGCCCGAAATTGAATCAAGGGAGCAATTGATGGAAGACTTTCTACAGCTCAATCCATGGGAGCGCCCTATCATGTGTTTGGGTATTGGATACCCAGACCCTGAAGGAATGGTGGCATTTTCAAAAAAACGAGATTTATCAGAAATAAGAAGCTATAATTTCGATGTTCATTGAGTTAAGGGGAGTAGAGTTTGTTAATAAAGGTGCCGAATTGATGCTTCATGCGATCATTCAGCACTTGAGTAATGAACTGGATCATGTTGAGTTTGTCATGGAGACTTCCCACCGCTCACCCAAAGAAAAGCTAGCGGAGTTGGGGATTTGGCAAAAGGCCAAACTTCAAAAGAAAGGAGTAGAATTGACTCCCTTTTATTCTCTTTTGCCTAAAAGTGTTTTGAGAAAAAAAAACCTTGTCCTTGATAAAGAGATTCATGCGGTGCTGGATGCTTCGGGATTTGCCTATGGAGATAAGTGGGGTGCAAAAAAGGCCGCTGAAAGAAGTGGCAACTTTTTAGCAACTTGGAAGCGTCAGGGTAAAAAAATAATTTTTCTGCCACAGGCTTTTGGATCATTTACTACATCGGATATCAAAGAGCAAATGCGGGCCATCATTCAGAACTCAGATCTGGTTTTCGCACGGGATAAGCAGTCCTTAGCTTTTATGGGTGATTTGGAGCCTGGCTCCAAAGTGGTGAAACTCGCACCTGATTTTACAAATTTGATAGCAGTGGAGACTACCTCATTTTCCGCAGATTATGCTAGTAAGACCGTGATCATTCCCAATCAAAAAATGCTGGAAACTGATGACCTTGAAATTAATAAAAACTACTTGAGTTTTATTACAGAGACTGTAAATCAACTTCTTCGGAAAGGGGAGCTGCCTGTGTTTCTTATTCATGAAAGCAAAAAAGATGGAGCCTTAGCAGAAGAAATAAATCAAGCCTTAAAGTCTCCTATTCCCATCATCAAGGAGGAAAATCCATTGATTGTGAAAGCAATTATCGGAGCATCCAAATCTGTCATTACTTCCAGGTTTCACGGCCTTGTTAGTGCACTTTGTCAGGCAAAGCCTTGCCTTTCTACAGGCTGGAGTCATAAATATTTAGAGCTTATGAAGGACTATGACTACGAGGAAGGCATGTGTACAGTATCTTTGGACCCAAGCTATATTCAAGAAAAATTAGATTTGATTCTTAATACCCATAAACGAGAAAAAACGGAGAAGAAACTTCACAGTTATTCTCAAATTCAAAAGGAAAGAACCAAGGAGATGTGGGGTCAAGTATTGGAGGTATTGAAATCGTAGATGAAAGTATCGGTGATCATTCCAAACTATAGGAGTTGGGGTTTGCTTTCCAAGTGCCTTCGTGCCTTAGAGGTGCAGACACTCCCCAAGGATGATTTTGAAATTTTGGTCATCAATAATGACCCAAATGACTTCCCGCCGGATTCATTTATCCTACCTTCTAATGCCACATTATTAAATCAACCACGCCCAGGCTCTTATTCTGCCAGAAACTTAGGATTGAAAAAAAGTAAATTTGATGTAATTGCTTTTACTGATTCGGATTGCATACCGGACAAGCATTGGCTTGAAAAAGGCCTTTCCCATTTGGAAAATGGGGCTGATCTGATAGGTGGAAGAGTGGAGTTTTTTAAAGAGGAGGGAGGAGATGACTTGACTTTTTTATTTGAGAAGACTTTTAATTTTAATCAGAAAAGAAACGTAGAAGATAGAGGACAAAGTATCACTGCTAATCTATTTTGTAAAAAAGAGGTAGCAGATAAGGTAGGTCCCTTTTCTGAAAATTTGCTTTCTGGAGGTGATTTTGAATGGACTCAGAAAGCCGTTAAACTTGGCTATAAAATGGTTTATGGCCATGATACATTGATTTATCATCCTGCCAGAAAAGAATTTAAAGACCTGATTTCAAAGAAAAGAAGAACCTCAGGCGGCATGTACTATAGATTCTTTGGGGATTTAAGTGCCTGGCAAAAACTGAAATTTACCGCAAATATTCTTAGACCGCGAATTTCACTCCTATTTCGAAAGGATTTGGGGTTTTCCGATAAAATCAATTTATTTTTTGCAGTTTGGTATTTGGAATGGGTTGGAATAAAAGAGATGTATCTTTTGGCCCATCAAGGCAAATCTGCTCAAAGACATTAATTAATCTGACTTGAAATCCAACATGAATAAAGGAAGATCAAAAAAAATACTTCTCGAGGGAGATTTTACTTTGGTCAATTTGATATTTCTATTTAGGCAAAAGTTAGTTGTCTTTTGGATATCCATTATAGTATTTCTTTTTCTGGGATTTGTCATCTATAGTACCACGCCAAACTCCTATCGAATTCAATCTGTATATCTGATAGAAGCCCAAGAAGGTCCTAGTGGCGCTGGAGGTCTGGGATCACTTGCTCAACTATCGGGGATAAATATGGGAAGTAACAATGCCGAAAACACATTCTTAAATCCTGCTTTGTACCCTGTCATCGTTCAGAGTAAGCCATTTTTAGAAGAGTTGATGAAAACTACCTTCAAGTCTTTAGTCTACACAGACTCCGTGACCCTCTTCAAATATATGGTAGAGACCCGGCCTGAGAATAGTATTATGAAGGCATTGAAAAGGCCTCAGTCGATTTTTAAGTCTGGAGTAGAAGTAGATTCAGGTTATTTTGATTCACTCTCCAGCTCCCAAAGAGAGCAATTCAGCCCATTGGAGCTTTATGCACTGGGACAAATAGCTCAGCGGATAAGTATCTCTTCTCAAGGTAGTCTCTTGAATATAGATACCGAAATGCCAGAGCCAGATTTGTCTTTCCAGTTTTCAAAAAAGGTAAAAAGTCTCATCGAGAAATACTCAATCCGCTATGTGCTAGAAAAGCAAAATAATCAGGTTGAATACTTGAAAGGTCAATTCAATATTGCTGAAAAAAATTACCAAGAAGCTCAAAATAATTTGGTTCGATTTAAAGAGCGAAATCAAGGAATCAACCTAGAAAGTTTGAGAGCAGTAGAGCAAAATTTCAACGCCGAATACAACTTGAAATTTGAGCTTTTCAGGACCATCTCTCAAGAGTTGGAGCTTGCTAAGATTAAGCTAAATAGTTTGAAGCCGATTTTTTCTCAAATTGAACCTCCTTATATCCCCAACAGACCTACTTCTCCAAGGTTACTTCTCACACTGGCTTTTTCATTTATTTTGGGAATAGTAGCTGGTACTGTATTTATTCTTTTTTATTACACCTTTGCATACTTCAAACTCCAGCAAAACAATTAGTACTGCTATCGAAGTATCGGTCATTATACCTTGCTTCAATAATTCTCGACATCTAGAAGAAAGCCTCCAGTCTGTAGCTGATCAAGACTTTTTATCCTATGAATGCTTGGTTATAGATGATGGTTCAGATGATGCTTCCTGGGATATTGCTGTAAGGTTTTCTCAATCCTATAAGCATTTCCAAGCTTTTCGAAGACCCGATTTTCTGCAAAAAGGTGCGAATTCGTGCAGAAATTTTGGAGCGGAAAAGGCACTTGGGGAATTTTTAGTTTTTTTGGATGCAGATGATTTGTTGGAAAAAGACGCGCTTTCTTACAGAGTCAGCAAATTACCTCTTGATGTCAATTTAGCTATTTTTAAGACAGCCAATTTCTCTGGTGATTATAATCAGATTAGTCCATTTTCAGATCTTATCAGGACTGGGCAAGGGGTGCAAGATTACCTAAATCTTTTTTTGAATTATCGGATTCCTTGGCACACTAGCAGTGGTCTTTGGAAAAAGTCTTTTTTTCAAAAAATAAATGGGTTTGATCCAGACCTACAGCGATTTCAAGATGTAGATATCCACATTAGAGCTTTGGCTCATGTAAGTTTAAAGCTTTGGGTTGACAACTCAATCAAATTCACATCTTTTTATCGTAAATCTGAGTTCCATCAGGAAGTGACACTCTCAAAAAGAATGTTTTTACTGAATCAGGGCTTTGTTTTTCTATCTAAATTAAGTGAGAATTTTGGGCAATCAATTTTGCCAAAGACTTCTGGCCTTGCTATTTACTTAGCCTTTAGATTTGAAGAGGTGATGCAAAAGTCCGAGGTACAAAAACTATCCCTTTTTTATGAGGAGCACATATCTGCTTGTAGGAAGGAACTAAAATGGATTTTTTCGCTTTATCGGATATTTTCTCATCCAAGTAAATTTCGAAAAGGTCTTTCGTATTTGATCTATCGATTCTATCTATTAAAAAATCCCCTTTCTTGAAAGCTTATTACGACAATATTGAATTTTTTGATTTACTAAGTCTACCACTTTATTTTGTAGTGGTCTATGCTGTTTTATTACTGACATCCAGAAAGGTTTTGCTGGAAGATCAGAAGTATTTAAACATCCATTTTTTGGCAGTTCTTCTTTTTTATTTGGTTGTAGGCTTAGTCGATTTTCATGTAAAACTGATTCCCTATTTCCCTGATACTAATTTGTTTACGAGGATTTTGGAAACGGGAATTACTCCCGACAATCAATCTATAGGAGTGAAGGTTGGTTATAAATACCTAGCCATTCCCGTCTATTGGCTTTCCTTGAAGTCTATTTACAATTATTTTCTTTTCAATATTCTTTTCTTTCAGATCGGACTGATTTTGATGGCAGGAGCTTTTAATCAGTTTCATCACATAAAAGATGTCTGGGTGCAGCGGTTCTTTCTGTTGCTTGCTGTATTCATGCCCTCTATCATCATCTACTCATTCACGCCTTTGCGGGAGAGCTATTTTGTGTTGGCTTTAGGTTTTTTCTTTTATGGATTGTCGCAAAAGAGGCTCATAAATATCTTTTTGATTGCAGGGATATTTCTTGCAGGTATTTTGAGAGTGCAATTGGTTCTTTATTTTCTGGTAGTGATCGGAGCAAAATATTTCTTCAGCCTGCGATTAAATAAAAAAACTATAGTTTTTTTCTTACTCATATTGATTCCGGTTTTCATTACCGGGCTCAACGCCGTATCCAGCCAATTGATAGGTATTTCCATCACTCCGGAAAGTTTGTCACTTTTTAGAAATATTCAGCGTATCAACTACTTTGAATCTGGGGTGACCTATCCTGAGGTGGACTGGAGTTCTTGGTTTGATCTAATCGTCGATTTCCCTGGACTTTTTTTTCAGTTTTTACTGGCTCCATTTCCTATTTTAATTTTCATTCCTTTTTGGACAAAGCTGGCTTATTTTGCTGATGGACTTTACACCTTAGGAATTCTTCTTTTTTTGATATTCTTTTGGAAGGATGTCAAGCCAAATAGTATTTGGTTCCTTTTTGCCCTACTTTATGTGGCGATGTCTTGTTTTTTCGAATTCCATTTGCTGGGGGCAGTTAGACATAGATTACCAGCTACTTTATTGATTATGGGGATAGTAGCATACGGTCTCGCCAATTACTTGCCAAAAATTCGGTGGTTTTTCAAGTCCTGATTTCTACCCTTCAGTCAGACGCTAGTCCTTTTTTGGGAAAGGCAATACCGACTTTAGTGATCTCACAAAGTGGTAAAAATGAGCATTTCATATCCGGAAATGTAGAGTTTCTCGCCTTCAGTGAACGTGGTCTTTCAAAAAGCCGCAATCGAGCAATTGAAAATACTAGAGCGAAAATAGCTCTAATTGCTGATGATGATGTTAAATTTGTCCCAGATTTTGATAAAAAGATCATTTCTGCGTTTACTAGATATCCGGATGCAGATATTATCACATTTAGAGTTCGAACACCTGAGGGCTTACCCTACAAAAAGTCATACCTTGAGCATAGCTTTACACATAGCAGGACGAGCATTTACAAAACTTCCTCTGTGGAGATAGCATTAAGGCCCGATAAAATAAAGCTAAAGGGTGTAAGATTTGATGAAAGCTTTGGCCTTGGAGCTAAATATAGCAGCGGGGAAGAGGTTATTTTTCTAAATGACTGTATCAATTCAGGTCTATCGCTTCGTTATGTCCCTGAAGAAATCGTAATTCACCCGTTGGAGAGTTCTGGTAAAATTTTGGATGAAAATTATTTCAAAAGCAAAGGAGCGATTGTCAGACGTTTATATGGCTCGTCTCCGGGACTTTTGATTGGATTAGGCTTTCTTTTAAAGCAATTGATTAAGAGCGGAAAAACCATTTCCTTTGTGGCAGCTTTAAGGGCTATTCTTAAAGGATTTTTTGCAAAAAATTGAGGATAAATTAATGCTCGTTTCGGTAATCACCCCTGTACACAACTCCTATGAGTTAGTGGAAGAAACTATTCAATCTGTCTTAAACCAAACTTTTAAAGACTGGGAGTTGATACTCATAGACGACAAGTCTTCGGACAATGGACTTCAAATACTGAAAAAATATGAAAAGTTAGACCCTCGAATTAGGCTCTTGGAAAACTCCAAGAATAAGGGAGCAGCACTTACCAGAAATCGAGGAATAGAAGCTGCTAAGGGTAGATTTATTGCTTTTTTGGATAGTGATGATTTGTGGGAGCCTACCAAACTTGAGCGACAATTAGAATTCATGACTTCGAATGGATTCCCTTTCACATTTACTGCCTATCGGAAATTTCGTGATGGTGAAATAGTGGGGGTTCAGGATGTTCCTGAGAAAGTCAATCACAAGCAATTACTCAAAACTTGTTCGATCGGTTGCCTGACTGCAATTTATGATACAGATCAGCTGGGTAAAGTGTATATGCCTGATATATCGAGAAGACAAGATTTTGCACTATGGCTCAAGCTTCTCAAATTGGTACCTTTCGCTTACGGTTTGAATGAACCGTTGGCAAAATATAGACTCCGCTCTGATTCGATTTCTGGAAATAAATGGAAAGCTGCTCAATATCAGTGGAGGGTTTATCGTGAATTTGAACACTTAAACGTATTTCAGGCAGCCTATTATTTTGTCAACTATACATTTTTTGGAGTATTGAAAACCTATTTTCACAAAGCAAAAAAATAAATCTTGTCCCCGATTATATCGGTCATTATTCCAGTTTATAAAGATTGGATACGCCTTCAAAACTGTCTTCAAGCTCTTCAGAATCAATCTGCTGATCACGATTGTTTTGAGGTGATTGTGGTAAACAATGAGCCCAACTTTTCCCCAGCGCCTTTGAGTCACTTTGATTTTAGAATTAAAGTTTTAAATCAGACCAAGCCAGGGTCTTATGCCGCTAGAAATAAAGGCCTTGAGGCTGTACAGGGTAAGGCAGTAATGTTTACTGATTCTGATTGCGAACCGGATCATTATTGGATAAAAAGAGCAATTGAGCTGATCCAGAAAGATGAATTTGAACTATTTGCCGGAAGAATAGACGTGGTATCGAAAATTGAAAATATTTGGGTTCGCTATGATCAAGCTTTTGCTTTCCCAAACGAAAGCTACGTACACGAGGAGAATTTCGGTGTGACTGCCAACCTTTTGGTTAAAGCTAAAGTGTTTGACCAGGTAGGAGGGTTTAAAGACTCGATGTTTACAGGAGGCGACTCTGAGTTTTGTAATCGCGCGGTCAAAGCCGGTTTCCGAATCAGCTATGATCAAAGCCTGATTGTGAAGCATCCAGCAAGGGAAAGTTGGAATTCGTTGCGAACAAAAGCGATCAGATTTGGGGGAAGATTACCACAAGGAAAATCCAGATTAATCATCTGGTTAAAACTCTTGGGGAAATTTAGAATTCGATTTTCGGATCATTCAAAAATATGGGGGCTAAGCGGAGTTTCTTTAATCGATAAAACAGCATTTAGCCACATCAAACAAAGGCTCAGGTGGGTAGAGGCTTGGGAGTCAATGCAGGTATTTTTTGGGAAAAGCGCTGGAAGAAAATAGTGTGAAGGAATTCCTTAAATTAATCTTGATTTCGTTTCTTTTTGGGGTTTTTTCGATTCACCATTCATTTTCTCAATCTATAAATGCAGGAGTTCCCATTCTGGAAGAGACTATTCGTCGTCAGCAAATACTTGGAAAGCTAGACAGGAATTATTCTTTTTTTGTCCGCCCACTAGTTTTAAATGATGAACTATTAGATAGCCTAGGAGATTTGAAGTCTCCTTATTTTTCAGATATCTATCGTTCAAAAAAGAGTTATTTTGGTTTGACTCCTGTGATTTCCACGACTACTTACAATAGTAGCCGTCCTTATGGCTGGGGTAATAAGGGGTTACTACCAAACGTAGGTTTTCAAAGCTATCTTTCGGCAGGGTTTGCAGGGAAATTTAGATTTTTGAAATTTCAGTTTCAGCCCGAGTTTGTTTACGCTGAAAATCGACCTTTTGAGGGGTTTTCATCAGAATTTTCCTCTTCTGTAATCAGGTCTAGATTTTTTTATTGGAATAATGGAGACAATCCCGAACGTTTTGGAGATCAACCAATCAACCGTTTATGGTGGGGTCAGTCTGAGTTTTTATTGTCTTTCGGCCCTGTGGATATGGGGATCTCAACACGGTCTATTTGGTGGGGACCTGGGAGATATAATTCTCTAACCTTCAGCGATAATGCAGAAAGCTTTCCTCATTTAACTTTGCAAACTAACCGTCCAATTAAAACACCTATCGGACACTTTGAAGGTCAAATTCTTATTGGACGGTTAGAAAATAGTCTATTGGAACCGAGCCAATCGGATTCGCTCAATAGGCGGCTTTTTAGGAGATTTGATGGGGATTGGCGCTACTTGAATGCCATGCATCTTACATATCAGCCATCCTTTCTGCAAGGTTTATTTCTAGGTTTTTCTCGCACATTTCAGCAATACAATCAATTTAGGGGAAATACTTTTAATGATTGGTTTCCTATTTTTGAAGTTTTTCAAAAAAAATCGCTTTTTACTAACGGGAACTCGGTCCAATATGACAGCAGAGGCCAAGATCAGCAAGTAGTCGTTTCCTTTCGATTTTTATCACCAAAAGGGAGATTTGAAATCTATAGCGAATATGGACGCAGAGATCATGCATTTGACTGGCGAGATTTTATTATGAACCCAGAGCATGCGAGAGCTTTTCTTCTAGGATTTCAGAAACTAGTTCCGCTGGAAAAGCCTGAAAGCTACCTGCAAATCAGTGGGGAACTCACTCATCAGCAAGAATCAGTCAACCGCTATATTCGCTATCGAGGATTAATTGGCAATCAGACTTGGCATACGCACGGCCTTGCTAGGGGATTTGTAAATAGAGGAGAAAGTTTAGGAGTGGGGCAGGGGGTAGGTTCGAATGTTCAAACTTTAGAGATCAGTAAGGTCGAAAGATTTAATAAACTCGGTTTACTCTTTGAAAGAATTGAGAATCATCAAGATTTCTTTTATCGAGCATTTGGACAAAGTTCTGAAAAATCACCTTGGGTAGACTACAGCCTTGCTTTGCTTTGGGATCAGCAGTGGAATAAGCTACTTTTCAGTTCCAAGGTCCAATGGGTAAAAGCTTACAATTATCAATGGCAATCTTCAGGTATCAGCTCGGTCGATTTTCCTCCTTCTAGTTCAAAAAATGCACTTTTTGTTGAATTGAGTTTGATTTATCAAATCAGTAAAAACTAGCTTATTTCAAGATTTTATTTCACCAAAAATCCCTTAGTTTTGCCCTGAGTTTGAGGTGAGTAACTTTGGTACTCACTTTTTATCTTTTCGATCCTCAGTATAAATTAATTTTGGGGGCTGAAAAGGCTTCTGACTGATAGACTTCTAGGTTTCAAGGTAAATTGGGACTGAAAGGGCGAAGCTGTACCGGATTTTAACTATTAACAATATTAGTTTTTATGCTTAAACCACTTAATGAATCAAAAATCGGCATCATAGGGCTTGGATATGTTGGCCTGCCATTGGCTGTGGAGTTTGCCAAAAAATTCCCGGTAATTGGGTTTGATATAGATCAAAAGAGAATAAATGACCTAAATGCGGGACACGATTTCACACTAGAAGTGGAGGATGAATTGCTCCAATCCGTCCTAGTGAAAAGTAACCCAGAAATCGGGTCTAATGGGCTTTTTAATACGGCCGTATCTGAGGACTTATCAGATTGCAATATTTACATTGTAACGGTCCCAACACCTACAGATAGGCACAATCGTCCGGTATTGACTCCCATGATTAAGGCTTCAGAGAATATTGCAAAATATCTCAAAAAGGGAGATGTGGTCATCTATGAATCTACGGTATACCCAGGGGTGACAGAAGATGATTGTGTGCCTGTTTTAGAAAGAATATCAGGATTAAAATACAATGAGGACTTTTTTGCAGGCTATTCTCCAGAAAGAATCAACCCTGGAGATAAAGAACATACAGTAGCAAAGATCTTAAAAGTGACGTCAGGAAGCACGCCGGAAGTTGCTGAGTACGTCGATCAGCTTTACAAAACCGTAATCATCGCAGGTACGCATAAGGCTTCTTCAATTAAGGTCGCCGAAGCAGCAAAAGTGATTGAAAACTCACAACGCGATATCAATATTGCTTTCGTAAATGAACTTTCAAAAATCTTCAATCTTTTAGGTATAGATACGAATGAGGTGCTTGAGGCTGCCGGTACCAAGTGGAATTTCTTGAAGTTTAAACCAGGCTTGGTTGGTGGACATTGTATTGGAGTAGACCCTTTTTATCTTGCTCAAAAAGCCCAAGAAGTAGGCTATCATCCAGAGATAATTTTAGCCGGTAGAAGACTCAATGATAGTATGGGTAAGCATGTGGCTACCGAAACGATCAAACACATGATGCGCAAGGATCTGAAAGTGATTGATTCAAAAGTTTTGATTTTGGGCTTTACTTTCAAAGAAGATTGCCCTGATGTGAGAAATACCCGCGTGATTGACATTTACAATGAGCTAAAGTCTTTTGATATGGATGTGGATGTCTTTGATCCATGGGCTAATTCTCAGGAAGTAGCGCATGAATATGGATTGACTTTACTTCCCGAGTCCCCGCAACTGGAGGATTATTCTGCCATTATCTTGGCTGTAGCACATAAAGAATTTAAAGGCATGGATATTTCTAAATCTGCTAATCGAGTGGTTTTCGATGTGAAGGGGATTTTAGGGAAGAGTTTAGTCGATGCCAGACTTTAAATTTCCCAATAGTAAAGTCTAATATTTTACTAATTTTGAAACAAAATTTCTGATTAGAGTAATTCTCAAAATTCTTTTTATGCAAAAATTGATTAGACCAATAATTTTTGGGTTGGTGCTCGTTGCCGCCCATTTTTCTTGTGTTCCCAATAAAAAAGTGATTTACATGCAGGAGCTCGAGGAGTCTATGGGGCCGCTTGTAGAGTCCAGTGATCGATATGGCTATCAAACAGAGGACTACCTTTTACAGGTCAATGATATTGTAGAAGTAAGTATCAAAACTACCGATCCAGAGCTTAATAAAGTTTTCAATGTGGTAGTGGCTGAAAACAACAATATGGCTCAAATGGGAGGCGCTCAAGGTGCTGGGGATGCTTTTTTCATGAATGGTTACACGCTTGATGATCAAGGAATGGTAGAAATACCCCTTGTTGGCGAGCTTAAATTTTTGGGATTGACTACCAGAGAAGCAAAAGAGCTTGTAGAGTCTAAGGTAGTTAAATATGTCAAGGAGGATGAATATTTCGTGCGCGTCAGATTAGGGGGGGTTCGATTTAGTGCTTTGGGAGAATTTAACCAATCAGGAAAATATACAATTCTCCAAAATAGGGTTACTATTTTTGAAGCAATTGCCTTCGCAGGTGATTTAAGTAGACTAGCCAAGCGAGATGAAGTTCTCCTTGTAAGACAATACCCTGATGGTTCTCAAATTCATAAAATCAATTTGCTTGACAGGGAGCTTTTAGGCTCCGAGTATTATTTTTTGAAGCCAAACGATATGATTTATGCCGAACCGATGAAAGTAAGGGAAATCGGTGCAGGGAATACCTTGGTAGAGACTTTGACGCTATTTACCACCACAGTGACAGCGATTGCGCTCATTTTGACTTTGATTCAAAATAATTAAAATATGTCTGTAGATCAGGAAGAAAATGATTTCCTACAGGAAGAAGAAAGCACCTTTGATTTAAAGGCGATTTTTCCCAAGATCCTGAGAATTTGGCCTTGGATTTTAGCAAGTTTGCTAATTTCATTAGGAATTGCGTACTATATCACGCAAACAACTCCCCCTAATTTCAGGGTCTCCTCCAAATTTTTCATTAAAGAAAATGAAAAGGGACTTTCACTTTTCGAAAACCCAACAATGATGCAGGAGCAGGGGATGGGGCTTACCAATGAGATGATTATTCTCAGGTCTCGCCCCATTGCTAAGGCTACTCTTGAAAAGCTTGATTTTCAGGTAGAATACTATCAGCAGGGCACTTTTATACTTCAAGAAATCTATAAAAAGACTCCGATTGTAGTAGAGGTAGATTGGAAGTCTCCTCAGTTGCTCAATGGGCAAATAAAGGTGACTTGGACTGATGCTGAGAATTATACGATAGATTTTCCTCAAGAAAGTTACACCCAGCTTCTTCCAGATGGAAGCTATGATGCGGTCAGTGATTTGGAATCTAAGACTTTCAAATTTGGTGAGTGGGTAGAAACTCCTCAAATCAAAGTGAGGATAAACAATACTGCAGCCTCAAATGAGGGGAGTTCCATCTTTATCCTTAGAGATCAAAATTATTTAGTGAATGTTTATTCTTTGGGTTTGATCGTTGAGTTGTCGCAAAAGGGGTCTTCCATTCTTGATTTGAGTCTCATGGTAAGGAATAGGGCAAAAGGAGAAACCTATCTCAATGCGCTGATGGAGACTTATCTTGAACTTGAGCTTCAGGAGAAAAATGAAATTGCCAATAGAACAATTGATTTTATCGACAGTCAGGTAGCGGGTGTTGCGGATTCTTTAAGTTCCTTTGAAGATCAATTGCAAGACTATCGATCATCCAATCAGATTTTCAACCTTTCCACCGAGTCGTCTGCAGTATTTGATCAGTTGACTGATATCGAAAGACAAATAGCAGAAGCTAGTCTTAAGCGTCGATACTATCAAAGCCTGAAAGATTATTTGGTTCGTGAGAATTACAACGAAATCGTTGTTCCATCGGGGTTGGGGATCGATGATCCGTATCTTAATGGATTGATAGAGAATCTTTTGGAAGTACAGGTAGAAAGGTCCCGTCTCCTTGCCACTCAAACAGAACTGTCACCGCAAGTGCGGGCAGCTAATCAAAGACTTGCCGACTTGAATACATCTATCCAAGAGATCTTGACTAATGTGGAGGGCAATAACCTCATGACTATCAATGATCTTGAGAATAGAAAAAAAACTATTGAATCATCATTCAGAAGTCTTCCTCAATCGGAGCAGAACTTGATTAAATACCAGCGTCAAGCCACCCTGACTGAGAATATATACAATTTCCTTTCTGAGAAAAGGGCAGAGTCTGCGATTTCAAAAGCTTCAAATACACCTGCTAACAAGATCATCGAATATGCTAGAGCAGGAATGCTTCAGATCTCACCAAAGCCTACCAGAAACTACCTGCTAGCTGGTTTTGCTGGTTTGTTTTTGCCTATTTTGGTAGTGTTTGCCTTGGAGTTTTTCCGAACCAAAATAGAAGAACCTAAGTATCTTGAGCGAAAACTCAAAGTTCCTGTTTTGTCTACAATTTTGTTTAATAAGACAAAGGAGAATCTAGTGGTTTTTGGAAATGGCAAATCAGGAATAGCAGAAGGTTTCCGTTCCTTGAGATCTAATATTAAGTTTTTGGTGCCTAAGGAAAAGCAACTGACTTTTATGATTACTTCCACCATTTCAGGTGAGGGAAAGACATTTTGTGCAATGAATTTAGCATCAGTCTATTCGTTGACGGGCAAAAAGACCATATTAATTGGCTGTGATATGAGAAAGCCTAAAATCTATGATGATTTTGGTTTGAAAAATGATATCGGGCTATCTACCTACCTAAGTGGACAAGAAGATGAGTGGTCCAAGGTGGTCAAGCATTCCAATTATGAAAACCTTGACTTAATCGTGGCAGGACCAATTCCTCCCAATCCATCAGAACTTCTGTTTTCAGTCAATTTTGAGAAGTTGATCAATGAATTGAAGGCTGAATATGATGTAATCATATTGGATACGCCACCGGTTGGTTTGGTTTCGGAAACCCTCGACCTACTTACACTTGTGGATTTCACCCTGTTTGTATTTAGACAAAACTACTCCGATAAATCCTTCATCGATGCAGTAAATGGGCTGAAAGAGCAGAAAGGGGTTAAGAATATCTATGCAATTTTCAATGGCTTGGATGCCACTAAAGTGTCATATGGAGGGTATGGATACTCATATGGATATGGGTATGGATACTACGATACTGACAAGAAACAGAAAAAGCGATTTCGTATTTAATTAAGATTTTTGAAAAGTTTCATCACTAAGTATTTCAGATATTTCTCGTTTTTTTACGAGTATCTAGGTAATAAGGTCATTCTTCTGATAGTTTCCAGCCTATTTGTAGGTTTATTGGACGGCTTTGGTTTAGCACTATTTATTCCTGTATTTACCATAGCCTCAGATGGGATCACCGATGAAAACAGACAAGCCCTTGGGAATCTCGACTTTCTTTTAGACTGGATTGAGAAGTTGGGCTTTGGTCTGAATCTCAATGTTATACTGGGCGTGATGGTCAGTTTATTCGTCCTGAAGTCAATTTTGAAGTTTTTCGATGGGATTTTGAAGACAAAACTTCAGATGGAATTTGTCAAAAAGCTCCGGTATGAAATGGTAGAAGGACTTGGCGGAATGAGCTACAAAAACTTTGTAAACCTTGACGCAGGTAAAATTCAAAACACTCTTTCCGGCGAAGTGTTCAAGGTTACTTATAGTTTTTTGACTTATTTCAGTACCATACAATTCATGGTATTGCTGTCGGTTTACGTGACGCTAGCGATGCTTTCCAATTTTCAGTTTGCGATCCTAGTTAGTATTGGTGGATACCTTTCCAATTTTCTTTTTAAGATCATTTTTCGATTTACTGAGAAGGCATCGGTTGGTGTGACTGCATTCAACCATGAATTTCAGTCCTATCTGATTCAGGCAGTTCATAACTTTAAGTATTTGAAGGCTACAGATTACTTTGCCAAGTATAAGCTGAAGTTGAAGGCTATTATTGACTCCATAGAAGTTCAGCAGCGTAAAATTGGGGTTTACAATGCTTTTCTCTCCTCTACTCGAGAGCCGATAGTTCTCATTATTGTAGCTGTGGTGATTTTGGTGCAGGTCAATCTGATGGGAGGTCAGATGGCGACTATTCTTGCCTCACTTTTATTCTTCTACCGAGCCTTAAACTATGTCATATCACTTCAAACTAGTTGGCAAGGATTTGTCGCGCATTATGGAGGAATAGTTGCGGCAATGGAATTGATGGAGGAGTTTCGTTCGCTAAAAGAGTCTACTGGAAAAAAGCCTGAAATTGAACAAATCAAAGAAATCCAACTTCAAAATCTGTCCTTCGAATATAAGCCGGATATACCTGTGCTAAAGCGGGTCAATTTAGAAGTAGAGAGACTCAAAACACTAGCCTTGGTGGGAGGCTCAGGAAGTGGCAAAACTACAATGGTAAACTTAATTATCGGACTCCTGGAACCTGTATCCGGTGAAATTCTTATCAACGGACAAACTCGAAGTAGTTTTGATAAAGCTTCCTACCGAAAGCGATTCGGGTACATCACTCAAGAGCCAGTCATTTTTAATGATAATATCTTCAATAATGTGACATTTTGGGATGAGCGATCTCCAGAAAATTTAGCGAAATTTGAGGAAGCAATTCGCCTTGCTAATATCAATACCTTCGTCAATTCCCTTCCTGAAAAGGAAAACACGAAATTGGGAGACAATGGAATGTTGGTGAGTGGTGGGCAAAAGCAACGGATCTCCATAGCTAGAGAACTATATAAAAATGTAGACGTCTTGATTCTGGATGAGGCCACATCAGCATTAGACAGCGAGACTGAGCGCTCAATCCAGGAAAATATTGATAATCTTCGGGGGAAATACACCATTATCATCGTAGCCCATAGACTCAGTACGGTGAAGAAAGCGGATAAAATACTCGTTTTGGATTCAGGAGATATAGTGGGTGAAGGGAATTTTGAATCACTTGTCAATTCTAGTAAGGTCTTCAAAAGAATGGTAGAACTACAGGAATTTTGATCAAAGAAGAAAAAAGGCAATTTTTTAAAATCTTACTTTCCCCAATTGGTCTACCCACTAGAAGTATTGGGAGTTGGACCAATAGAATTCAAAGATTTCAGGAGAAAACAGGATATTTTGATAGAATTATTTCTCCAACTCCTTCTCCAGATCAACTTCATGTTTTCGCGGAAAAGAGGCAGCCTGGGAAGCTTTTAAAGCTCTTTTTAAGAAACAATCTTCAAGCTTTTCGCTACAGAAAATTTTTAGACGCAGTCCTTTCTTTTGGATCCTTATCTCGGCCTCTTCAGATCCTCGTGATGGATGATAAAAACCTGCTGGAAGCTCTCGTTTCCATCAAGCCTAATCTTCCCAAGCACTCGGAAATTATTTTTTCTTTTCATGGACATCGACTATTGCTGGGTCCTTATCTTGCTGATCGAGTTGATAAAGTTCTTTTTTTGACAAAGCGAGGCTATCTAGAGACTTTCGAAGCAAACCATCAGCATCCTCCGCTTTCATTTGTTGTGGGAAATGGTGTGCGTAGTGACCTATTCTTCCCGCTTTCTAGATCTGAAAAACACAAGCAGCGAGAAGAATTAGGCTTTTCTGTTGACAATCCCATTATCATTTGGATGGCCAATTCTCGGCCTGTAAAAGGTTTTCACTTGTTCAAAAAGGTGATTGCAGTTCTTTTGAAAAAATATCCCAACCTTCAAGTTTTAAGCATTGGGCACGAACCTGATGAATCCATTTCTTATCCCAATTGGCATCAACTTGGTAAGGTGTCCAACGAAAAATTACCTAAATATCTCCAAATAGGAGATTTTTATTTTTTCACTTCTTTGTGGCAAGAAGGCTTTGGCCTTTCGCTTGCTGAAGCTGTCAAATGCGGAAATTTCGCATTAGCCTCAAATGCGGGAGGAATACCTGATGTAGTATCAGGCTGTCCCTTTGCAGAATTAGTAATGGAACCAAATAGTATTTCCAGTTGGGTGGAAACTTTTGATAAGCTTCTCACAAAAAAGTACAGTAATACTATCAGTGATGAGGAAATGAGAGATTGGCTTTCAAACTGGCATGATTATCAGGCTTGGGAAAGAAACTATTTACATGCGCTTGAATCCTAGTCTATGTGTGGCATAGTCGGAAAATATTCTCTTAAAGGTTCTATATCAAATGATGATGAAAAAAGGCTAAAGCTCGCTTTGGATTTGCAGAATCATAGAGGTCCTGATGCTCAGGGGATTTGGAGAGGAGATTCTGCGATCTTGGGGCATAATAGGCTTTCCATCATTGATCTTTCTCAGGCAGCTGATCAACCGCTTTACAGGGCGGATTTGGGATTGAGAATCATATTTAATGGTGAAATCTATAATTACCAGCTGCTTAGAAGTTCTTTGCAAAAACAGGGATACGAATTCACAACAACTTCCGATACGGAGGTAATTCTGGCGGCTTATGCTTATTGGGGAAAAGCACTTTGTGAGTTCCTGACGGGTATGTTCGCATTTGCTATTTGGGATGAGCAGAATGAAGAGCTGTTTATAGCAAGAGATCGATTTGGAGAGAAGCCCATCTTTTTTATAAATCATGGAGATGATTTTTATTTTGCCTCTGAGTTGAATGCTCTGAGAACCATTTATCCCAGGGAGTTGACGATTAATCAGGATGCTGTCATAGACCTTGTCGAGTATCTTTATATCAATTTACATCATTCTATTTATCAAGAGGTAAGCGTATTTCCTCCAGCCTCTACACTTTCGATTTCCAAAGATGGAGCCAAGAATTGGGGTCAATATTACAAATACCCTACCCAAGTTGGGGAAAATATTGATTTTGATTCGCTGAAAAAACAGACAAAAGAGAAACTGTTCCAAACAGTAGAAAGAGAACTGCATGCTGATGTACCGGTAGCAACTTTTCTCAGTGCAGGAGTAGATTCTGGATTGATCACCGCTATAGCTCATGAGATCAAACCAGACTTGCAAGCTGTGACCATGGCTACTAATGAAGAGGTCACTGATGAGACAGATGGAGCAAAGTCTTTAGCTAGAAAACTGGGGATAAAGCATGAGGTTGTTCCAGTAAACACAGATTCTCTCGAAGTATTGGGTAAAATACTTACTGATATTCAGCCTTTGGCAGATGCTTCATTAATTCCCAGTTTCATGGTAACGGAGCAAATTAAGGATCGTTATACGGTGATGCTTTCAGGAGATGGAGGGGATGAGATATTCGGTTCCTATAATCGGCCAAATCGATATTTGGAACTGAAGCGAAAAAGTATACCAGGTGGGCAACCGTTTATTGATTGGGCATTCTCAGTCAAGAATCCAGCCCTTTCTGGCAAACTAATGTCCTTTCTCAATGACGAAAAAAGGATTTTACTCAATGGATGGCAGGGCTTATATTCACGTCATAATCTCTCTGGCGGGAGTCTTTTTCAATCTATATTTCGGTCAGGAAAAGAGCAGAACTATCCAAAATCTTTGATCCCGTCACTCGAAATAGACTATAAAGGGAATTTTGAGAAACTTACATTTGGACTGGATGTTAAAACCCGACTCCCTGGAGATTTTCTTTTTAAAGTAGATAGTGCCGCTATGCACTCTTCGGTGGAAGTGAGAGCTCCTTTTCTCGATCATGAGTTAGTTGACTTCCTGTCTAAGGTTCCAGTGGAATCACTGATGCCAAATGGGGTGGACAAAGAGTTGAGTAAGTCGCTTCTTTCTGACTATAGTGGCGAATCTTGGCATCCACCCAAGCGTGGTTTTACGATTCCTTATTGGCTTTATTTACAAGGTCCATGGGGAGATCAATTAGAATCGTTTCTTGATGAGGGTTTATCCGATTCTTATTTTAATTTTAATAAGGAAGGAATTCGCTCCATTCTTCAGCAGCATAGACAGCGATCAAATGGTACCTATGCACGTATTCTATTTTCATTATTGATTCTCGAAATCTGGCTAAGAGTATTTCATTTGAAAAAAGAACTGGTCTTTCTTTCCAAAAAGCAAAAAATAAAATGATCATCGCGGAAATAGCCCAAGCCCATGATGGAAGCCTTGGAAATGCCTATGCTTACATTGAAGCATTAGCTGCTACAGGGGTTGACGCCATTAAATTCCAAACTCACATTGCCGAGGCTGAGAGTTCAATCCATGAGCCATTTCGGGTGAAATTTTCAAAGCAGGATGCTACCAGATTTGAGTATTGGAAGCGAATGGAGTTTTCTTTGGATCAATGGAAGGGCCTCAAGGCGCACGCTGATGCTCATGGTATAGAACTGATTTCATCTCCATTTAGCAATCTCGCAGTCGATTGGCTCGAAGAAATTGGTGTAAAGCGATATAAAATAGGGTCTGGTGAGGTTTCCAACTGGTTAATGCTTGAAAAAATTGCCAAAACCGGAAAACCTCTCATTCTGAGTTCAGGGATGAGTAGCTGGGAGGAATTGGATCAAACAGTGGAGTTTTTGAAAAAGTATGGAAACTCCCTATCTATTTTACAATGTACAACAGCTTACCCCACTGCTCCAGAGCAATGGGGACTCAATGTAATCCAAGAGTTAAAGGACAGATACCAATTGCCCATTGGTTTTTCTGATCATAGCGGAGATATTTTTGCAAGTCTATCAGCTGCCTCTTTAGGAGCAGAGATATTTGAATTTCATGTTGTTTTTGATAAAAGACAGTTTGGGCCTGATACTCTTGCCAGTATCACTATAGATCAGACAGAGCAAATGGTGAAGGGCATTAAGGCTATTCAAAAAGCATTGAAAAACCCTATCGATAAAACTCAGATCAAGCCTTTTCAAGATTTAAAAAAGATTTTTGAAAAAAGTTTGGCTGTCAATCGTCCATTGAAAAAAGGAGACATCATCCAGCCTGAATTTTTGGAAAGCAAAAAACCGAAAGGCTTTGGAATAGATGCAAAGGACTACGCCGAGGTAATTGGGAAAAAAATAAACAAAGATCTTTCTCAGTGGGGGTTTTTAAATTGGGAGGATCTTGAAAGCTAATATGAACAAACGAAAAATCTGTGTCGTAGTCACTGCAAGGCCATCTTATTCCAGGATTATGACGGCCCTTCAAGCTATCAAGGAGCATCCTGACTTGGAGCTTCAATTGGTAGTCGCGGCCTCGGCACTTTTAGACCGATATGGGTCTGCTATCAATTATATCCAAAATGACGGCTTTGAGATTGCAGCTAAGGTATTCAATGTCCTAGAGGGAGAGAATCTCACTGCAGCAGCCAAAACTACCGGGATCGGAATTCTTGAATTATCCACTGTCTTTGATAATTTATCTCCTGATATAGTCGTCACGGTTGCAGATAGGTTTGAAACCATGGCAACAGCTATCTCTGCTAGCTATATGAATATTCCGCTCGCCCACGTACAAGGTGGAGAAGTGACTGGAAATATTGATGAAAAGGTACGGCATTCTATCACTAAGCTTGCTGATTATCATTTTGTCGCATCTGAAAGTGCGCAGCAGCGGGTAATTAGACTTGGAGAAGATCCAGAATATGTATTTAATACAGGTTGTCCAAGTATTGATTTAGCAGCTAGAATTCTCGAACGACCTGATTTTAATTTCGACCCATATCTCAAATATGGGGGAGTGGGCTCCAAGCCTGATTTGTCCAAAGGATACTGGGTGGTTATGCAGCATCCGGTCACTACTGAGATTCAAAAATCAAGGGCCCAAATTGAAGAGACCCTTCATGCAGTGTACAATCTCAATGAGCCTGTTCTTTGGTTTTGGCCAAATGTTGATGCAGGAGCAGATGGTACAAGTACCGGCATCAGAGCGTTTAGAGAAATGCATGATTTGGAAAACTTCCATTTTTTCAAAAATATGGAGCCTAATGATTTTTTGAGATTATTGATCAATTCAAAAGGGTTGATAGGCAATAGTAGTGTGGGAATTCGAGAGTGTGCCTACTTAGGAGTACCGGTAGTGAATATTGGAAGTAGGCAAAATGCTCGAGATAGAGGTCATAATGTCCTCGATGTGACTTATAATAGAGATCTGATTTATGACGCAATCAAATCTCATCAGCAAAACGGAAAAGCAAACTCATCTCATGTATATGGAGGAGGGAATGCCGGTACAAAAATAGCCGAATTATTGGCTTCTTTACCACTTCGTTTTCATAAAACAATCATGTATTGACTAAAATATAACAGTATGGTTAGAAGTGATTTTGATATTAGAGATGCTCGAGGACTAGAAGATATAGTAGACTGCATCGAAGAAGGTACTTACGGCGAAGCACCAAAGAACTTAATTTCATTTTTAGATACCTTGCCACAAACTCCCGCCATGAACTTTCTTAGGACACTGACTGTCCCTTTTTTATTTCATGATTTTGAGGATAATATTCACCTCGACAAGGATCCGATCAGCCATTTTTCTACTACACTCCTAGAGTTGAAAGAGAAAATAATGGGCCTTGTAGCTATGGGGAATTATGAGAGAGTCTTTTCCGGAGCACTTGAATATACTCCTGATGATACCTTTGCCAAAGAAATAAAGGTGCATACAGGGCAACATTATGGGACTTTATTCAGTGCTTTTGACTCCAAAAGCTATTTCGAGGAAGCCAAAAAGTTACTGGAACTTCGATTGAACCGAAATGGAATATCTTTTTCAGACTTAAGCAAGTTGACCGTGCTTGATCAAGGCTGTGGGGGTGGTCGGTACACCACAGCGTGGAAATTACTAGGCTCTAAGGCTTGTACAGGGATTGATTTTTCAGAGATAGGGCTGGAAGATGCCAAAAAAAGAGTTTCCATGGCCAATATCGAAAATGTAGATTTTGTACAAGGATCAGTATTAGAAATGCCCTTTGACGAGGATACTTTCGATATTGTTTACAGCAACGGGGTGTTGCATCATACAGAAGATTGGAAAAAAGGCATTTCTGAACAGCTGAGGGTATTAAAATCAGGTGGATGGGGTTGGCAATATTTAATCGAGAAACCAGGAGGTATTTTTTGGGATCAAATTGAAATTCTAAGGGCAATACTTCGTAAAGTGCCAAAACCTTTTGCCCAGCAAACCCTGAAGGGGCTAGGTTTACCCCCGAATCGAATTTTTTATATGCTTGACCATGTGATGGTTCCAATCAATACTCGAATTACCCCTGATGAACTTTCCGAAGAATTAGAAAGAAATGGTGCGATTGAAATAGTTCGATTGAATAGAGGTGCTGATTTTGATAGAGTAGAGCATATCTATCAAAACGTACCGGGAGCCAAAGAAAAATTCGGAGTAGGGGAAAACAGATTTGTATTTAAGAAAGGATGAGATCGAGCCTGTCGGAGGCAGATAGGCATGAAGGACTCCACGCACTTGGGATGGCGGTCAATAATGCGAGATTCTCCCGAATCGTGTTCGGGACAGACCATGTGACTGCTGAAAACCAATCATAACCATATGAAATCGACACGATTAAAATCATCATTAAACACACAGGGAAATGATTATTTTAATCGTCCAAGATTCCATCTGACCAATAAAAATCAAAAAATAAACAGATGAAAATGCCTTTTTCGAAATAATGAAAATTCTAGGCCTTATTCCAGCTCGAGGTGGTTCCAAGGGTATTCCCGGGAAAAATATCAAACTCCTAAACGGTAAGCCTCTTTTAGCTTATACCTTTGAATCAGCTCAGAAAAGCAGTTTATTATCTAAAACTATCCTGAGCTCAGATGATGCGGAGATTATTCAAACTGCCCAAGAACTAGGATTGGAGGTGCCTTTTGTCAGGCCCGCAAATCTAGCTGATGATACAAGCCCTACATTACCCGTAATTCAGCACGCACTTCGATTTTTTTTAGAAAAGGGAGAGAACTTTGATGCAGTTTGTTTGCTACAGACTACTTATCCTTTCAGAGCTTCAGGATTGATAGATAAAGCCATTGAGAAATTTATCCAAATGGACGCGGATGCGCTGATTTCAGTTTTGTCAGTTCCTCATGAGTTCAACCCCCATTGGGTATTCGAGCCAGATAATTCAGGTCTACTAAATATCTCCACTGGCGAGAAAAAAATAATATCCCGACGTCAGGATTTGCCTCCTGCATACATTCGGGATGGAGCTATTTATCTCACTAAGGCAAAAACACTATTGGAAGAGGGCTCTTTATATGGTGATAGTTTAACCTATTTCGAGACAGACCCATCTAATTACGTCAACTTAGATACTTTTCAAGATTGGCAAAAAGCAGAAGAATTGGTTTTAAGATTATCCCCCAAAATCTAAATGTGCGGAGTTGCAGCTATTGTAGGGCCTAAGGCTAGTCTTCAGAATCTAGAAGGGATACTTGCCTTGCAGCACCATAGAGGGCCTGATTTTACAGGATATTGGGTTGAACCAAATCAAATTGCTCTTGGTCATAATAGACTCTCAATTATTGACCTCTCAGCTGCTGCTAATCAGCCTTGTGTATCCTCGGATGAAAGATACCACTTGGTTTTCAATGGAGAGATTTACAATTACCTTGAATTAAAGCAAAAACTTCGCTTTGATTTTGAATTCAAAACCAATTCTGATACGGAGGTACTACTCGCTGCATTTATAAAATGGGGCAAAGATTGCCTTGCAGAATTAAATGGGATGTTCGCTTTTATCATTTGGGATAAAAAAGACCAATCCCTTTTTGCTGCTAGGGACCGATTTGGGGTGAAGCCATTATATTTTTCCCAGCTTGCAGATTCTTTGATTTTGAGTTCTGAGATTCGTCCTCATTGGCAAATTGGTATTCCCAAAGTTCCAAATTCTGATGTTTGGCATTCCTATTTGACCAAAGGACAATATGGCATGCCTGACGAGACATTCTGGAAAGGAATTCATCAAATCCCTGGAGGTCACTACCTGACCTTCAAAAATGGTGATATTGAAATTCAATCCTGGTATGACTTCGTCGCCAGGTCTATGGCACTGATGAATCATCAGGAAAATGATGAGGAAGCTTACATTCTTGATTTGCTCAAGGACTCCGTACAGCTACGGTTTAGGGCAGATGTTCCAGTTGGTTTTAATTTGAGTGGTGGACTGGATTCCAGCACCTTGTTGGCATTAGTTTCTGATGCTTATCCAGATGAAAGTAAAATAGAGGCATTTACGTTCTTCACAGGTGATGAGCGATATGACGAACTGCCTTGGGTTCGGCAGATGCTTGTTGGAAAGCCTTACCCTCTGAATACCTGTAAGCTGGAAGTGTCAGATATTCCTCACCTCACTCAGAAAATAGCCTCGGTTCAGGATGAACCTTTTGGAGGTATTCCTACTCTTGCCTATGCTAAGGTATTTGAAGAAGCGAGAAAGAAAGGCATCTTGGTTTTGTTGGATGGTCAAGGCTCTGATGAGGCCTGGGCCGGCTATGATTATTATTTAAAAAACACTACATCCTTGATTCAGGGGACTAATACCTCGCCCGTTAGGCCGGAAGCCCTCACGAATAGCTTAAAGAGCATGGGGAGCAGAGAAATACCTATGCCATTCTCAGATGAACTGTTGAACAAACAATTTCGAGACATATTCTACACAAAAATCCCCCGTGCGCTTAGGTTTAATGATAGGGTAAGTATGGCTTTTAGTACTGAGTTGCGCGAACCTTTCTTGGATTATAGGCTGGTTGAATACGTCTTTTCAAGATCCAGGGATTTTAAAATTAAAGATGGTCAGCAAAAATGGCTCCTACGAAAAATTGCTGCTAAATACTTGGGAGATGATATCGCACTAGCTCCCAAAAGACCACTTCAGACTCCCCAGCGTGAATGGCTTGGTGGTCCCCTAGCCTCATGGGTAGAAGAAAAACTTGAATTTCTTAAAGCAAATATTGATTGGTTTGATCCAGAAAGCTTAGATGTGATTTGGAAAGAGTATAAAAATGGAAATCAAGAGAATAGTTTTTATATCTGGCAGTGGGTAAATACAGCGGAGGTATTGCAATGAGGCGAATTTGTTTTTTAATCCCCGACGGCGTTGGTATTCGCAACTATCTGTATTCTGATATACTTCGAGATTTAAAAACAGAAGGTTTTGAGCTTTCTGTATGGCATGGCCTTGATCCAAAAATCATAGATCAATCCCAACTAAGAATAGGTTTTAGGCCGGAATCTTTTCCCCTTGCTACTTTCAAAGAAGATGCAGTCACTCAGCTTTTCAGGGAGTCTACCTGCTATGCTCGTCTGTTGAGGGGACAAGAAATCACCTCAAACCCCACAATTCTGTTGAATTGGCATAATGGGAAATTCTCTTTTCAAAAGAAAATGCTCATTAAGCTTTCTGAATTGCTAGGTAGGACATTCAGGAAGTATGAGAATATTCTCCAAACAGAAAAACTTCTAGTTTCACGGCTAAGAGGTAGTCAAGCATATAAAATCTATAAAAAGCAGCTTTCTGAAATCAGGCCTGATGTTTTGTTTTGTACTCATCAACGAATGCCGGCAGCGACACCTGCGATGCTGGCAGCATCAGATCTCGGCATAAAGACAGTAACAGCTATTTTTTCTTGGGATAATTTGCCAAAAGCAAGGCTCGCAATCCGCCCGGATTACTATCTAGTGTGGTCTGAATATATGGCAAAGGAACTACAGTTTTTTTATCCAGAAATCAAGGAAGACCAAATACGTGTCACTGGAACACCTCAGTTTGACTTCTATACAAAGACTGATGATATCATGTCCAGAGAAGGATTTGCAGCCGAATTTGGACTTGACCCTGAAAAGAAATGGGTTTGTTTTTCAGGCGATGATGCTAAAACTTCACCTCATGATTCCTCCTATCTCAGAGATGTGGCAGAGGCACTCGCTGATCAGCAAGATATACAGCTTATTTTCAGACAAGTACCGGTAGAAACCACGGCAAGATATAGCAAAGTTCTGGAGGATTTTCCGAACGTAGTTCATGTCAACCCTTTCTGGGAAAAGGGGAAATATTGGCAACAGTTTTTCCCATATCCGAAAGATGTTTCGCACTTGGTCAATTTGGCCTATCACTGTGCTACGGTAATCAATATTGGTTCCACAATGGCATTGGATTTTGCGCTTTTTGATCATCCTGGTCTTTTTTTGAAATATGATCATGAAAAAAATCAAGAGTGGAAAACCGAAACAGTATACCGGTTTCAGCACTTCAAATCTATGGATGGGCTTGATGCAGTTGGCTGGATTAATTCCAAGGATGAAATCCTGACTAAAGTCCGACTAGCAATCGATCATCCAGATAAAATAGCCACCGACCGACAAGTGTGGCTTAAAAAAATAACTGTGAATCCAAGGGTACAACCTGCCTCTAAAAGAATTCTACAAGAATTGAAAAACCTGATCTAACTCGAAAATGCACATTTGTTTTTTATCCCAAGAGTTTCCTCGAAAAGGAGCTTCTCACGGGGGAATAGGTACCTTTTTAGCCACTTTCACTCGATCCCTCATCAACCGTGGTCATCAAGTTACGGTGGTCGGTGTGACAGGAAGTAAGTTTGAAGATCAGATGATGGATGGAGTTCGTGTTGTGAATTTTCCGGGAAGCAAAGCTCAGTTGATTGCATGGTGGAGAAATTACCAGCGCGTAGATGATTTTTTGACTACTCTTCACAAAGAGCATCCCATTGATATTGTAGAAGGATCAGAGCTAACCTTGGCATTTTTGAACAAAAAGAAGGGGATAAAATATGTAATCAGATTGCATGGTGGACATCATTTTTTCGCAGAAGGAGAAAAGAGAAAAGTTAACAAGTGGAAGGCTTATCAGGAGAAAAAATCATTTTCAAAAGCAGATGCTTTTATTGCTGTTTCCAATTATGTAAAAACGCATACTGAAAAATTTCTTTCATACCACTCTAGGCCGATCGAGGTGATCAACTACCCAATAAACCTAGATAAATTCTATCCTTCAAATCCAAAAAAAGTCAAACCATTTAGATTGGTTTTTGCAGGTACAGTATGTGAAAAAAAGGGTATAAGGCAATTGATGCAGGCTATCCCATCCATTGCTTCAGATTTTCCTGATGTTCATTTGGAAGTGTTTGGTAGGGATTGGATGTTCCCAAACGGAAAATCTTTTATAGAGTTTTTGAAGGAAACGATGCCAAAAGTTGCCTTGGAAAAAACGACTTTCCATGGTCCTGTGGCCCATGATGAGCTACCCGGCCACTATGAACAAGCAGCAATCTGTATATTCCCCTCTCATATGGAAACGCAGGGTTTGGTGGCTCCGGAGGCTATGTCGATGGAGAAAGTAGTGGTTTTTTCTAAAACGGGTCCAGGTCCTGAGACAATCAGCCATGGAGTAGATGGCTGGCTATGTGACCCTCATTCTCCTGAAGATATTTCGAAAACCGTGAGGGAGGCATTCAGCAAGGTGGATGAATTCGAAAAAATTGGTAAAGCAGCTAGAAAAAAAGTGATCTCCAAATTCGAAACCGAAATGGTCACCGATAAAAACCTTGCTTTTTACCAAAAGTTGATAGCCAAAAAATGAGGTTTTTGGTCGTAGGCCATGTAGTTCATAAGTATCAAAATGGTTCATACTATGCCTATGGACCCTATGTCAGGGAAATGAATCTCTGGTTTAAGTATGTGGACAAGGTTATTATAGTGGCACCTTTGAACAAGGAAATCGATCCAGATCCGATCGATTTACCCTATGAGCACGATCAGGTAATGTTTTTTCCAGTTCCTGAGTTTTCTACCCAGTCTGTAAAAAATATTTTCTCTACGCTTTTTCACTTACCCGGAATTTTCTGGACTGTAATAACTGCCATGCGGTCGGCAGACCATATTCATTTACGTTGTCCTGGAAACATGGGCTTAATTGGGGCTTTGGCGCAGTTTTTCTTTAGGAATAAAAATAAAACAGCTAAGTATGCTGGCAATTGGGATAGGAGCAGTGATCAACCTTATAGCTACAGGTTGCAGCAAAAAATTATATCTAGTCCATTTTTAGCTCCAAAAATGAGAGTTTTGGTTTACGGTGAGTGGCCAAACGAAACCGAAAATATTGTCCCGTTCTTCACAGCTACCTATTCAGAAAGAGATATTATTCCCTTATCCAATAAAGAAATAAACCTGAAGAAGGAAATAAACCTCATATATGTTGGGGGCTTATACGATGGAAAGCAACCCCTGATTTCGGCAAAGGTGTTGTTGCAGCTAATCAAAAAAGGTTATGCTGTAAAGCTCGATTATTTTGGAGAGGGGCCCGAGAGAAAATCAATTGAAGAATTTCGAGATGGTAATGGTCTAGAGAATTCACTTTTCCTACATGGAAACGTAAAAGCAGATCAGGTGAAAAAAGCCTTTCAAGAGGCTCATTTTCTTATTTTCATTTCGAAAAGTGAAGGATGGCCCAAGGTTGTGGCCGAGTCTATGTTTTGGGGATGCTTGCCCGTAACCACTGCTGTTTCCTGCGTGCCTCAGATGCTTGATTTTGGAAATCGTGGGGAATTGGTAAACGGTCATGTGGACGAGATTGCTGAGCGTGTTGAACACTTGATATTGGCCCCTGACTTATATCTTCAAAAATCCCAAAAGGCAGCGGTCTGGAGTAGATCTTACACACTGGAGCGCTTTGAATCTGAAATTAGATCGTTGATTTACCCAGAGAGTTTAGCGGGATGAGAATTTTGCAATTGATAGATACTTTGGATCCCGGAGGAGCAGAGCGAATGGCTGTGAATATGGCGAATACATTCCATGAAATACAAATCCCCAATTGTCTGGTTGTCAGTAGATCTCAAGGCCAACTAGGCTCCCTAATCATAGATCAAAATTCGGTTTCCATACTGGGGAAGAAAAATACGCTTGATATAAAAGCCTTTTTGAAGTTACGGACTATTGTACAAAAATTTAGGCCAGATATTATTCATGCTCACAGTACCTCTATTTACTGGGCTATTGGACTTAAGTTTATCTTTACAGGGGCCAAACTCATTTGGCATGATCACTTGGGAATAAGTGAGGATGTCATAAAAAACAATCCCCGTCATGAGCTCAAATGGATGGCGCCATGGATAGACTTGGTAATTACTGCTAATGAATCAACGGCTGCTTTTTGGGTAGATCAAAAGTTTAAGAGTGCAGACAAAATCCAATACCTAGCAAATTTCCCTTACTTGAAAGTCAAGAAAAAAGTAAAAAGTGATGTTTTTACTTTTTTGCACTTGGCTAATTTCAGATCAGAAAAGGGCCAAAAAACCTTGATCTTAGCATCTAAAAGATTGTCCGATACAGGGTTGAAATTCAAGGCTCGGTTAGTAGGGAAAAAAGTCGATATTGACTGGTGGGAAGCCTGTAGTCAAATGATTCCGGAATTAGGGCTGGCAACTCATGTTTTTTTGGAAGAGGCAAGAGCTGATGTGGATCAATTAATGGCAGAAGTAGATGCCGGGCTGGTGGCCTCGGATAGGGAAGGTTTACCCGTTGCTTTGTTGGAGTATGGCCTGGCAGGTCTTCCCGTAATCAGTACTAATGTTGGGCAATGCCCCACGGTACTGGAAAAGGGGAAGTACGGTGAGCTTGTGAATCCGGGAGATGCAATTGGCTTGGCGGATGCTATGGAAAAGCTGATGGCAAACTCACAAACTGCCAAAGAATCAGGTCAACGATTTCAAACCCACATTCATGAATCCTACGGGGCCTCATTTTTTATTGAAAAATATTCGGATATTTTGGAACGAAATTTTCATCTGAAACTAAATTAAAATTGATAAAGTATCTTATTCAAAATAAGTACCCCGTTGTACTGATAATAATCCATATTTTATTGGGTTTTTCAGCCACACTGACCCCTTATGCGATAATTGCTTGGTTTTATCTAGTTCTTATCACATCAGCTATCCAAGTTTTCAAGGAGAAGGATTCAATTTTTGTTTTGGTTTCTTTGATTTTTTACCTGATTTCATTCGAATTGATTTCTAGGATGGCCCGAACTTCACCTTTTATTCCTTATGAATTAGGTAAGTATTTGCTTTGCACTGGACTAATATTTGGTTTGTTGCGGTATAGGACATTTGGGATCATGGGCTGGATTATGCTAATTTCTTTGATCCCTGGTTTTTTTATTGATGTGTCAGGCCTGGTTCAGCAGTCAGATATTATTTTTAATATCCTTGGTCCAATAAATGTGGCTTTAGCCATAGCATTCTTCAATAGAAAGCGATTGACTTCTCTCCAATTAGGTAAAATTCTCAGACTGATGATTTACCCAATTTTGGGAGTATTGGCCTATACATTTGTGAAAACTCCTGATTTTGACGAAGTGGAATTTGTCTTAGGTGCCAATGTGGATTTGAGTGGAGGATTCGGTTCAAATCAGGTATCAACCTTATTCGGACTGGGTACGCTTTTTATATTTATCTTAATGGTAAACAAATGGGAGTTTTCAGGCTACTTTATCTTGGATGCTTTGGTATTGTTTGCTCTTTCTTTCCAGGGATTACTCACCTTTTCGCGAGGTGGTATGCTCGGTGCGGTATTGGGTATAGTTGTTATCTTATTTTTCCTTAGATCAGCACCTTCATTCAAACGCAAAAAATACCAGTTACCTAAAGTTGGTAAATATGTCCTTCCGGGTTTATTGATAGCAGCATTAGCGTTTGTTGTAGTTGATCAAATTACCAATGGGTTGCTCAGTCTCAGGTATCAAGGAGAGACCATGGGGACTATTCAGGGGTCTAAAGAAAAGTCATTGTATACCATCACAACCGGCCGTCTTGATATTTTTCTGGGTGATCTGAATCTTTGGTTTGAGAACTTTATTTTTGGGGTAGGGGCAGGAGCTTCTAGATTTTTAAGAGAGACTATGACAGGTACGGTAGCCCATGTTGAGGTGAGCCGCTTACTCGCCGAGCACGGCTTATTTGGATTGATATATTTCTCAGTGCTCTGTATTGCCGGTTTAGTATTGCTTAAGTACAATGAAAACCCAATGACCAAAGGAATCCTTTTTGCACTTTACCTGGTCGCAGTCTACACCTCTTTTCATGCTGCAATGAGGACTTTTGTCACACCTGCTCTGATAGGTCTTAGTTTGCTTATGATTAGAGCTCCTAAAAAAGTAGACCCTAAAAAGGTCAAGAAAAAAAGAAAAGTACCACAATTAATTTTGGAGTAATCCGATCTTCAGATTTTGAAAAAAAAGTTGCTGGAAAACATAATTCTTCCACTTGGAGATCAGTTGACAGGCGGAAGTTTTATCAAGAAATTAAAATATTGGCGGGAGGTATGTGACCTTTCTCAAAACGAACTGAACAATCTCCAAAAAGAAAAGCTTTCAAAAATCCTGGAATTTGCCAGCTCGTATTCTCCTTTTTACAAAGCTTTGGCCATTCCTCATTCTAGCGATCCATATGAATGGCTTGCCAATTTTCCAATCTTGAAAAAGCAGCAATTTCGAGATCATTTGTCTGGATTTTTGACTACCAATAATCTCGAAGGCCTTACCGCGATTACTTCATCTGGTTCGACAGGTCCACCTTCCAAGATTTATTTCAGCAAAGAAGAGCTAAGTAGTAATCGGGCACTTCAAGTTTTGTGGTGGGAGTGGGCAGGGTATCGATTTGGTAATTCGATCTTGCAAACAGGGGTCAATATGCAACGATCCAAGGAGAAGGCAATCAAAGATAAATTATTGAATACACGATATATATCTGCGATGAGCCATAGCGAAGCTGAGATTTTGAGAGAACTTCGACATTTGCAGAAGTCCCCCAAAGATCACTTCGTGGCATATGCTTCTAGCCTATATCTTTTTGCTAAGACTTCTTTGGATCATGAAATTTCTAATATTCAATTCAAATCAATCATTTCTCTCGGTGAAAAACTGTTGCCACATTTTCGAGAAACTATTGAGAAGGCATTTTCATGTCAAGTCTTCGATACCTATGGTGCGTCTGAAGGCTTTTTGATAGCAGGGCAGTGCTCTGAAGGGACCTACCATATCTATAGCCCGCATTTGATAGTAGAGATACTCGATGATCAAGATCAAGAAGTCAATCCAGGGGAAAGTGGAAGGGTGGTCTTGACGGGACTTGATAATTTTACCACTCCGCTCATTCGCTATGAAGTAGGCGATATGGCTATGAAATCGAAGATTCAAAAGTGTAGCTGCGGCATGGACCTGCCCATCTTGGGTGAAGTAATTGGTCGACAAACGGAGTTTCTGATCACACCAAAAGGAAAGTACATTACGGTACAAAACGTGGTCCGCATTATGAAGCACTTCCCCGAGATAGGTCAATTTAAGCTAGTCCAAGAAGTAGCCGACCGTATTAGGCTGATTTATACGACGGATGAACACATCCAGGAAATCGATCATTCAAAGATTCTCGGCATGTTTGAAGAGATATTTGAAGAGCCGCTAGGGATGGAGTTCAATCGAGTTGACTCCCTACCAAAAGCCAAAACGGGGAAGTTTCAGTTGATTGAAAACAACTTAGGATCTAGCTGATGAAGATTCTAAAGAAAATAAAACCTCACAAAGTAGATTTACTTGTTTTTGGCTTGAAAAAGGGGGAATCAAATTATTCTGCTCTGGTTAAGGATTTAACTTTTCAACTCTCTTTTGATCCTAAAAACCACTCCTATCAGATACGGGAACAAGGGCAGCTTATTCATCGCAGCAATATCTATTTCAATAGTTTCCTGCTTCGTGCTTTTGATTTTGATCAGCCAATGATCACCATAGGCGACTGTGTGACCATTGATGCTTATAAAGGCCAAGGGATTTATCCTTGGGTAATCACGGAGATAGTAAAAGAGCATCTTCTCAAGTCACACATTTATATGCTTGTAAGTCCTCAGAATATTCCTTCGATCAAGGGAATTCAAAAGGCCGGGCTTAGAAAATTGGCTCGCATTAGATGTTTAAAAATTGGACCTGTATATTTGGGTAAAAAATTAGAACTTTTTGATTGAATCAGTTTCCATTCATTTGGCAGAAGTCCACAGAGAACTTGTCTCTGAGGATTATTTGAAATTCGAAACTCAACAGGAGGGATCTTTTTCTATTTACCAAATTGAGTTTAAGAAAAACTGTCAAGTAGCAGTTTTACGAGTAGACTTCAAGCTTTCGGAAAAGCCACTTTTCTTTCGGAGTTCAGCCTATCAATGGATATCTCCCGAGGTTGTGGATGCGACCGCCAATTACCATTCACCCAAATTGATGAAATTTGCGAATGAGTTTTATTTATTGGGAACAACTACTCTAGGAGCTTGGAAATGGAATAAAAAAAACAATTCGCTGAGCTGGTACTTAATTCATCCGGATTTAAACCCTGTTTTTAGGTATAATGAAGATGACTACCGAGTTTGGAAAAAGCAATTTGAAGTAAGCGCGGGCAAGAAATTTTCTTTGGGTTTATATTATGGACCAGGGCCAGTGCCTGAGTTTGCCAGAACCCCACTCGGCTTTGCCCCCACGATTTGCTTTACAGATCATTGTGATTTTGACACCCTAGACCTACTTCAGGCACAACGGAAGCTGTTTAAAAAGAATCATATTCGAACCACTAAAGGGGTCTTTCTACATACTTATTCCCATAAAGGTGAATATGCAGCCTTGGATCAAAAGCCATTACTCGAAGAAATAAAGAAATGGGAGAAAGATGGTCATGAAATTGCTTACCATGCCTTTAGTAGATCATTTCGAAAAGAGAGCTGGAAAGAGTATCAAGAATTTGAAACACCAAGCGGTTTGAAAACTATTCAAACCTATATTGATCATGGATTTCATCAATACAACTTTTCCAAGCAATCTTTTTCTTCCCAGAGAGAATGGCTCCAGCATATGCAAATAAAAGGCGTCAGATATTTTTGGAACTATGTGGATGGTATGGAGGCAAACTCAAGATCTCACAATCAACTAATGCCTAGTCATTCATCAATTAGCGCGATATTCCAAGAAAAGAGTAGTGCCAAACGTGCTGGATTAGATTACGATAAAAGCAGAAACCAAAAAACCTGGCTCGCATATGGTACGAATGATACACTCGATAAGAGGGTCAAAGTACTGAATGCCAGTTTTGCAGAATTAAGGAAGGGTAAAAAAGGTCTTTTTCCATTTGCATTTAGTCTATTTAAAACCCTATCCGCTGCCGCTTCATTAAAATTAATAGAGAAAAATCTTTTCCGCCCAGACAAATCCTTTTTCTTCTCAAGGTTTTCTCCTGCTTTTTTCCCCGTTTCTTTTGGGCAAAATGAGGATTTGATGGCCTTTCAGAGCTTTTCATTAAAAGACTTTCGGGCTGTTTTTTGCGAAAAATCCTTACAAGACCTAGAGGCTGAATCAGGTGTCTTGGTGGCTCATACCTACTTTGCCTATTTGGGATCCAATCATCCGGGAAGAATTTTTAAAGATGAATTAGGTCGTATTCAAGAAGAAGTGGCCTCTTCTTTTGAACAGTTAGGGAATAGAATAAAAGAGGGCCGTATATGGAATCCTACTCTTTCTGAATTAGGCGACTTCCATAGAAAACTGATGGAGTCAAATTACACTTGGAAGAATGGACAATTGAATACCGAAAATTTCCCTGGCACTGTACGCTGGATAAAATAATCTAAATTGAAAATCCTCTATTTCTATCAATATTATGCAACTCCTAAGGGCTCTTGGGGAACGCGTGTTCATGAATTTGCCCAAGAGTGGGTTAAGAAAGGTCATGAGGTACAGGTGGTTACAAGTATTTACTCAAAGTCAGACCTGACAGCCACTAAATTTATTGAGCATCAGAATTTTGAGGGTGTGGATGTGACTGTGATCAATGTACGAATCGATAATAAGCAGCCATTTTTAAAAAGGGTCTTTACTTTTTTGACTTATGCAATTATGTCAATTTGGTATGCACTTACGGCGCCAGCAGATGTTGTGATTGCATCCTCAGGGCCGATCACAGTAGGACTACCTGGATTGGTAGCCAGATATTTCAGAGGAAAAAAACTGATATTTGAAGCTCGAGACCTGTGGCCTGAAGGGGCTATTGAATTGGGCTTGCTAAAAAACCCGATCGCGAAAAAACTGGCATACGCTCTTGAAGCTAGATGCTATAAAGCATCCGCTCTGGTAGTGGCATTGTCAATCGGGATGCGCGAAAATATTGAAAAGCGTTTTCCGGGGGTACCTGTCATAGATGTTACCAATGCCGCCAATATTCCTCTTTTTTCAAAGCCTGCTCCATTCGAAAACCGCTCAATCCTTGATCCAAAGAAGTATGCGATATATACAGGCAATATTGGCCCTGTCAATAATTCCTTATGGCTTTTGGAGGCCGCCAAGATCTTGCAGAAGGAGGGAAGAACAGATTTAAAGATTCTCATGATAGGAGAAGGGCAGCAGCGGGAACATATTGAAGAAGAGATCTCCAAACATCAATTAGAGACCCTACTTCTATGGGGTTTGATGCCCAAAGAAAAGTTGGTTGGATTGATTCAAAATGCTATGGTCTCACTCGTTCCCCTGAGGGGCACCCCCGTCTTGGATACCTCTTCCCCAAACAAATTTTTTGAATCATTGGCTGCTGGTGTTCCAGTAATACAAAATACATCAGGCTGGATGAAAGATTTTCTGATAGAGCATGATCTTGGATTTACACTGGACCCTAATGATCCGGTACAATTGGCCAATAAACTCATAGAATTGGATGCAAAGCAAGATCGGCTATCCGAAATGGGACAGAGAGCAATGATTTTAGCTGCAAAAGAATTTGATAAGGATTTCCTTGCTTCGAAGATGTTGGACGAAATCCAAAACTCAATTCAATGAGAGTTTTGCTGACTGGTGGGAGTGGATTTTTGGGAGGGATTTTGACCGATACCCTTCAAAAAGATCATGAGTTGTTTTCTCTAGGAAGATCATCTTCCAATACGATTAGTTGTGATCTGAGCAAAGAAATTCCGGAAATTCCGGAAATAGATATGATCATTCATTCTGCTGGCAAAGCACATGTCATACCCAAGAGTGCTGAAGAGGAACAAGAGTTCTTTAGAGTTAACTCTACTGGAACTTCAAATTTGCTAAAAGGGATAAAAAAACTCCCCAAGCTTATGGTTTTGATCAGTACCGTCGCCGTGTATGGACTAGATGAAGGGGTAAATATCGATGAAAACCAAGCTCTGAATGGGACTACTCCCTATGCTAAAAGTAAAATTCAAGCAGAAGAAATCTGGAAGTCTTGGGCTTTGTCTAATAATGTCGACTTTTTGATTTTACGCTTACCTTTGATTGCTGGTCCAAATCCACCCGGCAACCTCGGAGCTATGATCAAAGCAATAGAAAAGGGATATTATTTTAGAATGGGAGACGGACAGGCTAAAAAGTCTGTTGTTCTGGCAAGGGACATCGCGGAGCATCTTCCTAAGTGGATAGGACATAGTGGAGTTTATAATCTCACAGATGGTATTCATCCAAGCCTAAAGGATTTGGATAGTTATTTATCTCTCAAATATGGGAAGAAAGTACGTTCTATTTCAGAAGGTCTTCTTGGGTTCATTTCAAAAATAGGAGATGTTATCAGTGTGTTCCCTTTCAATTCTTACCGTCACTCAAAATTAAAGTCCACATTAACATTCTCGGATTTGAAAGCTCGGAGAGAGTTAGCTTGGAGTCCTAAGCCTGTAATTGGAAATTTCTAAAAAAATGAGAATACTGTTTTTGGGTGAGACCTACCGGGCAGATGCTATTACCTGGATAAAAGGAATCGAAAAGGAGTCAGGTCTAAGCATCGAAACCAAGGAGCTTTTTAATAATCAGTCAAGGGCCAAGCGAATTTTGGAGGCTTTTAGATTTTTTTGGAGCTTGATTTTTTCTTCAGAAAGATATGATTTGGTCCTGGCGGAAAGATCAACTAGCTATGGTTTTTTCAGTTTGGCAGTGAAAGCCAAAGTAAGGGTGGTTGCCCAACAGGGGATTTCCGATATTTGGTCCACCAATGCTTTAGGAAGACGGGTTAAATCCATTCTCCAGAGAATTGTTTATCGAAATGTGGATTTAATCCATGCCTGGGGCTATGTTATGACCTATGCCATGCTTCAATCCGGAGCTCCACCACATCGAATATTGGTTCGGCCCAAGGGACTAGATCTGTCTCTTTTCACTTTTTCAAAAATAGCCATCAATGAACAGCGATTTACTTTAATTGTTACGAGAAGTCTTTTTCCCATTTACAACCATGATAAAATTCTAGAAGCTTTAGCAATTATACATGAGAAGGGCTATGATTTTGAGTGTCTTATGATTGGTGATGGAGTGGAAAGTGAGCGTTTGATTGAAATGACTTCTCAATTGAATTTAGACAACACCATCAAATGGCTTGGTAGAATTGATAATGATGATCTGCCCGAATACCTGAGCCAGGCCGATATCTATCTCGCATTTCCAGACTCTGAAGGAGTGTCAGCCTCACTCTTTGAAGCGATGGCTTGTGGAGCATTTCCAATTGTGACTGATTTGCCTGCCAATCGGGCTTTTATTGCTCATGGTCAAAACGGCCTGCTAGCTGCTCAAGGAGATGTACAGGACCTAGTCAATAAAGTAGAGCGATTTATGACCAATCCTTCAAAGTATAGGAAGGGCGTTGTTGCAAACCGAAAATATATTGATGAATACTGCAACAGAGATAAAAATATGAGACATTTTTTTGAAGTTTATTCCACGCTAGTAAAGGAAAAATCATCATGTGCGGGATAGCAGGTTTTTGGAATAAAAGTGGGCAGCCAGCCTCCTATCAACAGCTGAAAGAGATGACTGATGAACTGCAACACCGTGGGCCAGATGCAGCAGGATATGAGGTGTTAGATGATGTGGCTTTAGGACACCGACGGCTTTCAATTTTGGATTTGAGCGATCATGCCAATCAGCCTTTCAAGTCTTCTTGTGGACGCTTTCATCTAATTTTCAATGGGGAGATTTTTAATTTCAAGGAGTTTTATCCAGAGCTTAAGCATAAAGGATACACCTTTAATACCACGTCTGATACCGAAGTACTGCTTTATTTATTGATGGAATATGGGCTAGAAGTCTTGCCTAGATTAAATGGTTTTTTTGCATTTGCTTTTTGGGATCGGTCTCAGCGAAAGTTAGTCTTGGTGCAGGATAGGTTTGGCGTAAAGCCTCTTTTTTGGACAGAAAATGATGACTATTTGGCTTTTGCATCCGAACCAAAAGCTCTTTTCAAGCTTGGACTTCAAAAAGAAATCGCTGACGAATTTTTGGATGAGCAGTTCTTCTATCGACATGTCAGTGGAGAGAACACCATTTTTAAGGGAGTCCGTCGCTTTCTTCCGGGGCATTATCAGGTATGGAAGAATGGAGTTGATCTTCAGTCTTACACTGCTTGGTTCAATCTTGGTGAAGCAGCATTGGCACATCCCAAAATCCAAAATCCACTGGAATGGTACAAGGAAACCTTCCTTGATTCTGTCAAATTGCGGATGATTGCAGACGTTCCGGTAGGCACCATGCTGAGTGGAGGCTTGGACAGTAGTAGCATCTTGTATGCCCAATCGGAATTAGGCTTTTCTAATCTAAGTAGCTGGAATCTTCGATTCAAAGGCTTTGAGAAGGATGAATCTCACCTGGCAGAGTCACTCAGTAAGGAGTTAAATGCGACCTATCACGGATTTGATATTCTGGGTTCCAATTTGGTGAATCTACTCAATGAAAGCATTCTGATAAATGATGAGCCTTTAATGCATTACACTGATGGATTACTCTTGGGGCTTTCTAAGGAGGCAAAGAAAAATGTGACCGTTCTACTTACCGGAGAAGGAGCTGATGAAGTGCTTGGTGGATATGTAAGACAAAAGGTTATGGGGAAAAACTTTATGTATCAGCTTTTTAATTTCCTCAAGTATGTTCCCAAAAATTGGGTGAAAAACTCACGATTAAAAAAGCTGGTTCATTATCTAGAATTTAGAAATCCAGATTTCCATATTCTCACCAATTCCAATGAATTGTTCCTGCATGATTTAAAACGATTGGGTTTAAATTCATTGAATATTTTACCTCAATATAGAATCCAGAAACTAGAGGAAGCCAAGAAGTATTTTCCAAAATCAAAGCTTCGGCAGCTTCTTTACTTGGATCAGCAAATTCATCTTGGGACTTTAAATGATAAAAATGACCGTACGACCATGGGAGCGTCCATCGAATGTAGGGAGCCGTTTTTAGACTATCGCTTAGTCACAGGCGTCAATAGCCTCCCTGATGATTGTTTTTCAACCAGTGGAAAAGGCAAGTGGCTTTCTATGAATACTATCGGAAAAGAATTACCAGATTACATAAGAAATCACGAAAAAATAGGTTTGGCTATTCAGTGGAATAAATATTTTCTTGAAATTCCAGAACTCAGGGACCACTTAGAAAATATGAACAAAAGTCCCCTGTTTGAAATTGGACTCTTTAATTACCTTGATATTTCAAAAATTGTAGAAGATTTTAAAGTGAATCCAGTTCAAAACTATTCTTATGTAAGGTCTCTATTTTTCAATAGTTACTGGTACCAAGTTCAGTTCAACTCATAATGATACTCTCGTACTTATCCATATTTCTATTTTTTCTGTTGATCGCCTTAGTCTATTACCGTTTAGCCTTAAGGTTTGATATAGTAGATCGTCCCAATTCCAGATCTTCTCATACTAAAGTGACCGTACGCGGGGGAGGGATTCTTATTCCCGTTGCTGTGCTTTTGTGGTGGATGGCCTATGATTTTCAGAATACCTGGATGATTTTGGGCATGATGTGGATTGCTGCGATCAGCATGCTTGATGATATGTTTGATATCTCAAGGCTTCTTAGATTCGGGATACAGTTTTTAGCCTTATCCTTTGCTTTTTGGGATCTCAACCTTTTCTCCCAAATTGATTGGTACCTTCTTCCGGTTTTCTACTTCTTTGGTTTGGGGGTTATCAATGCCATCAATTTTATGGATGGTATTAATGGAATAACAGGATTGTACTCCTTGGTCTTTTTCGGTAGTCTCTTGGCTGTTAATGAATATTTACCAATTTTTCCTGAACAGCTATTGTCATATCAGATTCTAGCTCTTTTGGTCTTTTTCATTTTTAATTTGAGGAAAAGAGCCCTGATGTTTGCAGGTGATATCGGTAGCATTTCGCTTGCATATTTGATGATCTATCTGCTTACCAAATGGTACCTGGTAGATCATAATCCGATCATTGTTTTGTTCTTATTGGTATATGGAATTGATGTTTTCTTTACTATACTCAGGAGATTGATCAAAGGGGAAAAAGTCACTGAACCGCATAGAACCCACCTGTACCAGTACTTGGTCAATCAGGTAAAAATCGATCATGTAATTATAGCACTTGTTTATGCTATACTGCAGTTGCTTATTAATTTTGGACTATTTATTTATTATGGGGAGTACCCAAATCTCACTATTGCCTGGGCAATAATGATTGCACTCTCACTCATTTATCTTGCCCTGAAGAAAAGAATACGGGAAAAATATCACCTGAACTAATCATGACTATTTTAATTCATAACATTCCCAATTTTTATTCTTCCTACTATTTACTGAGCCTATCCAAACTCTTTGATTTGAAATTTCAATCAAACTCTGAATTCTCGAAATTCAACAACCGAGGATTTATCATTTTTTCACTGAAAGGTAGACTGGTAGTCATCGATAACCATGACCCGGTAGGAGTGAATGATGAGCTATACAAAAAATGCCATCTTTATTTTGCTACCAATAAATTGCTTGACAATCCAAGCTATCAACAGGAAAAGGTAAGACCTTTATTTCCTCACTATCCAGTCAATATCTTACCCTTATATTTGAAGACTTTTCATTTTCATTTATTAACGAAATTAAAGCCCAAAGACTTTGCAAGAGAAGTCTATATTCTGAGAAAAAGACCTGATTATAAAAACCTGGAAGATAATTATCACTTCCATCCTTATGTGTTTTTTTCAGGAAGTACTTGGAAAAAGGAAACTTGGGCCAATCAAATTAGAGCCGAATTTATCCGGGCATGCAAAAAGCATCCAAAGATTGAATTTGAAGGAGGTTTTATTCCCCGCTCAGATGGTAATAACTTTGGATATGACGAAGAGCTAAACACCAAGACCTACTCTCCAAAACTTTTTTCAGAGCTTAGTGCCAAATCCCTCATCTCATTAAACAATCCTGCTGTTTTAGGAGCGGTTAGTTGGCGGTTGGCAGAATATTGGAACGCATGTTCATTTGTCCTTTCATTTCCTTTTGCCATCGTTCTTCCTATTTACCCTGAAGAGGGAAAGGAAATCGCATACATTCATTCTTCGGAGGAATTTGATTCTAAATTGGATGAGATAATCAGCGATCCGGGCTACCACGAGAAAATATCTAGAGGGGGGAAGGCTTTTTTTGAAAAATATTGTACTCCCGAGGCCCAAGCTGCCTATCTCAAAAAAGAAGTACTCGACTAATCAATCAAATCACAAAGAAAAAATGCCTGGAGAAACCCCGGGCATTTTTTATTGGTTTAGCCTGATTAAAACTTAACACTGACATAAATGTCGTCATAAAAACAAAGTAAAAACATCCCCTAAAATTGGTATTTTTAACCAGTAAGAAGTCCTTAAATCAAATCTGTTTTAGTTTTAAGGCTTTTGAATCATATAAACGGTCCTGTTGATACCCTCATCTTTTTCTTTCTTTTCTTCTTAAACTCACCAAAAAACAATAACTCAATCTTTGGTTTGTTATTAATTCAACCATTCATCCGATTTTTGCAATAATTGACAAAGTATCAATTGGATTTGGCTCGTCCTTTGTCCTAATCTTCACTGATTTTATTTAATTTGTCAAAATCTTTAAAACCCCTCAAAAAGCAAACAACTAAATTTAATTCAAAAATGAGAGAAAAGTTAATCACCTTGACTTTCAAGCGAGCACTCCTCATCGTGGGAGTTTCTATCATCGCCCTTGGGGCTTGTAAGTCCAAAAAGAAAGCTGTTCAACCTGAGCCCGAACCAGCACCCGTTGAACGCGTAGAAGAGACTCCGCCACCAGCTCCAGCAGCTCCATCCGAAGAAGAAGTAGCAGTAGAAAAACTTGAATCTGCTTTTAATTCTGTAGCAGGTTCTAGCAGTCCCTCTATGGCTAATCAATCAATTGAGCAAACATTGGCTATGTTTTCTAACCAAGATACCCCGGTGCTGATCGTCATCCATGAAGAAAATGGAATCAAAGACTATGATGAACCTACCACTATCAGAAAGTATCTCGAGTACCTGAAGGATACCAAAAAGAATCTAAACTTCATCAGCGATATCCGATTGGATGCCAATGGAAAAGTATCTGAACTTGAATTGAGAAGAAAATAATCACTGCTAGAACTCTATAAAAATGAAAAATAATATCATCTTATTTCTAGGTTTGTTTTTAATCAGCACAGCAACAGTTTTTGCACAATCGGAGACTATCAGCCCTGCTAGAAAGCAAGCTATTGATTCTCTTGCTCTGGAGAAAGTAAAGGATCTGAGTAAATACATCTCCATTATTGGAAGTAAGGAAACTCAGTTTTCTGAAGCCAACCGGGTAATGGATAGAGCCGAAGAGCTATTCGCACCGGGTGCCGAAATGGGCGTATCCAGTATCAATACCAGCGAAATCGCTTACTACAAAGTCAGAAGATATTTTGAGCGTCTGATGGCTCTCAATTATGACCGTGTAAATATCACTTGGTATGACATTCAGTACATCTCAGACCTCGAGCGTCAGCCTGATGGCCGCTATGTGGGTGTAGTGACTATCTTCCAGCGATTCGAAGGTACATCTATCGAGACCGGAATGAACTACAAGGATACGACCAAGAAAGACATCACGATCTATGTAGAGAAAAAACAAACCCAAATCGCGGGTAGAACCATTGAATTTTGGGATGTCATGCTCGGCGATGTACGAGTGACTGAGACTTCCGCATGAGAATTACCCTGATTACCATTGCGATATTTGTCGCAAGCCTTTCGATTGTAGCCGCCCAGGGCATTGGCTCTGGGGGCACAATCAAAGACGATGGTCGATTTGCAGCCTCGACCAAACAACTCAATCAATTTTTCAGAAGATTCAATGCCGAAGAATCTCCCGACGGCAATACCCGCTTTTATACCGGAGACTCTCTTTTTCAAAATGAAGAGCTACGCCGCCAGTTTATTCTGCGACTCTTTGATAATGAAACCACCGGGATCAGTGCTGATCTGAAAAACCAATTTATCAATCAAGTCCTTTCAGACAATTACCCTCAATACCTCAAATTCCACCTAGGGGACTGGTTTTCAGAGGTGAAAGCTCAATTTATGTTTCAGGGAAAAAGGGAAACAGCAACCCTGATCCTGAAAATTCAACCCCAAGGCCTCGGCTACGAATGGGTAATTGATGCTGTGGATTTTGGACCTTTCCGCAATCTCTTCGATAAGCCTGTTGGTGATGAAAAGGATTTTCTTCATCCGCTTTCCCATGAATTGGGTTTTATGAATCTACGAAGGGCTTTTCAAGATTCGGAGCTACCCGAGGCCTTTACAGAAAGCTCATTTTCGCCGGATTATTTGACGATTTTTCTTTATGAAATGAAAAAAGGAAACCTGAAATTTGAAACAGTGAGTAATGTTAAATTTCACTTTTTTCAAATAGATGGCTGGTATTTTGAAGTAGCACAGTTCAATAGACCCGGATTTAATACTGGCTGGTTGATTTCCAGTTTAGTCAAACTCAATACCGGGGACAAAGAAACATTGCAAAAGTATATTTATGGTTCGAATTAGATTTCTTCTACTTTTCTTTTTGATAATCACTTGCTTACCGATCTATGGGCAAGACATAGAAGGGTACAGCAAGGAGGAAATCACCGAGTTTTCCGGAAAAGTGGAGGATCAAATCCGCTTTTTGGAATATTTGCTCAATACCATTGGCTCCTCTGAGACCTCCACACGAGACAAGGATGTCATCATTCGGGAGAGCTATTTGAAAATATTTAGGGACGGAACAGTGCAGGTGGAAGATGACCTGGTTCTTGACCGGAAAGTAGTTACCAATAAAGATGTCACCGCCTACCTGAAGGATATCGAGTTTTTTTTTCAGGATGTCAACTTCAAGTTTAAAGTAAGAGAGGTAAAGCCTGGTCAGAAAGAAAATGGGGAGGTGTTTTTTGTAGTCTCCATGGACAGAACTATTGAGGCCACCGTTAAAGACGGGAACAAAATTACAGATACCAAACCTCGGTTTGTAGAGGTAAATCTTGAAGAAAACTCCCAAGAACTTAAAATCGCCAGCATCTACACTACCAAGCTGAGCCGTGATGAAGAACTTTTGGAATGGTGGGAGATTTTGGATCCTCATTGGAAAGGCTATTTCCTGGATAGATTTACACTTTCCGCTACGGATTCGATCAGTTTAGACGAGTTGTATAAATTCGTTTCGGTAGACTCTTTGGATATATCAGGTACTGATTCATTACTTGATTTGACTCCGCTTGAGGCGCTTCGCGAACTCAAGTTTATCGATCTTAGTGACACCCGAATTGTGGACTTGGGACCAATCTCCAATGTTACATTTTTGGAGTATTTGGATGTTTCTAATACTCCTGCATCAGATATTCAATTCATCAAATATTCCGAGCGTTTGAAGCAACTTGATATTTCTGAAACCCAAATAGCGGAAATTGATCCTTTGCTCAATCTGAAGTCACTTGAAAGACTGAAAATGGTCCGCACACCTGTGCTGAGTTTTCAGGTGCTGAATGAATTTCAAAACCTTCAATACTTGGACCTGACCGAAAGTGGGTTTAACAATTCAGAAAATATTAAAGATCTGAAGCGTCTGAAGGAGCTTAATTTGAGTAAGAATTACCTGATCAATTTTTCTAGCCTAAGTGAATTGGACTCTTTGAAAAATATTGATCTATCGGAGACCAATATTATTGATTTGAGCCCCCTAAGAGGTCTTGATTTGCTGGAAACCATCAATATCACCAATACGGAAGTTGCGGATATTTCCGGCTTGAATGCCAAGTCCAATCTCCGTAAAGTGCTTGCGGATGAGACCAAGCTTTCGGTCATCTCAGCAGATAATTTTATCAGAGCAAATTCAGACGTTCTGTTGATTCACCATGTTCGGGATCTCGAAAGTTGGTGGACAGCTCTTTCGGAGCCCTGGAAAAATGTGCTTCGAAAAGCTAATCCTCAAATTCGGGGAGAAAACCCGGATGTAGAACTACTGACTTCCACTATTGGTCTAGAGTCATTGGACCTTGCGGGAATGGAAGTGAAAACCCTGAACCCCATCACTCGTTTCGTGAAGCTTCGTAAGATTGACTTCTCAGATAACCCCATAGCGGACTTATTGCCGCTATCTGAGGTCAAGACTCTCCAAGAAGTCAAAGCCGAAAATACAGATGTACAAGATTTGGTTCCTTTGACAAATTTGGACTCCTTGGTACGACTGAATTTTTCGGGAAGTCCCATTGAGAGTATTCTACCCATTCAAAGCCTTGGAAATCTTAGCTACCTGAATGTAAATCAGGCTAACTTCTTGGAGGAGGAAGTTCCACAATTGCTTCAGATTAAACCCAATTTGACCCTGGTTTACAGAAGTGAGGAATTGGCAAATTGGTGGGAAACCCTTCCTGAGACTTGGAGTGAGCAGCTCAGAAGGCAATTCAGCCTTCCGGAAAACCCAAGTACAGAACAACTTCATAACCTGACAGCATTATCAGCCTTAAGTTTTGAGCGAGTTTCCTTTAGCAACCTCTTTCCTTTGAAGGCATTTGTGAATTTGAGAGAGCTTTCCATTTTTGACGCTCCACTGACAGATATCAGTCTTGTGGCGGAGTTGAGGTTGATTACAAAACTTCGTCTATCTCAGGTGCCAGTTTCTGATTTTACTCCGGTTTCCTCATTGTTCCAATTGACAAGTTTGGATATCTCCAATACGGGTATCGAGGATCTGACATCGCTGTCTAATCTCTCCGAACTTCGAGTATTGAATATTTCCGGGACTAATTTGAAAGCGCTTAAAGGCTTGGAATCTTTGCTTCGTTTGGAAGAACTCGATGTAGCAAGCACCAACCTCCGTTCCCTGCGTCCAATTGAAGATTTGCCAAACCTTATCAAATTATCCTGCTTCAATACCAGACTAAGTAGTCGAACAGTAGATCGATTTAGAGAGTCAAACCCAAATTGTGAAGTTAGATACTATTAAAAAACAAACCCCTTCGAGAGAAGAGGTTTGTTTTTGTATCTGATTTAATGAAAGTTAAGGGGCTAAAAAGTGTTGAAAAAAATCCCTTATAATTTTCTAGAAACAATGTTGAGAAAAGCTGCTTAATCACCCTGATTCAAAGGTAAAAATCATAATCGGAAAAAAAATACCATAAAGTGGGTAATTTTTGGAATGCGATAAGGGTAGTTTTCCACATTTTTAAATAAAATGAAGTTTATATAGAATAATTCCGCGCTTTAAAACCTTAATTGGGTAGGTGGACAATAGATCCCAAGACGAAGTACCAAGCCTGCCTACCGAAGGTAGGAACCAAGATCCAAGTACTCAGAACCCCGAACCTTTAACGCTTAACGTTTAACACTTAACAATTAACGCTCTACTTTTCGTCAATTCATCGATTCCTCAATTCGACAATGAACCCTGAACCTTTAACTCTTAACAATTAACGCCCTACTTTTCTACAATTCATCAGTTCCTCAAATTGAAAATTAAGGTCTAAGCCAATTCCTAATTACTCATTCAACATTCTTAATTCATTTCCCCTCCCAAAAACTCAAATAGATTTCCTAGGCCCAATCAGGAATAGCCATATTTCTTTATTTTTGATCTTCGCATGGCAAATCAAGATTACGGTAATTTTCCAGTTGATATTTCGGTGGTGGTCCCTGTTTATAAAGGAGGGAATACCTTGGAAGAATTGATTCAAAGGATTTTGGCAGCTTTAAATGCCGAAAATCTTAAATCAGAAATCATTCTTGTGGACGATGGCTGCCCTGAGGGATCTTGGGAAGTGATCGAGATGCTTTCAGGAAAATACCCGGAAGTTTTAGGGATCAAGCTATCTCGTAATTTTGGTCAGCATTATGCCATCACAGCAGGCTTGGACCACGCGAAAGGGGAGTGGGTTGTAGTGATGGACTGTGACTTGCAGGATAGACCTGAGGAAATCCCAAAGCTTTACCAAGAGGCACAAAAAGGATATGATGTGGTCTTGGCGAAAAGGATAAACCGTAAAGATGGAACCTCGAATGTCTGGACCTCCAGGATATTTTTCTATTTCTTATCCTATCTTTCTGGTAAAACATTTGATCCTGCCATTGGCAATTTCGGAATATATCATTTCAAAGTAGCAGAATCATTTCGCAGAATGCGAGAGCCTGTACGAGTATTCTCTGTCATGGTAAGCTGGATGGGCTTCAAGTTATCTACCATTGAAGTGGAGCATCAGCATAGGCTTGTAGGCAAAAGCAATTACTCTTTCCGAAAAAGGGCTAACCTAGCTTTAGATATCATTTTAGCTTATTCTGATAAACCTATTCGATTGATGGTTAAAGCAGGTCTATTGGTGTCTATCCTAAGCTTTCTTTTTTCCTGTATAACATTGATTCGGTATTTCATGGGATCGATTACAGTCTCAGGCTATACCAGTTTAATCCTATCTATTTCATTTTTCTCAGGGATTTTAATGATGATGATAGGTGTGGTAGGATTGTACGTTGGGAAGATCTTTGAAGGAGTAAAAGGAAGACCCCTGTATTTAATTGACCGAATGACTCATGGAGAATATACAGACGAATCAAATTGAATTAGGTCAGGGAGTTTTTATTCATCCTACCGCAATTATTAGAGGTATAGATGGCCCTGCTGATCGTATTCGAATAGGGGACCAGGTTTACATTGGGGCTGGAGTTCAAATTATTTGCAATGATTTTCAAATTGGGGATTATGGCAAAATCCATCATCAGGTAACTATTCATGGCTATCAATCCTGCTCAATCGGTCACAATGCCTGGATAGGTCAGTTTTCCATTATTGACTGCATAGGTGGTGCGACCATCGGCGATAATTGTGGTATTGGGGCTCATTCTCAATTATGGTCTCATATCAAGTTTGGTGACACGCTTGAAGGTTGCCAGTTCAATTCCCAAAAACCCTTGAATATTGGGAAGGATGTATGGTTTGTCGGGCATTGCATTGTCGGGCCTATTGAAGCTGCCGATAAGTCAATGGCCTTAGCCGGTTCAGTCATTACCCATGATATGGCGTATAATCAAATCTATGCCGGTAGCCCTGCCAAATCAATTTCTTCCAAACTCGGAAATCAATTTGTAGCGGTAAGTACAAAAGAGAAAATGGAAAAAATGAGGCAGTACTTATCCGAATCAGGAGTCGAGCAAGAAAAGATTATCCTGGTAGAGCATGAGGATGAGATAAATTGGGAATCTTCAGATAAAAGCTACTTCGTGATCTCACAAAGAAAATATACCAAAAGACAAAGCATGGATGAGGTGAATTTTATGAAGTACCTACTTCCTGAAAAAGCGAAATTCACTCCTTTTTAAACCAATAGTTATTTCAAAATAAGATTATCCGATTTTCTACCAGTATGAAAAAATACTCAGTAAATAAGCCTTGAGGTTTAGATTCCGGATGCTTTGATCTTCTTTCTTCCTGATTCCAGCCAGATTAACAAGGAAAATTAGGGTAAGGGGAAGATTCTGTAATTTCATATTTCATTAAATCAATAACCGGGAACGAATGATCCCTTTCAATAAACCTTACTTGACCGGTGCCGAGCATGATTACCTTTCAAAGGCAGTAGCCTTGGGTAAACTCTCTGGGAACGGCCACTTCACGCAGCTTTGTCAGTCTTTTTTTGAAGAGCAGTACGGTTTTGGGAAATGCTTTCTCACGACTTCCTGTACAGATGCCTTGGAGATGGCTGCTTTACTTCTTGATATTCAGCCAGGTGATGAAGTGATAGTACCCTCTTTCACCTTTGTTTCCACAGCTAATGCCTTTGCACTTCGAGGGGCAAAAATCCGTTTTGTGGATAGCAAAGCCGATTTTCCTGGGATGGATGAAGCTAAAGTAGAAGAGCTGATCAGTGAAAAGACAAAAGCTATCGTAGCCGTGCATTATGCCGGGGTCCCATGCGATATGGATACTTTGCAGCTATTGGCGGACAAATACAATCTGCCATTAATTGAAGACGCTGCACAGGCGGTGAATTCATTTTTTAATGGAAAGGCTTTGGGTAGCTTTGGTAAATTGGCAGCCTTTAGCTTTCATGAAACCAAAAATGTCCATTGTGGGGAAGGAGGGATGCTTGTGGTCAATGAGCCTCAACTCATAAAGCGTGCAGAGGTGATTTGGGAGAAGGGTACAGACCGGGCAGCTTTATTTCGCGGAGAAATAGCCAAATACGGTTGGAAGGATTTGGGCAGTAGCTTCTTACTATCCGATTTGCAGGCAGCCTTTCTCTATGCTCAGTTAGAACATTTGGCTAGGATTCAAGCTAGACGAAAAGCCATTTGGGATGATTATTCCGCTTGGTTTTCCGGGAAAAAGGATCAAATACAAGTCTTGCCTTTATCTTTTTTGCAGCTCTTGGAAGAATGTCTGAAAGGTTTGGGAGATGTGGAGTTTCAATCTCAGCCGGGGAATTACCATCTCTTCTACCTGTTGTTTGAAAATGCTCAACTCAGGGAAGAATACATAGTTAGATTAGCTGAAAAAGGGATTTTAGCCGTTTTTCACTATCAAAGCCTACATAAGAGCGAGTATATTCAAAACCATCAGCCTGAGGAATATGCCCGACATCTTCCCAACGCAGAGCGCTTTAGCGATTGCCTTCTTCGTCTTCCGCTCTTTTTTGACTTACCCGAAGTAGTGGTAGAAAAAATAACTAGTTAGTAACAGGAGGGAAAAAGTAGAATCAAGTATCAAGCTTGCCTGCCGAAGGTAGGAACCAAGAACTGAGAAAAAAGAACTTAGAACTCATAACCTCAAACACTTAACGCTTAACTTTTAACCCTTAACAATTAACGCCCCACTTTTCGACGATTCCCCAATTCGTCAAAACCCCGAACCCCGAACCCCGAACCCCGAACATTTAACATTTAACCCTTAACTTTCACTTCAACAATTCCCCAATTCATCACTTCGACAAAGAAGCCCAAATGCCCAAATTCCTAGTCATAGCTACAATTATATGTATTGCCATGGTTCTCTTGGGGATCAATCGCGGATTTGATGTCTCAGATGAGGGCTTGTATGTTTTGCTAGCCCATCCTCTTCAGGAAAATCAAGGAGGGATTTTTAATTACGATCTGTTTTTTAAGCTTTTCCACCAGATCACCGGGATTCACTTTGGAATAGTCGGTTTGAGGATTCTCCGACTTTTCATTTATTGCTTAGGAGCATTGGCCTTGGCTATTTTTTACAGAAATCTGAAGTTTGAAAAGCAGCTTTCCCTTGAAGTTTATCTGATTTCTCTTTTAGGATTAATGGCCGGATATGGCTTCCTTCCTGCAAGTTTATCCTACAATCATCTTTCGGTTGTGCTAGCTGCCGGCTGTTTAGCATTGCTTTCGACTAGAGCATCAAAATTGACTCAAAACCTAAGCTTGGGTGTCCTTCTTGGGATCTTGGTCTATGTAAAAGTGACAACAGCATGGCTATTGGGACTATTGACGCTAGGCTTGATGCTTTATGAAAAAAGGCTCAATTGGAAGGTGCTCCTTGCTTTGCTCATTCCCTTTATTCTTTTGGAGGGGGTGTTTTATTTGACTCTTAGCGAAAATGCCATTATTCGACTTAGCGATGGACTATCCATACAAACCGGGCGAGAAGATTACCATTGGTGGACCTTAGTCAAGCATACCGGAGTGGGAGCTTTTTGGTCTTTACTGCTCTTTGTGATTTCTTTTTTATCCTTTCGCTTGATCAAAAAGAAATTTTTTCAGGCCTTACTTATTATCTCAGCATTTCACCTGACTTTTTTCATCACGCATATTACTGATGAATGGAACCACTTTTTCCTGCTCTTTGGAGTAGTAATCTGGGCTTGGTTTTTTGCAAAATCCGATTTTTCCCGATTTTCAGCTAAGGAAAAAGTCTGGATCCTTCTTCTTTTGGTTTTACCTTTTGTTCTTCATTTTGGAAGTAATGTATACTGGCTGAGAATAGGGATTCATTACTTGGTTTTTTGGATCATGGCATGGTTGATTCTTGCAGAGAAAGCGCGATTAAAATCTCTCAAATGGGTAAATATTGGCATCGCTTTTTCAGTTTTGCTTTTGGTATTCAATGGACTTTGGTGGCGTCCTTTTGAGCAACGGGAACTATGGAAAGCTACCGAAAACTGGGAATACCTTCCTGGAAAAAACATCCACTTGTCGTTCCATCAGATTTCCGCTTTGGAAAAGCTGCAAACCCAAATAGGAGAGGAGAAGGTGCTTCTTGCCGCCTACCGCATTTCAGGAATCCCCTTTCTCTTAGGAAAAACCCTCCCCCAAAGCCCAGGTTTTTGGGATCAGGAGCAATTAAAAGGCTTTTTTCCAGAAGGGTATAGCAAAGATATCTTATTTTTCCCCATCGATTCATTGCCCCAAAACTTTACCCAAGAGCCCATTCTGATCACCGATTTCAGATGAAAGACTACTTAAAAACACCTCAAACCTTTCTTTTTTGGGCCGGTGGACTCTTCTTGGCCTTGGGGATTATCTGGTTGTTGCCTTGGCGATTCCAGACCAATGACGATGTAATGATGATGTGGCTGGTTTCTGGAGCCTATACAGGTGAACCCGAACCTTATGCAGTATTTATTCATCCTTGGCTCAGTTGGTCTTTTTCGAAGATATACGGCCTTTTTCCTGAGACCAACTGGTATGGCTTGACTTGGTTTGCAGTCAACTTCCTTTCCGCTTTTCTCCTTCTTAAAAAAGTTTGGATTTCTGCTTTTACAAAAATCCAGAAACACTTTTGGAGTCTGTTTATAGGACTGCTTTCTTTTCATTTCGCCTTCTTTCCACAGTTCACCTTGATCGCTGGTTTAGCGGCGCTCGCTGGATTATTGACAGTATTTGATACTAAATCAAAAGGCTTCATTACCCTAGGATATGTGGTTTTGCTTATGGCATTCTCTATTCGATTTGAAGCAGCGGTGTTGGTAGGTCTAGGGTGGGCTTGGTGTGCATGGGTTTTCCCTGAGGTCAAAGCAGGATTTTTCATTTCAAGAGGTCTTCTGCTAATTAGTTTCGCAGTATTTCTAGCTTTTGGAAAGTGGAGTTATCAAGAATCTTTTGTTTCTCTTGATTATTTGGATTTCAATCAGGCAAGGCCAAAAATCTTAGATCACCCAGTTTTTGTGCAGCAATCTCAAGAAGGGACGATCCCGGATTCTTCCGATTGGTTTTTGGTAAGTAGATGGATGTTTGAAGAACTTTCTCTCAGCACCGAGGATTTTATGGCTAAAAAGAAAGAGTCGGATCATCAGCTATGGACTTGGAAAGCCTTCAAAGATGGATTGATCCGTATCCTGCGAGTTCAGCAGACCGAACTCTTCAAATCCATGTTGATCCTAGTATTGCTGCTTTCCTTCTTATTGTCCGACCTTTCTTGGAGAAAAAAAATCCTGTTTTTTGGAGTTTGGGTCATGTTTTACCTCCTTTTCAATCATTTTAACCTACTCTTGGGCCGAGTCAATCTGCTCTTTTTTATGACCTTTCTATTTCCTGTTTTTAACTCCTCATTGGTAAAAAAGACTTCCCGATGGATTTATGCCTTAATCGCTTTGCTATGTCTTTTTCTTGGGATTCACTTCTTCAACTTTTGGAAGGAAGCTAAAGGCAGGGAACAAGTGCAGCAGGAGTTTTTCTCTCTTTTGGAAGAAAAGAAATCTGATGCCCCAGTTTTTCTGGAAGGAATCATGGAATACATTTTTTTGAAAAAATTCAGTCAATCGCAGCCCATTCCCTTCCTTAGCTATGGGTGGATTTCCAGAAGTCACATGCAGGAAAAAGCTTATGAGTTAAGAGGTTTTTCGAGACAAAGCGAACTGAAAGAGTTTTATCTGCTGGCTTTTCAGCTTCCCGAACCCCTGGTTTTTCCTGATTACATGAACCGAATTTCTCCTGGATTTATCCTTCAGTCTGAGATGAAAAGCGAAAGTTTGGTTTTGCTTCATTTTGTGAAATCTAAGTCTTTTTCTCCTCGTCCATGAAGATGGTTTCCCGTTTACCGGCTTTTTGGATTTCTGCACTCCTAGTCACTCTTGGATTTTCCTGGATTACCTATGAGATGCTGGCTGGAAATATATTTTCAGATTTTCTGGCCCATCTGGATATTTGGAATTTTTATCAGGAACGTGGGAAAATCCCCTTTCCACCGTTCTACTACCTTACTTTTTTTGGGATTAGCACTGTTATTCCAGGTTCCAAAAGCCTTAAAATCGCCCTTCTACTCCTTATAGGAATCAGTTGGTTGGCAAAATATCTCCTGACTTATCACTTTCTGAAAAATGAAATCCGAGAGAATCCATGGCTTGCTTGGATTCCCCTTGGGTTGCTGTTGATGTTTCCGCTAATCCTTTTGGGCTGGGAAGGAGATTATTGGCTTTTGGGGAAAATGACCCCCAATCTCTGGCATAATGGGAGCACTATTTTCGTCTTCCCTTTTTGCATGCTCTTGTTTTGGGAGGTAAGGAAATGGTGCATTGGCAGCCAACCCAATTTTATTCCTTTGATCAGCTGGACCCTTCTGATTCTATTAATAAAGCCCAGCTATCTGTTTGGATTAATTCCCGGTCTGATGGTCATGGCCATTTTTTCAAATACTTCCAGAAAATCAGTCTTTCCTATTGGAATTTACTCGGTTTTGGTATTGGCCTTTTTGTTGGGAAGCAAGTGGCTGATTTTTTCAGAAACGGCAGTAGACAGTCTATTTTACAATTTCAATGCCCGGGGAGACGTGATACTCGATCCTTTTCGAGTTTGGCTAAAACTCTCCGAAAGCCCGCTTTGGGATCTATTGGGTAGTTTTCCACTCTTGATAGCATCTTTGATTTTCTTTGGAAAGACGTTTTGGGCTAATCCTGAATTCCGCTTGGCATTCCTGACTTTCTCCTTTGGCATGTTGGTCTTTTTCATATTCGCAGAAAGTGGACCAGGTTATTTGGATGGAAATTTTTATTGGCAAATCCCCATTTCTCTTTTTTTACTCTATCTGATGATTGCCAAGGTTCTACTTTCTAGTTTTTTCCAAAAGCAGCAACTAAACACGAATAGCTTTCAAAGAATAGGGATACTGCTTGCTTTTTTCTTGCTGCATGTGCTTTCTGGCTTAGCTTACTTGATCCGAATATCCGAATCGGGAATAACTCTTTAAGTATGGTATTCTTAATGTTAAGAATCCATTATTCGACAAACCAAAACCTTAAACGTTTCCCCCAATTCCTAATTCCTCATTCCTAATTTTAACCTTTAACGCTTAACATTTAACCCTTAACTTCTCAGTTCGACAATTCATCGATTCATCAATTCGACAATCAACCCAAACCCAAAACCTTCCCCCCAATTCCTCATTCCTAATTCTTCATTCTCAGAACCTCAACTACAAAAAACATTTGCCAAAAACCCTAAAACCACTTAAATTAACCGAGTAAAAATTTTACTCAACATTCTTCATCCTCAATTTTTCATTCCTCATTAATCCGTGCTCGACTCCCTCGTCACATCCAAAACCCGAATCAAGCTTCTGTTGAAGTTTTTTTCTCATGCCAACTCAGGATACCTACGTTCCCTAGCCAAGGAATTCGACGAATCCACCAATTCGGTGCGGGTGGAACTCAATCGACTGGCAGATGCAGGACTTTTGGTGGCTGAAGACGAGGGCAAGACCAAAATGTACAAGGCCAATGAAGGCCATCCCTTTTTTCAGGAAATCAAAAATATGGTATCCAAATTCCTGGGTTTGGATGACTTGATGGAGCGAATCGTCAAGCGAATGGGAGAGGTAGAAAAGGCCTACATCGTCGGAGATTATGCACAGGGAATTGACTCGGGGACGGTTCAGATGGTATTGATAGGAAAAAATTTGGATAGAGAATATCTGGATTTCATCCGGGAAAAGACCTATGAAAAAGTCAGCCGAAAAGTAGAAGTAGAAATTCTCGAGTATGACCCAGGAGATATTCAAGGCATCTTAATCTTCGGAAAATAACACCTAAAATCTTACCAAGCTAAACTGGAATTGAACCGAAATTTCCAACTAGGATATTTCTCAATCTCAGTACTTCAAGCCCTTACTATTAAGGCATAATCCTTAATTTTGTGACAAATTAACATTCATGAATATAAGGGAAGTATTCAGAAAAGGAGATCCTCAGAATTTAAAGGATAGATTGCTTTTTAGTTTAGAAAAAGCTAGAAATTTCCCTAAAATCCACAGGATTTTCAAGAGAATGGTGGGATATCCCTTGGATTTAAAAAATCCCATCACGCATAATCAGCGAATATTTTTTAAGAAAATATATGATAGGAATCCGCTCCTAGTCATTACCTCGGATAAGGTGAAGGTTAGGAATTATATCAAAGAAAAGTTGGGAAAAGAGCTTGCCGAAGAACTTCTGATTCCTACCTACTATGTGTCCAAAACAGGGGATGATATTCCCATGGAATCTTGGAATCATGATTTTTTTATGAAAGCCAATCATGCTTCGGGTTTTAATAAATATGTGTCTACTACTGATGACCCAAAGGAAATCAAGGACTTGGCCAAATCATGGCTGGCTCAGAGCTATGGTCAACATTACCTGGAATGGGCCTATAGAGATATTCCCCGCAGGGTCATTTGTGAGCAGGTGTTGGTTGATGAAAGAGGTAAAATCCCCATGGATATAAAATTTTACTGTTTCCATGGAAAAGTGAAAATGGTAATGTTTGTGGAAGACCGATTTGAGGATCAATGCCGATTGTATACAGATGAAAATCTAAAGGAAATTCCTGATCCTCAAACCCTCGGATACGAGAAACTGAAGGAGATTCCCCACCTCGAGACCTTCGATAAAATGAAGTCTATCAGTGAAAAGCTGTCCCAAGATTTTGCCTATTGCCGAGTAGATCTATATTCAATAGGTCAAAAAATATATTTCGGAGAAATCACTCATTATACCGGAGCAGGCTTGGAAAAGTTTGATAAGTATAAGACAGATTTAACATTTGGAGAGTTTTGGAAGCCTGAAAACAAGGAATTGAATTTTTTCGAGCTTTATGAAAAAATAAAAATATCCCCCAATTCCTCATTCAACATTCATAACACTGGGATTTAACCTTAAACGCTTACCAATAAACGTTCAAACCATCAGTTCATCGATTCATCAGTTCCTCAATTCGACAAATAACGTCCAATTCCTAATTCCTCATTCCTAATTCTCAACTCTATGAACCCCGAACTGTCACATCGAGCGGAGTCGAGATGCCAAAACGTGCATAGTTCAAGGTTCTATGTTCAGCGTTCTACGTTCGAACAATTCATAATTCCTAATTCAACATTCTAAATTCTAAGAACCCCCAAGCCAAAACGTAGAACCTACAACGTACAACCCAAAACCTTCCCCCAATTCCTCATTCCTAATTCTCGGAACTCCAACTTCCAACTCCAAAAGATAGCTTCGTCGCTTCCTGCGAATCGAAAAAGATAAAAATCCGCACAGCTCCTCGCTATGACGTCCTAATCTAACTCTCACTTCCTAATTTCTCATTCATCATTCCTAATTCTGGCATTTAACCTTTAACGCTTAACATTTAACCCTTAACTCCTCAGTTCGACAATTCATCGTTTCATCAATTCGACAAAAAAACCCAAAGAACCTACAACCTACAACCCAAAACCTTCCCCCAATTCCTAATTCTCGAAACCCCAAACCTCCCAACTCCACAACTCCCCACTTTTTGTTCTATATTTAGCCCCAGCTTAATCACCTATATTTAAAGTACCCATTATGATTACCAATAACAGGTATGTCAAACCATCCCATCGGATCCTTGCGCGCTTTTTAAATGAACTTTGGAAATACATCAAGCAAGGAAAGCCCATCTCCGAAGCCCTCAAAGGTTACTCCGCCTACTATGATTACAACAGGGAGCGGGTGTTTCCTTACGAACGCCAACTCCCCTGGATCAATCATTTTGCCTGTGAGCGTCTCCGGGAACTCATCATACCAGGGATGAATATTCTGGAATTCGGACTGGGGGGCAGTACGCTGTTTTTTAGAAATTTAGGAGCCTCAGTTTATTCCATAGAGCATGATCATGAATGGTTTCAAACCGTGAAAAAGGAGCTGGAAAATGACAAAATGGTTTCACTTCATCTTTATAAACCAGAAATCAATCAACCGGAAATTGAAGATAAATACCGAAGTGTGCATGGCCTATTTTCGGAAGGGATGTCTTGGAAAGCTTATGCTCATGCGGCTGATCATCTCTCGGATGAAGCCTTTGACTTGATCCTTATCGATGGACGTGCAAGACCCGAATGCCTTCGCAATTCGATCTCAAAACTCAAACCGGGAGGCATGCTGGTTTTTGACAATTCTGAACGCGAATCCTACCAACAAGCAATGCATGAATTGATGGGCAATTGGCGCTGTGAAAAATATCAAGGCGTACAGATTTGTGATCCTTTTTTCTCCGAAACAAGAATTTATTTCAAACCCGCTTAATCTTTCAAATTGCATAGCTAATTTGCCTTTCATGGCTGAAAAACTAGTTTCTATTCTCATCCCCAACTTCAATAAGGAAGCATACATTCCACACACTTTTCAAAGCATCTGCGAGCAGACTTATAGTAATTGGGAATGTATAGTCGTAGACGACCACAGTACCGATGCTTCCTTGGATTTACTCCGTGACTTTGCCGGCAAAGAGCCTAGGATCAAAGTAGTCCGACGCCCTGACCATCTGCCAAAAGGAGGGAATTCATGCCGGAATCATGCCTATTCACTAGCCTCCGGTGAGTTTGTTCAGTGGTTTGATTCGGATGATCTGATGCTGCCTCATTGCCTGCAGGAGAAGGTCGATTTCCTCGAATCTCATCCTGAATTTGCCTTCGTAGCTTCTAGGGCCGAAATCCGATATGAGGAAGATTATGCCGGTCCGCAGACCTTTCATCAAAATATCCAATCCGACCAAGCCGTTGAAGATTACTTGAGATTTCGAATTCTCTTTATTACCGGTGGGCCACTTTTTAGAAGGGAAGTCTTCGAAAAAACCGGGCTCTTCTCTTTAGGATTGAAAAAACATCAGGAATGGGAACTCTTCTTTCGAGTCATACTCAACTACCCCACTTGGGGCATCATCAATAAGCCCACCTATGTCTACCTGATCCATGGAAATAGTATATCAGGTCAAATTGCCAATAAACGCGAAAAACTGGTAAATGCTGAGATTGCAGCGGTTCAAACAGCCCTAAATCCAGCTACCAACCCATTTTCTTCCAAAATTCCCCCAGCCATTTATCGACAGACTTGCCTTCGCTATCTGAGGTTTTCCCTTATTCACAAAAGGTTGAAAGATGCAGGCTGGTTTTTTACTCAATACCTAAGGCAATTGACTAGGTAGAATGACTTACTGCTAAAAATCAATATTTCAGCATTCACTCCTAAACTCCTATCCCCAGCAATTGAATTTTAATGCAAAACTGAATAGTACCTACGATCGGCTCTATGACCTCTGGGAGCGATTCTTGGGCTATCCAAAACTGCATGAAATCTTCAAAAGGCATAATGGATTTGACCTTAACCTTCATGATCCTTGGACCTACAATGAATGGGTGGTTCACAAAATAATTTATGACCGGGATCCACTTCTGATTCAGACTACAGATAAGTTTGAAGTAAGAGATTATGTTCGTCAGACACTCGGTTCCAAAGTGGCAAAGGAAATTCTGATTCCCATCTATCATGTCAGCAAGAATGGAATGGATTTTCCTGAGGAGCTTTGGCAAAAAGAATTTTTCATGAAAGCCAATCATGGATCCGGAACGAATAAATTGGTCATGCCTGGTGCTGATCCTCAGAAAACGCTGCAACTAGCCAAGACTTGGCTCAATTCAAGCTATGGACAAAGACGTCATGAATGGGCCTACCGGGATATTCCAAGGAAGATTATTTGCGAAAAAGTGATCCGAAACGAAGAGGGAGATATTCCCATGGATATCAAGTTCTATTGCTTTTACGGAAAGGTGAAATTCATTCTCTTTTTCAATGGGCGCTTTGGAAAACCCTCCCGTGCATTCACAGACCCGGATCTTCGGCTTATCCATAGAGTGCAGTCAGGTATCCCTGATTTGGAAGATATTCCTTCCTATTCTACCCATGAGAGAATGATTGAAATTGCCGAGATTTTGTCCAAGCCATTCATACACGCCCGGATAGACCTGTATTCAGTGAGGGATAAAATATTTTTTGGGGAAGTCACCCAATATTCCGGTGGAGGAATTGAGCATTTTGAGTCTTATGAAATCAACCTAGCCCTAGGATTTTTATGGAGACCCCAATACAAGGATAAAAGCGTTTGGGACTGCATTCATGAAGCATCAAGCAAGCAAAGTATCAAGTAGCTAGTATCTAGTGACAAGTATTTTTACGACCCTGGTTTTTTGTATCAAAAAAAGGAAAATTGGTTGTAAGAAGTGAGTAGTAAGAAGTAAGTGGTGATTGTACGAAGTACTAAGAAAATAGTACCAAGATTTTTAGTCTAAGGTTGGCTAACTTAACGATTAACCTTTAACCATTATCATTCAACTCGTCAATTCATCGATTCATCAATTCGACAATTAGCGATCCCATTCCTTATTCCTAATTCCTCATTCATAATTCTTAATTCAACATTCCTAATTCAGGCAACCCAAAACGTACAACGTTCCACGTTCGACCCATTCCTAATTCCAAATTCAACATTCTTAATTCAACATTCCTAATTCTAAAACCCCCGAACACCGAAATCCCAAACATTTTTACTAAATTCAACCATGTCTGAGGCAAAAAAACATAAAAACTTGGTGAATGAACCAGCAGAAGCATACCAAATTCCGGTAGATAAAAAGGTGAATCAATTATTGGAAATAGCCCAAGGACTACCAACTTCCACCCTACAGGAAATTGTGGAAAAGCTGAAGCTAATCATCAGACAAAAGCCTAAAGCGTCCGAGTTTTCTTCATTTCTATTGGCAGGGCCAGTGATGAGTGATAGCCAATCGGAGGAATACAAATCGCAAAGAAAATCTATTAATCAGTGGCGGAAAAGTCAATCCTTTTAGATACGGGAATACTGATTGAGTACTTTCGGAATAAGGAAAAATCAAAAAGCTTTTTGTATAGGCTTTCACTTAAGGATTTCGATTTTAAGGTGTCATCAATTTCCCAATATGAGGTTTTATTGGGGGCGTCGAAGGAGCAAATGAATTTTTGGAAAGAATTCTTTGATAGAGTTGAAGTCCTTTCATTTACGTCTGATTCCGCTGTAGTCGCTTCTGGGATATACAAAGAACTAAAGTTTAAAAATAAGCTGATTGATATAGCCGATATTTTGATTGCCTCGGTCGCAGTATCAAATGCCATCCCATTAGCGACCCTTAACTTTAAACATTTTACTAGGATAGGCGCTCTGGATATTCTTGATCTATAAAATAGACTTAAAGTATCAATCCTGACCAAAATGGAAAAAGTTCAAGGTTCTATGTTCAGCGTTCTGCGTTCACATTGCCGTGGAATTGCCTTAACATTTAACCCTTAACCCTTAACCTTCAATTGATAATTTCGACAGTTCGACAACAAACCTCGAACCTCGAACGCCGAACCTTAACCTTCAATTCGTCAATTCATCGATTCATCAATTCGACAACTAGCAATCCAATTCCTAATTCCTCATTCTTAATTCAACATTCCTAATTCAACATTCATAATTCAGGCAACTCCGAACTGTCATATCGAGCGGAGTCGAGATGCCAAAACGTTCAACGTTCCATGTTCTAAGTTCCACGTTCGACCCATTCCTAATTCCTCATTCAACATTCTCAACTCTAGGAACCCTTAACCCTTAACTTTTAACCTTCTACCCTCTACTTCCTACTCCCATCTTCACTCTTCCAACTTCAAAATCCCATTCTTTCAAAAAATAAATTTGCAATTCCAAAAGCACCGAGTAAATTTATTACTCAGTCGCCATTGCGATTCCGCGAAGCGGGAAAAATGAAGAATTATGAATTGACTAATGAAGAATTAAAGTAACAGCAATATTTTCTGTTGGGACTCTAATTCCTCATTCAACATTCAACATTCATCATTCTTAATTCCTCATTCCTAGCTCCTCGATGGGAGTGAAAGGGCGAAGCTGTGAACGTTCCACGTTCTAGGTTAAGAGTTCAGCGTTAGTCCAACCCAAAACTTACAATGCGCCACATGAAAGTTCAACGTTTTGAAGATTTGGAAATTTGGAAAGAAGCGAGAGAAATAGCTTTGACAATTAAAGAGCTAACTCGAAAAAGTGCGTTTTCGAAAGATTACAAATTCGTTGCTCAAATCACAAGTGCCTCTGGATCTACTATGGACCCTGTGAAATAAGCTTATGTTTTACGTATACGTACTTTTGAGTCAGGTTGATAAAAGATTTTACACCGGTTATACTAAAGATCTAAAAAAAAGAATTGAGGAACACTCTAATGGATTATCACCCTCAACCAAAAATAGACGTCCCCTTGATTTAATTTATTTTGAAGCATGTTTAAATCAAAAAGATGCTTTGCATAGAGAAAAATATTTGAAGACAACCTACGGTAAGAGATACATCAAAAATAGACTAAAGAATTACTTATCTATTGATATTTCACAGGGTCGCAGAAGGATTTGATAGAGATGGAAATAAAGAGTTCTTTCAATTTTTATCAATTGCTAAGGGCTCAAATTCTGAAACTAGATCACAAGCCTATAGAGCCTATGATTTTAAGTACATTGACGAAGAGGAATTAAATAAAATACTTCTTTTAACAGAGAAACTTAAAGCTAAAATCAATTCTTTGATGATCTATTTAAAAAATTCAGACCGAAAAGGAAATAAATACTCCTGAGCGTGCTACGTTCAGCGTTCTCCAATCCAAAAACTAGAATCTAAAACTCAAAACGTACAACGTAGAACCCAAAACGTACAACCTAGAACCTAGAACCTCTCACATCTCATCATTCTACATTCCTAACTCATCATTCCTCATTCCTAACTCAACATTCCTAATTCCTAATTCTAAATTCCTAATCATTAATACCCAACACTACAAAGTAATCGAACCCTCCTCCGGCTGGAAGATGGTAGACTTCAAGGAGCTTTGGCGATACAAGGATCTTCTGTACTTCCTGACGCTACGCGGTATCAAGGCCCGCTATGCACAGTCGATTTTGGGGGTGTCTTGGGCGATTATTCAGCCACTCTTTACGACTGTAGTCTTTACTTTGGTTTTTGGTGGCTTAGCAAAAGTAGATTCCGATGGGATGCCATACATTCTCTTTTCCTACTTGGCCCTATGGCCATGGAACTACTTCTCCGGTACGCTCACCGAATCAGCCAATTCCCTGATTCAAAATGCCAATATGATTACCAAGGTGTACTTCCCGCGCATGGTGCTGCCCCTCTCCGCTATCCTTTCCAAGATGCTGGACTTTACCATTGCCTTTGTGGTGGTGGTGATTATGCTCATCTATTTCAAGCAAGTCCCCGGATGGGGAGTGCTATTTACTCCGCTTTTGATCCTGCAACTCCTGCTCTGCAGCCTGGGAATAGGAATGTTCCTTTCCGCCTTGGCAGTTAAGTATCGGGATGTAAAGCATGCGCTGACTTTTCTGGTTCAACTCCTACTCTACGCCGCTCCGGTGGTCTATAGCACTTCCGCAGTCCCTGTCGAATACCAAAAATTCTACGTCCTCAACCCCATGGTCGGCGTGATTGAAGGCTTCCGCGCCGCCTTCCTCAACCGCCCCATGCCCTGGGAATGGATCTGGCCGGGAAGTATAGTCGCGGTGGTGGTGTTTGTATTTGGGATGATGTACTTTCGAAAAATGGAACGCACTTTTGCCGATGTGGCTTAAACGTTCATGGTTCAACGTTCAGTGTTCCACGTTCCAACAATTCATAATTCCTAATTCAACATTCTAAATTCTGGGAACATTTAACTCTTAATCTTCAATTCGTCAATTCATCAGTTCCTCAATTCGACAATTAGCGACCAATTCATAATTCCAAATTCAACATTCTTAATTCTAGGAATTTAACGCTTAACAGATAACGTCCGACCCACTCCCGAATTCCTTATTTTTGATTCTAAAGTCTAAAATTGGAATAATTTAAATTAATTCATGAATTGCTCTACCGTTAAATATTCTGATCATGCTGTGATACAGATGTTTAAAAGAAATATTGATACTTTTGATATCGAGATAGTACTAAAGGAGGGAGAAATTATTAAGGAATACCCTGATGATAAACCTTTTCCAAGTTTATTAATGTTAGGATGCGTAAAGGGAAGGGCAATTCACTTGGTAGTGGCAGTGGAAAAAATAACGGCAGTTTGCATCATAATCACTACCTACATTCCGGATCCAGAAATCTGGAGAAATGACTTTAAAACAAAGAAATAATACTATGGAATGTTCGCTTTGTAAAATCGGAAATACTAATCCTGGACAGGTTACAGTAACCTTAGAAAAGGGAGATACAATTGTACTAATTAAAAACGTTCCCGCTGAAATTTGTGAAAACTGCGGTCATTATTATCTTAGTTCAGAAACGACACAAAGAGTTTTGGAGACAGGCAAAGAAGCCGTTGAAAAGGGAGCTGAATTGGAAATAGTCAAGCTAAATGTAGCCTAGGCACTTCAAGTTCCTAGAACCCTGAACGCCTGCCGAATCAGGAACTCCTAGAACCCAAAACGTTCCACGTTCCAACAATTCATAATTCCTCATTCAAAATTCATAATTCTAGAAACCCCGAACGTACAACGTACAACCCAAAACGTTCCATGTTCCAACAATTCATAATTCCTCATTCAACATTCCTTCAATTCATCAGTTCCTCAATTCGACAACTAGCGACCAATTCCTAATTACTCATTCAATTTTCCTCATTCCAAAAACCCTTAACTCTCCGACTCTCCTTGCCTAAGCCCATCTCTCTTTCTATTTCAATAAAGTTTCGATTGCTGACCTAGTTTTATGGCTAAAAAGTTCTTAAAAATCAGAAGAAGTAAACCTTACCAATATCTTAAGGATAAGTTTTTATATTCTAGAGCTTACTTGCAATATAAACTTCGTCCTTATCCAAAGGAAGTTGGAGAAAATCCGATCTTCATTTTCAACCATATTCCTAAATGTGGAGGGACTAGTTTGAATATCGTGCTAAGGAAATGGTTTCATATGGTGAGAGATTATCCTCCTCACGATTTGCAATTCCCCGATCCAAAAGACTGGGAAATAGCACAATCGAAATTTGAAAATAGTCCCCCAAAAATTAGAAATCTCAAACCGTTTCAAATAGTAGCTGGGCACTATCACCACCCGAGAAATCGGTTTTCGAAGCGAATCATGCCCTACGCAAAATATTGTAATCTGAAAAAGATCACGTTTGTGAGGAATCCCTTAGCCCAACGTTTATCCCTCTATAAATATGGCAAAAGAAAAGGGCATCAATGGGTAGAAGGGTTTTCCTTAGAGGATTATGTTCTTTCAGAAGCCAATTTTTTGGCAAGAACACTGGAATGTGACGATTCTAATTTCAAGAAAGTCTTGGATTCTTATTTCTTTGTAGGGATTACGGAGGAATATGATGAATCAATTAAAAAATTGGGATGTGCTCTCGGAAAAAGCAGTCTAGGAGAAATCCCCCATGTTAATAAAACCGATTCATCCAGTGAGTTAACCAAGCTTTCTCAAGATATAATTGAAGCTTTCAAAGAGGAGAATAAATTGGATTATATGATTTATAACTATTCGTGCAAAATTTTTGATGATCAAGGAAATTAAAAAAAGGATTTTTTGGCTTATTGCTCTACAAAGAAAGAATGCTTTAGGACGATTTCTTTATTCTTTTTCTCAAAGTCTTTCCAATGCGTTAAATAATAAAATCAATGATAGTCGTCTAAGTGGTGAATTTTGGTTTCTGGAAAATCTCAATCATTATGAAATAAAGGTGGTTTTAGATGTGGGAGCCAATGTTGGAAATTGGACTGAGAAGCTTAAAGAATATAATTCTGATGCTATTGTTCATGCTTTTGAACCAGTGCCGGAAACTTTTGAAAAATTGAGGAAAAACGTTGTTGGCCTTAGTGGGGTTTATATTAATCAAATAGCACTTTCTGATTCAGAAGGTGAACTTCATTTCAATTATTATCCTACAGCCTCTTATTTATCCTCAGCTTTTGAGCATGATCTTGGAAAAAATGGTAAAAAATTAGAGGTTCAAGTAATCACTGGAGATGAGTATTGTAGAACACACCAAATCGATCAAATTGACTTTTTAAAAATCGATACGGAAGGCTTTGAATCTAAGGTATTAATGGGTTTTAAATCCATGTTTGAAAATGGGCGAATCCGATTGGTACAATTTGAATATGGACCCATGGCGATTGACTCTAAATATTTATTAGCTGATTTTTATGAATTCTTTGAGGATAGAGGCTTTCAAATTGGAAAAATCTATCCCAATTGGATTGATTTTAGACCCTATTCAAAGAATATGGAAAATTTTGTACTTTCCAACTTTGTAGCTGTAAGAAAAGACCTACAAGAAATTTTGATTCATAAAAATGACTAACTCAGTCATAAAGGTTCAAAACCTCTCCAAGCGCTATCGCCTAGGGCTAAAAGAAAAACAAGCCAAAACTTTGGTTGGACAAATTTCTCAAATCATTGGTTCACCTTTGGATAATTTAAAGCGATTGCGCGATCTTAATCGATTTGGAGAAGAAGATGAGTCTGTTTTTTGGGCTTTGAAGGATGTCTCCTTTGAGGTAAAGGAGGGTGAGGTTTTAGGAATTATCGGAAAGAATGGGGCTGGGAAATCCACTTTACTCAAGATTCTTTCCCAAATCACCGAACCCACTTCCGGGAAAATTGAAATCCATGGAAGAGTAGCTTCTTTATTGGAAGTGGGTACCGGATTTCATCCCGAACTTTCAGGTCGGGAGAATATCTATATGAACGGGACTATCCTGGGAATGACCCGACGGGAGATCGATTCTAAGCTCGATGAGATTATCGATTTCTCAGGTGTGGAGAAGTTTATTGATACTCCCGTTAAGTTTTATTCCTCAGGGATGAAAGTTAGGCTGGGATTTTCGGTAGCAGCTCATTTAGATCCGGAGATTTTGATTGTTGACGAAGTACTTGCGGTTGGTGATTATGAGTTTCAAGCTAGGTGTTTGGGGAAGATGGAAAGTGTCTCAAAGAGTGGAAGGACAGTACTCTTTGTAAGTCATAATTTAGAAGCAGTAAAATCCTTATGTAGTCGTGGCATAGTTTTAAATCAAGGTGAAATCCTATTTAATGGATCTGTAAAATTAGCTGTTCAAAACTATTTTGGACTTGATAAATCAATTGGAGGGAGCTATACAGATTTAAGATCACATCCTGAAAAACGGGATCGGGATTTAGGATTAATAGAGGCAAATATATGTGTAGATGGAGTGCAGGGTATTGAAATTAGTGCTGGACAAGAACTTAAGGTTTCATTGGGGTATAAATTATTAGATCAACATTTGGGAACTCTAATGGATGTAGGATTTGGATTATTTGATGATGAGGGAAAGGGATTGTTAGCATTTAATAATTCAAATTTTAAGCAAAAGGTAGTTTTGAATCAAACCATTGGAAGCATTGAAATAACTATACCTCAGTTTCCTTTTTACAGATCAGATGAAATTTATTTCCATTTTTACTTTGGATATTTAGACGATTATTACGAAGTCTTAACCCAAGCAACTAAATTGAAATGTATCCAGAATGACTTTCTGGGTTCAGGTAAGCCCTTGAAGGAAGATTTAAACTCGGTATTTCTACCACAAATAAACTTCCAAGTAAATTGAAACTTGTAAGGAGGATTGGAATAAGTTTTGTCAACAAACTTCCATCATCTTTGAAGTGGAGTCTTCATGATTTATCTTTTTTTAAAAGAAGGTTACGAATTGATTTTGCTAAAACAAGAAACTATCTTTTGTCTAAGAAGGCGACGATATTAGTTATTGGAGCTAATGACGGTTTAAGTTTTGATGATCTTTTTCAATCCATAGATCCAACGCAAGTAAGCGGCGCTGTTGTTGAGCCTTCTTCTAAATATTTTGCAATTCTCCAATCTAATTTAAAAGCTTTTCAAAATTTGAAATTTGTTAAAGCTGCGATTTATAAAGAGAGCAAAATGCTAAAGCTTTATCAACTTAATGAGTTGGGTTTAAAAAAAATTCCGGCTTGGGGACAAGGATTAGGTTCCTTTTCCAAAGATCATATTCTAAAATTTGATGGAATTGAAAAAGATGATATAGAATTTGAATATGTTGATGGAATCCCTTTTCAAACAATCATTGAGAAATATTCTTTAAATACCTTGGATTATTTGCAAATAGACACAGAGGGGTTCGATGCGGAAATTATCAAAATGATTGATTTCGGTCATGTTTCTTTAAGAATGATTAAGTTTGAAATTAAGAATCTGGAGAAACATGAAATGGATTCGACAAAACGCCTTCTTAGAAATAACAATTATCATCTTGTTAAAATGAATGGTGACATGGTGGCCTATTCAAAATCTATTAACCCCTTTTTCAACTGATACCAAGAAAAATTCATTATTGTTGGTTTGGTTCCAATGAAATGAGCAATCTTGAAAAAGATTGTCTTAGTAGTTGGCAGAGGCTGTTACCAGATTATGAAATTAAACTTTGGAATGAAGACTCTTTAAACTTGGCGCATTATTCTTTTGCATCAAAGGCTTATACCTTGAAAAAATATGCCTTTGTTTCCGATGTTGTTCGATTACATGCTTTATATTATGAAGGAGGGGTTTATTTAGATACCGATATGCTATTGTTAAGGTCGTTAGATCCATTTTTAAATTATAAGGTGTTCTTGGGATATGATTCTGATAACTCTTTAAATGCTTCAATTATTGGTGCAGAAAAGAATAATCCATACATAAAAAAAATGCTTAGGGAGTATGATTCTTTTTCATTTGACTTAGCGAAAAAAAAGACAATTCCATTGGTGATTTCATCGATACAAGTTGATTCAAATGTGACCTGCTTTAAGAAAGAATACTTTTATCCACTTCCATTTGAGAAAAAGACTGAAGACTATAGAAATTTTATTACTAAAAATACGGTTGCTGTTCATTTATGGAATCATTCATGGAAGGATAAATATAGCTACCTTCAAGAAGGAGAATTTACGAAAGCGCTTTATTTGGCTATCACTGAATTTAAACTAGTACTTAGCTCCAAGATTTCAATTAAGGACTATTTTATCTTTTTCAGAAAGTGGTTTATTAAAATGGTTAGCAGATGGTGACAGTAGTAATGCCTGTTTATAATTGTGAAAAGTATTTGGATGAATCTATTCAAAGTATTCTAAATCAATCATATTCTGATTTTACATTTTTAATTATAAATGATGGCTCAACGGACGGCTCAAAAGGGGTCATTGAAAAATATTTAAATGATGAAAGGGTGAAATTGATTTCTTTTGAAAAGAATCAGGGCCTGATTAAAGTATTGAATATTGCACTTGGAAATATATCTACCAAGTATTTAATTAGAATGGATGCAGATGATAAATGTCATCTAGACAGAATTAAACTTCTTTTTGAATTCATGGAGAGCAATCCCGAAATAGGAATTTGTGGGACAAAAGTGGGGGCTTTAGAGAAAAATGAGGTATTGGAATATAAAATAATTCAAGATCATGAGATTAAAGCTTCCCATTTATGGAATTGTTCTATTACCCACGCTTCAGCCATTTATAGATATGATCTATTCCAAAAGTATTCATTAAAATATGATCAAAATTATACTCATTCAGAAGATAATGCCCTAATTACTGATATCTTACTTAATTCAAAAGGCGCTATTGTCAATAAAAATTTATATTGGGTTAGAATACATCCCAATCAAGTCTCTAATTTATTTTGCGAAACGCAAAAGGTTAATAGCTCAAAGCGAAGAATTGAACTTTTAGAGATAGCATTTAAATTAAATCTGACACAATGTGAAAGAAATTTTTATAAGTCATTGTCATATAAAGAAAGTGATCTAAGTTTAGAGGATTTTAAATGCATAGTATCATTTATTTCAAAAATAAAACAACTAAATAGCTTGGTGAATAAATATGAATTTGATAAAAAGCTTTTTATTAGAATAATGAAAAGAAGAATAAGAATTATTTATTTAAAGAATTACAACTTAGGGTTTGGGTTATTTAATTCTTATTTTCAACTGTATTTGTGTGGTGTTTTTCCTAATTTTGGATTTCGTTTATTTTCAAAAATTTTGTTATATAATTTACGTTACTATAGATAATTAATAATATTTATCATTATTGTATAATAAACTATTTTTAAAGCAATGCATAGATCTGAATTAATTCAATTATTACTCGATAAAAAAGATAATTCAAGGTATTTGGAGATTGGAATAAAGAGATGTGATAATCTATTTAGAATTAAATCTAAAGTAAAAGTGGGTGTGGATCCTGCGTATCAAATTTGTAGAAAATATAAATTTAAAAAGGCCTTTGGTTTTGAAAAGGTTGAGTTGTATCGAAAGTACAGCGATGATTTTTTCAATGAAAATCCAGATGGTATTCTCAATTTAGGATTTAATGTAGTTTTTATAGATGGGCTACATAATTTTCAGCAATCTTTAAACGATACTTTGAATTCTCTTAAATATATCTCTCATGATGGGTTTATAATTTTGCATGACTGTAACCCAATATCCGAGGCTAGGGCTACACCCGTAGAAAGGTCATATGATGAAATACAAGTAAAAATAGAAAATAATGAAATTGAGGGCTGGGATGGAGGTTGGAATGGTGATGTATGGAAAACCATTATTTATTTAAGATCTATTCGTTCAGATTTAGAGATCTTTACAATTGATAGTGATCAAGGTCTAGGTGTTATAAAATTCGGAGATTCTCAGCTTTTGCCTTTTAATAAATTTGAAGAGGTAAAAGTTTTAGATTACCAGTTTTTAGAAAAGGATAGGAAAAATTTGTTGAATCTTGTTTCACCTTCAGAAGGCCTTGCAAGACTGAAATGAAAAAGGTCTTTCATACTTTAATTACAAGGTTTAATATCGAATATCTGGTTAAAGTACCAATAAGTTTGGATATATTGCCTAGTTTATGGTTGAAGCAAAGAATTGATTTATTTTTTGAATACTGCTATCCCAGTATAGTAAATCAATCTAATAAGAATTTTATTTGGCTAGTTTATTTTGATGTAAATACTCCCAAGGACATTTTGGATTTGATTAAATCACGCGATAATGAAAATATTATAAATATTAAATTAGCTAATTCCTGGATCAATATCGATCAGATGATTTTAAAGGATTTATCATCTGAAATTCCTTCTGATATTGATTTTTTTGTTTCATCTAGATTGGATAACGATGATGCTATTAGATATGATTTTGTAGAAAGTGCCCATTCTTTTATTAACGGATTAAGGATTTCAAAAAAAACCATATTAGACTTTCAGTATGGTTATGTTTATAATATTGCAAATAATCAATTTTTTAAAAAAAAAATTGAAAGTAATCCATTTATTTTGTTGGTAGAACCTGTGGCTTCAAAATATTCAACAGTGTTTGCATTTCAACATAAAGAAATGATATATCATTTTGATTCAATAAATCCAATGAACAAGAGAATGTGGATTCATGTTGTTCATGATTCTAATCTTATCAATAAGTCAGGTGGTAGAAGTGTTTTAATAAAGAAGTCAGAAATAAATAGGAATTTTGGATTCAAGCCTAAAATCTATTTAATAACTTGGTTTTTTTACAATTTTAAGTTGCTCCTAAAAAAGTTGTTTTAATTGTTTGTGGTTTCTGTAATTATTCCAGTTTTTAATGCTTCCGAATTTCTTTTTAATTCAGTTACTTCTGCTATTGAGTTAAAGGAGGTAATTGAAGTCATTTTGGTCGAAGATGGATCTACTGATAATTCATTAAATGTCTGTCTTGAACTGGAAAAGACCTTTGATAAAGTTAAGGTCTTTAGTCACGAAGGTGGTTTAAATAAAGGGCCTAGTGCAAGTAGAAATCTTGGTATTAAAAAATCTACCGCTCCTTTTGTTTCTTTTTTAGATGCTGATGATTGGTATCTTCCGAATCGCTTTCTTATGGATAAGAAACGCTTTACAGAACTAGAGAATATTGATGCAGTTTATTCATGTAGCATAATGGATAAATACCAAGGGCTCAGAAATAAACTATATGGCGTTAATTCTATAAAATATTCTAATCTTAATCCTATCTTGATGCCTATCAAATTTTTTGAAAAGGTAGTAAGAAATAAATTAGTACTATTTGATACAAATAGTATTACTTTCAAAAAATCATTTCTTCAAAAGTTTAAACTATTTGATGAACGTTTGTTTTTGCATCAAGACATCGAATTATGGTTTAGGTTGATGAGAAAAGGAACTTTTGTAGCAGGAGATTGGGAAAATCCTGTTAGCGTTTATAGAAGGCATCCAGGAAATCGAATAACCTCTAAATCAAGGTTGTCGAATCTAAAAATGATACAAGTCTATTTAGATAACTTAGGGATTGACAACCTTTTGAGATTTGAAATTGATGATTTGTACAGTAGGATACTGAGGAAGAAAAGTCAAAAATTTTCTAATTCTATGAAAAGAAGAGTTTTTTTTTATTTTTACTATTATATTGGTTTTTTTAATAAGAAGTCTGTCTTGGAAAAATTTAAATCAAGTTATGATATTGATTAGTGTTATTGTTCCAACTTTAAATAGGCCAAAACTTCTCTTGGACTTAGTTAAAAAGCTTAACCCTATTATCAAAAAAGAACATGAAGTTATTTTTGTTGATGATAGCATAAATTGTCAAAAAAATGAAATAGCTCAAATTGCTAGATTCAATTTTCAATATATACATCGTGGGGTACCAAATGGTGTTAGTTCTGCTCGTAATCAAGCCATAAAATATTCAAAGGGAGAGTATTTAATTTTTTTAGATGACGATGATGATTTTACCGAAGAATGGTTAAGCGACTTCGAAACGCAGCTTCCATCCAAGACTGATTTGGTTTACTGTGATATGGTTACTATTAGTCCTAATGGAGAAAAGTCTGAGTTAAGAAGTTTTGGAAAACATCGTGCAACTGTAATTCCGGGTTCATGGATGATAAGAAAATTTTTATTCATGGAAATAGGAGGTTTTGATGAAAGGCTTAAATTCGGTGAGAATACCGAACTTTTTTTTAGGATTGATAGAAAAAAACCATCAGTCTCGTTTATTCAGAAGAATAACTTTATTTACAAACCTTCCATTGATGGCGGTAGTAAGAGTTTAAAGAATGCAATTGAATCAAATTTAATCGTCCTCGAGAAACATGGGGATTTGCTTTCAAATCATATTAAACATCTTTATCACCAAGTGATTGGTGTAAATTTTATCCGGTTTCGTAGATTCCGGGAAGCACAAGATCATCTTTGGATTGCTTATAAGCTAAAGCCTAGAAAGATTTCTACACTTATAAGATTTTTGATTTCAATGCTTCCCATTTTGGCCAAAAGGTTATATAGTGAAGAAGTAAAAGTATGATGAGGTTCGGCGGTTTTATCATTACCTACAATAGACCAGAGTTGTTAATTCAAACCATTAATTCTGTGTTTCAACAAACTTTTCCACCAGAGTTACTTTGGATAATTGATAATTCTGATAATGTTGATACTGAATTTCGATTTAAGAATTTTGAGGATAAGAGAGTTAGATATTTTCGTATGGGGTATAATGCTGGTCCTGCAGGAGGTGCAAAAAAAGGATTGGAACTTTGTACCCGTGATGGCCTTGATTGGATTTACTGGGGGGACGATAATGACCCTCCCAAGTCATTAGATACTTTTGAAAAATTACAAATTCACTTTGAAAAGGAGAAAATTGGTGTAATCGGCGAAGTTGGACAATATTTTAGTTTTGAAAGAGCTAAAGTTGTTAGGGTAAAAGATTTTGAACTGAAAAACAAAGAATTAATTGAAGTGGATTTTATTGCTGGAGGGATGTCCATGATGGTATCTTCAGCCGTAATTAAATCTGGTGTTTTACCTGACTCAAGCTTTTTTTTTGGTTTTGAAGAACTTGATTTCTGCTTAAACGCAAAGAAAAAGGGATTTAAAGTTTATGCAGATTCTCATATGTTTTTTGAGAGGAGAAAAGCAAAAAATTATTTAGGAATAAAAAAACCATTTTATAAAAATAGATTCTTAAGAAGGTTAAGGAGAGAGTATTACAGTTTAAGAAATTTGCTATTCCTCGCTCTTAAACACAAAAGTTACAGAATGATTCTCATTTTACATTTTAAGTGGTTGGTAAAAGGGGTTTTCGGTTTTAAAAATGGTATTGAGTATGGTATGCTTAATTTGAAATTGATTTCTAAAGCTTTTTTTCATTTTTATACTGGTAAATCAGGTTACTCTATTAAGCTTTAAAAAAATGGCAAAATTGTTCTCTTTGCATTTTAGCAATAGTCACACAAAAGAATCATATCATTCTCAGATCAAAAAGATTTTTGATTGGATAGCACTTGAATTTGGACAAGAACATAGGATACAAGTGATAGAAGATTCTTCTTCGTGGAATATAGTAGTTGGATATAACGAGAGCCTCAGAATGGAGTCCAATTTTGGTTACTTAGGGTTTATTAGTTCTAATGAGTGGAAAAATTTCTCAGATTTTCCTGATGGGAATTATTTCTTATATAGAAGAGAAAAAGAAAAGATACAAATAGTATCTGATTATGTAGCTAGCCGAAGTGTTTGGTATTATTTCAATAAAGATTTTTTTTGCTTTTCCACAATGCAGATACCAATTGTTGTCCTTTTAAATTCTTTTAAATTTAATGAAAAAATTGTACCATGGTTTATAAGCTCTGGGACATTAGGTTTAAATAATAGTTGGGATTCAAGAATTAACTTATTATCTCGAAATACTTTCTTTGAGTATAACTTTTTAACTTATAAATCCAAAATAGAAAATATAAAATCAGAATTTCCATTAAGTACCAAATTTGATTTTAAATATTTTTTGGATTTGCTATCAGATAGTATGTCAAATATAAAGTTAAGCTCAAAAAAAACGATTCATTTATTATCTGGTGGAATCGAGAGTAGATTACTTGTCTCATATTTGGCAAAACCTTTTTCCATTCCGACTATTACCTGGGGAACAAAGGAATCTGAAAAGGATAGGAATTCTGAAATTAATATTGCAAAAAAAATTTCTCTCATTTCAAACCTTCCACATCGAACACATCATATTTTCAAAAATCAGGGAAATATTGATGAGATCTTTAATGAGTACTTGAAATATGGTGAGGGTAGAGTAGATCATGTTTTAGGATATATTGATGGATTTGGTATTTGGAGAGGACTTCGTGACTCTGGTGTTGATTTTGTGATCAGAGGGGATCAAAGCTTTGGAAGAAAAACTTTAAAAAATGAAGTTTTGGCGAGGAAAGTTATTGGCTGCGAATTAGTTGAAGATTACAATAACTTAAAAAGTGTTTTTATTAGTAAAACTTTGCAGAATTCAGACTTATTAAAAAAGCAAGAGTCTGAATCTTTAGTGGATTATTCTAAACGCATTGGCCTTCAGTTTAGGCACCCCATAGTAAATGCCGCTCTTTCAGACTTGAAATTAATGTTTGTAGAGATTATTAATCCTCTGTTAAATAGAAGACTTTTGGAATACAGTGAATTCATCCCAGAAAATCTTTCCTTAAATAAGAAAATATCAAAAAAAATAAATGAAATTAATTTCAAGGGTATTTCTTATGCGAAAAATCGTGATGGAGTTAAAGTTGATGACCTATTAATGATTAATTTGAAAGATTTTATTTATGAAGAAATTTCCAAATTTCAGGATCAAGATTTTGTAGATTTAGGGATTTCTCCAGTATACATTAGAAATATAACTGCTAATATAAATTCTACTCCGCCCGAAAAGAGAGGTTTTAAGAAACTCAAATCTTTTATTCCAAAAAAGTTGAAACAGATTTTTTACTCTAATAATTTTAATAATTTACCTAATATTAGGCTTCTTCTTAGAGTTCTTATAATACTCAAAATGAAGGAAAGAATAAATGCAGCCATATCTTGAAAATTCTATTTATCCAAGATACCCTTATCAATGCGGGGACAGAAAACAGTTTGCTTCAAATCCTTCCTTTGGTTTCTGCTGATTTGGAGTATAAAGTTGTTTATTTCTATTCAAGGCATGATTTGAAAATTGCTTATGAATCTGCGGGTATTCCAATGGTATTTCTCGATTTGAAAGGGAAATATGATTTTTGGAATGGAATTAAAAAATTGAACAATCTTATAAGAGAAGAGAATGCTGATTTATTGGTTTCTTCTCTACTCCGAAGTAATTTAATTGCAAGGTTAGTTTCTTTTATTTCTGGTGTACCTTTGGTGGGTACCTTTGTAAGTGATAGCTATGGTGATGTAGTGGTTAGGAATAAGTCCTTTCTGGATTTACAAAAATTTAAATTTTTTTGGCTTTTAGATCGATTTACAGCACCAATTCCGAAACTTTATATTTCAAATTCTCATTTTATAGCTCAATCTCATGTAAAAACCTTAGGAGTACCTCTTGAGAAAAATAAAGTAGTTTATCGTGGAAGAAAAGTCCCTGAGCGAATATGGAAAAAGCCAGCAAATGCTGGTTTTGTTTTTTTGGCCTATGGGCGTTTACTGCAAATCAAAGGTTTTGAGGAATTGATTCAAGCCTTTGCTAAAATAAATAGAAAGTATCCGACTTCAAGATTAGTAATCTATGGAGAGGGAAATCATAGGCCCATTTTAGAAAGGTTAGTAAATGAATTAGAGCTTACAGGCAAGGTTGAATTACCCGGAGTCATACCCAATGTGACGGTTAAACTCTATGAAGCGGATTGTTATGTTTTTCCTTCCTGGTATGAAGGGTTTTCAGGTGCTTTAGTAGAGGCGATGATGTCAGGCATACCCATTATTGCCTCAGATATTCCCATGAATTTGGAAGCTATCAAACCTGATGAAAATGCATTGGTTTTTCCGGTTCGGGATATCGATAAATTGACAGAACGGATGCTTCAGGCGATAGAGCAACCTTCAAAAATGGAGCAATTCGGGAAAGCTGCCCGAGAGGAGGCTATTCGTCGATTTGATATTCAAGTGATTGCTAAGCAATACGAAGAAGTTCTCAGGTCGGCTTATCAGGAATATGGCAGAAAATAATTCAAAGCTTAGAATCGGGCTGTTATTGGATTCTTACCTTATTCCTGCATGGGCTTGGGAGATGCTTAGGGTAATCTTGGAGGAGGATTTAGCTAGGATCTCCTTTGTATTGCTTAACCAAACCTCCAAGCCATCAGGATCTAAGTCTTCCTTTTTGTATCGCACATTTTCTAAAATTGACAGAACCTTCTTCAAGGTAAACCCAAATGCTTTTGAACGGAAGGATATTCGTTCCATTCGAGGGTTTTCAGCAGAAACCATTTCGGTAAAGCCTATCCAATCAAAATATATGGATAGATTTTCTGAAGAAGATTTAGAAAAGGTCAAAAAACAAGAGCCTGATATTCTGATTCGATTGGGTTTTCGAATTTTGAAAGGAGATATTTTAACTATTCCGAGCTTGGGAATTTGGTCCTATCATCATGGTGACAATTTGGTCAACAAGGGCGGCCCACCCTGCTTTTGGGAGGTGATGCTTGGTTGGCAAGAAACAGGTTCGGTATTGCAGATCCTTTCTGAAAAGCTAGATGAGGGAAAAGTCATTTATCGTTCTTGGAGTCGTACAGACCCCTTGTCTGTTCATCGAAATGCCAATAAAGTTTACTGGAAGAGCCTTTTTTTTATTCCTCGAGCTTTGGAAAGAATAAATAGAATTGGAGTAGACGCTTGGAGAATCGAGGTGGAATCAAAAGAGAAAAAATATTTTTCTCAAGACTCTGCTTTAAGGAAAACTCCTGGAAATCTCCAAATGACTCGTTTAGCCGCAAATTGGGTAATTAGGAATCTTAAAAGGAAGCTAAATGAATCCCTGCATAAGGAAGTTTGGAATTGTTGGTTGGTTGATCAATCAACCGGGGAAAAAATAAAAATTGAAAATCCTCCCAGTTCCTATCTCGCAGATCCATATTTAATTGAACATTTAGGTCAAACATGGCTTTTTGTAGAACAATACTTTTATAAAAGTAGCAGAGGAGTAATTTCCTATGCTAAAGTTGAAAATGGAATAGTTGATTCTTTCAAAACTGTTTTAGAAGAATCCTTTCATCTATCCTATCCCTTTATATTTAAAAGTGAAGGTTATTGGTGGATGATCACAGAGAGTTCCGAAAACAGAGATTTGAGATTTTATCATTCAAAAAATTTTCCAAATCAATGGGAGCTTTCCCACGTCAGTTTTCAGGGAGAGGCAGTTTATGATCCTACACTATGCGAGAAGGACGGTTTTTTCTGGCTATTTATTAACAAGAAGGTTCATCCGGGCTCCTCTTCATTTGATGAGCTTTTCTTATACTTCTCAAATAACCTCAAAGCTAGTGATTGGATTTCCCATCCTATGAACCCGATTGTTTCCGATGTCAAATCCAGTCGCCCTGCAGGTAAACTATTTCAAAAGAATGGGCAATGGTACAGACCGGCGCAGGATTCGGCAAAGCATTATGGTCATCGAATCCGGATTCAGAAAATAACCAAATGGGATAGGGAAATATATGAGGAAGAAACCGATCGAATTATGGAAGCGGATTGGGAATCGGGATGGGAGGGAACCCATACCTACAATTCTACGGATAGCTGGACAGTCATGGATACCTTTAAGCGCTAAATGAAAATTTTACAATTAGTGACTTCCAGAAAATCAAGAGGAGCCGAAATTTCGGCTTTTTTGCTTTCACAGGAATTGATTAAAAGGGGCCATCAGGTAGTCTGGGCTGGGTTATATCCTATTGAGGGCGAAATGGGAATTCTTACTTTAGAGAATTCGACTAATCTGGATTTAACAGGAAACCCACAAAAGTCATTGGACTTTAAACTGATCTTTGAGCTAAGAAAGCTTATCCAGAAACATAAACCAGACATTATTCAAGCCAACGGCTCGGATACATGGAAGTATTCGGTGTTGGCTCTTATTGGTAATTCTAAACCAAGATTGGTTTATAGAAATATTTCCATTATGAGCCATTGGGTAGGACCAAGGCCTTGGATAAAGAGGATGTATCGTCTGCTAGCAAAAAGAGTAGATTATTTTTGCTCAGTCGGAGAAGTAGCCAATGAGGATATCAAAAAACTATTGAATATTCCCGATTCAAAAAGTGGAGTAATTCGAAGGGGATTTGAATTTTACCCTGTTGATAAAGCTATTGGAAAATCTTTTCTTCAAATAAATCACGGAATTAATCCGGGAGATTTTGTTTGTGTTCAGGTAGGTAGCTTAAGTGTTGAAAAGAATCTTGAATTCAGCCTTCATTTAATTGTCAAGCTTAAGAAGAATATTCCTAATCTGAAATTATTAATAATTGGGGAAGGGGTTCAAAGACAGAATTTGGAAAAACTGAAATCTAAATTGAGTTTAGAAAATCATGTCTTTTTCTTAGGTCATCAAAAAGAAGATTTAAACAAAATTATTGCAGGCTCAGATATAATGCTTTTAACAAGCCATATTGAAGGAGTTCCTGGAGTTTTAATGGAAGGGATGCTCAGCAGTGTGCCTGTGATAGCTTCCTCTGTTGGGGGAGTCCCAGAGCTTGTCAAAAATGGGGAAACCGGTTGGTGCATTTCCCCAAACGATTTAGAAGCATTTGCCAAAGCAATTCAGGAGGTTTCAGAAATGGATGAAATTTCGAGGAAAAAAATTTTAGGTCAGGCTTATAATCTAGTCATTTCTAATTATTCTTTATCTAAAGTCACCCAACAATTCGAGGAATTATACCAAAGCCTTCTAGCCACGTCCAAATCAAAATAAAACTTCTTATAAAAGCAATTTTTTAATCCCATCATCAATTAAGCAGTTCATCAATTAATCAATTCCCTAACTTTAGTACGTGGAAGCTTAAATCTAGAACCTCGAACTCCCCCATTATCCCTTAACCTTCCCTGCTCACTTAATCAATTCCCCGATTCCTCAATTCCCCAACCTAGAACCTAAAAAGTAGAACCCAGAATCTAATTCCCCCCTCGAGAGCCTGTCCCGAACTAGCCTTCTCCTGGCAGGCTTGATTCGGGAGTGGCTAGGGGGGCACACTTTAGCGCTTAACCCTTAACATTTAACTTCCTTCTTTTTTTATATTTGAAAACCACAAACCCAACGATTCCTTGCTCGGCGCCGTCCTTCTAGTTATCTTTCTTTTCTTCGCTTCTCAGCCTATTTTGAATAACCTTCAAAAGGAACACAAATGGCTGAAAGCAGGGCTATTGAATCAGATGTACTGGTATCATATGTTTTTTGGATTGGTTTATTGGACCTATGCCCAGGTTAATCGATCGGACTCAGTAGTATATTTCTGGAGCCATAAATTTTACCGAAACTGGTTTGATGCTTTCGAACCTGGAACACTCTTCATTGAATGGATTAATTACCCTTTTGCCAAGTGGATGGGCTTCAACTATGATATGATGATGTTTTTTTCCACTTGGGTGGGTTTTTGGGGCTTTGTCTATTTTTATTGTTTTATGAAGGAGAATCTGCGCTTCAATCCCAAGTTTGAGGGTTGGGACGCGATTACCATTTTTATGTTCCTACCCAATATGCATTTCTGGACAGCTTCCTTGGGAAAAGGAGCTTATATTTTCACAGGATTGGCACTCTTGACTTATGGGCTTTCCTGGCCGGGGAAACGGGTTTTCCAGATGGTCCTGGGTGGGTTTATATGTTATATGATTCGTCCGCATATCCTGTTCGCCGTGTTGATCGGGATGGGAGTTGGATTTATTTTGGGTAGGGAAAAGGTACCAGCCTACCAAAAATATTTGGTGGCTTTAGCTGGAATTGGGATGAGTATTTTTGTTTATGAGGATTTATTGAACTTTTTAGGTTACGATCCTAACAATGTTTTGCAAAGCTTTGAAGAGGAGACGGCCCTAAATGCCCAGCGATTGCAAGCTGCGGGTTCGGCGGTGGATATGATGAATTATAGCCTTCCCATGAAGCTTTTTACTTTTTGGTTTAGACCCTTATTTATTGACTCTCCGAATGCAATTGGATTGGCAGTGTCTATGGAAAATGCCCTGTATATCTATATGTTCTCCAAGATCTTTAAGAAGAGCTTTATTGATTATATGCGTATCGCTCCAGCCATGGTGAAGATGTCGGCGGTGGTGTTTATTTCTATCTCCATCTCCATGACTTTTGTGATGTCGAATTTGGGCATTATCATCCGTCAGAAGTCCCAGATTATGTATTACATGCTTTTTGTGATCGTGGCTTTTATGGACTGGGAAAAAACCAATCGCATCAAGAAACGCGCTTCCATCTACAACCGCATCGTTGAAGAAGAACGCCGAAAACGGGAACTCGCCGAAGCCGCCACCTAACCTTTGAGGTCTCTTTTAATTGGTACCGATTTTTGAAACTGATTGTGGAAATATTGATAAAGTATGACCTCGAAGGTTTTGAAATATTACCATGCTTTTGCCGTCGTTCGTGCCTACCTTCGGTAGACAGGTCACCACGCACGTTTTTCTTGACCTATATGGCGCAGTATGGCCCCTGAATAGCGCAAGCCCGCCTCCCGGACGGGCAGGTCTCATGACCTGTGCCTAAAATAAGGCAGTCTCCTGACTGCTTTTTTTATGTCCGTCTCCATCTTGCTGGCACAAAGTATTCATTTCCATTTTAGGATTATGGGCCAGCGCTGGGGATATGACTGGTTTTTTAACCCGGGGTTGAAACCCCGGGCTATTGAGATGTTTGACCCTTTCAGGGTCTCTTTAATTACTTCAATTTTTCCTAGAATTTCATTGCTTCAGCACTCATTTTAGGTCTGTGTTTCACCGAACAAAGGGAGGTATATTTCGCGAAGCGTATTTCACCGAAGGTGTATTTCTTAATAGTGAGAAAAAAAATCATCCTCCTTTTAAGTATTATGGATGGGTTTAAATTCTTTATTCAAAATTCATCATTCGACATTAAAACGGCCGAGCGAGAGTTTCCGTCCAGAGGCTTCTTTTTCCTTCAATTGATATAAAAAACGCCGTATTTCGTAAATCGTATTTCGTCAATTCAGATTCTTCTTCGTCTTGCTGGCACCCAATCAACGTTTCCAAACAAAAATCAAGGCCCAGCGCTGGGGACGTTAATCCGTTTTAAATCCCTGGGTTGCACCCAGGGCTATTCAAGGTTTGACCCTTTCAGGGTCTCTTTAACTATTTCAATATTACCCAGGATTTCTTGCCTTCAGCACTCTTTATTTCACCGAACGAAGTGAAGTATATCTTAGGAGGCGAAGCCGATTATATCTTTTTGAACCCAGAGAAGATTTATTAAAAGATAGCTCCGCAGATAAAGAAAGATATGGATATGCCAAGAAATAACGGCCTATTTCACCGAACGAAGTGAGTTGTATTTCACAAAGTGTATTTCGCGAAGCGTATTTCACCGAATGTGTATTTCGCGAAGCATATTTCACTTTTGGTATATTTCACCGAATGTGTATTTCTTATATTTTCCTATCTTCAATGTTAATTTCAAATACCACCATGCCCGGAACTTTTACGATCTCGCTGGACTTCGAACTCCTTTGGGGAATTTTTGATAAGGTTGGAGCCAAATACCGGCCGGAATACTTTTCCAATACCCGAAAGATTGTCCCGGAAATGCTGGATCTTTTTGGTAAAAATGAAATAGCCGTTACTTGGGCTACCGTGGGGATGCTCTTTGCCCAAAATGCAGAGGAATGGGAGCACTACTCTCCAGAAAATCTGCCTTCTTATCGGGACAAAAAATTATCTGCATATCAATGGGCAAAAGACCATGGATTGAGACCTGAAGTTCATTTTGCACCTGAATTGATCCAAAGAATCTTAGATACACCGTATCAGGAATTGGGTTCTCATTCCTATGCACATTATTATACCTTGGTGAGAGGGCAGAGTCCGGATCAGTTTCGATGTGATTTGAAAGCTACTCAAAGAATTGCCCAGGAGAAGTTTGGAAAAAAGCTTCGATCCTTAGTTTTTCCTAGAAATCATATTAATGAGTTGTACCTGCCCATCTGCCTGGAAGAAGGCTATGAGTTTGTCAGAGGAAATCCTAAAAATTGGTTTTGGCAGGAAACCCAACACGAAAGTTTGAGTAAAAAATGGTTCCGTTCTGCTGATTGCTTTATTCCCACGGGAGAGAAATCCACCTTCAAAGTAGAGGATATTTTACGATTTTCGAATGAACCTGTGATTATTCCTGCTTCTAGAATCCTTAGGCCTTACGCTTCCGGAGTACCTTTCATCAATCAAGCTCGGCTCAACCGTATTCTTGGTGAAATGGAATGGGCGGCAAAAAATGGGGAGTTTTATCATTTATGGTGGCATCCCCACAATTTTGGCAATAGTCCCGAAAGCAGTATGAAGGAATTGGAACTCATCATTGAAACTTTCCATCAGTTGAAAGATAGCTATGGCTTTCAATCCAAGTCCATGCAAGGGGTAGGGGGAACCCTATTGGCGAAAGCTTAAATAGAGCGGTTTAAATTCTTTTTTGAGGCTTAAAATTCCTTTCAATTACCTCTAAATAAATCCTTTCCAAATCAGCCACCATCCTTTTCATACTGAAGTACTTTTCTACTTGCTCCCTGGCAGCCTTTGCCATCTCTGTATGTAAATTATCATCCTCAAGTAATTGCAGGCAGTGCCCTTCCAACTCCTCCCAATCGTCAATTCCTGACAAAAAACCCTGCACTCCATGCTGAATCACTTCACCGATTCCTCCTGCACGCGTAGCTACCACGGGTACTTCACAAGCCATAGCCTCCAGCATAGCGATGGGTAAACCTTCAAACTCCGAACTGCTCAGGTAGATATCCATCAGGTTCAGATAAGGAATGACCTTCTTTTGAACACCGACTAAATGAAAGTGCTGTGTCTTGCTGGATTCTTCTATTTGCTTTTCAAGTCTAGCTCGCCATTCCCCATCACCGACAAGAAGGAAATGAACGTCATTCCGTTTTTTTAAAATTCGCAGGGCTAGCTCCACCCACAGCCAAAGCCGCTTTTGCGATCGGAAAACAGCCACCTTTCCAATCACTTTTGCCCCTTCAGGAATCCCCAACTCTGATCTTAATTCATTGATAGAAAATTCTTGAGTAATTCCTACTTCTTTTACTTTTTCAACTCCATTTCTTCTAACCCAGGATTCTACACCTTTATTATTCGTAGTCCTGATACTAGATACCAAATACCTAGTACTTCGAAATACTTCTGTATTTACTCCATTCTGTACCACCTGAATTTTCGGCTTTTCTCCTCTGCGGTAAGGATCCCAGATAGAGTTTAGCTGCATGGAAAGGGCAACTTCATTAGATACCGCGATTGCAATATCCTGTTTTTTGAAAGTCAGTCGATTTCCCCAATAGGAAACCTTATTGTATCGGTCCCAGGTATTATGTTCTGTGTATACGATAGGGATAGCTATTCTACTACCCACTGCTCTAGCCAAGATTCCGGCCCAGGGAAGATGGGCATGGATAATTTGAAAGCCATTGTCTTCGATAAACTTTTTGACTTTGCCAACTTGGAAAAATAAGCCCAGGTTTCCGGATGGAATTAGGTGAACTTGGATTTCAGCCCTTTCCAGTTCATCAACTATATTTTCTTTTTGATGATAAAAATAAAGGCAGTGAAACTCAAAGCGGCTTTGATCATGGACGAGTGCTGTTTCCGGGATCAATTTTTCAGCTCCTCCCCGTCCAAGGGATTTGATCAAGTGGAGGATTTTAATTTTTTGGGTCACTTTGGTTTTGGCTTGCATGCAAACCTAAGGAAAGGTGACCTTAGATTAAAGCAAAAAGATTAAAAGGTCGATTGGAAATATCTCAGACGGCAAAAGTGTCGATGGCTTCTGCCGCTAGGGACTCATGCTATTCGGGTCCCGATTATCGGGACGAATTCTTATCAAAGGATTTGCAATCCGGATAGCATTACGCGTTCCTTGCGCTGGCATCAACTTTTCGTTTCAAGGATATAATTCTGCGCCAGCCCTGGGGAAAGATCTTGATTCGATTCCACGGGGTTGAAATCCCGTGCTAAAACATCTCGTGCCTTCAGCACTCTTTACACTTTCTTTAGGGAGCTTTAGTTCAAGTCTCCAGACTTGGACTGACATCAAGGCAGTCTCCTGACTGCTTATTAATGAGACATCTCCGTCTTCCTGGCACGGAGTATTAATTTCCATTTTAGGATTATGGCCCAGCGCTGGGGGAATTACTTGTTTTTTTTTTGCCGCCGTTCGTGTCACCACGCACGGCTTACTTGATTTAAAATCCCCCGCTGTTCGGGTCCCGATAAATATCGGGAGTAATCCCGAACTCTTATCGTAGGATTTGCAATCCGATGCAACTAACCCTCCAAGGGTTTTTCCAGAAGAAGGAGATACAAATCAAAAACGAAGAATTGAAATTGCCCCAATCCCTTGGAGGGTTTTCCCTAGTTGGCACAAGCCCGCCTCCCGGACGGGCAGGTCTCAGGACTTGTGCCTAGAATAATGCAGTCTCCTGACTGCTTATTAATGAGACGTCTCCCTCTTGCTGGGACCTAAAACCTGTTTTCAAATCAAAGATCAAGGCCCAGCGCTGGAAATATACCTGTATTTTAACCCGGGGTTGAAACCCCGGGCTATTGAGATGTTTGACCCTTTCAGGGTCTCTTTAATTACTTCAATTTTTCCTAGAATTTCATTGCTTCAGCACTCATTTTAGGTCTGTGTTTCACCGAACAAAGGGAGGTATATTTCGCGAAGCGTATTTCACCGAAGGTGTATTTCTTAATAGTGAGAAAAAAAATCATCGTCCTTTTAAGTATTATGGATGGTTATAAATTCATCATTCAAAATTCATCATTCGACATTAAAAAAGCCAAGAGACAAGAAGACCGTTAAGGGAACGATTTCGGGTCAATTGAGACATAAACGCCGTATTTCGTAAATCGTATTTCGTCAATTTAGATTCTTCTTCGTCTTGCTGGCACCCAATACCCATTTCCAATCCAAAGATCAAGGCCCAGCGCTGGGGACGTTAA